>Ga0114899_1000021_pt1 | contig 218455 bp, 189 predicted proteins | sample MalvireepMed_215_FD_83497 | JGI IMG/M metagenome (GOLD analysis project Ga0114899, IMG submission 83497) | Marine viral communities from the Global Malaspina Expedition - Malaspina viral metaG DeepMed_215 | ecosystem: Environmental > Aquatic > Marine > Oceanic | place: Mediterranean Sea...
ACTGACAGAAAACCTATTGAAGGATTTGAGCTATGAGTGATGTCGCAGATCGCGTGAAGAAGATCGTTGTCGAGCACCTCGGTGTTGAAGAAGACAAGGTCACTGAAAACGCAAGCTTCATCGACGATCTGGGCGCAGACAGCCTGGACACCGTTGAGCTGGTTATGGCGTTTGAAGAAGAGTTCGGTTGTGAAATCCCGGACGACGCGGCTGAAAAAATTCTGACCGTTAAAGACGCGATCGACTTCATCGAAAAGGCGGACAGCTAAGTTCGCTGTCAGACATGGGCGCCAGAGGGCATCCTCAGGCGCCCTTTTCGTCTTTGCTGGATTCATAAAATAAAGGCGTAATGCGGGATGAGACGCGTAGTTGTTACCGGTATTGGTGCTGTTACTCCGCTTGCAAGCGGCGCACAGAACACTTGGCAGAAACTGCTGAAAAGCCAATCCGGGATCAAAGGCATCGATACGTTTGACGTGTCGGATATCCCTGCCAAGATCGCTGGCCTTGTGCCGCGCGGTGAGGGTGACGGACTTTTCAACGCTGAAGATCATGTCTCGACCAAAGACATGAAAAAAATGGACGACTTCATCGTCTATGGCGTTGCTGCTGCTGATCAGGCGCTTGCCGATTCCGGCTGGAAGCCGGAAACCGAAGAAGATCAGGAAGCCACCGGCGTTCTGATTGGTTCGGGTATCGGTGGTCTGCCACGGATTTCCGAGGCATCTGATCTGGTCAATAACGGCAAGACCCGCCGCGTCAGTCCGTTCTTCATTCCGTCTTGCCTGATCAACCTGGTCTCGGGTCAGGTTTCGATCAAGCACGGCCTTAGAGGTCCGAACCATGCGGTTGTTACCGCTTGTTCGACCGGTGCACACGCTGTTGGCGACGCATCGCGCATGATCATGCTTGGCGATGCCGATGTCATGGTTGCCGGTGGTGCCGAAGCCGCTGTCTGCCGTCTTGGCATGGCGGGCTTTGCCGCCTCACGTGCGCTTTCGACCGGTTACAATGACACGCCCACCGAAGCATCCCGTCCGTGGGATGAAGGCCGTGACGGTTTCGTCATGGGCGAAGGTGCCGGTTGTGTCGTTCTTGAAGAATACGAACACGCCAAAGCGCGTGGAGCAAGGATTTACGCCGAAGTTGCCGGTTACGGCATGTCGGGTGATGCCTATCACATCACCGCACCGGCAGAAGACGGCAATGGCGGTTTCCGTTCGATGCGCAATGCAATCCGCAATGCGGGTCTGAACCCGGAAGATGTTGATTACGTCAACGCGCATGGCACCTCGACTCCGCTTGGCGATGAAATCGAACTTGGTGCGGTCAAGCGCCTGTTTGGTGATCACGCCCAGAACATGTCGATGTCTTCGACAAAATCGGCAACGGGTCACCTTCTGGGGGCTGCCGGTGCGATTGAAGCAGTGTTCTCGATCCTTGCGATCCATGAAGGTGTCGTTCCGCCGACGCTGAACCTGCGCAATCCGTCCGAAGCATGCAAAGGCATTGATCTGGTTCCGCTTGAAGCCAAACAGCGCAAAGTTAATGTCGCGCTGTCGAACTCGTTCGGCTTTGGTGGCACCAACGCGTCGCTCGTGTTCAAAGCCGTTTAAACAGCAGAGCAACCCCGGGAGCATTCCCTTGAAGCGTTTTCTGCTTTTTTTGGGCTTTCTGATCATCACCGCTGCTCTCGCCATAGGTGGGGCAGCGGTGTATGTTTATGTGCAATACACATCGCCCAGCAATATGGCGCAGGAACGCGACATCATCATCCCGCAGGGGACTGGTGTGCGCGGCATTGCCGAGATTTTCCAACGTGAAAACATCATCACCGAGCCGCTGATCTTCCTTGCTGGGGTCCGCTTCAGTCAGCTTGACCGGTCTCTTCGTGCGGGGGAATACCATTTCCCGGCGCGTGTCAGCCCGAAACGGGCAGCGGAAATCCTTGCAAACGGAGATACGGTCAAGCGGTTTGTCACGATTCCGGAAGGCCTTAGGTCTGGCGAAATCGTTGAACGGATCAATCTGGTTGATGGACTCAGTGGCGAGATCACCGATATCCCCGCCGATGGCACCTTGCTGCCCGAGACGTATCAGTTCTCGTTTGGTGATACCAAGCAAAGCATCATCGATCGTATGAGCGCGGCCCATGACCAGATGGTCGAACAACTTTGGCCCGGTCGTCAGGAAGGCTTGCCGTTTGACACAATCGAAGAGGCCGTCATTCTGGCATCCATCGTTGAACGCGAAACTGGTGTGGCGGGCGAACGCGCGCGGGTTGCCGGAGTCTTTGTCAATCGCCTGCGACGTGATATGCGCCTGCAATCGGATCCGACAGTTGCTTACGCACTCAGCCCGGAAAAGCGTCTCGAACGTCCGTTGACGCGTAAGGACTGGCGCTTTGAAAGCCCGTATAACACCTATGTGAATGCAGGCCTGCCGCCAGGGCCGATTACCAATCCGGGTCGTGAAGCCTTCTATGCCGTGCTGCATCCGGCCGCGACGGAGGATTTGTACTTTGTTGCCGATGGCACGGGCGGACATGCCTTTGCCCGCACGCTTGATGAGCATAATCGCAACGTCGCCAAGTGGCGGCGCATCCGTGACGGGCAGTGAGTACGACAACGCTTTGAAACAAAATTGAGGAAGGCGGCATCAATCTGATGCCGCCTTTCCTTTTAGTGGCCGTCGTGGGTATCGGAAGATGACGTTTTCTTCGGGATCTGGGATGCTGCAAGATCCATCAACCACTGCGGTGTCATTTTAAGCATCCCGATGATCAGGTTCATTTGCCACGGGAAGGCGATCATGCCCTTGTTGCGCTCAAGCCCGCGCACGATCTTCTTTGCGGCCTTGTCGGCCTGCATGAAGAATGGCATCGGGAAATCGTTGGCATCGGTTATGCGACTTTTTACAAAGCCCGGGCAGATGACATTTACCTTCACACCGTCAGGAGCCAATGCGCCGCGTAATCCCTCGCCGTAAACCCTTACAGTTGCCTTGCTGGCACAATAGGCCGGGGCAGAAGGTAAACCGCGCCAGGAAGCCTGCGATGCAACAAGGGCGATCTGCCCACGTTTGCGCGTGCGCATGACCTTGATCGCAGGATCAATGGTGTTCAGAACCCCGGCAACATTGGTGGCAAAGATATCGCGGACCTGTTCGGGGCTTTCGCCAAGACCGCCGGTGCCCGCTGAAATACCGGCATTGGCGATGACAAGGCTAAGCGGGGCGATTTCGTCACAATGGGTGACGTAAGCCTCCATGGTTTCGCGCGATGTCACATCCAGAATATCGGCATACACATTTGCCCCGGCTGCCCGGCAGTCATTTTCCACGAGTTGCAGACGCGTTTGGTTGCGCCCGCTGATAAAAAGCGTCACGCCGGTACGCGCAAAATGGCGGGCAAGCGCCGCTCCTATGCCGGAACTGGCACCAGTGATCAGAATGGCATTGTACTGAAAGGACATTTTTGCTCTTACGACGTTTTGAATTATCAGTATCGATTTTTGCGGAACATGCTGCAGCAATAGGGCAGCATTATGAAATAGCAGCAATCAATACCATATTGTCGATATCGCGTGGACGATCGGTGTTCACCCTTGGCGGAACAGGGGGCAATCGTTATAAACGCCGAAACACAAAAGCAGATTGGATGAAAGTATGACCGTTTCAAGCATGACCGGCTTTGCGCGCGTTGATGGCGCTGCAGATGGTTTTGGCTGGACCTGGGAGTTGCGCAGCGTCAATGGCAAAGGGCTTGATGTTCGCCTGCGCCTGAATGGCGGGTTTGAACGCCTTGAAGCCAAGGTACGCGACGCGGTTTCCAAACGCTTCAAACGTGGAAATATGGGCGTCACGCTAAATGTGTCGCGGTCTGGTGATACGAATGCCTATTCGGTGAACCGGGAACTGCTTTCCGAACTGGTTCAGATTGCTGAGGAGTTTGACAATACCAGCAGCTTGTCGAGCGGCACCATCGCGGATCTGATGAACGTACGCGGTGTGCTTGAGGCCTATGAGCCGCAGGAAGATGAAGCAACCCGGGACGCCAATGACGCCGCCGTGCTGGCAAGCCTGAATGACGCAATTGATCAGATGGCCGCCCACCGGGCCGAAGAAGGCGAAAAGCTGGATGCGATGCTGCGCGGACATATCGATAACATCGAAGCAACCGTGACCCGCGCCCAGAATTGCGAGGCAGCCCGTGCCGAGGCGATCAAGGATCGTCTGAAACGTCAGGTCGAAGAATTGATGGATGCGGGCAAGTTCGATCCAGAACGCCTGCATCAGGAAGCTGCAGTCCTCGCCACCAAGGCCGATATCCGCGAAGAGATTGATCGTCTTAAAGCCCATATCACGGCTGCCCGTGATATGCTTTCAAAGGGTGGATCTATCGGGCGCAAGCTTGATTTTCTGTGTCAGGAATTCAATCGCGAAGCCAATACCTTGTGCTCGAAAGCCAACGATATTGAACTGACCAATTGCGGGATGGAGCTTAAAGTGATCATCGATCAGCTCCGCGAGCAGGTCCAGAACGTCGAATAAGCGGGTAGGGAAGGAACCTTGATGACTGATCCGCATAACCGCCGTGGTGTGATGCTGGTTTTCTGTGCCCCGTCGGGTGCCGGTAAAACGACAATCACCCGTCAGTTGCTAGAAAACGACGATAAGATCTCCTTGTCTGTGTCGGCAACAACGCGTGCGGCCCGCCCCGGTGAACAAGAAGGCACCCACTACTTTTTCAAATCGGTTGATGAATTCAAACATATGATCGCCGATGACGAACTGCTTGAATGGGCAGAAGTGTTTGGCAATTACTATGGGACGCCCATTGGACCGGTTGAAAAGGCGCTTTCGGAAGGCCGTGACGTGCTGTTTGACATCGACTGGCAGGGTGCCCGCCAACTGCGCGACAAGGGCGGAGACGATGTTGTGTCGGTCTTTATCCTGCCGCCTTCATCGGGTGAACTGGAGCGCCGCCTGCGTGATCGCGGGCAGGATGCCGATGACGTGATTATGAAACGTATGGCCAAGGCCGGGGCGGAGATCAGCCATTGGGAAGAATTTGACTATGTGCTGATCAATGACGATCTTGATCGTTGCATTGATGATGTTCGGCACATCATTGGCGCCGAACGCATCAAACGCGAACGTCAAACGGGCCTGCCGGACTTTGTCAAAAAGCTTCTGACCGATTGATATCGGATACGAGAATGGCCGCTTTAAGAAGCGGCCATTTCATCATGGACCAGTGTGAGGCGAACGAAGTCCGCGACACTCAGTTCCTCTGCTCGCACCGTTTCGGTAATGCCAGCCTTTGCAAGCAATTCTCCGACATTGACGTTTAATGTCTTCAAGCTGGCACGCAGCATTTTACGCCGTTGACCAAAGGCAGCCTGGGTGATTTTGGCCAGGCTATCCAGATTGATGTCCGTGCCACGGTCTGCCTTGGGCCGGAGTTGCACGACAGCGGAGGTTACCTTGGGCGGTGGTGTAAAGGCACTGCGATGGACATCAAACAGGATGTCACAGTCACACAGATACTGGCACAGGACCGATAAACGCCCATAGGCCTTGGTTTTTGGCCCCGCCACGACGCGCTCCGCGACTTCCTTCTGGAACATCAGGGTCAGGCTGGCAAATTGATCAATCTGCATCAACCAGCCCAGCAATAGCTGTGTGCCAACATTGTAGGGCAGGTTGGCGACGATCTTGCGCGGGGCCGGGCCCAATTTTGTAACGTTGACGTCCAGCGCATCGCCATCAATGACATGCAGCGCACCGGGGTAATGATTGCTGATCTGTTCCAAAACCGGCTGGCAGCGCGGATCACGCTCGATCACGGTCAGGTTTTTTGCACCGTTAAACAGCAACGCACGCGTCAGGCCGCCAGGGCCCGGACCGATTTCAATTACGGTGGCATCGTCAAGTGGTGCTGCTGCGCGGGCAATGCGCCCGGTCAGGTTCAAATCAAAAAGGAAGTTCTGGCCGAATTTCTTTTGTGCCGAAAGATCATGGGTTGCGATCACTTCGCGCAGAGGCGGAAGGCCATCATTGGCAAGTTTGCCAGTATTGTCGTTGTCTTCTGACACGTCGGTCAGGCTCCCGTCGCAAGGCGTTTTGTTGCCATTTCTGCTGCCATCTTGAGTGCTGCGATCAAGCTATCTGGGCGCGCGATACCTTTGCCTGCTATATCAAGCGCGGTGCCATGATCTGGTGATGTTCTTATAAATGGCAATCCCAGCGTGACATTCACACCACCATGAAAATCAAGTGTCTTGACGGGGATCAGTGCCTGATCGTGATACGGGCAAAGTGCCACATCGTAGTTCGCCCGTGCTTCTTCATGGAACATGGTGTCTGCTGGCAGTGGCCCGATAACATCAATACCTTCGCCACGAAGCTGTTCGATCGCGGGGCGCATTATGGTTTGTTCTTCGAAGCCCATCGCGCCATCCTCGCCCGCATGCGGGTTCAGGCCTGCAATGGCAAGGCGCGGAGATGTGACCCCGAAAGCATCCTTTAAAGAATGATGCGTGATCCGGCAACGCTCGACAATCAGCTCAGTTGTCAGCTGTGTCGGGACATCCTTGAGCGCGATGTGAATGGTCAGCGGAACAACACGCAGCTTGCTGTTGGCCAACATCATGACCGGAATTGTTCCCGGACCGGCAAGTTCCGCGAGAAACTCGGTATGGCCGGGATGGCTGAAACCCGCTTCATAAAGCGCACTTTTCTGGATCGGATTGGTCACGACGGCACACGCGTCGCCGTGGGTTGCCAATTCGACGGCCTTTGTGATGCATTCAATCACCACACTTGCTGTTCTCGGCGATGCAATACCTGAAACGATATCGGTGGTAATATTCGCGACGTCTAGAACCGGCAAGGCGTGTTTGAATGTTGATGCTGCCTCGTCAATCGTGTCAATAACCTTTAGCGGAACGTTACTTCCGCTTTGCGTGATTGCGTGTTTGACAATGCTGACAGGGGATAACAGGCAGAATGGCGCGATTTGATCCTGCGTGCGCCGAAGCCATGCCTTGACCGCAAGCTCCGGCCCGATGCCGCCGGGCTCGCCGATGGTCAGCGCGATGGGGGCGATTTCTGTCATCCTGTCTGGGTCCTGTTGACCGGATCAGATCCGGATATCAATAAAGGCCTGGCGACGCAGTTCACGAAGTTTGCGACGTGCCAGAATATCAAGACGTTCCATCCGCAGACGGTTTTCGATGTCCTGACGGCTGGGTAGGTTGCTCTCTTCGGTGATGTTGCAAATCATGACCATCAGAGCTCCGCCATCAACGCGAACAATATTGGATGGCGTGCCCTGCTCAAGATTGCCGATGGCCTGCCGGATCGGACCGGAGAGTTCTTCGGGCGAAATGCCCTCCATCTTGCCGCTCAGATCGGAACCAAGGTCCACGGCAACGTTTGCCATGGCGTCACAGCTATTGGCAGTTTCGCGGGTGTTTTGCAGAACGGCGATTTTGGCATCAATTTGATCCTGCGGCATGTCGCCATTGATCGGTACGAACAGCTGATAAAGATCTAGGCGGGTGTCTGTCACTGCATTGGTATCGCCTACACGACGATCCAGCAGTTTCACGATGTAGTAACCGCGAATGGTCTGGATCGGGGCACTGACGTCACCGGGCTGAAGCTGATTGACGGCCTGTTGTAAGTCACTCGCCATTTCACCGGCGTAAAGCCAACCAAGGTCACCACCGTTGGCGGCACTGGCACTTGCGGAGAATTGCCGGGCCAGACCACCGAAATCTGCACCTTGGTTCACCGCGTCCAGAATTTCCTGTGCGGTCTGATATACACGTGTGCTGTCTTGAGGATTGTCGACCGGCAGGAAAATCTCCTGCACTCGGTTTCGTGGCTTGTTCTGATTGCTGACGATGCGTTCAAGGTTGTCGTCGATTTCTGAGTCGGAAATCTGGACTTCATTACGCATGGTGCCCAGAACCTTCTGCCATGCAACCTGCGGCCGGATCTGATTTTCAAGGGTTCCCGGGGCGACCTGACGTTCTGCGAGATAGGTATCAAGCATGCCATCCGGCAGGCCTGCATTTTGCTCGATTATCGATTTCCCACGTGCGATCTCTTCATCGCTAACCTCAATACCACGACGCTCTGCTTCCTGCATTTGCAGCTTTTCATTGATCAGCTGCTGCAAAATCTGCGGCGCCATTTCATTGCTGCGCTGGGGCGTCATCTCGATATTTGAGGAGACGGCCACAAGCTTGATGCGCTCGACAAGGTCAATAATCGAAATCGGATCGTCATTCACCACCGCCGCGACGCCAACAGGGGACTGGGCGCGAAGTGGTGCTGTCAACATTGAAAGCGTGACGGCCATCATCACAGCACAGATTTTCAAGGATGTAGAAATCGAAAATTTGGAAACCATTTTAACTTACAATCCGGCTGCAGATGCAAACTCGCCAAGGGTCTTGAAGACCAAACGGAAAAGGAACTCGTCAGACTCGCCAAGGTCCTGATCCTGATAGAAGGTTCTGCGAATACGACCATCGAAGATGAAGCACTCATCTTCATAAACGAAACCGACGCCATATTCCAAGGGGTCAGACTGATCTATGTCATAACGTCCATAGGCACGACCCGTCCAATACTGGTTGAAACGACGTTGTGCCTGAAAATACAGCTCTTCGCGTTCCTCAAACTCTTCACTGCCAGCATCGTCAGTGAAGTGGACATAAGTTGTATTTATACGCAACGTATCAAGTGAGCCGGCACTGGCGGAAACTTGGTTCCGTCGAGCTGAAAAATCGTCATTTGACAGTCGATAGCGATACGTCAGGTCAAGATACTGGTTAGGCGCCACAGTTACGCGCCCGACATAGTCTGAAAGATGTTCATCTAGGCCCGAACCAGCGGCGAACGTGTCATTCTCGTTGGCACGATAGCTTTGGCCAACCATGGCGCTGGTGTAGCCTCCATCGGGCCCATAAACGCCCCATTCAAGACCATAACTTGCCCGAAAGCCGTCCTCTGCGCGGTCCAGACCGCCAAAGCGATCATGCGCAAAGAGATTGATGTCATCGAACTCGAAGGATTGGGAGTCCTCATTGGGAATTTCATCATGGTTGCCACCGTTCGGAGACCATGCGGCCATCGCCATTGGGGTAATAACCTGATGGTATGCACCCTGGTTGCTCACAAACGGCATCTGCCAGTCGATCGCAGCGAGCGGTAGGATGCGGCCCGCGTAGCCGTCATAGTCGCTCTTGCCGGTACGGCTAACGTCTGAAACGATGTAATTATCGCTGCGGACAGAGAGGCTTAATTTGGTGACATCTCCCATTGTGCCCACATGCGGTAGTTCCCACCCTGCTTTGGCAGAAACGCGATGTGAATTTGCGCCTTCTTTTCGGGTTAGGGACAATGCGTCGAGGTCAAGCGTCGTGACACTTCCGTATTTCGCAGGAGAAGACTGTCCGTGGAACTGCATGTGCGGAAGTACCAACGGCGTCGTGTCTCGATCATCATCGCTCTTTAAACCCTGGAAGTAATACGCGTCTGCCCGAGTATAGCTTGCTCCCCGAAAACCTTCGGTAAACAAGTTGGATGTCAGAACTGATGGCGACGCGAAGCCGTATCGCGACAGGTACGTTTTTTCGGTCGCTTGCTCGGCATCAAAGCCCCAACGCCATGTTCGATCAATATCGAACCGGCCTTCTGCATCAATGTGTCCTTTCCACTTGTCTTCATTGTCATTGGTCACACTGCCGACGAATTCCATCTCGCCACTGTCAAAGCGTTGTCTGTATTCTGTCGCGAGCAACGGGCCTTCATCCGTCGTGTAGGTGGGAGTGAACGTCATGTCCTTGCTTTTATCAATCGCCCAGTAATAAGGCTGACTGAAGTAGCTACCAACATGACTGGTACTGCCAAAGGAGGGAGCGAGAAGGCCTGATTGGCGTTTGACGGTTGGGTCGGGGTGTTGAAAATAGGGCGAGTACAGAATTGGCACACCGGCAACTTCGAGGCGCGCGTCTTTATATTCTACTGTTTTGGCATTGGCATCATGCAAGACGCGAGCTGCGCGAATACGCCAAAGCGGGGTTGAATTGCCGCCATCGTCTTCGCAAACCTTGCAAGGGGAGTAGACAGCCTTGGCTATCTCGGTGAAGTTTCCTCCGCTGCGTCGGGCTCCAGATCCGGCGATACGGGTATTCTCGTCAAGCAAGACATAAATGTCTTCGACGATGCCCTCCTTGAAATCACCACTCAGCTCGACATAGCTTGCAAAGGTCACTTCGCCGCTTGGCTCGGTAATGCTGACATTTCCTGAAGCCGTCAATACGTCCTGTGAACGGTCGTAGCTTACTGTATCAGCAAGCAAAATCCTGCCTTCGCGTGAGATTTCGACATTCCCGCGTGCGGTGACTGTTTGAAGATCCTGATTGTAATCAACCTCATCTGCGCTAAACAGAATGGCCGGGGCTGGTTGGCGAACTTCTGAGTCAGTTGTTTGGGCCATTGCGGGATACATGTTTGCAAGCCCCCCGCCAATGCAAATTCCACAGCCCAGAATGGTGCCTGTTGCTAATCTTTTTATCATTCCCCCCGCCATGACCATAGGCTAGCCATCCTCAAGATGCAGCAAAGTGGATACCCCGAGTAACAAGGAAATCCCCGCAGGGGCCCAAGCCGACAAAATGGGCGGAATGCCCCCTGAAACACCCAAAGCCGAAATTACGTCTGTGCAAAAATAGAGTATGAACCCTGTTGCGACACCACCACCGATAACAAGCGATGCGCGCCGACGTCGAGAAAATTTAAGGCAAAATGCAGCCGCTATCAGAACCATTGCGCATAAAAGTAAAGGTCTCGACAACAGGCCGTGAAAGTGAATGCGATGGCGGGTTGCGTTAAAACCAGCACGCTCAAGCAAAGTGATGAAGGGTTTCAGGTCCCAGAATGACATGGTTTCTGGTGATGCGAAACTATCCTGGATTTTCCGGGTGGTAAGATTGGTTGGCAACATCAGCTCATCTGAGAATGTGCTGGCCTGACCCGGAACAAAAGTCCATGCATTATAGAAATGCCAAGTGCCTGGTTCCAGTACCGCACGTCCGGCATCAATCCTGGTTGTGAAACTGTCGGCATCTTCGAACCGGAATATTGTGACGTCTCGAAGATCGAGTTGATCGCCCTGCTGCCGATTGACGGAACGTGCATAGATAACAGCTTGGCCATCCTGTGTGCCTTGTCGCAGCCAAAGCCCGCTTGAGGAAAGGTTCATCACGCTTGCGTTATTCTGCAGATAGCGCGCTTCGAGCGTTTCGTACTTCTGTAGCAGAATCGAGGATAATGGATTTAGAGCGCCCACCTGAATAAAACCAAGGAGGAGAGCACACAGGATAGGCGGCAGCATGAACTGCCATGCTGAAACGCCGGCGGCCCGCGTTACGACCAGTTCCTGATTGCCTGTCAACTTCCAGAACGAGAACATGGACCCGAAAAGAACGGCAAAGGGCAGAACTTTCTCGGTCATGAATGGAATACGGCTGGTCGCCATCTGCAATACTATGCTGACCGTTGCATCGGGCTTCCCACCAGCACGCCGGAGTAACTCGATCGTATCACCGATGAGGATTAGCCCGATCAAAAGGGCCAAAATTGACAGAATAGATACAAGCACATGCTTGCCGAAATACCAGGTCAGAAGCGGTGAAATCCTCATGCTTCTGCCTCTTGAGCTTGTGCGCGCCGTGCCTTGACGACAGGCCCACGGAATGTCCAATAAAGTCCGACAGCAATCGGGAGCAATACGTTCATATACATCAGCGGAACAAGTGCCGGGTTCTTGGCGGCAAGGTTTTTCATCGCAATACCGGAAGCCTGACACAAGACCATCACACCAATCGCCGCCAGCAGCCTGCCTGTCTGGCCACGTCTGGAAAAACTGCTTGAAACAAGTACAGCCAACGCAATGCTTGCAAAGGCAATAGCATTAAGCGGCGAAATCAGGCGATCATGTCCTTCTGCTCGGAACGAACCGAGATCGTGCCGGGCGATGTCGGGTGGGGTTCCGGTCAACAGATTATAGACGCTGCGTTCGCGGGCTTCCTGATAGCGAATGCCTTCATCTGCTCCCCCTTGCGCGATATCCACGGCATAGCGATCAAAATACAGGATCGACATGGTGCCGTCTTCGGGGTCAACTTCCTGGCGGTTACCGTCGAGCAGAACAATACGTGGCCCATCGTCGGTTCTGACCAGGGCGCCATGTTTCGCCATCATTGTGGTTTGAGCATTGGGATCGCGTGCGTCATGTACCAGGATGCCAAGCAGTTCATTGTCCCGGCCAACCTCACGCACATAAACGGTCAATCCGTCAAGATCGGTAAAGCTGCCTTCCTGCAGAAGAACTGATGAAAAATCATTCCTGATTGAAAACTGCAGTTCCTTGAACTGTTCGTAACTGTAGGGAAGATAGAAAAGGGTGAGAAAGTAACAAACTGATGTCGAAAGCAGCGCCACCATCAATGCCGGTTTTGCGAGAGCCCACTGGCTAAGCCCGGCTGCGCGCATGATGATCAGTTCGCGGTCCTGAATGAGTTTGTTGTAGGTAAAAACAATCACGAAAAACAACGCGATCGGAATAATGATCGTCAGGAAGCTGGGCAGCAGCAAGGACGTCAGCTGCAAAAATACGGTGATCGACAGCCCCCGATTCACGATCATTTCGACAAAGCGCAAGCTTTGCGACAGCCAGATGACACAGAGGAGACCCAGTGTCACGAAGACCATCATGATCAACAGCTGTTTCAGCATATATCGGGTTAAGCGATTCATTGGGCGGATTATAGAGAAGCAATTGAAAATCGAAACAGGAAATTGTCATCAAATCCGGCGAAATCTTGCGGAATTTCCGAATGTTGGGCCAGAAGTACAGCAAAGAACGGCAGGGTTGATGGATAGGGCGGAATGGGTGCACCGCCTTAATCAGTCGATAGCGGCGATGCACCATATCCTTGGTCAAGAAGCACGGCGAAAATAAGGCTGTGCCTAGAGCATCTTCGGGTCCGTGCAATTGCGGACCTGTGCGGCCATAAAATCGGCCTCTGGTAGAAGTTGACCAAAGAAGAACAAACAGCTTTGCGTTTTGCCTGATCCAAGGTCTTCCGGTGTACCGGCTTTTTTCACCATCTGCAGGGAGCGCAGCATCAACCAGCCGGCAATACACAATGCTGCTTGGCGCAAATAAGGAGTTGCAAGCACCTGCGCCATCTCGGCATTTTTCGCGCCGCGTTCAAGGACGATCTCTGTCGATCCTTCAAGTTCAGAAATAGCATGATCAAGCGCATCGCATGCGTGGCCAAGTTCAGTGGCTTCATTGTCCTCACGAACGCCTTTGATTGTATTCTTGATTTCCGTGAGCAATGCGGTAAGCGCACGTGCCTGGTCGCGCAAAACTTTGCGTCCTATGAAATCGAGAGCCTGAATGCCATTCGTGCCCTCATAGATTGGCGCAATGCGGGCATCGCGAAGGTGCTGGGCCGCACCGGTTTCCTCGATAAAGCCCATGCCACCGTGCACTTGTATCCCAAGCGAAGCATTTTCGACCCCAAGGTCGGTCGACCAAGCTTTCACAAGCGGAATGAGAAGGTCTGCGCGGGCCTGCGCAGCGGCACGCTCATCTGCGTCAGACAAATGATGCGCAAGATCAAGTTGGCTGGCCGTGTAAAGTGAAAGCGCGCGCGCCGCCTCGGTGGATGACCGCATGCGCATCAGCATACGCTGCACATCTCCATGAGCTGCGATCGGTGCTTCTTCGCCAGTTTTGCTGTCTCGGCCCTGTTTTCGTGTGTTGGCACATTCAAGAGCCTGTTGAAAGGCGCGCTCGGAAATGGCGACACCTTGTTGGCCAACTGCAAGGCGGGCATTGTTCATCATCGTGAACATATAGGCCAATCCCTTGCCTTCTTCGCCAATCAGGTAGCCGGTAGCACCCCCGTTATCTCCGAATTGCAAAACCGCGGTTGGGCTGGCGTGAATGCCAAGTTTGTGTTCAAGCGACACGCAGGTCACGTCATTGCGCGCGCCGATTTCTCCGTTATCCGAAACCAGATACTTCGGAACGATAAACAGCGAAATGCCCTTGACCCCGGCGGGCGCATCGGGTGTGCGGGCCAAAACAAGATGCACGATATTCTCGGTCATCTCGTGATCGCCATAGGTGATGAAAATTTTCTGGCCAGAAACCTTGTAGGTCCCGTCATCTTGCAGGATTGCCGTGCTGCGAACCTTTGAAAGATCGGAACCAGCTTGTGATTCTGTCAGGTTCATGGTGCCGGTCCATTCACCGGAAACAAGACGCGACAGATACAGTTTACGTTGCTGTTCCGAACCATGCGCAGTCAAGGCTTCAATCGCACCGGATGTAAGCATCGGGCACAATGCAAACGCCATGTTGGCGGACTGCCACATTTCGGCAACTGCCGCGCCAAGCAAGATCGGCAACCCCATGCCGCCTTCGCTTTCGGGGGCAGAAATTCCTTGCCAGCCGCCTTCGCAAAACTGGGCATAGGCCTCTTTCCAGCCCGTCGGCGTGCTAACCGTGCCGTCTGCAAGAAGTTTCGCGCCTTCCTGATCACCGACCCGATTTAACGGTGCGAGAACTGAGGCAGCAAATTTTCCTGCTTCCTCAAGGATTGCGTCAACCAGATCCGGGCTTGTTTCGCCAAATGGCGGCAGCCTGGACACGGTATCAAGACCAATCACGTCATGAATCAGAAAGCGTATATCTGAGATGGGTGGGCTAAAGTCGCTCATGAAAAAAGACGTCTCCCTGAATGATGAGCCGCCCGCTCGGAACAGTCGGCTTTGTGCCAACTTTATTTGTTGGGTGGTAGCATAACGACCCGGGGATTTAAGATCGAGTCAGTTTCGTCAGATATTGTGAAAGGATGTATTCAACATTGGTTGAACCAGTTGTTCCGCATTTGGCCACTGGCGAAACGACGAAATGCTTCCGATATGTTGCAAAGGCCGGTGTTTGATGTGTTCAACAGGTAAAAGTTGCGTGATTAGTCAACTATTGCGCGTCCGGGGGTCGCCAATCGAAAAAAGGCAGGCTAGACTTACTGTTGAACACGTCAAAAAGAAAACGGATGACAATCCGGTCGATTGTATCGAAGGACAGGAGCAAGCTGTTGCTGCGTAAAGGAATATTGCCAATTTTGTTTGCGGTGCTGATTTCGTTCGCCGGAACAAGACTGGTGGCGTGTGCTGGACCGGCATGGCCAAGCGATGAAGAACGCAGATTTCTTGATGCCTACCGTGCCAGCGTAACCGCAGGTGCGAGTGCGGAACAATTTGCTCATGCTGACAAGCTGTATGTCGAAGCACTTCAGGTTCTGTCCGAGACATATGTCGAGAAAATCGACCGAATGGCGTTTATTGATAACAGCATCGCCGTGCTTGGCGAACTCGAGACCGATGATACATCACCGCTTGGTGTCGTAGGTGCGGTTCTTGATGACGGGTTACATGATCTTGACCCGCATAGCGCCTATATGACGGATGACATGTTCCGCCGCCTGCAGGAAAGTACTGAAGGCAGCTTTGCAGGTGTTGGCATTGTCATTGCGCTTGATGATGAAAAACGCATCCGGATTGTCTCGCCGATTGATGACACGCCCGCCGCCCGTGCCGGCCTTCGCCCTGACGACCGTATTACGCATATTGATGGCTATCACATGGTCGGAGAGCCAATCTCGGAAGCCGTCCGGCGTATGCGCGGTCGCGTCGGTGATCCGGTGACGCTGACGATTAAACGTGTTGAGGACAGCTTTGATGTCACTGTAAAGCGTGCACGGATTGAAGTGCCTTCTGTTACAGCAAGCATCATTGATCAGGATATTGGCTATATCCGTGTGTCTCGTTTCGATGCCACGACACTTGATCAGACGCAGGAATACCTTCGTGAACTCGAAGACCGGATTGCATCGCCGCGCGGGGTCATCGTTGATTTGCGCCGCAATCCGGGCGGGTTGCTCGATAGTGCCGCCGACATTGCAGACCAGTTCCTGCAAGATGGTTTGATTGTCGCGACCGAAGGGCGCGGCGAGCGGAAACTGCGCAGTTATGAAGCGGATCGTTCCGATTTCTTTGAAGATGTTCCGATGGCGATCTTGCTTGATCGTGGGTCGGCATCAGGTGCGGAATTGATGGCAGCCGCCCTTCGTGAAAACGGGCGCGGCATCATCATTGGCGAGCGATCCTTTGGCAAAGGCTCCATGCAGCGGATTATGCCGCTAACCTCGGGCGGTGGGCTTAAAATCACCACCGGATATTACACCACGCCGGAAAACCACATCGTGCAGGGCCATGGTGTGATCCCCGATATCGAGGTCGTACTGGCCGATGCCGAGGAGTTCGAGCGTGAGATTGATCTTGAGCACGCCTTGCCGTCGCGCCGTCGCGATCCACGTCAGTCTCTTGCAACGCTTGAAGCGACAACCTGCGAGCAGGATATCGAGATCGAACGTCTTGGCAAATCGAGCCGCGATAACCTTGAGGAAAGCCTGGCAGAGGGTGAGGAACCGCCACGGGATTCCGTTCTTGAGTGTGCTGTAGGCTATTTCGATAACGGCCCGCTGGCCAATTACCGCAATCAGGTAGAGCCGCTATTGCGCGCCGGTCTGTAATCGCCGAACACTATATCAATGCGAAAAGCGCGGCCCATCAGGCCGCGCTTTTCGTTTGTCTCAATCTTTAAGGCGCGGGTGTTTTAGCCGCGTGACAGCAGGTCAATCAGGCTGGAGGTATCCCAGCGATTGCCGCCGCGTTCCTGCACCTGGGCATAGAACTGATCAACAAGGGCTGTGACCGGCAGGCGGGCACCATTGCGTTTGGATTCCTCAAGGCAGATGCCCAGATCCTTGCGCATCCAGTCAACGGCAAAGCCGAAGTCGAACTTGTTCTCAACCATGGTGCTGCCGCGGTTTTCCATTTGCCAGCTTCCCGCAGCACCCTTGGAAATCACATCCAGAACCTTCTCCATATCAAGGCCGGCCTTAACGCCGAAATTGACACCTTCCGAAAGGCCCTGAACCAGACCGGCAATGCAGATCTGGTTGACCATCTTGGTCAACTGTCCAGCACCGCTTTCGCCCATCAGTTTGCAGGACTTGGCAAAGGCATCAATGATCGGGGCGGCGCGATCAAATGCATCCTGATCGCCGCCACACATGACGGTCAAAACACCGTTTTCCGCACCCGCCTGACCACCGGAAACCGGGGCGTCGATGAATGAGATGCCCATATCCTTGGCCGCGGTATACAGTTCGCGCGCGACATCTGCGGACGCGGTGGTGTTGTCAATCAGGACAGAACCCTTGTCCATGCCAGCAAACATACCGCCATCGCCCAGCATCACGCTGCGCAGATCGTCATCATTGCCAACACAGGAAAAGACGAACTCCGCGCCCTTTGCTGCCGCGGCCGGGGTCGGGGCGGACGATCCACCAAATTCGGAAACCCACTTGTCCGCCTTTGCGGCGGTACGGTTATACACGGTAACGTCGTGACCTGCTTTTTGCAGGTGACCGGCCATCGGATATCCCATGACACCCAGACCGATAAATGCACATTTTGCCATCGTTTGCCTCCCGAAGGTTTATGTTCATCCAGTAAAGGTTGCAGTGATGGCAATGTCAATGAACGCAAATGTGACCGTGACAATGTTTTCACGATCTGGAAGACCAGACAGATTGAATGCCCCTAGTCCTCGTCAAGTTCTTCGGCCACGCTGTGGATGATCCGGCGGTCATAAACCAGAATTTCCGGTCGTTTTCCGGGGTAATCAAACTGTGACAGATAGAAACGAATGGCATTGATGCGTGCACGTTTCTTGTCATCAGATTTTACAATGACCCATGGGCTGTCGGTGGTCGAGGTATGGAAGAACATGTCGCGTTTGGCTTCGGTATAGGAGTCCCACAGGTTCTGGGATGCCAGATCAACCGGGCTCAGCTTCCATTGTTTGAGCGGGTCGGTCTGGCGCTGTTTGAAGCGTCGCGCCTGTTCCTTCTTGCTGACCGAGAAATAGAACTTTGTCATGTGAATACCGGACCGGATCAGCATACGTTCAAGTTCCGGCACGGATTGCAGGAATTCACTGACATCAAACATGCTGCAAAATCCCATAACCCGTTCGACCATCGCCCGGTTATACCAGGACCGGTCAAACAGCGCGATTTCCCCGCCACTTGGCAGGTGTTCGACATAGCGCTGGAAATACCATTGTGTCAGTTCGCGGTCGTTGGGTTTGCCAAGCGCAACAATCCGGGCGCCGCGCGGATTGAGGTGTTCGGTAAACCGTTTGATCGTGCCACCTTTGCCTGCGGCATCTCGGCCTTCAAATATGATCAGGGATTTGAGGTTCTCGGCCTTGATCCAGTTTTGCAGTTTCAAAAGTTCAATATGAAGTGGCGCAATCAGTTCCAGATACTGCTTGCCACGCATCTTCTTTGCCTGCGCCTTGGGATCAAGGTCGATATCAGGCGGAAGCTTGTCGTCGGGGATGTTGCCAAGGTTCTGACTGGTTGCTTTGCCTGCGGCAGACGGCAAGTCGTCAAGCCGGTCCATCGTCATGTTTTCGGAATCCAGCAAGAACCGATCTTTCGCTTCGCTATCAAGCGTGGACAGGGCATCGGTGCGATTGGCAGCCGACCGGCTTTTGGCTGTGCGCCGCGTGGCATTGGCCAACGCATCAGTTGTGTCATCCTGAGTCGTTTTGCCAAACTTTTTTGGCGTTTTCTTTTCCGCTGTCATGCGCCGCGTTCCGTCATTTGTAACCAGATATCGCCATAACTTTGCGCGATAAATCGGCCTGTCGCAATGCAATGGATCAAATAGCGGGGAATGCGGGCACTGATGTGTTGCGTATGAAAAAGCCCGATCAATGTGGGGCATTGATCGGGCGGTCGGCAGGGTGTGCGGTGGCACGAAGGGTGGATCTGTCTTGCTGTTTGTTCCGTGGGGGCGGGGTGCTTCAGGACAGATCCCGTGCGGGGTTAGCGCAGTCGTAAAGACTTGCGGTATTCTTCTTCAGCCTGGGCGCGAGTAATACCGATATCCGAAAGCAGATGATCACTCAGACTAAGTAGAGTGCGGCGTTCTTCACGCGCTGCACGGAGCCGTTCAAACCGGTTGTTAAAATCATTCAGGCGGCCAAAAACGGTGGCGAAGAACGAGCGGATATGTGCTCTGGGCTGGCGCTCCACGGCAGAAGGAGCAGGGCTAAGCGAGTAAGCCATCATTCTCTCCAAGAGTTAATATTGCTAATGCAATGATTGCTGTTGAGATGATATTGCGGCTATATCTTATGCAGAACAAACGAGTATTTCTGATCAAACGGATTAGCATTTCTAATCCATAGATTTGGAGTGGATCTTATGCGGCTTCCGCCCTTGCAATCCGTGCGCGCCTTTGATGCCGCCGCCCGCCATCTGAGCTTTACAAAAGCAGCCGAAGAACTGTTTGTCACACAGGGGGCGGTCAGCCAGCAGGTCCGCCAACTTGAGGAGTATCTGGGGTTCAAGCTGTTTCATCGGCTGCCACGTCAGATCCATCTGACCGAAGAGGGTGCACAGCTGGCGCAGGCAACTACAGCCGGATTTTCAAGGATCGCTGACGAGATCGAACGCCTGACCCGGGTCGAGGAAACCGGGGTGGTTACTGTCAGTGTCTTGCAAAGTTTTGCCGTGAAATGGCTGGTGCCGCGTCTGGGGCATTTCCGTGATGCATACCCTGATACTGATGTGCGCATTCATGCAGATGACCGGCTTGTTGATCTGCGTACAGAGGGCATTGATCTGGCTGTTCGGTTCGGCAGTGGTCATTACCCCGGACTGGTTTGCGAGATGCTGATGCGTGACGAGTCCTTCCCGGTGTGCAGCCCTGCCTATCTTGCCGCCAATCCGGAACTGAAAACCCCCGCCGATGTCGCCGGGCACCAATTGCTTCATGATGCCACCACCTTTATGGATCATCCACATGCCGCCGATTGGGAATTCTGGCTCGACGGCGTCGGTGCCGAAGGTGTCGATGTCAGCCGCGGTCTTCGATTTAACTCCGGCGACATGGTCATTCAGGCTGCTCTGATGGGGCAAGGGATTGCCATGGCGCGCACAAGCCTGGCCGCGCTTGATCTGGCGGCGGGCAATCTCGTGCGGCCTTTTGCGCAAAGTGTTGCATCAAGCGGGGCATATTATCTGGTTTACCCGGAAGAGCACCTTCGACGTCCGCGCGTAAAGGCATTTGTCAGCTGGTTAAAAAATGAAGTGGCTGAGACCTTGCGCGAAATTGATCCGGATGAGGCGGACGCCCCTGTGGAGGGCTGACGTCAGATTAACCCAAGGTCACGCAATTCATCGGCCATATCATCTGGCAGGGCATCGGTGCCGCCACCCTGTTTTTCATCGGGCGGGCATTTGTCATCGGGGAAATAACGCCATCCCTGAAACGCACGATGCGGGTAGGGGCGCGTGGCAATCAGTTCATCATCCAGCACGATGCGGCAATATTTCGTGCCTTCCTCATTGACGAATTCTTCAAGATCAATCACCCGCTGGCGGCAGCGCACAGCACCCTTGATGACCCAGTAAATTGATCCACCATCAAGAATCTCGGTCTTGCGCTTGGGTGTCATGCGTGTGGTGTGAAAGATCCGTCCATGCATGGCCTGAAAATAGGTCTGCCATTCTTTCAGGCTTTCGCGGCTATCCGTGCCGACACTCAGTTTGATGATGTTCAAAGGCATATCAGGAAGGTTTCTTGTGCTTTGGTGTTCGATGACTGATGAGGTAGAACCCGTACGTCAAACGGTCAATAGCGGATTATTAAAACACTTAATTAAGTGTAGTATATGTTATTTCACAAAAAAACTTGACCAATAAGGGGTAATCAGCCAAATTCTGGTGCAGAAAAGGTCCGTGCCAGGACCAAACCCGAGAGATTTACAGGCTGAGAGAACCGAATGTCCCTGCAAGTTGTCACGGCAAACCGTCTGGAAGACGGGTTGGTGGTGTTCCTGACCAGTGATGGTAGCTGGAGCGAAAACATCAACGATGCCCGCACCGCCGAAGACAAGGAAGCCGCAAATGCGCTTCTGGCCGAGGCAAGTGCGCCCGAACTCGACACAGTGATTGTCGGGCCGTATCTGATTGATGTCGAACAGCAGGGCGCGGATCTCGTGCCGACAAAATACCGCGAAGTTCTGCGCACCAAAGGCCCGAGTGTCCGCGAGGACCTTGGCTATCAGGCGGTATAAGGAGAGACCCCATGTATCGTTATGACGATTTTGACCGCCAGCTTGTTCATGAACGCACTGAACAGTTCCGCGAACAGGTAAAACGCCGTCTTGCCGGTGACATTACCGAGGAACAGTTCCGTCCGCTCCGTCTGATGAACGGTGTGTATCTGCAGCTTCATGCCTATATGCTGCGCGTTGCCGTTCCCTATGGCACGCTGCGCGCCGACCAGCTTCGCCAGCTTGGCATGATTGCGCGCAAATATGACAAGGGCTATGGCCATTTCACCACGCGCCAGAACATCCAGTATAACTGGCCGAAACTTGATGAAATCCCCGACGCGTTGCTGGATCTTGCCAAGGTCGAAATGCACGCCATCCAGACATCGGGCAACTGCATTCGTAATACGACGACTGACCAGTATGCCGGTGCCGCGGCCGATGAAATCGAAGATCCGCGCCCTTATTGCGAACTGATCCGTCAGTGGTCGACCTTCCACCCGGAATTCACTTACCTTCCGCGTAAGTTCAAGATCGCTGTTACCGGATCGCCAAATGACCGTGCGGCCGTGAAAGTGCACGATATCGGTCTTCGCATGCATCAGAATGATGCGGGCGAGACCGGCTTTGAAGTTATCGTCGGTGGTGGCCTTGGTCGTACGCCGTTTGTTGGCAAGACCATTCGCGACTTCATCGGCAAGAATGATCTGTTCTCGTATCTCGAAGCCATCCTGCGCGTTTATAACCGCTTTGGCCGTCGCGATAACAAGTACAAGGCACGTATCAAGATCCTCGTTCACGAGGAAGGCATTGATAAAATCCGCGAGCTTGTCGAAGAGGAATGGACCCAGATCAAGGACGGGTCGCTGCGCGTTGATGATGCGGAAATCGCCCATTACATCGAACAGTTCGCACCGCCGGCGTTTGAAGCCATGTCTGACGACGACACCGACTTCGAACGCCACAAAGCGGAAAACCGTCGTTTCGCCAACTGGGTGCGTTCGAATGTGATCGAACATAAACAGCCGGGCTATGCGATTGCAAACGTCTCGCTGAAACCGATTGGCGGCATTCCCGGGGACGCGACCGATACACAGATGGAACTGGTTGCCGATCTTTCGGAAAAATACAGCTTTGCCGATGTTCGCGTGACCCATGAACAGAACCTTGTTCTGCCGCATGTCAAAAAGGCCGACCTGTTCGCACTTTGGAGCGAACTGGACGCCGCAGAACTTGGCACGGCAAACCTTGGTTATGTGACCGATATCATCTCCTGCCCGGGACTTGATTATTGCGCACTTGCCACTGCGCGTTCTATCCCGCTTTCACAGCGGATTTCCGAACGCTTTGGTGATCTTGATCGCCAACATGATATTGGCGAACTCAAGATCAAGATTTCCGGCTGTATCAATGCTTGCGGACATCACCACGTTGGCCACATTGGTATTCTTGGCCTCGATAAACGCGGCAAGGAATTCTATCAGATCACCCTCGGCGGCGATGCCAGCCAGGATGCCTCGATTGGCAAGATTGCCGGTGCCGGTTTCTCTGAGGCCGAGGTGGTCGATGCCATCGAAAGCCTCGTGACCAAGTATATTGATATCCGCGAAAGCGGTGAGCGCTTCATCGACACCTATCGGCGTGTTGGCATGGATCCGTTCAAGGAGGTTCTTTATGGCGATCGTTAAAAATGACAGCCTGATCGAACAGGAGTGGATCACGGTTGACGCCGAAGGCGATCTGCCATCAAGCGATGAAAACCTGATCGTGCCGCTTGCACGTTTCAAGGAAGAACGTGACAGCCTATTGGGGCGTAACGGAGGTCTTGGTGTTCAGCTGAACCCGGGGGATGCGCCGGAAGATCTGGCAGATGATCTTGATCGTCTGTCGATCATCACGGTCAATTTCCCGGCCTACACGGATGGTCGTGGATATTCCTATGCCCGGGTGCTGCGCGAACGTATGGGCTTCACGGGCGAGCTTCGGGCAGTTGGTGACGTCCTGCGCGACCAAATCCTTTATATGCACCGTTGCGGCTTTGATTCCTATGACCTTAACGTTGAAGGTGACGTCGCCCTGAACAAGGTGCGCGCCGCGCTCAAGGAAATGTCGGTTTATTATCAGCCGACCGGTGATGGTCGGGTAACGGCACAATCCCTGCGCGAACGTCGTCGCGCCGCGTTGCAGTCCTAGGATCGTAATACCATACTTAATACCATGGTCGAACAGGCCGTGGAATTGCGATCAAGGGGCGCCTGCAAAGGTGCCCCTTTTTTTGTGTTGTGGCGAACATATAGCAGTGATCTTGGTTTCGAAAAATATTACAAAACAATTACTTCGAAGTTTTTCTATAGTCACTAAAACCTATATGTCATGGTATGCATATGTGAATTTCCTGCACGTATATGACGCCCCGTAAGGGTAGGATTACAGTCAATAAAGAATAGTGAGATAGTCCCCAGTATATCGCGCGATGATTGTGAAAATATAATATGACTAATGAGGAGAGATAAATTGCTTAGGGGCCTCATTTATGTCGATGTTCAATCGTCTCAAGATTTCCACAAAGGTATATGGCGGCTTTGGCGTCATCCTCGTTTTGCTCGTAATCGCTTCAATCTGGTCGGAGCTTTCTGTGAGCAGCGTCGGAGATGACTTCGTGCGCTATCGTCATATCGCCTTGCAGTCCAATCAGGCTGGACGTGTGCAGGCCAACCTGTTGGAGGCGCGTGTTTCGGTAAAGCAGTTTCTGCTGACCGGCGAAAGTGCGGCAGCGAAAAATGTCGATGACCGGCTTGCAAGCGCGATAACGTTGAATGACGAACTCGTTGAGTTGCTTGATACCGATGAAATGATCGAAGTCGCCCAAGTTGCTGGCGAAAGCCTGAAAGCCTATCGCGCGGCCTTTGCCAAGGTTGCCACAATGTCTGCCGGGGATCCGGCCCGTGATCAGATAGTGACCGATACACTCGACACAATCGGTCCGATGGTGGCTGAGAACCTTGAAGACCTGAAGCTGACCGTCAAGCACGAACAGGATGAAATCGGTCCGCGTGCGGCCAAGGCTGCTTCGCAGGCTGTGATTATTACGGCCATTGTTGCCGGTGTGGCGTTGATCCTTGGCATTTTTGCCGCCTGGAAGATCGGATCGGGTATTTCCCGCCCGATCCAGCAAATTACCGACGCCATGAAGGAACTGGCTGGCGGCAACAAGCAGACCGACATTCCCGGACAGGATCGTTTCGATGAAATCGGTGATATGTCCAAGGCGGTTCTGGTCTTTAAGGAAAATATGATCCGTGCCGAGGAGCTTGCCGCCCAGGAAGCAGAGGCCGTCAAGCGCCGGGAAAGACGTGCAGAGAAAATCAATGAACTGACAGCGGACTTTGATCAGGACATGTCGGTTATCCTCAAGGCACTTGCTTCTGCGGCGACCGAGATGCAGTCAACCGCCACGGGCATGAGCAGCACCGCCGAAGAAACCAGTCGCCAGTCCAGTATCGTCGCAGCCGCTGCCGAACAGGCATCAACCAACGTGCAAACCGTTGCCAGCGCAACGGAACAACTCAGTGCCTCGATCTCCGAGATCACCCAGCAGGTCAGTCAGTCCTCGTCTGTTGCCAATCGCGCGGTCGAGGATGCCGAAAAAACCAACACCCAGATCCGCGGCCTTGCCGAAGCAGCCCAAAAGATCGGTGATGTGGTCGGACTGATCAGCGATATTGCCGAGCAAACCAACCTTTTGGCCCTGAACGCCACCATCGAGGCGGCGCGTGCCGGCGATGCGGGCAAGGGCTTTGCCGTTGTCGCGGCAGAGGTCAAAAATCTTGCAACGGCAACTTCGCGCGCGACCGAAGACATCACCAATCAGATCACCGGCATCCAGAATGAAACCGATGGGGCAGTAACCGCCATTGGCACCATTTCATCGACGATTGCCGAGATCAGCGAGATTTCAGCAACCATCGCAAGTGCGGTCGAGGAACAGGGAGCAGCCACCCTTGAAATCACCCGCAATGTTCAGGAAGCCTCTGTTGGTACAACAGAAGTGACGTCAAACATTGTCAGCGTGAACGAAGCGGCGGGCTCCACCGGGGCTGCTGCCGAGCAGGTGCTGAGTGCGGCATCAGAATTGTCGCGGGAATCTGAAGGCCTGCGTCACAAGGTCGAGGATTTCCTGGCCGCTGTGCGGGCAGTCTGATTGCCGTCATGATGATCTTTTGTCGGGCGGGGAAAGTGTCATCAAAAGGCACGGGCCCTTGGCGGTTTCATATTCCCGCCCGGCAACAAAACCAATCGCCTCATAGCAGCGAATGGCGCGTTCGTTTTCAGGATCGGGGTCAATCCCGATCATGGGCGCTCCACGCTCGAACAGCTGGGCGGTCAGCATTTTCAGAAACATCTGACCATGCCCGCAGCCCATCATATCGGGCACACCGATAAATGCATCCAGACAGCGTGTATTTTCAGGTAACGGATCAAAATGTGCCTGTGGCCATTGGTGGGCGTCGTAATGCTGGGCAAAGGCAAACGGCCGATTGCGGTACGAGACAATCAGTGTCGCCATTTCGGCCAGTTCGACATCTTCGGAAATCAGTTCAATCTGCTCATCCGGATCGCCCCACCAGCGGACAACTTCAGGCACATGCAGCCAGCGGCCAATCATTGGCAGATCGTTTGGGGTGGCCCGTCTGAAGCTGTATTTTGACGGGCCCATTCTTTAGTCCCCGGTCGTTGATCTTTTTGCTGCCAAGGCCAGATTGACCTTCGATGCACTTGATTTTCCTATCAAATCACAAATCCAGCTTCCTGTCGCGGCAAGCTTTTCAGTGGACAGATATTTGCCTTGTGACTTTGATCACAATGCTTCCGACGTGATCGTGTCACCAAACCCATATGACAAAAATAAGAAATATATATGTGGGAGACTTACATGACCGCCTTTTTAAATAACCTCAAAATTTCTACGAAGGTTTTTGGCGGGTTCGGCCTGGTTCTGGTGCTTCTGGCAGCCATGTCTTTGTATGCGGTAATTTCGATTGGTATTGTCGGCGATGACTTTGCCCGGTATCGCGTCATTGCCTCGCAAACCAATCAGGCCGCCCGTGTGCAGGCCAATCTTCTCGAAGCGCGTGTTAACATCAATGAGTTCATTGAAACGAATGCCCCGGCATCGGCGGAAACGGTCAAGGAGCGAATTGCGACGGCAATTGATTACAATACTGGCCTGGTCGACATGCTGGTGAAGCCTGACCGGTTGCAGGTCGCGACCACCGCCGCAGAAGAGCTGGCGGAATTTCAGTCCGTGTTTGACCAGATTGCGGCCATGCAACCATCCGATCCCAATCGGCAAAGTCTTGTAAGCGGACGTTTGGCAGAACTTGGCGGTCTTGTTTCCAAAGACCTTGAAAAACTGAAACTTGAAGTCAAGAAAGAGCAGGAAACTCTCGGACAGCATGCTGAGGAGGCTGTGAGCTCTGCAACGATCATAACAGAGGTCTTTGCAGGCATTGCCATTGTCATCGGGATTGCGGCGGCATGGGTCATTGGTACCGGGATTTCGCGTCCAGTCGGGGCCATTACCGATGCCATGAAATCACTGGCGGGCGGAGACAAACAGTCAGATATCCCGGGACAGGGTCGCAGGGATGAAATTGGCGACATGTCCAACGCGGTTCTGGTGTTCAAGGAAAACATGATCCGTGCCGATGAACTGGCCGCACAGGAAGTTGAGGCGCAAAAACGTCGTGAGTTGCGGGCTCAGAAGATTTCCGATCTGACATCGGGCTTTGACACCGACGTTTCAGTTGTTCTCAAGACCCTGGCATCGGCATCAACCGAAATGCAGGCAACTGCAACTGGCATGACCAGCACGGCCGAGGAAACCAGCCGGCAATCAAGCATCGTTGCCGCTGCAGCCGAGCAGGCTTCAAATAACGTACAGACCGTTGCCAGTGCCACCGAAGAGCTTAGCGCTTCGATCTCTGAAATCACCCAACAGGTGGCGCAATCCTCGCAGGTGGCCAATCGTGCGGTTGCCGATGCAGAGCGTACCAATGAACAGGTGCGCGGTCTTGCCGAGGCTGCCCAGAAGATCGGGGATGTCGTTGGTTTGATCAGTGACATTGCCGAACAAACCAACCTTCTTGCGCTCAATGCCACGATTGAGGCGGCGCGCGCCGGTGACGCTGGCAAGGGCTTTGCTGTGGTTGCCGCAGAGGTCAAAAACCTTGCGACGGCGACCTCAAAGGCGACCGAACAAATCACCAGTCAGATCACTGGTATTCAACAGGAAACCAAGGGGGCGGTCGATGCGATTGCCTCTATCACGACGACCATTTCAGAAATCAGTGAAATTGCCGCGACCATCGCAAGTGCTGTCGAAGAACAAGGGGCTGCGACCGGTGAAATCACGCGCAATGTGCAGGAAGCCTCGACCGGCACGACCGAGGTTTCGGCAAATATTGCTGGTGTGAATGAAGCAGCTGGTTCGACCGGTGCCGCAGCCGAGCAGGTGCTTGCAGCGTCAAGTGAACTGTCCGAGCAATCTGAAATGCTGCGTCAAAAGGTTGGAACGTTCCTTGATGCGGTTCGATCTGCCTGATCTGATGCGTCTGAAGTTGGTGGGCCCAGTGTCATTGAAACGGCACGGGCCCATCCTTTAGTCCCCGGGCGTTGATCTTTTTGCTGCCAAGGCCAGATTGACCTTCGATGCGCTTGATTTTCCTATCTGATCACAAATCCAGCTTCCGGTATCGGCAAGCTTTTCAAGATCGATACCGGTTTTGATGCCAAGGCCGTTCAGCATATAGACAACATCCTCGGTCGCGACATTGCCACTGGCCCCCTTGGCATAGGGGCAGCCACCCAGGCCGGCGACGGAGCTGTCGATTGTGGCGACACCCATCTGAAGCACGGCCAAAAGATTGGCAAGCGCCTGACCATAGGTGTCGTGGAAGTGCGCGGCGAGCTTTTCGGTGGGGACATGCCTGGCAACAGCGGCAATCATCGCCTGTGCCTTTGCCGGCGTCCCGGTACCAATCGTGTCGCCCAGACTGATTTCATAACAGCCCATGTCATATAGCGCCTTGGCGACTTCTGCGACCTTTTCAGGCGCGATGTCGCCTTCATAGGGGCAACCCAGCACGCACGACACATAACCGCGTACCGCAAGGCCGGCCTCGCGTGCGGCATGCGCGACCGGGCGGAAGCGATCAAGGCTTTCAGTGATTGAGCAATTGATGTTCTTCTGCGAGAAACTTTCCGATGCCGCGCCAAAAACCGCAACCTCGGTTGCGCCTGCTGCAATCGCGGCCTCAAGACCCTTCATGTTCGGGGCCAGAACAGGGTATGTCACACCGGGTTTTCGGGTGATCTGGGCCATGACATCGGGTGCATCGGCCATTTGCGGCACCCATTTTGGACTGACAAAGGCGGTGGCTTCGATCACCGATAATCCGGCATCATTCAGACGATGGATCAACTCGACCTTTGTTTGGGTCGGGACCATTGCCTTTTCGTTCTGAAGGCCATCACGCGGACCGACTTCAACGATTTTGACATGGCTTGGCAGATCGGAAATCAGGGCCATTATTCGGCCTCCTCGATCGCAATCAGTTCTGCGCCATCATCAACCTGATCCCCCACACCAAAGAACACTTCCTTGACCGTGCCGGTGACGGGGGCTGAAATGGTGTGTTCCATTTTCATGGCTTCCATCACGACCAGCTTGTCACCCGCCGTGACCGATTGACCGGCCTCTGCCATAACAGCGATGATCTTGCCAGGCATCGGAGCGGTCAGACCACCACCCGTACCCTCATTGCCACCGGCTGCAGCCAGCGGATCAAAGATGTCCAGGCGGTCGGAACGGCCATCGCGGAAAATCATCAGACGATTGCCGTCGCGCAGGACTGACGCGCGTTTGCGCACGTTATCAAGCCGGGCAACGATGGCACCATTATCGTCATATTCGGCACTCGCCATGATAGCGCTACCATCAGGCATATCGATGACGTAGCCCTGATCGCGGTAATGCACCTTTACCAGCATGTCCGATCCATCATGACGCAGGATCAGGTCATGGTGGTTATCGTCATTCAGCCGAAAGCCTGCTGTGCTGTGCCAGGGCGAATAGGGATCTTTGCTTTGCGCGGCATAGCGGGCGGCCTCGGTATCGCGGGTCAACAGGATATCAAGGGCGGCGAAAGCCATGGCTTCGTTATCCGGTGTGCCGGGGGCCGGGATCAGGTCATCCTGATAATTCGGGATAAAGCCGGTTTCGACATCACCACGCTCAAAGGCCGGATGACGGGCGATATTGCCAAGGAAGCCGGTATTTGTGGTGACACCAACAATCTGCACATCATTAAGTGCGGACGCCATGCGACGGAGCGCGGATGGGCGGTCCACATCCCAGGTGATCAATTTGGCGATCATCGGGTCATAATGGATCGATACTTCGCCGCCCTCATAAACGCCGGTATCAACGCGCACATGATCGGTTTCGTGTGGCATACGCATATGAACAAGTTTGCCGGTTGCCGGCAGGAAGTCATTCTGCGGGTCTTCGGCATAGATCCGGACTTCAAAGGCATGACCGTTGATCGACAGGTCTTCCTGCGCCTTTGGCAGTTTTTCGCCATCGGCCACCCGCAATTGCCATTCCACAAGGTCTTCGCCGGTGATTTTTTCCGTCACCGGATGTTCGACCTGAAGGCGGGTGTTCATTTCCATGAAATAGAACGCACCCGACGCGTCCAGCAGAAATTCGACTGTTCCTGCGCCCTGATAGCCAATTGCCTTGGCGGCATCGACAGCGGCCTTGCCCATCTGGGCGCGGAGCTCTTCGCTCATACCGGGTGCCGGGGCCTCTTCAATCACCTTTTGATGGCGGCGCTGCAAGGAGCAGTCACGTTCAAACAGGTAAACCGCATTGCCATGGCTGTCGGCAAAGACCTGAATTTCGACATGGCGCGGTTTGACGATCAGTTTTTCAATCAGGCAATGGTCATCACCAAAGCTGCTTGCGGCTTCGCGTTTGCAGCTGATCAGGGCGTCCTTGAATTCAGATGCCTTTTCAACGGCACGCATGCCTTTGCCGCCACCCCCGGCGGATGCCTTGATCAATACCGGATAGCCGATCTTGTCGGCCTCGGCCGCCAGAAGGTCAGGGTCCTGATCTTCGCCGTGATAGCCCGGCACCAGCGGGACACCGGCCTTGCCCATGATTTTCTTGGCTTCGGATTTCGACCCCATGGCGCGGATCGCACTTGCCGGCGGGCCGACAAAAACACAGCCTGCCTTTTCAAGCGCATCGGCAAAACCGGCATTTTCCGACAGGAACCCATAGCCCGGATGGACGGCATCGGCACCCGATTGTGTGATGACTTCAAGCAACCGGTCGGTCCGCAGATAGCTGTCCTTGGGGGCGGGCGCGCCGATATGGTACGCCTCGTCAGCGTGTTTGACATGCAGGGCATTGGCGTCGGCATCGGAATAAACAGCAACCGTGGCAATTCCCATGCGACGGGCGGTCTTTATCACGCGGCAGGCGATCTCACCGCGGTTGGCGATCAGAAGTTTGCGCGGCATGTTATTTCTTGCTCCAGTTCGCGGGACGTTTTTCCAGAAAGGCACCGACACCTTCGCGGCCCTCGTCGCTTGCGCGTTGATCGGCAATGCGCTGTGCTGTGTCATCAATCACGGCATCTGAAATCGGTTTATTGGCGACGGCATAAATCAGGTTCTTGGCGGCATGCATTGCGTCTGGCCCATTGGCCAGCAGGATATTTGCCATTTCCTGTCCACGGGCAGTCAGTTCATCGGTTGTGGTGAGTTCATGTACCAGCCCAATCTGCTGGGCGGTCTTGGCATCAAATCGCTCGGCGGTCAGGAAATAGCGCCGCGCGTGATTAACTCCGATGGCCTCAACAACATAAGGTGAAATCACCGCCGGGATCAGGCCCAGCTTGACTTCCGACAGACAGAAACTGGCACGATCGGACGCGATCACGATGTCACAGCACGCAGCCAGACCAACCCCGCCGCCAAAGGCAGCCCCGTTGACCAGTGCGATGGTCGGTTTTGATGCAAAATTCAAAACCTTCATCAGTTTCGCCAACGCGCGGGAATCGGCAAGGTTTTCAGCATGGCTATAGCCCGCCATGCGCTTCATCCAGTTAAGATCCGCACCGGCCGAGAAGCTTTTGCCAGCCCCGGTCATGATGATCACACGGACCGCAGGATCGGCTTCAAGCGCCTCAACCTTGGCCGTTAGATCGGCGATCAGGGCATCATCAAAGGCATTGTGAATTTCCGGGCGGTTCAGCGTGATGGTCGCAATTCCGGCATCGGTGATTTCACAGATCGCCGCATCGGATATGTTATCGGTGTTTACATTGCTCATGGCGGCCTCACATTCTAAAGACGCCAAACCGGGTTTCCTCGACCGGTTTGTTAAGCGCAGCTGACAGGCCAAGACCCAGAACCATTCGGGTATCGGCCGGATCAATCACACCATCATCCCAAAGCCGCGCGGAGGCGTAATAGGGATGGCCTTGTTCTTCGTATTGATCGCGGATCGGGCCCTTGAACTCTTCCTGCTCGGCCTCTGGCCAGGTTTCGCCGCGTTTTTCCATGGCATCGGCACGAATTTGTGTCAGCACATTGGCCGCCTGTTCGCCGCCCATGACGGAAATGCGGGCATTTGGCCACATCCACAGGAAGCGTGGATTGTACGCACGGCCACACATGCCATAGTTGCCCGCGCCAAATGAACCACCGATCAGGACGGTGAATTTCGGGACATTGGCGGTGGCAACAGCGGTGACAAGTTTTGCGCCATCCTTGGCGATGCCACCACTTTCATATTTGCGGCCAATCATAAAGCCGGTGATGTTTTGCAGGAAAACCAGCGGAATGCCGCGCTGCGCGCAAAGTTCGATGAAATGCGCACCCTTAACCGCACTTTCGGAAAACAGGATGCCGTTATTGGCAATGATGCCGACCGGATAGCCAAAGATGCGGGCAAAGCCGGTCACAAGCGTCGTGCCGTATTGTGCCTTGAACTCATCAAACTCCGACCCGTCAACAATGCGCGCAATGATTTCGCGGACGTCATAAGGCTTTTTGGTGTCGGTCGGCACCACGCCATAAATCTCGCGCGGGTCATAGGCCGGTGCGCGCGGTTCGGTCAATGTCAGGCCCGGATTTTTGGTCCAGTTCAGGTTTTTGACAACATCGCGTGCAATCGACAGCGCGTGGCTGTCATCCTGTGCATAGTGATCGGTCACACCGGATGTTTTGCAATGAACATCAGCCCCGCCAAGGTCTTCGGCCGAGACGACTTCGCCTGTCGCGGCCTTTACCAGCGGCGGACCGCCCAGAAAGATCGTGCCCTGTTTGCGGACAATGATGCTTTCATCGGACATCGCCGGAACATAAGCACCACCCGCAGTACAGGACCCCATGACAACCGCGATTTGCGGGATGCCTTTGGACGACATGGTTGCCTGATTAAAGAAGATGCGCCCGAAATGGTCGCGATCCGGAAATACATCGTCCTGACGGGGCAGGTTGGCACCGCCACTATCGACCAGATAGATACAAGGCAGGTTGTTTTCGAGTGCGATTTCCTGTGCGCGAAGATGCTTCTTCACCGTCATCGGATAGTAGGAACCACCCTTGACCGTGGCATCATTGGCAACAATCACGCATTCGACGCCTGAAACGCGGCCGATGCCGGTAATGATGCCCGCCGCCGGAACGTCTTCGTCGCCATACATGCCATGTGCGGCAAGCTGCGAGAGTTCGAGAAACGGGGAGCCGACATCAAGAAGCTGGCGAATACGTTCACGCGGCAGGAGCTTGCCGCGTCCGGTATGACGGTCTCGGGCACGTTCACCGCCCCCCAGTTTTACCGCCGCGATCTGATCGCGCAGATCGGAAACCAGCTGTTCCATATGGTCGGCATTGTTGCGGAATTCTTCTGAACGGGCATTAACCGCAGATTTCAGTACCGTCATCGTCCGTTTTCACCGTTTATTGTTGTGGGCAATTCGGCCCGCTTACAGGGTGTTTATGGCTGTTGTTATGGGTGAAGTTTACGTAAACGTCAATATTAAATCGGTATTTTAGTACCGAAATTATCTATATAGGATTTGACGTTCTTGTAACGGATTGAATTGACGTGTTTGTTGCGTCCGCGAAGGGTGCGCGCACGGCGATGCGCAGGTGCAAAAGGTCTGGTCAGATCCGGTCTTGGTAGTTGTCGGGGGTGCTAGTCGATCAGACTGCCTGCCGCGTTCTTGCGCAGTGAAATCCACTGCGCCAACTGATCAATGCGGTCATTCCCAAAGAAGGGTTCGTCTTCATAGAAGAAGAACGGTGAACCAAAGGCACCCATGGCAATGGCTTCCTCGGTGACAGTGCGCACATGATCTTTCCATTTCTGGGATTCGACAGCTGCGCGCATTTCGCTGGCATTGATAGAATGGCGGGTCGCGGCGGCAAAAACATTTTCCGGGTTGGACATATCAAGTCCGTCGGCGAAATAGCCGCGATAGATATCCTTGGCAAACTTGCGCGCCAGCGTCGGAGATCGTGATTCAAGCCAGTAATAGGCACGGGTCGGAACCAGTGCCGCATAGGGGAAGTTGTCGGGAATTTGGAATGGCACGTTTTGCAGGCGTGCGCAGCGTTCCATGTCGTGTCGGAAATAGGTGCCGCGGATCGGTTGATCAAGAAGCGGGCTTTGGCCTGTTTGTTTAAATGCAGCGCCAATCATGAAAGGGCGCCAGACGACTGTGACGCCATTGCGCTTTTCGAAGTCTTCCATCCGTTCGGCGGCAAGGTAGCCATAAGGTGACGAGAAATCAAAATAGAAGCTGACTTCAGACATGTTCCTGCACCTGTTTTCCGTTCTGTTTTCACCAACAACTTTTCCGACAGATCTGACGCCTGCTTGGGTGGAGACGATTTTGATCTATTAAGTTGTTGCGAATCAACAAAAAAAATATAGGACCAGGCCATGGTCACGGGATCACGATGCCCGGTCGGACTTTTACTTCTTCCATGACGACATATGTATGAGTCTGACCGACACCCTGAACAGAAGACAGGCGTTCAAGGAACTCGCGGTAAGCATACATGTCCTCGACGCGCAGTTTCGCAAGATAGTCAAAGCCACCCGCGACCATGTGGCATTCTTCGATCTCGGGGAGCTTTTTGATCGCTGCGGCAAAGACGTCAAAGACGTCTGGTGTGGTGCGATCAAGGGTGATTTCAACGAAGACCACCAGCGCCTGGTTGAGTTTGCGCGGGTCGAGAGTTGCCATATACCCGGTTATGAAGCCGTTCTGTTCGAGGCGACGAACGCGCTCAAGGCATGGGGTCGGGCTGAGGTGGACCCTGCGCGACAGCTCAACATTGGACATGCGACCATCATTTTGCAGTTCGCGGAGGATCTGTTTGTCAATCTTGTCCAGGCTTTTGTGGTTCTTCTGCATTAAGGACACCCATCCAGTGTATGTGACTGCATTAATGTGAAAACAATGGATGATATATCGTATTTTTTGGAAAATTGGCAGCACATTTTTCGGGTGAAATAATATTGTCGGTAACCATAGAGGTGTAACAGGCCCTGAAGCGCTTGGAATTACGTGCGTTCTTCGGGGGTGGCAAAAGTCAAACATCAGGGAGAGGCTTTAGAAGATGTTCCGTACCGAACTGCCCAAGCCAAACGAAATCCGTCAGAAAATTCGCGATTCCTATCGCGCCGATGAAGAGACCGTTGTTGAAAGCCTGATCGAAACCGCGCGTCTTTCCCCGGAACAAACTGCGCGTGTTCAGGGTCGCGCCTATCAGCTTGTCGCGCGTGTCCGCGACGCTGATAACGGCAAAAGCGGCATTGATGCCCTGCTGCATGAATACGAGCTTTCGAGCAAGGAAGGCGTCATCCTGATGTGTCTGGCCGAAGCTTTGCTGCGCGTGCCTGATGCGGTGACTGCAGACAAACTTATTCAGGACAAGCTGTTTGATGCCGACTGGCAAAGCCATCTGGGCCATTCCGACAGTTTCTTTGTCAATGCCTCTACCTGGGGATTGATGCTGACCGGGCGCGTGATCAAGTTCGGCAAGGCGGAAAAAGCCGATCCGGGCCGCCTGATCAAACGCATGATCGGCCGGTCTGGCGAGCCGGTTATTCGCAAGGCGTTTAACCATGCGATGCGAATCATGGGACGCCAGTTCGTGATGGGCCGCACCATTGATGAGGCATCCGAGCGCGCCAAGGCGAACGAAGAAAAAGGCTATCGCTATTCCTATGACATGCTGGGCGAGGCCGCCCGCACGATGGAAGACGCCGATCGCTATTACAAGGCCTATGAAACTGCGATTCACGATATCGGACGTGTTGCCAATGGCCGCGGCCCGATTGACAGCCCGGGTATATCGGTCAAGCTGTCAGCGATTCATCCGCGCTATGACTTTGCCAACTATGAACGGGTGATGACCGAACTGACCCCGCGGCTTAAGGAACTGGCCTTGTTGGCCAAGAAATACGACATCGGCTTTACCGTCGATGCCGAAGAAGCCAACCGGCTTGACCTGTCGCTTGATGTCATCGGCACTGTCTTTGCCGACCCGGATCTTGATGGTTGGGAAGGCTATGGTCTGGCGGTTCAGGCCTATCAGAAGCGCGCCTATCATGTTCTGGAATGGCTGGCAGATCTGTCGACCAAGGTCGGGCGCAAGATGATGGTCCGCCTTGTCAAAGGCGCCTATTGGGATACCGAAGTCAAATTCAGTCAGGAAAACGGCTTTGACGGCTATCCGGTCTTTACCCGCAAGGCATCGACCGATGTGTCGTATCTGGCGTGCGCGAAATACATGCTGTCGCGCCGCGATGCGTTTTATTGCCAGTTCGCAAGCCACAATGCCCATACCGTGGCATCAGTTCTTGAAATGGCGGGCAATGATCGCACCTTTGAATTCCAGCGCCTGCATGGCATGGGCGAAGCCCTGTATGAGCAGATCGTCGACAAGAACGGCGAAAACGTTCCGTGCCGTGTTTACGCGCCGGTTGGCACCCATGAAGACCTGCTGGCTTATCTGGTGCGTCGTTTGCTGGAAAACGGTGCGAACACCAGCTTTGTGAACCGTATTCAGGACGAACAACTGCCAATCGAGGAAATGATCGCCGATCCGATCGAAAAGATGGCAGCCCTTCCGCGCAAGGGGCATCCGAAGATCCCGGCACCGATTGATCTTTACGGTGCGACGCGTGTGAACTCGCGCGGGATTGATCTGACGGACACGGAAAAGCTTTTGCCGCTCAGTGCCAAGCTTGCCGGGATCAAGGACAAGACCTGGAACGCAGCCCCGCTTATTGACGGCAAACTTGTTTCCGGAACACCGGTGGATGTCATCAACCCGGCAAAACTGAATGAAAAGGTTGGTGACCTTGTTCAGGCGACCGAGGCCGACGTCGACGCCGCCGTGGTGGCGGCCGTCAAGGGCTATGAGACCTGGAACAAGACGCCGGCAAGTGATCGTGCAGCAGCACTGCGCCGTCTGGGTGATCTGCTTGAAGAAAACATGGACGAGTTCATCGCCCTGTGTCAACGCGAAGCAGGTAAGCTTTACCTTGATGGCGTTGCCGAAGTACGTGAAGCGGTCGATTTTTGCCGCTACTACGCCAACCGGGCAGAGGAAACCTTCCGCGAAGGCAGCCCGCTTGAAGGCCGTGGCGTTATTGTTTGCATCAGCCCATGGAACTTCCCGCTGGCGATCTTCCTTGGGCAGGTGACCGCGGCGCTGGCAGCAGGAAATGCTGTTATTGCCAAACCGGCAGAGCAGACTTCACTGGTTGCAGCCCGTGCTGCAGAACTGATCCTTGAATCCGGTGTGCCCGGCTCGGCATTCCATCTGGTGCCGGGGCCTGGGCGTGTGATTGGTAATCAACTGATCAATGATCCGCGCATTGCCGGGGTGGCCTTTACCGGGTCAACCGAAACTGCGCAGCTTATCAACCAGGCGCTGGCAAAGCGTCCGGGTGTGCCGTTGCCGCTGATTGCCGAAACAGGTGGTCAGAATGCGATGATTGTTGATTCGACCGCACTCCCCGAACAGGTCGTGCAAGACGCGATCATTTCCGGCTTCCAGTCGGCTGGTCAGCGTTGCTCGGCCCTTCGTGTCCTGTTTGTACAGGAAGACATTGCTGACAAGCTGTGTGACATGCTGGTCGGTGCGATGAAGGAACTTCGCGTCGGTGATCCGAAGTTCCTTGATATTGATGTCGGTCCGGTGATTGACGAAAAATCGCGCAAGGTTCTTGAAGCCCATGCGGAACGCATGAAGAAGGAAGCCAAGCTTTTGCATGCTTGTGACACGCTTCCGGAGTGCGAGGGCGGCAATTTCTTTGCGCCGCATTGCTTCGAAATTCCATCAATCAATGTGCTGGAACGCGAAGTGTTCGGCCCGGTCGTGCATGTGGTGCGTTACAAGGCACGTGACATTGACAAGATCCTCGATCAGATCAATGCATCGGGCTATGGCCTGACCCTTGGTATCCATTCGCGTATTGACACGACTGTACGGGAAATTTCCCAAAAGCTGCGCGTCGGGAACTGCTACGTAAACCGCAACCAGATCGGTGCGGTGGTCGGTGTGCAGCCGTTTGGCGGGCAGGGTAAATCCGGTACCGGCCCAAAGGCGGGTGGTCCGCACTATGTCGAGCGCTTTGCCAAGCCGATCGCCCATGAAAATACCATCTCCAACGACGAGGCATCAGACGATCGCGCGCCGATCATCGTCAAGGATGTCATTGCAAGCAACGAATATGCCGCGATGTTGGCAGCCCAGGAAGAATGGCAGGCCACCGATGGCAATGCACGGGTGACCATTCTTGAAAAGCTGTCAGCCAAGATGGAGGCATCTGGCAACGATGCCCTGATCGCCGGGGCGGATCATGTTGCGAACTTTGCTGCCCTTTCGGAGAACGGCTTTGTCGCGCCGACCCGCATGCCCGGTCCGACCGGTGAAACCAACGATCTGTATTGTCAGGGGCGTGGTGTTTATCTGGTACAGGCAGACAAGGATGCCGATGCGGCAAAAGTCATCCGTCATTTGGGGGCGGCACTTGCCGCCGGTAATGCGGTGATCCTTGCTGGCGATCAGAAATGGCTTGCTGATATTCCGGCACTGGCACAGCAGGCGGGCCTTCCGGCCAAGCTTGTTAAGGCTGTCGGTGCCAATACCGGCCTTGGTGCGATGTATGATGGCGACATCGCGGGCGTATCGTGCGTGGCGTCGCTTGATCGGGTGACGTCGTTCAAGCAGCTTCTCGCCAAGCGCGATGGCGCAATCCTGTCGCTGATTTCCGATAGCGGGGCAGAGGATGACGGTGCATTGCCTGATGAGGCCTTCCTGCATCGCTTTGCGACGGAAAAGACGATCACGATCAACACCACGGCAGCCGGGGGCAACGCATCCCTGATGTCGATGGAAGAAGATTGATCTGCGAATTGGACCGGGAAGAAATTCCCGGTCCATTTTTCTTTCATTCATGATCTCTGAAATAGGATGCGTTTGCCCGGTTTGATGTTGGGCTTTTTTTTGTCAAAATTGGCTGCGATAGGTATTGGCCGGAACAGTTGACGTCCTGCGGCGTTGGAACTGACGCAAGAAAATCGACCCATGTCGTGCAGGCATGAACAAGGAGAACAGGAATGATCAAGGTGACCCGCGGTTTCGGCCGTGTCCTGAAAACGGTATCGGTATGTGCACTGCTGGCAGTGCCGCTTGCGGCTTGTGGGCCGCTGCAAATGCCGTTGGAAGACCGCACAGGCAATGACCAGTGGCTCGATACCCAGATCAAGTCCGGCATCCTTGGGGAGTTCTCCAAGGTCGATCACACCTATCTGATGGATGTGAATATCGATATCTGGGAACAGAATGTCATGGTCACCGGCATGGTGGATTCCAAGGGCAAATATTACGACGTCATGTCGATGGTCAAGCAGGACAACCGGATCAAAACCGTCCACGACCATCTGGTGATCGCCGATCAGGAAACGATTGATGCCTATCATCAGGCCGAGGACGAATATGGCAAGAATGCCGTTCCGACGGATTCGGCCACCCAGTCGGTGTCCGATGTCTGGATCGAAAGTCAGATCAAGGCATTGTTATTGGCCGAAAAAGGTGTGACGTCAGTCAACTATCGCTGGCAGTCGGTCAAGAATGTTGTCTACATCATGGGCGAAGCGCAAAGCGATGCAGAGCTTGAAAAGGTGCTTTCCATCGTGCGCCGGATCAAGGGTGTGACCAAGGTAGTGAGCCACATCACAACCGCCTGATTCAGGTTAACGTCTTGTGATATATAAATATTATTGAAATTCCCTGCAGGCATTCGGTCTTGCGGGGAATTTTTTTGTTCGGATTGGATGCGAAAGTGTTTGAAAACCATTCGCATTTGTCATAGAGGTGAGAGCACGTAATTAATAACTGATTGCAATCGCACCATGTATGTCTGCATTTGTAATGCGCTCAAGGAAAAAGACGTCCGCCATGCCGCCGAGCAGGGCGGGGCGACACGTCCGGCGGAAGTCTTCCGTTTCCATGGCTGTGCGCCGCAATGTGGCAAATGCGCCTGCCATATGCGCGCAGAACTGCTGCAGGCAAAGACCTGTGGCAATTGCGATTGTGATGATGCAGCCGCTGTAACGGCCAATATCGAACCGATTGCCGCCGAGTAGGGCGCTTCCAGATATTCAAGCGATACGAAAAAGGCGAAGCCATACGGCCTCGCCTTTGTTGTTTGTGCCTAATGCTGATGCTGTTGATCGGCGCTGTTATTTCTTCAGGCCAAAGCGTTCCTCGGCCAGGCGGTCGGCGACAAAGCCGGTCGACAGGTTCTGGTCCTTGGCGCGTTTGAAAATCTCGCGCACGGTTTCACCGATGCCTTCGATGTGCATGTTGGTTTCAGCGACTGATTTACCTTCACGGCAGAAATAGACTTCCACAACCCCGCCCGCGTTGATCACATAATCCGGTGCGTACAGAATACCTGCTTCATGCAGCATTTCACCGTGTCGATCATGTTCCAGCTGGTTATTGGCCGCCCCGGCGATCACGCTGACCTTTAGGCTTTCAATGGTGCGATCAGTGATCACGCTGCCAAGGGCGCAAGGTGCCAGAATATCGGCGTCGACCGCCAGAATTTCATCGACCGAAACAACGGTTGCATCAAATTCGATTTCTGCTGCCTTGGCATTGGCTTCATGAAGGTCAGCGACAATCAGTTTTGCACCGTTGGCATGAAGCATCCGGCACAGATGATATCCGACATGCCCCAGCCCCTGAACAGCAACGCGCATGCCTTTAACGTCTTCTGTACCATGCTTGAAGCGCACCGCTTCCTTGATGCCGATGAAGACGCCATAAGCAGTAAATGGTGATGGATCGCCGGTGCGTTCCGGGTCCTTGCCATCATTGATGCCGCCGACATGCTTTGTCTGGCTTGCTATATGGCCCATGTCCTCGGGGCTGGTGCCGACATCCTCGGCAACGATATAGCGACCGCCAAGTTGTTCGACAGCGCGGCCCATTGCACGGAAAAATTCCGGCGTCTTCTGGCTGCGCGGGTCGCCGATGATGACGGACTTGCCGCCGCCAAGTGGCAGATTGGCAAGGGCCGACTTATAGGTCATGCCCCGTGACAGGCGCAAAACATCATGGATGGCTTCCTGTTCAGTGGCATAGGGCCACATTCGACAGCCGCCAAGTGATGGGCCCAGATTGGTGTTATGAACCGCGATGATGGTTTTCAGGCCGGTGGTTTTGTCACTGGCAAAGACAACCTGTTCGTGGTCATCAAATGCGATATCGGAAAAGACGTTCATCCTCTTGCAGCCTCCTGGCAGCATCATTGTTCTGGTGCAGATTGTTTTCTGCTTATTCCTTTATGTTTGATGCATTGGGTGGATGATCAATTTCTAATTCCACAGATATCGAAAAAAGACCGTTTCGGTTGAGCTGTCGTTGTGGCGTGGAATTATGCTGAGCCTGCCGGAGTGGCTTTGTAATTTTATTGCGCAAGGTGTGCGCTGCAAAATGTCGGGTTAGCAGAAATAGGCGCCAAATTTGGCTTGGTTGGGATTCTATTTTTGCGGATTTCGTCGGTGGTAATTTCGGAGCATTTTCGATTTAAGGCAACATGTTGCAGTGCACTTCCGGTGAAACGCCCTGAATCAGGGATATGATCATGCAGCCATGTCAAATTCGCACTTGAAACCGGAGCAATTAATCTGGAAATATCAATTAACCGGACAATTTACGGCTCGTTAAGGTGCGAAACGTAGACTCATGGTTGGGTATCTTGTGGTTGAGATTCCCGGTTCAGGACAGGTTGGCGTCTGGGCGGCGCCAGCGAACAAAAAGTAAGGAGAGCGGCGGAAATGTCTGCATTCACAGACCATCGCCAAACCGTATTCGAGGTTGAACTGCACAATCAGGCTGTGCGCGAATGCGTCAAAGAGAACCGATCCCACGAACTCTTTGATGATCGCTGGGCTGATGTTCAGACTCATGAAGTTGCGGCAAGCGACGAAAACAAGGCCCTTGCCATGATCGAAAATAGCTATCCGTCCGAAGACGGTTTCGTTGTCGATCACGTCAAACGCCTGGGATAAAGCGCACCAAACATTCTCTAAAAAAAAGCGTGGTCAGCTTTGCTGCCACGCTTTTTTTTGTCGCAAGCGCCAAATGACGCAGGCGCTGAAGGTTGAGCCTACTAAGACGTCAGTTTCCCAAGCATTTCCCGGCCCTTGGCAACGGCGAACTTCTGGGCCTGTGCAAAGGTTGGGTTTGGCGGCATGATCAGGGCATCAGGGTCCACCGGAACCTGAATGACGGTTGGCTTGTTGCTTGCGAATGCTTGCGACAGTGCGCTGGAGAGCTCCTTGGAGTTTTCAGCACGCAAGCCAAGACAGCCACAAGCTTGTGCAATGGCCGCCATATCGGGGTTTTTGAAGCCGATGGCGTGTTCGGGCAGGCCCTTTGCTTCCTGCTCCAGGGCGATAAAGCCAAGCTTGCTGTTGTCAAAGACAATGGCTGTGATCGGCAGGTCGTATTCGGCAGCAGTCAAAAGTTCGCCCATCAGCATGTTGAACGCGCCGTCGCCAGCAATCGCAACTACCTGACGGTCAGGGTAGGCAAGCTTGGCACCATTGGCCCCCGACAGGGCAAAGGCCATGGTGCCAAGCCCGGATGACAGCGTGAAGCGTTGGTTGCGTTTTACCCGCAGATGCCGCGCGGCCCAGGCCGTCGTCGTTCCGGTATCAACCAGGAAAATGGCATCATCGGCTGCGTGTTCCCCGATGGCTGACATGACGCTTGCCGGATGAAGCGGAGTCTTCTCGGAAGTCTCGATCTTTGACCAGTCTTCCTGCTGGTCTTTGACTTTTTCGATCCAGTGTTTGCGCTGCGTTTCAGTGTCCTTGGGCGTAATGCGATCCAGAAGACCCTGTACCGACAACTTGGCGCTTCCGATCAAGGGGGCATCAATATCAAGCCTTCTGCCGATCTGGCTGCGCTTGGTGTCAATCTGGATGGTTTTGGCATCTTTGGGGAAGAATTCCTGATAGGGGAAATCCGCACCGATAATGCAAAGCAAATCACAGTCTGCAACAGCATCCTGTCCCGGTTTGCCACCCAGAAGTCCCAGTCCGCCGATGCAAATGGGATCCTCGTCATCAAGCCAGTCTTTGGCGCGCAAGGTTCTGACGATTGGCGCATCAATCCGGTGCGCCAGATCAAAGATTTCCTGCGCGGCCTCGGTACCGCCAATGCCAGCAAGAATGACCGGCTTCGAGGCCTGATCAATCAGTTTGGCAGCGTGGTCAAGGTTCTCACTTGACGGGGACACTTCACGGGCTGCAAGCAATGTGGCGATATTGACCGCACCATCTGAACAATCGGCACTGGCGATGTTGTTGGGGATGCAGACATGTGCGGGTCCCCGATTTTCGATCGCGCTTTTGCAGGCTTCTTTCAGGATCCGCGCGGCCTGTGCCGGGTCCATGATTGTCTCGGAATAGACGGTTACGTCCTCGAACAGTTTTTTCAGATCCACTTCCTGATGATAGTCGGTCCCGATATACTCTGACTCAACCTGCCCGGTGATTGCCAGAACCGGTGCATGGTCGTGACGTGCATCATAAAGGCCGTTCAAAAGATGGATCGCGCCGCCGCCAGCGGTGCCAACACAACAAGAAAGATTGCCGGTCAATTTTGCTTGTGCCGAAGCAGCAAAGGCACCACCTTCTTCGTGCCGGACAAGGACAAAATCAATGTCATCCCTGTTTTCAAGGGAAAAGGTAATATCATTGATGGCGTCGCCGGGAATGCCAAACACGTGTTTGACACCAAGGTCGCTGAGAAGATTGATCGCGATATCGGCAACTTTCATAAGGAAGCTCCTTGGTTTCAATGGTGAGAAGCCGCAAACGACAATCGCATCAACGGCCAGGATTGATCAGGAAAGCCAAAAGGCATTCATGGTTTCTGCCACGCGTTTGAACGAAGCAAGGTTGGCGCCATCGCGATAATTGACAATTTTTCCATCCGGACTGTTTTCGATACAGTCCTTGTGAATTTTGGCCATGATTTCGCGAAGGCGTTTGTCGACGTTTTCCGTATCCCAGCGCAGGCGCTGCGCATTCTGGCTTTGTTCAAGGCCGCTGACCGCCACACCGCCCGCGTTCGATGCCTTGCCGGGGGCATGCGGAACATTCGCTTCATGCAGGATTTTCTGGGCCTTTGCCGTCAGTGGCATGTTTGCGCCGTCACACACCATCATCACTTTGTTCTCGACAAGGTTCCGGGCGTCGTCCTCGTCAAGTTCGTTCTGGGTTGCGCAGGGCAGGGCGATGTCGCACTCAAGCCCCCACGGTTTTTGGTCTTCCAGGAACGAACCGGCCTTTCCACCGTCAAACTCCGAGAGCGATTTGCGCTGGTTGTTTTTCCAGTCGTCAACCTGATCGAGAAGATCCTGGTTCATGCCATCGGCAAAGTGCATGGTTCCAGAGCTGTCAGACAGGCTAACGACTTTTGCATCAAGCTCTATGGCCTTGCGTGCGGCATGCAGCGCAACATTGCCCGCACCACTGATTGCAACGCGTTTGCCATTCAGTTCCTTGTTTTCCTGATCAAGCATATGACCAAGGAAATAGATGCAGCCAAACCCGGTTGCTTCCGCGCGGCCAGCACTTCCGCCAAAGTGGCATCCCTTGCCGGTTAGCGCGCCGGTCCACTTTTGGGTCAGTTTGATATAGTGACCAAACAGAATGCTGATCTCGTTTCGGCCAACGCCGATATCACCGGCAGGCACATCGGTATCTGGCCCGATATGCCGATATAATTCCTGCATGAAGGCTTGGCAAAACCGGCCGATTTCTTGCGGGGATTTGCCTTTTGGCGAGAAGTCGGCACCGCCTTTGGCCCCGCCCATGGGCAGGCCGGTCAGGCTGTTTTTCAGGGTTTGTTCAAAGCCCAGAAATTTAAGGACACTGGTACTGACCGTGGGGGCAAAACGAAGGCCGCCTTTGTAGGGGCCCATCGATTGGTTGAATTGAACGCGCCAGCCGCGATTGACCTGTATCTGATTGTAATCGTCTTCCCACGCCACGCGAAATTGCAGGACGCGGTCGGGTTCGGTGCATCGTTCAAGGACCGCGTTTTTACGCATTTCACGTTGATCAAGATACCAATCGGCAACGGAGCCGACCACTTCCTCGACAGCTTGGTGAAATTCCGGCTCGTTGGGTGTTTTGTCTTCAAGCCAGTTCAGAAAGTCCTTTTGAAAGTCAGATGCACTTTGTGTCATTGAAATGCGGGCTTTTTACTGTTTCTGCTGCTCTGCTTAACGTGCCAGAGACAGAAAAGTGCCCGCATAAAATTTTATGCGGGCAGATCCCGTGTTGGTTAATGCGCTTTGCTAGATGTTCTGGGCAACCGCTCTTTCAACGAAATCAAGGCGATCCTGGCCCCAGAACATCTCGTTGCCAACGAAATAGGTTGGGACACCGAAAATGTTCCGATCGCGCGCAGACTGGCAGTTGGCATCATAGATATTGGCAATCGCGGGCAGATCAGCATTTTCAAGATATTCTGTCGAAAGACCATTTGAGACCAAAGCCTCACGCACGGTGGCTGGCAGGGAGATATCACGTTCGCGCAACCAGATATCACCCATCAGGGTCTCGGTCAGGTCGCTGACATCCCTGCCATCATCCTGAACTGCGATGATGGTTCGTGCTGCAAGCGTCTCGTCAGCCGGGAAATATTTGGGGTGCAGGTTGATCGGAATGCCCAGATGATCCGACCAGCGTTTCAACTCGACAAGGCGGTATTCCTGACGTGGTAGTGGGCGTTTCGCCAAGGGGACTCCCCCGCCATGTTCCCAGACATCTGCAGCCCGACAAGGTTTGTGGATGATATCCACACCATGCTTTTTCGCGATCTCGACCGCGCGGCGGAATCCGAAAAAGGACCATGGTGACTGGACAAAGAAATAGTGAATAATTGGCTCGGACAATTCGGCCTCCTGTGTCTGCAATGCAGATGCTGTTTTCAGTACGTTCACACTGCCCAAGCAGACATGCTTCGTCAAACACCCGTCTTATCAGGGCCGCTAAAATCAGTTCATATGTTTGTGATGATTGTGCGCGGGGAATGCGTAAGACTCAGTAATCCAGCCACCAGGCATATTCATCAATGCCTGCCATCAGAACCCCGTCAAAGCCAAGCTTCATGATGTTGCCAAGATAGCTGCTTTCGTTGCCAAAGATGATGCTTTGCCATTCACGGGTCCAATAATGGACGTGATGTTCCTGTCCCCAACGCGCCATGAGATTGCCTTCGCTGACATAGTCGGGGCTTCCGGCGCGCCAGCCACTTTTCCAGTAGTAGCGATATGTCTCAGCCGTTGCGATATTGAGATAGGAAATCAGAACCCGCGGTGTTCCGGTCTTCTTGTAGCGAAGCCGCTTCATATCATCATAGGTCAGTGGAATGGTGCCGCGATGGAACGGGTCAATGATCAGCGTATCGTAATTGGTCGCGGCCAGTGCCTCGACATAGGCGTCCTTGGTGCCATAGGGCGAGCTATCAAGCACCATGGCAAAATTGTTGGCTTGGCGGATGTTGTCGATCACATGCGGGTTTGACCCGAACGGCGTACTGGGAACCTTTGCCAGTGATGACAGCTGCATGCCCGGTGGCGGAGCGGCATAATAAAGCGCATCTAGCCCTTTAAGCTGCGCGCGCGCCTTGTTCATATCGGCCCGGTTTTCGGTGTAATCGACGGCAAGGTATTGCAGGCCTTCAAGTTTAAGGCGTTCAAGATAGCCAAGAATATATTTGGTCTCTTCGGCGTTGGTCGGTTCGCCATAGTTTTCGAAACCATAGAAAGGTGCTTCGACGAGAATGGCGTCAAGCGCGCGGAGATAGTTTCTTGCCGGTTCGGCAACCCCGCGTGTGTCAAAAAGGGTTTTCTCGAGGAACTCGGTCAACTCCAGGCCATTCATGGCGATCACCGCGAAATCACTTCGATAGCTTTTCGCCCATCGACTGATCGCGATAACGTAGTCGCGCATTTCCTCGATGAAGTCTTTTTCGGGTTTGCCGGTGTTTATGCCACCGGATCTGCCGTTGCTCAGGCTGTTGGGGGCCGGGATAAAGGGTTCAAGATCCTGCGCGTACGCGCCCAGTGGCGTCGTTGCCAACAGCGCACCTCCAAGCCCGGCAGCGCTGTTGCCAAGAAACTGTCGGCGCGACATTGATTTGGGCGCAACGCCATTGCCGGACGCGACCGGTGTTGATTGGTTCTGCCGTGACTTGCTGTGACGTTGCTTGGCCATGCCTTTGTCCATCGCTGATTATATTGGCGATATTATGATGCCGCCTGCATCTCACCTTGCTGCGTGATAAGGTCAGTCACCCGCTTGCCGATCGCAAGTGATGCAGTAAGGCCAGGTGATTCAATACCATAGAGCATTACAAGACCATTAAGGCCGTGCTGTTTTTCATCAGCAATCATGAAGTCGCGCGCCGCTTCGCCCGGGGCCTGAATTTTCGGGCGCACCCCGGCATAACCGGTTTGCAGGGCAGCTTCATCAAGATCGGGATAGTATTTGCGGATGGCCTCGGCAAAGGCGGTCCGGCGTTCTTCGGGCACGTCGTAGTTCGGCGCATCCACCCAAGTAACATCGGGGCCAAAGCGTGCCTGACCACCCATATCAAGGGTCAGGTGAATTCCAAGCCCCGCCTGTTCTGGGGCGGGATAGATCAGTGTGGAAAACGGCGCCTTGCCTGACAGCGTGAAGTAACACCCGCGCGCATAGTGCTGCGGCGGGACGGTTGCGGGCGGAAGGCCGGTAAAGTTTCTGCCCAGTGTCTGGCTGTGCAGGCCACCGGCAACGATCAGTTCCGCGCAGGTCAGGCTCATTTCTTCGCCGTCTGCATCGGTTGTGCTGACGGTGTAAAGTCCATTCTCGAAGCTGACAGCCGTGACCTTGGTGTTGATTGCCAGTGTTGCACCATGGTTTTCGGCTTCGCCCAGCAATGTGACCATCAGTTGGTGACTGTCGACAATACCGGTCGACGGGCTTTGAAGGACGCCGACGCAGTGCAGGTTGGGTTCGCGTTCCAGTGCCTCATCGCGGGACATCCAGACAAGGTCGGTCACGCCGTTCTCGGATGCCTTGTCCTTGATCCCGGCCAGCGCAGCCATTTGGTCTTCTGCCGTTGCAACGATCAGCTTGCCGGTGCGTTTGTGTTCGATGCCGTTTTCTTCACAATAGCTATACAACATCTTGCGTCCGGCGACACAGAGCTCGGCCTTCAGGCTGCCTTTCGGATAATAGATTCCGGCATGAATGACTTCGCTGTTGCGTGCGCTGGTTTCGGTGCCAATCGCGTCATGCTGTTCAATGATCAGAACTTCGCGGCCCGAAAGTGCAAGAGATCGGGCGCAGGCCAGTCCGACGACGCCGGCCCCGATGACGATGGTTTGAATGTCTGCAGTCATGATCACTAAATGTCTTGGTTGGGATGTGGGAGCATATTGATCAGGGGCTAGTTGGCTTGACGGAAATAGACAGCCTGTCCCTGATTATCTTTGCCATTGCCGGTGACAACGGCTGGTGATTCGCTGGTGTAGTGGCCGCGCGCGAAGCTTGTGTCATTACAATAGACATACCAGCTGCCAAACGGCAGCGTATCACTTTGATACGCACCACCTTCATGACGCCAGACGCCCTCGCAATGCCGCTGATCATCATCAAGGATCATGGTGCCTTCGCCAGATGGCTGATCAAAGCGCAGCTTGCCGGCACCGCGCACCGATTGCCAATTGGTAACGATATCAATTCCGTCAATCGGTGCCGGGGTGGTAGTGCCTTCGGGCTGTAGCGCTGTCGTATCTTCGGTCGGTCCGACCACAGCGGCAGAAATCGCGGAATTTTCAGGCAGTTCAATTGTCAGACGGCCAAAGAACCCGGCGGCAAACTCCTGGGCATCAATCATCGGCAGGCCGTTAAGCGGCGCACTGTTGCCATTTGCGGCTTGCACCTGTGTGGGCGTGCAGTAATAGCCAAGCAGGCGACTGCCGCGTTGCGCCGGTGTTTGCGGATCCCACTGCCCGACAAATGAAACGCATTGCGATCCATCACGGGTGAAAGGGGACAGGGCGATATTGCCGTATCGGGTATCCTGCACAAAGTTCGCACCATTGAGGCTGCTACGCCCTTTAAGTGCATCAAACATGTCCAGTAACTGTTCGGATGCCATGGCTGTGCTGAACCTAAAACCGGGGGCGGAGGTCGTATAAACGGTTTCCAGATAAAGGTCGCTCGCTGTCGCAGGCGATTCCGAGACCGAGCGTGGCGCATACCAGCGTCCGACAAACACTGTGCTGTTGTCGCGATATTGACGCAGGAAGCTGTTCTGGCCCTCGGTATTCGCGGCAAACAGAACCGGGCTCTGGTCTTGCGGGATCTGTTCAAACCCGCCGGTTTGCTGTGCAAGGCTCATCTCTGGGGCTGCTGCCACCAGAAGGCTTGCAAACATGCTGCCGATCAAAGCCGCCCGATACTTCACATTGCGTCCTTTCAGGTTGTTTTCAGGCGCATTTTTGCGTTGCGCTACTCTTATGTTTACCTTTGTGCCTTTAGATTGGCTAGGGGGCAGTAACCTGTACCATGTGAGACAGTTCGCTTTTACCTTGATTTTTGGGTGTAAACGGGCTCATTGGGGAGGTTGGCCTTGGGGACAAAGTCAATAAGCCTGAAGATACGGAGCAAATAACCATGACGGTGCACCAGACCGGCGCGAACGGGGACAGCGCGGGCCAGCAGACGGCAACAGACAAACAGCCGCCGTCCAATCGCGCCCATGTAATCGTGATCGGCAATGAAAAGGGTGGATCAGGCAAATCGACAACGGCGATGCATCTGATCGTTTCCCTGATGAAGATGGGGTTCAAGGTCGGATCACTTGATATCGATGCCCGTCAGGGGACGCTTACCCGCTATGTTGAAAACCGGACTGCCTTTAATGAAAAAAAGGGTCTTTCACTTCCGGTCCCAGAACATCGCCCGATCTATCGCAGTGAATTGTCCGATGGCAATGAAGCCAAGCTGGACGAGCGCGAACGCTTTACGACTGCTCTTGGGGAAATGGTGGTTAGTTGCAATTTCATCGTGATGGATTGCCCCGGCAGTGACAATTACCTTTCGCGGTTGGCGCATGCCTGTGCTGATACGTTGATCACGCCGATCAATGACAGCTTCATCGATCTAGATATGCTGGCCCGGATTGATCCGGATAGTCTTGATATCAAGGGACCCAGCATCTATGCCGAAATGGTCTGGGATGCGCGCAAGCGTCGTGCAGCCATTGATGGCGGCAAGATTGACTGGATTGTCATGCGCAACCGTCTTTCGCATCTTGATGCACGCAACAAGCGCGACATTGCGGAAATCGTTGAAAAGCTGGCTGAGCGTATCCGGTTCCGTCAGGCGCCGGGCTTTGGCGAACGCGTTATTTACCGCGAGTTGTTCCTTAAAGGATTAACCTTGCTTGATCTGCGTGAAAAGGGCGTGGGTATCCCGATGAGTATGTCGCATATGGCTGCGCGTCAGGAAGTCAGATCGCTTCTGGAAGTGATCGGTTTCAAACCGGCAGACGGCGAGGAGTTGCCGATCTAGAGTCATCCGGCCTATATCTTGTGGGACATGAAATTGTCCAACCGGAACAGGAAGCAGGCAGGTCACTTTGACACGCAAAGACATCATTCCAGAGACATCCGGCGCCGAAGAAGTTGCAGACTTCATTGGCAAGGCGCGCGAACTTTCCGTTCGTGCACCGTCATCCGGGCCTGCGCAAGGCCGATTGATCTTTGCAATGGATGCAACCGCCAGCCGCCAGCCCAGTTGGGACCGTGCTGCTGAAATTCAGGCTGAAATGTTTGACTCAGTCGATGGTGTCGGTGCCCTTGATGTGCAGCTTGTGTTTTTTCGCGGGCTGTCGGAATGCAAATCTAGCGGCTGGTGCAGAAACGCCAAATCATTTCGTGATTATATCACCAAGGTTACCTGTCGCGCCGGGCATACGCAGATCGAACGGGTTCTGGCGCATGTTGAACGTGAAGCGGGTGACAAAAAAATCGATGCCTTGATTTATGTGGGCGACTGCATCGAAGAAAATCCTGATCATTTGGCCCCGATCGCAGGGAAATTGGCGCTCAAGGGGGTAAAGGCATTTATGTTTCAGGAAGGCCATGACAGGGACGCTGCGTTTGCCTTTGGTGAAATTGCCCGCATAACTGGCGGGGCGTTTATGCAGTTTGACGCGAGTGCGGCTGTCAAGCTTCGAGATTTGCTGGGGGCGGTGGCAAGTTATGCTGTCGGCGGGCAGTCGGGGCTTTCGATTTATCAGAAAAAGACCAAGTCCGATGACGTCCTAAGACTTGGTCACCAGTTGCGAAAGCCGCGTTGATGCAGTGGTTGTTGATTGGCATCGCAGCGTTTGTCGGGGTTGGCTTTTTCATCCGCTGGATGACTGAGGCCGAGCCCAAAGAAATCCGCAAAATTGTCTTATTTCTGATCATCTTGGTGTTGATCCTGCTTGCCGGTTGGTTGTTGCTCACCGGCAAGATTGCAGCGATGGGGGCTGCCTTGGCCGCCGCGGTTCCATTTTTGGTTCGGGTGATGAAGCTTGGGTTCCTGTGGCCAATTTTGCGCAGGATTTTCGCATCATCGCGCAAGCGCGCCCAGCCGGGAAGTTTTGGCAACAACACGGCCGGGGCGGGATCAAGTTCGGAAATTCGAACAGAGCTTCTGCACATGGTGCTTGATCTTGAAACCGGGCAAATGCGTGGCGGTGTTGTCGGTGGTCCCTATGCGGGGGCCGATCTTGACAGCTTGGGACTTGACGACCTGCAGTTGCTTTATGTTGACTGTTGCAGTGCAACCGACCAAAGCCGGGCGGTTCTGGAAGCTTATCTTGACCGTCGTCCCGATTGTACCGGATGGCAGGGCTGGCGCCAGAAAGATCATGGCGAAAATGGTGCGCATGACGGAGGAAACGACCGCGATAACAATGAGCAAAGCCGAAATGGCGAAAGGAGTTCAAGCGCATCTGGCATGACGGCCGACGAAGCTCGCAAAATTCTTGGCGTGGGGCAGGAAGCAACCCGCGAAGAGATCAACCGGGCTTATAAAAAACAGATCAAGGCAGTTCACCCGGACCACGGTGGATCAGACTATCTGGCGTCAAAGATCAATGCCGCGCGAAGCCTTTTGTTACGGCTATGTAAAGATTAGCGTTAATATTACGTGCGCTTGCTTGATCCGTGTTCTGGAAATGTGGCAGAAGCATATATGCAGGCAATTCTGATACGGAATGGCACGCTGCGGTTGAAAAAGGAAAGTATTGAATGTCAAAAAGAATCAAGAAGGCAGTTTTTCCGGTCGCAGGTATGGGAACCCGCTTTTTGCCGGCCACCAAGGCTATGCCAAAAGAAATGCTGCCGGTCGTTGATAAGCCGCTTATTCAATACGCCGTCGAAGAAGCCATTGCTGCAGGCATTGAGGAATTCATTTTTGTCACCGGTCGCGGCAAAACCGCGATTGAGGACCATTTTGACCGCTCCGCCGAACTTGAAGCCATCCTGACCGAGCGCGGCAAGGAAGACGCGCTGTCCAAGGCACTTGAAATGATCCCGGAACATGGTCGTGTGACCTATACCCGTCAGGGTAACCCGCTGGGCCTTGGTCATGCGGTTCTGTGTGCTAAGTCCCTGGTTGGTGACGAGCCGTTTGTCGTGCTGCTGGCTGATGACCTTATCCAGTCCAAAGTCCCCTGCATGAAGCAGATGGTTGATAGTTACGGGCGCACGGGTGGCAATATGGTCGCAGTGATGGATGTACCGCGTGAGGAAGTTCACCGTTATGGTGTTCTTGAGATCGAAGGCACCAATGGCCGCCTTGTAAGCGCCTGCGGCATGGTTGAAAAACCCAAACCCGAAGAAGCCCCGTCGACCCTCTCTGCCATTGGTCGCTACATCCTTGATCCGGGCATCTTCGAGGTGCTTGAAAACATTCCGCGCGGTGCTGGTAATGAAATCCAGCTGACGGATGCGCTGGCCGCAATGATCGGGCATGTACCGTTCTATGGTTACAATTTCGAAGGACGTCGTTTCGATTGCGGTAACAAGATCGGCTTCCTGAAAGCCACCATGTCATTTGCACTTGCCCGTGAAGATATGCGTGACGATGTCCGCAAGCTTATTCACGAGTTCGCCGAAGGCGAAGCAGCGCAATAACCACTTATGTCAACAATGACCGACCGGAATAGCCAATGATCTGTTGCGGTCGGAATTTACTTACCAGGATTGAACCTCCATGCGCGTAGCTATGATCGGGACCGGATATGTTGGCCTTGTCTCCGGTGCCTGTTTTTCCGAGTTCGGGACGGACGTTGTTTGTGTCGACAAGGACTTAGAAAAAATCGCCCGCCTTGAAGATGGTATCATGCCAATTTACGAGCCCGGTCTGGATGTTCTGGTCGAAAATAATGTCAAGGCAGGTCGTCTGACCTTTACCACCAGCCTCAAGGAGGGTGTTAAGGATGCCGATGCAGTCTTTATCGCCGTTGGCACGCCAACGCGTCGCGGTGATGGCCACGCCGATCTGAGTTACGTTTACGCCGCGGCCGAGGAAATTGCCGAAGCCATGGAAGGCTTCACCGTCATTGTCACCAAATCCACCGTTCCGGTCGGTACGGGGCGGGAAGTAGAGCGCATTATCCGCGAAAAACGCCCGGATGCGGAATTTGCGGTGGTGTCGAACCCGGAATTCCTGCGCGAAGGGTCGGCAATTGGCGACTTCATGCGCCCGGACCGGGTTGTGATCGGTACCAGCGATGAACGTGCCCGCGAAGTGATGTCGGACCTGTATCGTCCGCTCTATCTGATCGAAACGCCGATTGTATTCACCACGCGTGAAACATCGGAAATGATCAAATATGCGGCCAACACTTTCCTTGCCGCCAAAATCACCTTCATCAACGAAATCGCCGATCTGTGTGAGAAGGTCGGGGCGGACGTGCATGACGTTGCGCGCGGCATTGGCCTTGACGGCCGTATCGGAAAGAAATTCCTGCATCCCGGCCCGGGTTATGGTGGGTCCTGCTTCCCGAAAGACACCCTGGCACTTGTGCGCACCGCACAGGAATATGACAGCCCGCTGCGCATTATTGAGACGGTTGTCGATGTTAACGCCAAGCGCAAAAAAGCGATGGCGGATCGCGTGATTTCAGCTTGTGGCGGTTCTGTTGCGGGTAAAACCATCGGTATTCTTGGTCTGGCGTTCAAGCCCAATACCGATGACATGCGCGATGCGCCGAGCCTTGATATCGTCCCCGCCCTGATCGCAGCAGGCGCAACTGTAAAGGGCTATGACCCCGAAGCCATGGGAGAAGCCAAGAAGCTTCTGGATGGCATTTCGTATTGCGAGAACGCCTATGATACGATTGAGGGTGCGGATGCGATGGTAGTCCTGACCGAGTGGAACGAATTCCGCGGTATGGACCTAGATCGCATCAAGGCGGCGCTCAAACACCCGATCGTCGTTGATCTGCGTAACGTTTATGACCCGAGCGAAATGGCTGAACATGGCTTCAGCTACTCCTGTGTCGGTCGTGCATCTATCGGAGGCTCATCCAAATCATGACGAATTCTGCCGGACATCAATTTGATAGCTCTGTGTTGCGCGAATATGACGTGCGCGGTGTTGTTGGTGAAACCCTGCACCCTGCGGATGCCAATGCGCTCGGCAAGGCATTTGGCACCATGGTGCGCAGATCCGGCGGGAAACGGGTCGCGCTGGGCCGTGATGGCCGCCTTAGTTCGCCAGAGCTGGGTGCGGCACTAGCCGAGGGTATCCTTTCGACGGGCTGTGACGTGGTGCGCATTGGTCGCGGGCCGACCCCGATGCTGTATTTCACGGTCTATGATGAAAAGACAGATGCAGGCATCATGGTGACAGGGTCACACAACCCGTCGAACTATAACGGCTTTAAAATGCTCAATGCGGGCAAGTCCGTGTTTGGCGATGCGATCCAGGAACTGGGCAAAATTGCCGCTGCCGGTGATTTTGAAACCGGGCAGGGCACGGCAAGTGATATCGACATCGAAGATCGCTTTGTTGAACGCCTTTTGGCAGAGCTTGATTGCGATGTGCCCAAGCCGATGACGATTGTCTGGGACTGCGGAAACGGGGCGGCCGGCGATGTTGTGCGCAAACTGACGGCAAAACTGCCTGGCACGCATCATTTGCTGTTTGATGACATTGATGGCAACTTCCCGAACCACCACCCTGATCCGACGGTGGAGGCCAACCTTGTCGACCTTAAAGCTGCTGTCGCCAAGCACAACGCCGATTGGGGGGTTGCCTTTGACGGGGACGGCGACAGGATTGGCGTGATTGATGGCAAGGGCAATGTCCTTTGGGGCGATCAGCTGCTTCAGATCTATGCGGCGGACGTTCTGCAACGCAAACCGGGTGCTGCGATCATTGCCGATGTGAAAGCCAGCCAAACCCTGTTTGATGAGGTCAACCGGATTGGCGGCAAGGCCATCATGTGGAAGACCGGTCATTCCCTGATCAAAACCAAAATGATCGAGGAAAAGGCGCCGATAGCCGGTGAAATGAGCGGCCATATCTTCTTTGCCGAACGCTACTACGGCTATGACGATGCAACCTATGCTGCTGTGCGTCTTTATCGTATTCTGGTTCAAAGCGGCAAAAGTCTGGCCGAATGGCGGGACGCCATGCCGGTTGCAGTCAATACGCCAGAAACCCGGATTGACTGCCCGGATGACCGGAAATTCGCGCTGATCGAGGAAGTTCGCGCCCGATTGGCAGAGGCCGGTGCGGAAGTGAGCGGCATTGATGGCGTGCGTGTCAGTACCGCAGACGGCTGGTGGCTTCTTCGCGCATCAAACACCCAACCCGCCATCGTGGCACGCTGTGAGGCCGCCGATGACGCCGGGCTAGAGCGGCTCAAGGGGCAGGTGACCGATCAGCTGGTTAAAAGCGGCCTGTCCTCGGATGATTTCTTTGCGCCAGGCGGTGGGCACTAAGCCACCGGTGAGACAAAGTACCAGAACTTCAAAAGCCCGTCAGATCGCTCTGACGGGCTTTTTTGTGCTTTGTTTTTGGCTGGTCTTAGCCAGCGTCACCGGCATTGACCGGGATGCAGGCCAGGTTCTCGCGCTTGAGGGCAGCGCAGGCGGCGCGCGCCTCGTTCTCGCCGTCAAAGCCAAGCAGACGGGCGCGATATACAATGCCTGTGCCGCTGGATTGCTGTTCGACCGCGGCACGGGTCAGGCGCAAGACATCAGGGGCAGTACGAGCAGCAGCAAGAACGGCTTCTTGTGCGCGGCGCTGGTCACTAAAGGCGCCAACCTGAATGCCCCATCCTGCACCGGTTTCCGGCTTCAGACGGGTTACAACGGTTTGTGTGTCAATGCGGCCCGGCTGTTCTGCTTCGCGAAGCGTGCTGCGCTTGGCAATCAGCAACTGGGCATCCGCGGGCAGGATTTTGTCTTCCGGGCTGATACGTGGGCGCGGGACAACAATTTCACCGTTCTTGGTCAGCTTGATATAGGCTTGATCAAGAAGCTTCTTCATCTGGGCGTCACGGGTGCGCGCCGTGCGACCACCAAATACTACCCCGATCAGGCGTTTTCCGTTGCGATTAACAGATGCAACAAGGTTAAAGCCAGACGCGTTGATATAGCCGGTCTTGATCCCGTCAGTACCGTAATAGGACGCCAGAAGATTGTTGTGGTTGCCATATGTGCGATTGCCAAACCGGAATTTTTGGGTGGCAAAATAATGATAGTAGTTGCCGTAGTTTTTACGCAGCGCCACAGCCAGTTTGATCATATCACGTGCGGTGGTCATCTGGCCGCGGTTTGGCAGGCCTGATGCATTGCGGAACGTCGTGCGCGACATGCCAAGGCGGCGCGCTTCAGAGGTCATCATCTGGGCAAACTTGATTTCCGTACCGCCAAGATGTTCGGCAACGACTACTGCGATGTCGTTGGCGGATTTGGTAACAAGCGCAAGAATTGCGTCCTTGACCGAAATGGTTTCGCCGGGCTGAAGTCCAAGCTTGGACGGGGCCTGCCCCCAGGCGCGTTTGGAAACCTTCAAGCGAGTCGAAAGCGAAACCTTCCCGCGTTCCAGTGCGTCAAACACCATATAGAGGGTCATTATTTTGGTCAGAGACGCTGGATAAACCTTGTGGTCTGGCCGGTACTCGTGGAGCGTTTCACCGGTGTCGCCATCGATGATCATTGCCGTATAGGTCCGCGCCTGTGAAGCAGACGGAGACAAAACGGTAAACGTGATGGCAACGGCCAAACACAAAAGCAAAGGAACAACGCTGCGTACGCAAAGCATGCGTGCCACAGACTGAGCTTTGGCCATTGCATTTGGCCCGGCATGGGTCATTAAACGCATTATATCGGGCTCGGCTTTCAGGTTTCCCCAAGAACTAAATAAGCTCAATGTCGCATCCGAGCCTTAAACAAATGTTTAAGGCGATCAAATTTCGGCAGTTATCAGCAAGGCCTTGAGATGGCCATTTTTGTGCGCCAAACTACTGTTTATATCGCCAGATCAGGAAAAAATCGAGGATCGAATGTCTGAAAGCAGGGTTCCAGTTCACACCGATACACGTAAAACCTATGCCCGATTGGCGCGCGCAGTAGGGTTGGTTGCCCTTGTGGCTGGTCTTGCGGGATGTACCTTTACCCAGACCAGCGACGTTAGCAATCCACTGGTGCGCAAGGCATCATGGTTTTCGTATCTGAATGCAGATGACCTGCGTCAGTCCTGCGCAGCAGGGGATGCGGAAGGTCAGATTCGCATCATCTATAATGCCGAATACTACAAGGAAGTCCGTGTGTTCGAGCTTACCCCGTATCCAGGTTTCGAGGAGTTCAATCTGACATCCCGTGTCTTTGGACCGCTCGAAGTCAAAAACATTAATGTGGAGCTCAATGCGCCGCTCGGGGCTTTTGGTGGTGAAGAGGCGGTTGATCGCATTGACCGGGAGTCTTACCTGGCGATTACCGACGCATTGCAAGCGGAAGGCTTCGGGACGCAGAGCCGGGATGGTCTCCGCCTGTATTCTGATGACTATTACTGGGTTGCGATTGGGTGCTCATCTGGTGGCGTGACACTCGGCGCATGGGCATCGGGCGTCGACGATCTGCGTTCACTTGAATTCCCCGAGGTGCTGGCAAACCTGTCCTCGATCGAGCGGGAGTTGCCAGAACCGCCAGCAGCTGAGAATGCACGATCGCAAGGGGCCGCCAAGTTGCACTATGTGCAGAATGACGACTCCCGTGATTTCTATCGTACCGTTCGCGGAAACATGCTGCGCTAACCAACGCGCTGACCTTTGACAAGGCGACAGCAGTCGGTCTTGATTGCTGTCGCCCACGGAAAATTTTGCTGCAATGCGACAAAGTTGCTTGTTAATGCATTGATCAGATTGTTTTTTGTTTGTCTATCGCGGAAACCTTATGTTTTCTGCGGCCGAAAATGGAGGAATCATACCAGAAGTGTCACTAAACTGTGCTTGACGGGGCCGGGTATTTCCATCTAGGGTTATGTTGCATTGCAACATTGATCCGGGCCTTGTCCCGGCGATCAGGAGGTCGAGTCAATGGCTGTTTCCAAGAAGAAAGTGTCAGGGAAATCGGCAAAGAAACCGGTTTCCAGGTCTTCGTCCAAATCTGCTCCTACACCTTCGGTATCGGAATCAACGCCCGCCAAGCGCAGGGTCATGACGTCTTCGGAAATCGAGGCCGCCGCACAGAAAGCGTCTGCAGAAGAAGTCAAGGCCGAGCTTTCAAAGCCCGCACAGGCTGAAACTGAAAAGTCGGTCACCAAGACTGAGCCTGCCGTGAGTAAAGAAACCATTGCGCCTTCCACGGTTGCTGACGAAGCGCGCACGTCTAAAACGGCATCGACTGAGGCGCCTGTTGCGCAGGCTGAGACCAAAAATGATGCTCAGTCAGACAATCAGACAGGCCAGACGTCGGCCACGAACCCAGAGTCGGTTTCCAAAATACAGGCGTCATCACCGGTACCCAAGCAGACCAGTCTGGCAAATCCGGCCCAAAAGTCTCCTGTTGCAAAATCCGGGGCCGCGCGACCGGCGTTCGCTGCAAAGCCAGCAACGGCCAAATCGACAGCGCCCTCAACCTCCACCAAAAACGAAAAGGCCAATACCGTGAGCACGAAAAGTAAAACCGCGGCAACCAGCAAGTCGGCCGCATCTTCCGCCCCGAAAAAGACCACGGCCGCAAAGGCGCCTGCTAAAAAGGCTGCCCCGAAAAAGGCTGCTGCCGTATCGGCAAGCGCGGCATCGAAATCTGCTGCGGCACCAACAGCTACGGCTACTCCGGCACCGGCAAAACCCGAAGCCAAAACAGCAGCGTCTCAGCCTGCCGCGCCAGAAAAAACTGCTTCTGCGCCCGCCCAGCCGAAACCTGCTACTGCGAAAACGGCCGAGACAAAACCAGCAGCAGAGACCAAGCAATCTGATGTATTCGGTTTTGGCGCACTGTTTATGGATGGAACGGCCATGGAACCATATTTTGAGCTTTGGAAAACCCCGGAGGTCGAAGCAATGGTAACCGCCGGGAATGAGGCGTTTGAAGAAAGCGTCTCCGCTGCCAATGAAGCATTTGGCAAAATCTTTGAGACCATGACTGGTCAGGTAGATGTGTTCTCTGGCGCGGGATCGCGTGTTGCCGCGCAGTATGAGGAACTCCTTGATACCCAGAAGAAAAGCTTCGAGGAAGTCTGGCAGTCGACGATGGCAATGTTTGAGAAGACCGGCGGCATCGGAACCGAGCTCTCAAGCTGGATGCAAAAGGAATTCGAGGCATCACAGGATGATCTTGATGAATTGACCAAGGTCGAAAGTCTTGCTGACTTGCAGGAGCTGCATACCCGGATCATCAATCGTTGCTATGCCAACAGTATGGCCGAAGGCGAAAAAATGCAGGAACTGATGTTCAGTGCTATTTCCGATGGATTGAATGCGATTAGCAAGGCGACAAATGTCACCACAAAATGATGCAGCGGGTGATATGGATCACCCATAGCGTTTGGAATAGCGGGCGGGCATGGCATTCAGTCATGTCCGCTTTTTCGTTTCCTTTTCCGGCCTTTGTCACAAATTTTGTGCGACCGGGTCGAAATCACAACGAAGTTTGCTGGCTGATCTTGCAGTGCGTTATTCGCGGCCTAAATGAATCGAAGATGGACAACAACCGAAACACGGATGCACAATAAATTCGTAGTGATCACCGCCTAGCGGACTTTGAAAGAGTTTGGCAATGACCTATCATGGAGTTCATGCAGGAAATAAGGGTTCCGGTAAGTAGACGATGACTGAACAGGATAATGACGGCACTGATCTGCCGAACACGGGGATCGTAACAAAGACACGGCCCAAGACGAAAAAGCCGTCCATGTACAAGGTGCTGTTGCTGAATGACGACTACACACCCATGGAGTTCGTCGTTCACGTACTGGAACGGTTTTTTGAAAAGGGACGTGAAGAAGCCACCGAAATCATGCTTCAGGTTCACCGCAAGGGTGTTGGGGTATGTGGTGTCTTTACCTACGAAATCGCAGAAACCAAAGTTAATCAGGTCATGGACCTGGCCCGCCAGAACCAGCATCCGCTGCAGTGTACCTTAGAGAAGGAGTGACATATGCTATCGCGCAATCTTGAGGAAAGCCTGCACCGTGCGCTCGCATATGCGTCGGAGCGCAGGCATGAATATGCCACTCTTGAACATCTTCTGTTATCGCTGACCGAGGATCAGGACGCCTTGGCCGTTCTGAAGGCCTGCCGGGTGGATATTGATCGTTTGCGGTCTGATCTTCTGGAGTTCGCCGATAGCGAGCTTTCGGGCCTTATTAGCGCGCGGTTGGTAGATCCGAAGCCGACCGCCGGTTTCCAGCGCGTTATCCAGCGCGCAGCCATCCACGTGCAATCATCAGGACGGGAAGAGGTCACAGGCGCAAATGTTCTGGTTGCCCTGTTCTCTGAGCGGGAATCGCATGCTGTTTACTATCTGCAGCTGCAGGACATGACGCGTCTGGATGCGGTGAATTACATTTCCCATGGAATTGCAAAGGCATCTGAACTTAATGAGCGTCGCATTCCGCGCGGTGCCGACGAAGAGCCCGTAGCGGGTATGTCGACCGAAGGCGAGGAAAGCGGCCCGGCAGAGGGTGAAGCACTCAAGGCTTATTGTGTGAACCTCAATGTCAAGGCGCAGAGCGGCAAGATCGACCCGCTGATTGGCCGTCAAAGTGAAATTGACCGCACCATTCAGGTGTTGTGCCGCCGCACCAAGAACAACCCGCTTTATGTCGGTGACCCGGGTGTTGGTAAAACCGCCATTGCCGAAGGTTTGGCGCGTCGCATCAATGATGGTGATGTGCCAGAGGTTCTTGAAAACGCCACGATCTTTGCGCTCGACATGGGGGCACTTCTGGCAGGTACGCGCTATCGCGGGGATTTCGAGGAACGCCTGAAGGCCGTGGTCAAGGAGCTCGAAGAGTACGAAGGTGCTGTTCTGTTCATTGACGAAATCCACACCGTGATTGGCGCAGGCGCGACGTCGGGTGGGGCAATGGATGCTTCAAACCTGCTCAAGCCGGCTTTGGCGAGCGGATCACTTCGTTGCATCGGTTCGACGACTTACAAGGAATTCCGTGGTCACTTTGAAAAGGACCGCGCCCTTGTTCGCCGTTTCCAAAAAATCGATGTCGAGGAACCATCCGAAGCAGATACCGTCAAAATCCTCAAGGGGCTCAAGCCCTATTATGAGGAGCACCATCAGGTCAAATACACCAACGAAGCACTGCGCTCTGCTGTTGAGTTGGCGTCGCGTTACATCAGTGACCGCAAGCGGCCTGATAGTGCGATTGATGTAATTGATGAAGTCGGTGCATCGCGCATGCTGGTTGCGCCAAGCAAGCGCAAGCGCACAGTCGGCAAACGCGATGTCGAGGAAATCGTCGCCAAGATTGCCCGCATCCCGCCAAAATCGGTTTCGACCGACGACCGCAAGGCATTGGCCAATCTTGAGCGCGACCTCAAGACGGTCGTGTTTGGCCAGGATGGCGCGATCGAGGCACTTTCAAGTGCGATCAAACTTGCCCGCGCAGGTTTGCGTGAACCTGAAAAGCCAATTGGCAGCTATCTGTTCTCTGGTCCGACCGGTGTTGGTAAGACCGAGGTGACAAAACAGCTGGCAACTGTCATGGGCATTGAGTTCATCCGCTTTGATATGTCCGAGTATATGGAGCGCCATAGCGTCTCACGCCTGATCGGTGCGCCTCCCGGCTATGTTGGCTTTGATCAGGGTGGGCTGCTGACCGATGCTGTCGACCAGCATCCGCATGCGGTTGTGCTGCTTGATGAAATTGAAAAGGCCCATCCGGACCTGTTCAATATTCTTCTTCAGGTCATGGATCACGGCAAACTGACCGATAACAACGGCAAGACGGTCGATTTCCGCAATGTCGTGCTGGTCATGACGACCAATGCCGGGGCATCGGATATGGCCAAGCCGCCAGTTGGTTTCAAACGTGAAATGCGCACTGGCGAAGATGAAGAGGCCATCAAGCGCACCTTCTCGCCGGAGTTCCGCAACCGTCTGGATGCAGTCATTCCGTTTGCCAACCTGAAGCCGGAAGTCGTCAAGATGGTTGTCGACAAATTCATCTTGCAGCTTGAAGCTCAGTTGGCGGATCGCAACGTTTCGATCGAGCTGACCGAAGCAGCGCGCAGCTGGATGGCTGAACGCGGCTACGATGCTGCCTTCGGGGCGCGTCCTTTGGGGCGGGTTATCCAGGAGCACGTCAAAAAGCCGCTCGCAGAAGAGTTGCTGTTTGGCAAGCTGTCCAAGGGTGGTGCTGTCCTGGTCGATATCGAAGACGATGCTGTTATCTTCCGTTATCCGGAAGACGAGAACGGCGAGAAACAACAGAAAAAAGATCCGGAGATGGCAGGTTAAGGCTTACCTTTCCCGGTTCTCAGGTTGTTGTTAATGATTGGCAGTATAGATTGGTGCCCGGGAAGACCCTTCCCGGGCACCTTCATTTCAAGAATGCCAGAATATTATGAGCCAAGCTGCACAACGAAAATACAGAAACGAAGTCGAGGAGTTCCTCTCCCGGCTTGAATTGCGTGCGCGCAAACTGATCGCTTTGGCTGATGAATTGGAAAAGCATGCCGGTAAGTCGGATGTTACCGGTTATCGCCCGTTTCGTGAGGAGGTTGATAATTTCAAGGCGCTTTCTCTGGTAATCATGGAGCGGCTCAACAAGCTTGAAAGCCACCCAAAGAAAGAAGAACTCGAAGAGCAGTTCCACAAACTGCAGGTTCTGATGCTTCGGATTGTGATTAAAACCAGCTTGAAGTTCTTCTTTATCATGAGTGCCAAGGAAAACCTGCCTCTTGGGGCGCGCGAGATGTTCCAAAGCGAATTGCGTACGCTTTATGAAGCGGAGCGTATGATTTCTGATCCACGGTATATCAGTCAGCTCGACGCCTCCGCCAAGGAAGACCTGGATACAGCAAAATCGATTCTCGAAGAGATTATCGAAAAAGCGCCAGCTCTTCTCAACTTCAGCGGGCGAAAAAAGAAGAAACGCACAAGGTAAGTGTGCTTTCTCACGAATTGAAATAACGCCATTTTCTAAAGTACTAGCGCGTTTTCGCAAAATGCAAAGATTGCTTTTCGCATTTTGCAATCTTTGCATTTTGAAATGCAAAGATTGTGCGCTATCCTGCTGCCACTGTTTGTAGGTGGGCGTGAATTTCTTAAAAAAGTCTCGGTTTTTCGGGGTTTTATAAAGTTGGCACGCTTCCTGCTTAGTTGTTCGTGGACAGTTGTTCTTTGCAGGGGCGCGTTTCGCGCCTGGAACAACGTAATCTTCTGCAGTTTGCTCGTGTCCCAACCAAACTCAGCGGCGGTGTTATACCGCCGCTTTTTTCTTGCCTGAAGTCCCGACATCCACTTCCCAGCAAATTCACGCCGAAATGTTGTTTCTGCGCGCACAATTCACATATGGAAAATGTGGAAGCTCATCTCTTGCGGCTCCATTTTACCTTGGTTTCTAAAAAAGGTTGTATTTGGAGTGCGCCCTTAGTATAACTTACTATACTAACAGGTAGTTTGCTGTTGCCGATGGCATAGACTGGGGAGTGAAACGAATGATATCCAAGAGTGGTGTGGCTTTGGCCGGGATGCTTGCAGCGATAACGTTCGCGCTGCCGCATGCCGCTTTTGCCAAGGCAGAGTTGCCGGGGGACCCCAATGCGCTCATTACGGATGAATTGATCCAGGACATTCGCGAATGGTTGGCTAATCCGGTTGTGTCACTTTCGATTACGTCGCAAAACAAGCTGCGCAAGGATATGACACAGGACCAGATTGATGCCGCAGACCAACAGTGGCGTGCCGAACGCGAGGCTGAAGACCAGCCTCTGGTTGCGGCGATCCTGACCAATCCGCTTTCCAGCTATTTGACCCAAATACAAGCCCGCTCCGGCGGGTTGTTTGCCGAAATCTTCGTTATGGATTCCGTCGGCCTGAATGTTGGTCAAAGTTCTATTACCTCTGACTTCTGGCAGGGGGACGAGGCAAAGTTCCAGAACACGTTCCCGAATGGTCCCGATGCCGTCTTTATCGACGAGGCGGAATATAACGAGGGCTCTGACTCATGGCGTACGCAGTTGAACATGACGATGAGCAATTCTGATCGCCAGCCCATTGGCGCTGTGACCGTTGAGGTCAATCTGAACGAGCTCGCGCGTCGCCGCGGTCTGTAGGGAGAAATACGATGAGATTTTTCAAGAACCTCTCTATCCCCGCCAAATTGGTCACATGCTTCACTGTTATGATCGCTGTGATCCTGATGGTCGCTGGCGCGGGTGTATTTGCGACCATGAAAGTCAACAGCGCGAATGAGCAGCGCGACTACCTTTCCGAATTTGAACGCGATTACCGCGACCTTGATCGCGCTTATTTGGTTGCGCGTCAGGAACTTATCTATTTTCTGACGACAGGTGATCGTGCCGGTCTTGCTGGCTACGAATCCTCTCTTGAGGAAATCGACAGTCAGACGGATGTTCTGAAGGCCTACGAAGTCATCAACCCGGAAGTTGCGGCCCTGATCGAAGACATGGACGCCGCAATTGACCGTTGGGAAGAAATCGCTGCCGAGCAGTCGGAATTGATGCGGCATTATCTGACGGTTAACCATGCCCGCGCGATCGAGGCATCCGGTGAACCGCGTGAAGTGGCCGACAAGATCACGATCATCGCTGGTGAACTTGCGAAAAGCATTGATCAACTGGTTCTTGATGTTGAGGCCGAAGTCGCACAGGCAATGCGCATCTTCCAGATTACGCTGGGTGTCGGGGTGATCCTTCTGATCGCCATGGCCGTGCTGTTTGGCGGAACTCTTTCACGCATGATTGCAACGCCGATCCGCAAAATGACCGAAGCCATGAGCAGCCTTGCCTCTGGCAACCTTGATATCGAAACGCTTGATATGAAGCGTACCGATGAAGTGGGGGCGATGGCCAAGTCGCTTGAAGTGTTCCGGGAAAATGCCCGCGAACGTGCACGTATGGCTGAGCAGGAAAAAATCGAAGCCCAGCGTCAGGTTGAACGCAGTAAGAAAATGGGAACCCTCACCAAGGGCTTTGATGAAAAGATCCAGGATGTTCTGCAGGCAGTGAATGCAGCACTTGATGATGTTCGTTCGGCATCTGAAACGCTGACCTCGCATGCTCAACGCGCCAACCAGGATGCTCAGGACGTTGCCGAACAGGCTCAGGAGTCCTCATCGAATATTGAAACCGTGGCGTCTGCAACCGCACAGTTGTCAGCCTCGATTTCGGAAATCTCGTCACAGATTGCACGCGTCACCGAGATTACCCAGATTGCCGTTGGCGAGACCGAACGCACAAACGAGCGTGTCGACAAACTCAATGACGCAGCACACAGTGTTGGTGAAGTTGTCAACCTGATCAGTGATATTGCTGATCAAACCAATCTCTTGGCTTTGAATGCGACCATTGAATCGGCCCGTGCCGGTGAAGCGGGTAAAGGCTTTGCCGTTGTGGCCGGTGAAGTTAAAAACCTGGCTTCGCAAACCGTGAAAGCAACTGAGCAGATCACGGCGAAAATTGCCGAGATGCAAAGTGAAACCGGTGCTGCTTCCGAGGCTGTGCGTGGCTTTGCCGATACCATCAATAAAATTGACGAACTGATGGCTGTCGTCGCCAGTGCAGTGGAAGAGCAGGGCGCTGCGACCGAAGAAATATCACGCAGCGTCGAAGGTGCGGCGAACGGTAACGTTGCGATTTCGAATGCTGTCAAAAGTGTTGCAACGGCCACCACAGAAAGTGGTGATCTATCCAACGGCCAGCTTGACAGTGTTGGTCGATTGGCTGCCGCGAACGACGAATTGCGTAGTCACGTCAATGGCTTCCTTGATGACGTCAGGGCCGTTTGACATTCTGCGTATGTCATTGAAGAGGGCGCGGGGATTTCCCCGCGCTTTTTTTATGCGGGTTGTTTGCCTCAGGTCTTTGGCGCCGGGTTGTCTTGCCGGTAGGGGCTGTGTTCGGACAGGATATATGCGCGATCCTGGGCAATATGATCCTTTTCCTGGGTCAAAAATTGTGCAACAGCCCGCTTCAATCCCGGATCGGCAATCAGGTGGGCTGAATGGGTGATCACCGGTTCGTAGCCGCGCTGAATTTTATGTTCGCCCTGCGCGCCGGCTTCGACCGTTTTCAGGCCATGTTCAATTGCGATATCGATTGCTTGATAGTAACAGGTTTCGAAATGCAGAAGCGGGGTACGGTCCACTGTTCCCCAGTTGCGCCCGTAAAGCGTTTCCGAACCGATCATGTTCAGGGCCCCGGCAACCATTTCACCGTCATTGAACGCACAGACCAGCACAGTGCGATCACGCATGCGATCATGAAGCAGGTCAAAGAAATCACGGGTGAGGTAAGCCTGACCCCATTTGCGGTCAGTTGTGTCGTGATAAAAGTGATAAAACCGGTCCCAATGATGGGCTTTCAGGTCATCACCACGCAGCGCCTTAAAGCTGTACCCGGCCTCAAGAACCTGTTTGCGTTCCTTGCGCAGGTTCTTGCGTTTTCGCGAATTAAGGGCACCCAGAAAATCATCGAAATTCTGATAGTCGCGGTTGCGCCAATGATACTGCATGCCGATGCGCCCCAGAAAACCTGCTTGCGCCATTTGCTTGCTTTCATCTTCGCTGCAAAATGTGACATGCAAGGTAGCCATGCCCAGCTTTTCCGGCAAAATCGTCAGGCCGTTGATCAAGGCATTGCGTACAGCACCGGGATCGGGCTGGTCGTTGGCAACAAGCAGCCGTGGACCAGGCACGGGAGAGAATGGAACAGCTGATTGCAGCTTCGGATAGTATCGCCCGCCGGCCCGTTCATAAGCTTCCGCCCACGCCCAGTCGAAAACATATTCGCCATACGAATGGGCCTTCACGTAAAGCGGCACAATGCCGATTACCGCACCTGTGTCGTCCTCGGCGACCAAATGGAAGGGCTGCCAGCCGGTTTCGGCTGAGGTAGAGCCGCTGTCTTCCATTGCCGACAAGAACGCAAAGCTGACAAAAGGGTTGTCGGCCCCGGCGCACTTGTCCCAGTTTGTTTGTCCGATTTGATGAATATCGGTGACGGTTCTGATTTCGACAGGCAAAACATGCTTCCCGAAGCGGGTTCAAATGGATGTCATCGACCCATCCAAGGGGCCTGAATCTTATACGCAATAGCTGGTATATGCGTTCAGAAGATAGGCGCAATGCACATTTACGCAAGGGAAAGCCTTTGACGGAAGCGCCTCTAGGTCCTATTTCATTGTGCCACAGACCGTTTGGAAACGGTTTGAAGACATAAAACGGCTCGGGAATTTTCCCGTGTCGCCCTCGCGAAGAAAAGGATGGTGCGCCGTGAACAGCAAACTTTCGTTGGAGAAGGACAAGATCAAGGTTGTCCTGCTCGAAGGAATCCATGAAAACGCTGTAAAGATGTTCAAAGAGGCCGGCTACTCTAATGTCGACCATTACCCTGCTGCGCTTGATGCCGACGAACTGAAGTCCGTTGTCTCCGAAGCGCACTTTTTGGGCATTCGTTCCCGCACCAAACTGACCGAAGACGTTATTGATGCTGCATCCAAGCTGACTTCGATCGGCTGTTTCTGCATCGGTACCAATCAGGTGGATCTGCAGGCTGCGGCGATGCGCGGCATTCCGGTGTTTAACGCGCCGTATTCCAATACCCGTTCGGTGGCCGAACTGGTGCTGGGACAGATCATCATGCTGCTGCGTGGTATTCCCAAGCGTAACGCTGCCGCCCATGAAGGCGACTGGCTGAAAAATGCCCATGGCTCATACGAGGCGCGCGGCAAGACTTTGGGTATTATCGGCTATGGCCACATCGGTTCGCAGCTTTCGGTGCTTGCGGAATCGCTTGGCATGAACGTGATTTACTTTGACGTGGTCAACAAACTGGCCATGGGGAATGCCAATTCCTGTTCTTCGATGGATGAACTGCTTGAGAAGTCCGATGTGGTTTCCCTGCACGTTCCGGCCAACGATCAGACCAAGAACATGATCACGGCGGCTGAGCTCGCCAAGATGAAAAAAGGTGCGCATTTGATCAATGCCGCACGCGGCAATGTCATCGTGATCGAAGATCTGGCTGCTGCGCTTGAAAGCGGTCATCTGGCAGGTGCAGCGATTGACGTGTTCCCGGTTGAACCCGCAGGCAAGGACGAGCAGTTCGAAAGCCCGCTGCGCGGCATGAGCAACGTCATCCTGACCCCGCATATCGGTGGTTCTACCCAGGAAGCACAGGAAAATATCGGGATCGAGGTAGCCGACAAACTGATCACCTATTCCGATAACGGTTCGACCCTTGGTGCCGTGAACTTCCCGGAAGTGTCGCTGCCGGTCAAGGATCGCACCCATACCCGCTTCATGCACATTCACCGCAACGTGCCGGGTGTGCTGCTGAAAATCAACGATGTGTTTGCCCGTCGTGGCATCAACATCAGCGGCCAGTACCTGCGTTCCGAAGGTGGCGTTGGTTATGTGGTGGTCGAGGTCGACGAGGAAATCAAACCGGGCGAGGGAGTTCGCAAGGAACTCTCTGGGATCGAAGGCACGCTTCGTGTCCGCTTCCTGTTCTGATCCGAACAGACACGGTTTTCAAATGATCAAAGGGCGGGGGCCAGAAGGTTCCCGCCCTTTTTGTTTTTCGGAAATTTTCCAGCCTAGAGCTTGCGATACATTACCAGTGCGTCGGTTTCACCCAGGGTCGGGTGCATGAAGGCACCTGGCAGACGACCGACAATCTCAAAGCCCAGTTGCGGCCACAGGTGAACAGCAGCAGCATTGCTGGCGATCACGAAGTTGAACTGCATCGCACGGTACCCCAAATCCTTGGCACGCAGGAGCGAATCTTCACACATGCGTCGTGCAATGCCGCGCCCACTTGCTGCCGGTGCGGTCATATAGCCGCAATTACAAACATGCGATCCACCGCCGCCCTGGTTCTGGCGGATGTAATAGGTGCCAACGACCGCGCCGTCTTCTTCCGCCACCAGCGTAACCTTGTCCTTGCCCATCCAGTAGGCGATCACGTCGTCATCGGTCATGTCGGTATCAATGGCATAGGTGTCGCCAGCGCGCAGGATCGGGGCGACGATATCAAGAACGGCAGGGATGTCGTCTTGGGTAGCAGGGCGGATTTGCATTGGTGGACTCGTTCTGGTGGGGGGTATCTTCGGGTTTTGAATTCAGGGCGTGGAACCAAGCGAACGATGGTCGCCCGTCAGTGTTTCTTCAAGGATTTCCGGGTCAACTTCAAACGGAAGTTTTGCGCGTCCCGTCAGGGCCTTTGCCAGTTCGTTGCGATAACGTTCGCGCGGGATTTCCTCGACCCCGAACTGCTTGAGGTGATCATTTACAAATTGCGTATCAAGCAGGCTGTAGCCACCTTGGCGCATCAGCGCAACCAGATGGACCAATGCCACCTTTGAGGCGTTGGTTGCACGCGAAAACATGCTTTCACCAAAAAATGCCTTTCCCAGACTAACGCCATACAAACCACCAACCAGTTCCCCGTCTTTCCATGCTTCGATTGAATGGGCGCAGCCCATCTTGTGAAGCGCGCAATAGGCATCAAGGATGTTGCTGTTGATCCATGTGTCGTCGCGGGTATCGGTGGGTTCTGCACAGGCGCGAATTACATCCGGGAAGGCACGGTCGACATGGATTTTATAAGTGCCCTTGCGCACGGCCTTGCGCAGGCTGCGCGGGACATGAAACCCGTCAAGCGGCAGGATGCCGCGCCATTCCGGATCAATCCAGTAAAGCGTTGGATCGTCGTGGCTTTCGGCCATAGGGAACAGGCCGACGGAATAGGCTCGGATCAAAAGATCAGGGGTCAGCTGGTTTGACATGATCGCAGTGATAATTGCTCTGTTCCTGTGTGTCTGGTGTCTGTTTACATATGAGTTACCCGGCCGGTTCCGACAAGGTCGTCACACGGCCCAGTCTGAACCCATCCCGGATTATAGGGAAGTCAGATTAACAGTTTGATGAGCACATCAGACAAAAAAACGGGAACCCGAAGGTTCCCGTTTGAAATCTGCCAAAACACTGATTACAGGGTTTTATTCATGCCCATGAACTTTTCCAGCCAGTGGATGTCGTAATCCCCTTTCTGGATGTCCGGGTTGGCAAGAAGGGTTTGATGCAGCGGAATGGTGGTCTTGATACCACCAATCGCATATTCAGCCAGCGCACGGCGCAGGCGCATCATGCATTCTTCACGATCCCGGCCATGGACAATCAGTTTGGCGATCATGCTGTCATAATAGGGCGGGATCGAATAGCCGGTATAGATACCGCTATCAACACGTACGCCCAGCCCGCCCGGCGCATGGTATTCCTTGATCTTGCCCGGTGACGGAACAAAGGTCTGCGGGTCTTCGGCATTGATGCGGCATTCAATGGCGTGACCATGAATTTCAAGGTCTTCCTGTTTGAAGGACAGTTCAAGACCGGCCGCAACCCGGATCTGTTCACGTACAAGGTCAACACCGGAAATCATTTCGGTGACCGGGTGTTCCACCTGAAGGCGGGTGTTCATTTCAATGAAATAGAACTCGCCATTTTCATAAAGGAACTCGATCGTGCCGGCATTGCGATACCCCATGCCAATCATGGCATTGGCAACCGTGGAGCCGATCCGTTCGCGTTCTTCCGGCGTCAGGGTCGGAGACGGAGCCTCTTCAAGCACTTTCTGGTGACGACGCTGCAAGGAGCAATCGCGTTCAAACAGGTGAACGGCGTTACCATGCATGTCACCAATGACCTGCAGTTCGATGTGGCGCGGTTTGCCAAGATACTTTTCCATGTAAACGGCGGCATTGCCAAAGTTCTGCAATGCTTCCTTACGGGTCATGGAAAATGCCTCGGCAAGATCCTCTTCGCGCTCAACGACTTTCATGCCGCGACCACCGCCGCCGCCTGAAGCCTTGATCAGGACCGGATAGCCGATCTCCTTGGCGCATTTGCGGGCTTCGTCAACGGTGGTGATTTCACCATCAGACCCGGGAACGCATGGAATACCAAGCTTTTCGGCAGTTTGTTTTGCCGTGATCTTGTCACCCATGGTGCGGATATGTTCCGGCGTCGGGCCGATGAAGGCAAAGCCGTGCTCTTCGACCATGGAAGCAAAATCAGCACTTTCCGAAAGGAAGCCATAACCCGGATGGATGGCCTCGGCCCCGGTGATTTCAGCCGCCGAAAGAATGGCCGGAATATTCAGATAGCTGTCTTTGGATGCTGCCGGGCCGATGCAAACCGATTCGTCGGCCAGACGCACATGCATGGCGTCTGCATCAGCAGTGGAATGCACCGCGACAGTTTTGATGCCCATTTCGCGGCAGGCGCGCTGAATACGCAGCGCGATCTCACCACGGTTGGCAATCAGGATTTTGTCGAACATGCGGTTGATACCCCGACTTATTCAATAATGACCAGCGGCTCGTCATATTCGACCGGGTGGCCGTCGGTCGCGATAATCTGGGTGACCTTGCCCGATTTCGGTGCGCGGATCGGGTTGAAGGTTTTCATAGCCTCGATCAGCATCAGGGTCTGGCCTTCGCTTACGCTGGAGCCGACCGAGATGAACGGTGCAGCGCCCGGTTCCGGTGCGAAGTAAACAACGCCGACCATCGGCGACTTGACAGCGCCCGGATGCGCACCTGCATCTGCCGGTGCGGCAGTAGCCGGTGCCGCAGCCGTGTGTGCCGGCGCAGCAGCAACCATGGTGCCCTGACGGGCGACGCGAATACGGTTGTCACCTGCGGCAACTTCAATTTCGGTCAGATTGGTGTCGTCCAGCAGCTCTGCGAGCTGGCGAATGGCGTCATTGTCGATGTTGAACTTGCTCATTTCGATATCTTTATGATGGTGTGTGGATCAATCCGCGCATGGCATCCAGGGCGTCATTGTTGCTCCGGGAGCCAAAGCCATAGATCATGCCGTGTAAAGCTTTCGAGACGTAAGTGTCGTGTCTGAATGCATTCCGCTTTTGAATGTTGGACAGATGAATCCCGAGTTTCGCCGTGGTCGATTTGGCGAAAGCATCAAGGATCGCAACCGATGTGTGCGTATATGCCTTAGCATTACCAAGAATGCCAGAGTCTTCTTGTCGGTTTTGTCTAAAACCAGTCAACTCGTTCACTTCCATTCTTGCTTCGGACCATCTGTCGCATATCTGCCCGCAACCTGTTTCGACTGTCAAATCAGCGTCTGAACTGCGAAGCGACAGCGACCAGCATGCCCAACATTTGGAGTTGCGTTTATAACATGACTAAAGTCTGACGCAACTTTGCAGTCGCCATTGCGGTGTGGCCTCAATGCTTTATTCCGGTCGCATATGCCCGGAAAAGACCGGTGGCCTGACACTCAATGGCGAAAAGCCATGCAAGACAGCTTGCCTAAGGCGGACGTGCTGCGCATACTGCGCGGCAATTGTGAAGATTTTGATACCAAAGGGATGAAGCGAAAAGATGCGTCTGACGATTAACGGCGAAGACCGCACCATCGACAATGCCGAAAACGTTGCCGAACTTCTTGGCGAACTGGGAATCGCCCAGACAAAGGTCGCGGTTGAGCGCAATCTGGAAATCGTTCCCAAGACTGCCTATGGCGAAACCCCGCTTGCCGACGGTGACAAGTTTGAGATCGTCCACTTCATCGGTGGCGGTTCACATGAGGCCGGACTGGCGGCTGCCGACGATGACGGCTTTGTCGTTGCAGGCAAGAAATTCTCTTCGCGTTTGCTGGTCGGAACGGGCAAATACAAGGATTTCGAAGAAACCAAAATTGCGATTGAAGCATCAGGTGCTGAAATCGTGACGGTTGCCGTCCGCCGCGTAAACCTGACGGATCCAAATCAGCCGATGCTTGTCGATTATGTCGATCCGAAGAAATACACCTATCTGCCCAACACTGCTGGCTGCTTTACCGCGGACGATGCGGTGCGCACCCTGCGCCTTGCACGTGAAGCTGGCGGCTGGAATCTGGTGAAGCTTGAGGTGCTTGGCGATCAGGCCACACTTTATCCCAATATGCCCGAAACGCTCAAAGCTGCCGACGCCCTGATCAAGGACGGCTTTGATGTCATGGTTTACTGCAGCGACGATCCCATTCAGGCCAAGATGCTCGAAGACATGGGATGTTGTGCGATCATGCCGCTGGGCTCGCTGATCGGGTCGGGCATGGGGATCCTCAATCCGGTCAATATTGCGTTGATCAAGGAAAACGCCAATGTGCCGGTGCTGGTTGATGCCGGGGTCGGGACTGCTTCGGATGCGGCGGTTGCCATGGAGCTTGGCTGCGATGGTGTTTTGATGAATACCGCCATCGCCGGGGCAAAAGACCCGATCCGCATGGCGCGCGCAATGAAGCATGCCATCATTGCCGGGCGTGAGTCCTTCCTTGCCGGACGCATGCCCAAAAAGAAATATGCCGATCCGTCCTCGCCACTGGCCGGAATTATCTAGCCGGGATTATCAGGCGACTTGATCGCTGCAACACTTAATGCAAAAGGGCCGTTTCGATATTGAAACGGCCCTTTGTGTTTTTGGTAAAACTTCGAAACGACCAAACTGCAAAAGTAGGCAGTTTGTATTTCAGTAGCGATCCCTGATCAGGATGCTTCCTTCAATCCGGCATCGACCAGTGCGTTGACGCGATCCATGTCAGCACCGGAAACCATCGTGCCATTGATCAGGAAGGCAGGTGTTCCTGAAATGCCGACGGCTCGGGCCATGGCCGCGTATTGCGCGATCATGCCGGTGATTTCGGGGGCTTTCATATCTTCAAGCATCTGGTCAACATCAACACCGACGCTAGCCGCCAGTTCATTGATGCGGGCCTGATCAAGAAGGCCGCGGCTGGTCATGAAGGCTTCGTGTGTTTCCATGTATTTGCCCTGCTTGGCAGCAGCCAGTGCTGCACGTGCCGCAAGACCGCTTTCTTCGCGCAGGATCGGGAATTCGACAAAGATGGTGCGGACCTTGCCATCACTGTTTTCGGCAATTTCCTTCACACCATCAAAGGCGCGTTTGCAATAGCCACAATGGTAATCAAAGAATTCGATCACGGTTACCGGGGCATCGACCGGACCGACAGAGGGAACGGAACTGTCCGCAACCAGTGCATCCCAGACCGGCGTGATGGCTTCTGCTTGCTGGCGGGCCTGTTCGCTGGCCTGCCATGTCTGCACGTTTTGAATAGCGCGCAAAAGAACGTCCGGGTTCTCAAGCAGATACTGTTCGATAACGCCTTCGATCTCGATCTTCTGTTCGGTGCTAAGCGCATCTTGCGCCAGTGCCGCGTGGGAACCAAACAGCATGCCGAAACCCAGTGCGGTGCCTGCAATAAAACGCTTTGTGAAATGGGAACTCATAGGGCGTCCTTTTGTTTTGGTCAGTCGGTGACTTTATGGTCCTGACCCGAATTGCAATTGATGGTTGTTGATACGTGATCTGGTCGCTAACGGGAAAGTAAAATATGCGTTAGATGTGTGACACTGTTCTCGCTTGCGACATGCTCCTGACCTGAGACAAGCCCGATCCAGACAAGGCGAACTTCATCGGCAGCCGTATCTGGCCAATAACGGCGATACAATGTCGACAGATCAAAATACTCGCGGTGCCATTCGCCGTAGCGCACGGAATATTGTCCAACTGCAATTCGGACTTCCTGATCCATCGTCGGTTTGCCCGATCCAAGGTCGCTTTCAGTCCAGCTTCCTTGCGTCTGACGTCTGAAGCCAAGGACAAGCTCAACATCGCCCACCTGGGCTGCACTGTTGAATTGCCAGTCAAATGACAAAAACGGGGAGGCCAAAACGATGACATTGGTCCGACGGCCGATCTCGAATGCGCCAAGTCCCGGTCGGGCAGCAAGGGCGATGCGACCGTCCTTGTCTTCCCATTCAAGGGGTGCCGGGTTGCTGTCCTGAGGCTGTTGAACCTGCCAGTATCGTGGTGGATTGCTTAGCGAAAATGGCGCATAGAGCAGTTTCAGGTCGCCACTGACATCCACACCCGCACCCGGAAGGGTACAGCCAGCCAGCCCCACAGATCCCAGCAGCCCCAGCACCATCATCAAAGATTTAAGGCGTCGCGCACCGGGAAATGTTTGGGTGTTGCGCAAACTGGCGGGCAGGGTGTCAGGCGTCCTCAATTGGCTTTTTCCTTGCCCGGGATGCCCTCAGGGTTGGTGGCCTGCAGAATATCTTGCGCACGTAACCAGGCAGCGGTGCCCTTATCAAGTTTCCGGTCTGCCTGAACAGCGTGATAGCTTGCTGCTTGTCTGTCACCGGTCAGAAGGCTGTATTCTGCTTGCGAAAGTGATGCTTCACCTTCATTGCCCAAACGGTTTTCGACGATTGCCCGGAACCGCCAAGCAGAAGCGTTGCCGCGCTCACGCGACAAGGCGCCGATCAGGTTTTCCTTGGCAGGGGCAAGATATGCCTCATCGCCGGTTTCAATCATCGCATGGGCCAGCAGGAGCCGGATCAACGGCGCGCCGTTCGATAGCTCTACTGATTTTTGCAGCGGGGGAATGGCCTCGCGGGCGCGGCCGAATTCCAGAAGAATCTGGCCTTTCAGCTCTTCAAAATAGGCATTGGACGGTTCCTCGGCAATCAGGCCGTCAATCAGTTCCAGTGCCGGATCAAGTTGCGAATCCCGGTAATAGGCAATCGCGCGGGCATAGCGCGCAGAAATGCTGTTGTCACTTTCGGGATAGGTGCGCATGGTATTTTGAATGTGACTGGTAAAGGCAAACAGCTTGGCACGCATGCGGGCATGGCGTTCATAGAGTTCCGGGCTGACCTTGGCTTCCTTGAGCGACGAGTTCGATACATAGTTTTCAAGGAAATCAATACGCTCAATCGTAAGCGGGTGGCTTCGCAGATAAGGGTCCTGGCTGGATGTGCTCAGCAATTCCTGACCTTCAAGGGTCTGCATGAATTCAAGCATCCCGCGCGATGAAATACCGGCTTCGGTCAAGTATTTCACGCCGGCTTGGTCTGCACTGCTTTCCTGCGTTCGCGAATAGGCAAGAAAGTTACGGGTTGCCACATTCTGACCGCCAAGAATTGCGGCCGTTCCAACGTCGGAACGACCCGCCGCGACACCGGCTGCAACACCAGCGATTGTCGACAGGATCGAAATTGCCGACGCATTGCGCAGCTGGTCATGGACGCGCGAAAGATGGCCACCGGATATGTGGCCCGTCTCGTGGGCGATAACGCCGATAACCTGTTCGGGAGTCTCTGCTTTTAACAACAGCCCAGTATTGATAAAAAGCTTTTGGCCCCCGGCAACAAATGCGTTCAAGCTGTTGTCGGAAACGATATAAATGGATACGCCATTCGGATCGAGGCCAGCTGCCCTGAAAATGGGCGTGGCATACATCCGGAGGGTTTCTTCGATCTCTGTATCGCGGATAAAAGAACGACCCTGTGCGAAAACCGTGCTAGGCAGGGCAACAAGGAAAATGGCAGTGAGAGTAATAATGCGTCTGAGCAAAATGTGCGTTCCATATTTTCGTTCGACTGAAGTCGGTGCCGTGCCGACGCGCAAGCCATCATGGCGGATCGCGGTCGCAATCGCAATGGCTGCCGGTCTTGCCGCATGTAGTGCTAATGAAACAGAAAATATTGGTCAAATAGGGGCAGTCTCTGGCTATTTCGGCGGCGTTGTTGCCGATGAACCACGGGCAGTTCGCAATGCGCGTGATGTTTTGTCTGCCGGTGGAACGGCGGCTGATGCTGCTGTTGCGCTTTACGCGACGATGACCGTGACCAAACCCTCGGTTGCCGGAATCGGTGGCGGCGGTGTTTGCGTTGTGCATGATCGTGCGACGCAAAAAGTCGAAGTTCTTGATTTCTGGCCGCGCCCGGGGACACGCACTGGCTCCGACCAGACGCCCACGACCATTCCAGCGGTCCCGCGCGGCCTGTATGCGCTAAGCGCACGCTATGGCCGTTTGCAGTGGGGATCCCTGATCAGTGCGGCAGAACAATATGCCCGCCTTGGTGTGCCGGTCTCGCGCTCGCTGGTCAAGGATATCGAAGCCAACCGGGCACGCATCGAAGCAAGCCCCGCACTGCGCGCAACCTTTATGCCCGATGGCAAGATGCTTGAAGTGGGTGATCGCATTCGCCCGGTCAACCTTGCTGCGCTTCTGACCTCTTTGCGCGTTAAAGGGCCGGGGGAATTTTATAATGGTGCACTGGGCGCTGATATCGCCAATGCGGTGCAAGCAGCTGGCGGGACGCTGACCGCCAATGACATGCGCAGCTACCGTCCGCAGTGGAAAACCGCGACCGAGGTCAAGGTTGGCAACGAAACGCTTTATCTGGCTTATCCGCCACGCGCGAACTCTGGCGCAAACGTGATCACCGGTGGCAGCGAACTGGCCGATATCCTGAACCGTTATCTGGCCGATATCGCATCGGGCACAGAGGCCGCGCAGGCTAATGCCGGTCGCAGTGGCTTTGTTGTCATTGACCGTGCGGCCAATGCGGTTGCGTGTATGACGACCATGAACACGCCCTTTGGTGCCGGGCTGGGTGCGGATGCGTTTGGCCTTAACCTTGCTGCGGGTGACGCGAACATGATTTCGACCCCGCTGATGGGACCGGCATTGATGGTGAACCCGTTTGTCTGGGAATACTATTACGGCATTGCTGGCACGGGTACTCCGGCAGGGGCAACCAAGCAGATTGCCACCATGGCCGAAGACCTGATTGGCAACGGTGCAGCATCTGGGATTGCGATGAATTCCGATGGCCCGTCTTCGGTTAATGCCATCAAATGCCTTGAAGGCACGCCGCCCCATCCGGAAAGCTGCCAGTTCCTGGCCGACCCGGTCGGCGGCGGCATGGCCGGAACCCGATAGTCAAAGACCACCCAACAGGGCAGGGATCATCCTGCCCTGTTGTTCCTAAACACATGTCAGGACCCCACAAATGGCATTGAAACAATCCCTTCGCGGCGCGATTTCGCCCTTTATCGTTATGGACGTCATGCGCGCGGCCAATGCACGAGAAAAGGAAGGCAAGGCTGTTTACCACCTTGAAGTCGGTCAGCCCGGAACCCCGGCACCGCGCAAGGTGCGTGAAGCTGCTGCCAAGGCGCTTGAGTCTGATCTGATCGGCTATACCAACGCCATGGGTATTGATCCGCTCCGCGAAGCAATTGCCGGACATTACAAAACCAAGTTTGACGTTTCGGTCGATCCGGCGCGGGTTTGTGTCGCCAGCGGATCGTCGTCGATCTTTGTACTGGCGTTTTTGGCGGCCTTCGATGCGGGCGACCGTGTTGCGATGGCAGCCCCCGGCTATCCGGCGTATCACAACATTCTGAGTGCGCTGGGTATTGATACGATCAATCTGCCTGCCGGGCCGGAAACCCATTATCAGCCAACCGTTCAGATGTTGCGTGACCTGGATGAACCGGTTGATGGCCTGATCGTTGCCAGCCCGTCCAATCCGGCGGGCAGCATGATTGATGTGGAAACCTATCGCGAACTGGCAACCTATTGCCGTCAAAACGGCATTCGACTGATCAGTGACGAGATCTATCAGGGCATTTCATTTGGTGATGTTGCCGAATGCACCGCGCTTGAATTCGGCGATGAAGCGATCATCATCAACAGCTTCTCGAAATACTTTTCCATGACCGGCTGGCGTCTGGGCTGGGCGATTGTCCCGCCCGATCTGATGCGGGCGGTCGAATGCCTGCAGCAGAACCTGTTTATCTCTGCCCCGGCGCTGTCGCAGTTGGCTGCGGTGGCGGCCTTTGATTGCGAGGACGAACTACAGGCCAATATCGCGGCCTATGCGCGCAATCGCGAAATCCTGCTTGATGGCCTGCCCAAGGCCGGTTTCACCAAATTCGCCCCGGCCGATGGTGCGTTTTACCTTTATGCCGATGTCCGCGAACTGACCAGTGACAGCGAGGCGTTCTGCAAACAGATGCTCGAAGAAACCGGTGTCGCGACGACGCCCGGTACTGATTTCGACCGGATGCGCGGCAAGGGCTATGTCCGTTTCTCGTTCGCGCATAGCGAAGAAACCATGATCGGCGCGGTCAAGGCGCTTCAGAACTGGAAGCGCTGAGATAGTTGAAAGGAAAAGATGTGAAGCACCCGTTCCCAAAGTTGAAAGCAGCATTCCTGGCAACTGTTTTTGGCGGCTTGCTGCTCGGGCTCACATCCTTTTCTGGTCGTTTTACAGACATATATTTGTTTCCATTTGTGTTGGCAGGAGGTGCTGTCTACGTCCTTCTCACTACCAATGTGGTTCTCCTGTTTCAGAGAAAAACACGACTTGTGCCACGTCTGCGGTTTCGAGTGTGGTTGACGATGATTGTGGTTCTGGCTGTACTGTATTTTTCAGGTAAGTTTACCACTGCATATCTAATTTCACGGGACCTTCGGTTCGACGGCCCCCAGAATTGGGTGGAAGCTTTATACGATCAGTATTTCCGCACGTTTTGGTCTGTCGTTAATGTGGGGATTTTTTGGTGGCTTGCAGTTCTTCTTATGAATTTAGGTGTGGTGTTCCGTTTAATATCGCAGGCCGACGATATTCCCTTGGCCCGAGGAAATTCGAAACTGCACGAGAGTGTTCAACTGAAGGCGAGCGGCCCAAAGTTTATTGAGTACTTTCTGATCCGAGAAATTCTTACTCGTGCTAGGTGGAAAATACGTTCAGATAAGAGACAAGAATAAAAAATCTAGTTGAGAACACTGTTAACAAGAAGAAAGGGCTGCCCGATGGGCAGCCCTTTTTTTGTTTGTTCTGTTGGCCGGTCTTAGCGACCAAGGCTCCACCAGCCACGTTTTTTCGGCTTCGGCTTTTCATCCTTTGCCGGCTCGGGCGCAGGGGCTGCTTCCGGTGCCGGTTCGGCTTTCTCGGCTTTGGCCGGTTCAGCTGCTTTCGGCTCAGCCGGTTTTCCTGCCGGGGCCTCAGCCTTCGGAGCATCTTCCTTCGGCGCTTCCGGTTTCGGTGCCGGGGCGCTGACTTCTGCCGGGGCAGGGGCCGGTGCGCTTGCTGCTTCGGGTTTGGCTTCGCTCGGTGCTTCCGACGGTGCTTCCGGGGCCGGACCAGACTGGATCGGGATGTTTTTCACATCGCGCTCGTTGCTGCCGTCATTGTCGCCGTCACGATTGTTCGGGCGGTTGTTGCGGTCGCGACGATTGCGGCGGTTGTCATTACGATCACGGCGCGGACGGGCTGGTGCCGGGGCAGTCGTGCTGCGCGAACGCCCCGCACGAACACCTTCCTGATCGAAACTATCGGCATCCTGACCTTCGCTATCAGCGTCGATCACGGTGTCTTCGTCCGTGCCGTCCGGTGCTTCGTGATCGCGGTTGCGGCGTGCTGCCGTCAGGGCCGGATCATCCGCGGGTGAACGGGTGCGGTTGCCGTCAAAGTCCTGACGGCGCGAACGACGGCGACCACCACGCTTGCCACGACGGCGGCGCTTGCGGTTGTTGTCATCATCATCGTCGTCATTATTGTTGTTACGATCATTGTTGTCAGACGCATCCTCGCTGTCGCCCGATGCATCCTGCTGCTGATCGTTGTTGCGATCATCGCGGTCATCGTTGCGGCCACGGCGACGACGACGGCGACGACGGCGCTTGCCGCCCTGATCGTCATCTTCGTTACGTTCCGTGTCGTCTTCGTCATCCGTATCAACCGGATTTTCAATCGCGGTCAACGAGACACTGTCGGTATTGAGAACCGGTGCGGCATCGTCGGCTTCGTCACCCTTTTTCGCGCGGGTGCGCTCGATGCGGTGATCGGGCGAAATCAGACTGTCATCGCCAAAGATCATGACGCTGAAGCCATAACGGCTTTCGATCTCGCCAAGTGAATCACGTTTGCGGTTCAGGATATAAAGCGCGACTTCACTGGCAACATGGACGGTCAGCGCGCCGGAACGGCGACGCATGCCTTCTTCCTCGATGACGCGCAGCAGATGCAGGGCTGCACTTTCGATCGAACGGACAAGGCCGACACCACGGCAGTGGGTGCAAACTTCAAACGCGCTTTCCACCAGCGACGGGCGCAGGCGCTGACGCGACATTTCAAGCAGGCCAAACGGGCTGATGCGACCGATCTGCAGACGGGCACGGTCGTTGCGCATTGCTTCTTTAAGCTTGCGTTCGACGGATGCCTGATTGCGGTGGTCTTCCATGTCGATAAAGTCGACAACGATCAGACCGGCAAGGTCACGCAGACGCAGCTGGCGTGCCAGTTCTTCGGCCGCTTCAAGGTTGGTCTTGTAAGCGGTTTCTTCGATGTTGCGTTCACGGGTCGAACGGCCGGAGTTCACGTCAACCGCGACCAGTGCCTCGGTCGGGTTGATGACAAGATAACCACCGGATTTAAGCTGTACGACCGGGTTGAGCATCGCATCAAGCTGGCTTTCCACCTGGAAACGGTGGAACAGCGGCACGCCCTGATCCTTATAGGGCTGCACACGCTTGGCATGCGACGGCATCAGCATCTTCATGAAGTCTTTAGCAACGCGATACCCTTCGTCACCTTCGACCAGAACTTCATCAACATCACGTGCATAAAGGTCACGGATGGAACGCTTGATCAGATCGGCTTCTTCGTAAATCAGGCACGGTGCCTGGCTCTGAAGGGTGGTTTCGCGGATACGATCCCACAGACGCATCAGGTAATCGAAGTCGCGCTTGATTTCGGCCTTGGTCCGTTCGGCACCGGCGGTCCGGACAATGACGGCCATGCCATCGGGAATCTCAAGCTCTGCAAGAATGGATTTCAGACGCTTGCGGTCCTTGGCATTGGTGATCTTGCGCGAAATGCCGCCACCACGCGGGGTATTGGGCATAAGAACGCAATAACGACCGGCCAGGGACAGGAAGGTCGAAAGTGCAGCACCCTTGTTGCCGCGCTCTTCCTTGACGACCTGAACCAGAATGATCTGGCGGCGTTTGATAACTTCCTGAATTTTATAGCGTTTCTGAAGCTGACGGCTGTGCGATTCGACGAACTCGTCGCTGTCATCACCGCCAAGATCTTCAATGTCTTCTTCAACGTCGGATTCTGCGTCGAGTGATGTTACCTCGTTGCCGGTGTCCTCTTCCGAGGTGTCAGCATCGATATCAACATCAAGTTCGGCGACTTCAGCCGACATTGCGGCATTGCCACCGGTCGGGGTGTCATCACCATCCGATCCGCTGTCCGATCCGCTGTCGTTGTTGCCATCCGTTGACGAATTTTCTTCTGCGTTGGAACCCGATGCTTCGACCTCATCGCTTTTCTTGCGACGGTTGCGTGGGCGACGGCGACGCGGCTTGGCGTCTTCTTCGTCGCCAGAGCTGGTGTTATCTGTCGCGGCCTCGGACTGGGCAGGGGCATCGGTGGATGCTTCTGCTTCCGGGGATTCTGCATTTGGCGTGTCAGATGCCTCGTCCTTGTCCTTGGTGCGCGGTTTGCGGCGTGAACGTGAACGGGACGGTTTCTTTTCTTTTTTCTGGCTGTCGTCGCCATCGCCGATATTGTCTTCGACGATTTCGGCGTCCTTGACCTGTGCGTTGCTTTGGGCATGGCCCTGCGCAATCGCTTCGCGGTCGGCAACCGGAATTTGATAATAGTCGGAGTGGATTTCGCTAAACGCAAGGAAACCATGACGGTTCCCGCCATAGTCAACGAAGGCCGCCTGAAGCGACGGTTCTACCCGCGTGACTTTCGCAAGATAGATATTACCCTTGATTTGTTTTTTCGTCGAAGTTTCGACGTCGTATTCTTCTAGGCGATTTCCATGAATAACAACGACGCGGCTTTCTTCCGCGTGCGTTGCATCGATAAGCATGCGTTTGACCATTCGGAACCTGTTCCTGTGGGCCCCGCCAGTTCAATGCTATGGGCGCAATTGCGCTGATATGCAAACAAACCGGCGTATCCGGAGGCGCCGCCCATAAAGGTCGCGATATGTCCTGTATGTATCTGGGTCATCGCGTGTCGGCTGCTCTTCCGGTTGGACCTGGTTTTGGTGTTGAAACAAAAGAATTAGATTGCGTGTCTTTTCGAGCGCGCCAAGACAGCCTTTTTGAGGAGGGCTCTATCGGGAGCGGGAATTGCCGCGTCACCGAGACACCGACCGTAAGAACTGCACTCGTCGCGTCCTCAGCCTGGTGGCATTTTGGTTGCTTACCACAAAGCTATTAGGAATCTCGCGAGCAACATATCTCTTTTATGCGTGTGCTACAAACAGTTTTGTTGCGCGATGTGACGACTTTCTGACTGTAACGCGTAAAAAAACACAGAAATCCGCGAGATTTTCTTTTTGGCGATTCATTTCCGGCAAATATATGAAAAGACACTGTTTTTACAGTGCTGCCATTCACCCCAGTCATCGCGGAAAGTTGAAAGGTATGCCTGACAAGTTCTGGTGTTGGTCAATTGCCCGTTAACCAACGCGTTGCTATAAGCTGTTAACAGATGCTCTTGCAGGTTAACAGGCGCTGAAACCACAAATGACTTCAAAGCACGCAGATTCACGTTCCATGACGAAAGCCGTCCGGTCGCGGTCGATCTTTACCAAGATCGTCCGAACGATGATGGTGCTGTTTGCGTTGCTGTTTACATCACAGATGATCGCCTCCACCGCATCGGCCGAACCTGCCAAGGTGCTCGGCGCGCGTTTGGGCGTTTATCCAGATTACACCCGGTTTGTGATCGATCTTGATCAGGAGGTCGACTTTACCTACTTCCTGCTGCCCGATCCGTATCGTATCATCATAGATATGCCCGAAATCGACTGGAATGCACCCCCGGGCAAGGTAACCTCGGGCGGTGGGTTGATTTCCGGTCTGCGTTACGGGCTGTTTAAACCCGGTACGTTCCGCGTGGTTCTGGACGTCGCACAGCCCTCACTGGTTTCCAAGATTTTTGCGCTGCCTCCTGGTGGGGGAAAGCCGAACCGTTTGGTGGTTGATCTCAAGCCGACCCAGCGCGAAGCCTTCCTGACCGCGTCGCGCCAAAGCATGGAAGCCTATTCCGCACGCAGCCGCAATGACACGAGTGCGACCGAACAAAGTGTCGATGTCGCCGTGCAGTCGGGCCGTGGCGGTGATGAAAAGCCGTTGATTGCCATTGATGCCGGTCATGGCGGGGTTGATCCAGGGGCGATCGGGGTCGGCAATGTCTATGAAAAGGACCTGACCCTTGCGGCAGCCCGCCAGCTTGCCGAGACTTTGACAGCATCGGGGCGCTATCGTGTGTTGTTGACGCGCGACAAGGACGTGTTCCTTAAGTTGCGTCAACGCGTGGACATCGCGCGCAAGAACAACGCTGACCTGTTCATTTCCCTGCATGCGGACTCGATTGGCAATCCCAAGCATCGCGGTGCATCGGTCTATACCCTGTCGGAAAACGCATCGGACAAAGAGGCCGCCGCACTGGCATCAAAGGAAAACAAGGCCGACGTTATTGCCGGTATTGATCTGTCAGATGAAAACACTTTGGTTCAAAGCATCCTGATCGATCTGGCGCAGCGTGAAACCATGAACCTGTCGGCAACGCTTGCTGCGAACATGGTTACCCAGCTTGCCCAAAGCATCGAGCTGCAGCGCCGCACCCATCGCTTCGCCGGTTTTGCGGTTCTAAAGGCACCTGATATCCCGTCTGCGCTGTTTGAAATGGGATATTTGTCAAACGCAACAGACGCCAAGCTGCTGCAAAGTCCCGCACATCGAAAAAAGATTGCCGAGGCCGTCATGCGGGCAATTGATATCTATTTCGAGAAACACAAGTTTTAAGAACCGGGTTTTAATAACCGTGCGTGACGCCAGCATGGCCGAAAACCCGGGCAAGCCGATTGTGTGCGGACGTCTTCACACAAAAACTTGTCGGGCGTGGCGGCTGTCACAACCTCGTCATTATTTTGCCGCTATAATGCGGACAAATCCGGGTTTTCGGCACGGGCATGCGAAATGTCTGCCGGAACATTGCATTTCCGCGAAGAGTGCATGAATATGCCCCCTTACCGGATCAGGCCAACAAAATGAAAAAGACCTGCTTACATGCGCATTCTACTTAGTATTTTCGGCTTTCTGTTCTTGATGGCGGTTGCGGGCGGAGCCGGTATGCTGGCGATCTTCTGGCATTTTGGTCAGGGACTTCCCGATTACACCCAGCTTGAAAATTACGAACCCGAGGTCATGACACGTGTGCATGCATCAGACGGGGCGCTGATTGCTGAATATGCGCGTGAAAAGCGCGTCTTCGTGCCGATTTCGGCCATTCCGCACAAGGTCATTGACGCGTTTGTCGCGGCTGAAGACAAAAACTTTTTCTCCCACCCCGGTATCGATTTTGCGTCGGTCTTGCGGGCGGCTGTGACCAACGTGGTCAATATGGGCACGGGCAAACGCCCGGTCGGTGCATCAACCATCACCCAGCAGGTCGCCAAGAACTTCCTTTTAACCAACGAAGTTTCCTATGAGCGCAAGATCAAGGAAGCGATCCTGTCCTTCCGGATCGAACGCGCGTTTTCCAAGGAACACATTCTCGAACTTTATTTGAACGAGATTTATCTCGGCAGTGGCAGCTATGGCGTGGCCGCAGCGGCGCTGCGCTATTTCGACAAGTCCCTTGATGAACTTGATGTCGAGGAAGCAGCCTATCTTGCCGCTCTGCCAAAGGCGCCTTCAAACTATCATCCGGTGCGCAACCACGACGAAGCCAAGGCACGTCGTAACTGGGTGATTGGCCGGATGCTGGAAGAAAAATACATCACCGAGGCCGAAGCACAGGCAGCGTGGTCATCCCCGCTTGAAGGAAAAACCCGTGAATCGGTTGATACCTATCAGGCCGATTTCTTTGCCGAAGAAGTCCGTCGCCAGCTTGTCGATCGCTACGGCGAGGGCATGCTGTATGACGGTGGCCTTTCGGTGCGTTCCACCGTCGTTCCGCGCTTACAGGATATTGCGGACAAAGCCCTGTTTGACGGGTTGGTCGAATATGACCGTCGTCATGGCTGGCGTGGCCCGATCACCAATATCGACCTTTCGGGCAACTGGCAACAGACCCTGCGCGAGGTCGAAACACCGACCGATATCCCGTGGGACCGTGCCGTGGTGCTTGATACCGATGCCAACGAGGCAAAACTGGGCCTGATGAATGGCGAACAGGGGCGCATTCCACTACGCTTCCTGACGTGGGCGCGCCCTTGGCAGAAGGGCCAGACATTGGGGGCTGTCGTCAACCGTCCATCCGATGTCCTCAAACCGGGTGATGTCATCTACGTCAAACATTTCGCTGAACTTGATGGCGAAACACTGCCGCCAAACACCTATGGCCTGCGCCAGATCCCGAATGTGAATGGCGGTCTGGTGGCAATGGATCCGCATACCGGTCGCGTATTGGCGATGTCCGGTGGTTTTTCGCATGACCTGTCGAAATTCAACCGTGCGACACAGGCCCGCCGTCAGCCGGGTTCGGCATTCAAGCCGTTTGTCTATCTTGCGGCCCTTGATCAGGGCTTTACGCCCTCGACACTGGTTCTGGATGCCCCGTTCGTCATTGATCAGGGACCGGGACTTGGTAAATGGAAGCCGGGCAACTATAGCGGCAAGTTCTATGGTCCTTCGACCATGCGTCTGGGGATTGAAAAATCGCGTAACCTTATGACGGTGCGTCTGGCGCAAACCATCGGTATGCCGACGGTGGTCGATTACGCGGAACGCTTTGGCATCGTCGATGAAATGCCAGATGTTCTGTCGATGTCGCTTGGTGCGGCGGAGACCACCGTCATGCGCCTGACCGCGGCATATGCCAAACTCGTCAATGGTGGCAAGGATATCACCCCGACCCTGATTGACCGTATTCAGGACCGCCGCGGCAACGTGATTTACCGTCGTGACGAACGCGAATGCGCGCAGTGTCAGGACGTGACCTTCCGCAATCAGATGCCACCGGATCTGCCAGATACCCGCGAACAACTGACCGATCCGGCCAGCGCATTCCAGATGGTTCACATTATGGAAGGTGTCATTTCACGCGGGACCGGTCGCCGCATCGCAGAGCTTGGCTATCCGCTGGCGGGCAAGACTGGCACAACCAATGATTCGCGCGATGCGTGGTTTGTCGGGTTCTCGCCGGATTTGGCCGTTGGCGTTTATGTCGGCTTTGATGACAACCGATCCCTTGGTGACAAGGAACAGGGCGCCAGTGCTGCCGCGCCGATCTGGAAGGAATTCATGCGCGGCGCACTTGAGGGCACCAAAGCCATCCCGTTCCGAACCCCACCGGGCATTCGCATGGTTCGTGTTGAAGCACGCACCGGTCTTCCGGCCCGTCCGGGCGATCAGGACGTGATTTGGGAGGCCTTCAAACCCGGCACGATCCCGGCATCAAACGACAATGTTATTGATGGCGGATATAGCGGTTCGGGTGGATCAGACAGCAGCGGCGGTTCGGTCGCCGGGCCGGGTGGTATCTACTAACCTGCTTGCTTGAGCCGACCCTGCCAACCCTTGTCGGGTTTGCAGACAATACATGATGAAAGCCGGATGTGATCAGCATCCGGCTTTTTTCGTTCAGTGACAGGTTCATCCGAATGATTTTGTTTTCGCTTGGGTCTTTTTACAAACCTGTTGAGTCATCAAAGCGTGACAAAACAATCAAGACACTGACATCGGCGTGTCATCGGATTTTGTCATGATCTTCAATGTATTGTTTCATACCCTGAAGAGGTTCTTGTGATGACTTTTCGTCTTTCCCGCCGAAAGTTTTTGACCCGCAGTGCGACTGCAGGTGCCGCAACGGCAATGGGTGGTTTCGTTATGCCGTCGATTTCACGTGCAACGGACCGTCCGATTACGATACACGGCGTTCAAAGTGGTGATGTCACCCAAAGCACTGCGTGCATCTGGGGGCGTGCGGATCGTGCGTCGCGCATGGTGACTGAAATCGCAACCACCGAAGGCTTTAAGAAATCGTTGCGTATTCCACATGTCGATGTGCTGCCAGAACGTGATTTTGCCGGTAAGCTTGCCCTTGCAGATCTGCCAGCAGGTCAGGACATTTTTTACAAGATCCATTTCGAGAACCTTGATGACGGGCGCGCATCGTCAGAGCCGATTATCGGGCATTTTCGTACAGCACCGGCAGCGAAGCGCAATATTCGTTTTGGCTGGTCCGGCGATACCGGCGGGCAGGGCTGGGGTATTGATGAAGACCGTGGTGGCATGAAAACCTATGCGACGATTGCCAGACACAACCCGGATTTCTTCATCCATTCCGGCGATACGATCTATGCCGACGGTCCGTTTGCCGAGACCAAGGAAACACCAGACGGCGAAATCTGAAAAACATCACCACCGAAGACACCGCCAAGGTTGCCGAGACACTGGATGAGTTCCGTGGCAATTACAAATACAACATGCTTGATCAGCATGTGCGCGAATTCAACCGTCTGGTGCCGGTGTATTATCAGTGGGATGACCACGAAGTAACCAACAACTGGTATCCGGGCGAGATGTTGCTGGGCGATGATCGTTATACCGAAAAATCTGCATCTTTGCTGGCTGCACGTGCCAATCGCGCCTTTCGTGAAATGCTGCCGATTACCGAACATGCATCCGAGCCGGGGCGGGTGTATCGCAAGGTGTCCTACGGGCCGTCTCTGGATATCTTCTTCCTTGATATGCGGACCTATCGTGGCACAAACGATGCAAATAACAGCCCGTCACCGACGGACAACACGGACTTCCTTGGTCGTGCGCAGATGGAATGGCTCAAACGGGGGCTTTTGAATTCAAAGGCGACCTGGAAAGTCATTGCTGCTGACATGCCGATTGGCATGATTGTCTATGATGACTGGAAAAACAAAAGCACGTTTGAAAACCTCGCCAATGGTGATGGTGCGCCAGCGGGGCGTGAGCTTGAAATCGTTGAACTGCTGCGTTTCATCAAGAATGCCAAAATCAACAATACGGTCTGGCTGACGGCGGACGTACATTACACCGCAGCCCATTACTATGACCCGAACAAGGCACATTTCCAGGATTTCGAACCTTTCTGGGAATTCGTATCTGGTCCGCTGCATGCGGGAACTTTTGGTCCGAATGATATGGACAACACATTCGGTCCGCAGGTCAAATTCACAAAACACCCGACCGAGGATCAGGGCATCAACCTGCCGCCATCCTATGGACTTCAGTTCTTCGGACTGGTGGATATTGATGCCGATACAGAACAGTTCCGCGTTTCGCTTCGCGATGTCGCTGACGAGGAGCTGTACACTGTAACGCTCGATCCGGTTTATTCCTGATCCAAATCTTTGTCTGCTTTGACTTTCATGACAGAACCCGGCACATCAATCGTGCCGGGTTTTTGCATTGTTGCAGGGGTTTCAAGCCGGGCAAAAACTGTTATAAGCCACGCCGACATTGCCGCATCATCCATGCGGTAAAACAGATTTTCAGACGAATAACGGAGACATCAATGCGCGCCGAAGCACAGGCATTGGTCGATGAAATCAAGCAGTCGATGGCACTGCTGAGGAGGCATCTTTGACTGGGATAACGCTCTTAGACGCCTGGACGAACTGAACACACTCGCCGAAGACCCGACCCTTTGGGATGACGCGGCGAATGCGCAGAAAGTCATGCGTGAACGTACCCAGCTTGATGACGCCATCAATGGCTATAAAAAGCTCGCCCAGGAACTCGAAGACAGTGTTGAACTGATCGAGCTTGGCGAAGCAGAAGGCGATAACGAGACGGTCGAGGAGGGCGAAGAAGCCCTGCGTTCGATCCGCGAGATCGCCGCAAAGCGCGAACTTGAAAGCCTGCTTTCGGGGGAAGCCGATTCCAATGACGCCTATCTTGAAATCCACGCCGGTGCCGGCGGGACAGAGGCGCAGGATTGGGCATCCATGCTCGCGCGTATGTATTACCGTTGGGCAGAGTCCAAGGGCTACAAGCTCGAAATGCTTGAAGAAAGTGACGGTGAGGAAGCCGGTATCAAATCGGTGACCTACAAGATCAGCGGTCACAATGCCTATGGCTGGCTCAAGAACGAAGTGGGCGTACATCGTCTGGTGCGTATTTCGCCTTATGACAGTTCCGCACGCCGCCATACCAGCTTCTCGTCGGTGTGGGTCTATCCGGTGATTGATGACGATATCGAAATCGAGATCCTGGACAAGGATCTTCGTATCGATACCTATCGCGCATCGGGTGCCGGTGGTCAGCACGTTAACAGAACCGATTCTGCCGTGCGTATGACCCATATTCCGACCGGTATTGTTGCCCAGTGTCAGAATGACCGGTCACAGCACAAAAACCGTGAAACGGCCATGAAGATGCTCAAAGCCCGTCTTTATGAGGCAGAGCTGCAAAAGCGCGAAGCCGAAGCACAGGCGGTTGAAGACAGCAAAACCGACATCGGTTGGGGCCATCAGATCAGATCGTACGTCCTGCAGCCTTATCAGATGATCAAGGACCTGCGTACCGGAACGGAAACGTCCGATACCCAGGGCGTTCTGAACGGCGATCTTGATGCCTTCATGGCAGCAGCCCTTGCCGCAAAGGTCACAGGCTCAGCAGGCGAAGTCGAAGATATCGACTGATTACGCTTTGCCAATCACGCGAATTTGCAAGCACCCCGCTGAAAAATCAGCGGGGTGTTTTTGCTTGAGCGGCCCGAAATGGCAAAAAAATCGGTTTTGTCCGTAAAAATCCTATTTCTGTCACAGAATTGCCGGATAGCTCTGCAAGAGTACGGTCAAGCACGATCTGTCTTACACAATAAAACACCCGGGCAATACGGGACACCGGCAGGTTGCGCGGAGCAAACATCCATACTCTCACGGGAAGATCCAAATGGCCCATCAGTCCCATGGTCCGGTCGCGGTTGGCGACCAGTTCAAACTCGCGACACCCAACGGTCCGATTTTCGAAGTTATCAAGATCCGCGAAATGGCACCGGTTGATCATGCGCTGATTACCAAGGTGCGTGATACCAAATCCCCAACCCTGATTTCGATCCACACATTGCTTGATCGGGATTTCTATATTCCGGTACCGCCGGAAAGTCGGCAACTGCCCGACAATGACGGCATATTGCGCGGTCTTTGATTGTCAATCGGATTGATACGCTGTTTAGCGCGATTTAAAGCGAAAAACAGGTTGGCTTGGCGGCCCGGACGCGATGAAATGGCAGCATGTAGAATTACCGCCATCCGGGGCCGCCACCATGTCCGATACCAAGATCGACCAGAACATTCTCGACCGCCTTTTTTCCGTGCTTGAAGACGATATTCTGCCAAAGACCCGTGCAGGCGTGTCGGATGGCAACAAGCTGTTTGGGGCGGCAATCCTGCGCAAGGATGACCTTTCGCTTGTGATTGCCGAAACCAACAATGAAACCGAAAACCCGCTCTGGCATGGTGAGGTCCATTGCCTGAAGCGGTTCTACGAGATCCCGGCTGATCAGCGCCCGGCAACGTCAGAACTGATTTTCCTTTCCACGCACGAGCCGTGCTCAATGTGTTTGTCGGCCATCACCTGGGCGGGGTTTGATAATTTCTATTATTTCTTCTCGTATGAAGATTCGCGCGATGCCTTCGCCATCCCTCATGATCTGAAAATCATGAAGGAGGTCTTCACCCTTGAAGACGGCGAATACAACAAATCCAACGCGTTCTGGGACAGCCATTCGATGATGGGCATGGTCGCAGAGATGCCAGAGGACAAGAAGGCGGATTATCAATCACGTGCCAGGGCGATATCAGATGAGTATGACCGCCTGTCCGCCAAATATCAGGACGGCAAGGCCGAAAACGACATCCCGCTAAACTAAAGCTTGTTGCAATCAGCTGATATGATTCCAGAGCCTCCTAGCATTGATATCGTTTTACCGTTTTAGCGGTCAGCGTAGAGACGCGGTTACGACAGCAAGGATGCATATTCTTCATCAGACCTTCGGCGACTTCTGGTGCGCTGGTTGATGTTAGCCGACGGCAGAGAAATCGACCGGTTGATCACCAGGATGTGTTCCTCAAGCAAGGCCTGGGCATCATCGAAATGGCCTTTTTCCATCAGGTCGCGCATCTGTGTGTGTTCGGCAAAGGAACGTTGCCAGAAATCCCCTTCACCCGATTGCAAGTGGGCCCGAAGGGCTCCCAGCGCGGTTGCGGTCAGATCATAGGCTTTTTCCAGATAGCGGTTGCCTGCATGTTGCAGAATTACACGGTGATACGCGCTGTCAGCGCGGCTGTAGAGCCGGAAATCCTGGGCATCTATTGCATGCTGCATTTGTACAATCGCTGCTGATAGACCTTGCACCAGACCGTCGGGATCGCATGTCAGAGCGCTTCCAAGTGCCTCCCGCTCCAACATCGCGCGAAAATGGCTCATCTCTTTGACTTCCTCGGGCGTGGGCGTAAAAACATATGTCCCGGCCTGCGGGACGATGCTGACCAGGCCCATGTCGCGCAGGTCTGTGAAAGCCGCACGTACGGGCGCCTTGCTCATGCCAAGCGCACGGGCAATTTGCTCCTCGGACAGCCGTTCACCAAAATCAAACTTGCCCGACACAATCGCATCGCGAAGTCGTTCACAAGCCTCTTGAGTGAGCGACACGGTACTCTCCTTCACATTCTCTGATTACCCCAGTGATGGCATCAATTGCCATCAATCCCCTGATTTTGCTCGGCTATAAAACACCAAACAATCCCTGTTGACAAGTCATTAAAATTCTAGAATTCTAGAATGGCAATTTTGATGAAGCCTATTTTCGACGAACACTCAAGAGGTCCTAATGTCCCGTTTTCGCCTGCTCACCCCCGATGCTCAATACCCAGATGACGCGCTGATAGAACGCCGCACGTCAGGTGATCAGGTCGACTGGGATATTTATCGCGAACGGTCGCCAGACAATATTCCTGCCGATGTGCTGGGCGCATGCGATGCGATGGTGGTATGGCATGAAATGCCCGTGAACCGCGCAGTGATTGAAAAACTTGATCGCTGCAAGGTGATCGTACGTGCTGGTGTCGGCTTTGATCATATCGATCTGGATGCTGCGGCCGAAGCTGGCATTCCTGTGTGTAACACCCCTGACTATGGCACAAGTGAAGTGGCTGATCATGCGATTGCACTGATGCTGACGATGCGCCGTGGTATCGGGTCTTATCACAGAAATCTGATGGAATCGCCGCGTGGCGGGTTTGACCATGCCCGTGCCCCGCTGCTGGGCAGGCTTCGCGGAAAAACATTCGGTGTTGTTGGTCTTGGGCGTATCGGTATTGCTGCGGCACTTCGCGCAAAGGCGTTTGGCATGCGCGTTCTGGCTTATGATCCGCTGGTTTCCCGGGGTACGGAAATTGCCGCCGGTGTTGACCGCTGTGATCGCCTCGAGGACCTTCTGGCCGAAAGTGATGTTGTCAGCCTGCACTGTCCGCTCACAGATGAAAGCCACCAGATGATCAATGCTGAACGGTTGGCCATGATGCAGCCCCATGCACTGCTGATCAACACGGCACGCGGGGCAATTATCGACATCGATGCGCTGCTTGATGCCTTGCGTAACGGTACGATTGCTGGTGCCGGTATTGATGTGCTGCCCACAGAACCGCCTGCACCCGAAGACGCAATTGCTATTGCCTATGCCAATGGCAAGGATCCGATTGTTGGGGAACGGCTGTTTCTAACCCCGCACGCAGCATGGTCGAGCCCCGAAAGTGTGGCGGATGCGCGCCGTCTTTCGGTTGAAACCGCGATGCTGTACCTGCGCGATGGTACGCTGCGCAATCTTGTCAACGCACCGGCACAGAACCGGGAGCGCAGCGTGGCCTGAACTCGTGCAGGGCACGACGTCCAATTTACGAAAAGGTCCAAAGGCATGGGATCACGGAAACATGCTTCAATCAGGGAGGAAAAACCATGAAACGATTAAATCTCAGCCTGGCGTTTGCTGCGCTCATGCTCGGCAGTACCACGGTTGCTGCACAGGAGTTTGATCTTACATTCCAGTCGGTTGACCCCGCCGGGAACCCCAACTTTGCCATTCAAAAAGAATGGACCGAGCGCGTCAATAAAATGTCGGGCGGGCGCATTGCCATCGAACTTCTGCCCGTCGGCTCGGTCGTTGATTACAGCGAAACACAGGAAGCCGTTGGCAGCGGTATTCTGGATGGCCACATCACGGATGTAAGCTATTTTTCCGGCAAAGACCCGGCATTTGGCCTTATTGCCAACCCAATCGGCGCATGGGCATCGCCAGATGAAATGTTCCGCTTCATCAACTATGGCGGTGGCTATGAGTTGATGAATGAGCTTGAAGGACCTTACGGGTTACATTTTGTCGGCGCGACGACAACCGGCCTGGAAGGCTTTGTGTCTGACCGCCCGCTTGATGGCGTTGCCGATCTCAAGGGCCTGAAAGTGCGTGCGCCCGAAGGCCTCATTCAAGAAGTCTTTGCTGCTGCGGGTGCCGTACCGGTGAACCTGCCGTATTCTGAGGTCTACACATCCCTTGATAAGGGTGTGATTGATGCGGCTGACTCTACGGTGTTTTCAACTAACCACCAGCAAGGTCTGCACAAAGTCGGTGTCCATCCGGTCTATCCGGGTTTTCATTCCATGCCGTTGGTTGAGGTTGCGATGAACCTCGACACATGGAACGCAATGCCAGAAGACCTGCAGGAAATCATGACGGTTTCCGTACGCGACTTTGCCCAGGATGCTGTGGCCCAGTTGTCAATGAATGATCTGAAAGCTGTGGCCGAGGCAAAAGCAGATCCGTCGATTACAGTTCACAACTGGTCGGCCGAGGAACGCGCAAAGTTCCGCACCATTGCAATGGATCAATGGTCAAAAGTCGCTGCGCAATCTGAAAATGCGCAAAAGGTCTATGACTTGCTGACTGAATATCTGGAATCGCAAGGTCTGCTGGACTGACGCAAATCTTCCGGGTGCGTTGATCGCACCCGGATATCCCTTCCGATCATTACTCCGCTTGAAACGATTGGCCCGCCATGTCCGAGCGCCTCGACGATACCCCTATGGCACCTGATGTGCCGCAAACCAGTCTCTCCAATCAAGAAGCCCTGTCCGAAGCCGGATGGCTCGGACGCGCCATAACGGTTGCAGCACGCGGATTTACCGTATGTATCCTTGCTGCGATGGCGATCCTCGTGATGGAGGTTTTTCTGCGCTATGTGTTCAACCGACCGACAATATGGGCGCATGAGACATCCATATTTCTAAGTGCCGTCACCTTTATCTTTGGCGGGCTTTACTGTGTCGCACGCAACACGCATATCCGCGTTGTCCTGATTTATGATGTTGTCAGAGCGTCCCTGCGTCATTTGCTCGACGTGGTCATTTCGATCGCCTGTCTTGGGGCCAGCCTGTTCTTCGCATGGGCCTCGTGGCTGATGGTTAAAAAGGCGATGTTTCGTCCCGATGGCAGCTTCTTTCTGGAAACCACCGGAAGCGCCTGGAACTCGCCAGCACCTGCAGTGCTGAAAATATTCCTGTTCTGCGTGCTCGTTGCCATGAGCCTCCAGTTTCTCATCCTGACTTTCAATTACGCACGTGGCTGCAAAGCGCCAAAAGGGCATGACGATGTTTGACCTTCTTGATCTTGGACTGAACCTCAAGGCGTTGGGGATCGGCTGGGGAACATTGCTGATGTTTGCCCTTCTGGTCGTACTGTTACTGACCGGAACGCCATTGGCCATGGTGACACTCCTTGTCGCACTGATCTTTGCGGTGGGCTGGTTTGGGCCAAGTTCCGTGCCGTTGATCACCAGCCGTGTCTACAGCTTCGTGTCATCCTTTGTGTTTGTGTCGGTACCGATGTTCGTGCTGATGGCGGCCATCCTTGACCGGTCGGGCATTGCGCGTGACTTGTTTGACGCGATGAAACTTGTTGGCGGTCGCCTGCGCGGCGGCGTTGCTGTCCAGACGATTTTCGTGGCCGTCATTCTTGCGGCAATGAGCGGCATTATTGGTGGTGAAATCGTGCTGCTTGGCCTTGTCGCCCTGCCACAGATGCTGCGCCTTGGCTACAACCGGCGTCTGGCAATTGGTGTGGTCTGCGCTGGCGGGTCGCTTGGCACAATGGTTCCGCCATCCATCGTCCTGATTATTTATGGCCTGACCGCCAATGTTTCGGTCGGCGATCTTTTTACCGCCGCCTTTGTACCGGGCTTCATGCTGGCGGGGCTTTATATCGCCTATATTCTACTGCGTTCCTATCTTGATCCGAACGCCGCACCGCCCCCGCCCAAAGAGCGCGTCTCGTTCCGCGATAACTTGCCGCTATTGCGTGGTCTTGTTTTGCCCTTGCTGGTGGTGTTTGTCGTTCTTGGGTCAATTTACGGCGGCATTGCGTCAGTGACCGAGGCATCGGCGATTGGCGTTGCAGGTGTCATCGTTTCAACGATCCTGCGTCGGGAATTCTCGTTTAGGATACTGCTTGATGCAGCCCTGCATACATTGGCAACTGTCGGCATGATCATGTGGATTGGCATTGGCGCAAGTGCACTGGTTGGCGTTTACAACCTGATGGGCGGCATTCGCTTTGTTTCGCAGCTGATTACCGGCATTTCAAACGAGCCGATGATCATTATCCTGTTCATGATGCTGATCCTCTTTATCCTCGGCATGTTTCTCGACTGGGTGGGCATCGCACTTTTGACTATGCCCATTTTCGTCCCAATCATTCTGGAGCTTGGTTACGATCCGGTCTGGTTCGGTGTGCTGTTTGCCATGAACATGCAGGTTTCATTCCTCACGCCGCCTTTCGGGCCTGCCGCATTCTATTTAAAAAGCGTGACGCCGCCCGACATCACCCTTGGCGAGATATTCAAATCGCTTGCGCCGTTCATTTGCCTTCAGGTGCTGGCCGTCGGCCTGCTTGTCCTATTCCCGGCAATCGCAATTCACTAGCACAACATTTCCAGGTACCGACATGAACCGTAATTTAGACGGCGAGTACGATTATATTATCATTGGTGCAGGCACGGCGGGGTGCGTACTGGCAAACCGGTTGAGCGAGAACCCGGCCAACCGCGTTCTGTTGATCGAGGCGGGCGGGAAAGACACCTATCCATGGATCCACATTCCTGTCGGCTATCTTTACTGCATGGGCAATCCACGCACCGACTGGATGATGAAAACCACCACCGAAGCGGGTCTGAACGGTCGCCAACTGGCCTATCCGCGTGGCAAGGTTCTGGGGGGATGCAGTTCGATCAACGGCATGATCTATATGCGTGGTCAGGCCGCCGATTATGACGGCTGGGCACAGATGGGAAATACCGGTTGGGGCTGGGATGATGTGCTTCCGTATTTCGTCCGCTCCGAGGACCGACCCGGTGGTGATGGCAAGATGCACGGGCAGGGTGGCGAATGGAAAGTTGCCCGCCAGCGTCTCAAATGGGATCTGCTTGATGACTTTCAGCGCGCCGCACAGGAAATGGGTGTGCCACCGACCGATGATTTCAACAGCGGTGACAACGAGGGGGCCGGCTATTTCGAGGTCAACCAGAATGGTGGTCGCCGATGGAGTGCTGCACGGGCCTTTCTCAAACCCGCTCTGAAGCGCCACAATCTGCGCCTTTTAACCCACACACATGTCGAGGCAATCACGTTTGAGGACGGCCGCGCGAATGCTGTGACTATTCGACAAAACGGTGTGTCCGTTCAAGCATCAGCCAAAGCAGAGATTATTCTTGCTGCTGGTGCAATTCATTCGCCGGCATTGCTCGAAGCATCAGGGCTCGGGCAGGGTGAACGTCTTAAAAATGCGGGTATTGCGGTGCATCGTGACATGCCTGATGTCGGTGAAAACTTGCAGGATCACCTCCAGCTCCGGATGATTTTTCGCGTTGAAAATGCCCGCACGCTTAATCAGATCGCCAATTCCTGGTTGGGGAAAATGAGCATGGGCGCAAGTTATCTCTGGAGCCGATCTGGCCCGCTGTCCATGGCTCCCAGCCAGTTTGGAATCTTCACCAAAAGCAGTCCTGAAATCGAGACACCTGATCTTGAATATCATATTCAACCTCTGTCCACGGACAAGCTCGGAGACCCGCTTCATCCGTATCCGGCTGTTACGGTATCTGTATGTAATCTGCGCCCAGACAGCCGCGGCTCCACCCATATATCGTCCGACGGACCATCTGCACATCCCGACATTTCCCCGCGCTATCTTAGCGCAAGTCGCGACATTGATGTCGCGCTTCGCGCACTGCGTCAGGCGCGGGAATTAATGACCATGCCGGCATTGAAAAAATATGCCCCGCACGAAGATCTGCCCGGTGCCGACATCATTGATGATGCCGATCTGGCGCGTGCCGCTGGCGATATCGGCACAACCATATTCCATCCGGTTGGCACTTGCCGGATGGGGATTGATGACGCGGCGGTGGTAGATCCGCAATTGCGGGTGCGCGGTGTAACCGGTTTGCGCATTGTTGATGCCTCCATCATGCCGCGCATTGTATCGGGTAACACCGCCTCGCCGGTGGTGATGATCGCGGAAAAAGCCGCCGACATGATCCTGCGCTCTGCCTCATAGCCCAATTGAAAGAACATTTTTGAAAGGACTTAATAATGAAGTTTCTTCGCTACGGACCGATCGGGCGTGAAAAGCCCGGATGCCTTGATCAGGAAGGGAACATTCGCGATCTTTCCGCTTTGATTGCCGATTTCACTCCCGATACTGTGACCTGCGAAGAGCTGACGGCTTTGGCGGATCGTGATCTGTCTGATTTGCCAGTTGTTGATCCGCAAACCCGTATCGGCCCGTGCGTTGGCGCGGCGCGCAATTTTTATGCGGTGGGATTGAACTATGCCCGCCATGCCCGCGAAACCAACAATCCCGAACCAAAAGAACCGGTGCTTTTTTCAAAATCGACATCGTCCATTTGTGGGCCGAATGACCCGATCATTTTGCCGCGCGGTTCGGTCAAAACAGACTGGGAAGTTGAACTGGGCATCATCATTGGCCGTCCCTGCAGCTATGTCAGCGAAGACGACGCACTTGATTACGTGGCAGGCTTTGCCACCATCAACGATGTTAGCGAGCGCGCCTATCAGATCGAACGCGGTGGACAATGGATCAAGGGGAAATCATCACCAAATTTCGGCCCGCTGGGCCCATGGCTGGTTACCCCTGATGAAGCCGGTGACCCTCAAAACCTGAGCCTGCGTCTTTCTGTAAACGGCGAAACTGTGCAGAACAGCACGACTGCTGATATGATTTTCTCCGTGGCTGAAATCATATCCTATATGTCGGGATTCATGCGTCTGATGCCGGGCGATATCATCGCGACCGGTACGCCCGAAGGTGTTGGTATGGGGCTCGCACCCCAGCGATTTTTAAACGCAGGAGATGTCGTCGAACTATCTGTCGAGGGGCTTGGCTCTCAGCGTCAGACCGTTGTAGCAAACCAACAGTGACGACTTGTTTCTGAAGTGTACGAGGTGCGTCACTGGTCTGTTTTCATCAGGCCAGTGACGTCCAATCCCCTGCTGTGACCGAATGGATGTAAATGTTGATTCAGTCGGGACACTGAAACCAACACCGATAGTCACTTGAGTTCGGGCCCTTCAATTCCTTCGATCTCACGTCTGAGTCCGAATCTGGCGAGTTTTGTTGATCAATTCTGCTAAACTGTCGGGTATGGAACAGCTCAATAACGATATTTGCTATCAGGCACTCAAAACTCGGGACCGTCGGTTTGACGGGCGGTTTTATACTGCTGTGCGGACCACCGGGATTTTCTGTCGCCCGATTTGCCCGGCCGTCACGCCCAAGCGCGACAATGTGGAATTTTACCCAAGTGCCGAGGCCGCGATAGCCCATGGGTTTCGCCCATGCCTGCGCTGCCGTCCCGAAGCCGCACCGGGCAGTCCGGCCAGTGCCGGGGTGCACGCAACTGTTGCCCGTGCGGTGCGTCTGATTGATCAGGGCGCGCTTGAAAATGGATCGATTGCCGATCTGGCGGATCGACTTGGCGTTGGCGACCGGCATTTGCGGCGAATATTCAGGGATCATACCGGCGTCACCCCGCAGGAACACGCCAAGGCGCGGCGACTGCTCCGTGCGCGGCAGTTGATTGTTGATAGCAACCTGACCATGACTGAAATCGCTGATATTGCCGGGTTTGGCAGTTTGCGGCGTTTCAACGATGCGATGAAACAGGCCTATGGACAGGCACCGACGGCCTTTCGACGGGGAATCAAAACCAGCACGCAGAAACCGGCAAAAGTGGATGATCCGTTTGCGGCGCGACGTGACGATTTGATTTTGCGACTTCGTGCCCGCCAACCGTTTGATGCCGAGTATCTTTTGGCCTTCTTCCGCGCCCGCGCCATTCCCGGTTTGGAAACGGTCCGTGAACGGACATATGTGCGCGGTTTCAAGATTGATGGACAGGTCGGGTTGATGATCTGTCATTTCAGTACGGATCAAAGTGGTGTGGATGTCATTCTGCGTGGTCCGGGGCGTGAAGCGGTGCTTGAAATTGGCGCACGGGTCAGAAGGTTATTTGATCTTGATGCTGATGTGCCCTCCATTACCGCGCAATTTGCCAAGGACGTGTTGCTTGCACCTTTGGTGAAGAAACGTCCCGGCCTTCGTGTGCCGGGATGCTGGGAGAGGTTCGAATTAGCACTGCGCGCCGTTCTGGGACAACAGGTCTCGGTGGCGGCGGCGCGCACCCTGGCCGGGCGGCTGGTCGCACGTTTTGGCGATGCATTGCCCGATGATCTTGTGACGGGAACAGGTATCACACATGTGTTTCCGACACCTCAAAGCCTGATCAGGCAGGAATTGATCCCGATTGGACTGACCACGCGCCGGGCGCAAACCCTTGCCGATGTGATTGATCTGTTTGCCAGACCTGATTGTGATCAGATGTCCGCAGATGAACTGATTGCCGCCATGACCGCGATCAAGGGCATTGGCCCCTGGACCTTGAACTATTTTGGCCTGCGCGGACTTGGTGACCCGGATGCCTTCCCCGCAGCCGATCTTGGCATCCTTAAGGCGTCAAGTATGGGCGGTGGTCCGGACAAGGCCAAGGCGCTCGAAACCGTTTCGGAAAACTGGCGGCCATGGCGGGCCTATGCCGCACAGTATCTTTGGTCCGCTTTGGAAGGAGAATGACGATGACAACCCAAATCAACGTCGTACGTTATGCCAGCCCAATCGGGGAACTCTCGCTTGCGAGCATTGGTTGCAAGCTGGTGCATCTTGATTTCGAAGACAATGACGACCGACTACACATCATTCAAAACCGGCGTTTCAAAGACCTTGAATGGCAAGAAGGCGGGCAAGCACCCGCAGCGGTGATCAAGTGGCTGGATGACTACTTCGCAGGCACTGTCAGGGCTTTGCCAACAGATGCGATCAATATGGTCGGTACCGCGTTTCAGAAATCGGTTTGGGATGCCCTGATCACGATACCGAGTGGCAAAAGCGTCTCTTACGCCCGGCTGGCCGATCAGTTGGGCAACCCCAAGGCGGTTCGGGCGGTGGCGCGGGCCAATGCGCTTAACCCGGTATCGATTATTGTGCCGTGCCATCGGGTGATCGGATCAAACGGTACCCTGACTGGTTATGCTGGTGGGCTTGCGCGCAAGAAATGGCTGCTCGACCATGAGGCTGCGATGCGGGCCAAAGCGGCCTGAACCGAAAAGAAAAGGCTGCCGTGTGGCAGCCTTTTTGTCAGTGTGACGATGTTTCGGTCGATCAGATCGACATGACAATACGGCCATCGATCTTGCCGTCGCGCATGCGGTCAAAGATCGAGTTGATGTTTTCCATCGGCTCTGTCGTGAAGTGGGAATGCACCTTGCCGTCACCGGCGAAATCAAGCGCTTCCTGAAGATCGGCACGGGTGCCGACGATTGATCCACGGATGGTTTTGCGCGACAGGACGGTATCGAAAATATCAAGCTCGAACGTGCCCGGCGGCAGACCGCAAAGCGCCATGGTCCCGCCACGGCCCAGCATGCCAACGCCCTGTTTGAAGGCCGCGCGCGACACGGCGGTTACCAGCACGCCATTGGCACCGCCCATCTGTTTTTGCACCTCGGACACAACATCGGCCTCTGCCGCATTCAGGGTCCAGTCGGCACCAAGATCTTTGGCGAGCTGAAGTTTCTCGTCGGCAATGTCAACGGCGATAACTTTCATGCCCATGGCCTTGGCATATTGAACCGCCATATGGCCCAGTCCACCGACACCGGAAATCACCACGGTTTCGCCCGGCTTGCATTCGGTTTCCTTAAGCCCCTTATAGACCGTGACACCGGCACAAAGCACCGGAGCTGCATTGCCAAATTCAAGCGGATCGGGCAGATGGCCAACATAGTTTGGATCGGCCAGAACATATTCGGCAAAGCCGCCATTCACGGAATAGCCGGTATTAAGCTGCTCGCCACACAATGTTTCCCAGCCGGTAACACAGTGATGGCAGTGCCCGCAGGCCGAATGCAGCCATGGCACACCAACACGGTCGCCTTCCTTGACGGATGTCACGCCTTCGCCAACTTCGGCAACGATGCCGACACCTTCATGGCCGGGGATAAAGGGCGGGTTTGGCTTGACCGGCCAGTCGCCTTCGGCGGCATGAAGGTCGGTGTGGCACACGCCGGATGCCTCGATCTTGACCAGAATTTTCCCTGGTGTGACCTTGGGAACGGTGACTTCTTCAATCGACAGCGGCTTGCCAAACGCCCGTACGACGGCGGCTTTCATGGTGGAGGGCATGGTGACATCTCCTTGCTGATGATACGGAAAAGAACGTCTTTTCTTCAAATATCGCGAGGGGGAGTGTCGTTGATTTCAGTTTGCACTACCATGAGGTGCATCAATTTTTTGATGAATTCTTACAAGCTGTGCAGGAGCCTTATTGGTCATCACCGTCAATGTCAGGCAATTCAAGGACATAGTCCTGATAATAGTCCGGCGGCATGCCGGCTTCATAACGCGCTTCGTCATTAAATGGCGGTTTGAGGGGGCCACGGAAATGTTTGCGCAGCATGTCATGCCACGTGGTGTAGTAGGGCAGGTCGCGCTGGTCACAGACATACTCGTAATATTTTCGACCCGCGGCGACATGGGCGATTTCATCATGGGCGATGATTTTTAGGATACACGCACTTTCCGTATCCCCATGCGCCAGAAGCCGTTCAATGGTTGGCGGCGTGGCATCAAGGCCACGGGCCTCAAACACCATCGGCACGACCGCCAGTCGTGGCAAAATGTCATAGGCCGTATCCATCGATGTCTGCCAAAGTCCGTCGTGGGCGGGCAGGTCGCCATAGGCCGCACCCAGTTCACCAAGGCGCTTGTTGATCATTTTGAAATGTCGGGCTTCATCATCGGCGACCTGAACCCATGCATCATGGAAATCACGCGGCATGTCTGCCTCGGGAAAGCGCACACACAGATCCCACGCCAGATCAATCGCGTTCAGTTCGATGTGGGCCAGCGCATGCAGAAGGCCGATACGGCCCTGAACACTGCCTTTCTTGCGCTTTGGCATTTTGTTGGGGGGGAGTAATTCCGGCTTTGCCGGGCGGCCGGGACGGTCGGGCAGATCGGTTGATCCGACTTCGCTGATCTCGCCATTGCGCCACATGGCTGCCAGTTCGGCAGTGACATTGGCCTTCTCCGCGGCATCGACGGTCAGAAGGGCCTTCTTGGCGGCATCAGAGAGGGTCAGTTGGGTCATGATCGTTTGACTGGTTATGATGGCAAATGGGTTGGCCTTGTCTGCCAGTTGCGCACGCACAGGTCAATTGGCAAACAAAGAAGGCGGCCCGCAGATCAATGCCGGGCCGCCTTTTTAAATCTTCAAGCGCGTATCAATCAGGTGATGTTAAAGCGCGCCAGTGCCTCTGCCAGATCCTCGCCAAAGGCATTGCCCTTGCGGATGATGGCGGTTCGGCATGGCAGATCCTGAAGCGATGGATGGTTCGGTGCGTCCGAAGTTAGAACCGCGGTCGGAATGCCGCGTGTCTTTGGCATCGCCTGAAGGGCGTTGGCCAGATCGACACCGCTTAGTTCATCAATGGTTTTGGCGACAATGATGAAATCCGGTCGGGTGCGGACGGCAAGCTCAATCGCTTCAAACGATGTTTGTGTAACCGAACTGCGATAGCCACAGGCGGCAAGTTCACGTTCCAGAATGGTTGCCATTGAACGCTGGGGAATCACCAGAAGCGCCTCGACATTGGCTTTGTTCAGCCAATTGGGGTCAATGTCGGGTGCGCGTTTGGATGGCAGTTCACGCACGAATTCGGCGGTATCCTGACCATCGGCGCTCATATCGCCGACAAGCAGTTTTTCGATCTTGTCGACAAAGGCCTGAATGTCGTCGATCGAGCCTTCATTCAATTCCTTGCAGGTGGTGACATAGTCTGCAAGGCGGTGGCTGGTCAGATTGATCAGCGGTGCGGCAACGGACTTGCCCTTGTATCGCAGATTGAAAACTTCGCGCTGGATGGCGGTCAAATGGCCCGGCTCGCTTTTGCTGCGCGCGTTCTGCAAGATCACATCGATGGAATTGATGATGTCATTTGCTTCATCGCGAAAATCCGCAAGCATTTGATCGTCGAGATCGACAACATTCTTGTTCATTGCTGTACCTGCTTTGCCGGCAGTCCCGGCTTGTTTTCCCCGATCAGGTGATTAACCGGTCACCCAATACTCCATACTCCCAAGTCTGAATTTTTATCCCGACATGCAAGGTATGGCAACACAATCAGTAAAAGGTAATGTCATCAGCGTTTTGATCAGAAACGCTTTTCCGGGGCAGGCAACGAAAAAGGCCCGGCTCTGGGCAGCCGGGCCTTAAAACATGAAAAGTTCTTTGCCTAAAGGGCCTTAACGGCCTCAAGTACCTCGGCAACGTGGCCTTTGACTTTTACCTTGCGCCAGGCATTACGAATGACACCATCGCCATCAATGACAAAGGTGGACCGCTCGATGCCCATGAATTTTTTGCCATACATGTTCTTTTCCTTCCACACACCGTAATCCTCGCAGGTGGTGCCGTTCTCGTCAGAGGCGAGAATGAAGTTCAGATCATGCTTGGCCTTGAATTTGTCGTGGCGTTCGGCGCTGTCCTTGGAAATGCCAATGATCTGCGCATCGACAGCACCGAAATCGGGTTCGGCGTCACGGAATTCGCAAGACTCGGTCGTGCAGCCCGGCGTCATGTCCTTGGGATAGAAATAGATCACTACCGGCTTGCCGGCCAGATCAGACAGCTTAACGCTGCCATTGCCATCTGTCGGCAGTTCAAAATCCGGGGCCTTGTCACCAACATCAACAGTCATGGTCTATCCTTTATCTTTCGGGACCGCATAGCGGCATGTTGCAACCGTGAAAATACAAAGCCTTATAAGGATGGCAAGGGGTCTTGGATCATTGCGGCGCATCAGTCGGCGCAATCTTTTCCGCAGGGGCTGCAACCACGCGATCATAGATTTCCTTGATGCGGGTTGCCGTTATTTCCATCTTGTCCTGTAGACTTGCGAAATCATCACATTTCCCGGCGTTTGCCAGCATTTTTTGCAAATCCTCGCTGGCCTTCTCCGGGTCAAATGGTCCTTCTGTGGTCAGGCGCAGCATGGCCTGCAAGGCCAGCCAGAAGGAACTGCCATTGGCGAGGAATTCGGCTTCGTCAGCTTCAAGGATGCCCGCCGTGCCGAGATTCTTGAAAACCTCGCGCGTTGTGGGCGACAGGATTTCGGGATGGTCATGGGCGTGGCGTAGTTGCAGATATTGCGCAATGAATTCCAGATCAACCAGCCCGCCACGACGCATCTTGATCGCCCATGGGTGGTTGTCACCTTTGCCGGCTTCCATGCGATTGCGCATATCATAAACCGCACGGACCAGCTGGTCCGGATCGCGTTGCTTGCACAGAACGTCATTGGTGGTTGCCAAAACCTTGTCACAGAGCGCTTTGGGGCCATAAACAGCACGCAGGCGGGTTAGCGCCATGTGCTCCCACGTCCAGGCTTCATTGTTCTGATAGGTCTCAAAGCTTTTGAAATGAGTGGCAAGTGGCCCTTTGGACCCACTGGGGCGCAGGCGAAGATCCGTTTCAAACAGCACCCCTTCGGCAGTCGGGGCCGACAGGGCATTGATATAGCGCTGGCTTAAGCGGATGAAATAATGTCCGGGCGATAACGGCTTTTGGCCATCGGATTCCTCGGCGTCCTCAGGCACTTCATAGATGAATACCATATCAAGATCCGAGCCGGGGGACAGTTCCTGACCGCCATGTTTGCCAAGCGCAAAGACTGCAAGGCCACCATCGGCAAACGTACCATGCTTGGCGGCAAAATCTTCGGCAATGCGCGGGAACAGGGCGCGGATGGCGACATCGGCAACATCGGCCAACGCCCGACCGGCTTCGTGCGGCGTGTGGCGGTTCTGGATGGTTTGCACATCAATCTGGAACTTCTGGTCATTGGCCCAGCGCCGCGCAGCATCCAGCCAGTCCTCAACCATGTCTTCACGCGACAGGCGTGCATCCAGTTCGGCAATCATGGCATCGGCATCGGGCAGTTCCTCGTGGAATCCCGACATCAACACGTAATCAAGTACCGCAGCGTTACGCCCGATATATTTCGCCATGCGTGGCGCCGTCCCGGCGATCTGTGCCAGAAGTTCAAGCAATTGCGGATTTGCCGTGAACAGCGAAAACAGCTGTACCCCGGCCGGAAGACCCTTGAGGAAATCATCAAAGGCCCGAAAGGCCATGTCGGGGTTGGTGGTTTTACCAAGTGCCGCCAGAAGGGTCGGCATCAGTTCCGTCAGGATTTCACGTGCCCGGCGCGACCGGGTCGCGCGATAGCGGCCATGATGCCAGCCACGCACCGTGACCGAGACGTTTTCGGCATTTTCAAAGCCCATTTCACGCAGGTTTTTCAGCGTATCGGGATCATCTTCAGTGCCGGTGAAAACAAGGTTGCCCGATGTTCCGGCAAGCGGCACGTCATCTTCAAACAGTTCGGCATAGTTGTTTTCGACATTGCGCAAATGAAGCAGCAAGTCGGCCTTAAAGGCATCAAGCGTTTCATAGCCAAGGAAGGTCGCAAGGGCGAGCAACCCCTGATCTGTATCGGGCAGGGTTTGGGTCTGCTGATCATTGATCATTTGCAGGCGGTGTTCGACCGTGCGCAGGAACTCATAGGCCGCCACCATCTCGTCGCGGACTTCCTCGGACACCTGACCGAATTCGGTCAGGGTGCGCAGCGTGTCGCATGTCGCCTTGCCACGAAGCGCAATCTCACGTCCGCCCCAGATCAACTGTTGGGTCTGGGCAAAAAACTCGATCTCGCGGATACCGCCACGGCCCAGTTTAACGTTGTGGCCGGGGATGTTGATCTTGCTGCCGCCCTTGTGGGCATTGATCTGGCGTTTGATGGAATGAATGTCCTGAATGGCAATGAAATCAAGATGCTTGCGCCAGACAAACGGGCGCAAAATTTCAAGAAACTCATTGCCCGAAACGCGATCTCCACCAACGATACGGGCCTTGATCATGGCCGCGCGTTCCCAGTTTTGCCCGACTGTTTCGTAATAGGTTTCAGCCGCAATCATCGACAGGATCGGTGGCGTTGATGAAGGATCCGGGCGCAGGCGCAGGTCGGTGCGAAACACATATCCATCACCCGTGCGTTCTTCCATGATCCGGGTGATGTCACGTACCATCCGCACCAGGTCCTGATGAATGCGATCAGGATCGACATAGGTCACCACATCCTGGTCATAGAGAAAGATCAGGTCGATGTCCGATGAATAGTTAAGTTCCCCCGCACCGAGTTTGCCCATGCCAATGGCAAAGATGCCCGATCCTTCAAGCGGGTTTTCCGGGTTTGGCAGGTCATAATTACGCAGGCGCGCCATGGCTGACAGGCAATGCGCCATGGTGAAATCAAGGGTACGTTCGGCTGTTTCACTGATTGCCGAGGTGATCTGATCAAGTGGCCAGGCCTTGCAGATGTCGGCAATCGCGATCACAAGGGCCGCCTTGCGTTTCGCAATGCGTACAGCGGCCATTGTCGCGGCCTGATCCAGATCGCGGGCATTCGCACTGACGTTGACCGGATTAAGTGCGTTGGCAAAGGCCTGTTCAAGGCCATTGTCAAACACGTCGCAGACCGTATCGGGATCACGGAGGCAAAGATTGGTCAGATAGGGGCTGTTGCCAAACAGGGCTTCAAGAACCGCACGTTTTTGGGGATCGGACGCAATCTCGCCAATTTTGTCTGACAAGCTTTCGAAAACGGGCCGATCACCCAGCGCGTTCCAGCGTTCGAACGCGTTGGCGACACGGTCGGAATCGAAGGCGTGGGGCAGGTCCTGTGAAATCCAGGAAAGAGACACTTTTTGCGTTCCTTGTATTGCGAAGTGGCAACAAACCGCGCTATGCAAAGGGTTGCGCCTGATTGCATAATTTCTGCAAGGAGTTGGGTGTCCTGATCAACAGGACGACTTAACCATTTCTAGCTTTTCTGTGATCGGACAAAAAGGGGAATAGATCAATAACGGTCTGGTACTTTCAGGTAATATGGTTGCCAATGACACATCGACAACCATCGCGGATATGACAGGTTGTTGATATTGCTGCATATGACATCGGTAAAACAGGGTACAAAGAGTGCGCCACGTTAAGACCTTTGCCGGATGGCTGGCGCTGACGTTATCAGCCATCGTCCTGTTTGTCGGCGTGTTCGCAGCTGTCACCATCTGGCGGCTGTCACAGGAACCCGTGTCCCTGCACCGCTTGACCCCGTATATTGTTGATCATCTCAATCAATCCATGGGAAACACCCGACTGGCCGTGGGCGATATCGTTCTGCGCTGGCGCGGCTGGGATGAAAAGTTCGATGTCGGCTTGCGCCAGGTCAGCATCTTTGGTCCTGACAATCAGGAACTCCTTAACGTTCCCGAAGCCGATGTGGTGTTTTCCAGCAAGGCGCTGTTTGAAGGCGTCCTTGCGCTTCGCGAACTTAATCTGATTGGTCCGCGCATCCGCCTTGAACGCAGCGCGGATGGCAAGATCGATATCGGCTATGTCGCCGCAGACACCGCAGAAGATGTTACAGCCCTGGCCGAAGATACAGATCAAGCAAATGATGTTACGGCCCCTGCGGCGCAAACCTATGAAAAAGGTCGTGGATCATCCGTCACGATTGAGCTGCCCGGCGCACCAGAGGCAGAACTTGACCCTATTCCAGAAGTGACGCCTGAATCCCCAACCGTCGAGCGTTCCGCAAACTCTGTTCTGCAAGATGTCTTTGCCATTCTGTCGGGCGAGCGTACCGATATTCCGGCGGCGGCCTATTTTGAAAGCTTTGGGGTCGTCAATGCTGATCTTCAGGTGCGCGATGAGAAAATCGGAATTGTCTGGGCCGCACCACAAGCCGATATCATGCTATCGCGTCAGGCTTTCGGGATCGGGGCAGAAGCCTCCATGCTGGTCAGTGCGGGGGATATCTCAACCGAGATCAAGGTGACTGGTGATTACAGCAGGGAAACCGGCGAGGTTGATCTTGCAGCGGAACTGGGTGAGGTGCAGCTGGCCGACCTTGCCAGTATCTCGGATTTGTTTGAAAAATTGCGCGATGCCTACGTACCTGTGTCCGGCAAGTTGCAGGCAACTTTTGATCCGAACGGGGAATTGCTTGTTGCCTCGACGGATCTTTCGGTTGGCAGCGGCATCATCACTTTTCCCGACGAAATGCGCGCAAACTATCGCGTTTCAGATGGGCAGATCGTCACAAGCTTTGTTCCGGGCCGGTTCAGCATCGATAACGTTGTGATAAATGTCGGTGATGCGTCGGCCAAGCTTCAGGGCGTCGTGCTTGATCCGTTCGGGCAGTGGCAGGTGAACCTTGATGCGTCGGCCAAGGATGTCGCGACCAATGATCTTGATCGCCTCTGGCCCGAAGGTGTTGGATATGACGCCCGTGAATGGGTTGTCACCAACCTTTCCGAAGGGATCGTTCATCAGGCGACGCTTCATACGGAACTGCATAAGGGTGATGCAGATGACATTATTCTTGATGATCTTGGCGGCCAAATGACGATGTCGGGTGTGACGGTACATTATCTGGGTGAAATGCCCAGTGTGCTGAATGCCGCTGGCCGCGCCGAGTTTGACGAAACCAGTTTCAGTATCTTTGTCGATACCGGTGAGACAGATGGTCTTCAAGTCACGGATGCCAGTATCGTCTTCTCCAAGTTGCATGAACCCGTGCCCTCCGCCGATATTGAAATTGTCGCACAAGGCAGCGCGCGTAAGGCCCTTGAACTGATCGAGGCAAAACCGCTTGGTTTTGCGACCCGTCTGGGCATTGACCCGGCCCGGATCAGGGGTGACCAAGCCACGCGCGTGCGTCTGAATTTTCCGCTTTTGCGTGATGTGACTTTTGATGATGTTGAGGTTGCAGCAGCGTCGCGCATTGAAAATGCCGCGATTGCGTCGGCATTCCGCGGCATGGATATCGCCGATGGCAGCTTTGAATTGCAGGTCAATACCAAGGGGTTGGAGCTGGGCGGTACGGCAACCGTTGGCCGCGGCACCACCAATATCAACTGGGTGGAAACGTTTGACGACGGCGCGGCTGTCACAAGTCACTACAAGCTGTCGGGCGATCTTGATCTTGCGGTTCTGCCTGATATCGAACTTGATCCGGGGCCGTACCTGAACGGGATGGCAAAGGGCGATCTTGATATTCAGGTTGCCTCCGACGCGGTGCGCGTGGTCGGTGATATTGATCTTGCCGATGTTAGAATTTCCGTTCCGACTGAAACAATCGGCTATCGCAAGGAACCTGGCGCTGCCGCGTCGGCCAGGTTTGGTGTTGCCGTCCAGTTTGATGGTGGCGGGGTGGTCGATAGTTTCGCGATCTCGGCGCCTGCCGTTGAAGCCAGCGGACGTGGAAGCTGGCGTGGTGATAACGTCATGGCCGACAAATGGCTGGTCGAGCTGCAAGACACCCGATTCCGCGAGAATATCGGCATTGCCGGCACTGTTCGTATGGAAGAAGACGAAAGAGTGCTGATTGATCTTCGAGGTGCGCAGTTTGACCTGCGTTCGTTCATCGATGATGAGGCATCCGATGAAAAAACACCTGATCCTGAACCCGACGCGCAGAACTATCTTGTCACGCTTGCAGCCGATGGCTTCCTGTTAAAGGGCGAAGAACCGCTTCTGAATGATGGCAAAATCACATTGCGTCAGCAAGGCGACCAACGCGAACTTGAAATCACCGCCCGCCAACTGATCGCCACCCCGTGGATCGTGGATGAAGACGACGATGGCGAGGACAAGCGCAAGGACCTGTCGGACGCCAATAGTGGCGGGATTGGCGAACGTGCCGAACGCTCCGGCGGAAGCACAGAGGTGTTCCTGAACATCGAACAAATGGTCATGGCCAATGGAGAACTGCTGGCCGATGTGCGTGGTTCGATCCACACGGTCGGGCAGGAATGGGACCGTCTTGTTCTTAATGGGGCATTTGGCGACCGTGCAAACGTGTTTGCCCAGGTTGTCCGCGAGGATTTCCAGACACGCAAGGTAACACTCACCAGTGAAGATGCCGGTCGTTTCCTGCGTGCGGTTGATATGTATGACAACCTTCTGGGCGGGCGCATGACGATTGAAGGTACGGTTGACGAAAGTGATGTTTCCCAGCCCTTCACCGGTCAGGCGAGCATTGATGAATTTCGCGTCGTTAACGCACCGATTGCGGCTCGTGTCCTGAGTGCCGCATCCCTGACCGGGCTTGGCGATGTTTTGCAAGGCAATGGTATTTCGTTTAACGCGCTCAATGGCGACTTCACCTATGTAAATGATGTCCTGTCACTTTCAAAGGTGGCGGCAAACGGGGCCGCTGTCGGGGTAACAGCCAATGGTTCGATTGATCTGGCTAAATCCGAGATCCGTCTTGCCGGATCGATTGTGCCGGTCTATGCGCTGAACTCGGCACTCGGTGCAATTCCGCTGCTTGGGGATATTCTGGTCGGTGAAGAGGGGGGCGGTATCTTTGCCCCGACATACACGATTGAAGGCGATCTTGATGAACCAAGTATCACGGTCAATCCGCTCTCGACATTTGTGCCTGGCGTGTTCCGCAACCTGATCACAGGTGCCGAACCGGGTTAATCTGATCGCCCAGCACAAAAAAAGCCCCGCACGACTATCGGCGGGGCTTTTTTTATGGGTATTTTGTGATCAGACAGGTTTGATCAGCACGTGGCGCTTTTTGCCAGCAGAAACCTTGATCACGCCATCCGCATTAACGGCATCGGCCGTGATGGTTGCGTTTTCATCGCTGACTTTTTCGTCATTGATCTTGGCACCACCACCCTTGATCAGGCGACGGGCTTCACCACCCGATTTGGCAAGTTCCGCGCGACGGAACAGGTCAAAGGCCGGAATGCCGGCATCCAGATCAGCCTTGGCGACTTCCACAGTCGGAAGATCATCTGCCAGAACACCTTCTTCAAAGGTTTTGCGGGCGGTTTCAGCCGCTGCAAGGGCTGCTTCTTCGCCACGACAAAGTTTGACTGCCTCGAATGCCAGAACCTTTTTGGCTTCGTTGATCTGAGAGCCTTCAAGCTTTTCGTATTCGGCAATCTGATCAAGCGACATTTCGGTAAACAGACGCATGAATTTAATCACGTCTGCGTCTTCGGTGTTACGCCAGAACTGGTAGTAGTCATAAGATGACAGGCGTTCTTCATTCAGCCAGACAGCGCCAGCCGCAGTCTTGCCCATCTTCGCACCCGATGCGGTGGTCATCAGCGGCGTGGTCAGGCCAAACAGCGACTTGTCATCGACACGACGGCCCAGCTCGACACCATTGACGATGTTGCCCCACTGATCCGATCCACCCATTTGCAGGGTGCAGCCATAGTTGCGGTTCAGTTCGACAAAGTCATAAGCCTGCAGAATCATGTAGTTGAATTCAAGGAAGCTCAGTGACTGTTCACGGTCCAGGCGGAGCTTGACGGAATCAAAGCTCAGCATGCGGTTGACCGAGAAATGGCGACCGAAATCACGCAGGAACTCAATGTAGTTGAGCTTGTCCAGCCAGTCGGCGTTATTGACCATGACCGCATCGGTCGGGCCGTCACCAAACGACAGGAACTGCTGGAAGACCTTTTTGATGCCCGCCATGTTGGCTTCGATGATTTCATCGGTCAGTACCGGGCGCGCATCATCGCGGCCAGTCGGGTCACCAACGCGGGTCGTGCCGCCCCCCATCAGGACGATCGGCTTGTGGCCGGTTTTCTGCAACCAGCGCAGCATCATGATTGATACCAGGGAGCCGACATGCAGGCTGTCAGCCGTGCAATCATAACCCACATAGCACACCACCGTATTTTCCGATGCATAGGCATCAAGGCCTTCAAGATCAGTACATTGGTGGACGTAACCGCGGTCATGCATGACGCGGAGAAAATCAGACTTCAGTTCAGTCATGGTTTTTGCGCTATGTTGGTTGTGATAGAAAATTCGATCCGCCGATTGGTGCGGAGGCGATGATCTAGCACAGAAAACATCCGCTCGGCAACGCATCGGCGAACAGATCTGCTATCCGGGTAACGAATTCGCGATAATTTCGTTCTAGTCTGCGTTAAACCACCAGTTTACTGCGCACGGAGCACGACATGACACAAGGCTGGATCACAGCAATTGGCATGATGAGCGGCACGTCCCTTGATGGGGTGGATGCGGCCCTGATTGAAACCGATGGCGTTGAGGTGCGCCGCACCGGACAATCGGTTTTTGTGCCCTATGCCCCGGAATTGCGCGAACGCATGCGGGCCTGCTTCGGCAATCGCAGTGCGACCAACAGCGAACATGTCGTGGCCGATGATCTGACACAGGTGCATGTTGACGCTGTTAACATGCTGCTTGATAAATCCGGCGTTTCAGCAGCTGATGTTGGCGTCATCGGATTTCACGGTCAGACGGTATTTCATGAACCGGGTAATGGCATCACGCGCCAGATCGGAACGCCGCACATGCTTGCCCAACAAACCGGCATTCCGGTGGTGGCCGATTTCAGGTTGGCGGATGTGGCGGCCGGGGGTGAGGGGGCGCCACTTGCCCCGGTTTATCATGCAGCCCTGATCAAAAGTGCCGGTCTTGAATTGCCTGTGGCGGTGTTGAACATTGGTGGGGTCTCAAACGTCACCTATATCGATGCGGATGATGCGTTGCTCGCCTTTGACTGCGGGCCGGGCAATGCCAGGCTTGATGACTGGATGCTGCGCCATACCGGTAATCCGGTCGATTTGAACGGGGCAACGGCCGCATCAGGTACGGGCGACCCGATGGTTGAGGTCAAATTCCTTGAAGATCCGTATTTTGATCGGATCCCGCCGAAATCACTTGATCGCGAAGATATGGCAGCACGCATCGACGGGCTGGTGGTCGAGGCCAAGCTGAATGTGCCTGACGGGGCGGCAACGCTTGCCAATTGCACGGTGGCAGCCATTGTTGCCGGTGTGAACCATTTGCCAAGTGCGCCGAAAGGCTGGTTCGTCTGCGGTGGCGGTCGGCATAATGATTACATCATGGCGACACTTGCAGCCCGTCTTGGTGTGCCGGTACGCTCGGTGGACGAGCTGAATTGGGATGGTGATGCGGTTGAGGCGGAATGTTTTGGTTTTCTGGCCGTGCGACATTTGCGGGATTTGCCGCTAAGTTTCCCTGGAACAACCGGTGTCCCGGAACCGTGTTGTGGCGGAAAGCTGTACACAACAAAAAAGGCCGCCTGATCAGGCGGCCTTCCGTTTTATTCTTAAAAGCATGTAGCGCGTTACGCGCCGCGCTTGTCCAGATAGGCAATCGAATGCTTGATCACGTCATCTTGCTGTTTGGCAAAATAGTGATCGGCACCGTCAATCGCGCACATGTCGACTTCAATACCCTTCTGGGCATTGAGCTTGTCGGCAAGTTTGTTAACCGATGCCACCGGGATGTTGGTGTCCTGGCTGCCGTGGATCAGAATGCCGGATGACGGGCAAGGGGCAAGGAAGGTGAAGTCATGTTCACTTGCCGGGGCTGCGACCGAAATAAATCCGTCAATTTCCGGACGGCGCATCAGAAGCTGCATGCCGATCCAGGAACCGAACGAATAACCGGCGACCCAGGTTGCGCGCGCATTGGCGTTATAGGTCTGCATCCAGTCAAGCGCGGATGCCGCATCCGAGAGTTCGCCGATGCCCTGATCGAAGACACCCTGTGAGCGACCCACACCGCGGAAGTTGAACCGCATGACGGAATAGCCGCGATCCTTGAACATGTTGAACATGTTGAAGCACAACTTGTTATTCATTGTGCCACCCTGTTGCGGGTTTGGATGGAGGATAAGTGCGATGGGCGAATCGTCAGCGCCGTTATGATGGTAGCGACCTTCAAGGCGACCTTCGGGGCCGTTAAAAATGACCTCAGGCATGGATCAGACTGCTCCTGTCCACGAATGGAAAGATGTGTGTAACAAAAATATCCGAGTGTTTTTGTGAGTTTTTTCGTGTTTGTGCATAAATTGCGTTGGGCAAATACTTGACCAAGTTACTCGGTTATCCTATATTCCGGCTAACCCCATGTTGCGTGTCTCACCCGCTTTCGCGATCTGCGCGAGGCTGGGCGTAGAAGCGGTTGCCGGGAATCGAAGGTACTAATTACACAGTGGACCGCCCCATGTTCAAGCTAATTCGTCAGGAAATTGACGCGATGATTGCCCGTGACCCTGCGGCGCGATCCCGCTGGGAAGTCGTGATCAGCTATCCGGCGTTCCATGCGATCATGGGCTATCGCGGTACGCACTGGCTGTGGCAGCGCGGTTTTCGCCTCACGGCCCGTTTCCTGTCGCAGATTTTGCGCTGGTTGACCGGGATCGAAATTCACCCGGGGGCAACAATCGGCAAGCGCTTCTTTATCGACCATGGCATGGGTGTTGTGATCGGCGAAACCGCGGAACTTGGTGATGATGTAACATTGTATCAGGGCGTTACCCTTGGCGGGACGTCGCCTAGCGTAAACAGCGATGGTCAGCGCGGTCTGAAACGTCACCCGACGCTTGAAGACGGTGTGATTGTTGGCTCTGGCGCGCAAATCCTTGGCCCGTTCACCGTGCGCAAGAATGCACGTGTTGGCGGCAACGCGGTTGTGCTTTCCGAGGTGCCTGAAGGGGCAACTGTGGTTGGTATTCCGGCCAAGATTGTACGCCGTGAACAGGATGACCGGTTCTGTGCTTATGGTACGCCGCTTGGCGATCTGCCGGATCCGGTGGCCCGTGCCCTTGATGAGCTCGGTCGTGAAGTCAAGACGCTGCGCGACAAGGTCGTTGCGCTGGAGGTTGAAAAAGCCGGCGAGGAAAGCGCACCGGAAAAACCGCGTATCGTCGCATCATCGGAATAGAATTTGCGCATGCATTGCGTAATGTGAATGAACAAGCCCGCTTTAGGTAACCCGAAAGCAAGGCAGGAGGACGCACCGTGAAGCTGAGTACAAAAGGCCGCTATGCCGTGATGGCAATGGTCGATCTCGCTGAAAGCAGCAAGGACCGACCGGTCGCACTTGCAGATATTGCGGACCGCCAGGAAATTTCACTTTCTTATCTGGAACAGCTGTTTGGCAAATTGCGCAAGGGCGGCTTGGTCCGTTCAGTGCGCGGACCGGGTGGCGGTTATTTGCTGGCACGCAATGCCACCGAAACCCGTGTGGCCGATGTCATTCTGGCTGTGGACGAGCCGATCCGTGCAACCCGTTGCAAATCCGGCTCGCCCAAGGGCTGCAAGGGAAACAAGGGCCGTTGTCAGACCCACGAACTGTGGGAAGAGCTTGGCAACCAGATTTATCTGTATCTTGCCTCTGTCAGCCTTGCTGATGTGGTAGATCGCAACGTGGCGGGAACGCTTCGGACATTCCCGGGTAAAACAACCCAGATCGAAGAGCCGTCGCAGGTTGCGGCACAGTAATTGGTCCTCTATATCGAGGGCAGATGCGAATAAGGATGATTTTAAACTGATGACCGATCAGGTTTATCTCGACTACAACGCCAGCGCGCCGCTTTGCGATGATGCAAAGCAGGCCATGATCGCTGCGATGGATGTTGCAGGTAATCCGTCATCGGTTCATGCCAGTGGCCGTGCCGCGCGCAAGATCGTTGATCATGCCCGGCGCACCATCGCCGATCTGGTGGGGGGCGATTCCGAACGGATCGTTTTCACCAGCGGTGGAACAGAGGCCAACAATCTGGCGTTAAACGGATTAGAGGACGTCACCGTATTTACCAGTGCGGTCGAGCATCCCTCGGTCATCGAAGCACGGCCCGATGCCAAACGCATTCCGGTGGATGCAAACGGCGTGATTGATCTGGTCGCGCTTGAAACGATGCTTAAGGACGCATCGGATGCCGGGCAAAAGGTTCTGGTGTCGGTCATGCTGGCCAATAATGAAACCGGCGTCATTCAGCCGGTGGCCAAGGTTGGTCTGCTGGCGCGCGAATATGGTGCGAAGGTCCATTGTGACGCTGTTCAGGCGCTGGGACGTTTGCCGGTCGATATGAACCGTTTGCTGGTTGATATGGTGTCAATCTCGGCTCATAAGATCGGCGGTCCGAAAGGTGTTGGTGCGCTGGCGATTGCACCGGGCGTAATGCTGGTCCCCCAGATCCGGGGCGGAGGGCAGGAAAAATACCGCCGTGGTGGCACGGAAAACGTTGTCGGGATCGCAGGCTTTGAGTCTGCTGCCAAACGTGCCGAAGCCAACATGGCAAAGATGGCGGATATTGCAGTTTTGCGTGACCGTCTTGAGACGGAACTGGCGTCTGTTGCCCCAGAGCTTCAGATCGCCGCAAAGGGAACGGAGCGGCTGGTGAATACAAGTTGCCTGATCCTGCCTGGAATGCCCGGGGAAACCCAGGTTATGGCGCTGGATCTGGCAGGTGTTGCCATCAGTTCGGGATCTGCCTGTTCTTCAGGCAAGGTACGTGAAAGTCACGTACTCAAGGAGATGGGTGTTGACGAGCCGGGCTCGGCCATTCGGGTCAGTCTGGGACTTGAAAGCACTGCCGAGGATATTGATACATTTGTCCGAGTTTGGAGCCGGATGAGGGGCAATGCAGCGCGTAAGAAGACGCGTCACGCTGCCTGACAAATGAGTGAGTGAGGAAGCCTTTAAAATGAACGAGCTTAAAGCAAAGCCGATTTATCTGGACTACCAGGCGACGACGCCGACCGACCCGCGGGTTGTCGAGGCAATGCTGCCATACTTCACCGAGAAATTCGGTAACCCGCATTCGCGCAACCACAGCTTTGGCTGGGAAGCAGAAGACGCGGTTGAAGTCGCACGTGGTCAGATTGCCAAGATCATCGGCGCATCAGCCAAGGAAATCATCTTTACCTCGGGTGCGACCGAATCAAACAACCTCGCACTCAAGGGCGTGATGAAGTTTTACGGCAAGAAGAAGCCGCATCTGATCACGGTTGTCACCGAGCATAAATGCGTGCTCGACAGTGCCCGCCACCTTGAGCAGGAAGGTTACAAAGTGACCTATCTTGGCGTTAAGGATAACGGCCTGATCGACCTTGAAGAACTCAAGGCTGCCATCACCGACGAAACCGCACTCGTGTCTGTCATGGGTGTGAACAACGAAATCGGTGTTATCCAGCCGCTCAAGGAAATCGGTGAAATCTGCCGTGAGCGCAAAGTGTTCTTCCACACCGACTGTGCGCAGGCGGTTGGCAAGATCGACCTTGACGTTGACGACATGAAAATCGACCTGATGTCGATTTCCGGTCACAAGATCTATGGCCCGAAAGGCATTGGTGCGCTGTATGTTCGCCGTCGTCCACGTGTGCGTGTCATTGCACAGATCACCGGTGGTGGTCAGGAACGTGGCATGCGTTCGGGTACGCTGCCGACCCCGCTGATCGTGGGTCTTGGCAAGGCGTGTGACATTCTGTCCAACGAAATGGCCGAGGAAAACGCCCGCATCGAAGAGCTGCGTGACTACACGCTCAAGCGTTTCCGTGACCGTCTTGAAGACATCTATGTCAATGGTGACGAACACGAACGCGTTAGCGGCAACCTGAATATTTCGTTTGCCTATGTCGAAGGTGAAAGCCTTCTGATGGATATCAAGAACATTGCCGTGTCGTCGGGCTCTGCCTGCACGTCGGCATCGCTTGAACCGTCTTATGTTCTGCGTGCTCTTGGTGTTGACGAAGAATTGGCCCATACATCCCTTCGTATCGGCATTGGTCGCTACACCACCAAGGAAGAGCTCGACGAAGCCGTTGATGCCATCTGCACCGCAGTTGAGCGTCTGCGCGAAATGAGCCCGCTTTGGGAAATGGCGCAGGAAGGCATCGACATCAAGTCGATCGAGTGGGCTGAGCACTAAGAACGACAACGACCGAAAACGTACTATCGACACATTCGATATGTATTCTATCTCGTGAGAGAGACTCAGGACTTTTTAGGAGGATTCCTATCATGGCTTATAGTGAAAAGCTGATCGACCATTACGAAAACCCGCGCAACGTCGGTTCCATGGACAAGAACGAAACGTCTGTTGGTACCGGCCTTGTTGGCGCACCGGCTTGCGGCGACGTCATGAAGCTGCAGATCAAGGTGACCCCGGAAGGCATCATTGAAGATGCGAAGTTCAAGACCTTCGGTTGCGGTTCGGCCATTGCGTCGAGCTCGCTGATCACCGAATGGGTCAAGGGCAAGTCGCTTGACGAAGCCGGTTCGATCAAGAACTCGCAGATTGCCGAGGAACTTGCACTTCCGCCGGTCAAGGTTCACTGCTCGATCCTGGCCGAAGACGCTATCAAGGCTGCAATCAGCGACTACAAGACCAAAAACGGCGCAGTGGAAGTGGACGCTGCTGAATAAGCAGCGCCCACTCCCCAACGTTTTCGGAATTTTGGGAGAATAAAATGGCTCTACCGTCACCAATTTCTGTCACACCGGTTGCCCTTGATCACATCAAGGCGTTGCTTGATAGCCGCGGGAAACCTTCGCACGGCATTCGGCTGGGTGTGCGCAGCAAAGGGTGCTCGGGCCTGTCCTACACGCTGGAATATGCTGATGGTGCCGATGGCTTCGAAGAAGTTGTCGAACTTGAGGACGGCGTGAGAATCCTGATCGACCCCAAGGCCATCATGTTCGTGCTTGGTACAGAGATGGATTACCAGGTCGACAAGATGGAAGAAGGCTTTGTTTTCCGTAACCCCAACGAAAAAGGTCGTTGTGGGTGCGGGGAATCCTTCCACGTCTGATCAGGCCGGGCTTTCCCTGCTTTCTGAATGGTTATGGCCCTGGCGACATCGCCGGGGCCATCGCCTGAAAAAGGGTGATTTCACCGAATACCGGTCACCTTTTTGAACTGATTTGTTTTTGTCTTTTAATCCTCGGAAGTGCATCGCGTGAGCAATACCGAACAAACTGCGCACAAGGTCTGCTGGTCCTGCAAGGGGCCGGTCGAAGCAAGCGCACTGTTTTGCGAAACCTGCAACGCCATTCAAGCCCCGGGCCAGCTGGATCATTTTACCCGCTTTGGTCTGGAACATTCCTTTGCGGTTGATGTCGATGCGATGGAGGCGACCTATCTCAAGCAGCAGCAAAAGCTCCATCCTGATCGGTTTGCATCCAGATCCGGCCGTGAACAGGCCTTGTCATCGCAACAGGCCGCAAGCCTCAATGAAGCTTTCGAGACGCTGAAAAACCCGGTCGCGCGGGCGCATTACATGCTCCGTCTGGCCGGTCACGAGCCAGAAGGCGGCGAAGGCCATACCGTTAATGATCCGGGACTTCTGATGGAAGCGATGGAAATGCGCGAGGCCCTTGATGATGCCGATGACAAAATCACGATCGATGCCATGATCAAGGATACCCGCAAACAGGCACGCGCCTGTGAAAAGGACCTTGGTGCCGCCTTTGACAGCAAATCCTATGACGCGGCCAAAAAACTGGCCACCCGTCTGAGATACCTGATGAAAATGACCGAGGAAGCGCGCGCGAAGAAATCGCGCCTTGCCGCTGCCTGATCATAAAAGAAAGACTGGACGTAAAGATGGCTCTGCTAAAAATCCACGAACCGGGCGAAACGCCACTTCCGCACGAGGACGAACGCCAGATTGCTGTCGGGATCGACCTTGGCACGACCAACTCGGTTGTTGCGATCTCGAACTCGGAAAAACCCGAAGTCCTGCGTGATAAATCCGGTGGCAATGCGATTGTGCCGTCGGTTGTCTATTATGGCGATGACACGCCGGTGGTGGGCGAAGCCGCACGCGATCAGATCAATACCGATGCCAGCCGTGTCGTTTCATCGGTCAAGCGCCTGATGGGCCGTGGCCTGGACGATGTCAAATCGGTCGCGGGGACACTGCCGTATCACGTTGAAGTGCCCGAAAAGTCCGAGACCGAAAACGGCGAACCGATGATGGTGCGCCTGAATGTTGGCAACCGGGTTCTGACCCCGGTCGAAGTTTCTGCCGATATCCTGCGATCCCTGCGCACACGGGCGGAAGAAAGCCTTGATCAGCCGGTCGAAAAGGCCGTGATCACTGTTCCTGCCTATTTCGATGATGGCGCACGTACCGCGACCAAGGATGCCGCAAAACTTGCCGGGATCGAAGTCCTGCGTCTGGTCAATGAACCGACCGCAGCTGCCCTTGCCTATGGCCTTGATAACGGGGCAGAGGGACTTTATGCCGTTTATGACCTTGGCGGCGGGACTTTTGATATCTCGCTTCTGAAAATGCAAAAGGGCGTCTTCCAGGTGAAGGCGACCGGCGGGGATGCCGCCCTTGGTGGCGATGATTTCGATCACGCCATCGCCGAGCACCTTCTGGCGGAACGCAAGGATGGCGGGGCGGCCGATGATCTTGATGCATCCGATGCCAAACGCCTTTTGAAAGCCGCCCGGACGGTCAAGGAAAGCCTGACCGATCAGGACAGTGTCGAAGTGACCGTGCCCTTGAATGGCAAGGAAACCAAACACAGTGTTACCCGTGAACAGTTCGATGGCATGATCGCCAAGCTGGTTGCACGTACGACCACCATCACCGAACAGGTGCTGGATGATGCCGATGTCTTGCCCGAAGACGTCAAGGGTGTGGTGCTGGTTGGTGGTTCCACCCGCGTGCCGGCTGTGCGCAAGGCGGTGGCAGATCTGTTTGAACAGGAACCGCTTTCCGATATCGACCCGGACGAGGTTGTCGCCCTTGGTGCTGCCCTTCAGGCAGAGGCTTTGACAGGCGGCTCGGACAACCTTCTGCTTGATGTCACGCCGCTGTCGCTTGGTTTGGAAACCATGGGCGGGATTGTTGAAAAGGTCATTGACCGCAACACCCCGATCCCGGTCGCCAAGGCACAGGAATTCACCACCTATCAGGATGGCCAGTCGGCCATGATGATCCATGTGGTGCAGGGCGAGCGCGAAATGGTCGATCAGTGCAGATCGCTTGCGCGCTTTGTTTTGACCGGTATTCCGTCAATGGCGGCAGGGGCCGCGCGCATTCGCGTGCAGTTCAATGTCGATGCTGATGGTCTTCTGACCGTATCGGCCCGCGAGGAAACCACGGGCACGGAACAGGAAGTCGCGGTCAAGCCGACCTATGGCATCAATGAGTCCGATATGGCGACCATGCTGCGCGATAGCATGGTACATGCCCGCGAAGACATGGAGATGCGTGTTCTGACCGAGGCCCGCGTTGACGCACGGCGGAACATTCTGGCGGTCAATGCCGCGATGGAAGCCGACCGTGCCCTTCTGAGCAAGGAAGACGAAGCCAGTATCAATCAGGCGATTGCCAACCTTGAAACGGCCATGGCCGGCGAGGACCGCGAAGCCATCAATGACGCCGCCGAGGCGCTTGAAAATGCATCGCGCCCGTTTGCCGAGGCCCGTATGGATAGCCGGATCCGCCAGGCACTTGCCGGGCAAAATGTCGATGAAGTGCACTGAGAAGTGAATTAATCGACACCGGTAGAATTGACAAACCGGCGAACTGCGGCGATTGTCCCCGACAACCGCCAAGGTCAGGGCCGGACAAGTACGTAGCGAAGCTTCGTACATAAACAGAGATCGAACGAAAAGTATTACCGAGGAGAAAGGCACAGATGCCTAAGATCGTTTTTGTTGAGCCGGATGGCACCGAAAAGGAATTCGAAGTTGCCGACGGCCTGTCCGTTCTGGAAGCTGCCCACAAGAATGGCATTGATCTGGAAGGCGCATGCGAAGGTTCGCTGGCCTGCTCGACCTGCCACGTTGTTCTTGACGAAGAGTGGTTTGACAAGCTCGACGAGCCGTCCGAAGACGAAGAAGACATGCTTGATCTTGCCTTTGGCCTGACCGAAACGTCGCGCCTTGGCTGCCAGATCATCATGAGCGACGAGCTTGACGGCCTGCGCGTGACCCTGCCGTCCGCGACCCGTAACATGATGGTCGACAAGTAAGTTTTATCACCTTCTGCTGACCGGGCGGGGTGACCGCCTTGGCGCCAAAGGAGACAGATATGCGTTGGACAGATATTCAGGACATCGCGATCGAGCTTGAGGATGCCCATCCTGACAAGGATAACCTCAACCTTCGCTTTACCGACCTGCACAAGTGGGTTACCGAGCTTGAAGGGTTCGAAGACGATCCCGATAAATCGAACGAGAAAATTCTCGAAGCCATCCAGATGGCCTGGATCGACGAACGCGAAGACTGATTTTGATGAGCGTGATGTGCGCCAAACGGCCTGCACCCTGATCACGAAATACCGGACCAGCCTGCATATGCGGGCTGGTCCGTTTTTGTTTGCGCCAGGATATAAATAACACAGGGAAGGGAACATCATGAGCAAACCCGCCACCTTCACCGACATCATTCCGGCCGACAGCCTGTTTGGCAAATTGCGCACCTGTGCGCCCGATGCCTGGCAAAGCTATGTCTGTCATGACTTTATCAAGCAGCTTGGCAATGGCACGCTGCCGGAAGCCGCATTCAAGCACTATCTGATTCAGGATTACCTGTTTCTGATCCAGTTTTCGCGCGCCTATGCGCTGGCGGTCTACAAGGCCGAAGACCTGCACGCCATGCGCCAGTTTTCGGGTACGGTCCATGCCATCCTTGATATGGAAATGAAGCTGCATCTGGAATTTTGCGAAGGATGGGGCCTGTCCGAGGCCGATATCATTGCCCAGCCCGAAGCACGCGCCTGCATCGCCTATACCCGCTATGTGCTTGATCGCGGCCATCAGGGCGATGTGGTGGACCTGCAGGTGACCCTGATGCCCTGTATGGTGGGCTATGCCGAAATCGCAAACCGCTTGATGGCAAGTTCTGATACTGTGCTTGACGGCAATCCATATCGGGCATGGATTGAAATGTATGCGTCCGAGGAATTCCAGGACGTGGCAAAGGCCGAGATCGAGTTGCTTGAACATACATCCGCCACGCGCGGCGGGCATCGCCGCCTTGAAGGGCTGGTCGAGACCTTTACCATGGCAAGCCGCCTTGAAGCCGATTTCTGGCAGATGGGACTTGATCTGGCAAAATAGGCCAATATCGCCTATATAAGCTCGAAAGATTACGTGCGGGTGGCATTATGCCGCCCGTTATCCGTTGGATTCCCGCCGTCGCGGGAATGACAGATTATCGTTGCCGTCATGCCCGCGCAGGCGGGCATCCAGTACACCGCTTGGTGTGTTTGAATTAACCTCTTGTCGCCGTGGCCTTGACCCACGGATGGGTGAGAAACATGAACTCTCTTGGCTTTGATAAAGCCCCGGAAGATACCCGCGTGGTTGTTGCCATGTCGGGCGGGGTTGATAGCTCTGCTGTTGCGGCCCTTCTGAAATCAGAAGGCTATGACGTGGTGGGCATCACGCTTCAGCTTTATGATATGGGGGCCAATGCCCCGACCCGTGCGAAATCCTGTTGTGCCGGGCGCGATATTTATGATGCGCGCAAGGTGGCCGAGGATATCGACATTCCCTATTACGTTCTGGACTACGAATCCCGCTTCCGCGAAGAAGTGATCGATGATTTTGCCGACAGCTACATGCGCGGCGAAACCCCGATCCCGTGCGTGAAATGCAACCAGACCGTCAAGTTCCGCGATCTGCTTGAAACGTCCTATGACCTGGGTGCGGATTGCATGGCGACCGGCCATTATGTGCAGCGTAAACTTGGGAAGAATGGCCGGGCCGAACTGCACCGCGCAGCCGATCCCAACCGCGATCAAAGCTATTTCCTGTTCACCACCACCCAGGAACAGCTCGATTTTCTGCGCTTCCCGCTGGGTCATTTGATGAGCAAGGCGGAAACCCGTGCCTTGGCCGCCAAATATGGTCTTGAAGTTGCCGATAAACCCGACAGTCAGGACATCTGCTTTGTCCCGGATGGCAAATATGCCCGTCTGGTCGAAAAGCTCCGTCCCGAAGCCGGTGAGCCGGGCGAGATCGTTGATCTTGATGGCAATGTGCTGGGCGATCATCGTGGCCTGATCCATTACACGGTCGGGCAGCGCCGTGGGCTTAACATCGGCGGCACGGCCGAACCGCTTTATGTCGTCAAACTCTCGCCGGAAAAACGTCAGGTCATTGTTGGCCCGAAGGCCGCACTTGCCAAGAAACTGGTTTATGTCCGCGAACTGAACTGGCTTGATGGCGACCAGATTGATGAAAACGGGGTAGAGGTCGAAGTCAAACTGCGCTCGGCCATGCAGCCGACCACAGCGACGATCTTCCCCGAAGCCGCTGGCGAAGCCCGCATTGAACTGCATGATGCCCAGTTTGGCATCGCACCGGGGCAGGCTGGTGTCTTCTATCAGGGCGAACGCGTTCTCGGCGGTGGCTGGATCACCCGCGAAGAGCTGATAGGCAACACAGCCAGTGCTGCCTGATCCATCACGCCTGATGACCAAATAAGGCGGGCGAGGGCAGATGTTCCTCGCCCGCTGGTTTTACGGGAATGTTTTTTGACAAAATCGTCAAAAAGGCGCTTGACGGGGACGGCTCCCTGACTTAAAAACCGCCTCGTTCCGCACCGTACGGAACACCATAAAATTGCTTGTGGCGGAGTAGCTCAGCTGGTTAGAGCAGCGGAATCATAATCCGCGTGTCGGGGGTTCAAGTCCCTCCTCCGCTACCAATTAAACAAGCCCTGCATCCATGATGCAGGGCTTGTTTCATTTCTACGCGCAGGATCGGGCTTGCCCCCGTGGGTTCGCGAGAAAGCGAAGCACGCAGCTTTCGAGAGACATCGCACCCCGTGCGATGGTCCGCCGGGCTCCGCCCAAGGATAAAAAGCAGCCCAAAGGCTGGTTTTTACAATTCCCGAATTAGCAACTAGTGAGTCCGCAGGCTTCGCCAAGTTTTTTTTGCGATGCAATTGTGGACTGCACTTTTTTGCGACCTAAAATTATGCTTCTCTGAAATACATCATATTATGAGTTGTAAGTTTTTAGGAAACCCAAATGCGGATTAGTAGCATCACCATTGAAAACTATCGCGCGGTGCAGCGACAAAAAGTAGAGCTTGGTGATCTGACAGCTTTTGTCGGAGCTAACGGAGCTGGAAAATCAACGGTGCTAAAAGCTCTTGACTTGTTCTACGCCACGAAAGCTCCGGCGATTGCACCAGACGATTTTTTCAATAGGAATACAAACAAGCCGATCTCAAAAACTGTGGAGTATCGAGATTTTTCTGCAGACGAGCAGCGCGAGTTTCAGTCAAAGATAAAAGACGGTAAAATGGCTGTTACTAGGATGTTCTTCTCCTCAGACTCAGATCGGCACGGTCTTTATCAAACTTCGTCTCTTCAGCACCGAGGGTTTGATGAAGTCAGAAAATCTGGAAAGGTTGGCGACAAAAGGAGCGCTTACAACGCGTTGCTAAACGATAGTCGGTATGCAGGTTCCTTAGAGCGTGCTTCAACTGCCGCAGACATCGAAGCCCAACTGGTTGGGTGGGAGTTGTCGAACCCTCAGGCTTGCGAGATGGGATTAGATGGAGGGAGTTTCTTTGGCTTGAAAGCGGTCGCCCAGAACAAGCTGACCCAACGAAGTAAGTGGATTTATATCCCTGCAGTTAAGGATGCTTCTTCTGAGACAGGAACAGCTAAGGGCTCCGCAATTGGCCAGTTAGTTGACTTGGTGGTGCGGTCAAAATTTGAAGGACGTAAAGAATATCGGGAATTTAGAGCTAGGTTTGAAGAACAGTATGCTGAGCTAACTAGTGTAGAAAATAACCCTGGGTTGGTGCGGTTGCAAGATGATCTCAGTTTGCACTTAAAGAGCTTTTATCCAACTGCGAATCTTGGCCTTGAACTGGGGTTCGGCTCCAGTTTGCAGCTTCCACCACCTGTGCATAATCTATCTATAAGTGACGAAGGCTTTGAAACATCGGTGGACCGCATGGGGCACGGATTGCAGCGTGCGCTGGTCATGGCCTTGGCTCAACAACTTGCTTTGACTCCGGAACAAGTAATGGATGAGGATGCAAGTGAAGAGGTGCGTCCAGATGATGAGCAAACGTTAATTCTGGCAATTGAAGAACCTGAAATTTATCAACATCCAGCAAAGCAGAGGCACTTCTATAAGGTGCTTCAAAACCTCTCACAGAATGGTGTTTCTGGCACTGGTTCGAAGGTTCAAGTGCTCTACACCACCCATTCTCCGCTTCTACTATCGGTTGAGCGCTTCGACGAGATCAGAATTGTAAAAAGAGACAACAACGCAGATGACGTAAGTTGTTCAGTGTCGTCTTCTTCGTCGGCTGATGACGTGTGCAAGATAATGAAGCACGCCAAGAATGAGGATTCCGTGATTGACGAGAGTTTTGTGCGAAAAGTTAAGAGTTCTCTTCATACTATGGAAGGGTATGTTTCGGAGGGGTTCTTTGCCAGAGCTGTTGTTTTAGTTGAGGGCAAGAGCGATCAAGCAATCTTGGAGGTTGTGGCCCAGAAGTTTGGAAAGGACTTAGGCGCCAAGGATATTTCGATTTTAAGTTTGGGTAGCAAGGGTAATTTCCTAAAAACCGCAGCAGTTTTCCAGGCTTTCTCAATACCAATTTTTCTTCTTTGGGATGGAGATGGCGGCGATCAAGAGAACGCAAATTTACTGCGGTTCTCTGGAGTTCCAGAACATCTTATTGATGTGAACGAAGAGAGGGTCTCTGAATTCTATGCTTGTTTTCGAGGGGACCTTGAAAAGCAAGTTAGCTCTCAATTGGGCGAGGAAAAATATGCTGCATACAAGCAAGAGGCTTTCGAATTCTTTGACGTTAAGGCAAGAGAGGCAATGAAGCGGCCAGCTGTTGCGAATTGGATTTTTGATAAAGCTTACAGCGATGGTGCATCATTCCCATTTGTAGAAGAAATCGTGAATAAAATTTACGAGTTGGTTTAATCATTGTCTCAGTGCTTGGCTAATAGGATTCTGTGATGCCTTATTTCAACTCCTCTGCGATTAATAGAGCTGAGTATGATCAAAAGACCTTGGTTCTTACCATTTGGTTTGTAGAGAGCGGCGGACCTTACTCCTATGACAATGTTCCTCCAGAAGTTTTTGAAGGTTTGTGTAACGCCTACTCGAAGGGGCGGTATTATAATGAATTCATAAGAGATAGGTTTTAACTCAACAGTCACGTTAGTTTTTCCGCATAACTAACTAGTTTTAGCCTTGGCCAGCCATAGCCTGCAACGCCCGCCAAATCTCACCCTTAACCCGGCCCATCGTCTGATCACGCCGTCTGATGGCGAAGACTTCTGTATGACGCGGGCGGAAACCTTCGATGTTAAGCGCAACAAGCTCGCCGTTTTTAAGTTCTTCCGCGATCATGTGTTCGGGCAGGCCGCCCCAGCCGTGGCCATTCATGATGACTGATTTCTTGGTGGCGAAATCCGAGACGGTCCAGCGTCGTCCACCGGCAAGCACATCGCGCGACTGATCGTAATCCGGGCCACCGGTGCCCGAGACAATGACCTGAACATAGCTTTGCATTTCCATGCGCGATCGCATGCCGCTGCGCCCGGCCACGGGGAAGCTGCGGTGGGCGACAGGGCGGATGACGACTGCGCCGACAGGCGTGGTTTCGACGTGGTCGATGTCGACCCCCTCCAACCCCGCGATGATCAGATCGGCTTCCCCCTTCATCAACCGGGCCAGCGGGCCGCCCATCATTTCGGTGGCAACCGCGATGTGGGTATTGGGGAATTTATCGCCGATTTCACCGAGAATTTTAAGGATCGGTTCGAGTGACATGGTTGCGGTCAGCGCAATGCGCACCAGCGGTTCCTGTGTGCTGCGCAGTTCCTGTGCCGTGGCCTGAAGCTTGTGAAATTGATCAAGTACGCGGGTGGCTTCACGCAGGAACACTTCGCCTTCTGATGACAGGCGGGGGCGGTAGTCTTCGCGCGAAAAGATGGCAAAGCCCAGCTCGTCTTCCAGTTTGCGCACCTGATGGCTGATGGCCGATTGCGCCTTGTTCAGGCGATCCGCGGCCCCGCGAAAGGTGCCGGTACTGACAACCGCGTCAACGGCGATGAGTTGTTCGAGGTTCATGTATGCCCCAAGATGATCTGATTTATAGATCATTACTATGAAAAGTCGATATTATCAATTGCTCGTCTGGTTTGGCATTAAGGCATCATAGATCAAACCAAAGGAGCTACCCATGAAACTCTATTACTTGCCCGGTGCCTGTTCGCTTGCCAGCCACATCATGTTGCATGAAGTGGGGGCGAAGTTTGACATCGAAAGCGTTGATGTTGCGCAAGGCCTGACCGAAACCGGCCGCACATATCGCGAAATCAGCCCGAATGGCTATGTCCCCGCCCTTGAGATCGAAACGGGGGATACCCTGACCGAAGGTGTCGCGATCTTGCAATACATCGCTGATACCCACCCGTACAGTGCCTTTTCGCCAAAGCCCGGTTCGGTTGCACGCGCGCGCCTGCAACAGTTTCTGAACTTTGCGGCGGCGGAATTGCATAAATCCTGGGGCCCGCTTTTCACCGATGGGTCGAGCGCGGCGGAACAGCTTGCGGCCAAGCAAAGGGTCGGAACCAAGTTCGATTATCTTGAAAGCGTATTGGCAGATGGCCGCGAATACCTTGTTGAAAACCGGTTCTCGGTGGCTGATGCCTATACCTTTGTTCTGGCGAACTGGGCGAATTTCAAGGAAATCGATCTGGGCAACTGGCCGAACCTTGCGACGTTTGTTGCGCGCATTCAGGCCCGCCCGGCAACGCTGGCTGCGATGAAGGCCGAAGGGCTTGTGTGATGAAATCATCTGATGAATTGCAGATCGACGCGTTGATGGAGCGCTATTTCGAAGGGCTTTATCACTCTGACAGTGCAGTCCTGCGCACCGTGTTCCACCCGGAACTTGCCTATGTCAATGCGACGGATGGCAATCACGAGTTCATGGACCTTGAGACGTACATGACGCGGATCGATAACCGTGAACCCCCGGCCAAACGCGGTGATCCCCGCCGCGAAAGCGTTGACCGGGTATCCCTGACGGGCCACCAGATGGGCCTGATCGAAGCCCGCATGACCATGATGGGCCGGGATTATCAAGACCTGCTGACACTGATCCATACCGATGACGGATGGCAGGTGATCACCAAGGTTTTCGCATATCGCGCAAAGGAGGACTGAGCAATGCCGTACGTCAATATCAAGGTCACCCGTGAAGGCGGGCCGGATGGAACCGGCCCAACACCGGAAGAAAAAGTGCAACTGATCAAGGGCGTAACTGATCTGCTTCAGAACGTCCTGAACAAGTCACCTGCGACAACTTTTGTTGTGATTGACGAGGTGTCTCTGGACGACTGGGGTATATCGGGCCGGTCCGTCCGAGATATCCGGTCAACCCAAAGCTAGCTCTGCATACCCTTAGCCCGCCTCAATGAAGAATCCCTGCACCATGGGATACAGGGATTCTTTTTCGTCTCGGACATTTTTAAAACTGTCAGCGTGACGCTCTATTTTGTGACGCTGGCCCTGCCAAGGACTTCATTATTGATGCACGATGCGTAAATCCAATCAGAGTCTGTCACGCCCAACTTGTTACACAGCGCCTGAGACGATGGATTATCAAGGCGCACACCTGTCATAAACCCTCTTGCTGCCTCTTTTTCCCACATATGGATGATTGCCATGGCGCCAAGAATTAGTCCGATTTTCTCACCGCGTCTGTCCCTGCGTGTGGCCAGCATTCCCCAAAACACATCGTTTGGTCTGGGGCCAGAGGCGTGATGCATGACAAATGACGATGCACTTGCAACAGGGACGCCAACCGAATCAATTGCTGCGAAGTTTATGCCGCGTCTGGCTTGACCACGCATGATGAACCCCGGAACGGGCATTACATCACAGGATTGGCAAAGTGCTGCAACATCAGCGACCAGTGCTGTCGGGGACGTTTCGTCAAGTGCGACAATCGATAGGTCATCTGGCAGGGTATGTTTATCAAGGATTTGACGGCTGGCATCATAAGCTGCTTTGCCACCCCAGTAGTGTTCATGGCGGTCGCTGGAAAAACCGCGCGCTTTCAGTTCAGAAAACAGACTGTCGACCTCGGACTTAGGGAAGTAATAGGCAACAGAAGCACCAAGAAGGCTTGCGATAGAGGTCAGCACATCGGCGGTATCATTCTGTGGATCAGAAAGGGAAATTGTTCGGCCGTAATACGCAAATCTTGGATTGTCCTGCATGAATGTCCAAAGGGCAGCACTCCTCTTCATCAGAGCGATGCTGCTTTCTGTCCCAAAAAACTCCTGATGATTATCCAACTTTGTTCCTTTGCATGGTTTGCCGAATTCGAACCGATTTCCGGGTTCGTTTAGCTGATAAAGGTTGCGTGGATTACTGCCACATCTGGTTAGATAGGGACGGTGTCATGCCCGGACAATATACCATCGTTCATGCCGATGCTGGTTCAGTCTGCTAAGATCGCAAGCCTAGTGGTGATCGAAACACGTGGGTTGTCTGGTGTAATGCCCGACGCTATAGGTCATAACCCTTTGGGAGGTTATTGCTTAAACAGGCACGGGTCGAAAGGAGCTCGATGAAACAGTATGTTGTAAAGAAATCAGAAATTGATGCGTTTGACGGCACGGCAAAGACCCATTTCCTCAATGAAAATGCAAAGCGCACAAACAAGTCCTTGGGCGATATGACCGGCCTGACCGGGCTTGGCTTTCATATCATCGACGTCCCGCCGGGCTGTTGGTCGACCGAGTATCACGTCCACCATTTCGAGGACGAATGCACCTATGTTCTTTCCGGGACAGGCACGGTTATAATCGGCGACGAAACCCATCCTATCGAAGCAGGCGATTTCATCGGCTATCGCAAGGGCGGACTGCCCCATACCATGAAGAATACAGGCCAAGACGTGCTTCGCTGCATTGTCGCCGGTGAAAGGCTTGACCACGACGTTGCGGATTACCCGAACAAAAAGAAGCGGATTTACCGTAATGCCGGTCAGAAGTGGGACCTTGTCGATCACGACGCCATTGCCAATCCGCAGGCCGGTAAGAAATAGACCTGACCCGTGCATAGGTTGCGCGGCTTGGTGCGGATCGCGGGCTTGAGATTGCGCTGATATCCTCCGCCCGGTTTTCCCTATCACCACTTTGATCAACTGGACTGGCATTTGGCTGATAAGGTAACGTAATACTAGCGTTTCTGACGAGAACCGGGAGTGGAACATGTCGGGCGGGCAAGATCAGACGCGTCGTCGGTCACTATTGCCATTTGCCTATTCGCTACAGGCATTGGTGCGCGGGCGACTTTGGTTGCAAGTTTTGGTCGGCATGGTGCTGGGAGTGGGGACCGGTCTGCTGATCGGTCCGACAACCGGGCTGCTGTCGCGCGAAACGGCATCGGTAGTGGGCAACTGGCTGGCCTTTCCCGGACATCTTTTCCTTGCGCTTATCCAGATGATCGTCATCCCGCTGGTGTTTTCATCGATCATTCGTGGCCTGTGTTCGTCGGATGATATTGATCAATTGCGCAGGCTTGGGGTTCGGGCGGTGCTGTTCTTTGTGCTGACGACCGCGATTGCTGTGACCATCGGGGTTGCCCTGGCCTTGTTTATCCGCCCCGGCGATTACGTGGATGCCACCAACCTTGGTCTGGCCAGTGCGATCGGGGCCCCGGCCGAGGCCGCTGGCAGCGGGCAGGCACGGCTACTTGATTTGCCGGCACATGTTTTAACGCTTCTGCCGTCCAATCCGCTGTCCTCGATGGTTGAAAGCAACATGCTGCAGATTGTTATATTTGCCAGCATTTTTGGTGTGGCGCTTGTCGTGATGCAACGCGACAAAGCCCGCCCGGTGCTTGATCTGCTGGCGAGCTTGCAGGAAGTCTGTTTGACCATCGTGAAATGGGCCATGTGGCTGGCGCCGCTTGCCGTCTTTGGTCTGATGGCGCGTCTGACTGCCGATACCGGGCCACAGGCATTGTTGGGTATGCTGGTCTATGTGGCGACGGTGCTGCTGGGCCTGGGGCTGATGCTTGGGATGTTGCTTGTGGTTGCGCGCATATACGGCGGTTTGCCACCACGCGTATTTATCGGTGCGGCCAAGGATGTCATGTTGCTGGCCTTTTCGACCTCAAGTTCGGCCGCTGTGATGCCGCTGTCGATCAAAACGGCCGAAGGGCCGCTCAAGGTCAAAAAACATATCAGCCAGTTTGTCATTCCGCTTGGTGCAACAATCAACATGAACGGCACGGCCTTGTATCAAGGCGTTGCTGCGATTTTCATCGCCCAGGTTTTTGGTGTCGAAATTGGCTCTGCCGGGTTGGTTCTGATTGTGCTGACGTCTGTGGGGGCGTCGATTGGTTCGCCGGCGACGCCCGGGGTCGGGATCGTCATCCTGTCGACCATTCTGGTGTCGATCGGTGTTCCGGCATCGGGGATCGCCCTGATCATGGGGGTGGACCGGCTTCTGGATATGAGCCGCACGGTGATCAATGTTTGCGGGGATCTGGTCGCCTGTATCGTGCTTGATCGCATGGATCAGACCGACACCGAAGTTACCGATGACCCGGCAGAACCATCCCGGGCAGAGGCCGAAACCACTTGATCGGCAGCGTGAAGGCGAGGAGCGACTTTCTGTGATCTTTGTTCCAAGTCATGGACAGAGACCCACTAAAGGCGAGATTGTTCCAAAGGTTAGATTCCAATTATACATTGGTATGTATATATTCAGCGTGACAAATTTACCCGGGAAAACCACGCCTGCCGATGACCTATGTCGACTATCTTTCCATTATGTTTGCGTTCGTTGCCGTTGGCGCATTGGCATATTCCGTCCATTCGCGCCGGCAGGCGCGGACGACGCTCAATGTATTCGATACCCTGATGGCGAACATTTCGGACGGTGTCGTGACGTTGGGCGCAGATGGATCGGTTCAGGCGCTGAACGCCGCAGCGGCAGAGATGTTTGATCAGCCGGAGGGCGCGGTTTCCGGGCTTCGTCTTACCGATCTTTTGCCTGATGGGCCTGAAAATACTGATAAAACGCAGGCAACCGAATACCGAAGCAACGCGATGCGCTCGAACGGGACGACTTTCCCGGTTGAGGTAAAGCGCCTCGTGCTCCGGGGTCAGAATGAACGTGTGCTGATCGTCCGTGATCTCTCACGTGTGCGACCGGACGCGCATGAGGAAGAGCAACGCTTCCAGCAAAGCCAGTATTTCGCGCGCATCGGGACTTGGGACTGGCGCGTGGATACCGACGAACTTTACTGGTCCGACGCCATTTACGGCATGTTCGGCTATAAACCGGGCGAGGTAACGCCGACCTATTCCCTGTTCTGTGATGCCGTACATCCCGACGACAAGGAACGTGTCCGCGAAGGTGAAATCCGCTGCATTGAAACCGGCCAGAACCATGACGAGGAATACCGCGTTGTCTGGCCGAACGGCACCATTCGATGGCTGCGCGAAACCGGCAACGTCATCAAGGATGAGGCCGGGGAAACCATCAAAATGATGGGCGTTGTGCGCGACATTACCGAGGAACGCGAAGAGGTCGATCAAATCCGCGACCTTGCGTTCCATGATCCACTCACCCGCTTGCCCAACCGGATCATCTTCGAGGACAGGCTCTCAAGGGCGATTGAGCGTGCAAACCGTCATCAAAAACAGGTTGCCGTTGTCTTTATCGATCTGGACGGTTTCAAGCTGATCAATGACGAACTTGGCCACGCTGCCGGAGACCGTGTTTTGGTCAATACCGGGCAGCGTCTGGTCAATGCTGTTCGGGCAACTGATACTGTTGCGCGCATCGGCGGTGATGAATTCACCATCATCCTTGAGGATCTGGATAACGACGCCGAGGTGCATGGTGTCGCCAAGAAGATCATTGGTACAGTGTCCACGCCGATGGAGCTCGGGGACGGCACGTATCATGTGGGGGCGAGCCTTGGTATTGCGATCTATCCCGAACATGCCCGAACGCTTGATACCCTGATCCATATCGCTGATCAGGCGATGTATGCCGCCAAGGCGACGGGAACGAACCTTTATCGTATCGGTTGGGAGATGGCAGACTGATGGCCGAGATGATCGAAATACGCCCCGCGACGGGTGCCGACCGGGATGCCTGGGCCGGCCTGTTTCGCGACTATATGGTGTTTTATGGCTGCGCGGTCTCTGAAACCGCACTTGATACGACATGGGGCTGGATCATCGAGCCTGACGGACCAATGGACTGCCTTTTGGCTCTCAGGGACGGTCAGGTGATCGGATTTGCCCAATACCGCGCCGTGCCGGAAACCCTGACGGGTAGCTGGTTCGGCCAACTTGACGATCTATACGTCACACCAGAAGCCCGAAGCCACGGAGTGGCTCAGGCCCTGATGCAGCGGCTGGGCGAAACTGCCCGCGATCGCGGCTGGTTCAAACTTGCCTGGATCACGGCAGAAGACAACGCGACAGCACGGCGGCTTTACGATCAGATCGGCAAGGCTTCTAACTGGGTGGTTTATGAGAAGCCAATTGAGGGCTAAGGTCTGAAAGGTCGCTATCCTCTCTTCCTTGGTATCAGTCGACCATCGATCATCGCCAGTCCTGCCCCAATCACCGTCATGCCGATGATATGTTGCATCATCAGTGTTTCCCCGAGAAAGCCAACACCCAACAGAATCGCACTGACCGGAATCAGGAAGGTCACAAGCAGAAGGTTGCTTGCCCCGGCACGCTTGAGGATGGCGAAGTAAAGGATATAGGCCAGCGCAGTGCTGAGTGTTGCAAAGCCGAGCACGGCAAGGATGGTGCTGGTGGTGGGAACGGGCAGTTGCCAGGGCTGATCAACGATGATTGAAAGTGGCAGGAGCATCAGGCTCGAAGCACTCGTCATCCCGGCTGCCGTCAGGATCGGCGGGGTGGTGGAAAAACGTCTGCCAAACACCCCGGCACAGCCATAGCTGAAGGCGGCAAGCAAAACGGCACCCGGCGCAAGCAGACCTATCGTGTTGCCAGATGTCGGAAGGCCGAAAATCACAACCACACCGCCAAACCCAATCAGCACGCCGATAGCTTTGCGCGCCGTCAGTTTTTCCGTATCTGTCGCAATGTGGGCAATCAGCAGGGTGAAAAGCGGGGTCGTGGCATTCAGGATGGCGGCAAGGCTGCTGGTGATTTGTGTCTGACTCCAGACAATCAGGCAAAAGGGCACAAGGTTATTAAGCCCGCCCATCACGGCAACGCCCGCCCAGAATTTCGGATTACGCGGTATGGCAATATCGCGCAACACCACCACCCACCACAGAACCATGGTCGCAATCGACACCCGACACAGCACAAGCGTCAGCGGCGGCAGATCGACAAGCGCGATTTTGGTAAAGAAAAACGACCCACCCCACAGGACCGATAGCGAAATCAGCATCAACCAGCTGATGCGGTCCATCGGTTGGGCAGGTGGTTGCTTGGGATGTAAGCCGCCTGCGGTAGAGAGGTTTCTTGGCCCATCAATACCACGATGTTTCGGGCGTGAAGCCAGTTCCATATCAAGCGATATCAAACGTGTGGTGTTTTCATGGGGCAGCATCGCGGGCTCCGTCGATCTGTTGGTGACCAACGAAGATTAGGAGGATTGGCTTTTTGCTGCTCGCCAGTTTCGGACTTTGACGAAAACGCCTGACTAGGGGCGCTTAAGATCGTTGTCACGTGCTTGGTATTGTTTGATAATTGAACAGGTTCAGGCGCCGTTAAAGAATTGCGGATTATTTTAGCATTCTTGTTGGCACGTCGTTTTCCATTGCTCAGGTGAGGTTTTAGGTGGTCAGTCCTTATGAAAATCTGGGAGACGAACGCTTCTGGCGGACCGGTGTCGCCAAGGAAAATCCGCGTAAGGTCAAGAACATACACCGACCACGTTGGGCAATATCCGAGACCGACACCATCGTCACGATGGGGAGCTGTTTTGCGCAGCATATCGCGACAGTTTTGCGCGAGCGCGGCCTTAATGTGCCATTCTTTGATACGACCGATAATATTAAATCGAAAACGTATTCTGCGAACTACGGGAACATTTATACGGTCAGCCAAGCCTTGCTGCTGATCGAAGAGGTGTCTGGTAAACGGCCCGTCATGGAAGAGTATTGGGCGCTCAAGGACGGTTATGTGGATGCAGTACGTCCGAATGTCTTCGAGCAACCAGTAAAGAGCAGAGATGAACTATCCGGTCTCCGCATGAAGCACCTTGCCGCTGTCAGGAGTGCTATCAATGAACTGGATATTTTGGTCTTTACACTCGGCCTTACTGAAGCATGGATTTTAAAGAATTCGGGCAGAACCCTGCCTGTTGCTCCAGGTGTTGTAGCTGGGGATTTTGATCCAGCATTACACACGTTCCACAACTTTACATATGATGAGATACTCTCAGATCTGAATGCGCTATGTAACGAAATCAAATCGCTACGTGGTGGCAAGGAATTCAAGCTGATACTGACTGTGTCACCTGTACCACTTACCGCGACATATGAAGATCAGCATGTCCTGAAATCGACGACCTATTCCAAGGCGGTTTTACGTGTTGTTGCCGAAGAATTTGTCCGCAAAAACATGTTTGCGGATTATTTCCCTTCTTTTGAACTCGTCAACAATCCTGCGGCAATGGCGAACTATTTCGAGGCGAATATGCGCTCGGTTCGGGCTGAGGCAGTCGACATTGTGATGTCGCATTTCCTCGCGGCGTATCTTCCGGCCAAAGAGGCACCAAAAGCAGAAAGTACAGACGTCGTTCCCGAACAGGCGAGGTCGATGGATGCCGATTGCGAAGAGGAGATGATTGAAGGTTACAAGGCTGAAAAGAACATCAATGCGTTCGTTCATGCCGATATGACGGTAATGTTTGGCGACAGCCATTTAACGTCGACATATAAAAATATGTTGGAGCGCCCGGAAGCCGAAGGGTTTGCTTTTGCGCCCATCCGGCTGTTGGCCAACAACCCTAATCAGGAACTTGGTGTACACGGTTTAAGAACGTTCATCTTCAAGAAAGAACATTCGAATTTCGAGGATTTCTTTGTGCAGAATCCGCGAGACCTCGTTGTCGTAGGGATGGGATTCTTTGGCGACAATATTGTTCGTGCGCATGGGGATATGCGCCCCGAGGTGGAGCAGCGTGCTAGAGAAGAGCTAACCCCTCAGTTGCCTCAGGTGACAGAGGTCACGCAAGAGTTGGTCCGTTTTTATGCCCTAAAGCTTCAGAATCAGATTAACTTCGCTGCCCGCCTGGAGAAGTTTACCAGTTATGAGCGCATCTTTTGGATTGTTTCCCCTGATATGCCGGAAACGACTGGACGTTTTCGGTTGGGGGACGCGTTCGTGGATGGCGGATCCTACAGGGTCCACAAGTCTGCCTATAAAATTGCATTCGATATGTGGGCGGACAAACTTGTGCGGACGAAATTTATCCAGCACCCATGGGATCAGCTATGTGCAGATAACGGGTTTACCAAGGATGATTACTTCATGGGCCCTCCTGGCAATATCCATTGTGCTCCTTCCTTCTATGATTCAACTCTAGATGAGTTAAGGCGTTTGCAGAAAGCCTGATCGGTGCATTCTAGTCGGAAGCTTAGCTTAAACCTAAGCGAGAACAGATCGTACAGGGGATTAACCCTATTCCGCCGCAATGGTTTTATTCCTCACACCAATGAATTTCGGAAGCTTTGCGAAAATCGTGATGTTGCCGAGCAACACCATCGCAAGCCCGGTTGCCCCGATCGGTGTCCACACATAGCCTTCAAGGAAGGTCGAGACCGTCAGCGCCACAACAGGGAACAGCACGGTGACATAGGCCGCTCGTCCGGCTCCGACGCGGTTGACCAGGGCGAGATAGGCGATGAAGGCCACGACCGAGCCCGGAATGGCGAGATACAGTAAGCCACCGATATAAAGCGGATCGGTTGGCAGGATCGGCGTCTGGCCGCGGAGCATGGCAAAGATGAACAACAATACCGTGCCATAAATCATGCCGCGCGCAACCGCATCGCGGTTGGGAATGCCCATGGCATGGAGTTTGACCGAAACCATGTTGCCGCAGCTAAAGACCGCTGTGCCGCACAGGGCGAATATCATTCCGGTAATCGCGTGTGGATTGTGAGACAGGGCATAGATCTGATTGGCAAACAGACACGCAATCCCGCCCAAACCAAAGGCTGCGCCAAAAACAAAGCGCAAGCCCGGGCGATTGCCGTAAAAGGCCCAGTTTCCCAGCGCATTGAAGATGGTCGAGGTGGTGAAGATGACCGCAACGATGCCGCTGGCGATATAGCCGGTTGCCGAATACATCAGGATAAAGTTGATGCCAAACAACCCGCAACCCAGAAGCACGATCCACGGATGCGCGCGCCATGGCACCGGGCGCCATTTACGGGTCAGCAACAAGAAACCGCACAGAACCGCGGCCGCTAGCGCAAAGCGATAGAAGATGGAAATTTCGACCGGGATCGGACCGATCTGAAGTTTGATCGCATACCAGGTAAATCCCCAGCAGGCGGTGACGATCACGAATAAAAGGGCTGTCATCATCGGGGCTTTCAAAACAGCACGTGCAAAGGCAGTGGTGGCACGAAGGGTTGCGCGAACCGGTCACGCGGGTTGGTGGCGCGCGGGGACCAATCAGGGAACGAATATTCAGGGGCATATCCGCAAACCGGTAATAGGCCACAATGAGCCTCGCGTGGCTTTCACGTTCTTGCGCTGTTTTTCATATTCTTGCGGGCGAGTTTGCCTCGCCAATAAAAAACGGGGCGGATACCGCAAGGTATCCGCCCCGTTCGATTTGAAGTGTCTGTTTAGGAAGACCGTGTCATTGCCGTTGATCGGTTGGTGGCCTCGGGGATCAGCCCCTTTGGCGCAAACCGCATCACGGTCAACAGGATCGCCCCCATCATCAGGTAACGCATATAGGCGGCACCAGCGACCAGATGCTGGGCAAGTTCCGACTCTTCACCAAGCGGTGCGGTCACGGTGGACATGAACCAGTTGCCAAACGGCTCTGCTTCGACCCACAGGAACCAGATGATGAAGCCGCCCAGGATCGAGCCCCAGTTGTTGCCCGAACCACCGAGGATCACCATCACCCAGATCAGGAAGGTGTAGCGCAGCGGAATATAGCTGGTTGGCGTCAACTGACCGTCAAGGGTGGTCAGCATCGCACCGGCAATCCCGCAAACGGCACAGCCCAGAACAAAGGTCTGCAGATGGCGACGTTTGACGTCCTTGCCCATTGCAGCAGCCGCATCACGGTTGTCACGGATGGCGCGCATCATGCGGCCCCATGGCGACTTCAATGCGCGTTCGGCAAACCACATGATGATTGCCAGCACGATGACAAACAGCACCGCATAGCACAGCTTAACAAACAGGCTGGCAGCATCGGAAATCTCGCTCGCCCCGAAGAAGTTCGCCAGATTGATGAACCATTCGCTTTCAACCAGGTTGACCTCATAGGGCACCGGACGCGGAATGCCGGTGACGTTCTTGACGCCACGTGACAGCCATTCTTCGTACTTGATGATCGCAATGATGATCTCGGAAATGCCAAGGGTGGCAATCGCCAGGTAATCCGCCCGCAGACCAAGCGCGATCCGCCCGATCAGCCAGCCTGCACCTGCTGCCACCAGACCGGCAAGCGGCCAGGCGACAAGGACCGGAAGTCCCGCACCACCAAGATAACCGCTCAGCGCCGGGTCGATGCTTTCAATCGCATCGGTTGCCGGACCAAAGAACACACCAATAAGGAAGTAGCCCGCCAGCAGAAGAACAAGCGTGACCGGAAGCTTCAAGACGGGCGGCACAACGCGGCGGGCGTAAATGACCGCAACGATGGTTCCCGCAAGGCTAAGCAAGGACAGGGCAATATCCCCGCCCGCAGCGGCCCAGGCGTCGCCCACAGGGGGCATCGAAACCAGAACAGCAGTCAGGCCACCAAGGGCGGTAAAGCCCATGACACCGACATTGAACAGGCCGGCATAGCCCCACTGCATGTTGACGCCGAGCGCCATTACCGCAGAGATCACACAAAGATTGAAAATGCCAAAGGCGACGTTCCAGCTTTGAAGAAAGCCGATCGCGATCAACACAAGGCACATCAGGCCATATAGGAGCGCAACTCTCTTCGTCATATCACTTTCCCACGAATAATACCGGTTGGTCGGATCAGAAGAACCGCGACCAGAATGATGAAGGAGACCGCGAACTTATAGTCAGTAGACAGCAGTTGCACGAGGCCTTCTGGCGCCCAGTCCGTGGGGCCAAGATAGGCGAGAAACTTCTTGAAGGCATAGGTCACGGTCACCTCGGAGAAGGCAACAATGAACGCGCCAAGGATCGCGCCAACCGGTTGACCAATGCCGCCCAGAATGGTGGCCGCAAAGATCGGCAGCAGGATCTGCAAGAAGATGAACGGCTTGTAGGTCTTATCAAGGCCGTAAAGCGTGCCAGCAATCGCTGCCAGTGCCGCTGCAATGACCCAGCAGATCGTCACCACGCGTTCCGGGTTGATGCCCGAAAGCAGTGCCAGATCCTCATCATCGGAATAAGCACGCATGGCCTTGCCCGAACGGGTTTTCTGCAAGAACCAGAACAGCCATGCAACGACAATGGCGGTCACAACAACGGTGATTACCTGGCTTTGCTTGATCGCAATGCCTTCATCAAGGCCAAGGGCCCGGCGGCTGTCAAATGCGCCGATGATGAAACGCTGGCCATCTGCAAAGCTCTGATCGGCCGGGCCGATGACGATACGGATGATGCCTGCAATCAGGAACATGACGCCAACAGACACGATAGCAAACACAATCGGGTTGGAGCGTTGCTTCCGATAGAACCGGAATACCATCCGGTCCGTGACAAGCGCCATACTGATTGCGGCCAATACACCAATCGGCAAGGCCAAAAGGGCGGTCGGGAAGGGGGCAATAGAGACGCCCATATTCTGCAGGAACCAGGTGACCAGGATGGTGATCATGGTGCCAAACGACATCAACTCGCCATGTGCGAAATTCGCAAACCGCAGGATGCCGAAAATGAGTGTGACGCCAAGCGCCCCAAGGGCGAGCTGCGCGCCATAGGCAGTCGCGGGAACGACCACGAAATTGGCAAACAGCGCAAGTGCGTTAAGGATTTCCATTCAATACCCCATTTACCCGCCCAGGAAGGACCGGCGGACTTCTTCGTTGGCGAGAAGGGCTTCGCCCGTATCGGTGAACCGGTTGCGTCCCTGTACGAGGACAAAACCGTGATCGGCGATTTCCAGTGCCTGACGGGCATTCTGTTCGACCATCAGGATGGCAACGCCGGTTCTGGCGACCTCCACGATCTTGTCAAACAGTTCATCCATCACGATTGGCGAGACACCAGCGGTTGGCTCATCAAGCATGAGAAGCTTTGGCTGGGTCATCAGTGCACGCCCCACAGCGACCTGCTGGCGCTGACCACCGGAAAGCTCGCCGGCTGGCTGATTGCGTTTTTCGCCAAGGATCGGGAACAGATCGAAAATCTGTTGTTTGGTTTCCTCGATCTTGTCGTCTTTGCGGATGAAGGCCCCCATATCGAGGTTTTCTTCCACCGTCATCGACACAAAGACGTTGCGGTTCTGCGGAACAAAACCCATGCCCTCGGGCACACGTTCCTGCGGGGCAAGATTGGTGATGTCCTTGCCGTCAAGAACGACAGACCCTTCACGCAGGTTCAGCATGCCGAACACCGCCTTCATGGCCGTTGACTTGCCCGCACCGTTCGGACCGACCACGACTGCGATCTCGCCTTTTTCGACAGTGATCGTACAGTCATGCAGAATATCGGACCCGCCATAGCCGCCGGTCATACCGGTTGCGCTTAAGAAACTCATGACGGTACCTTCCGTTCATGCTTGCGACCTGTCCCGAGATAGGCCTCGATGACCTCCTCGTTGTTTTTGACCTCTTCAATCGTGCCCTGGGTAAGGAGCTTGCCTTCGGCCATGACGATGACGGGGTCACACAGGCGTGCAATGAAGTCCATATCGTGCTCAATCAGGCAGAAGGTATAGCCGCGCTCTTCATTCAGGCGCTTGATCGAGGTCGCAATGGTGTTAAGCAGCGTGCGGTTCACACCGGCACCAACTTCATCAAGGAAGACGATCTTCGGCTCGACCATCATGGTGCGGCCCAGTTCCAGCAGTTTTTTCTGACCGCCGGAAAGGTTGCCTGCCAACTCATGCTTGATGTGGTCAATTTCAAGGAAATCGATGACTTCGAGCGCACGCTCGTAGTTCTGTGCCTCGACTTCCTTGACGCGAGAATAGTTGAACCAGCTGTGACGGAGTTGTTCGCCGGGCTGCTCGCCCGGAACCACCATCAGATTGTCCAGCACACTCAGCGTCGAGAATTCGTGCGCAATCTGGAAGGTACGCAGCAGGCCCTTGTGGAACAGTTCATGGGGTTCCAGTTCGGTAACGTCTTCGCCATCAAGGAAAATTTTCCCCGAAGACGGCGGGAAGACGCCCGCAATAATATTGAAAAGCGTGGTTTTTCCGGCCCCGTTCGGCCCGATCAGGCCGGTTATGGAGCCCTTTTCGATCGACAGCGATACGCCATCGACCGCCTGAATGCCGCCGAAATTCTTGGCGATGTTTTCGACCCGTATCATGGGGAGTTTTTGACCCTGTCATTCAATCAGTCCCGGGCATCCTTTCGCCAAGCGGCGCATAGGGCCCGGTAATAGAGGAACTGCCAGAGACCGAAGTCCCTGACAGTTCCAGCGTCGTTAGCGATCAAAGAATGATCGGCTTAGTGGTACATCTCCGTTTCCCACTTGCCGTCTTTGATTTCCGTTTCACGGAAGCTACCAGCGGACTCGCCCGGTGCGATCAGCTCAAGCGCGGTGCCACCGACATAGTCGATTTCGCCACCATCAGCCAGAATCTGAAGCGCTTTGGCCAGTTCACCCGGATAGATTTTCTCACCCGGTGCATTGGCAACTTTCATGATGTGGTCTTTGTAGACCGCGCTGTCGGTCGAACCTGCGGACTGCATGGCAAGAAGCAGCAGTGCAGATGCGTCATAAGCTTCGGGGACATACGGGTCGTCGCCCTTGAAGCCTTTACCCGAAGCGAGTTCTGCCAGCATCGATGCGCCCGGGCTGTCGGTGCCCGGGTTGGTGCCGATCGAACCGTCAAGTGCATCGCCGAAGTTATCGGTCAGTGCTTCACCAACCATGCCGTCCGGAAGAACGAAGGTTTCGAACGCACCGGTATCAAGCGATGCCTGGATGATGCCCTTGCCGCCCTGGTCAAGGTAACCAGCAACGATCAGAACTTCACCACCTGCAGATGCAAGGGTACCGATTTCAGCAGAATAGTCGGCTTTGCCGTCTTCATGTGCGGCAACAGCGGTGATTTTACCGCCTTTTGCTTCGTAAGCTGCCTGGATGGCGTCAGCAAGACCTTTACCATAGTCGTTGTTGGTGTAGGTCAGTGCTGCGGAGCCGATGCCGCGACGGTCAAGGATCTCAGCAATGATCTGGCCCTGACGCGCATCAGAAGGAGCGGTACGGAAGAAGTAGCCGTCATCTTCGATTTCGGTCAGCGCCGGCGAGGTCGCCGACGGAGAAATCATCACGATGCCGTTTGCACGGACAACGTTGTTCAGGATGGCAGTGGTCGCACCCGAGCAGGTTGCGCCATTGATGCCATGAACGCCATCAGACGTCACAAGACGATCAGCTGCGGCTGTGGCTGCTGCTGCATCGATACAGGTACTGTCACCGCGTACCGAAACAACTTCACGACCGCCAAGCAGAAGGCCGCTGTCGGAGACTTCCTGAATGGCCAATTCGCCGCCAAGTGCCATCGGCTTGACGAGTGATTCCGTCGGGCCGGTGAAGCCTTGAAGCATGCCGATCTTTACCTGTTCCTGTGCAGATGCGCCTGCGACGACAGCCGTCGAAAGTGCAGCCGAAAAGAGGAGGGTAGAGAGTTTTCCCATAGTGTAGCCTTCCCTGTTTTATTGGGCCTTTATATTCGTCGGGCAGTATACAGAAAACGCTACACGTTTCCAGTTTCTTAACTACAGGTTTTGAATTCTACACCTAATTCTTGCCGTTAAGTTCGAGATTCCAATGACTTCAGCCCTTGCGGGGCGGGCGATAGGTGCATTTCTGGGGTTGTTCTGCGGGTAAATATTTTCAGCGTTTGGTAGTCGGTTTTTCACTGGATTTTGTTGTCAAATGGCCAGATGAACCGAATCCTGATTCACGATGCGGATCATACGTCATGGAGGTGTGTGGACTAAGGTTGTGCAAGCCTTGGCGAACAGTCAGGCAAAGACCCGCATGCCGCGTTCGGAACTCTTGCGGAATCCGGCAACAACATGTTCAGCCAACGCGTCTTCAACGGGCCCGTGGCCGTCGCGTTTGGCAAGGGTCATGCGGTATTCACCGATTTCGGGCAGGCCATGTGCCGGGCCAAGATGCACCAGATCATCTGAAATCACGCTGATTGGCACTGCCGCAATCGCCAGATCGGCGCGCACGGCGGCAATCTGGGCCTGACAGAATTCACTGGTATAGGCGATGCGGTAATCCACCCCTGCATCGTCAAGCGCCTTGAGCGCCACTGTCCGCCAATAACAACCCGGTTCCGCCATCGACACAGGCAGCGGCCGTTTGTCAATTGCACTGCCATGTCGTGCCCCCAGCCAGACCAGCGGTTCGGCATGGATCGGCGGCTGGTGATCAAGTTCTGCATTATAGCTGAAGACCGCAATATCAAGATCGCCGGTTTCTACGCGCTCTCGCAGGGTGCGGGTCGGACCAAGATTGACGTCGATATCGACATGCGGATGGGTTTGCGCAAACCGTTTGAGAATTTCGGGAATGACAACCACACCCGTGTCATTGGGGACGCCAAGCCGCACGGTGCCAGAAAACTCCGGCGCATGGAAATGCGACATCGCTTCGTCATTGAGTTTGAGCAAACGGCGTGCATAGCCCAGCAAAATCTCGCCATCCTCGGTCACGGTGACCTTGCGGGTTTCGCGTTTGAACAATTCCCGCCCAATCATGGTTTCAAGCTTTTTGACCTGAAGACTGATCGCCGAGGCACTGCGGTGAACCTTTTCAGCCGCGCGCGAGAAATTCCCGGTCTCGCAGATCGCTACAAAGGTGCGGGCAAGATCGAGGTCAAGATTATGAACAACGCTTGTCGTGGAATTCATGACCGGCCTTTCAGGTTCAGAAATTCATATTTGTGAGTTTCGCTAATAGATAAGATTAAATCTTCTCGTTTGATTAATCAATGAGTCTTCCTCAATCTACAAAAAACATTGATTGGAGAAACTCATCATGAAAGCCATCACATCTTTCGAACATGCCCCTCTTGGCCTTGTGGGTCATCTACGTGTCGCGATTGAAGCCTGGCAGCAAGAACGCGCAGCGCATCGGGCAGGCACCTTTGCATCCAGTGCCGGAACACCTGCTGCCCAAAACTTGTCTTATCTGACGGCTGCAGAGTTGCATGAATACCAGCACGGCCAATCTGGCACCTTTTCAGAGACGGGTGACGTTTTGTCGGGACTGGTTCTGAATTGGCCATCCCCCTCTGGCAAAGGGCACTGATGGTGCCTGCTGCGATACCCGTTCATAAGCACCAAACCAGCTGGAATGCGCAATGACCATTGAAAACCCGTTGTTCAGACCGCTGGAGCTGCCCTGCGGTGCCATCCTTGAAAACCGGATTGCTAAATCGGCGATGTCGGATTCCCTTGGGGATGGCACCGGACATCCGACTGCTGGCCAGATGCATCTGTATCGTCGCTGGGCCGACGGCGGTGTTGCTGTTTCGATCATTGGCGAAGTGCAGGGGCATCCGGGATTTGCCGAAAAGCCCGGAAATCTTGTGCTTGATGATAATTCTGACCTTGAACGGTTTCGTGCTTTGGCGCGCCAAGGGACTGTCAATAACAGCAGTCTTTGGCTGCAGCTTGGTCATGCCGGGGCCTTGGCCTATACCCCGACCAGTACGCCAAAGGGCCCAAGTGCGCTTGATCTGCCGGGGCTGACCTGTGCGGCCCTGACGGATGGCGAAATTCGTGAAATTCCGGCCCGTTTCGCAAAGACCGCCAGGCTTGCCCGGGAAACCGGCTTTGGCGGTGTGCAGATTCATGCGGCGCACGGGTTCCTGCTTAGTCAGTTTCTATCGCCGTTATTCAATAAGCGACGTGATGAGTATGGCGGATCAATTGCCAATCGCATGCGCTTGCTTCTTGAAACGGTGCATGCCGTGCGTGCCGCGGTTGGACCGGATTTTGTGATCGCCATTAAGCTCAATGCCACCGACCAACTTGAAGGTGGTTTGTGCGAAGATGATGCACTTGCCGTCATTGCCGCACTTGATAATACCAGTATTGATCTGATCGATATCAGCGGCGGGACATATTTCCCCGGTGCCAAGTCGGCCTCTGACGGGGGTGGTGCCGAGCCGTATTTCCTGGGGTTTGCCAAGCGGGCCCGCGAAGTCACATCCAGGCCATTGATGTTGACCGGCGGCTTCAAAACCCGTGCCCAGGCTGAGGCCGCCGTTGCCAGCGGGGCAATTGATGTTGTTGGATTGGCCCGTGCGCTGGTTCTTGATCCGTCATTGCCGATGCATTGGAGACAATCCGCAGCACAAGACCCGGCCTTTCCCAGATTTACGAACGCCCCCGAAGGCGGCATTACTGCATGGTACACCATGCGTCTGACGGCCCTTGCAGAAGGAACGCAACGACCGGCATTCGATAACCCTTGTGATGCCCTTGCTGCCTATGAAGCACGGGATGCAGAAAGGACAAAGCTTTGGCTGCGTCATTTCACTGGTTAGGTGGCTGTCAATTTTTCAACGGTTTTCACATTCTTGCGCAAAACAGGGCAGCATTGCATTCGCCTTGCTTTGCAAAAGGTCACGGCAATGCGATGATAACGGCTTCAATGTCAGGAACAGGTTATGGAAGAGTCCGGCACCGCCTTTCAGCCCAACGGGCGTTACCAGAAGTTTGAAGTCTTCAATCAACTGATTGGGGATGCAAACCTGCTGCGTGCGGGCGATTTCGGCGACAGCATTTCGGCAGCCCATTGGCGTCGCAAGGCGGATGTCCTGACCCGCTACACGGATCCTGATCATCACACCATCAGCCTTTATGTGAATGGTGGAACGGGGATTCAGCGCAAAATCGGTGCCGATCCGCTGACGGGCGGCGGGCCTGGCCGTTGTTGCCTGATGCCGGCCCATCTGACATCGGACTGGGTTGTTCACGGCGAGGTGGAGCTGTTTCACCTTTATATACCGCATGCTTCTTGGGAACGCGCAGTGGTCGAAGCCTTTGATGTCGAACCCAATGCCGTGGAAGTCCCGGAAAAGACCTTTTTCCTTGATCCATTGATTGAGCAAACCGTGCGGCATGCGATGCTGCCCCTTGACTGGAATGTGCCGGCTGACCGGATGGCAATGTCCAATGCCGGACAACTTTTGCTGGGCCATATGCTGCACAGTTATTCCACCCGCCGTGATCTTGGCTTTAAGGTTCGGGGTGGGCTTTCGCCTGCGATCAAACGTAGTGTGCTTGATTTTATCGATGCCAACCTTGATCACGCATTGACCATTGAGGAACTGGCAGAAATCGCTGACTTGTCGTCCTATCACTTTGCGCGGATGTTTCGCAAAACCGTGGGCGAGGCACCGCACAAGTTTGTTCTGCGTCGGCGAATTGAACGCGCAATGCATATGCTGCGCGACGGCAACGCGCCGGTCGCGGAAATCGCGCTTGCGACGGGCTTTTCAAGTCAGGCGCACCTCACCACCCGGTTTAGCCGCTTTACCGGGCTGACACCGGCGAAATATCGCGCCATCTCCCGCTAGTTATTTCCATTATCTGCTGGCGCTGTTTTCAGTCCGATCAACTGTGTTGAGCGGACTGTTTTCGCATGCCCGGATCCATCTGTTTGTGGTTCCGTTCGGCCGTGTTTTTGGCATGCCCGGGAGCATTCATCTGTTCAAAATCATGTGGAAGTTGATGACAGGCAATTGTGTCAGGCGCGATTAATTCATCATAAGTTATTGTAAATACACAATTTAACAAGCTTGAGAAATCCGTTGACAAGAAGAGTGCGGGATATCTAGAATTTTAAAGCAACTAAAATATCAGTTTGGCAAAAGCCAATTCATCGGGAGGACATCCAAAATGAAGATCACAATGAAATCACTCGGACTGTGTGCCGTGCTTGCAGGTGCGGTGGCGGCAGCAATGCCGGCAGCGGCGGCGACAACTCTTCGCATCGGGACGGTTTTGGCACCGCATGATCCGATGGGACAGGGCCTTGAAAAGTTCAAGGCAGAAGTCGAAAAGGCGACCAACGGCGATGTGGAGATCGAGGTTTTCCACAATTCCCAGCTTGGTGACACCACTGAAATGATTGACCAGGCCCGTGCGGGTGCGGCTGTCGGGACGGTCACGGATGTGGCCCGTTTGTCGAGTTTTGTACCGTCACTGGCGATTATGTCTGCACCGTTCCTGTTCGATACCTATGAGCAGGCCGATAAATTTGCGCTTTCGGATGAATACATCGCCTGGGGCGAGGAGCTTCGCGAAAAATCCGGTCTCGTGATGATTGCCTCGAACTGGTATCAGGGTGCACGCCATGCCCTGACGCAAAAGCCGATTTCTGGTCCGGCGGACCTTTCGGGTGTGCGCATGCGTACCATCGGTGCGCCGGTCTGGATTGAAACCATCCGTGCGATGGGTGCTGAACCGACCCCGATTGCCTGGGGTGAGGTATATAGCGCGCTTCAGCTCGGCACGATTGATGGCGCCGAGGCACAGCCAACTGCCATCTGGAACGCCAAGCTTTATGAAGTCATCGAAAACGTCACCAAAACCGGCCATATCCAGTTGGTAACCGCGCTGGTCGTTGGCGCTGATGCCTGGGACGATATCTCGCCGGAAAACCAGAAAATCGTGCGCGATCTTGCGGTTGAAAATGGCCGCTATGCATCCGGCCTGACCATTGAACTTGGTGACAAGGCGCTTGAAGACGTTGCGGCAAGTGGTGTTACGGTTAGCGAAGTCGATCTGGCACCGTTCAAGGAAGCCGTTGCACCGGTATACGAGATGCTTGATCTCGAGGCAGAAGCCGCCATTGTTAACAAGGTTCTCGGGCGCTAAGACCCGGTACGGACACCCTGCCTTACGAAAGTGCGTTGCCTTAAGGGTTGGCAACGCACTTCAAACTTCACAATGGAAATTGAATTGATGCTCAAGCGGATTGAGTTTGCCTGTGGGGGCATGTTGCTTGTCGCCGTGGTCATCCTTGTGGCGGTGGCCTCTGTCGCGCGCGCCATGGGATCGCCGATCATCTGGTCAGTGGAAATGGCACAACTGATCTTTGCCTGGCTTTGTATGCTGGCGGCAGACATTGCCATGCAGGAAGACCGGCATTTCGGTCTTCAGTTTTTGCGTGAAATCTTGCCGGAACGAACAAGCCACTGGCTGGAGGTCATCAATATTCTGGTGATCATCGCCTTTCTTGTCTTTCTGCTGAATTACGCATGGACAAACATGATCCTGATGCATCCGCGTCTTGTCGGGGCAGCGCAAATCAATGCGTCTTATATTCATGCCTCGATGGTGGTGGGCATTCTTTTGATGATTAGAACCATGGTTTCGCAACTTATCCGTCGCGTCCGCAACAGAGGGGGCAACTGATGCTGTTGCTGATTGCAGGTCTGTTTACACTGTTTCTGGTTTGTGGGCTGCCAGTCGCATTTGCACTTGGTCTTGCGTCCATCCCGGTCTTTGTCATGACCGGTGCGATGCCGCCAACCGTTGTGATCCAGAAAATGGTCACCGCGACCCAAAGCTTCCCGCTTTTGGCTGTGCCGTTCTTTATCCTTGCCGGGAACCTGATGAATGTGACGGGCATTACCCACCGTCTTGTCAAATTCGCAAGTCTTCTGACGGGCTGGATGGCCGGTGGTCTGGCACAGGTTTCCATCGTGCTCAGTTTCATGATGGGGGGGATTTCCGGGTCGGCGGTTGCCGATGCCTCGATGGAGGCGCGCCTGCTTGGACCGAGCATGATCAAAAAGGGTTACTCCAAGGCCAATACGGCGGCGGTTCTGGCCTTTGGTTCGGTGATTACGGCAACCATCCCGCCCAGCATCGGTTTGATCCTGTTTGGCTTTGTAAACGAAGTTTCCATCGGCCGCCTGTTTTTGGCCGGGGTTCTGCCCGGTATTTTCCTGACCATTGTCCTGATGATTACATCCTGGCTGGTCGCGCGTAAAAACGGCTATACGCCGGATCTGCCGGAACTTCCCAAGTTCAAGGATCTGACGGCCAGCTTCTTTGAAAGCATCTGGGCTTTGGCTTTTCCGGTCATTCTGATCATCGGGTTCCGGTTTGGTATTTTTACCGCGACAGAGGCCGGGGCATTTTTGGTGTTCTATGCGCTGGGCGTTGGTTTGTTCATCTATCGCGAACTGAACTTTGCCCGGCTCAAGGAAGCCATTTTTGGTTCGATTTCTGATCTCGGCATGGTGATGTTGCTGATCATCATGGCGGCCGTGCTTGGCTATGCCATGACAATTGAACGTGCCCCGCAACAGATTACTGAATTTGTCACCACGCTTACCGAAAACAGAACGGCCATCCTGATGCTTGTGGTTGGTGTCCTGGTCGTTAGCGGCATGTTCCTTGAAGGGGCGGCAAACATCCTGCTTGTGACTCCGATTGTCATGCCGGTTTTGGTAAGTGCCGGTTATGACCCGGTGCATATGGGCATTTTGATTGTGACCCTGATCAACTTTGGCGGACTCACACCGCCCGTCGGTGTGATCATGTTTACCGTCTGCGGGATTTTGGGTGTCAAGACCGGCTCGTATACTCGGGCATCCATTCCGTTCTTTGTGGCGATGGTGCTGTTCTTTGTTCTGATGGCAGCCGTGCCAAGTTTGACATTGTTGTTGCCCAATACACTGATGTAATGACAGTTTCAGACGAATAGGGGCATATGCGCAAATGCCAGGGAGACACAAAAAATGAATACCACAACAGGTGGGCTGCTTGCGGTGCATGATGGCAATTTGAAAACAAACGCCCATGTTCCGGCCTCGGCATTGGTATATGAAGAAGTCCGCAACCGGATTATCTCGCTTTCGCTTCTGCCGGAAACGACGCTTGTCCGTGCTGAATTGGCTGAAAGTTTCAATGTCAGCCAGTCTCCGGTGCGTGAAGCCATCATGCGTCTTGAACAGGACGGGCTGGTTGTTTCCTATCCACAGTCGCGCACAGTTGTGACCAAGATCGATGTTGCCCGCATCCGCGAGGAGCATTTCCTGCGTGTTGCAGCAGAATGCGAAGTGGTCCGTCAGTTGGCTGAGGCCAAAGAGTCATCGGCCGTGGTCAAGGCCAAGGGCATTGTTAAGATGCAGGAAGCACTGGTTGGAGATATCGAGCAGATTGACCTTTTCAAGCAGCTTGATGAAACGTTTCATGCAGCCTTGTTTAACGGCGTGAGCCAGTCAAACCTGCATTTGCAGATCACCGCGCGCAGTGGTCATCTGGCCCGTGTGCGGACCCTTGATTTACCACGTGCCGGCAAGATGATTTCTGTTCTTGAAGGGCACAAGGCAATTATTGATGCCATTCAGTCAGGCGACGGTAATGCTGCAAGTGCCGAAATGCGACAGCACCTTTCAGGGACCATGGAACGCCTGCCACAGATCATTGGGGAAAACAAAACCCTGTTCTCGTAATCAACTCCGTGCGGTGGCACCGGGCAACCGAAAACCGGGACAAAGCACAGGTAAACGGCGCGTCGTAACCAAATCGACGCGCCGTTTGCATTTTGGGTCAGGCGCGTTTGGCGACGTCCCAGATACCCGTTCCGGCGACTTCTTCAACGAAGTTGCGCAGGCTGTTGGGTTGGCGTCCCAAGATCTCGTGTACATCGTTGGTCGGCTGACTGTTGCGGCCATCAAGGACTTCGGAAAACAGATAGCGGATCAATCCCCGGAAGTCATCGGGCAAGCCGTCTGCGGCAAGGGCAGCATCGAGTTCTTCAATGCTGATCGGCACGAAAGTGACCGGATGATTGGTAACGTCGGAAATCATCTTGGTGGCTTCGGCAAACGTCACCGCAGTCGGTCCAGACAGTTCATATGTCTTGCCGATATGACGGTCATCAAGCAGGCAGGCAACCGCGCACTCGGCAATGTCGTTGGCGTCGATGAACGGCTCGGGGATGTCTCCGGCGGGAAGGGCCAGTGTGCCTTGCTGGATATAGGGCAAGAACAGGTCTTCGTTGAAGTTCTGGAAAAACCAGTTGGCCCGCAACACAGTGACATCAGCGCCCGAAAGATGCAGGGCATGTTCGGCCTGATGGGCGGCATCTTCACCGCGACCCGACAGCATTACGATGCGTTTCACCCCATGAAGCAGGGCACACTTGGCGAAGTTTGCAATGATTTCGTCAGAACCCGGCACTGCGAGATCAGGCTGGAAGGTGACATATACAGCGTCGCGGTCACGCAAAACATCATCCCAGGTTTGCGGGTTGGTCCAGTCAAAGGCCAGCGTCGTACTGCGCGAAACCGCACGAACATCATGACCGAGAGAATTCAGCTTATCCGCAACACGGCGGCCGGTTTTTGCCGTCGCGCCCAGGACAAGAAAACGGGGATTGTTTGACATCAAAATAGCTCCTGATAGAGGTTTTCGAAATGTGAGTAATCCTCACATTTGCCAAATGTGATAAATCCTCATATTTTGATCGTCAAGTGTTCTAAGCCTTCAAAAGTGTGCTAAACCCGTGCAGATGTGTTTGGGCGTCATAAGAAAAAAGGATCTAAGCGATTGACTGATAACGTGAAAAAGATGCGCCGTGCGCCGACACAAAAAAGAAGTCGTGAACGGGTCAACAACATACTCAATGCGGCTTGTGATCTGATTTCGACCCACGGCAGTGATGCAATCAGGATGGGAGAACTGGCGGAAAAGGCCGGAGTCTCTATCGGATCGCTGTATCAGTACTTCCCGGACAAGGCGGCGATCATTCATGCGCTTGCTGATCGCTATAACGAGGAATCCCTGCACTGTATCGAAGAGGCACTGGCAGAAGTGAGTTCGGCCGAAGGTTTGCTCGCAGCTTTTGATAAGCTGATCGACACCTATTACGAACTGTTTCTGGCCGAGCCGGTGATTTGCGATATCTGGACCGGAACGCAAGCCGACAAGACGCTGCGCGACATGGAAATGGAAGTGAGCCGGACAAATGCAGAGCAATTGGCCAAGGCGATCTTGCGGGTGCGTGGCAATGATGGTGATTTTAAAACAATCGCCGCGCGGTGCCTGTTAATCATGTATTGCGGCGAAGCCACAATGCGCCTTGCCATTTCCGTACCGCGCGCCGAGGGGCGCGAAATCGTCGCAACTTACAAGCGGATGGTCGGGCGGGAACTTTCCGATATGAGCCGCATCTAGGGCGCGATCTGCGTGCTTAATCTGCCGTCACGGTGAACGGCGACGGGCCAGGGCGCCCCAACAAAAAGCCCTGCACATAGTCGACTTCATGACTGCGCAGGAATTCAAGTTCTTCGGTGCGTTCAATGCCTTCGGCAACGACTTCGATATCGAGTTGCTTGGCCAGGGCAATCAGTTTGCTGACAATTGCCTGCTTGAAATGGTCACGATCAACATGGTCAACCAGTTCTCGGTCGATCTTGATGATGTCCGGGCGCAGTTCAGGCAAAAGGTTCAGGGTGGAATAACCCGAACCAACATCATCAAGGGCAACCCGGAACCCCGACGCACGATAGCTTTCCAGAATGGCGCTCAGATGTGCGGTGCTGCGGACCTTTTCGGTTTCGATGACTTCGAAAACAACGTTGCTGCGGTCCAGATTGCATTGCTCGACCACCTCGATGGTGGACCGCAGGCAGGAATCCGGATCGTAGATCGAACTTGGCGTAAAGTTGATGAACAGATTGCCAGTGATCCCGGCCTTGTGCGCATTACGGACATTGGCTGCGCGCGCTGCCCGGTCAAGTTGGAACAACAGTGTCGCCGACTGCGCCGCATCAAAAAGCTGGCCGGGATTGATGACATCTCCTGACACGCTTTCACCCCGCACAAGGCATTCATGGGCATAAGGTTTCTTGAGATCACCAACAGAAAAAATTGGCTGAAACACTGAATTCAGCCGATTGTCGCGCAACAGATCGCCCAGCCATTCGGCACCGATTGCCGCACGGATCGCGCCAAGGCTTGTGATGTCTGCGATGTCATCAATTTCCGGGCGATCTGTACCAGGCATGATAAGGGCCTTGGTGTCAGATAGCTCTTCGGGCAGAAGGTCGCGCGAGATGACATCAATCAGCGCACTTAGTCCCGGACGATTATATTGAATGGACAGGGTGGTGGCTGACGGTGACTTTTCCACATCAACACCAATCGACTTCGCACCCTTTAGAATTTTGCCTGTCGTATGTGCGACAGGTGGCCAGAGATAGAGTGTCCCGTTTTCAGGTGCGATTTCAGGAACTGAATCACATTTTTCACAGTAGGTCACATCATTCTCCCCGGGTGTCGGTCGTGCTGCAGGCCTTTTGTCAGCTTGCTTTACTCTAATAATTTCAGCTCCTGACTCTAGCGTAACATATGGGTTTAAACGATAAAAAATCCAGCGTAGAACTTAATTCAATCAACGCATTGGCTCTATTGAATGTCTAATGCGCAAAGGTCCTTTGTTCCCGCTCAACCGGCACTGTGCGCGAAAGCGTTGGTTCTTGCGAACAGCACTGGTAATATTTGACGACAAACTGCCCGATAGAGGACCAGATGCACTACAGCATGCGGCAATACCGTGCCGAAGCGGAAAGCCACAGTCATAGCGATTTCCATCAGATCATCATTTCTGATCTTGGCCGTCTTGAGATGGAGGTCGAAGGTCGGGGTGGTGAGGTTTTTGGCCGTCAGATGGCCTTTGTTGAAGCGGGCAAGACCCATGCCTACCGGGCAGAGGGCCTGAACCGTTTTCTGGTTCTTGACGTGAATACGGACTTGGCGCGCCGCGCCGGATTAGAGGCACTTTGGTATCGCCATGGCGGGGCCTCAACCTATCTTGAAGTTCGAACCGGTCATCAACAGGGACTGGTCGGCTTGCTGGGCCATTTGTCAGCTGCGAATGAGGATGTCTGTCCAGACGGGCTGGAATGTCTGAAAACACTGTTGTTGCGCAGTCAGCGCGCAAGCGGTCTGGGGGCATTCGCCGCGCAGGCATTGCCGTCCCGTCTCCTTCGCGTGATGGCATGGGCCGAAGCCCGGCTGGGTGAAGACATTTCGATTGCTGATCTGGCAGCTGTTGCAACACAATCGGAAAGCAGCCTGTTTGAGGCATTCCAAAAGTATGTCGGGACAAGCCCGATGCGCTGGCTGACAGAGCAGCGTCTTGAAATGGCAATGGCGCTTTTGCGTGATCAAGAGGTCAGTCTTTCAATGTCAGACCTGGCGAGTGTGGTCGGGTTTTCCGATCAAAGTGCTTTTTCCCGCGCCTTTTCACGACGCTTTGGCTGTTCGCCAAGGGCTGCCAAGCGCAGCGCTCACGGCCTCACATACTAAAGCGTTTCTGTAAGAAACATTTTCATCATCTTTGTGGTTTTGCGCCGTTCTTGCCGCGAACTTCTGGAGTTTGGGCAAAGACCTGCCTGCTTTGAGCGGGCATCTTCCCCTGTGCAAGAAGCAGCAATGTGGGGCGATGTCGATGAATGTGGTGAATGGCAAGCGCAAGGCGACGTTGATCGGGGCGATAGCCGTTATTCTTTGGGCGCTGCTTGCGCTGTTTACAACCGAACTGGCATCCATCCCGCCATTTCAGCTGGTCAGCCTGTGTTTTGCCATCGCGACACTGTTTGGCGCCGCTTGGATTTCTCTGCGCGGGGGCAGTGTGGTGGGCGCGCTGCGTCAGCCACTTGGTGCTTGGCTTTTGGGTGTTGCGGGCCTGTTTGGCTATCACTTTTTCTATTTTGTGGCCTTGGCCAACGCGCCGGCGGTTGAGGCCAGTCTGATTGCCTATCTCTGGCCGCTCCTTATTGTTTTGTTTTCCGCGTTTTTGCCCGGTGAACGTTTGAAATGGCAGCATGTCGGGGGTGCTGTTCTTGGTTTGACGGGGGCAGTCCTTTTGATCGGCAAGGGGCAAGGCGTGTCGTTCGATCCGGCATTTGCGGCTGGATATGGTGCTGCGATCATCTGTTCACTGCTGTGGTCGGGATATTCCGTGTTGAACCGGCGTTATCGGAATGTGCCAGTTGGGGCTGTCTGCGGATTTTGTGCCGGTGCATCGCTTCTGGGGTTTGGAACGCATATTATTCTCGAAGCATGGGTGCAGCCGGATGCAACGCAGTGGTTGGCTATTCTGGGGCTTGGGCTGGGGCCGGTTGGTGCCGCCTTCTTTGTTTGGGACCATGGCACCAAGCACGGTGACATTCAGGTTCTTGGTGTTGCGGCCTATGGGGCACCGTTGCTCAGTACGTGTTTGTTGATTGCCTTTGGCAAAGCGCTCGCGACGCCTGCAACCATTGCGGGATGCTTGCTGATCGTTGGCGGTGCGGGTCTTGCTTCGTTAAACATCCGATTGCCCCGAAAAAACACCCGCGTCTCCGTAAAGTGACGCTCTGGCACGCGCAAACCAGATCGTCCTATTCACAAGCTTCCCGGTCGTGCGACTTATATTAGCCCATTCAATTGTTTGGCTTTTTCGGCTGGCGTTCCCCAAGCATGAATTTGTTTGCCGACGCAACATTAATTGCATTCACTTTTAGGTGACTTGTATTCGTTTAGGTTCCATTCTGGCCTTTGGAAGAATACAGTTATCGGGCTTAAGTTGGGCACTGCTCTCTAAAATGTGAGGCAAATAGCTGTATTGAGTGTTGTGCGACGCGGTATTAATGACTTATAGTCATGGTTTATCAGGTGGTTGCTAGTCGTTTAACGGGCGTAATTGGGGGCATTTGTGGCAAACGGGAATGCTGATGTGACAGCCGAAGTGAAAAAGGCCATGTCGGCTGGCGAATTCGCATCTGCTGCGGATGTTGGCGCTCGGCTGCTGAAAACGCATTCGCGTAACACCCTTTTGTCCGTCATGACATCTGTTGCGGAAATTCATGCAAAGCGGTTCTCGCGCGCTGGTGCGCGTCTCAAACGGTTAATTGCCGATGTATCGCCCAGCGATCAGTATTTTGCGCCCATTCTGCAAAACCTGCACGAGTATGCCCGTATTACGGGTGACTTTTCCGCCGTTGTTCAGGTGCTTGAAAGCAAACGCCAAAAGCAGAATGCGCATCCGATCTACTCGGAAGCGATTGCCAATTTGGTTCTGGAGCGTCTGAATCGGCAGGGGATGGCGCGCCTTTATTCGAAAGACATCTTTCACGCGATTGAATTGCTTGAAAAACTTCCAGCAGATTACCCGCGTGCACGTGAGGCAAAGGAAGTTCTGGCGCGTCTGTATGTCCATTGCGAAGTGACCGACAAGGCCTTTTCATTGTTGACCGAATTGGTCGCGGCCAATCCTGACGACCGGGCTTTGCGGCTGTTCCAGCTTTCGGCACTTGCCATTTCCGGTGAAGTAGAGGCTGCAAAAAAATGTGCGCTTTCTCTCATCGATGATTACACCGATATCGGTCCACGGCCCTATCTCGTGCTTTGTTATCTTTCCCCGCTAGCGTTACCCGAAAACAGCGAACAGGTTCTTGAGGCCTATTTGGCTGATACGCGGAACCCGGTTATTGATCGTTTTCAGGCCGCGTTTGCATTGGGTGCAATGGCGGAAAGTCGTAACGACATGAAAACCGCGTTTTCGCGCTATCAGACGGGACATGCAATCAGTGCGGCGATTGCGCCGTATGACATCAATAAAGATCTCACATCATTCGAACGTATTCGGGCGCTTCTGGACCAAACGGTTCAGCATGGCGAACCACGTTCCATGCATAAAGACGAAGCGCCGACCCCGATATTTATTGTTGGCATGCCGCGTTCTGCCTCCACATTGGCGGAAAGCATTCTTGGGGCCCATTCCGATGTTCACGGCGCCGGGGAAATTGGTGATTTTGCACATATCGTCTGGGAGGTAACGGGCGTTAAGGACGTTGCCGACCAGATGGCGAAGTTGGGCAAAGCCGAAATTCATGAAATTCGGCGGCGGTATCTTGCAGCACTTCGCGGTTACGCCCCGGATGCGCGGTTTGTAATTGACAAAAATTTGGGCAATCTCACGCGTGTTGGCTTGATCCGGATGATTTTCCCGACGGCTCCGATTGTCTATATGCGTCGGAATCCTGTCGCGACTTGCGTATCGATCTATACGACGCCGTTTGTCAATTCCATGCGCTACGCTGATAACCTTGATGATCTTGCAGCCTATTATCGGGCTGCTGAAGAATTGATGACCAAATTTGTCGACACGGATAAGCATAACACCGTGTTTGAACTGGAATACGAAACGTTGGTCGCCGAGCCGGAGACCGTCGGGCGGGCCCTGTTCACCCATTGCGGTATCAACTGGGATTCAAGTTGTCTTGAATTCTATCGGTCGGAAAAGGTATCGCGAACCGCAAGCATGTTGCAGGTCAGAAGGCCGCTAAATAGCGATTCTGTTGCCAAGTGGCGCCGCTTCGAACCCTATATCGGCCCACTTATGATGCTGGATGACGATCATGGCGCGGTTCAGAAAATGCGCGCGTCTTGATAGACGCAGTGGCACTGTAATGTCGAGGACAGATGGTCGCGATAAAACCTGATATTGCCTCGGAAATGAAACGGGCAATGTCGGCCGGGCAATTTAACCAAGCTGCCAAAATTGGTGCCCGGATTTTGCGCCTGCACCCCAAAAGAACCGATATCGAGATCATGACGGCCGTCAGTGAGTTGCAGGCAGGTTCGCTTGCAAACGCGGGTCGGCGGTTAAAGAGGCTGTTTCATGCGCTGCCCGTGAAAGACCGTTTCTTCGCGCCGGTTGCGCAAAATTTTCGCCAGTATGCCTACCAGTCAAATGACTTTGCGGCCTTGGAAACGGCAATAAGAAAGCGTCTGGGGACAGAGCCCGGGAACGGCATTCTGGCCTATATGCTGGCGGATGCCATATTTCAGGACGAGCTCAGCAAAAGTCCTGGAGTATGCGTCGCACCGCGGCTTGCGGAGGCAATTGATGCGCTTGGGCTGATTCCTGCGCAATCAGCACAATATGATGATGCACAACTTCTGCTGGCACGGATCCATTTGCATCAGGAACAGCACGCCCAAGCATTTGATGTGCTTGAAAAGTTTGTCGCACGATATCCGGATAATCTGGCTGTGCAGATGATGCTGGCTACGTCGTATGCTGCGGCCAATGAGGCGAGCAAGGCTGTGTCCACATGTCTCGCTATCATTTCAGCCAATCCACTCTATAGTGCGCAACCTTACCTGATCATCTCCTTTATGCGCCCCAAATCCATGCCAGACGGCGCAGTCGGTTATCTTGATGCCATGCTCGACAAGCAAGACCTTGCGAACGCGGAACGCTACAAGGCGGCCTTTGCGCGCGGCAGGATCGAAGAGGCCAAAGGAAATATGAAACAGGCCTTTGATTTCTATAAGCGAGGACATGCTGCAAACCGCGCAGAGCGCCCCTTTGACATAGTACATGAGCGTAAAGAGCTTGCGCGTTTGCGTGATATGGCGGGGGAAACGCCGGTTTGGGATCCTGCTGTGGCAGCGGAGGAAGATGGGCCACAGGCGATCTTTGTTGTCGGCATGCCGCGGTCCGGAACGACATTGACCGAACGTATTCTTGGTGCACATCCCGACGTGTATGCTGCAGGCGAGGTCGGCGATTTTGCCAAGGCGGTGATTGACGTGGTCGGAGTTGGTCCGATTTCAGAGCAGTTGGCAGGCATTGATCGCAAGGCTGCAGCCAGAATTCGCAAGCAATACCTTGACGCGTTAAAGGCCTACGCGCCCGAAAAACGCTTTGTCACCAACAAGACACCAGCCAATTTCATGCGGATTGAGATGATCCGGCGCGTTTTCCCCGATGCACCGATCATTCACACCCATCGTCACCCGCTTGCGACTTGTCTTTCGATTTATACAACGCCGTTCTCGGTTCCGATGCGCTACTCCGACGATCTTGGTGAATTGGCCGAGTATTATCGCGGCTATGTCGCGTTGATGAAGGCCAGTTTCGAAGCCGATGATCGTGGTCAGATGTATGACCTTTCTTACGAAGATCTGGTGTCTGATCCGGAAGCCGTGGCCCGGGATTATCTGGCGCATTGCGGGCTGGACTGGCATCCCGGATGCCTTGAGTTCTATCGAAGCGACAAAGCCGCCGCGACTGCCAGCATGATTCAGGTACGCCGTCCGATCAACCAGGACTCGGTGCAGAAATGGCAGCGCTTTGAGCCGTTTATCGGCCCACTGGCGGCACTGGCGGACGATGCGGAGATTCGTCAATGGCAGGCCGCTGTAAAATCATCGCGACGTGTTGTTGCCGCGTAGACCTTGCGGGGTGCTTCGGGTTAGAAGGTATCAGACGGAACTCAATACCAAGAAAACCGGAGCACGGCGATGAACAGCACCATTCCAAAGGCAGAGCTGCATTTGCATCTTGAAGGGGCGATGACGCCCACACTTGTGCGCAGCTTTGCCAAGCGCAATGGAATGACCTTGCCTGATGATATTTACGATGATCAGGATCGCTACATCTGGAACGACTTTCCCGAATTCCTCAATAGCTTCGACAAGGCAAGTGCCGCCATCCGCACCAAGCAGGATTACGCCGACCTGACCTATTTTTACCTGACAGAGCAGGCAAAGGCCGGCGCGATTTATGTCGAAATCTTCTGTTCCCCGACCCATGCGGCTGATTGTGGCTTGTCGTTTGATGATCATCTGGCAGCGGTGGTCGACGGCATTGACAGCGCCAACAAGGAAACCGGCATTGTCGGCCGCATCATCATGACCTGTGTGCGTCATATCGGACCGGATGTGGCGGTGAAGGTTGCCCGCGAAACCGTGGCCTGTGGTCATCCATACATTGTTGGATTTGGCATGGGCGGTAATGAAAGCATGTTCACGCAGGAAGATTTCTATCCGGCGTTCAGGGTCGCCCGTGATGGTGGTCTTGGTTGCACAACCCATGCTGGCGAAGTTCAGGGACCCCAAAGCGTCTGGGACGCGATTGAAAAGCTGCCAGTGACCCGTATTGGCCATGGCGTAAGATCGATTGAAGACCCGAAACTGGTCGAAACATTGGCCAAGCGCGACATCGTGCTGGAAGTTTGCCCGGGGTCAAACATCGCGCTTTCGGTGTTCCCCGACTATGTATCCCATCCATTGCGCAAATTCTATGATGCCGGTGTCAAGGTCACTCTGGGGTCGGATGATCCGCCTTTCTTCTTTACTTCGCTTGCGGCTGAATATCAGCGTGCTGAAGAGGTGTTTGGCTTTACCCCGGAAGAACTGAGGGGCCTGACCCGTACGGCCATCGAAGCTGCCTTTGTCGATGACGGTATTAAGGCGGATCTTTTCGCCAAGCTTTGATCGTCAAGCCGTCTGACAACGTGCGATATGGGCATCAAAGGCTTGCCAGAACTTGTCCCTGTAAAGGTCGCGCTCCTGAAGGATCTCGTGGCGGGCTTCCGGGATTTCCGTAATCGTCACGGACGGAACGCCGCCAAACAGGTCTTCGGTAATCTGATTGGAAACAACCTGATCGTTTCCGGCCAGCACCATCGTGATTGGTGGTAGCAACCATTGACCGGATTTCATCTGCTCTATGCGGTCTGAAACCGATGCCTGTGCCTTGAAACAGGCATCGAGCCAACCGGCAGATACACCGCCGACCACAAGGTTAGGGTGTTCTTTCAGGATCGCGACGTTGCGGGCATAACGGGTTGCATCCGACGTCAGGATGTTATCGGGCTCAAACTCTGCTAGCGGACTGAGCTTGGCTTGGCCGGGAAGATATTGTTTGTCGAACCCATACCGGCACATGCTGTCAGCAACGAATTGCGCTGCCAGCGACAACCAGTCATGCCCACCCAGCCCGAAAAACGGGGCGACCATCACGGCATTTTCCCAAAGACCGGGTTGATCAAGCATCATCGTCATGGCGACCAGCCCGCCGGTCGAGTGGGTCAGGACGCAAGGACATTCTATACCATGTGCCTGTTTGACATGCTCAATGACATGGTCCGTGTCGGCGATATAGTGCGCAACGTCACGGATGTAGCCCATCACAGGGTCATCGGTTTCACGTGACGAGCCGCCATGACCCCGAAAATCAAAAGTCACACAGCCAAATCCACGTGCTGCAAGCTCATCGGCGGTTTCCTGATAGCGTTCGATATATTCGCCGCGCCCTTGCAGGATCAGTATGTGCTGACCTGCGTTTTCAGGTGTTTGAACGCCAAAACGGAGCTTGATGCCATCCGGCGTTTCGAGGGTTTCGGTCGTAAATGTCATGCGCACATTTCGGGGTTATTCTTGGGCGGTCACAGATGTCGTGATGAAATCCTTCATCTTGTCCATCATGCCGGTGAAATCCGGATTGAACGTTCCGCGGCGAAGCGTGCCATCCGGGGCCGTATCAAACAGATTGCGTTCCGCATACATGACATCATTACCAGTCCGGCAGCGTGAAAGTGCGTCGGGATCGTCATAATGCCCGCAATCGGGGGCCGAGCCATCCAGGCCATAGATGGGATCATTCGGGCTCATGGTAATGGCCGTGTGCGCATGATTGAGTGTGCGCAACTGATCATTTTCCGAGCGCACAACATCAATCCCCGCACAGTCCGGAAGGTTCATGGCAGAGGTAATCCTGCCCTGATACCAGACCAATTGTTTTTGGGATGCAGTGACCTTGTTGCAATAAAAATCAAGCATGACATCGGGATTGATGGTCTGGTCGTCTGAGCTGACAACCCCGAACACCGGGATGTCAAAGTCAGGCAGGCTGCCTTCGCCATAGGGTTCGGTCAAAAGGTAAAACTCGGCGGCGGCATTCATTGCCATCGAGCCATATTTGCCCGGGTCGTTGTTTTCGCCCTGACCGACCCAGTCTTTGACATAGCGTACATAGGGCGTAAGCCACGCCTGACCGCTTTTGGCGGCAAGACCGGGCGACAGCATGACAAGTGCCGAGACCCGGTCTTTATCTGATTGCTCGCTATACACCCGGCCAATCAGGGCTGCGCCGGTGGAAAAGCCCATTGGGATGATGTGTTCAATATCATCGTCAAAGCTGTTCAACCCGAAACGAACCGTCTTAAGCCAGTCTTCATATTCCACATCAAGCAAGTCACCGGGAACCGTGCCGTGACCGGGCAGAAGTACACCGTAGAAGACCGCGCATGGGAAGCGATCACGCAAATTGTCGCGAATGTCACTTAGCCAATAGGGGCTGTCTGTAAGGCCATGAACCATCAGGAAGCCAAGGCCATTTCCCTGCAAAGCGGGATCGTTGCCAGTGCATGTGGCGCCAACTGGTCCAAGTGCATAGGGTGCGCGCATGTCGACAACCTGATTTAGGGTGTGTTCCCCAAACGGTTTCTCTTCCCCGGCAAAGCGTGTTCGGGAAATTACATCGCGCAGTTTCTGGCGGGTGGATTGGACGTAATCATCAAACGAAGTTCCCGGGGCAGGGGCCGTAATCGCCGCGCCAGACGGTTCAAGTGCCGTGTCGGGTGTTGCGCAGGCACCTGTCGCCAAAAGACCACAAAGGGCAAGGGATGCAAGCCCTGTATGAATGATGCGAGACGTGCCCATTGGTTTTGCTCCGATCCGTTTCCGGGTTTGAAGAGGTTTGTTATTTTGCCAACAGGGATGTTAACGCGCGTACCGGTATGGTGCGAGCAACAAAAAAGCGATCTGTGAACAGATCGCTTTTCTTTGGACAGTTGGCTTGGCCGAAACCGGCTATTCAATCAGTTCCCAGCTATGGGTGACTTCAGCGGCCTTTGAAAGCATGATCGAGGCAGAGCAATATTTTTCTGCCGACAATTCAACCGCACGGCCAACCTTTGTCTCATTCAGATCCTGGCCTTTGACCTTGAAGTGCAGGTGGATCTTGGTGAAGACCTTGGGATCGGTTTCCGCACGTTCTGCTTTGACATCGGTTTCAACATCCAGAACGTTTTCACGGCCCTTCTTGAGGATATGCACAACATCAATAGACGAGCAGCCACCAAGACCCAGCAGGAGCATCTCCATTGGACTTGGTCCAAAACCGTTATCCTTGTCGCCGTCCATGACGACGCCGTGGCCGGTGCCGCTGGTGCCGGTGAAGGTCAGATTCTCAAGCCACTTTACACGCGCTTCCATGATCGAATTCCCATCTGCAATAAACTGTTGCCTTAACCTCTAGCCCGCCTTGGATGTGCCTGCAAGGTGCGATCACGGGCAATCGGGGGCCGAAAGGTCGAAAATGCGACCATGGGTGGTAAGTTGTTATAGGAGTTTTTACTTTCCGGGCGGATAATGTTGCGATTATTCAGATTCCTATGGTGCAGGAGTTACGGACATGACACAGGACCCGACGCGTAGCAAAAGCCGTTTCATGATGGGCATGGAACATGTTCTGCGTGAGATCAATCACGAGATCATCAGTCCGGCTATCCCTGACATGTCCGTTGAAAATGCCGTTCCTCTGATGATTACGGTTGCGCGCCTGCGTGCGGAGTATCTGAAATTCGCTTTTCATCTTTGCGATGATCGGGCCGAAGAACACCCGACTGCCGAAGAACTGGCAAAGCTCAAGCATCTGCGTGAAAGTTTCCAGGAAATGCTGGCCGTGGCCAAGGAGCTCGAGCACTGCATTGATCGCGGCTACATTGATCTTCCGACCAAAAAATAGCGATATACGGGTAAACATTCCTGTTTGATATCTGTACAACAAGAAAAATAATGACTTATTCTCGAGTATATGCAATGGGTTGCGCATAAATATACAAGACCGACTTAAAAGGTCTGATTTGGGGCATCACATAAAACGCGTATAAAGGGAGAGCGCTGCTTTGCAGCGCGCCGGGTGTCTTGTCAGTCAGTGCGGATGTGGTGGCAACTGCGGCGTTGTCACGTGATAGCCTTATTTTTCTTGATCCGGACGGCCTAAAGGTCGTGCATGTCAATGCTGCTGGGCAAAAGCACCTAGCTGATGCCAAGTCCGTCTTGCGACCGGGCACAGAGATTAAGCAGCTTTTGGCCTATCTTGCCAAGAATGGCGAATTTACTGATGGTGATGCGGTCGGAGCAGTGCGAAATGCCCTTGCTGCGATTTCGTCGGGCACGCATTCCGAACTTCCTGCATTTCGTTTGGGCAAAATTCCGTTTGTTTGGCACTGCGATGAAGGTCCGTCCGGGACGATTGCGCTTGTATTGCGCGATGTTGGCCGCGCACAGGAACTTGCCAAAGCGCTGGCGGATCACAAAACCTTTATCCAGCACCTGATTGATGTTTTGCCGACCCCGGTTTACCTCAAAAATCGCGACGGGGTACTTACCCGGTGTAACGGTGCCTTTGCGGAACTGTTCGGCCTTGGGACAGAGGATGCAATCGGCAAGAGAATGGCCGATTTCGCGCCGAAATCACTTGCCAAAACCGTTGGTGAACTCGAAGCCCCCTTGCGCGATAAAGAAGGTCAGGTCCGCGACGAGATCAGCTTTGCCATCGCCGATCAGGAATGCGTTGCCCTGTTCGCTGCTTCAACGCTTAAGGGGCCAAGCGGGGCGATCGCCGGTACCATTGGCTCGTTGATTGACGTGACCAGCTTGAAAAAGGCCCAGGCAGAAGTCGCCGAAGCGTCCCAGCGCCTGACGGAACTGCTTGAAAGCGCGCCAATCGGGGTTGGGATTTCCAAACGCGATAGCGGTGTGTTTCGGTTCTTCAATACCACCTTTGCCAAAATGCTTGGTATCGAAGACGAAAAGGAACCATCTGACGCCATTCTGCTTTCAGAGCGCTATCGTGAAAAGTCGCTCAAGGATATGGATGCGCTCGGTGAATTGCAGGATGTCGAGATCCGCCTGCGCCGACCGAATATGGCAGATGCCCGTTGGCTCAAGACGTCAATTGAACCCCTTTCATTCGAAGGCGAAGACGCCGTTCTTTGGTGGACCAGTGACATCACCAAGCAAAAACACGCCGCGCGCGAACTGCAAAACAAGGCCAACAACGATGAACTGACCGGGTTGGCCAACCGCGCGCGTTTCATGCAGAAACTTGATCAGTGTGAAAATGTCCTGCGCGGGACAGATACCCCGGCGGCGATCTTTATTCTTGATCTTGATGGCTTCAAGCAGCTGAACGACACGCAAGGCCATGCGGCTGGTGACTGGGTGCTTGTGGAAACCGGCAAGCGCCTGAAGCGTGCGGCGCGCCGGGCAGAAGAAGTCGCACGCCTTGGCGGTGACGAGTTCACCTTGCTGTTCTTGAATAAGGGTGGCGAAAAGGAAATGAGCGCGGTGGCCGATGCCATACTTGCCGAAATGAGCCAGCCATTTGTCTGGGAAGGACATGACTGCGGCATATCGGCCTCAATTGGACTGTCTGTGTTTGACGGCGGTTCCTGCGATATGAGCGAGCAACTCCGCCGTGCCGACAAGGCAATGTACGAAGCCAAAGCAGCGGGCAAGGCGCAATATTGCTTGTATACCCCCGAACTGGAACCAGATCTCCATAGCGACGGCTAAGCGGGCAAAGCTGCGCGTTGCGTCTGTTGGTCAGTCGCGTGTTTCGATACCGAGGGCGGTCAGGAGCGGCTGGATATAGGGGGCGTAGGGCTTCCAGCGTTCAACGCTGGTTTGATAGATGCCCTGACGAACCTGCGCGGCACTCGCGGTTCGGACCAAACGTTCCGTCTTGTGGAAGTCAAGCACGGCATCATTCCAGGGCAGACCCAGAAATTCGATCAGTCTGCGGGCTTCAGGTTCGATATCGGCGACGAGGTCTTCGTAGGTTACCTCGATAAATCGGTCCTTGGGTAACACAGCGCGCCAATGTGCCATCAGGTCTTCATAAGCGCGATAGTAGTGACCCAGCTCGGTTTGGTCGTAGGCATAGACCTGCAGATTGGCGAAGCGCTTGGAATAGCAAGACAGGCACGTATCCACCGGGTTGCGGCGGCAATGAATGATCTTGGCGCCAGGCACCGAAAGCAGAATCAAGCCAGCCCAGGCGAAGTTCCCCAGCATCTTGTCGATAATGATTTTGGTCGTTGACGACGGCGTGAACATCGCCTGGACTTCGTCGCGATAAAGCTTCGCAAGTTCCGTCAGCATGGCCTGATTTCTGATCTTGGTATGGTCTTCGGGCTGACTGGGGAAGGTGGTGCCAAACAGCCGATCCTTGTATTTCGGCAAGCTGCGCAATTCGCCGGTGGGCAGCGTTTCGGGATGACTGCCAAGAATTTGCTCCGTTAGGGTGCTGCCACAGCGGGGCATGCCCACGATAAATGCGTGGTCCGGGCCATCACCGGTCTTTTCCGGCAGGTTTTCAAACAGTGTGGCTGGAAAGTAGTCTGCTATTGCGCGTACGCGTTCGCAGGCATTTTTTGAATCATAGGCCTTTCGCGTGGGGGTATCCTTGGCAAAATCCTGACGACGCAACGCATTGGCGCGATCAAGGTGAAAAATCGCCTGTTTGGGATTCTTGCTATCGATATAGGCCTTGCCCAGTGCGAAGCCGATCATTTCGCGGTCAACTTTGGCCAGTTTATCCTTATTTGCATTCAGGATATCGACCATCGCCGCGGTTTCGGGACTGTCTGGCTTAAACTTCGTCACATCTGCAAGATCATGCCATGCACGTCCCGACTTGGGGTTCTCGTCAATTGCTTTTCGGAAGTATTCCGCAGCACTGTCAAGATCACCCATATGACGTTTCGCTTCACCGATCTGAAGCAAGTTACTGATCCGGCGATCCGGTTCATCCGGGGCGAGTTCTTCTGCACGACCAAGATATTGCAGTGCTTCGCGCACACGTCCAACCTTGAGAAGTGCCGATCCCAGATTGGTAAGTGCACCCCAGTCATTGGGAGCGAGATTAACAGCCTTCTCGAGGATCGCTATGCCCTGGGTAATGTGATCACCCTGAATGAGGTAGACACCAAGGTCACTGTAAGTCTGGGCATGCGTGGGAAATTTCCGGATAGCCGCAAACAGGATCTGTTGCACCAGATCATACCGCTTGCTTGCAGCAAAAATACCAGCCAGCTCGCGGAAATATTCAATTTTTGTGTCGGGCAGGTTGCAGGCAGTCTGCAGGACTTTTGCCGCTTCATTCAGATTGCCCGTCGCACGGTAAATTTGGGCAGTAACCAGATGGGCAGCACCATAATCCGGAACCAGTGCCAATGCCTGTCGCGCATGTTCAAGAGCATCACCCACCTTGCCTGACGCCAATGCGCTTTGCGCGGCATGGATCAGTTTGTCGGCCTTTTGGCGATTGCGTTTTTCCGCGAAACTGGGCTTTGACGCTGCCTTGCTCATGGAGATGATTAAATCCTGATACGAAAGATCAGGTCAACCTTAAGCGCAAGGGGTAAGCAAACTGTTTAAGCTGAAACGAAAAACGCCCGGCCAACTGGCCGGGCGTTTCCCGTAAGCATGGTCTTCCAAAAGGAAGATTATGCGCTGTAGTACATGTCGAATTCGACCGGGTGCGGAGCCTGTTCGAAGCGAATGACTTCTTCCATTTTGAGCTCAATGTAAGCTTCAATCAGGTCGTCGGTCATGACGTCGCCTTTTTTCAGGAACTCGCGGTCTGCATCGAGGCTTTCAAGAGCTTCACGCAGCGAGCCGCAAACGGTCGGAACTTCTTTGAGCTCTTCCGGCGGAAGGTCATAGAGGTTTTTGTCCATTGCTTCGCCCGGGTGGATCTTGTTTTCGATACCGTCAAGGCCAGCCATCAGCATCGCGGTGAAGGCGAGGTACGGGTTGGCCATCGCATCCGGGAAGCGGATCTCGACGCGCTTGCCTTTCGGCGATGCGGTGTACGGGATACGGCAGGATGCAGAACGGTTACGTGCAGAATATGCCAGCAGAACCGGTGCTTCGAAGCCCGGGACCAGACGCTTGTAGGAGTTGGTCGACGGGTTGGTGAAGGCGTTCAGAGCCTTGGCATGCTTGATGATACCACCGATGTAGTACAGGGCGGTGTCAGACAGGTCAGCATAGCCGTTACCTGCGAACAGCGGCTTGCCTTCGTGCCAGATCGACTGGTGGGTATGCATGCCCGAACCGTTGTCACCGAAGATCGGCTTCGGCATGAAGGTTGCGGTTTTGCCATACTGGTGTGCAACCATCTGGATGCAGTACTTGTAGATCTGGATGGCGTCGGCATGTTCGATCAGGGTGCCGAATGCGATACCCAGTTCGTGCTGCGACGGAGCAACTTCGTGGTGGTGCTTTTCGCAACGCACGCCCATTTCGTTGATGTAGTTGACCATTTCGGCACGGATGTCGTTTGCCGAGTCAACCGGCGGGACCGGGAAGTAACCACCCTTCGGACCCGGACGGTGGCCGCGGTTGCCGCCTTCGAATTCGGTGCCGGTGTTGTACGGACCTTCTTCGGAGTCAAGCGCGTACGCCATGCTCTCCTGCGAGGTGCTCCAACGGACGTCGTCGAACAGGAAGAATTCCGGCTCTGCGCCGAAGAATGCGGTGTCGCCGATGCCAGCCGACTTCATATAAGCCAGTGCGCGTTTCGCGGTCGAACGCGGGCAACGCTCGTAACCCTGGCCGGTGGCCGGTTCGATAACGTCGCAGAACAGGATCAGGCAAGGCTGAGCGGTGAACGGATCAACAACAGCGGTTGCCGGATCCGGCATCAGAATCATGTCAGATTCGTTGATGTCTTTCCAACCGGCGATCGACGAACCGTCGAACATGATGCCGTCAACAAAGACGTCTTCGTCGATCGTGCAGATATCCTGCGCGGTGTGCTGCCATTTACCTTTGGAATCGGTAAAGCGCAGATCGACAAACTGGATGCCTTTTTCTTTGATCAGATTAAGTACAGAAGCAGCGTCAGACATGATGCAACCCTTTAAAACTCATAAACAGTTACCGTATGGTGTTCTTAGCGTGGCGTGACCGATCAGATCGCGTCGTTACCCCGTTCACCAGTACGAATACGGATCGCGTCCTCGAGTGAGGAAACGAAAATTTTACCGTCGCCGATACGCCCGGTATGAGCGGCTTGCTGGATTGCCTCAATCGCACGCTCAACCAGCGTGTCCTCGACAACGATTTCCAGCTTTACCTTCGGCAGAAAGTCCACAACGTATTCGGCGCCGCGATACAGCTCCGTATGACCTTTCTGACGTCCGAAACCTTTGGCTTCGGTAACGGTAATCCCTTTGAGACCGATCTCTTGAAGGGCCTCTTTTACCTCGTCAAGCTTGAACGGCTTGATGATGGCTTCAATTTTTTTCATTAGCGCCCTCTGCTTTTTGGCGAGAGTTGCGTTGAACTCTGTAAAGCGTAATGCTTCGCCCGCTGACTATTGCACGGACCATGCCAGTTTTTACCGGCCACGGCATTCTAAGGATTCTCGTTGCGAAAACCCAGCAAAACCCATGAAATTTTTACGATTTTCCACCTTGTCGCTGACTGCGTTTTAGGCAAGATGTTCAAAAAATATGCAAATGACCGATTTGACAGGCACGTGGGGGCATTTGATTGGTTCCGGACTTGCCAATCGGGGGCCATCATGCAACAGGATTTTCTATGAAAGGGTTCTATCAGATGCGAAAATGTGCACGATGATCGGGACTCGACCGGAGGCCACCATCCGGTGAACGACCATAATATAAAGGACGCCTCATGACCGAATTTGTCGGCAATCCGCTTTTCGCTTCTGGCGGGATTACAATCTTTGAAGTGATGAATGAGCTGGCCCTGAAGCACAAGGCCATCAATCTGGGGCAGGGCGCGCCAGATGAAGACGGCCCGGCCGATATCCGCGAGGTCGCGGCAAAATCACTGACCGATATGTCCAACCAATACCCGCCTTTGGCCGGTGTTCCGGAATTGCTTCAGGCGGTTGCCGATCACAACAAACGGTTTTATGGAATCGAGGTCGACCCCAAGAAAGAAGTGCTGGTCTCGGTCGGTGCGACCGAAGGTCTGGCCGATGTCATTCTTGGTCTGGTTGCACCGGGCGATGAAGTCATCCTGATCGAGCCGCTTTATGACAGCTACCTGCCGATGGTGAAACTGGCAGGCGGCATCCCCAAGCTGGTGCGTGTGACCCCGCCGGAATGGGAGCTGCCGCGCGAAGAGCTTGAAGCCGCGTTTTCCGACAAAACCAAGCTGATCTTGCTCAATTCGCCGCAAAACCCGTGCTCTAAAGTCTATCGCGAAGACGAGCTGCAATTCATCGCCGATCTGTGCATCAAGCATGACGTGATCGCGCTGTGTGACGAGGTCTACGAGCATCTTGTCTTTGACGGGCGCAAGCATACACCTTTGATGACGCTACCCGGGATGCATGAACGCACCGTGCGCATTGGATCAGCCGGCAAGACCTTTTCGCTTACGGGGTGGAAGATCGGCTATATTACGGCCTGCGCCAAACTGATGGAGCCGATCAAGAAGGCGCATCAGTTCCTTGTCTTTACCGTATCACCCGCCCTTCAGCATGGCGTGGCATTCGGTCTGAACAAGGACGACGCCTATTTCGAGAACTTCACCGCCGAAATGGAAGCCAAGCGCAATTACCTGATGAAGGGGCTGAAGGAGGTCGGGTTTGATGTGCTCGATTCCCAGGGCACTTACTTCATCACCTGTGATTTCCGTCCGCTTGGCTATGACTGCGATGATGTCGAGTTTTGCCAGATCATGATCAAGGAAGCCGGGGTGGTGGCGATCCCCGTCTCGGCCTTCTATCAGGGCGAAGATGGCGGGGTGCGCAACTTCGTGCGGTTCTGCTTCTGCAAGGACGAAGCCAAAATGGACGAAGCGATTGCACGCATGAAAAAGGCTTTTGCTCGTTAAATCAGGAGAGCGCCGTGGGGATACCAAAAGTCTATGGAGCTGAGATCCCCGCGCGCGGACTAACTCTTCTCGAAGGTTTGTATCCTATCGTTGAGGAGAGCCTGAAGGCTGATGATGGAAGAGGAAGTCTGACAGCTACATTTCTTTTGTCCATGGCAATGCCTATGATCATTCTGCCGTTTGAGCGTTTTGATCTAAAGCATGATCGTGCTCGAGAGATCGTTATAGATCGTGAAGCCGTGTCTGTGTTCCGTCGCGCCATGAAATTAAATATGAGTGATGTCGATTGGATACACTGCGGAAATTGGGCCTACTACAAAACTGAGCACAAGAAACCTCGAATTTTCTTGGTTCCTAATGGGCTTCCTGAATTCGTAGAAGTTGCGTTAAATGAGCAAGCTGCCATTGATGCTAAGAATGAGCTGACACTGGGGGATGTGGCAGAGTGTTTTCGCCATTCTTTAGCGCATGGAAACGTAGCGTATCTCGATGAGCATGGGAGAACTAGCTACGATGGACCTGCGTCCTATTTAGCTTTCGTTTGTGATTTGCGTAGAGGAGCGGGTAGTCAGATTCTTCGGCTTTCTCTGACTGATTTTCATCGGTTCTTGATTGGTTGGGGGCGTTGGTTGCAACGGCTCGTGAACTGACTTGTGTCATAACACGCAAGTTCACGGTTTGATTAATGAAAATACAACGGGCCGACATGAAAGTGTCGGCCCGTTTTGCTGACGCAGTGGGGGATTATGCGTTACGCGGTTTGTTCAAGTGCGCCTTGCCCCTGAAGCGGCAGGCCCGCTTCGCGCCAGTCACTTTTGCCTTCGTGGTAATCCCGCACATTGCTGTAACCAAGCTTGGTCAGTGCCATTCGGGCGATGCCGGAGTTCTTGCACGGACCATTGGCGCAATAAACAACAATCGGTGCATTCAAATCGGGCAGGATCTGCTTCACGTTTTCATCAATGCCGTCATGGGGGATGTTGATCGCGCCGGGCAGGTGGGCATCAACATAATACCGCGGCGGAAGCGCCTCGATCAGGGTGGGTGCGTTGGCGGTGCCAAGGGCGGCCTTGAGTTCGTCACGGGTGATTGTGTTGCTCATTTTCCAATCTCCATCTGGATTGTTGTTGGTGATGGGATCAGTATTGATGTGCAATGGTGCGAAGTAAATTTGTGATAATTCAAACATTGTGTGCAATAATGCGAATTGTTGGGCGGCGCAGTTGGAGGGGTGCACATGCTGGAATGGGATGATCTGAAACTGGTACTGGCGGTGGGGCGGGCACGCAGCATTACTCAGGCTGCCAGACAATGTGGTCTTCATCATTCCACATTGTTTCGGCGGATGGCCGACATCGAAAGTCGCCTTGGTGCCAAGCTGTTTGAGCGTCAGCAGGGCGACTATCAGCCGACCAGTTCCGGTCTGGCAGCGATGCAGACCGCTGAAAACCTTGAGGCGGAAATGGCCGTTCTTGCCCGTACCCTTGCGGGGCAGGATATCCGGCCAACCGGCACGGTGCGATTAACCACGACAGATACGTTGCTTCACGCGGTGCTGGCCGATGATCTGGCCGCTTTTGCCACGGCCTATCCTGAGATCACTGTACATGTCGTGACCGACAACCGGTTTTATGACCTGAACCGGCATGATGCCGATATCGCAATCCGGCCCAGCAATGCGCCGAATGAAAACCTTGTCGGGCGGCAAATCGCCCCGATCCGATCTGTGGTCTGTGCGGCAAAGGGCATGGGTGATCCCAAGGACGGTGATGGGCCATGGATCACTTGCGATGAAAGCCTTGCCCATATCAAGGCCGCCCAGTGGCGCGACAAGCATTTCCAGGAACAGCATGTCACGATGCGCAGCAATTCGCTTTTGAATGTTGCACGGCTGGTGAATGCCGGGGCGGGCTATGCGGTGCTGCCGATGTTTCTTGCCGGTGCGTTTTCCAATATCAGCATCCTTGGTGATGCGATTGACGGGCTTGATAATGATCTTTGGATCTTGATGCACCGCGATCTTAAGGCTGTGCCGCGCATTCGGGCGTTCAATGATTTCATGTTCCCGCGACTTAGGGCCAAATCCGCCCTGTTTGCGGGCGCATGACGGGCAAAGAAAAAGCCGGGTTTCCCCGGCTTTTGCTGTATCTTGATATTTGCACTGCGTTGATCAGGATTTGACCATTTCCCAGCTGCCGGTCTTTGCGGAGCGGGCAAAGGCATCGAGAATCTGCATATTGGCAATCGCGTCCTCGATTGGGTAATCGATCGGGCTGTCCCCCTTGAAGATCGCGGTGGCTGCCTCACCCTGCAGGGTGTAGTGGTTGCAAACCGGGAATTTGATTTCGCGTGCTTCGTCAAAGCCCGGTTGTTTCTGGCCCGCGACGCGAATGACGGCTTCGTTTTCCGACACGGGATTGAACGGCATCAGGATTTCAATCCGGCCTTCGGTACCAAGGATATGCACGCGCTGAACAGCGGCCGATTGTGTGCCGCACACAAAGCTTGCCTGCAGGCCCGAACCGAAATCGAGCATGCCCGATACCAGACGATCGGTTCCGAATTTCGGATCCTTGTCCATCAATGACACCACACGGATTGGTTCCTTGCCGGTGATGAAGCGCGGGCCGACAATGCAGTAGCAGCCGATATCAAGCAATCCGCCGCCGCCAATGTCCTTTTTGTTGCGCACATTATTCGGATCAGCATTGAAATAGGTAAAGATGCTTTGCACCGTGTTGAGCTGACCGATCTGGCCGCTTTCAACGATCTTGCGAGCCTCAAGCCATTGCGGATGGTGGCGGACCATGAAGGCCTCAAGCACCTGCTTGCCGCTTTTGTCACGCGCCTCGATCAGGCGTTTGGCGTCTTCGGTATGAAGGCCGATCGGCTTTTCACACAGAACATGTTTACCGGCCTCAAGCGCCTTGATTGACCATTCCACGTGCAAATGGTTGGGCAGGGGATTATAGATCGCCTCAATCGACGGATCGGCCAGCAGTTCTTCATACGAACCATAGGCGCGCGGAATGCGCATGTTTTCTGCGACCTCGCGGGTCTTTTCAAGATCGCGACCGGCAATGGCCAGGATTTCAAGCTGATCGCTTTCCTGCATGGCCGGAATAACCTTTTCCGTGCCGATCTTGGCGGTGCTAAGAACGCCCCACTTCATTCCGATACTCCGTCTGTTTTTCTCTTTTGTGGCCATTTCCACCTCAGGACAAGCAGGCAACCCTTTATATATGGGGGTTCTGACAGCCTGTGTTTTGGCAATGGCTTGTTATTGAACCAAATTAATTAAGGCATGTGGTCAGGGATGCAAGATGTTCAGACGGGTGGGGTGCCCATTTTACGGATAGGAATGGATGAAGAAACCGGTTGCGGATGGCTCAAGCCCGCAAAAATCGGCGCTTTGAACAACTTGGCCGAAATCAGGGGAAAAAATTGAAAATATGCGCTTGACGTTGAGGGCCTCGGGCCATATAAACCGCGCCACACGATGGCGGGTGTAGCTCAGGTGGTTAGAGCACCAGTTTGTGGCACTGGGGGCCGTGGGTTCAAGTCCCATCACTCGCCCCATTTGTGAAAAGGTCAGGCAGAAATGCCTGGCCTTTTGTCTTTTGCGGTCGATTTTGCCCCGGCCCGGTTGCCTTTGACGGTTTATCATCTAGACTGCCCGAAAACATCAAGGTTCGGGGTCGTATGGCGAAGCTCAAAGTTGATCAGGCAATGAAGCGCGCAAAGGCGCATATGCGCAAAGGCGAAATGGCCGAGGCGCGCGCCCTGTATGAGGCGATCCTTGCTGATTATCCGAAAAACGAACGCGTCAAAACGGCTCTGGCCGAGTTAAGCGGCCCTGTCAAACCGGCTATGGGTGCAAAGGGCGGCGCATCCGGGGCCGCAGGCGAACCCCCGGCTGAAGTCTTTGCCAAACTTTCACAAGCCTATCAGGCCGGTCGCCTGCAAGATGTCCATGCCATGACCGGGCAGCTTTTGGGCCAGTATGGCAAATCTGCCAAGCTTTGGAACTTTCGCGCAGCCGTCAGCAGCAATCTGAACCTGCTTGATGACGCCGAACAGGCCCTGCGTCAGGTTGTAAATCTGCAACCCGATATGGTTGCCGCCAAAAGCAATCTTGGTGTCATCCTTGAACGTCTTGGCAAGCTGTCTGAGGCAGAGCAGTGCTACCGCGCCGTCATTGCGGCCTCCCCGGAGTTTCCCGAGGCGCACAACAATCTGGGCAATATCCTTAAAGGTGCGGGCAAACTTGAAGAAGCCCAGAGCTGTTATATGAACGCGATTGCGCGCAAGGCCGATTATGTCGACGCGCACTATAATCTTGCCAATACGCTCCGCGAACGTGAACTGCTTGAGGACGCCAAACAGCAATATTTCAAGACGCTCAAGCTGCAACCGAAACTGGCCGAGGCCTGGTACGGACTGGGCCAAACGATGGCAGAGCTTAAATCCGGCCCAGAGGCGATTGAGGCCTATCAACGCGCCCTTGCGGTCAAGCCGGGTTATGTTTTGGCAATGGTCGAACAACTGCGTGAGCAAAGCCAATTGTGTGACTGGCGGGCGTGCGACCTGTTTGATCAATATGGTGCCGAGCTTGGTGTGACCGGCGAGGCGGCCCTGCCATTCCCGCTGTTGCCGTTTGAGGATCATCCCGCACATCAACTTGCCCGTTCGCGCAACTGGGCGAAAAGCCATTTCTCGGCGGCGGCCCCGGTATCGACGATCCAGCCGACCCCGGCGGACGGGCGCAAAATCAGGCTTGGCTATTTCTCGGCCGATTTTCATGATCATGCGACCATGTTCCTCATGGCAGGCATTTTGCGCCATCATGACAGATCAAAGTTCGAAATCTTCGTCTTCAGCTATGGCAAAAGCAAAACCGACGCACAGCGCGATCAGGTGCTTGAAAACGTTGATCAGTTCTTTGATGTGCAGGGCATCTCCGATGGTGATCTGACCAAGCTTGCCCGTGAACAGAACCTTGATATCGCGATTGATCTCAAGGGCTATACCCGCGATGGCCGCCTGGAACCGTTTGCCAAACGCCTGGCCCCCGTGCAGATCAGCTACCTTGGCTATCCCGGCACGCTTGGTGCGGATTTCATTGATTATATCGTGGCCGATCCGGTCGTCATTCCGCCCGAACAGCGCAGCGGTTATCACGAGAAGATCATTTATCTTCCCGATTGCTATCAGCCCAATGACAATACGCGCGAAATATCGAGCAAGCCGATAACACGTGCCGAGCTTGACCTGCCCGAAGATGGCTTTGTGTTTTGTTGTCTCAACAACAACTACAAAATCATGCCAAGCGAATTTGCCATCTGGATGCGGGTGATGAAGAAGGTGGAGGGCAGCGTGCTCTGGCTTTGGTGCAATAATGATGTCGCCAAGGCCAACCTGCGTGCGGCGGCGGAAAAGCACGGTATCTCGGGCGACCGGCTGATCTTTGCCGGTTACATGCCGCAATCCGAACATCTCGCCCGTTTGCGCCACGCCGATCTGTTTATCGATACCTTCAACGTCAACGCCCATACGACCGCCAGTGATGCGCTTTGGGCCGGGTTGCCGGTGGTGACTCTGGCGGGCAAACAGTTTGCCGCCCGTGTTGCCGCCAGCCTGCTTTCGGCCATTGGCCTGCCGGAGCTGATCACAGACACGCCAGAGGCCTATGAGGAGCTCATCCTCAAGCTCGCGCAAAATCCGGACATGCTGGCAGAACTGCGCACCAAACTTGCAGCCAACCGACAGACCAAGCCGCTGTTTGATACCGAAGGCTACACCCGCGGGTTTGAGCAGGGGCTGGAGCAGGCTTTTGCCCAAAGACTGGCAGGAGAAGCATTTTCGGATATTGCCGTGAGTATCTAGGCGTGTCCGATTGTGATCCGATGTCTCATTCCTGACGAATTAATTCCAGATAAGGAATATGTCTTCTGGCTTGTTTGGCTGGAAAGTTGAATGCGCATATGATCCCGACCGCCAAGGACTATTGGATATGTCGAGCGACAGACCACTTCCGATGCTGACCCGCCGTGCCTTCTCAGTGACCCTTCTGGGTGCTGCGGCCGCGCCCTTCGTGGGCCGGGCTTTCGCACAAACCGCGTCCGACATCCGTTCGCGAATTGCTGACATGTCCCAGCTTCATGCGATCCTGGTCCAACGCGGTGACGAGGTCATTGTTGCCGAGGCGCCGCGCGGGCCGGGCCTGGATCGGGTTGCGAACATCAAGTCCTGTTCGAAAAGCATCATCGGTCTGCTGACGGGCAACGCCATCGCAGACGGCGCGATCCCCTCGGTCAAAGCCACCATCGGCGACATCGCGCCGTCTATCATTCCAGCGGACGCAACCCCTGGTGTGGAAGATCTGACCATCGAAGATCTGGTGACGCTCCGGGCCGGGCTTGAGAGCACATCAGGGCGTAACTACGGCACTTGGGTCAATTCCGACAACTGGGTTTCCTTTGCACTGCGCCGACCGATGGTCGCAAGCCCGGGCGGGCGTATGATCTATTCCACCGGCACGACGCATATCCTTGGTGCGGTGCTGACGGTCGCGACAGGAAAAAGCCTGCTGGCGCAGGCGCGCGCTGTTCTTGGTCAGCCGCTCGGCATTGAAATTCCGGCTTGGACACGGGATCCGCAAGGCTATTATTTCGGCGGGAACCAGATGGCGATGACACCGCGCGGCATGTTGCGGATCGCGACCCTCATGCGCGATCAAGGCCGGTTCGATGGCGACCAAATCATTCCGGCCAACTGGATCGACCAGTCAACCCAAGCCCACACGCGATCACCTTATTCGGGTCTTGCCTATGGCTATGGCTGGTTCCTGAGCCGCAGCGGCTTCATCATTGCACGCGGCTATGGTGGCCAGATCATCGCGGCACATCCAGAGCGGGGCCTTGCGGTAGCAATCACCTCGGACCCGACGTCGCCCGCACGCTCAGGCGGATATTTCGGGCAACTGATGGATCTGCTTGAGGGGCCGGTGCTTTCGCTGGCCTGACAGAAGCGACAAAGAGCATTTAAAAAGCGAGGCGGACAGGATTGGGTCGAAAAATCAATCTGCCCCTTTTTTGCGTTATTGCGTATTTTCTTCAGGGGCTAAGTTGGTCCAGATACGCTTTTGAGTGCTCTGATATTTCTACAAAAAGTCTCTCAATGTTGCGCTTCTCTACTGAGCCTCTTTGGCTGAAAAGGTAATCGTAACTTTTCAGTAGCCTGCGTAAACTCATGTGAGCCTCACTGAGGCTATCTGTTACTATCTCATCTGGAACATAAGTCGGAAGCTCCTCTAATGCTGCTTTCACATATTCAAGAGAGGTTTGATCGCTTCGGTCATAGTCGTAGTACCCATTGAACATGCGGGTCTCTAGGTTGGGGGAAATAAAGTTGTCGGCTCTCAATTGAATTTTACCGACAATTGACTTGAGACGTATACGAAACGCCCGCTCTCTTTGTGTTTTTTCTTGGTTGCTTTGATGTTGAGCTGCCAAGAATGCGAAAGACCCGCCTGCCAACCCTAAAACACCAGCTAACAGGGTTTCCCAACTCACATCGGCACCTTCTTGTACAAGGTCGTATTCTAATATTTTGGGTAGTAGGACAAAGCCTAGAGTCAAACCCGTTAGAGAACCTGTACATAACAGAATTGCTGGATGAATACTTTCGCCTAGTCTCTTTGAGACACCGCTGCTCATTGCTCTATCCATTACATTGATGCTGGGTTAGAACTTCATAATTCCATAATTGCAAGCAATCTGCTAGGTAACGCTCCATATTTCCCAAACGGGTTCATTGCTTGCCAGGAGATCGCCGCATGTCGACCAACCGCATTACCCTTCGCCGTCCTGATGACTGGCATTTGCATTTGCGTGATGGCGAGATGTTGAAAGGTGTGATTGGCGAGACGTCCGAACATTTTGCCCGTGCGATCATCATGCCCAATCTGGTGCCGCCGGTGGTCAAGACGGCCGATGCGGTGGCCTATCGCGACCGGATTGCCGCGGCCATCCCGTCGGGCCATGATTTTACGCCGCTGATGACCCTGTATCTGACAGAGGGCAGCAATCCTGATGATATCGAGGAAGGCTACAAGGCCGGTGTGATCACAGCACTAAAGCTTTATCCGGCCGGGGCGACGACCAACTCGGACAGTGGTGTGCGCAATTTTGATAATGCCATGCCAGCGCTGGAGCGGATGGCAGAGCTTGGCATTCCGCTGTGTGTACACGGCGAAGTCACCGATCCGGACATTGATATTTTTGACCGTGAAGCGGTGTTTATCGACCGGGTTCTTGATCCGCTGCGCAAGCGTCTGCCGGAGCTTCGCGTGCTGATGGAGCACATCACGACCGAAGACGGTGTCGAGTATGTCAAAGCCAATGACAAGAACCTTGGTGCGACGATCACGACCCATCATCTGATCATTAACCGCAATGCCATTCTGGTCGGCGGCATTCATCCGCATATGTATTGCCTGCCGGTCGCCAAGCGTGAAAAGCACCGTCTGGCGCTGCGTGCGGCGGCGACGTCCGGTGATGCGCGGTTCTTCCTTGGCACGGATTCAGCCCCGCATACCGATGAACGCAAGGAAAGCCCGTGTGGATGCGCCGGGATCTTTACCGCCAACAACACCGTGCAGCTTCTGGCGCATGTGTTTGAGGAAGAAGGGGCACTGGACAAGCTTGAAGGCTTTGCGTCGATCCACGGGCCGCAATATTACGGCCTGCCATTGAATGGTGATCAGATCACGCTGGAAAAACGCGCTGAACCCGCCAGGTTCGCGGAAAAAATCGAAACCGGCGAAGGCCCGGTAACGGTGTTTAATCCGGGCTTTGATGTGTTCTGGCATTACGCCTGAGCTCAACCGCACTACAAAACAAAAGCGGCTCCATGCAGGCCGCTTTTTTGTTGGGCTATCGTCATTCCGGACGGCGCGTAGTGACGAGCCGGAATCTTTATGTCGTTGCCGATAATGGATTCCCGTACCCGCCTTCGCGGGCACAGGCTCTGCGCGGGAATGACGGCGGAGGTGGCGCGGATGCTAACCGCTCAGATCCACGGTGCCCGGCGCAGCATTCAGGCCCAGCGTCATGCGATAGCTTTCGGCCGCCGCATAAGCCTGTGCCGAGATCATGGCCGAGATGTTCATCGATGCGCCCTTGGCGACATTAAAATCAGCCGCCGAGCTTCCGGGGACGGATGCGGCACGGGAAATGGCGGCCTGGTTGGCGATGGCGGCGATACCATCAAGACCCTGAATGGGGCGGATGCTGACCTTGCCGCCGGTGGCGTAAAGCCGCCCGTCCGGGCCCGGCGTGTAGCTATAGCTGATCATGCCGGCATTTGCGCCGGCAAGGGCCTGATGGCTTTCTTCCTCTGTCCGCACAACTGCGTCACGGGCGCGCAGCTCCTGCACGATTTCACGTTCGGTCGCGGTCAGAAGGGCCGGGTTTGACGTGGGTTGACGTGCGCTTTCAGGGGTGGCTTCGCGTTCTTCCTGCTGACGTTGTGTCGGGCTCTGGATTTGCGGTTCTTCCGGCGCGCCACCGTTAATATCACGCGGATCAAGCTGCTGGATGATCGTGACCACCGATGCCGCGCTGTTGACAGGTGCTGTTTGCGCCGGGGCAGGCGGTGGTGTTGGGGCCGGTTCGTTCGTGCCGGTGGTCTGCGTTGAATTTGCTGACTCACCGCGCGACGTGGATGTGTTTGCGGGGGCCTGGGTGGCGGCAATGGTGCTTGAAAGCGGGACAAGCGCAACGGCAGCCGGTAAGGTTTGCGGCGCAGACGCAACCGTTCCGCCCGACCCGCTGGTCGGCGGTTGGCTCCCGGAGCCGGGCAGGGCGCGTGTGGCTATAATCTGGCCAAGTTGCCCACCACTGCCGGGGATAACCTGTATTGCACCTGCCTGTATCATAGGGCTTAGTATAGCCCAACTCTGGGTTAAATGTACATAAGCAGATCAAGGCGATGGCACTGGCAGCGCCATGGATCCGCGATCAGATCACGCCGGTTTGATGCGGTGGTTTTGCATCTGCCGGGTAAGGTAGTGGCAAAGTTGTTCCAGATCGGTTTGTCGATGATGCGTTTTACGATTTCTGCCTTGGTCCCTGTTTTGATCGCTGTGTTGATGCTTGCCCCGCCATATCCGGCGCAAGCCGCGCCGGATGCAGATTTATGGCCGGACTGGCAGGCGCATGATCCTGAAAGTGCCGTGGTGATTGATCATGGGGATTGGCAGGTCGTTCTGGATCGCTATGTCACGGTGCAGGAACCCGGTGTGACCAGCTTTGACTATAAGGCAGCAAGCAAAGATGGCGGGGCAGGGATGGTTGCGGGCTATGTTGATGCCATGACCAGGGTCGCGGTCGATCAGCTTAACCGGGATCAGCAATTTGCCTATTGGGTGAACCTTTATAATGCGCTGACCGTCAAGGTGGTTCTCGATCATTATCCGGTGGACAGCATCCGCGATATTGATATCTCGCCGGGGTTATTTGCCTCCGGGCCCTGGGGCAAAAAGCTGATCACGGTCGAGGGGCGAACACTGAGCCTTGATGATATCGAGCATCGCATCCTGCGCCCGATCTGGCGCGATGCGCGCATTCATTATGTGGTGAATTGTGCATCTATTGGCTGCCCGGCATTGGCGCCAGAGGCCTTTGATGCCGACAAACTTGAAGCGCAGCTTGATCAGGTTGCCCGAGACTTCATCAACCACCCGCGCGCGGTGCACGTTGAGGAAGATGGCCGTCTTGTGCTTTCAAGCCTGTATGACTGGTATCGGGATGATTTCGGCGAGAGTGATGCGGAGTTCATCGCGCATCTAAAGGCTTTTGCCGCGCCTGATCTGATGACCTATCTGGGCGATATCACAGAACTTGATATCGCCGAATACACCTATGATTGGGCGTTAAACGCCCACGGGCGTTGATCGCAGAGTTTTTAATTATGCTGCTGTATCGCGCAAGCGATCAGCAGCGCTGCCCGGTTTCCAGTTGAAGGCAGCGTCTTCATCGTCCGGATTTTCCGGGCGATGCTGATTTACTGCTTCTATCGTGTGACGGACATCACTGGCAGAGATGCCATCATAGCGCATTAATGTCTGAACGATCGGGTCGGCAAGCATATCTTCGACCGTCAATTCCTGATCAACGTAACTCATCTTCTCGTATCCCGAATTTTTTTGTTGTAGTGAATGTAATGCAATTGCAAGTCATTCGCAACAATTTTCGTGTTCTGATGATATCTTTTTTCATTTTCGGCCCTTAAACGCTTTGATCTGTCTTAAGGCAGGTCGATCTGTGCGAAATTTTCGCAAACCGCGTTTGCGGGCTTTTTCGTGCCTGAGTCCGGGCCAAATTCCTGTGGGTTGTATTTCCTTGATTAAAACCCTGATCGGTTTTAACGCTGTGATCTGGTCTGTTTGTAAAAGCGATTAGACCCAACAAGTATGGCAAAAATAGGCTGGCAAAATGACACGTCCGGGATTTCGCGAATATCTGCTTCTGGTGCTTCTGGCATTGATGTGGGGAAGTTCATTCACCTTCATCAAAATCGGTGTGCATGCCTATTCGCCGCTTGTGGTGGCAAACGGACGTCTGGCCTTTGCCGCCCTTGTGCTGTGGTGCCTTGCCTTGATTCGCAAGTCGGAAATGCCCACGGGGCGGCGTGCATGGATTTCGACCTTTATGGTGGCGCTGGTCGGGAACGCCGTTCCGTTCTTCCTGATCAGCTTTGGCGAGATCAAGGTCGATGCCGGGCTGGCGGCGATCCTGATGTCGACCGTGCCACTTACCACCGTCGTGCTGGCGCATTTCTTCACCCAGGATGAAAAGCTGTCGACCGGCAAGGTGATCGGGGTGATTTTGGGCACGATTGGCGTGATTGTTCTGGTTGGCCCGGAAACGCTTTCCGGGCTGGGTGGTGAATTCCTGTTCCAGCTGGCCATTCTGGTCGCGGCAATCGGATATGCGATTTCGTCGCTTGTGGCGCGTAATCTGCGCGATCAGCCGCGCATCGGATCTACGGCGGTTATTCTGACGTTCGCAACACTGATGCTGATGCCCTTTACCCTGATTGTCGATCAGCCCTGGACGATGAACTGGGATCTGGAAGGCGCACTTGCGATCATGTATCTCGGCATGTTCCCGACCGGCATCGCCATGTTCCTGATCCTGCAAATCATTGCCGTGGCAGGGGCCAGTTTCCTTGTATTTAACAACTATCTGGTGCCGGCCGTCGGGGTTCTGATCAGTTTCCTTATTCTGGGCGAGGTGCCCCAGCCAAATGCCCTGATCGCACTGGCCATTATTCTGGGCGGGATTGCGGCATCTCAGATGCGGTTTGGCCGTAAATCGCAACCGGCCGATGCGGCAGGTGCCAAGGCCGATCCCATGACCGCTGTGATGGAAGCGCCTGAAGGCGAAAAATCCGCGCAAAAATGATGGTTTTCAGGGCAGCGAAATCCCTGAATTCGCGATAAATTTCGAACTTTCTTTGCCAACCGTGAAGGATAGGATTTGTCAATATTGTTTGTGCGCGACAAACCTGATACTTTCCGCCTTTCTGGTCCGGCATGCGCCTGAAAACGGGGCATGTCACGCCGATTGAATCATTTCTGATCAAGCGTTTAAGAGGTCACGGGCTTTGTCCACCGAAGAGACCAATCCTGAGAACCGCGATATCTTCCCGGTTTCCATCGAACAAGAAATGCGCCGGAGCTATCTTGATTACGCAATGAGCGTGATCGTCAGCCGCGCACTGCCTGACGTCCGAGACGGTTTGAAACCGGTACATCGTCGTATTCTGTACGCCATGCACGAGAACGGGTTTGAATATAACAAACCGTTCCGCAAATCCGCCCGTGTGGTCGGGGATGTGATGGGTAAATATCACCCGCACGGCGACAGCGCGATTTATGACGCAATGGTCCGTATGGCGCAGAACTTCTCCATGCGCCTGCCGCTGATTGACGGGCAGGGGAACTTTGGTTCCATGGACGGTGATAAGGCCGCCGCCATGCGTTATACCGAGGCGCGCATGGCCAAGGCCGCGCACTTCCTGCTTGATGATATCGACAAGGACACAATCGATTTCCGCGATAACTATGACGAAACCACCAAGGAACCGTCTGTTATCCCGGCCCGTTTCCCGAACATGCTGGTCAATGGTGCCGGTGGTATTGCGGTTGGTATGGCAACCAACATTCCGCCGCACAACCTTGGCGAAGTCATTGATGGCTGCATGGCCTATGTCGATGATCCCAACATTTCCGTCGAAGGACTGATGGAATTTGTCCACGGTCCGGACTTCCCGACCGGTGGGCTTATTCTTGGCCGTTCGGGCATCCATTCGGCATTCAAGACCGGTCGTGGTTCCGTCGTCATGCGGGCACGTACCCATGTCGAGGAAATCCGTGCCAACCGCGAAGCCATTATCGTGACCGAAGTTCCCTATCAGGTGAACAAGGCCACCCTGATGGAAAAGATCGCTGATCTGGTGCGCGAAAAGAAACTCGAAGGCATTTCCGACCTGCGCGACGAATCTGACCGTTCGGGCGTGCGTATGGTGATCGAGCTCAAGCGCGATGCCAACTCGGATGTCGTCTTGAACCAGCTGTTCCGCTTTACCGCACTTCAGACCTCGTTTGGTGTGAATATGCTTGCGCTTAATCGCGGCAAGCCGGAACTGATGAACCTCAAGGACATCATTCAGGCCTTTGTCGAGTTCCGCGAAGAAGTCATTACCCGTCGGACCATCCACCTTCTGAAAAAGGCACGTGATCGTGCCCATGTCGTGGTTGGTCTGGGTATTGCGGTTTCCAATATCGACGAAGTCATCAAACTGATCCGTAATGCGGCCGATCCGGTCGTGGCGCGTGAACAGCTGATGGCGCGCGACTGGGCGGCGGGCGACATTGTTCCGCTGATCGAACTGATTGCTGATCCGAACCAGGTTGGCTCATCGGATGGCATGTATCGCCTGTCCGAAGCACAGGCGCGCGCGATCCTTGAGCTGCGCCTGCATCGCCTGACCGGTCTGGAGCGTGACAAGATCGCGGCCGAATTGACCGAATTGGGTGAGAAGATCAAGGACTTCCTTGATATCCTTGGTTCGCGTGAGCGCAAGCTTTCCATCCTCAAGGATGAACTTTCGGAAATGCGCAATGAATTCGCCGACCCGCGTCGCAGCGAAATTCAGGAAGCAGAATTCGAACATGACATCGAAGACCTGATTGCCCGCGAAGACATGGTCGTGACCGTGTCGCACAGCGGCTATATCCAGCGTGTGCCGCTGTCGACCTATCGCGCCCAGCGCCGCGGCGGCAAGGGCCGTTCGGGCATGGCAACCCGCGAGGAAGATTTTGTCTCCAAGCTGTTTGTTGCCAATACCCACACGCCGGTTCTGTTCTTCAGCTCCGAGGGGATGGTCTACAAGATGAAGGTCTGGCGTCTGCCGATGGGCACGCCGCAATCACGCGGCAAGGCGCTTGTGAACCTGTTGCCGCTCTCGGAGGGCGAATATATCACCACGGTTCTGCCGCTGCCTGATGAGGAAGAATGGCCGAACCTGCATGTGATGTTTGCCACCTCGACTGGCAACGTACGCCGGAACAGTCTTGCTGATTTCGTGAATGTGAAATCAAATGGCAAGATCGCCATGAAGCTTGAAGAAGAACGTGGCGACAAGCTGATTGCGGTTCAGACCTGTACCGATGATGACGATATTCTTCTGACCACCCGCAAGGGCAAATGCATCCGTTTCCGTGTGACGGACGTGCGCGTGTTTACGGGCCGTAATTCGGTCGGTGTGCGCGGGATCCGTCTGGCCGACGAAGACGAAGTCATTGCGATGTCGGTGCTGTTTGGCAACCATGTCACCATGGAAGAACGCGACGAGTATCTGTCGATTGCCGGTAAGCTGCGCCGCGAGGAAATCTCCGAGGACAGCCTGCCGCTTGAGGTCCTGAGTGCTGACCGCTACCAGGAAATCTATGACGGTGATCAGTTGATCCTGTCGGTGACCGAAAACGGTTATGGCAAACGGACGTCTGCCTATGAATACCGTGTGACGGGCCGTGGTGGCCAGGGCTTTGCCAATATCGAGATGTCCGAGCGTAACGGCAACGTTGCCGCGTCGTTCGTGATCGAGGAAGGCGACGAACTGATGATGGTCACCAATGGTGGCAAGGTCATCCGCATGCCGACCCATGATATCCGCATTGCCGGTCGTAAGACCCAGGGTGTGACGCTGTTCCGTACGGCCAAGGACGAAGAAGTCGTTGCTGTCGAACGTCTGTCAAACCTTGGCGACGAGGACGAGGTCATTGATGGTGAAGAAGGTGTGATCGAAGGTGGCGAAGGCACTGCCGAGACCACTGAACCGGCCGCAGAGGCATCTGACGAGGATGCATCCGCAGCACCGGCATCTGATGACGCAGACAGCGACGAATAACTGGAAGTTTGATGACTGAAACGTCTTCTACCGTATCGCGTATCGGGATTTATCCGGGCACCTTTGATCCGGTAACCCAGGGGCATATGGATATCATTCGTCGCGCGACCCGGATCGTCGATGAGCTGATTGTCGGTGTTGCGATCAATGCCGGCAAAGGCCCGATGTTCGGGGTTGAGGAACGCTGCGCACTTGTTGAGGGTGCGCTTAAGGCTGCGGGCGGTGAAGTGGCCGCCCGTACCTCAGTAAAGCCATTTTCGTCGCTTCTGATGCAGTTTGCGCAGGAAAACGGATCAAGCACCATTATCCGTGGTCTGCGCGCTGTGTCGGACTTTGAATATGAATTCCAGATGGCCGGGATGAACGCCCGGCTATCCCCGGAAGTTGAAACCGTGTTTTTGATGGCATCTGACAAACAGCAGTTTGTGTCTTCGCGCTTTGTGAAGGAAATCGCCCGGCTGGGTGGGGATGTCACTGAATTTGTGCCCGCCAACGTGCTCAAACGCCTGCACGAAAAGCTGGCAGAAGAAAAGGAATAACGCAGGCCATGCGTCTTTTTCGTCTATTCTCAATTATTGCTCTCGTACTAGGATTTATCACCATGTCCACTGGAAACGACGCTGTCGCACAGGATCTGGAGACACGCTGTATCTTGACCTGAAAGATGGCCGCGTTGTGATCCAGCTCCGTCCGGATCTGGCACCGAACCACGTTGCCCGGATCAAGGAACTCACCCGTGAAGGCTTTTACGATGGTCTGAACTTCCATCGTGTGATCGAGGGCTTCATGGCCCAGACCGGCGACCCGAAAGGCAACGGAACTGGCGGTTCCGGCCAGAAACTGGACGCGGAATTTTCCAATGAACGCCATGTTCGTGGTACCGTTTCCATGGCGCGTTCGGCCAACCCGAACAGTGCGGATTCCCAGTTCTTCATCGTATTCGCCGATGCACCGCACCTTGATGGCCAGTACACCATCTGGGGCCAGGTGACTGAGGGCATGGAATATGTCGACATGATCAAAAAGGGTGCGCCATGGGCCAATGGCAGCGTTGCCGACCCCGATCAGATCGTCAAAATGCAGGTTGCTGCTGACGCGCAATAATCGCGAACTTTCAAGTATTACAACCGAAAGCCGTTCCTTTGTGGGGCGGCTTTCGCGTTTTTGGGGCTGAATGCGCAAAAAGAGCCAAAATATGGAAAACAGGTGTTGACCGATGGGGCCTGTGCCATTAAAACGCGCTTCACCAACGTTGAGGGCCCGTAGCTCAGTTGGTAGAGCAACTGACTTTTAATCAGTTGGCCACAGGTTCGAATCCTGTCGGGCTCACCAATAAGCCCCTGAAACCTAACCGGTTTCGGGGGCTTTTTATTTGTCTGCCTTTCCCTTGCACAACTTGTCCATTGGCGATGGCTGGTTCTTGTCATTGAGACGATATTTCGTGTTCCGTGTTGGTGTTTCTCGATCAAGATTCACTCACATAATCGGGTATTTTTCATCTTTTCATAGCTGATGTGCATCTTCGCGTAAAAAGGGGGGTTGACCGATCCCGTCTGGCCCATTAAAACGCCGCTCACCAACGTTGAGGGCCCGTAGCTCAGTTGGTAGAGCAACTGACTTTTAATCAGTTGGCCACAGGTTCGAATCCTGTCGGGCTCACCAATTCAAAACCCCTGGAACCCAGAAGTTCCGGGGGTTTTGCATATCCGGGCTTTGACACGCATTTCCCGGCAAAGATCACCAATACCCAACATGGCTTGTTTTGCCTCAATGGCTGATGCCCGAACGGGGAAATCAGGGCAAAAAACGTTGTGGCTGCTTTGTTGCGATTGCATCGCAATTCTATTTCCTGTAAAGAATGCAAATCAGTTTCAAACGCATCAGAGCAGGACGTCTGGTGATGATCAATTTTGTGATCGGGAAAGTTACATGTCTGACCCAGTAAATTCATCTGCCGCATCCGTGGATGCGCAATCCCCGCTTTCTTCCGATGGCGCACAGGCAGATGGTGCCGCTGCGACCGGAACGCTCAATGCGGACGGCACTGTGATGGTCGACCCCGATACCGGACTTGCCATTGATGCCACAGCGACAACCCAGTCCAATGGTCTTTTGGGGGATTTCACCAGTCTTCCGGTGATTGAACAAGTTGACCGGGCCGGTGTGGTCGGTTGGGTGCTGGCGGCGATGGCGCTGATCGGGCTTGTGGTGTTCTTCTACAAGCTTGTCGGTTTCCTGCGTCGTGGTGTGTTTGCCGATGGCTTCGTAAAGGATGTCGAAAATCATCTCTCGTCCGGGAACGAGGCAAAGGCAGCCGAACTTATGGCGCGTCGTCGTCATCCAGCGGCCCGCATCGGCCTGTCTGGCATGACCTTGCCGGTCAACTCGGCCCAGGATCGCGAAGCGGCATCTGATTTGATTGCCGCCCGTGCGCGCAAGGAGATCGATGGTCTCAATGGTGGTCTGCGCATCATGTCTGCCATTGCCGTGCTGAGCCCGCTTTTGGGGCTGCTGGGCACGGTTATGGGCATGATCGAGGCGTTCCAGCGTATGGAAGGGGCAGGCAGCCGTATTGATCCCTCTGTGCTGTCTGGTGGTATCTGGCTTGCGCTTCTGACGACTGCGATCGGCCTTGTCGTCGCGATTCCGGCAACCGCATTCCATATGTGGATGCAGGGCGTGATTGGCCGGGCAGCGGCGACTATGGAAGATGTCTGCACCTTGGTGGTCAATCGCGGTGAGCTGGCCCAGAAGTCGCTCAGCCGCGTATCGAACCTTACCGAACTGCGCCACGCCGCCGAATAATTACCATCTCCGGAAGTCGACCCATGCAGTTGCGCGAACGTAACAGCGGTACATCGCCGATGATCGGTCTGACCCCGCTGATTGATGTTGTCTTTATCCTGCTGATCTTTTTCATGCTGGCTTCAAGCTTCCTTGACTGGAAGGGTTTCGAGATGTCGGTCAGCATTTCTGATGGTCGCGCCACCAGTCAAAGCGAGACGCGCCCGGTCACGGTCGAGGTTGACGTCAATGGTGGCCTGTCCATCAATCGCAATGCTGTTGCGCTGTCCAATCTTGCGCCGACGCTTTTGCGTGATCACGAAGGATCGCCAGTGCGTCTGCGCCCGGTGAACGGTGCCAGTCTGCAACGATTGGTCGAGGTTATGGATACGTTGGGCCGGGGTGGCGTCACGGATGTGGAGTTCATCGAATGAAGCGCCGCATCCATATTACCGAAGATGGCCCGGTTCAGGAACCGATGTTGCCCTTGATCAATATTGTCTTCCTGCTTCTGATCTTTTTCATGATTGCCGGAAGCCTGCAAAAGCTTGGCCCGTTCGAAGTTGATCCACCGGCCAGCCAAACCGCCGAAGCCGAGCCCGAAGACACCATTGTTCTGTGGTTTAGCAATACCGGCGAAATCGGGATTGATGATCTGACGGGCGGGCTTGATCGCCTGTCGTCAATGCTGCCAGCCGATTATATCGGTCGGCCGGTTGAAATCCGTGCAGACCGTGAAGTTGAGGGTGCCAGGGTCGTAAGCCTTCTGGCACGCCTTCAGGAACTTGGCATTGAAAAGGTCCAGTTGATGACGGCCATGCAGCCGGGACAGGAATAGCATGTCCAAACGCGTTGACCTTTTGATTGCGACCGGGCTGACCGGCCTTGTCCTGACCGGCGGGATCGTGCTGGCCATGCCCGACCCGCAGCCATCCGGCTGGGGCGGGGCAGGAGCCGTCCAGAGCATCAGCATTTCGCTTGGTGCCGGGCAGGCCGAAACTGGCGAGGCCGAGATCGATACAGAAAGTGCCAATGCGGTCGATAGCACTGCCGCCGACGTTCCCGAAGAAATCGTCGAGCCTGAAGAAGAACAGGAACCAGAGCCGGAAGTTGCGCCGGAACCGGTTTCCGAAAAACTGGTCGAGCCTGAACCTGAACCAGAAGTGATCCCGGAGCCCGAGCCTGAGCCTGAGCCGGAAATCGTTGAAGAACAATCCGAGCCAATACCAGAGCCGGAACCCGAGATTGTCGAGGAACAGCCGGAACCTGAACCGGTTGTCGAGGAAGCTGTTGAGCCCGAGCCGGAACCAGAACCCGAACCGGTCGTCGAACAACAACTGGCAGAGGTGTTGCCTGTCCGCAGGAAGCCGAAACCACCTGTTGAGCAGCCTGTGACGCCGGAACCGGTCAAAATGCCTGAGCCGGTCGAAAAGGCCATTCAGCCAACGCCGCAGCCCTCCGGGCTCACCAACTCCGTAAAGTCGGATGGCACGACGGGTGAAACCAGCCAAAGTCAGGCGGCAAGCTCTTCAACCGGGAGCGGCGGTGGTGCTGCAAGTCAGGCGATGATGGTTGACTATCAGGCATCGGTTCTGGAGATGCTGGCGCGCTATCGCGAATATCCGGAACGCGCCCAACGCCGGCGGATCGAGGGGGAAAACCGCATTCGTCTTGTCATTGCACGCGACGGTACCGTGCTTGAGGCCAGCATGATCAGTTCAAGCGGATCAAGTATTCTGGATCGTGAAACCGAACGTCTGATCGAACGTGTTCGGAAATTTCCGCCATTCCCTGACGAGATGACCGAAGAGCAGGTTATCTGGACTGTTCCGGTGAACTATCAGCTTCGGTAAAAATGAAACCACCAGCTTTTCCAGGCTGGCGGTTCTTGTGTTTCCTGTCGTCCCTTAGTCCGGTCTTTCACCATCTTGCCAGTGATAGGTCAGCGGCGCTTCACGCCAGACTATTTTATCACAATGGACGATGTTGACCTTGATCGCCGGATATAAAAGTCCGGCCAATTTCGCAACTGCGTTTAAACGCGTGTTTGGCATGACACCGTCCGAGGCGCGCGATCGCTAGCCCGCAACGCCCCGGACCGGAAGCATTTTACGATGTTAGTCTGGTGATGAAGGCATCAACATCGGAGCGGAGTTGTTCCGAGTTCTGTTTAAGTTTCCGCGATACTTCCGAAACGTTTGAGGCAACCGAGTTCGTCCGGGCTGCTGTGTCATTGACGGACTCGAGGCTGTTGTTTACGTCGCGGTTGGCCGATGACACGGCATTGATATTTCCGCTGATTTCGGTGGTTGCTGCGGCTTGTTGTTCAACTGCAGCCGAAATCGCCGTGACCGCCTCAACAATGTTACCGATCTGGCCAGCAACGCCATGAATGGCTGTAACAGCGGCAACCGTGCTTTGCTGTACATTATTGATTTGGTCTGTGATATCGCCGGTTGCCTTGGCTGTCTGGTTGGCAAGGTTTTTGACCTCGCTTGCGACAACGGCAAAGCCCTTGCCGGCTTCGCCCGCGCGGGCAGCCTCGATGGTGGCGTTTAGCGCAAGCAGATTGGTCTGGCTGGCAATCTTGTCGATGAGTTCAACCACAGTGCCAATCTGTTCGGCAGCGGTGTTCAGCGCCTCAATCGTTTCTGACGTTTGCTGAACGGAATTTTCGACATCGTTGGAGATGGTCGATGCGCGTGAAACCTGGCTTGAGATTTCGCGGATCGAACTATCAAGTTCCTCCGCGGCACCCGCCACAGTCGTCGCGTTATCGGCTGATAGCTCTGCCGCACTTTTGGCCTTTTCAACCTCGCCTTGGGTTTCGCCCATGCTTGCGATAAGGCTTTCCGAGGCGTGCGACATATCCTGTGCCGAGCTTGAAACAGCGGAAACAACCGTTCCGATGGTTTTTTCAAACTCGTCTGACATGTCCTGAAGTTTGTTGAAGTAGGTCGTCTGGGTTTCTTCGTAATAGACCGTAATGGCCATTTCGACATCCACCAGCAAGGCATTGGTACTGGCGATCAATATAGTTGGAAGCTGCGAATCACGGGCGAAGTTCTTGCAGAGAACAGCGGTGATTTCACCCAGCATGAAGTTATAGGCCGAAACATATGATTCCGGAGTCAGGCCGATCCGTTCATGGGCTTTGCCGATCCGCCGGACATCATCATAAAACGATTGATCGAAGTCCCCCTCAAACAGCTTCGCCCAGTGTTTCCTTTGGGCATTCTTGAGGCGCTCAATATTGGATGGATCGCCAATAATCTTGGCCAAACCTGCGTCACTCATCACACGTCGATAGAATTCTTCAAGCATGACCGGAAGGTTTTTTTCGATAGCAGGCCACGCACGCTTGAGCTGTTTGATTTTGGTTTCATCAAGCCCAATGAAGTCGAGACGTCGTTTTAGTTCAGGATGTGTCACTTTCTGTACCCCCTCAAAACCGGCAAGCATTTCGAATAGTCAAAATGACCTGATTAACTTTAGGTTGGGGCGAGAGGGTTTAGTTGAACTGTACGAAAGCTTAGGTTTATGTGATTTATTTCACATAGAACTAGATAATAATGCATCGAAACACACGCATAAGGAGAAAATAGAGAAAAAATTTCTCATTCCCTGATCTGTCGCGTCATAGAGCTGTTTATACCTTTGGCTAAATGGAGGTTTCTATGCCAATCAATGCTACGCAGCTCCGTACGCTTGTCGTCAAACCGGTTCTCGCAGAGCTGGGACTGTCAGCACCTGATGTTGCTGAGAACCTGATCATGGGGACCGCTGCCCATGAAAGTCATCTGGGGGATTACATCGCGCAGGTTGGTGGTGGTCCGGCCCTGGGCATTTTCCAGATGGAACCGGCAACCTTGCATGATTGTTATGAAAACTATCTTGATTACCGGGCGGATCTGAAAGCCAAGGTCGATGGTTTTCTGGCAGCACAGCCCGCAAACCCTGATGGGACCCCGGACAAGGACGCCCAATTGGCGACCAATCTGGCCTTTGCCACAGCATTGTGTCGCATCCGCTATTATCGCGCACCGGCGGCAATGCCATCCGATCCGAATGACGTTAACGGACTGGCGGCCTATTGGAAGCAATATTACAACACGCCACAGGGGGCCGGTACGGTTGAACAGTTTGTTGCTGATTACAATCGTTACCTTGGATCGTGAAGACCCCGGCATCGGGCAAACGCCAGCTTTCCGTAGCGTAATGAAAAAATATTTCCTGATTTCGGCAAAAATAGTGGAAAACAACAGCTGTTTTGGCCAAAATCTCCCTCCGTAGGCTGGTGGTTACGCAAAAAACCACCAAAATAGAATAATCCAGGGGGATCGAAATGAAGCGTCGTCAGTTCCTTAAAGGGGCCGGACTGGGTGCAGGTGCGGTTGCTGCTTCGGTTGCAGCGCCGGCTGTTGTATCTGCGCAGGAAACGCTGAATTGGCGTATGGTGATGCCATGGCCAAAAGGTACGCCGGGCCTTGGCACCAATGCCGAGAAATTCGCCAGCATGGTTAAAGAGATGTCGGGCGGTCGCCTGAACATCACCATTTATGGTGCGGGCGAACTGGTTCCGCCGTTCGAATGCATGGATGCGGTCGAACAGGGCGTGGTCGAAATGGCCCACGGAACGCCTTATTACTGGCAGGGTAAAAATCCGGCACTCAACTTCTTCTCGACCATTCCCTTCGGTCTGACCGCGTGGGAGCTTTCAAGCTGGATCCGCTTTGGCGATGGCCAGAAGCTTTGGGAAGAAGCATACGCCGAATTTAATGTCGTGCCGTTCTATGCCGGTAACTCGGGCATGCAGGCCGGTGGCTGGTTCAACAAGGAAATCAATTCCCTTGATGACCTGCAGGGCCTGAAAATGCGCTATGCCGGTCTTGGCGGCGAAGCCATGCGCCGTGCCGGTGCCAACGCCACTATGATCCCGCCGGGCGAAATCCTGCCGGCGATGCAGTCGGGCGCGATTGATGCGGCCGAGTGGGTTGGTCCGTGGAATGATATGGCGTTTGGTCTGTATCAGGTTGCCAAGTACTACTACACCCCGGCCTTCCATGAACCGGGCCCGGGCCTTGAAATCTTTGTCGGCAAAGACAAGTTTGACGCGCTCACGCCGGATCTGCAGGCGATCATTCGCTTTGCCGCACAGGCGATTGCCGAAAACACCCTGGCCGACTTTACCTTCAACAACATCCAGTCATATCAGCCACTGATCGACAAGGGTGTTGAAGTCCGTCAGTTCCCCGATGAAGTCATCATGGCGCTGGCCGAACATTCCAAGGCCGCAGTTGATGAAATCGCAGGCCAGAACGACCTAGCGGGCCGGATCGCGACCAGCTACCTTGATCTCGTCAAGAAAGCCGCGCGCTATGGCAAGGAGTTCGAGGCCACTGGCCTTATGCATCGTGCCAAGGTCTGGGGCTACTAAGTCCGGTCTACAAATACGCTTGAGCCGAAAGGTTCGAACCCATTCAGGGGCTGTCATTTGGACAGCCCCTGTTTTTTTTTTGAGCTTATGGTTGAAGATTTGTTGATAAAATGTCGATGTCATGCGCCGAGTGCGATGCAGCATCCCGCAAACATGAATTGTTGCGAACGGCAAAAAACGTAACTTTGGAGCCCATCAAGGTTACGAAATTATCTTCGTGAACGTTTTACGCAAAATTTTACCAATACTGGGAGCCCCACAATGAAACGTCGCGCGTTTCTGGGCGGTGCAGGCGTTGCCGCAGGTGCATTTGCCGCCACCGCTGCCGCACCGGCCATCGTCAAAGCCGATGAAACCATCAACTGGCGCATGGTTATGCCCTGGCCGAAAGGGACGCCGGGCCTTGGTGCGAACGGCGAACTGTTTGCCGAGCGTGTCAACAAGATGTCGGGCGGTCGTCTGAACATCACGGTTTATGGTGCAGGTGAACTTGTTCCGGCTCTTGAATGCATGGATGCGGTCGAGCAGGGCGTTGCCGATCTGGCGCATGCCACTCCGTATTACTGGTTTGGCAAGGACCCGGCTGTTTCGTTCTTTACCACCATTCCGTTTGGTCTGATGGCGTGGGAGCTTTCAGGCTGGCTGCGTTTTGGCGGTGGTCAGGCACTTTGGGACGAGCTTTATGCACAGTTCAACGTCAAGCCTTTCCTGGCAGGCAACACCGGGCTTCAGGCCGGTGGCTGGTTCAACAAGGAAATCAACTCGGTCGAGGACCTTAAAGGCCTTAAAGTCCGTTATGCCGGGATCGGTGGCGAAGCCATGCGTCGTTTGGGGGCGACCCCGTCGCTTCTGCCGGCCGCAGACATTCTACCTAGCTTGCAGTCAGGTGCGATTGACGCGGCCGAGTGGGTTGGTCCGTGGAACGACTATGCCTTTGGTCTCGCATCTGTTGCCAAATACTACTACACGCCGGCATTTGCAGAGCCGGGCTCTGGCATTGAAGTCTTCATCAACAAGGACAAGTTCGCCGAGCTGCCCGAAGACTTGCAGGAAATCGTTGCCGTTGCCGCACAGGCCAATGTCGACCAGACCCTGTCGGACTTCACATTCAACAACGTCCAGTCCTATCAGGCGATCCTTGATAAAGGTACCGAGATCCGTCACTTCAATGATGACCTGATCAATGCCTTTGCCGGTGCAGCCAAGGAAGCGCTTGAAGAAATTGCAGGCAAGAGTGACCTTAACGGCCGCATTTATGCATCGCTCATGGACTTTGCCAAGAAAGCCGCCCCGTATGGCAAGGAATTCGAGGCAACCGCGCTTAATCAGCGCGCCAATGTCTTTGCCAACGGCACTTACTAAGCGTTCCAGCCGTCACGCGACTGAACTTAAAAGGCCGGCTCCTTCGGGGGCCGGCCTTTGGTGTTTCGGGTATCTGTACTAAACAGGTACTAGTCCAAATCCATATGCGGAACGTCCAGCGGAAATAACGAACGGAAGGGTCGGCCATCCTCGATACAACGCGCAAAGGACGGGCGTGCCATCAGGCGATTGCGATAGGCAAGAAGATGTTCAAAACGCGCATCAATCGGATGGCTCCAATGCGTGTAAAAAAGATGCGGACCAGCGGCACAGTCGGCCAGCGTGAAGTCATCGCCAATGGCCCATTCTCGATTTTTCATTTTATCGTCCAGCCAGGCATAAGACGTTTCAAGCATCTCTTTGGCCTTGGTTACACCATATGGATCTTTGTCGCCCGCCGACCGCATCGCATCAATCACAAGCTTCATCTGCGGGGTTGCGATGTAATTGTCGAAAAATCGATCCATGAAACGTGTATCAAGCGCACTATCGGCATCCTGCGGGATCAGGCGACTATCACCGTGATACTTCTCATCGACATATTCGACGATGATGCTGCTTTCGATCACGGACCGGCCCTGATCGACGATTACTGGCATCTTCTTAATGGGCCAAAGGGCTCCAAGTTCCTGCATGATGTCTTCGTTCTGAAAATCAATCTCGCGGAATGTGAAATCCAGGCCGTGTTCATAAAACGCGATCAGCGCTTTCTGACAGTATGATGAGAAATAGTGGCCGTAGAGTGTGATCGACATTTTCGCCTCGCACGGTGGTGGATAAAACTGATTGCATAGTGCAATCAGTTGTCTTTTATCAAAACCGATCCTATTTTGCAACCAGTGCAAAGCAGGAAGGCAAAAAATGGATCAGCACCGCTCGGGTTGCCCGATTAATCTGACACTTGAAATTCTGGGCGACCGTTGGAGCCTGATCGTTATTCGCGATGTGATGTTTGGCAATCGCCGCCATTTTCGCGAATTGCTGGGCGATTCCGAGGAAGGCATTGCTTCAAATATTCTCTCGGCAAGGCTCAAGCGCCTTGTGGCGGAGGGGCTTTTGTCAAAGTCGTCCGATCCAAGCCATTCACAGAAATCTATTTACAGTCTGACAGAACCTGCAATCGCTTTGGTTCCGCTATTGGTGCAAATGGGGGCGTGGGGGCGGCGCTATATGCCGGTCTCAAAGGAACTGTCCATTCGCGCCCAATTGCTTGAAGAGGGCGGACCAGCCATGTGGCAAGGTTTTATGGATGAATTGCGCCATATCCACCTTGGCGCGCCTGCGCCTGACAAATCAGTTCTTGAAGAACTTCAGGCAGCCTACCAGCGTGTGGTCGCCGAGGAAGCCGCATCGACCTGAGACCGGGCAAAAGAAAAGGGGGCCGCAGCCCCCTTGTCAGACGTCTTAAAATTGTTCTTTGCCACCCGGTCAATGCATCGTTGGCGCATTCGGGGCGGCGGGCAGGTCAAAGGTGAACCTGTCCTGATCTTTAAGCTCTTCATTCGCGGCACGTTTGACCAGTTCGGCGGCCAGAACCAGGGATGTTTCAATCGTCCATTTAAGTTGTTCGACCGCACCCTCGTTCCCGGCATTCAGGGCCTCGGGCAGGATGCGTTCCTGCAGGAATTTGGCAACACCGGCAAAGGCGCGTGCGGCACTTTCGCAGTTGTTGCGTTCGACCATGAAGCGGCCGCTTTGTTCGATCGCATCGGAAATCCCGGCCAAGTGGCCCATCATGATGCGGATTTCCCGATCTTCGGTCTCGGTTTTCTTGGCAACAAACCGCAGGATGCCAGCGTAAAAGCCATAATCAGAAGCCATCTTGCCCACGCTTTCCTTGATCTTTGGTCTCAAATCGATTTGCGCCGTTTTAGACAATAACGCCGCCGTGGTATAGTCCCCGATCAGAGTTTATCCTAACCGCCTGATTTGGCGGCCGGATTGAAAACCGGTTACAGAACGACACACAGGGCTACGCGCGGATGATCCAGGGCGGACTGATATTTATTGTTGCCATGACCTATATCGGGTTGCTGTTTGCCATTGCCCATTATGGCGACAAATATGCCGATAAATGGCGCGCATCCCGCCTGAAGCCAACGGTCTATGCCCTGTCATTGGCGGTTTATTGCACAAGCTGGACGTTCTTTGGTTCTGTCGGGTCGGCGGCGACAGGCGGCTGGGCGTTCTTGCCAATCTATATCGGCCCGATTGTGGTGATGGTTGTCGGTTTTGGCATCATGACCAAGATCGCGCGTGTCTGTCACAAGCAAAACATCACCTCGATTGCCGATTTCCTTGGGTCGCGCTATGGCAAAAGCCAAAGTCTGGCAGCCCTTGTCGCGCTGATCGCGGTGGTTGGCGTTCTGGCCTATATATCGCTGCAGCTCAAAGCGGTTTCGATGTCCTTTGATGTGCTGATTGGCGATCTGGGCGAACAGGTCGTGCGCCATTCCGAAGGCCACTTTTCCAAGGACACGGCCTTTTACGTCACCATTTTGATGGCTGTTTTCTCAATCCTGTTTGGTGTGCGCTATATCCACGCGTCCGAACACCATGACGGCCTTATTCTGGCGGTGGCGTTCGAAAGCCTGATCAAGCTCGCCGCCCTTTTGATGGTGGGCTTCTTTGTCGTTTACGGCATGTTTGACGGTTTTGTCGATATCAACAGACGTGCACTGGCCGATCCCGACATCCGGCAAATGTTCATCCCCGATACATGGATGACGTCGAATTTCTTTATTGCCACCATGCTGGCGGGCTTTGCGATCTTTTGCCTGCCGCGCCAGTTCCATGTCACCTTTGTCGAAAATGATGACAGCCGCAACCTGACCAGCGCCCGCTGGCTGTTCCCGGCCTATCTGATTGCGATCAACATCTTTGTTGTGCCGATTGCCATTGCCGGTCTTTACATGTTTGGCGATGACCCGACGGTCAATCCCGATACCTTTGTTCTGACCCTCCCGTTGCTGGGCGGGCAGAACTGGCTGGCGGTGGTCGCCTTTATCGGCGGGCTATCGGCCAGTACCGGCATGGTGATTGTGTCCTGTGTCGCAGTGTCGACCATGGTCTGTAACGATCTGGTCATGCCGCTTTTGCTGCGCTCCGAACGTCTTCAGAAACGCATGTCCGGCGATGTCAGTCAGGTGCTTTTGAAAATCCGCCGCGCAGCCGTGATCGGGCTTTTGTTCCTCGCCTATGGCTTTTATCGCTTCCTTGCAGAAAACTATGCGCTGGCCGATATCGGGATGCTGTCCTTTGCCGCCATGGCGCAGTTCGGCCCGGCGGTTCTGGCGGCGATCTATCTTAAGAACATCAACCGGACGGGGGTGCGACTTGGCCTGATGTCAGGCTTTGTGCTTTGGGCCTATACCCTGTTGATCCCGGCCTTTGTGCAGGGCGGGTTGTTGCCATCCTCGATCCTGACCGACGGGCCCTTTGGCATTGGTATCCTGAACCCGCAGGCCCTTTTGGGTGTCGGTATTGAAGACCATCTGACACACGGTGTTGTCTGGTCGCTTGGTATGAACTTCGTTTTGATGTTTGTCGGCTCTGCTGTTGGTGTGCAGGGGGTGACCCAACGTCGTCAGGCACAGGTCTTTGTCGATGTCTGGCGCAAGGATACCAAGGCACGCAACGATACCTGGCCGGGTCGGGTGACGCTGGGCGACCTCGAAGATTTGGCCGCACGCTTTTTGGGGAAACACTGGGCGCAGCGTGCCTTTCGCAATTACCTGCAAGCGCGCGAAGGGACGACAAAGCGGTCTGATATTGCCGATGTTGATGCCGCGAACTTTACCGAACATCTGCTGTCTGGTGCCGTCGGGGCCGCATCATCGCGCGTGGTGATGGCGCTGCTTCTGCCCGACAAGGCCGTTTCGCGTCGCGATGCAATGGAACTGCTTGATGAGGCGTCCGAGGCCATCAAGTTCAACCGTGATCTTTTGCTCAATACACTTGAAAACATCTCGCAAGGGGTGGGGGTGTTTGACCAGAACCTTCGTCTTGCGACATGGAACCACCGTTTCATTGATCTGCTTGGCATTTCGACCAGCGACATTCAGGTGACATTGCCGCTGTCCGAGCTTGTCCATATCTGCCGTGATAACGGCAACCGGGCGGTGGATATTGATGTACTGCTGGGCCGCAATGCCGCGCCACAGATGCGCCGTTTGCCCCACACCTATGAGCGCAAGCGCGCTGATGGCATGGTGCTTGAGGTTCGCACCAACCCGATGCCCGATGGTGGCTTTGTCGCGACCATTGCCGATATCACTGCGCGTGTGCGCACCGAGGAAGCCCTTCGGGACAGTGAACGCAACATCCGGATCTATACCGATAATATCCCGGTGATGATTGCGTACGCCGATAAGAACCAGCGCCTGCGCTTTACCAACCGCCCGTATGAACGGATGTTTGGTCTGCGCCGGGTTGAGGCACACGGCATGTCGGTCCGCGAAGCGGTGGGCGAGGAACGCTATGTCCATCTCGCCCCGATGATCGATCTTGTTTTGCAGGGCTATCGCCAAAGTTTCGAGATCGAGTTCCCCGCCATCACGCGCAACCGCAATGATGAACGCGCCACCCTGGGCGTGCGCGAAGGCCGCTATGCCGAAGGCACCTATATCCCGCACTTTGATGAAACCGGCGAAGTGCTGGGCTATTTCTGCATTTATCACGACATTACCGAACGCAAGACCGCCGAACAGGCGCTCAAAGAAGCCAACGAAGGCCTTGAAGCCCGCGTGACCGAACGTACCCATGCGCTTGAGGTCCTGAACTCCGAACTTTCGGACGCCAAGGAACAGGCCGAAACCGCCAACGATACCAAAACCCGCTTCTTTGCCGCTGCCAGCCACGACCTGCTTCAGCCACTGAATGCCGCGCGCCTGTTTACAGTCGCCCTTGGTGGCAAGCAGGGGCTGGCGGATGACGTACTTGATCTGGTCGGCAAGGTGGATCTGTCGCTCAAGGGGGTTGAAGAACTCCTCAACGAGCTTCTTGATATCTGCAAGCTTGATGCCGGCGCGATGCAGCCGACCGTGCGTGACTTTGCGATCAATGATGTGCTGGGCGCGCTTGAAACCGAATTCGGCCCGATTGCCGAAAATGCCGGGCTCAGCTTCAAGGTCCATAAACGCGATCTGTGGGTGCGCAGTGACAGTCGTTTGCTGCGGCGTATCCTGCAAAACTTCATTTCCAACGCCATGCGCTATACCCGCACCGGCGGGGCGGTGGTGGGTTGCCGCGTGCGTGGTGACACGCTCAAACTCGAAGTTTGGGATAGCGGGCCTGGCATCCCCGAAGACAAACTGAAAATCATCTTCCGCGAATTCCATCGCCTCGAAGGCCCGGAAACCACCGATGTGAAGGGGCTGGGGCTTGGCCTTGCCATCGTGGATCGCCTTGGCAAGTCGCTGGGTCACCCGGTTTCGGTGCGCTCACGCCCCGGTCGCGGCACGGTCTTCTCGGTCGAAGTGCCGCTGGGGGTTGCCGATACCGCCGCCACACCAAAACCCAAACGCCGCATGGCGGGCGAGTTGGGCGGCCTTCGTGTGCTGTGCCTTGATAACGAACCCGATATCCTCGATGGCATGCGTGCCATGCTGGAAAACTGGGATTGCGTCGTGGTTACCGCCCAGTCCGGTACAGCGGCCGAAGATACCCTGACCAAGGCAGAGGACGGCAAACAACCGTTCTCGCCGGACATCATCCTTGCCGATTACCACCTTGATTCCGGCCAGACCGGTCTTGATGTCCTAATGCGGTTGCGTGATGTTCACGGCGTTAACGTCCCCGGCGTCATCATCACCGCCGACCGTTCAGCTGATACCGCCGACCTGATCGCCGATCAAGGGTTCTCGCTACTCAACAAACCGCTCCGCCCGGCCAAACTGCGCGCCCTGATGACGCGCGCCCTCAACCGGTTGGGGAGTGATGCGGCGGAGTAAGTTGCTAATATTCTTTGTGATACGTGTAGTTCACCTGCTACCATTTTGGTAAACACTTAAAACGTTTATCGGGTTTAGTTATGGCATTTGTTTTCATTTCCCGCTTCGCTGTCTTTCTATCACTGATTTCTGCTGTCACATTAGTGGGAGCTAAAAAATCAATCGCAAAGGATTGTTCGGCTCTCTCCTCGTTAATATTCTTGCCTGATACACAAGTTCATGAAGCTGCTGAGTTAGCAGCCGATTGTATAGATGATCCGCTGGGGCACTCGTATCTCCAGAGCGCCTTGACGGGGAACTTTTATGAGCAGCCAGAGGAAATTTTAGCTGAATTGGCACTACCTGATGCTGAACGTTCTGCGGATAGCTATTACAAGGCCTTTTTTGTACGCAAAGCATTTATCGAAGAGGCCATGAATCCGGGCGATGAGGTCCGAAGAACGTATTCATATCTGTTTGAAAGTGCGAAACGGGGAAGCCTCTATGGAAGCGCTTATCTTACATATTGGGGCCTCTTTAACGATACGGAGTGGGCAGGGAACTTCGTCGAAAATCTAAAGCCGTTTGGGGAAGCTCATTTTAGTGCAGTAAAGCAACTCCTTAGCCATGTGAACACGGTTTGTTTTTACTCAAAGATGTTCCCCAGCAAAAACCCTCAGGCGCCTGAACCGCTAGAACCAGAGCACTTTTGGTTAACACCAGAGTTCGCTCAAATGCTTGTTTTGTTGCGAAAAATTGAATGTGAGCATGTGGAAAGTTTTGTCTCAGCCAATGCACTTGAGCCTGCACCGATATCAGACTTTTTTTTGACGGAATTGATGCACCATTGGGAGCTTGAGAATGAGCACCGTTTGTCAATCGAGAAGCTGCGCGCCAATGCCAGTGAGTATGCGGATTCTGAGATTCCTGCTGCCGTAAGCGAATGGGCAAAGCGCTATAAATCCTCTCAACCAGATAACCCACTTTTGTGGTGTGACACCAATCAGGCGGACAAACTAAATCTCTGCTATCGGACTGCCTTTTATCAAGACTTCCACTGCAAAGGTATGTTGTCTGTAGAAGGATTCTCAGAACAGCTACCCAGTTCGATGGAGTACGACTACTGTCGTGATTTGTTTTTTATGCATACTTTAGGTTCCTCAACGGCTTCCGCTGATAACTCTTGAGCTATTCTGCTGTTTAGCCGGAAGCGGGTGACATTAAAGAGCATCAGTTTCCTAGGTTAGAGAACGAGAATTAGTCATCCATTTGTAAGTGCCAGTTTCGCACTCATCAGAATGAAGCCGCCCGCAAAACATTTGCCAATCAGATCTATCACTTTCTTCTGTTCCAGAACGTGCTGGCGCAGTGCTGCGGCAAAACACCCATAAATCACAAACACACCAAATGTCATCGCCATGAAGATCAGGCCGAGCAGGGTCATTTCAAGCGTTGTGTCGGGCGTGTTCGCGCTAACAAATTGCGGCAGGAAGGCGAGGAAGAAGACTGACAGTTTGGGGTTGAGCAGGTTAAGCAATATCCCGTCGCGGATGATTTTAAGAATGCCCGTGGTGCTTTCATTGGTGGTGACTTTCATCGCACCGGTCCTAAACCACATGCCCCAGGCCATATACAGCAACCAGGCTACACCCAGATAACGCACGATTTCAAAGGCGACCGCGCTGGCATGAAGCAGGGCGGCGAGGCCAAGGATGCTGGCGGTCATATGCGGGACAATACCCAGTGTGCAGCCAAAGGCGGCCCAGATGCTGGCCTTCATGCCGCGTCCCAGTCCAAAGGCAAGGGTATAGATCACGCCGGTGCCGGGCAGGGCGACGATGATGAGGGAGGTTATCAGGAAGTCGAGGCTGATCATGGTTCATCCGTTTGTTGAATGCTCTGTTGCCCTCAATCTACGGATGGACAGCAGAGCATTCTTGAACGGAATTGCACGATCTGATGGTTTGTCCCAAACCGTCATTCCGGGCGGAGCGGAGCGCAGACCCGGAATCCATGCGCAATCGCGGCAAAGATGGATTCCCGCTTGCGCGGGAATGACGATTGGGTTGGGAACCGTTTCTGAGGCCGTCGGCTAGTTCGCGCGAATGGCGCGGGCATAGCGGCCCGGTGTCAGGCCAAAGGCACGGATAAAGTGGCGGTTGAGGTGGCTTTGATCGGCGAAGCCTGCGCTGCTTGCGATATCGGCAAGGGTTTCGCCGGATTTGATCATGGTCCTTGCAAGATCAATGCGCCGCTGGATCAGATAGGCGTGCGGGGTGAGGCCCGTCGCATGGGTAAAGTCGCGCAGCGTCTGAAATTTGCTTAAGCCCGTGGCGTTCGCCAGGTCATCAAGGCTGTGGCTGTGTGTCGGGCTGTCATCAAGCAACGCCTTGGCGCGTTTGATCCGGGCATGGGCAACGGCTTGGCGCACGTTTGATTTCGGGGTGGGTTCACCGGTGCCGATCATGGTGTGATGGAGCATCATCAGCAGCATTTCTTCGCGCCGGAGCCGTGCACTTTCTTGCGATCCATTGGTGATGGCATCGAACAATGCCCCAAAGCAGCGCCGTACAGTGGGGCTGTCCATCACGGGCCGTGTGAATTCATATTGGTCGGTGGCGGCATCAGTAAGGTCACTTGCCGCGCGCGCGATCAGGTCCGGGTCAAAATACAACATGTTCCAGCCGCGTGGCCCATCGCCAATCGGATGGCCATCATGCACTTCGCGGGGATTGACCGTGATGATGTTGCCAGCTCCGGCCTCGACCATGCCGCGACCGGAGGCCGATTTCTGCGCCCCGGAATGCATGAAGCCAATGCCAAACGCCTCATGGGTGTGCTTGGCAAAGGAATGGCGTGTTTCGGCCATGACGGCTTCCACACCCAGACAATCATGGGCAATGACTTCGACCTTGTTCATCGCACAAAACTGGCAGCGTTTGAAGGTTTTGGCAATGGGACGATGAGACACGCCATGCAATCGGGCGTGAATGCTGAGAGGACACTGTCGCGGTGGCATCGGTATACGCGCGGCACCTGGCCGACAGAGATGGTCTCCGACGGGCAGGGCAAACACGTCTGCTGAAATCTGGATATATGTATGAACGGCTTAACAACCGGGCGTTTCCGGGGACGGGCAGAAGGGTGATCGCGCCGATCAGGCGTCGATGGCCGGTTCCTGAAGCTGCAATTCGCGCGCGATGATCACGGCCTGGGTGCGGCTATGGACCGAAAGTTTGCGCAGGATCGCCGATACATGGGCCTTGACCGTCGCTTCGGTGACATCAAGCTCATAGGCGATTTGCTTATTGAGCTTGCCTTCGGTCAGCATGTTCAGAACACGCAATTGCTGCGGGGTAAGCTGACCGATCTTTTCGGCAAGACCGGTGGCTTCATCATCTGCCGGGCCGTTTTCCATGGCCTCGCGCGCCCAGTCGGGCATCCACATGCCACCATCCAGCACGGTCTTGACCGCAAGGCCGATCTGATCGACAGGGGCCGATTTCGGTACAAAGGCCGACGCGCCGTATTCGATGGAGCGACGCACGACAGGAAGTTCCTGACTGGCCGAAACGATGGAAACCGGTATGTCGGGGTAGGATGCGCGAAGTGTGAACAGGCCGGTAAAGCCGTTCATGCCCGGCATATGAAGATCAAGCAGGACAAGGTCGATATCGCCTTTATGTGCCTCGACCTGATCAATCGCCTCATACAGGCTTTCAGCTTCAAGCACCGAGACATTTTCCAGTTCTGTGCTTAACGCCTGTTTGAGCGCCCCGCGCACAAGCGGGTGGTCATCAGCGATCAGAATCTGGAACGTTTCGGACATTGGATATTTCCCCTGAAAGTTATCTTTCCCCGACAGGTCGCAATTATTCTATCCCGTTCAAGCGGAACTCACAAATTATTAGGTGAGAAAAGGATGGGATATCTTGATTTTGGATTGGATGCGACCCGTTTGGCGACGATCTGCGCGACAGGTTTTGTCTGGAAAAACTGGCAAAAAGGTTGAGGGAAACCAAAGATCACTCTCGCCCCACGAAATGTGAAACTTTGGCCCCCCTCGCGCCACCGTTTGAGAGTATGCCCATTAAAATCGGTGCCGTAAACTCCGCATTTGAGGAAAAATGAAATTTATCTTATCAGTGTGATCAATGACCGAAATTCAGTTCTGACACACCACACTGCATTGCGAAATTGGCGAATTTATACAATCCGTTCCAAAACCGCGCAGCCCAAGGAAAAAAGGACACCTAAATGTCTGAACAGCCGCAAGTGATCCGCCGCGAAGACTATAAGGAACCTGACTTTGTTGTCGAAAAGGTCGAACTGGTTTTTGACCTTGATCGGGACGTCACAAATGTGAAATCGCGCCTGTTTATGGCTGCGAATCCTGCGCGCGGTACCGGAAAGGGGGACGAAGTTTTCCTCCATGGCGAGGATATGAAGCTCCTTTCCGTCACCCTTGATGATGCCCGTCTGGCCTCAAGCGATTTCAAGGTGGATCAGGAGGGCCTGCGCTTCACTGCACCAAGCGAAACCTTCATTGCCGAACTCGAAACCCAGATTTCACCGGCCAACAACACCCGCCTTGAAGGGCTTTATGTTTCGCAAAGTGCCTTTTGCACCCAGTGCGAGGCCGAAGGTTTCCGGCGCATCACCTATTTCCCGGATCGTCCCGATGTCATGGCGACCTATAAGGTCACGATCAATGCCAACAAGGAAAGCTGCCCGGTCCTGTTGTCAAACGGCAATCTGATCGACAGTGGTGATCTTGATGGCGGGCGTCATTTCGCGGTGTGGGAAGACCCGTTCCCCAAGCCGTCCTATCTGTTTGCGCTGGTGGCCGGTGATCTGGCCTGTGTCGAAGACAGTTTCAAGACCATGTCGGGCCGTGATGTGGCGCTGCGTATCTTTGTCGAACATGGCAACGAGGATCGCTGTGACTATGCGATGGACAGCCTGAAACGGTCCATGAAGTGGGACGAGGAGGTCTATGGCCTCGAATACGATCTGGATCTGTTCAATATCGTCGCGGTGTCGGACTTCAATATGGGGGCGATGGAAAACAAGAGCTTGAATGTTTTCAACGCCAAATTCGTTCTGGCACGGCCTGATACGGCGACCGATGTGGATTATGAACGCATCGAATCCATCGTCGCACACGAATATTTCCATAACTGGTCGGGCAACCGTGTAACCTGCCGCGACTGGTTCCAGCTGTCGCTCAAGGAAGGCTTGACCGTTTTCCGCGATCAGGAATTCTCGGCCGATCAACGTTCCCGCCCGGTGCAGCGCATTAAGGACGTCAACGCACTTCGCGCCGCCCAGTTCCCCGAGGACGCCGGGCCACTGGCCCATCCGGTGCGCCCGGACAGCTATATGGAAATCAACAATTTCTATACCGCGACAGTCTATGAAAAGGGTGCCGAGCTGATCCGCATGATGCATACGCTGCTTGGTCCGGATGGCTATCGCAAGGGCATTGACCTTTACTTTGATCGTCATGACGGGCAGGCGGTGACTTGCGATGATTTTGCCAAGGCAATGGAAGACGCCAATGGTGCGGATTTCAGCCAACTCAAACGCTGGTATTCGCAGGCAGGCACGCCGAAACTCAGTTGGCAGGGCGACTATGACGCGGATGCCAAACAATACCGCCTGACCATTACCCAGAAAACTGACCCGACCCCGGGACAGCCAGACAAAAAGCCGCTGCACATGCCGATCTCAATCGGCCTTCTGGGCGCGGATGGTTCTGATCTTCTGGCCAAAACGGTGGAACTGACGGAAGCCAGCCAGGAATTCGTCTTTGACGGTGTTTCGCAAAAGCCGGTTCTTTCCTTTAACCGTGGATTCTCGGCACCGGTCAACATCACCACCGATCAGCCTGATGAAGAGCTTGCTTTCCTGATGGGCCATGACAGTGATGCGTTCAATCGCTGGGAGGCCGGGCAGAAATATGCAACCCGTCTGATGCTGTCGGCCATTGCCGCATATGAGGCAAATGGCGGCGATGTTGATGCCGCCTTTGACGGTGAAAAGGACCGTGTCGATGCCTTCATTGCCGCGATGCGTCAGACACTTATCAATGATGATCTTGATAAGGCGTTTCGGTCTGATGCACTTGTGCTGCCGGGCGAGGCATTCCTGTCCGAGCAACGCAAGCCCGCCAATCCCGAGGCGATCTATCAGGTGCGAACCGCCCTGCGTAAACGTATCGGGCAGGCGCTATGCGATGATTTCGCCAATACCTATCACCAGAATGCGTCAAATGCGGCCTTTACCCCCGATGCCACGTCTGCAGGTCAGCGGGCCTTGCGGGCGACCGCATTGGCCTATCTGGTGGCAAGCGGCGAAGACGAGTATGCCGAAATTGCCGTCGCGCAATATGGCACGGCTGACAACATGACCGATCAGATGGCTGCCCTTTCGGTGCTTAATAACCTTGATCATCCGGGCCGCGAAACCGCCTTGGCCGATTTCGAGCAACGCTTTGCCAGTGATGCGGTCGTTTTGGATAAATGGTTCTCCTTGCAGGCCATGTCCGCGCGGGATGATACGCTGGCACGGGTCAAGGATCTGATGAGCCATTCGGCCTTTACCATGCGCAACCCCAACAAGGTCCGTGCGCTGATCGGGGCGTTCGCCATGGGCAATCCACGCCATTTCCATGCCAAGGATGGCTCGGGTTATGAATTCTATGCTGATCGCCTGATCGAACTTGATGACATCAACCCGCAGGTGGCAGCACGTTTGTGCTCGCCACTCGGCAAGTGGGCGAAATATGATGACGTTCGTGCCGACAAGATGAAGGCAGCGCTTAACCGCATCCTCGCCAAACCGGAAATTTCGCGCGATCTTTATGAAATCGCCTCGAAATCCGTGGCAAGCTGATCACAAGACCATTTGGGTCACATGACAAAGGGCAGCACCAGAAGGTGCCGCCCTTTGTTTTTGTGAAGATCGGATTGGAAAGCTGATCAGGTCAGTTTCATCCGCTCGCTGAATTCACGCATTTTTTCTGACAGGTTGCGCGCCACTTCCGAAAGGTTGTGGCTGGCAGTGTTCAGGTCATGGGCATTGCGGCCCGTGCCCTGCGCCCCGTCATTCACAAAGGTGATCATTTCATCCATTGATCCGGCACCTGCTGCAATGCGCTGCACGTTCTCGGAAATCTCGCCGGTTGCTCGGCGTTGCTCATCAACCGATTGGGTGATGGTCGACTGGATGTCGTTGACCTGGTGAATAACCTCGCCAACCGTGCTGATCGAATGTGCGGCCTTTTGCACTTCTTGCTGAATGGCCGCTGTCAGATCCCCAATCTGGCCAGTGGCACTTGCCGTCTGATCGGCAAGCGATTTGACCTCGTTGGCGACCACGGCAAAGCCCTTGCCAAGTTCGCCGGCACGTTCGGCTTCGATCGTCGCGTTGAGTGACAGAAGCTTGGTGCGATGCGCAATGTCATTGATCAGATCAATGATCGATCCGATCTCGGAGCTGGCCTTTTCAAGCGATCCGATATTGCGCTGGCTTTCCTCGGCTTCCTCGCGTGCCCGTCCGGTCACGTCGGATGCCTCGGTTGCCTGACGGTTGATCTCGGCGATCGACGATGAAAGCTCCTCGACTGCGGTCGCAACGTTGCGGGTATTGGACGCTGCCTCGCGTGACACATCCAACGCACTGCCTGACTGCTGCACGGTGTTTTCCGACTGGCTTGTCAGTTCATTGGCAAGGCTGAGCAACCCTTCGGACTGCTCGGTCACGGATTGCGCCACACGGGCGACCTCGGCCATCATTTCGGTGACCGCGATCTTGCTTTCCTCGCGCTCGGTTACGTCATTCCAGGCCAGCATGGTGCCCAAAAGGACGTTATCCTTGTCGCGCACCGGTGCCGCAAGGATATCAAGATATCCACGCTCGGTCTGGATGATCTCGGAGAACGGCAAGTTGTTCGGGTTGGCAAGCTTTGCCTGGAAGTCCGAACCAAGGTTCAAGAAATCACCAGACACCGTTTGGGGTGTCCCGCCAAGATAGTCCTGTGCGCTGGCATTAAGATAACTCAGCTTGCCATCAGCCAGAATCATTGCCGTCATGGTCGGTGTATTTTCGACCATGTTTTGCAAGATCATGGCCTGACGCACGGATTCACGCAGCGCAATCAGCGCCTTCTTCATTTCGCCGATTTCGTCATTGCCGACATCTGGCAAGTTGACGTTGGTATCGCCGTTCGAGATCGAAGTCATCGCACGGGCAAAAGCGCGCAGATTGCGCAGGACCGTTGTCCGCAACAGGATCCAGCCGACAATCCATCCCGCCAAAAGCACGCCGACAAGAATCTCAATCGACAGGAGCCGCAGGCTGTTGGTTTGCTCGTAGAAATCGGAAATATCACGGTCAAAGCGTGCCTCGGCCCAAACACCACCTCGGCCATCATCAATGGTTACGCTAACGGCCGCGCGGTGGGTTTCACCGGATTCTGCAGCCGCCATGTCGCTTGCTTCGTTGGCGGCTTCTGATGCGACATCGCCTGCATCATCAGCAGGGGCAGATGCATCTTCCGTTGACGGGGCCTGGGCCCCTGCCTGGGCCATTTCCAGTGATTCCAGGCTTTCAAACAGCACCGTGCCGGAATTATCAAGAATTTGGAAGTTGCCCCCCAGAACCTTGCCGATGCCTTCAAGCTGGGGCAGGGGGTCGGTGATGACTTCAAGGAAACCAACCGCCCGGAAACCGCCGACAGGCAGGATCAGGCTAAAGACCGGACGCCCATCCGGTGTCGCCCACATAAAGCTTGCAGGCTTGCGGGCTTCTGCCTTTTCGCGGTTCGCGAGATAGGCTTTGACTTCCGGGTCGTCAGTAACGCTTGCCCCCAGATTGGCCTCAGACGTTGCCAGCTGATTGAATTCCTGATCATAGGCAACCGCATCAAGAAGGTTCACATCCCCCTGCACGACCTCACGCGCGTTCGACAGAATGTCGAGTTCGGCCTTCATGCGGGTCTGGTCATTTTCCTGATAACTTTTGACCAGACTTCCAAGGCGTGACCACTCATTGGCAATGGGGGTGATCTTGTCGGCATAATCGGTCGCGATACGCGATCCGACAAAGAAATTAACTGTACCACTGACCGAGTTGTTCAGTGTTTCAATCGCAAAATTGCGATAGGTGTCACCGGTCCAAAGAAGCATCCAGGTCACTGCACCAGATACCAGTAACCCTGTTACGAGCAAAATTCGCCGTAACGTCAGAAGGCTGGTAGCGCCTCCTGTAATAGCCGTCTTCGCGGCCTTGTCTCCCGTCATTTTTGTCACTCCAGAGCAAACCGTACTTATTTTTTGTATTAATAATGTTGGCTCGCATCACTCCCATTCACACCCCTACTTCTCATGAGTAGTTTCCCTGATCCAACCAGAGCTTGATTTGGAACACAATCCCTTAGTTTGCTGTCCTTGAGGATAACTGCGGCTCTCAAGGTAATTGAAAGTGGCCGTATTTTGGAAATTCTCTTTTTGGTGGCGGCACTTAGCCATCAAACACGTGCGATTTTTGGCGAATTCAAAATTTTTCTGCGAATGTGTGTGATAATCGTTTGCATTTGAAAAAGTGATGCTCTATGACTGTGTTTGTCAAATGCAGGCGACAACGTCGTTTGTGACCAGCCATCAGGCTGACATGGCGTGCCTGATGGTTTCTATCTTCGGGACTCTCTCTCCCCGAAGGTCGATCTCTCTCACTCGAGGGGACTGGTATCCGGATCATTGTGCGGGACAATGCCGGGGAACATACCAGTCCCCCTTTTTTTATCCGAATGAATTGATCCTTGGGCAATCCTGGCGCGCTGTCAGGTTGTCCAGCGGTGCGGGCTTTAGCGTTTTATAAAGGTGCTGGCGGTTACAAACGCAGGGTAACTTTGATGTCGTGAAGGATCGCCACGTCCATGGCTGACGAAGACCACACCCCGAAAAACGATTTGCGCGCAACCCCGGATGCCCCGACGGACCCGGATGCCGGGCAAAAGGATGCACCGCTTCCGGCCTTCATTTACGGTCGAGACGGGCAGGGTGATGGCAATGGCCGCAGGGCAACACGGCCCGGTGATCGGCAAAACCTTAATGCACGGATAGCGGATATGGATCGCAAAACCCTTCTTGGCCTGGTCACAGGCGCAGGCATGCTCGGGCTTGTCTTGTTCTTTGCCGGAATGCTGGTTGGCGCAGGACTGTTTATGGATTCTGATGACGGTGCCCGCACCGCGCAGACAGAACAGCCGGAAGTCGAAATGCTGGCCTCTGCACCCGATGAGCCTACCGTGATCGAGGACGCGACACCGAACGTCACCGAACCCGCCGCGATTCCGGAAATCAGCGCCGACAGCGAAGACCCGGTCGGCGATCTGATTGCGCAACGCAGCGAAGCGCTTTCAGATGAGGCAACCGACAGTGCAGAACCGGCGGCGGACGCGACGCCAGAACCCGAATCAACCGATACCACCCCGTCCGAAGAGCCGGGCATTGCTGCCCCGGAAATCCGGGACGTGACCGGAACGGCTGATGTGCCCGAAGCACCTGATGCACCGGCCGTTGACGAGGCGACGGAAAGCACCGAGAGCGATCCTGCACAACCTTCTGAACAGGCAGCTGCGCCCGCTGAAGCTGAGGCCGAAGCAGAACCAGAACCAGAACCAGAACCAGCAACAGAAACTGCTGATGCCACACAAGAAGCGGCACCAAGTGCCCCGGCAGAGGATAGCGCTGCCGCGACCGATGCTGACAAGCCGTTTTCGGTTCAGGTTGGCGCCTTCAAGGTCCATGAAAATGCCAAGCAGCGCGCTGATGAACTGCGGGGCGAAGGACTTGAAGTGGCAGTGGTTGTGCGCGGACCAGAAAGCGAGGGGGCCTGGTACTATGTCCGGATTGGTGGCTATGCCAGCCTTGCTGCCGCCCGTGATGCGGCTGCCAAGATCAAGGCCGACCATTCACTTGACGGGTTCCCGGTACGTGCAGAGCCAAACGACCGCGTGGTGGATTGATCATCTGCGTCCGTTTGGGCGCACCTTATATATATAGATGCAGTAATGCGGGGCGGGGTGATGCAGGAACGTGTCACCCCGCTTTTGTTTTTGGCGATGCATCGGGGTTAACGCGATGATGTTGCCGTTTTCATCTTATCGGGTTTGTTTTTGTCTTCTGATTGGGGCATTCTACTTGCCATCCTCGAACAAAGGCGCTACGCGCTAGGTTCGCAAATATCAGACCGGCAGCCGCATGTTTCGGATGGCTGCAAAGCAAGACAGGATGACCGAAAGCACATGAGCACGCACAAGGATTTCCCGAACCTTCATATTCTTGATCATCCGCTGATCCAGCATAAGCTGAGCCACATGCGCAAGGTCAGCACCTCGACCAAGACCTTCCGTCAGCTGCTCAAGGAAATTGCGCTTCTGATGGGGTATGAAATCACCCGCGAGCTTCCTGTCAGCTACGAAGACATCGAAACCCCGATCTGCCCGATGAAGGCGCCTGTCATTCAGGGGCGCAAACTGGCCGTTGTGCCGATCCTGCGCGCCGGTTCGGGGATGGCCGATGGCCTGATAGAACTGATGCCGTCCGCGCGCATTGGTCATATCGGCCTGTATCGCGATCCGGAAACCCACATGCCGGTCGAATATCTCGTCAAGCTGCCGGAAGTCGAAGGCCGTACCTTTATTCTGGTCGATCCGATGCTTGCGACGGGGAACTCGGCGGTGGCCGCAATTGATACGCTGAACAAATACGGTGTGGCTGACAAGGATATCCGTTTCATGGCGCTGGTCGCTGCACCCGAAGGCGTCAAAGTCTTCCAGGATGCGCACCCGGATGTGCCGATCTATACCGCGGGCCTTGATGAAAAGCTCAATGAAAAGGCCTATATCGTGCCGGGCCTTGGCGATGCGGGTGACCGACTGTTCGGAACGCGCTAAGTCGGCGATCTTTGAGATGCATTAAAAAAAGGGTGCCTTCTGGCACCCTTTTTGTTTCTGGATTGTCTTGTCTAAGCTGTCTCAGCCTTTTGGCGACACCGTAATATCGACAATCGAGCCCGCAAACGATCCGCCGGTAAGCTTGATGGTGGCAACGCGGTTTTCGCGGTCATAAACCAGAACCGAAATGTCGGCGCGCACCACGGTGACCTTGCTCCAGCCGAAGTTGGGCATTTCACGTTCATAGAAGTCATACATCTGGGCGGGGGATCCGCCTGCATTCAGGACAACGCGTCCATGCCAGGCATCGGATGCACCAAAGATGATGCTTTTATCCATATCCAGCGAGGAATTGGATGGCATCGGAATATCGGTGAACTGGGTAAAGGATGGTCCCGGTTGTCCACCTTTGCCATCCCCACTGCCAGAGCCCGTGTTTGGCACTAGGTTGGTGCCCGAGCACCCGGCGAGAGAGAGCCCCGCAATTGCGGCAGCACATATAAGATATTGTCGCAGTCTCATCATCTTCCTTCGGTCCCCTGATGCCCGTCTTCTAATGAGGGGTATCTCTATCTCGCCCTATCATCGGGTGATAATGTAAAGGAAAGGTTCACATATTTGCTTTTGCAGCATTTTACGAACTTGCCTGAACGACGCACAGCCTGTCGGTCACATGTCGGCTTATACTATTAAGGGGTATCTGCGTTTACGCATTGCACCAAATCAAACGGATTTAATCTGTATAGGTGCGCTTGTCGGGATCCCGGTGCGGGGCATGCTGGCCTTTTTCGAATCATTTTGATCCGGTTTAATGTTTTTTGCGCGCCAAGAGCCCGGTCTTTGCAGGCTGATTTCAGCGGCTTTGCTGGGTTTTTCAACCACGGGTCTTGGGCGTGGTCTTGTTTGACTGTTATGGTTGGATGGGTCTGTTTGGCTATCGCATTGAAAAATAACAGTATTTATAAAAATGCCGATTAAATGCATTTTTTTCCGAAAAAGGTGTTTACAGGTTCGGATTGGGGCCCTATAACCCGCCTCCACCGACGGGGTGCGGCGCCAACGAGACGGCGACGCGGACTTGGCGGTTCGGGGCTTCGGCCTTTGAGTTCTTTGACATTGTAGATCAGAAGGAAGGGATGCGCGGGCAGCGTTATGGCGCTACAGTCTGTGCATCCTGGAGACGACGG
>Ga0114899_1000029_pt1 | contig 193219 bp, 195 predicted proteins | sample MalvireepMed_215_FD_83497 | JGI IMG/M metagenome (GOLD analysis project Ga0114899, IMG submission 83497) | Marine viral communities from the Global Malaspina Expedition - Malaspina viral metaG DeepMed_215 | ecosystem: Environmental > Aquatic > Marine > Oceanic | place: Mediterranean Sea...
CCATGTCCCGTCTGTTAACATTAATCTTGGCATGTAGGTTCGGTGTAAAGTTTTCTGGCGAATTCAATTATACCTTATCTTCATGCTGTTTGTTTTTCATACCACAAAGATCAACACGCCCTAAGGTTATTAGATAAATATTAAAATCATTTCTATAACCCTCCTAAAATCAATATTTAAATAACAAATAGGAAATACATATGAAAAAGCTATCTGTAGCAGTAGCAATATGTGCCGCACTTGCATCTAGTTACACAAACGCTGAAGTTCGTATAAATGGATTTGCTTCTATAGTGGGTGGAAAGAGTCTAGACAGTGATCAAACCTTATACGGGTATGACGATGAAATCTCATTTAAAAACGAGAGTAAGTTCGCTTTGCAACTCTCAGCTGACCTTCCAGCAAAGCTTATAACGGCCAAAAGAGCTGCATCTTTGTGGCAGAACCAAAGCGCTGTTTAACGCAGCAGAGAAAGCTTAGGCTACCGTGAGCTATGTAAAAACTTACGCAAAGAAGGTTTAAAAATAACACGCTACAAAACGCGAAAGTTAATGGCGAAGCTCAATTTAGTGGTTAAACAACGAGTAGCTTATAAAGTAACAACTAAGCGTAAACACTCTGATGCAGTTGCAGATAATTTGCTTAACCAAAACTTTAACCCGGTAGCATCCAATCAGATTTGGGCTGGCGACGTGACATACCTGAAAACTGGCGAAGGCTAGATGTACCTTGTTGTTGTAATGGATTTATATTCTCGCCGAATTGTTGGCTGGCATATTGATAAACGTATGACGACTGATTTAGTAATGAAAGCCATGACTAGGGCTTGTAACCTAAGAAAACCAACCAAAGGCTTGGTATTTCATTCTGATAGAGGGTCTCAGTATACAATTAAGCGATATCGCAACCTATTAAAGCATTATAGTATGCGAGCAAGCATGGATGATGTGGGGGCGTGTTGGGATAACACTGTTGTTGAAAGGTTCTTTGGCGGCTTGGAACATGATTGGTTGTTAAAAGTGGCTCAGCCAACGCGTGAGCACATGAAAAATGTCGTTATTGAATATATGAAATAATACAATCTGGAAAGCCTGCACTTAGCTAGTAACGATCAGCCACCAGTAGGGTATGAAAATTCTTTAAAAAAAGTGTCCGGCTGGAGTTGAATAGAACACTAAGCGAGTTGAGTTTTTTCTATTAGTGCTTCACACACCGCGATTACTTCAAGTACAGTTTTTTCAAAAGGGCCATAAAGGAGTTGAACTTGATTGATACTTGGCCAATTTCATCCTCTGAATTTACGCGCAGATTAGTGCTCAGTGATCCTTTACCATTTGCCAGTAAACTGAGGTTATTCGCGGTATCACTTGCTAATAGCCATAAAATTAACGACACAATAGATACTACCAGCATCAATGTGAGTGCCTGATCTGAGCGCTCTTTAGTACTTGCAACCAACTTAAAAAAAGTGAGCATCTGCTTTTGCCTGAGCTACTTTAAATTTTTCAAGCACATCATTGTACAGCGATGCTTTTCTTTGCGCCTGTTGCTGGATTTTACTAAAGTCGGCCGTACCATTTACCAAACCGTTTGCAATATTTGATGATATTTTTTCGTAATATGCTAACTGAACTTTTGTGTCACTATGAATATACGAAGCGTTTATTTGCTCAACCGCACTTATGTTGCTGATTTATGTGTTGTATATATTAACAGCTTTCTCTATTAACTCTTGCTCGTCAAATGTAACGGCTGCGTATACAGCTCATCGAGTTTTCCGACAGGCTAACATTAGCAGAAGTAAGCTTAACAACTTGATAGGAAAGCTTTTCCATTTCATCAAGTGCAGCCCTATTATCATTCATTGCAAAGTAATTGATTAAAACAATTACTAAAAATGCGAATACAGCGATACTGGTCATAGCATGAATTTCTTACTTATGCTGAGGTTTTTAAAAGAGAAACCTGAAGCTATATTCATTTACTCCGTTTAATTATCAATAGTGATTATCGGCTTAAGATGCAGAAATGTTAACTTTATTTTTAACTTTAGACGCTTTTTATACATAAAGTTAAATATCGTAACATTCGTTCGTAAACACTAACAACTGAAATATAGAGTGTTCTACTCAATGATCAACATTACTCCTAAAAGAGTTGTTTAATATTTTAAATTTTAGGCACAAAAAAACCAGTGACATTGCTGTTACTGGTTTTTGTATTTGGTGCGGATGGGGGGACTTGAACCCCCACGCCCGAAAGCACTACCCCCTCAAGGTAGCGTGTCTACCAATTCCACCACATCCGCATTTTTTAAGCTATTGCTTAGTGCTAAGTCAGCATGTTTATTTGAGGGAAATAAACAACTTAACGATTTAAAACTAAATTAATTTGGTACGTCAGAGCTTTGCTCTTTAGTTGATGTTACTGGCACATCTTCTTCAATTGGAGTCACTGTTTCAACAGCTGGAGCCGCTTCTAGGTTTTCCCATTCGTCAGTCTTTTTAATTTGACCGGCAGTTAGGTTACCTAACACAATACTAAGCACAAAAAAGATTGTAGCTAGTACCGTTGTTGTTTTCGTCATGAAATTTCCAGCCCCAGAAGAACCGAAAACTGTAGACGATGCGCCGGCACCAAATGATGACCCCATGTCCGCACCTTTACCTTGTTGGATCAAAACCATACCAACAAGCGCTAAAGCTACAATTAAATACACTACTAATAAAATTTCGTACATCTTATACGGTCCCTTTTGCACTATTGCAGATAGCAGTAAATGATTCTGCTTTTAAACTTGCGCCTCCAATTAGGCCGCCGTCTATATCTGTTTGCGCAAATAATAATTCGCTATTTTTTTCATTAACGCTACCACCATATAAGATGGTTAGCCCTTGTGCTAAATCGCTATCTAGTTCAGCAATTTTGTCACGGATAAATTTGTGAACACTTTGTGCCTGTTCAGGCGATGCAGTCTTACCTGTGCCTATAGCCCAAACGGGCTCATATGCTATCACAGATTCTTTTAGTGCTGCTACACCTAATTTATTAATTACTGCGTCAATCTGCGCAGCAACTACTTGTTCTGTTTGACCGCTTTCTTGCTCTGTTTCGCTTTCGCCAACACATAAAATAGGCGTTAGACCTACTTGTTGCGCGCGAGCAAATTTTGCAGCAACGGTATCATTGCTTTCTTTATATATACTGCGTCGTTCAGAGTGACCAACCAGTACATATTTCGCACCTAGCTGCTTAATTAGCTCTGCATCTACTTCACCAGTAAACGCACCTGGGGTATTCTCAGACACTGTTTGCGTGCCTGTTGTTACACCACTTGCAATCATTGCTGGGACTAGAGGAAACGGAGGAAATAAAACAATGTTTACTTCAGAAGATTTAACATCGTTAATAGCATCAGACAGTTGTTGAACGAGTTCTAATGAACCATTCATTTTCCAGTTGCCTGCGACCATCGCTTTGCGTGCTGCCATTTTTCCACTCCACATTAGAAAGCGGGCGAGATATTAACTCGACTCGCCCAAAGTTACAAGAGGTTATTGTTATCAATCAGTTTGTTTGCTCATAGATTCGACAACCGCTGCTATTTTCTGTGCACTATCTATTACTATTTTTTCTTGCTCAGCTTCAACCATTACTCGTACTACAGGCTCAGTGCCTGATTTACGCAGTAATACGCGCCCTTTATCTGCTAAGCTTTGCTCTACTTCAGCAACTGCGGCAAGCACCTCTGGAGCTTGGGTCGGATCAGTACCGGCAGTGTAACGTACGTTAATCATTTTCATTGGGTACTTAGTAAAACCGGCTCCTAAGTCTTGAAGTGTACGGTTTTGTGCTACCATAGCCGCAAGTACTTGTAAGCTTGAGATGATGCCATCACCCGTGCTGATTAAATCTAGATTCAACACATGCCCTGAGCTTTCACCGCCAATTTTCCAGCCTTTTTGCTGCAGCAGTTCCATCACATAACGATCACCGACTTTACTGCGAGCAAAAGCAATGTTTTTTGCTTTTAACGCATTTTCAAGTCCCATATTCGACATAACCGTGCCAACAACACCACCGCCTAAATTGTCATCTTGTGCAGCTTGGCAAGCAATAATATAAACCAAATCATCACCGTCGAATACGCGGCCATTATGATCAACCATCATCACACGGTCGCCGTCGCCATCATAGGCGATACCGACATCAGCTTTGTGTTCAAGTACTTTACGCTTTAATGTGTCAACATGGGTTGCGCCACATTCATGGTTAATGTTTACACCGTTTGGCTCACATGCATGGGTGATCACCTCTGCACCAAGCTCTCGCATTACAGAAGGAGCAATATGGTATGTAGCACCATTAGCACAATCTAAAACAATTTTAATTCCTTCAAGGGATAACCCTTGTGGAAACTGGCTTTTACAAAATTCAATATAACGGCCATCAGCGCTAGATAAACGTGTTGCTTTACCTAACTTGTCAGAAGCAACACAGGTCATAGGCTCGTCAAGCATCGCTTCAATTTCTAGCTCTACCTCATCATCTAACTTTAAACCTTGGCCATTGAAAAACTTAATGCCGTTATCATAATAAGGATTATGTGATGCGCTGATCACTATCCCCGCTTCAGCGCGAAACGTTTGCGCTAAATAAGCAACTGCAGGCGTTGGCATGGGCCCTAAAAGAATAACATCAATACCTGCTGCAATTAATCCAGCCTCTAGGGCAGTCTCCAGCATGTAACCTGAAATACGAGTGTCTTTACCTATAATGACTTTTTTAGTGCCATGAAGTGAGAGTACACGCCCTGCGGCCCAACCCAATTTCATCGCAAACTCTGGGTTAATAGGACCTTGACCTACTAAACCACGCACACCGTCCGTGCCAAAATATTTTCTTTCTTTCATTTAAAGTACTCCTTGTTTGCAGGCTTGATATACGCCAAGCACATCTGCGGTTTCTTTTACATCATGCACACGAATAATGTGTGCACCGTTTTGTGCGGCGATCAGTGCTCCAGCTAAACTGCCTGCCAATCTATCGTCTGTGTCTCTATTTAATAATTTACCAATCATTGACTTACGCGATAATCCCGCGAGCAAAGGAAGTCCCAATTTTGCATAATCGTTAAATTGAGCCAATATTTGATAATTATGCTTTAGTGTTTTTCCAAAACCAAAACCAGGATCTAAAATTAACTGGCTTTGTTTAATGCCAGCAGCTTCACATGCGGCTATTCGCTGGCTAAAAAAATCATTTATCTCACCCGCTAAGTCATTATAGTGAGGAGCGTGTTGCATACTACGAGGTTGTCCTTGCATATGCATTAAGCACACTGCGACCTCAGGAAACTGTGCAACCACATCGATTGCGCCGGGCTCTTGCAATGCCCGTACGTCGTTGACAATATCAGCACCGGCTTCAATCGCTTGGCGCATCACCTCGGCTTTACTGGTATCGATTGAAATAACGCAGTCACTTTGCTCACGAATAGCTTTAATAATAGGAATAACACGCTTTAACTCATCTTCAAGGCTAACATCAGGTGCGCCTGGGCGTGTTGACTCGCCACCGATATCTAAAATGGTCGCACCATCATCAAGTAGTTGCATCGCATGACTCAGCGCGGCAGTTGTATTTAAGAACTGACCGCCATCAGAAAATGAATCAGGGGTAACATTCACGATCCCCATAATCACAGGCTCTGCAAAATCAAGCGTTCGGCCGCGCGCAAGGTTAATTTTATTATTCATTGCTAACCTTAATATGTGATAATTTTGGTTATTAACATCAAACTGATACAAAAAAGCCCCGAACTTCGGGGCTTTTGGATATGTTATTTTAACGATTATTCAGCTTTATCATCAAGGTTTGTTTCATCTTTTTTAGATTCATCAGCTGGTTTTTGTACTTCATCAACTGATTTGTCTTTAGAAACATCTTCTTTTTCTGGTTTAGCTTCATGACGATCATGCGCATCACGTGGTTCACGTACAGGCTGACGAGCCATTAAATCATCAATTTGCTTCGCATCAATGGTTTCATACTTCATTAGTGCATCTTTCATTGCATGCAGAATATCAATGTTTTCTTTCAATATTGATTCTGCACGTTGATAGTTGCGGTCTGAGAATAAACGCACTTCTGAATCGATTACTTTCGCCGTCTCATCAGACATGCTCATAGAGCGACCACCGCCGCCACCCATGTACATCTCGTTTTGATCTTCAGCGTAAAGTAACGGACCTAGTTTTTCACTCAAGCCCCACTGCGTTACCATTTTACGTGCAATATCTGTAGCACGTTCGATGTCGTTACTCGCACCCGTTGTTACTTTGTCTTCACCATAAATAAGTGCTTCAGCAATTCGGCCACCGTAAAGACTTGAAATCATTGATTCTAAAAGCTCTTTAGAGTGACTAACACGATCTTGTTCTGGTAAATACATAGTCACACCTAGCGCTCGGCCACGTGGGATAATAGATACTTTATAAACTGGGTCGTGCTCTGGCACCATACGGCCAACAATAGCATGGCCCGCTTCATGATACGCCGTCATTTCTTTCTCTTGCTCACTCATCACCATGGTCTTGCGCTCAGCACCCATCATGATTTTATCTTTAGCAGCATCAAATTCAGCCATACTTACAACACGTTTATTACCACGTGCGGCATAAAGTGCAGCTTCGTTTACAAGGTTTGCTAAATCAGCACCAGAGAAACCAGGCGTACCACGCGCAATTACTGCCGCTTCTACGTTATCGCCTAATGGCACTTTACGCATATGTACTTTAAGGATTTGCTCACGTCCACGAATATCAGGCAAGCCAACCACTACTTGACGGTCAAAACGACCAGGACGAAGTAATGCAGGGTCTAGTACGTCAGGGCGGTTAGTTGCCGCTATCACGATAATACCTTCGTTACCTTCAAAACCATCCATTTCGACAAGCATTTGGTTTAGTGTTTGCTCACGTTCGTCGTGTCCACCGCCCATGCCAGCGCCACGTTTACGCCCTACCGCATCAATTTCATCGATAAAGATTATACAAGGAGCTGCTTTTTTAGCTTGTTCGAACATGTCACGTACACGTGATGCACCTACACCTACAAACATTTCAACAAAGTCAGAACCCGAAATAGTAAAGAACGGTACTTTTGCTTCACCAGCAACAGCCTTAGCAAGTAATGTTTTACCTGTACCTGGAGGACCGACCATAAGTACGCCTTTAGGAATACTACCGCCTAATTTTTGAAACTTAGAAGGGTCACGTAAAAAGTCCACCAGCTCGGTTACATCGTCTTTGGCTTCATCACAGCCAGCTACATCAGCAAAGGTCGTTTTGACTTGATCTTCACTCATTAAGCGGGCTTTACTTTTACCAAATGACATGGCGCCTTTGCCACCGCCACCTTGCATCTGACGCATGAAGAAAATCCACACACCAATAAGCAGGATCATAGGGAACCAAGAAATAAAAATGCTTGCTAAAAACGATTGTTCTTCAGGTTTAACACCTTTAACGTTCACATCGCTTTTTAACAAATCATTCAAAATGTCTTTGTCATAAATAGGCATAATGGTTTGAAAACGCTCGCCACTATTTTTTATGCCAGTAATTGTGCCACTACCACTTTCAATAGACACTTCTTGTATAGAGCCGCTACGGGCGTCTTTTACAAATTGACTGTAACTTGTTTGACGATCAACTTGATCGCCGCCATTAAAGCTCTGAAATACTGACATAAGCACTACTGCAATAACCAGCCAGAGTATTAGATTTTTCGCCATATCGCTCAAGGGGTTAACCTCTTGTATCCAATTAATTTAAATTCAACTAAACGCCAAGCAACTGTACTACAGTTTGTATCCAGTCGCTACTATATATACTTCCCGAGAACGGGGACGCGAGGCATCCGGTTTACGTATCTTCACTGCTTTAAAACTATTACGTACATCTTGCAAATATTGATCAAAGCCTTCACCTTGGAATACTTTAACAATAAACGCGCCATTTTTCTTTAAAACTTGGTTGCACATATCAAGTGCAAGCTCAACCAAGTACATGCTACCTGCCTGATCAACCGAGTTATTGCCACTCATGTTAGGTGCCATATCAGACAATACCACATCTACATTTTTACCATCAATACGTTTTAACAATGCATCAAGTACCGCTTCTTCACGAAAATCGCCTTGTAAAAAGTCAACACCCGCTAAAGAGTCCATAGGTAAAATATCACACGCAACCACTTGGCCTTTGTCACCCACTTTTTCAGCTAAGTATTGCGACCAACTCCCTGGGGCTGCGCCTAAATCAACAACGGTCATCGCTGGGCGCAATAACTTATCTTTGTTTTGGATTTCGTCTAATTTGAAAACAGCTCGAGAGCGCCAGCCTTTTTTTTGCGCTTCTTGAACATATTTATCATCAAAATGTTCTTTAAGCCAACGTTGTGAACTGGCTGACTGTTTTTTATTTGTCATAAATTAACACGCAACTAATTAGTAATATTCTCTAGATGGCGTTAGAATACCCTTAATTCAAGCCATATTCAGCAAAATTTGTAATATCATGACATTATCAAACAAACAAAAGCAGTTTTTAAAAGGTCAGGCGCATAGCCTTAAGCCTGTAGTTTTACTAGGTTCTAACGGTTTAACCGAAGGCGTAGTAGTTGAAATCCAAAGCGCACTAGAAATTCACGAATTAATTAAAGTGAAGGTGCCAACAGACGATCGTGAAACCAAAAAGCTTATTTTTGATGCTATTGTTCGCGAAACAGGGGCTACTAAATTACAGACTATCGGTCATACGATTGTGCTTTATCGTCAAAGCCCTGAGAAAAAAATTCAATTACCTCGTGGCTAATAAGGCCATTTAAAGGTAAAACAAAAAAACCAGCCATTGCTGGTTTTTTTATGCCTGCTTAAAAACCCATTGTCAGCGTTTTAACTTCATAACTATTATTTTCTAGTTTACTCACTAAATAATAATGCCCGTACTGACTCTCATCCATACTTTCAATAGCTTGGTTACTCAATAATGAAGCCAACTGCGGTGTGGTATTACTATGCCCTATTACTACCACAACGCCATTTTGTGCTAATAATTGTTTTTTCAATGTCATTAGATTAGCAGCATCATAGGTAATAACTTTAATATTATAATACGCGGCTAATGGCGCTGCCGTGCTTAGGGTGCGGTTATAGTTACTGCTGAATAACGTTATGTTTGGGTAAGTGTTAACTAACGAAACCAAGTGCTTAGCACGCGCTTGGCCTTGGGCAGTTAGAAATGGATTTTCCCCTGTTTGTTTTTCGCTATGTCGAAACAAGTAAACCTGTTCAGGGGCAGAAAAGGCGGGTTGGCAAATAAATAATAATGCTATCAACAATGTTTTTATGTGGGCGTTCATTATTGCTTCTCTCGTTTATATACTAATAGGCGATTTATAAACTCAGTTGTAAGCTCATTTATGAGTCCAGTTTCTGCATTTAAAATTAAGCTAAAGCCAACATTTAAGTGTGGAAACACAACCAAATCACTGCGATAACCTTGCACCCAACCACTGTGGTAATAAAGCGTTTCATCATCATAATCATACACACGCCAGCCTAGCCCATAGTAGGCTTCGTTCATGTGCTCTCGCCATACTCGTCTGTAGCGTTCTTTTTTAGTATGTGTATAAGGACGCGTTTGCGTGATCAATGCATCTAAGGATAATACCGATGGATATTGCCCTAATTGCGCATTTAACCAAATAGCCATATCTGACGCACTGGCGTTTACCCCAGCTGCCGGAGCGACTTTATAATAATTCTTTTTTAAACGGGCACTGTACCAACGCTTTTTTCCACGCACATGAGGGTGTGCGTAGTTACTATCTTGCACCATGGCGTCGTAGCCTAAGCTTGCATCGTTCATTTTTAGAGGGATAAAAAATGCATCATTGAGCCACTGAGTATAAGTTTTGTTGGTGCTTTTTAAAATCACGTCATCAATTAAACTAAACATGACATTTTGATAGCCATAACAGTCACCGGGTTCGCATATGGGTTTTACACTTAATAGCTTTTCTACAATATCGCTATACCCCATTCGCGATTCGATTAAATTATCGTATGCATTCGGTACTAGCCCACTAGAATGGCTTAAAATATGAAAAACCTTTAAATCATCTTTGTAGTCGGTTTGTTTAAATTCAGGAATGTAATGACTAACAGGAAAATACAAATTAAGTTGTTCTTCATTTGCAAGTTTTGCCGCTAACGACCCTGCAAACGTTTTAGATACTGAGGCCAAACGAAACCGAGTGTGTGGATTAATTTTTTGCCCACTGCGCACTTTGGTATGCCCCATAGTATGTATATAATCACGCGCTTGTGCGTTGACGATGGAAAGCGCTCCGCCCGGAATCTTTTTTACTTTTAGTTTTTTTTCTACGTAGCGTCCATAATTTTTAACAAAAGCTTCCCAGTCAGGATCTGTGCTTGCGCTTGCCTGTAAATGCGTCCCTAAAATACATAAAGCAAAAAAATAAAAGGGTAAGGAGTTAAAATACTTCATTCTTAGCTAATTTTTCTTTTTTAGTCATAATCAGCCTCTATAATATCATGAACTTTTGCTCGGACTAACGTACAATATGTTCGATTAATGGCTTTTGAGTGGATGTAAAATATTTATGCGTTTTTTAGTTGTATCACTTTTTATTGTATTAGCTTCAGGTTGTGCCGTAGTTAAGCAGCCTGCAGAACCTTTAGCAATGCCTGCAAAACCTTTGCTTAAGAGTCAAACTTACCAACTTAAATATGAAACCGAGCATGCTTCACCGAAAGTAAAATCGGTGCAATTACCTGCACATAACATCAAAAAAAATCAGACTGTCAGAGTGATCGTAGACCGTGCAAGTGTCACCGACACATTAGTATCTCAAATTAGCCAAGCACTTAACGATAAACAACTAAAAGTTACCACAACCGATAACAGTGATTACACGTTAGCTATCCATCAAGTTGACCTTGAGTTTATAGATGATGCTAAGTACATCCTAGCGCAGCCAGAAAAACCTTATTCATTGTTTTCAAAAGTAGCACAGCAATTCCCTTCTCAACAATGCGCAAATATACTGGCACAAGTTAGTATGCGCCTTACACACAAAGCAACGGGAGATGTAGTGTGGTTTGCCAAATCATCAATAGATAGTGCAAGCTTTCACCGTGAGCCCCTAATCTATAGCTTTACTGAAGAAAAAAAGATCACTAACGAGTTAGAAGTTGTTGCGTTTATTCATAAACATAATACCGAACAGGCTCGGCTTAAGCGTGCTGAACTTAAAAATGAAGTAACGGCCCCTGCTTATAAAACCATTACTAAACTGAGTCGTTTAACTAAATTAAATGGGCCATGTACACGTACTGAGATCAGCGCATTAACTCCCATGATGCAATTTTACTTAAGCAGTATACTTATCGATAAAATTAAAGTTCAGTAGTTGCAGGACGACCGCTACATTTTTTTTACAGATTTAGCCAAGAGTTTGACAATATACTAGGGTCTGTTGACCTTTCAAGGTTAAATTTGCAGCAGTCTGTTTGGTATTTAGGCAAGGCAGCGCATATGTGGTGTGGTTATTCCCCATAAATAGGCGATAACGCAGCATCAATGCCAAACAGGCGCTGCCCGAAGGGTTCTGCCTAGGGGCGATTTACTCTTTGTTGCTCGGTTTTGACTTAGCCCACTAGGTTACAAACCTCGCGCCGCGATTAAACCGCCCCTAGTTTGAACAAATTTTAATCCGCAAAGGTCAACAGACCCTAGCCTCTTTAGCAAACTCTAATTTAGGTTCCAAGGATGAAGCATTTCCCACAAAGACATTTTTTCCGTTGTGCAGCCTTATTGTTTGCGCTCATTTTTAGTGGCCAGAGCACAGCAAGCAATCGTTACTATGCCGATAACACATTGGAACCCACTACAGGGTTTGCCTGGGACTGGAGTGCAGGAGCTGGTTATTACATAGAAGATTCTTATTTGGTGGGCATGAATTCTTATGATGTTGGCGCCGAGTTAGATTTAAGCCTTGCAGTTTCTTACGATAATTTTTACCTTGATTTTGATCATAATCAACTCAGCGGTGGACTTGTTTTAGGCTATAGCTTAATTAACAAATACGATTGGGGCCTTGATTTATTAGGTACTAATTCGCAAGCCGGGTTTGACGAACAAGGCTTAGGTATTTATAACGATGGCATTATTGAGCCACTGCGCGGTATCAAAAAACGTAACTATGATTTTGATACTGGCCTTCGATTAACACGTCGATTTGAAAACTCACAAATTTCCCTTGAATACTTACATGATATATCTGGTGCTCATAATGGCTGGGTGGCAAACGTATTTTTTAGTCATATTCAGCCTTGGCGTAATTGGGAGTTTCGCTCTGGTATTGGCCTAAGTGCCTACTCTGCAGATTTTACAAACTATTATTTTGGTATTGATAGCGATGAAGCAAACGCAACTCGCCCTATTTATCAAACCAATGCCAGTACCAGTATTATGTTTGAATTTCATGCTGAATATCCCATTAATCAAGATTGGGTCTTTTTAGCAGGCTGGTTAACGACGTGGTTTTCAAAAGAAATTGATGACAGCCCAATTATTTCCCAAGGATATCAACACAAAGCCAAGGTAGGCGTGCGTTATGTACTTTAGATTTTTTTACTGTTTATTGTTTAGTTATTCAGGCTCTTTGCTGGCAGCCCCAGTGCAAATACCCGCTCAATTGAGTGCAGTACCTGATACCTGTGTGGCCTTACGTGAAGGACGTCACTGTTACGCCGATGTTGTTTTGTCATGGCAGCAAGTAGAAGTGGGAAATTATTGTCTACGCGATGCCACCTCAAAGTACATTATGCAGTGCTGGCTTAAACAGCGACAAGGTTCGTTTAATTATGCCTTTGACTCAACGCAAAGTATTTCGTTTGAACTATTTGACAGTAATACATCACAAGTCATTGCCGTCACAGAAGTAAAATTACAATGGGTGTATCAAAATAGGCAAAAAAAGCGGCGTTGGCGGTTATTTTAGTCACACACTATAAACATTATGATAGCTAAACATCATTTAGGTATGCGAAGAAAGCTTATGGATAATTACGGTACTATTTTACTGGTTGAAGATGATATTTCTCTTGCACAGTGGGTCACTGAGTATTTAACAGAGCAAGGCTATGTTGTACATGTATGTCATCGAGGTGATGAGGTTATAAGCCAAGTAAAACGTTTAAACCCACAACTTATTTTACTCGACATTATGCTGCCAGGGCTTGATGGTATTAGTGTATGTCGTGAGCTACGTAGCTTTTATCATGCCCCAATTATAATGCTTACTGCCCGCGATGAAGAAATGGATGAAGTCATTGGGCTGGAAGTCGGTGCTACCGATTACATAATAAAACCGGTACGCCCTCGCGCATTGCTTGCACGCATTAAATCGGCCTTGCGCTATAGTAGCGACACGCCTAAAACCGATGATCAAGCAAATATGATCAATATCGGTCAATTAAGTATTAATACCGAGTCACGCAACGTTTCCCTTAACCAACAGGATGTGAACATTTCAAGCGCAGAGTATTTATTACTGCATTACTTAGCCAGTAATGCAGGACAAGTTGTATCACGCGATGCGGTGTTTAAAGCAACCAAAGGCAGGGAATATGATGGCCTAGATAGAAGCGTTGATGTGCTTATTTCTGCCTTGCGTAAAAAGTTTAATGATGACCCACAAAAACCAGAAAAAATTAAAACCATTTGGGGACGTGGTTATTTGTTTGTGACTACAGCGTGGTAAGTTTTAATGCCTGAGTGCTTAAAATAATTAGCGCGATAGTAATAAAAGTCACTTCAATACACCCAGCCTATTATGGAATAGCATCAATGAAAAAGTTTTATATTTCACTACTAGGCAGTGCGCTGCTTTCAATTATTGTTTTAGGTTGGCTTATTGATGCATTTAGCCAACAAGCGCATGCGCCTTTGGATGAGTTTAGCGTTCAAAGCCAGATTATTGTCGGGTTAAGTAAACAGCTCACGGCGCTTAAACCCGATGCTCGCCCACAACAAGTAACAAAGCTCGCCGCTGACTTTGACCTTATACTTAACTACAAATTAAATCAGTCGCTGGCACTGCCCTTAGCGCTATTAGATAAAATGCAAACCCAAGGCGGATTAATACTCGAAGATGAGCAAGGCTTTTATATGCTCTACACAAATGATGAGTTAAGTCCTTATCATTTAACCATGCGTTTAGATAAACCTTATGAGGCCACACAACGAAACGATATTATTTTAACGCTATTATTTTACACTGGCTTATGTGTTTTTATGGGTTTTATTATTACCCCTTTAGCAAAGCGCCTTACGGTGTTAAACGAAGCAGCAAAGCAATTTGCATCTGGTAATGTTAAAGCGCGTATTACCCCCTCTCGATTTACCTATATAAAAGATGTGGAACTGACCTTTAACCGTATGGCGAGTCAAATTGAAAAGCTAGTTGCTGAAAACAAGCTAATGGCCTCCAGCTTATCGCATGATATTAGAACTCCAATTGCTTGCTTACGCTTTGGTGTCGACGCCGCTCTTGATAGTCATGACGAGAGTAAAATAAAGCATTATTTAACTCGCATGGAAACCGACTTGGATCACATGGAGTCAATGCTAAAAAGCTATTTAACGTTTGCTACTTTAGAGCAAAATGCGAATAAACTTACTTACTCATCAGCAAACCTTAAACAATACCTAAGTGATATTGTATTGCAACTTGAGCCTAGAATAACCTCTCGCTCGCTTAATATTTCTTTAGAATGTGATGATCATACCGTTTATGCTGACTTACATTGGCTGGCAAGAGCAATCACCAACTTAATTAATAATGCCTGCGACTTTGCAAATCACAGCATTCAAGTAACCGCTTCAGTCCAAGAACGTTCTCTGGTGGTGAACATCGCCGACGACGGACCAGGCATTGCTCAAGAAAATAATCATAAAGTATTTAGCCCATTTTTTCGTGAACGCAGCCACCGTAATCGCAGTGATAATAGTTATGGCTTGGGATTAGCAATCGTCGCCAAAGTTGCCGATTGGCATCATGGCACTGTAAAAGTGAGTAAAAGTGAACGACTCTCAGGCGCCTGCTTCACATTAACCATCGCTCAGTTTGAACATTAATCAACAATGCAAAGATGCTCAATACAGCTGATAAACGAAATATAATTAAAAAAATTGTGCTATTTATAATCAAAATACGCACGTGTTATTTATACAGCTAAATAAAACGCAATAATTGTGCAACACAGACTAATAAGCACTTTTTATTTAATTACAATTCCAGTAGATTGTCACGGCGTCGAAAAAATAGAGAAGCAGAATAATATGAGTGCAGTAAGAGGTGAGTTTAGCTCCCGCTTTGGTTTTATAATGGCTGCGGCAGGATCAGCTGTTGGCTTGGGTAATATTTGGGGTTTTCCGACCCAAACAGCAAGTAATGGGGGCGCTGCATTTTTAGTCGCGTATTTAGTGCTGGCTTTCTTTTTAGCCTACCCTGCGCTAATGGCAGAATTGATGATAGGTCGCCATGGGCAAGCTAATGCAGTCTCTTCATTAACTAAATTAACCACGCGACCATGGCAAAAGCAATTTGCCTTTGCTGTCGGTTTTGGTGGTATTTTATGTGCTGGATTTATTTTAAGTTTTTATGCCATTGTTGCCGGTTGGATGTTAAGTGCCACTTTAGAACCGGTAACCACATTAGTCGGGGCTGATGCCGCCTCTTTATGGTTAAGTGAGCAATCGCTTACTCGTAATATTATTTTCACTGTTTTATTTATTATTTTAACTGTTGCTATTATCAGCCGCGGTGTAGAAAACGGCATCGAAAAATGGTCTAAACGCTTAATGCCCGCTCTGCTCGGTATTTTGTTTGCCCTAATTGCCTACGTGATGACTCAAGAAGGCGCTGTTGAGGGGTTAAAAGCTTACTTAGTCCCTGACTTTTCTTCTATTTTTGACCCTACATTGTTAGTGAGTGCCTTAGGCCAAGCTTTCTTTTCATTGTCACTGGGCACCAGTGTGATGATTATATATGGCTCCTATATCAGTAAAAAAGAAAACCTTGTGTCCCTTGGCGCGTATGTAACCTTAATTGATGTGTTTATAGCGTTTGTAGCGGGTTTATTGATCATCCCTGCTATGTACGTGGCACAAGCGCAAGGTGTTGAAATATTCTCTTCAACTACAGGTAAACTTCTCTCTGAAGATACTCTCGTATTTCAGGTATTGCCTGCCTTATTTGATGGCATGGGTGATGTAGGTTTATTTGTTGGTTTTGCTTTTTTTGCATTGATGAGTATTGCCGCACTAACTTCATCTATTTCCATGCTAGAAGCGCCAGTGTCGTACACGGTAGAGCGCTTTGCGATGAAACGTGTTCAAGCAACGTGGTTAATAGGCGCTTTAATTGCCATAGTGAGCATTATTATAGTGTGTAACCTAGGCACTTTATTTGGCTTAGTGATCACCCTAACAACCAAAGTTGCACAACCTTTATTAGGGCTTATGTGCTGTATATTTGTAGGTTGGATCTGGTACAGATCGTCACTACTTAAAGCGATTCAGCAAGGTAACCCTGAGGTGCATAATACGTTATTTTGGAAAATATGGCCTTGGTATACCAAGTTTGTATGCCCTGTTGCGATTAGTTTAGTGTTTTTGCACTCCCTACTAAGCTAGTTATAAGATGCATAAAAAAGGTCCACATCAGTGGGCCTTCTTAGTGGAGCAATACTACTGCTTTAAAATCATATCTTGATGGGGTATACCATCTTCTAAATATTCATCACCAACACATTCAAAACCGAATGAACGATAAAAATTCAGTAGATAGGTTTGTGCGCCAATATAAATATCGCGAGTCGGCCATTGCGCCTTACAGCATGCTATTGCTTCATTGACTAACTGTTTGCCTAATCCAGAACTTCGCTGTGACTGAGCAACCAATACACGCCCTATCGCACTGTACTGAGCATCTTTTTCATAACAACGAGCATAGGCATATACTATTTGCCCATCAAGTAAATAGACATGGCGTGTAGTGTCTGCGATATCGTGATCATCAAGTTCGGGGTAAGGACATGCTTGTTCTACAACGAATACGTCGACACGTTCACGCATGATTGAAAATAGGGTTTGGGAATCGAGCGCAGAGAATGGCTCACATTTAAACGCCATTTAAACACCTTTTTTATTGCAGGGCTTACCTAAAGTAAGCCCCTAAAGCGATTAAGCAAATAATCGTTCTAACTGATCACATAACTGCGATAAATTAACATGATCATGCTCTATGGTTAAATCAACATAGCCATCACTTCTAAACGCTCTGTCTAATTCAATTAATACATGGGTTTTATGTGCTTCAGGAATAAACGACAACTCTATTTCTTTTATGCCAAACAAACTGCGGCTATTAGGCTGATACTCAAGCTCTTGATAACACCCCGACACAGATTGAAAAGTAGGGGCACGTAAATGGCCTTGCTCTACATCGGCTTTAACTAAGCTAAAACCAAGCTTTTCCATCGCTTGCATGCATGTTTTAACCGCTTCATTAGGATAAATGTGTAAATGGTCTTTATCTGTTGGATCAAGCGCAAGGTCAATATCAAGGCCTGTTTCTAACCATACATAAGATTGATTATAACCTGCATTAATTTCAGTTATAGGCGTTTCTGAGTGTAAACGGGCTTCAAACGGAATAGTTCTTACTTCACCGGGCTCAATAATACCAATATCGGTAATGCGCCACTGGTCAATCACATGATTAGTGAAATAATCACCGTCTTCACTCGCCACTTTTACACGGGTAACTAACATTAAGTCTAAACCGGTAATTTCTTGGCTCACATCACCTGCAGTAATTACAATTTGCGCGTTAAATAATTGCCCTGGCTGAAGATGCTCGGTCTCTAAAATAGTATCTACTTTGGCGGCACCAATGCCTACCGAAGCTAAAATCTTTTTAAACATATTTTCTCCTTAAGCTAAGCAACTCTAATGTTTGCTTACGCTTAAACTCCTTCGTTATGGCATCTTAACCACATTTAAAAGCTCTTGTCAGCGAAAAACTGCTATTTACATGCTGTTTACGATAAAACTAGCCATATATGTGCATTTTTTATACATTGAAGCTACTTTACCTCTGCATAAACTGACAGTAGCAATCATTTGATAAATACTCTCTATCACGTAACTAACTGCGTTAAATAAGTAGATTAATTGTCAATAAGCATTGTTTTTCGCTACACTACAGTGCCTAAAAAAGTGGTATTAATAACTATGGAACTAATTTATTTTGCTACCGCCTTCGTCTGCGGTTTTGGTATATACCAGCTAAAATTGCCGCCACTTATCGGCTTTCTTATGGCTGGATTTATTCTTAATTTAGCGGGTTATAAAAGCACGGAACTGCTGGAGACAATTGCATCTTTAGGGGTTACACTGCTACTTTTTAGTATTGGCCTCAAGCTTAAAATTTCAAATTTAATAAAACCTCAAGTCTGGGCTCCGGCCACCTTACATATTATTCTAAGCAGCGCTTTATTTAGTGGCTTTATGCTACTACTGGGTGTTTTTGCACTGCCATTATTCGTCGATTTAAGTTGGCAAAGTGCGCTGTTAGTTGGTTTTGCTCTGAGCTTTTCAAGCACCGTATTTGCGGTAAAAGTTCTTGAAGAGCGCGGTGAAATGGCAAGCCTGCACGGTAAAATAGCCATTGGTATTTTAGTTATGCAGGATATATTTGCGGTTATATTTTTAGCGGTCAGTACCGGTAAGTTGCCGAATATTTGGGCCTTAGGGTTAATTATTGCCTTACCTTTATTTCGCCCTGTTATGTACTGGGTTTTAAACCGCTCTAAACATGGTGAATTACTGCCGCTATTTGGGTTTTTCTTTGCCTTAGTAGCAGGTTATAACGCCTTTGAATTTGCAGGTCTCAAAGGTGATTTAGGTGCTTTGATTGTAGGTATGATGTTCGCACCACACAAAAAAGCCAGTGAATTGTCTAAGTCATTGCTTAGCCTAAAAGATATATTGCTAGTTGGCTTTTTCCTAAGCATTGGTTTAAGTGCAGAGCTTACTGCCCACTCCTTAGTCGTCGCTTTAGTGCTGGTATTAATTATTCCAATTAAAACCCTGCTTTATTACATACTAACCAACCTATTTAAACTTCGTGCGCGTACCTCTTTGTTAACAGCATTTAGCCTAGCTAACTTTAGCGAATTTGGTTTGATTGTGTGTGCAGTTGCCGCATCTACCGGCATGGTTACCTCTGAGTGGCTTGCTGTTATTGCGATTGCGGTGTCGATCACCTTTGTAATTGCTTCTCCTTTAAATAAACGCTCTAACGAGCTATACGTTAAAATTGAACGCTTTTTATTAAAGTTTGAAAGCAAAACCCGCTTAGCTGAAGAGCTCCCAGTAAACTTAAATGACACAAAAATTGTTATTTTTGGTATGGGTAGAATTGGCACAGGTGCCTATGAAACAATAAACGCAACTCATCCGGATGTTGTTGCAGGTATTGATATTAAGCCTGAGGTAGTTGATAAGCATGTAAAGCGAGGTCGCCGAGTATTAATTGCCGATGCCACCGATCCTGATTTTTGGCAACGTGTTAACCACTCCCACGTTGAAATGGTAATGCTAACTATGCCTAAGCACATGCAAAATATTTTTGCCTTAGAGCAATTACAAGCATCGGGTTATAAAGGACAAGTAACGGCGATTGCCAACTACCCCGATCAGCAAAAAGAATTAGAAGAAATGGGAATAGACTCTACTTACAACTTTTACTTAGAAGCAGGTAGCGGTTTTGCAGAGCATGTAAAGCAAACCCTGTTTCCTTAATAGGGTTTAGATGCAAATAGATTGCATTTACATTCCTTTACATCTGCGTATTTTATTGGTTTAAATATAAGGTAAAATGTCAGTGTTGGTTTAGTTAAGCTAATACCTAAGTGTGTATTTAAATATACACAACTGGACCCCTTGCTTTTAATTAACCAATAAGATTCTCAAATTAGAGGGCCTACTCCCTCTATCAATAGGCTGTTACTTGCCCGTTACAGCCTATTTTAATTCTTTATTATCCCTTACACTTAGCACCTCAATTCATAAAAGATGTCAATAATGGATCCTCAACAACTTAAAGTCGCTATTAATACCATTATGCCGTTTGGTAAATATGCGGGACGTCCCTTACTTTTGCTGCCTGAGCATTATTTAGTGTGGTTTAAACAGCAAGGCTTTCCTGATAGCAAGCTCGGCTCTCAACTTGCAATGATGTACGAAGTGAAGCTTAATGGTTTAGAGCAAATGTTGATGCCATTACTAGAAAAAAATAGTAAATAAAATAGAACTTTTCTATAAGTGGCCTGTCTATCTATTTGCTACTTGTTGATTTTTTGGTTTTAAACCGCAAAAAAGCGCCTTTAAGGCGCTTTTTTATTGTGTGGAATTTACTAGGGTCTGTTGACCTTTGCGGATTAAAATTTGTTCAAACTAGGGGCGGTTTAATCGCGGCGCGAGGTTTGTAACCTAGTGGGCTAAGTAAAAACCAAGCAACAAAGAGTAAATCGCCCCTAGGCAGAACCCTTCGGACAGCGCCTGTTTGACATTGATGCTGCGTTATCGCCTATTTATGGGGAATAACCACACCACATAAGCTCTGCCTTGCCTAAATACCAAACAGACTGCTGCAAATTCAACCTTGAAAGATCAACAGACCCTAGTCTAAGCTAATAATAAACTTAACCCCTCCCAGTGTTGAGTCTTCAATTGCGCACTGCCCTTTATGCCATGACACAATTTTTCTTACTATCGCCAGCCCTAGCCCAAACCCTCCGGTTTTTTTATCACGACTTTTATCTAAGCGCGTAAACGGCTTAAATACTTTTTCGCGCTCAGAGAAGGCAATACCAGGGCCATCATCTTCAACCACTAACAGTAACTTTTCATCGGCAGTACTTAAACTAATATGTACACTTTTCGAGGCATGTTTAAGTGCATTACTGATTAAGTTTTGCAGCACCCGCGACATAAAATGACTATCGCATGAGTAAATAAATTGAGTGGGGAGCGTTGTTGTTAGTTTAATACGGGTATCAAAGTTTACTTTTTCAATATTAGTTTTAATTAATGCAACGATATCACAAGGCGCTAATTGTAAACTAGGTTGCTGTGTGTCTAAACGGGCGTATTCCAACATTTCAGATACCAAGGACTCAAGTTCATGAATATCCATTTGCATGTCAGATAAATAGTGCTGTGCTTTGGTATCATGGGTTTTATCCTCGAGTATTGCAATAGCAAACTTCAACCGCGCTAATGGCGTTCTAAATTCATGAGATACAGAAGAGGTGAGCTCTTGCTGAGCACTCAGTAAAAACTCAATACGTTGCTGCATTACTTGCAATGTATCGGTGATGGGTAAGAAGAATGACTTTGAGCCATCGCTTAATTGAAAATCTTGCGAGCCGCCCACTGCCTCGCATGCATGACTCAGCTTTGCAAAGTCTCGCCACAACAAAAAGCTCCACAAACCTATTGGTAAACTTATAATAAACAACACCAGTAAATACGGTAACACAGTCCCTGAGCTGCTGTGTTTAACACCTACAGGGCCTACTTGTAGCAATTGTGAATTATTTAGCGTTACATACCAAACGATACGCTGCTGTTTATCATATAAATAAAGGTAATGGTTTTGAAATAATTGTGCTTGCTGTTCTGGTGGGAGCACCAGATCTTGCTGGGCAATGACTTGGCTATCAAAATTATGTTTAAGCTGCTCAAGCCCATCTGGGGTTTGCGAAAGCAGCCATAAAGACTGCCCAAATTCGTCATCTAACAATACACTTTGCTGAGATTCATCGTAGGGCCAAAACTGCTCTATAACACCACTAACAATAAACAAAGAGGCAATAATATACACGTAAAGGCTTATAAATAGCTTTCCCATTAACCTAACCTAATACCTTGCATTTATTACATATCCCACGCATCTGATACAAATAAATAGCCTTGCCCCCACACCGTTTTAATACGGTATGGTTGATCACTGTTATCACCGAGCTTTTTACGAATACGTGATACACGAACATCCACCGTGCGGTCTAACCCGTCGTACTCACGCCCTATCATATGTTGATGGACATGCTCTCGACTGAGCACTTCACCAGCATTTGAAGCCAATAACCACAGCAATTCAAATTCATGAGAAGTCAGGACAATTTCAACACCGCTTAGCTTTACAATGCGGCTGGTTTTATCTATTGATAAATCACCAAATTGAAGTTCTTCAATCGCTTTAACACTTGGCTGTCCACGGCGAAGCAATGCACTAATTCGAGCAAGAAGTACACGCGGCTCTGCCGGTTTTATAACGTAGTCGTCAGCCCCGAGTTCTAAGCCTATGACTTGATCAAAGTCTTCACCCTTTGCTGTTAGCATTAAAATAGGGAGAGTGTATTTATCGCGTACTTGTCGACATACGCTAAAGCCATCTTTTCCTGGCAACATTACATCTAAAATGATCAAGTCGACGTGGTTTTCACTAAGATAAGGGAACACTTCGTCACCGCGTTCTAAAACGTCAACTTCTAAGCCATTATGCTCAAGATAGTCTTTGGTTAATTGTTGCAACCCTAAATCATCTTCAACAAGTAATATCTTTGGCATTTACTGCTCCTAAATTAAAAAAAGCTCCAAGGTGAGCGTAGCCGATGTTTTTTCTTAGCGTATGCGGTTTGCACTTCTATTTGCACACTCGCTAACGATACACCTGTATGGGGATTAATCAGGGAGTATATGGTCTCCACCTGAACACGCGCTTTATAACTAAGTTGGCCTTTTTTGACACCTTGCCAGCATTGCAATTGTGTATTTTGTTGGTATAAACACACATCGCTAGCGGCTGACAGTTGCCACTTAAATTTTAACTCAAGATCACAAAATTCTTGTTGTTCGGAAACCACACAGACTTTGGGTGATACGTTAAGTGAAGAGGCTTTTGCAACGCTAGCGTTGCTAAAAAATGAAGCTGCAAGCACAACCAACATAAAACACTTCATATTAAAATGTATGTTCGAATCCTATAAAGGCGGTCATTGAATAGTTATGTTCAAAAAGCGGGCTGCTATCCATTGCTGAATAATCATAATAGGCTAAATGAAAACGAAGCGCGTTGACTCCATCTACAGGCCAACGGGCGTCGATTTTAGCATAAGGTTGCCAACTACTACCAACTTCTATTTCACCGTGAATAGATTCAGCGCTATTTAAACCATAAAAGTAGTTATTTAGTTGGGCTGATTTGTAATTAACGCCTAACGTCGACTTTAACGTTAATTGCTTAAACTCATGGTGATATTGCCATTGCAACGATCCTCTGTAGCCATTATAAACACTGTTTACATCATGCAATAATTGCACAGAAAATACTTGCTGCTGCTTTACAAAAAAATAGCTTATACCGGCATCAAGTGCGACTCGTCTTTTTTGTATATTATTTATGTTTACTTGACGCGGTGAATCAGAGTGTAGCGATTCTAATATCTCGTTCTCAGCGGTTGTTTTAAAGGGGAAAATATTTTGTGGATGCCAATCAATAAAAAAGCGTGACTCAGGGTTAATTTCTGACACAAAACTAACGTTATGTTGTTTGCTTTGTAAAAAAGAATAACCAAGACGGCCATTATCAAAAAACCAATTTTGACCATAATAGGCCACTTGCGGAATAACAACTAAGGGGATGTTATCTGCACCATACAGAGGATTAGTGATCACCCCAGCACCAACACTCACACTAAGATTAAGCTCATCAGTGGATATATGTTGCTGCTTCTGAGCAATCGCATTAGTGCTTAATAGCACTAATAACAGGCATATGTTTATTCTCAGATGGAACCGCATGAAGTTAATCGCTAGTTTATAAAGTGGCTTTGACCCTATAGTAGCAAGTAGTATGAACACAAGCTCTAGAGGGTTACAATCATTAACAAATTTGATACAAACAGAACACGTTTACATATCGGCCGCTATTTCGACCCGATTACGACCATGGGTTTTAGCTAAATAAAGTGCTCTATCTGCCTTTTCAACTAATAAACAGCTCTTACTAAAAGGCTCCATTAAAGCAATGCCGAAACTGGCTGAAATATTACGTTTATTATTACTGTCTTCTTTTTTACGAATCGTCAATTTGGCAATGTTCAAACGAAGCTGATTACAAAATGCCATCGCATCATTAATGCTTTCAAAGTAACCCGTAATACAAAATTCTTCACCACCAAAACGATAAGCTCTGTATTGCTCTTGTACACTATTTTGCACTTTTTGAGCGACTAGCTTGAGTACCTCATCGCCTTTTTGATGGCCAAAATCGTCATTAAAACGTTTAAAATGATCAATATCGAACATAATCAACACCGCTAATTTACCGTGTTCATTTTGTGAAGAGGCGTTTAAACAAAACTCAACAATGTCTGTGTCAAACTTACCGCGATTAAATAATCCGGTTAAGGAATCTTTATCAACCGCTTCTTGGGTCACGCTAAGCGCTTCTTTTAAATCTTTAATTTCGTTGTACGCTTGCGCTAATTTGGTTTGGAATCCACGGGCGTAATCTTGCATCGCAATTGATTCGTCAGTTAGGCGCTCAACGCAAGAAAGGATCTCATTAAATGAGTTAATACTAGAGAGCGTTTTTAATTCATTTTGTGAATCAACTAACGAGGTAGTAAAGCTTTTCGAATATTGAATGGAGTCACTAAGATCAAACTGCATTTGCTCTACGGTGCCATGAAACCTTTCAGACATTTGTTGAAAAAATGCAAGCTCTTCGTCATTAATATGCTTATTAAAAATTTCTTGGGCGGTTTGAGCTGAACACGTATTGTGCAAAGAGATGACTTTATCAAGCTCTGTGTTTAGTTGTGGGTTGTCGCCCTGTACATAACAGTACCAAATAGCATAATTTATTGGCGTTACAGGCATTTTGTATTTAACCATCAACGGAATGGCTTTTTTTAAACACTGGGCAGAATGAGCAAGTGAAACCGTATTATCCATAATTAAAACTCTTAGACATCACAACAAAGATGTTAATAAACACATAAATACCAGCGGTTTATATTAACAGTTTTTTATCATCCAGCAAGCCTATATTATGTTTTCCCCCATATTTTGTGCAATATTCCAAAGCGCACTAATAGCAGGGTCGTTTAGTTCTTTATGTAATACAGCCAAACCAATTTTAAACCCTTGTGGTGGCTCGCCTTTATACTCTAAAACCTGAACCTTATCGTTAAGCGGACTATTATCGAGTACAATTTTTGGGATCATGGCCACGCCTAACCCTAAACTCACCATAGATACCATAGCTTCATGCCCTGCCACTTGCGCGTAAATTTTTCCTTGTACATTATTTTTTCGCCACCACTGCTCCAACCTTTGTCTTGAAAATCCTTGTTCAGCAACAATAAATTCAAGCTCAGACCAATCAATAGTTTCGCTACTAGTGGCTAATTTTTCTGTGATCGGACATTGAATAGTGGGTGCAATTAATACCAATGGCGAGTAGCCAATATCTACAAATGCAATTTGTGCAGGTAATTTACTGGGTCTGGCTGCAATGGCCATAGATTCATGTCCATCTAACACTCGGTTAATAGCCAAGGCGGGATCGCCCGTATTTAAGGTAATTTCAATATGCTGATGCTGAGCTCTCAGTTGCTCTAAAATATGATGCAAAAAACTGTAGGATGCAGTAACGGAGCAATAAAGGCTCACATTGCCATAAATATGTTGTTGCGGTTCGTTTAAATTAGCCTTAAAGCGCTGCCAATTATTAAGCGTAGCACTGGCATACTCCTTAAATGCAACGCCTTCGCGGGTAAGCTTTACACTGCGATTATCACGCTGGAATAACATCACCCCTACTTCATCTTCTAACTGCTTTATATTACGACTTAAAGTGGGCGCACTTATGTGGCATAACTCACTGGCACGAGAGAAATGAAGCGTTTTTGCCAACGCCAAAAAGTAATTTAAATGCTTATGATCCATAACAACACCAGTATTTCATATTATGAAACACTTTAATTCAAATATATCATTTTACGCAAGAAAAGATTTTCCATATTGTTATTCCAAGCAAAGCAAAAGCAATGCATCTAACAAACTGAATTAATAGGAAACTTATCATGGCAAATTATTTTAATAGCTTACCTTTACGCGAACAATTAGCGCAATTGGCACAATGTGAATTTATGGGCGCAGACGAATTTAACGACGGTGTTGCTGCACTTAAAGGTAAAAAATTGGTAATTGTAGGCTGTGGCGCACAGGGCCTAAATCAAGGCTTAAACTTACGTGATTCTGGTTTAGATGTAGCCTATACACTACGTGATTCAGCCATTGCTGAGCGTCGTCAGTCATTCTTAAATGCATCTGACAATGGTTTTAAAGTGGGTACATATGAAGAGTTAATCCCAACAGCCGATGTAGTACTTAACTTAACACCTGATAAACAACATACTGCAGTTGTTAATGCCATCATGCCATTAATGAAACACGGCTCAACCCTTGCCTATTCACATGGCTTTAATATTGTTGAAGAAGGCATGCAAGTTCGTGAAGACATTACCGTTATTATGGTTGCACCAAAATGCCCGGGGTCAGAAGTACGTGAAGAGTATAAACGCGGCTTTGGCGTACCTACATTAATTGCGGTTCACCCAGAGAATGATCCTCAGGGCCATGGCTTGGCACAAGCAAAAGCCTATGCAGTAGGTACAGGTGGTCATCGCGCGGGGGTACTTAAATCATCATTTATCGCTGAAGTGAAATCTGATCTGATGGGCGAGCAAACCATTTTATGTGGCATGCTACAAACTGGCTCTATTTTATGTTTTGACAAAATGATTGAAAAAGGAATTGATGCCGGTTACGCCTCAAAACTTATTCAATATGGCTGGGAAGTGATCACAGAAGCACTTAAATATGGCGGTGTGACAAACATGCTTGACCGCTTATCAAACCCTGCAAAGGTTAAAGCGTTTGAGCTAAGTGAAGAGCTTAAAGTGATTATGCGTCCTCTTTATAACAAACACCAAGATGACATTATCGATGGCACATTTTCACGTGTAATGATGGAAGACTGGGCAAATGATGACGCTAACTTACTAAAATGGCGTGCTGAAACTGCAGAAACTCATTTTGAAAAAACCCCTGCAGGCGATGTAGAAATTGCTGAGCAAGAATTTTTTGACCACGGTATTTTAATGGTGGCAATGGTAAAAGCAGGTGTAGAACTGGCATTTGAAACCATGACAGCGGCCGGTATTATTGCAGAATCTGCCTATTATGAGTCACTGCATGAAACGCCGCTGATAGCCAATACTATTGCACGCAAAAAGTTATTTGAAATGAACCGCACTATTTCAGATACCGCTGAGTACGGCTGCTATTTATATAACCATGCCTGTTTGCCGCTTCTACAAGAATTTATGCAAGGTATTGATACTGATGTTATTGGTAAGGGCTTAAATGAGCAAAGTAATCAAGTTGATAACCAAACTTTAATTCAAATAAATACGGCTCTACGTGAGCACCCTGTTGAGAAAGTAGGCGAAAAATTACGCGGCTACATGTCTGCAATGAAAAAAATAGTTTAACCCAAGGGTCCTAAAACTCTCACTTGTTAGAAACCAAGCCCACTTGCATTTTGCTGTGGGCTTTTTTAAGTGCAAATTAATCATCAATAGCTGAAAATAAATAATGTGCTAAAATAATTCCCCTCATTGCCTCAGTTGTAAATATAAGCACTATCATGACGATACAAAATCTCTCTATTACTCAAAAAATAACAGCCCTTGGAAGCATTATTGCTATTTGTGTTGCTGTATTAATTGGTTTGACGTCTTTGCATAACTCAAAGAATATTATTGAGCAACGCATGATCGAATCTGAATTGCCAAGTAAATTGCAAACAATCAGTAATCATATTGGTGGCGAGATCAATGAACTTCTTGGTGCAGCACAGCAGCTTTCGGCAAATACCTTTATTTTAGATTGGGCAAATGCTGGCAACAACAACGACACGCTATTACTTAAAGAGCTCAATCGTTTGGTTGACCAATACGATCTTGCCACGGCTTCATGGGCGAATAAAAACACTGCACAATATTGGAATCAAGATGGCTTTTTACGTGTTTTAAAAAATGATGCCGCAGATGGCTGGTTTTTTGCTTTTACACAATCAAAGCAACCATACTCAATTAGTATTTATCAAGAGTCTGAAAACGATGTAAAAATGTTTGTTAACCACCAACAACCTAATGGTTTAGGCTTGGCAGGCTTAGCAAAAAGCATTACAGATATGCAAAAGCTGCTACAACAATTTAAAATTGAGCAATCAGGGTTTGTGTTTATTGCCGATAAAAACGGCTTAATACAGTTACATAAAGATGCAGACAAAGTCGCTAAGGTGAATATAGATAGTATTTACAGCGCTAATATTCATAACAAATTACTTGATAAAAATGGCTTCGCTTTAGAGGAAGTAAATATCAACGGGCAAGCCACACTCATTGCAGCTACACCGATTAAAAACACTGACTTATTTGTATTAGCTCAAGTCCCAAAAAGCGAAGTGTTTTCTAGTGTAAATACCCTAGAGTGGCAAATATTCACCTTCACTATCATCACTGCGCTAATCGCAAGCGTGATCAGTTACTTATTAGCTCGCTCTTTAGCTTCACCGTTATCAACAATGGCTGAGCTATTTTCGCGTTTAGGGCGTGGCGATGCAAACTTAGCCTATCGCTTACCAACATCTCCCCAACCTGAGCTAAATAATTTAACCACCGGCTTTAATCAATTTATTGAAAAAATAGAAACCGCTATTGTGCAAGTAGCCAATGAAAGCCATGGAATTCGCCACAGCTCAGATCATGTATTTGTGCAAGCCAAGCAAAACTCCTTAGCCCTTGATAAGCAAAAAGAGCAAACTATTTCAGTTGCAGCAGCCATTAATGAAATGGGCGCTACAGTGCAAGAAATAGCGCAAAGTGCTGCCAATGCAGCTAAGTTAACCAACGATAGCCGCGATAACACCAAGCAAAGCCATCAACAAGTGTTACAAAGCCAAACGACAATCTCAGCCCTTGCCAGCGACATTGACGGCATAACCGAGCAAGTTGCTTTACTTTCTAAAAAGACTATTGATATTGCTAGTATTGTGGATTCAATTAGAGGTATATCTGAACAAACCAACTTATTGGCACTTAATGCAGCTATTGAGTCTGCCCGAGCTGGTGAACATGGACGAGGCTTTGCTGTAGTTGCTGATGAAGTAAGAGCGCTGGCGAATCGTACCTCACAATCGACCACTGAAATTCAATCAATGATTGAAGAACTCACTCATATTTCAGATGACGTTGTCAGCGATATCGGTCAATCAAAAGATAAAGCACAACAAAGCGTAAGCGCAATGCAAAACTCGGTTGAGTTACTTAATACCATTACTGAAACAGCCAATGAAATTAACGATATGGCGACCTTAATTGCCACTGCGACCGAACAGCAAAGTAGCGTTGTGAATGATGTAGGTCGTAGTATTGAGCAAATAAGTGAGATCAGTGATAAGTCAATGAGTGAACAAATCAATACAGAACAAGCAATTCGTGATTTAGCCACCAGCGCACAAACACTTGATGCACTCGTTGCAACGTTTAATCAGCAACGTTAAATAGAGTGTTACATTAAAAAATAACCTCTGTACAAAATAACCACTATACTTAAGTGTGTTTTTTGTACAGAGGTGTGTATGAATGCTCTCCAAGGTAAACATTATTTACTGATTGTGTGTCTGCTGGCTCTGTGTGCTTGTAGCACCACAGATAACGCCAATATAAGCGTGCCAATCCCCACTATTACTCCTCCCATGCAATTACAACAGCAGTTTGTAGAGTCTGAGTAACAAATATTTCAACACGACGACGGCCTCAAACAGCAATTAAATGCTTACGTACAATCGAGTAAATCAGTTGATGAAATTACCTATAGTGTACTTAGTTTTTTACTCACAAATGGTGATAACTCACTATCTTATCAATCTACCAGCACTCAAACTGCGTCACAAAGCTATCAAAATTTAAATGCCAATTGTCTTTCACTCTCTATTTTAGCGTATAGCTTGGCCGAACATTTAGGCCTTAAGGCCCGCTTTCAAAAAAGTATACATTGCGGAGTATTGGTCACTAAATCAGGGGTTTAATTTACTCACTGGGCATATCAACCTTGCCATAGACAATAAAACGAAACTCAAAGACAGCTCACTTGTTTATCAGCGTAATAAGCGTTTAATTATTGATTTTGACCCCAATAGCCGACAAGCCCGTTTTGCAACCTCATTGCTTTCAAAAAAAGGGTAACCGCCATGTCACCAACCTTACATGAAAGCCACTTTGGACTGGCGCGAAGTTACTTTGAGTTAAATAATATAGCTAGGGCGGAATTTCATTTGCGTAAAGCCAGAAAAAAAGCAGACTTTACACATGACAAACAACGCTATGATAATAAACTCATCGCATTAAAATCACTTATCGTTAAGGCGAATCATTATTAAATTATTTAGTTTAACCTGCATTGTATTTTTTATAAGTTGGAGTGGACTCTCAAAGCCGATTGAGCCGCAGTTATTCACTGATTTAACAACGCTAACCAGCTCTAAATTAGCAGGCAGAAAAACGAATAGTCACTCGGCTTTACTCACCAGAGAATATTTAAAAGCACGCTTTAAAGAGCATCAACTAACGGTTATTGAACAACCTTTTACTTATCCATCAGGGCTGTTTTCTAAGGCGCAAGGCGTAAATATTGTTGCGACCAAAACAGCAAAAATTTGCCTGTTATTACAGCGCATTACGACCATTAAGGCCTAAAAGCCGGAAAATTACATCCTGGTGCTAACGATAATGCCTCGGGTGTTGCCGTATTACTATACTTATCGAACGCTTTACAGATGCAATCATCCTATGGTTTTGTGTTTGTTGCAACAGACGCTGAAGAAAACGGTTTACACGGCAGTGAGCACTTTGCCAAAACAATGCGCCAGTCTCCTATTGCTTTAAATATTAACTTAGATATGTTGGCAATTAAAAAATCACATAAGCGGTTATACGCGCTAACAAGTCGTTCGTTAAAAGGTCGACTCACTCCACTATTTAGCCAAATAAAAAATACGAGTGTCGAATTAAAGCCCGTTTACTCATCACGAAAAATGAGCAGATTAACCAACACGAAACAAATAGACTGGCACAGAGCCAGCGACCATTATTCATTCGCTAAACAAAAAATTCCGTATGTGTACTTTTCGATGGGCGCCGATAACTATTATCACACAGCAAAAGATACGCTCGAAAATATTAACACTACTCTTTATCAAGAAGCGGTATTGCTAATTGAGGCATTTATTAATCAGCTTTTGACAAACCCTGAGGTATTCAGTCCCCCCTTAAAAGCAGCAACGTAAGCCTCTTTTTTTGCCCGTGGAAGTTTTTTAATCGCATATTCTAATTTACTTGCGTCGCTTTTAGTCCCAACTTGTTGCTGATGAATGAGCACCAGCGGTCCTTTCCCTTTGAGGTTTTTTGCCCCTTTACCCGCTTGGTGCGTTGCTAAACGACGCGCTACATCAACTGTAATGCCGGTATACCAATGACCAAACCGTGTTTGCACAATATACAGTGACCAAACAGCCGGTTTACTTTTACTATTGCACAACTCATCGTTTAAACTTTTTTGATTATTAATGGTCAAAACATCGCCTTAACGCGCTAAACAAAAACAATTACTCAAAAGGGTTTTACCTTGAGTGACTAATCGGTATCATGCAGATTATAAAAAATAAGGATCACAACTAACAATGCAGTCGTTAAAAACTTTTTCTCTTTGGCTTATTATCGCTTTAACGCTTAGTTCAGCCGCAGGTTGTTCTAGCTGGGTGTACAGAATCAACATCCCTCAAGGTAACTTTTTAGAACAATCAGACGTTGATAAGCTTCGCGTTAATATGACTCGCGAGCAAGTAATTTATGTACTAGGCAGACCGATTGCCGAAGACGCCTTCGATAAAAATACTTGGCGTTACGTTTACAGCTTTAATAAAGGGCGCGCTAATGAACAATATAAATCATTAGTATTAAACTTTGAAAATGAAAAGTTGGTAACGGTATCTGGTGACTATGAGCAACCAGAAAACTTTACAACCCCTTTAGAGCAATAAGCCATTTGGGTTTAATTTAAAAAGGTGAGCATGGCTCACCTTTTTTGTATCTAGCGATCTAACGGTCGGCCACCGGTTACTTTATTTGCGCGGCCCTCTTCTTTGGCTTTTTCGGCGCGCTTTCTGCGGGCATCTTTAGGGTCGGCAATTAATGGGCGGTAAATTTCAACTCTATCGCCGTCTTTAAGCTCATGATTAAGCTTTACCGTTCTGTTCCATACACCTAAAGTTAAAGCGGTTGCATCAATCTCAGGGCACTTCTTAATAATACCTGATTGGATCACTGCTTGCTCTGCGGTGGTACCTTGGAATACTTCTATATTTAACGTGGTTGCTTTCGTTGGCAACGCAAACACAATTTCAATATTGATCATGCACGCTCTCCATATACCGCTTTTGCACGTTGAGTAAAGGCACTCACCATATTTTTAGCCACATCATTAAAAATTTTACCAAACGCAAGCTCTATTAACTTACTAGAAAATTCAAAGTCTAGCTGTAAATGTACTTTGCACGCATGTGCATCTAATTGCTGAAAATGCCAACGACCTTGTAAGGTTTTAAAAGGCCCATCGACCAAGCGAAGCATCACTGTTTGCTCATCAATTAGCGTATTTTCAGTGGTAAACCATTTTTTTATGCCGGCTTTAGATATTTCTAAACTGGCGGTCATGTTATTATCATGCTGCTTAATAATTTTTGAGTCTGAACAATTAGGTAAAAACTGCGAATAAGCTTCTACATCATTGACTAGATCAAACATCTCTTTAGTGCTGTACATAACCAGCGCACTTTTTTCTATTTGTGGCATACTCACTCCCAACTGTGTGCAGGAATTTTAGCAAGCTTTGTGCGTTTCCCCAAACTTTCATCGCGCTTAAATGAATCCTTCGCTTTTGCATGTATAATTTAAAAAAATCGATGTAAAACATCTCGTATAACGTATATTATAGGGCACTATGGCTAAGAAAAATTCATCAAAATCGACAAGTAATACCATCGCGCTAAATAAAAAAGCGCGACACGAGTATTTTTTACACGACAAGTTTGAAGCAGGTATTGAACTCCAAGGCTGGGAAGTAAAAAGTATCCGAGCAGGTAAAGTAAATATCTCTGAAACTTATATTCATCTTAAAAACGGTGAAGCGTTTTTATTAGGCAGCACAATCCAGCCTTTAAATAGTGCATCAACCCATGTTATTTGCGACCCGCTGCGTTATCGTAAATTATTACTAAGCAGACGTGAACTTGACCGTTTGGTTGGTGCAACCGAGCGTGATGGTTATTCATTAATTGCCACAGCTATGTATTGGAAAAAATGCTGGGTAAAGCTTGAATTCCATTTAGCGAAAGGTAAGAAAATGCATGACAAACGTGAAGACGGTAAAAATAAAGATTGGTCTCGTGAAAAAGAACGCTTAATGAAACATAAAGTTTAAATGAAAAAGCCTAACATCATGTTAGGCTTTTTTTTTGCTAAATTTTTAGGAAAATACAAATTATTACAAATTAAAGTCGCTCGGCGTTTTGTTTATCAATAATAACTAAATCACGTTACAGCGCCAAATAGCGAGCATCCTATCGTTTACCTTTATTGAGAAAATCAGTACATATTAGTGCAGATAACAAAATCATCTTTGTGGCCAATTGATAACAGTTAAGTTACATGGTATTAATAATTCGACTTGTAAAACAAGTAAATTATAACATATCAACAAGAACTTAAGGATACATACCAACCCTTTATAGAAAATGGACGCTCAGCGAGAATTTAAAAGTACTTAGGCAAGGCATTTGAATGAATTAAGAGTGGCTCTCTTTAAAATTCAAAAAACGCAGTTTAAGCACTTTTAAAACTCGCCCTATGGGAGAGCATCTGCAGAACTTTCTCTGCGTTACCACTCTTCGTAATAGAAACCACTATTACATCATCATGGCGCCTTGATAAAATCCAGCAGAACGCTCTCTGAGCAAACTTTTTCTATGATGGGTTGGTATCGCTCAATTGCATTTACACCAAGCTTAATCATCGGTGCTACTATCGCATTGTCAGCAGGTTTTAGCACAACGACTTATGCTGCACAGCAAACTGCAGAAAAAGTAGAACGTATTCAAGTAACAGGCTCTCGTATCAAGCGTTCGGACATCGAAGGCCCGTCTCCAGTACAATCTATTAATAAAGAAGACATCGAAAACATGGGTTATGACAACCTACAACAGCTTCTTGAAAGAATGCCTGTTGCAGGTAATGGTACCTTTTCAACTCGTGGTAATAACCAAGACTCAACCGCAAATGGCTCAGCTGCCGTCAGCCTTCGTGGCTTAGGCGCCGATGCTACCTTGGTACTTATTAATGGTCGTCGTGTTGCAATCAGCGCATTTGCTGAAGGGATCACCAACTCATTCGTTGATATCAACAGTATTCCTGTTTCAGCAATCGAACGTATTGATATTTTAAAAGATGGCGCCTCAGCAATCTATGGCTCTGATGCTGTAGCGGGTGTTGTAAACGTTATCTTGAAAAAAGATATTGACGGTATTGAAGTAAACTTAGGTTACGGCGGCACAGATGGCCCTAACTATGAAGAAACTACAGCCAGTATTGTTTGGGGTACTACTAGTGCAAAAAGTAGCGCATCCGTTATTATTGATTACTTTAAAAACACCTCTTTATCATCAGATGAAATGGGGCGTTTAGGTACTGCTAATCAATCTCCATATGGCGGTGAAGATTTCCGTTCATCACGTGGCTTCCCAGGCTACTTTTATGTTGATGGCGTTAAAACAATTGACCCTGCGTGTCCTGCAGAAAATGCAACATCAAGTGGCAGTTGTTTATTTGACTATGGTCCATTTGGCTATATTGCACCGGCATCAGAACGTGTAGGTGCTATTTCACAATTTGAATACCGCTTTGATAATGGCATAACGGGCTTCTTAGAAATGGCCGTTCAGCATAACAGCTCAATTGCAGCAGGTGCCCCAACGCCACTTGATGAAGATGCGGGTTTAACAGTACCAGGTAGTCACCCTAATAACCCATTCGGCCAAGATATTGAAATAGGTCGTTACAGAACCGTAGATGCGGGTGCGCGTCAATGGGATATTGAATCAGACACATTACGTTTTGTTGCCGGTTTAAAAGGTGAAATAAACGATTGGAGCTGGGAAACAGCGGTACAAAAAGGACGTAGTAAGTCGTTACAAACAGGCAATCGCTCACAAGGTTGGGTACGTACCGACTTCTTACAGCAAGAAATTGACGCTGGTAACTACAACCCATTCGGCGGCACTTACAACGATCCGGCTGTAATTGATAGAATTACTACGAGCTTGGTTCGTCAAGGCGAGTCTCATATGACGTCGTTCGATGCTAACATTTCAGGTGAAGCATTTAGCTTTGGTGATGATGTTGTCATGATGGCGGCCGGTATTGAATACCGCGAAGAGGACGTAACGGATACGCCAGATGATCAATTCCAACGAGGATTAATCTTTGGTACCGAGTCTGTGTCAGCTGCAGCAGAGCGTGACCAATACGCTGCCTATGTAGAGTTTTCAATTCCACTTGCGGAAAACTTAGAGCTACAACTTGCTGGCCGTTACGATGATTACAGTGACTTTGGTACCACAACCAACCCTAAAGTTGCTTTACGCTGGGCACCTACAGATGAAATCACAGTGCGTGGTTCTTGGGCGCAAGGCTTTAGAGCTCCGTCACTTGCACAAGTAGGTTTAGGGCCATCTCAAGAGAGCCAGTTCTTTATCGATAATTACCGTTGTGACGCAACGGGTAAAGATTGTGATGCACTAGATTACAACATTGAATTTGCCGGTAACCCTGACTTAGAGGCTGAAGAGTCTGAATCTTGGAACGTCGGCTTTATTTGGGCACCTACAACTGACTTTGGTTTGAGTGTAGATGTATGGAGTATCACCCAAGACAATAAAATTGATGAGCAAGAGTTTGGTCCAATTTACAACTCAGAGTGTAATAACCAAAACAGTACCGTATGTGTTCGCTTACCTCCTTCAGGTACAGACAGTTTAGGGACTATTCAAAAGATTTTTAGTACTTTTGAAAACGTGTCATCACAAGAAGTTTCGGGCGTTGATATTTCAGCAAACTACAATCACTCACTGGATGATTTAGGCTTACTAAAATTCAATTTAGAATGGGCTTATCAAGATAAATTTGAAAAAGACGGCCGCGATTATACCGGTGAATATGGTTACCCAGAGCACCGCTGGATTTTCTCAACTAACTGGGAAATTGGTCAGTTCAACACAAACATGAACATTAGTTATGTGGGTGAGTTTGAAGATACGCCAGATATCGACTTCGATGGTAACTTAGACTTCGATAGCAATACATCGCGTACTGTTGATTCACAAGTACTGGTAGATTTACAAACATCATACCGTATTACTGAGTCAGCTAAAGTATCGCTAGGTGTGAACAACTTATTTGATGAAGAGCCACCGTTTGCAATTGGTGACGGTGATTCAGATCTGTATGGTTACGCTTCGGGTGTACATAACCCTCGAGGTCGTTATATTTACACTAAAGTGAGCTTTTCGTTTTAATTAAAAAGCAATAAAAAACCGCCAATATGGCGGTTTTTTTTATCTTAAACTAAAGAGCTAAATTATAGCTCGCCTTCGTTTTCAGATAAGAATTTAGCTACGCCTTCAGGGCTTGCGTCCATTCCTTTTTTACCTTCAGTCCAACCAGCAGGACATACTTCGCCGTGCTCGCTGTGGAATGCTAGTGCATCAACCATACGGATCATTTCGTCGATGTTACGACCCAGTGGTAAATCGTTCACTACTTGGTGACGTACGTTACCTTCTTCGTCGATTAAGAAAGAACCACGAAATGCAACGCCGGCTTCTGGGTGCTCAACGTCGTATGCTTTACAGATTTCGTGTTTAACGTCTGCAACTAGTGCGTATTGAACTTTACCAATACCGCCGTCTGCTACAGCCGTGTTACGCCATGCGTTGTGTGAGAACTGTGAATCGATTGAAACACCAATTACTTCTACACCACGTTTTTGGAATTCTGCATAACGCTTATCAAAAGCAATAAGCTCAGAAGGACATACAAAAGTGAAATCCAGTGGGTAGAAAAAGATTACTGCTTTTTTACCTTTGATTTTTTCGTGAAGGTTATAGCTATCTACAATCTCACCGTTACCTAGAACAGCTGCAGCGGTAAAGTCTGGTGCCTGGCGGCCTACTAATACACCCATTTTATTCTCCAAATATTTTGAGTTTATTGTCAATTGCTTACGCAATACTGATACTAATATGGGCACTAATTTTAAAATTACAATAGCAACCATATTTAATTAAACGCTATTCTATGGGTATCAAAAATAAATTAACAATCGTATTTATAGATAGCATCGTTCTAAAATAGCGAACGCTTGATAAATGGACTGATTTTTAATCATAAAAAAACCTGCTTAAAGCAGGTTTTTTTACTAATCCATAATATCGCTAGGCATATCACCGCGAATATGTTGCCATATTTCACCGGTTTGATGACCATATTTACGCATCATGAATATTGCACCATCGTGCTCTTTATTCTCAGCAAGCTTTGTTAAGTCTTTATAAAACTGGCGTGCAAGCTCGCGAGTGCGAGGATCTGAAAAGTAATGACAACCAATCTTAGAATAAAAACCTTTAAAGCCATTAAGGATGAGCACATAAATGCGATTGTTACCGGCAACAGCTAATTCATGATGAACTTTATAATCATAATCTGCAAACGCTTGCGCGCTGTCTTCTAATTCTTCGCTTTGTGATAAAATTTCGATAACACGCTCTGGTGCAAGTTTTATAGCTGCACGGGTATAAATTGCGCTGATATTAGTACGTGCTGAAAGTAACTGATCGGTTAGCTCTGGCATTTTATCTTCATCTAAACGTGCCAGTGTTTCAAGGATATTTAATCCTGAGGTTTCCCAAAAGTTATTAACGCGAGTAGGTTTACCATGTTGTATTGTTAACCAACCGTCTCTGGCTAATCGTTGTAATACTTCACGTAATGTGGTTCTAGTAACACCAATTAACTCTGAGAGTTCACGCTCAGCAGGCAGAATTGAACCTGGAGGAAAATCACCATTCCAGATTGACTCTACTATGTATTCCTCAGCAAATCCTGCTGGGCTTTTCGCTTTAAAAATTCTCATTCAATTCCTACTTGAATTAATTCACATCACTACATACGATTAACTGACTGATTGTACCAGACAAGCCACAACTAACAAGTAAAGTAAGTTAAATTACCTAGGTATGTTATTAAAAAGGCAACTTTACTTGTATGATTCGCTAGTTTTACCGATAGGTTTTAAACACAATATGAATGCCAACCTATTATTCATACCAGACACTTTGACTATTATTATTTAGTTGTTTACACCCTCTATAGGCTGGACTAAGTTAATGACATTAACCAGACTATTAAACGCCTTCCTAGGGAAAAATCATGCAACAGAGTGTCCCATCTACAATATTTATAAATTTTTTAGGTAAAGCACCTCAATGGTATAAATACACCATTATTGCATTTTTAATAATTAACCCGCTGCTGTTTCAATTAAACCCTTATTTGTCTGGTTGGGTACTGGTTATTGAGTTTATTTTTACACTGGCTATGGCGCTCAAGTGTTACCCACTGCAACCTGGTGGTCTACTTGCCATTGAGGCACTATTAATTGGTATGACATCAACCATGCAAGTTGAACATGAAATAGCACAAAACCTAGATGTGCTTTTATTACTTATTTTTATGGTTGCCGGTATTTATTTCATGAAAGATCTGCTGCTGTATATTTTTACCAAGTTAGTGGTTTCAGTAAGAAGTAAGACCGTTTTATCGCTTGCCTTTGCAATAGCTGCTGCGTTTTTATCAGCTTTTTTGGATGCCCTGACTGTAATGGCGGTTGTTATTGCGGTGGCCATGGGCTTTTATAGTATTTATCACAAGGTGGCTTCAGGAAAAGATTTTATCAGTGAGCACGATATTAACGATGATAACCAAGTAAAAGAGGTAAACCGTCAAGAGCTTGAAGAGTTTCGTGCTTTTTTACGTAATTTACTCATGCATGCCTCGATTGGGACCGCACTTGGCGGCGTGTGTACTATGGTTGGTGAACCACAAAACTTAATTATTGCAGAGCGAGCAAGTTGGCTATTTGGTGAGTTCTTTTTAAGAATGCTGCCCGTTTCTTTACCCGTGCTTTTTGCGGGCTTATTAACGACCTTTTTATTAGAAAAAACAAAAACCTTTGGCTATGGTGCAAAACTGCCAGAAACAATTCATCTATTTTAAAAAACCATGCACAAACACTTGATAAAAAACGCACCAAACGCGATAGAGTTAACCTCACAATTCAAGCACTTATCGCTATCTGGTTAATTACTGGCTTAGCGTTACATTTAGCAACCGTAGGCTTAATTGGCTTATCGGTCATTATTTTAGCCACGTCGTCGGCCGGCATAATAGAAGAGCACCAACTCGGTAAAGCCTTTGAAGAAGCCCTCCCCTTCACGGCACTACTTTGTGTATTTTTTAGTGTGGTTGCAGTAATCATCGATCAACAACTCTTTACTCCTGTGATTACTTGGGTACTAACATTTGAAGGGCACTTACAATTGGTGATGTTTTTTATCGCTAACGGATTGCTTTCAATGGTCAGTGATAATGTATTTGTCGGCACTGTATATATAAATGAAGTTGCTGCAGCTCTGAAAGCTGGTCAAATAACTCGAGACCAATTTGATTTACTTGCAGTGGCGATAAACACCGGCACAAACTTACCCAGCGTGGCCACCCCTAATGGTCAAGCTGCTTTCTTATTCTTACTGACATCAACACTAGCTCCCGTGTTACGCCTATCTTACGGTCGAATGGTGTATATGGCTTTACCTTACACTTTTGTGCTTACCTTTGTTGGGTTAAGCGCGACTTATTTTGGCTTGAGTGAAATAACCAGTTTGTTTTATGACTGGGGGATAATACAACACCACATCCCTGTAGCGAATTCTGGGCATTAAGAGCTTCCCCGACTTTGAGGAGCTAGGAAATTTCATAGCTCCTCCCTTTTACTTGCTCCGCTGTTTATCCTACGTCATAATCTAAGCCCTTATTTAAATACGGATTTGTTATGAACTGGCTTGCTAATCTAAGTACTCAACGTACACCTTGGTTATTATTCAGTGGGATTGTTTTTCTACTTGAAGTTACTGCACTTTTCTTTCAATACAACATGGGGTTAGCGCCATGTATTATGTGTATTTACCAGCGCACCGCAGTATTAGGTCTACTTTTTGCGGGTATTATTGGCGCCAGTAAACCAAACAATCTCGCAGTACGTATTGTTGCCTATACTATATGGGGGATTTCAAGTGTATGGGGGCTACTAATAGCTCGTGAGCATATTGAAATGCAAACAACCACAGACCCATTTGCATTTAGCTGTGAATTTGAGCCAAATTTTCCAGAATTTATGCCGTTACATCACTGGATACCGCAATTTTTTGAAGCGACAGGTGATTGCGGAAATATAGATTGGCAATTTGCCAGCCTAAGTATGCCAGCATGGATGGAAATTATTTTTGTACTCTTTACCGCCACACTGTTTATATTAGTGGCCAGTCGATTAATTACTAAAAAGTCACTTTAATATGTTTACTTTTTTTTCAAGCCAAGTTGATGAGCTTAAACACTTAAAAGTTCGTCAAAGACAAACCGTTATTGCGATCTCGTTAAGTATGCTCTCTCCTAGTGACAGAGTGTTAATGCGTATTGTAAAGCTTATGCTACTAAGCCCATTTTTTTTAATATTTACCCTTTTTGAAGGATGGCTACTAGTGCCCTTTTTAATTGTGGCTGGTTTAAGCTACCCGCTACTAACCGCACCAGTAGATATTAACTTTGCTAAAAAGCACCTTGGTGCTGCCTTAAAACAGTTTGATCAGGGCGCATAGCGCCCTTTTTAGTTAAAACGCCACCTTTCCATTAAGTTTGGCTAGCATTTTTTTACCCACCCCTTTTACTTTAGCTAGATCTTCAAGTGATGCGAAATCACCATTAGCTTCTCTATAATCGATAATTGCCTGTGCCTTTTTCTTACCGACACCTGGTAACTTGATTAACTGTTTTAAATCAGCAGTATTAATATTAACCATGGCTGATTGCATCTGCTCTGATAGCATATCGCTTTGCGCAAAGGTGGTACCCATAGGTAATAAACATAAAGCAGCTGCTAACGAGATTATTTTAATTAATTTCATACTATTTCCTTTTGCGTTCCTACATGAACATTCATTGATTACTTACACCCAGCACTTTTAGATAACGTTGTGGTTACTAAGTACTAACGGTAACAATCACTCCTTGCGACTCCTTTACTGCAACGCGTTATAAAGTGACTTAATAAATAAAGTAGAGTTACTCTTTATTGTCAACCAAGCTGCAGATAAACTAAGGCTAAAGCTTGCAAAACCACGCGCAAGCTTGTACTGTATATAAAAACAGTAATCAAATGATTTAAAATAATCATATTGCCACGTAAGTAAGCAGGAGAAATCATGGCTGTTGTTGTTAAATATGTTGTAGAACGAAACGGAGTCGAGCGCATGACGTTTACTACTAAAAAAGAAGCTGATGCCTATGACAAAATGCTCGATATTGCCGAGTCACTAGAACTCATGCTTGAAAAAGTAGATGTGCCACTAAGTGAACAACAAGTTGAGTCGCTTGCACTTGAGATTGCGAAAAGTAAAGACGACTTTATGGCGGTACTTAAGGGGGCTAAAGAAGTACCTGCAAAAGCTAAAAAAGCAAAGTCAGATAACGTTGCTGATATAAAAGATAAAGCAGCGAGCTAATCTAAAAAATAGTATGCAGCTTATAAGCCGCACTACTAATTTATGAAACTGAATTCGTGATTCGTATTCAGTTTTTTTATGTCTTTAAGTAATAATAACGAGAAGCGAGTAAGACATCACAATTTGCTATTGTTACAAGTCAGTCAATAAAAAAATGCCAACCAGTTAAACTGGTTGGCATTTTTTTTAAACCAAAACTTTACGTTAGCTAATCACTTACAATGACGATTCAACTTCATCAAACAGATCAGTAATTTCTTTTTTCGGTTCAGCTGTTACGAGGCTTCCTACCACAATAGCAATACTCGCTAAAATGAAGCCTGGGACGATTTCATAAATTACACTGCTTAAGCTCTCACCATTAATGGTAATAGGCGCATAAATCCATACAAGCACTGTTAAAGCACCAATAACCATACCGCTAATAGCCCCTTTTAAGTTCATACGTTTCCAGTAAAGACTAAATAAGACAAGAGGACCAAATGCAGCACCAAAACCAGCCCACGCGTTGCTAACTAGATCAAGTATTGAACTATTACGGTCATACGCTAGGTAAATAGCAAATAACGCAACCAGTATTACGCTAATACGCCCTACTAATACCAGCTCAGTTTGAGAGGCATCACGGTTTAAGTAAATCTTGTAGAAGTCTTCAGTTAACGAACTTGAACACACCAATAATTGCGATGAAATCGTACTCATAATCGCAGCTAAAATAGCAGCCAGTAGGAAACCTGCAATTAACGGGTGGAAAATTAATTCAGCCAATACTAAGAAAATTGTTTCTTTATCGGCAATTGGCATTTGATTTTCAATCATGTATGCAGCACCGAATAAACCGGTAAATACTGCACCAATGGCAGATAAGGTCATCCAAGACATACCAATACGACGCATGGTTGGCATTTCTTTTACTGAACGAACAGACATGAAACGAACAATAATATGAGGCTGACCAAAGTAACCTAAACCCCATGCCATTGCAGAAATAATAGCAATGGTAGAACCACCAGCAAACCAGTCAAGCATACTTAAAGAATGAATTTCGCTTGCTTTAGGCGAGCTTAGTAACTGCTGATAATTTGCATTTGCTAAGGTATCCATAAATGGTTGGTTAAGCATCATATAAGTGGCAATTGGCACTGCTAACAACGAAATAAACATGATACAGCCTTGCACAAAGTCTGTAAGGCTAACCGCTAAAAAACCACCAAATAAGGTATAAACCACTACCACACCTGTGGTGATGTATAAGCCCATTTCGTAGCTCATTTGAAATGAGTTTTCAAATAACTTACCACCGGCGACTACGCCTGATGAAGTATACAAAGTAAAGAACACAATAATAACAATTGCAGAGATCACACGGAGGATATTCTTGTTATCATCAAAACGATTTGCAAAATAATCAGGGATGGTAATAGAGTCATTGGCTTTTTCAGTATAAACACGCAGCCTTGGGGCGACCAGAAAATAGTTTGCCCATGCGCCTAATACTAAGCCAATAGCAATCCAAACCTTGCTAAGCCCAAACAAGTACATTGCGCCAGGTAGGCCCATAAGTAACCAACCACTCATGTCTGATGCACCCGCTGATAAGGCAGCAACACTGGGGGCTAAATTACGACCACCTAGCATATACCCTGATATATCGCTGGTAGATTGCTTATATGCGTATAGTCCTATTCCCAGCATTACAATAAAATATAATGCCAGTGAAATAATCATTCCTGTTTCCAAATTCGCCTCCACTTAAAAAAGTAATAACAGGCTTGTAATCCAAATAATGACTCTTGAAATCTTATAATTAAGACAGTATTGGAATAAAAGCTTTCTACTGAACTATAACACGGTAATTGCTAATAACTCCAACCCGCTAATTTAAGTAGATAAAAAACCATCTATTCGCTCGCTTTTAAAACAAATAGAATAAAAAACAATGAGTTTAGATTAATAAAAATCACCTAAGCCATGATATTTCATTAATAATAATTCATTTTACCGATGCTATTTTGAATGTTTTCCAATATATTATTACAATGTTAATCAATTTCTACTCTTTCGGAATCCTATATGTATTTTTACGCTGCTCGGCAACCTATTTTAGATCGCAATAAAGAACTAATTGGCTACGAGCTTTTATTTCGTGATGGAGTAGATAACGTATTTCCGAACATTGACGGCGACGAAGCAACGTCTCGACTGATTGAGGGCAGCCAGTTTAATTTTGGTCTTGAAGATTTCACCGATAATAAACCCGCTTATATTAACTTTACTTTAGACACCTTATTAAAAGGCTACCCCACGCTGTTAGACAAAAACGGAGTTGTGATTGAAATACTAGAGACCGTTCAGCCAGGAAAACGTCTGCTAGCAATAGTTAAAGACCTAAAAGAGAAAGGGTATACACTCGCCCTAGATGACTATGTCCATCAACCGGTATGGCGTCACTTTTATCCGTTTATTGATATCATTAAAGTTGACTTTTTAACGTGCGATATGGAAACCGTTAAAACGATCATTAAGGACTTAAAACCTTACCCACATATCAAATTACTTGCAGAAAAAGTTGAAACTTACGAGCTTTACAACCAAGCTTTTGAGCTCGGCTTTGAGTACTTTCAAGGCTTTTTCTTTTCAAAACCCGAGATGGTGCAAAGCAAGGCATTACCGCCATCGGGCATGGCACTGGCTGAGCTACTCTATGAAACTTCCAGCGTAGAAATGGATCTTAAGAAGATCACCGATGTATTTGAGCGTGATGTCAACTTATCGTATAAGCTGCTACGCTACTCAAATTCGGCAGCATTTGCTCGCCGCTTTGAAATAAACACTATAAAACAAGCGCTTATTGTATTGGGCGCGGCTGAAATAAAAAAACTACTCTCTTTATTATTTGCCGCACAAGTCTCTGCAGACAAACCTCTGGAGCTTATTAGGCTGTCGCTAACACGCGCGCGTTTTTGTGAGCTTTTAGCAATTTCACATGGCAAACTTAGAGATACTGGAATAGCGTTTTTAGCCGGCATGATGTCGCTTATGGATGCCATACTAGATGAAGAGATGGACAGTGTAATGCTTAAACTACCGCTTTCAAATGAGATAAAAGCGGCACTGTTAAACAATGAAGGGCTGCTTGCTGAGTATTTAAACTTAGTAACCCTCTATGAGCAGGGTAACTGGCACGCTGCTAACGATAAAGCCCAACAGCTTAACTTAGGTGATGATGTGCCTGATGCTTACCACGAAGCACTTAATTGGGTTAGTGAACAAATGCAGATAATGATTGATAATTAAAGCGCTCATTAGGGTCTGTTGACCTTTCAAGGTTAAATTTTCAGCAGTCTATTTGGTATTTAGGCAAGGCAGAGCTTATGTGGTGTGGTTATTCCCCATAAATAGGCGATAACGCAGCATCAATGCCAAACAGGCGCTGCCCTTCGGGTTCTGTCTAGGAGCGATTTACTCTTTGTTGCCTACATGGATGTAGGTAAGGGGCGTGAGCAGGACGCGGAAGCTTTGCTCGGTTTTTACTTAGCCCACTAGGTTACAAATCTCGCGCCGCGATTAAACCGCTCCTAGTTTGAACAAATTGTAATCCGCAAAGGTCAACAGACCCTAGTAATTAATAACTAAAAATAAAACGCCAGCATTTGCTGGCGTTTTTATTTTTATCAAAGGCTTTCTAAGAAATCTTCGTCAAAATCTTCAGGCTCTTCTTTTATTGGCGGATTGCCATCGTAGAGTTCATATAACTGACGCTGAAAGTAAATGTCTTTAACAAACAGGTATGGGTCTAATGAATCATTTAATAAACCCTCTTGAGCCATTAAAGACGCCCTTGCCTCAACCGCCTTTAACGCAAACACTAAAATTGTTTGTGGTGTAGTCAGTGCAATTTTAGGTAAAACCACATTATCAACAACATCACCGGTTAAGTTACGTGCAGTTGATGGCCCCATTGCCGGGATCATTAAATAGGCACCATCGCCTACCCCCCAAACACCTAATGTTTGACCAAAGTCTTCATCGTTTACCTCAAGCCCAAGTGAGCTGGCTACATCAAAAATACCAAACACACCCACCGTTGAATTCACTAAAAAACGCGCAAAATTAATTCCGGCACTACTTGGTTTTCCTTGCAGGCCGGCATTTATAATATCAACGGGTGCGGTAATATTATCGGTAAAATGTACAATACTGCGACGAACAGGCTGTGGTGTAACAGTGATGTAACCCACAGCTGCTGGCCTTAAAATATAGGTGTCGAGTACGTCCATATTAAAGTCATAAATAGGTCTATTTACGCTTTGTAAGGGATCGCGCTCATCATATTTACTCTCGGGTACTTGAACACAGCCCGATAAAGTGAGTAAACATAATAAAAGTAAGCCTTGTTTTAACATCTCAAATCCTTAAGGTATTAATGTATTAATGTTCAGTTGCACTTGTCGCACATCTTTACGGTTCAGTACTTCAGAGTGGCCTTCAAGCTCACCAGTACTTGGCATCACTGAATCATCATTAGAAATACGCGCAGAAATAACAATTTCATTAGCACTGGATAAATTTAGCCCTGCCATCATGGCATTAGCATCGCTGAGCTCAACCGTAATTGGAAAGCTATAGTCTGTTAGTTTGACCACGGCTAAAGGCATCGGTGATCCCTTAGCCGCTTTAGCAAACACAAACAAAATACCGTTATTGGGCTGTTTGTCTGCAAGTTGGCTATCGATATCAACGGTAACTTGAATACTTTGAGCCGCTAACTGATCGCCACTGGTTGCCACGTTTTGCTGAGCAATTTGTAGGTCGATTTCGCTAATACGTTGGTTGATCATAGCATAGCGCGTATCAGACTCATCCATACTTGCAAGTAGCACCTCAAACGCTGCCTTTGCCTGTAGCCAGTCTTTTCTCTCAAAGGCGATCAGTGCAAGTAACGAAATCGCATCAAGGTTATTTGGTTGAGCTTGCAGTACTTTAGAAAGCATACCCGCTGCACGAGTCATGTTTTCTTCACTGCCCTCAAGTAATAGCACCTGAGAGTAGCTAACAAGCGCCTGCATATTATCAGGGTTTATTTTTAATGTTTTATCAAATGACTGTTTCGCCATATCAAATTCATTTAGCATTAAAGCAACACGCCCTAACAACATCCAAGCCACTTCATCATCACCGCTTTGGCTTAACTTAGTACGCAGTGCTAGGGCAAACGCTTGTAACTCATTTTTAGTTAATGGCTCGCCCTTTTGCATTACGGCGCGCTGACCATAATCGGCCAAGTTATCCATTGCATCATGCCAAGCTGCAATTTGTTGCTGGCTGCCTGTCATTGCATAAAAAATAGCTGCTAATGCAATTAAAAACGCCGCCCCTGTTAAAGCAAATATACGATTGTCACCACGGCTATTTAGTGACTTCTCCGGCGATAATTCATTAAGTAAACGGCGTTTTAGTTCAATAATAGCTTCGCTGTGATTTTGCGAGTCTATACGTTGATTATCTAAATCTGCCTGTAATTCAACTAAACGCTGTTCATAAATGCTGATAAGCTGTGCATTGGCGTTATGGGTGATGGTTACTATGCGCTCTTTTTTTAAAAAAGGCACAATAATAAACAGCAATGCAATGAGTGTGAGTAAAGCAAAAGACGCCCACATTAAAATCATTTAACTTTGCTCCTGATGTTTATTTTGTTTAATCAGCTTATTGAGCATCACTTCATCAGCGTCACTCCAGGTTTGTTTTACCGACGCTTTACGTTGGCGAATCACAATAAAGCCAAACCCAATTATTACGATGAGTACCGGAAGTACCCACAGTATTAACGTGGCAGGTGTTACCGGTGGATCGTAATGAACAAAATAGCCATATCGATCAATCATGTAATCAATAACTTCATCTTTGGTTTTGCCATCTTTTACCAACGCCAGCACTCGCTCGCGCAAGTCTTTTGCGACAACAGCATCAGAGTCAGCAATATTCTGATTTTGACACTTCGGGCAACGTAATTCTTTTGTTAGCTCTTCAAAGCGAACAGCTTGCTCGTTGCTATCAAATTGATAACGGTCTTGCTGAGCAAACGCAGCTACACTAACAAACAAGCTAAGGATTAATAAAAACAATCTCATGGCTGCAGCTCCTGCATAATAGGCGCAAACTTAGCACGCCAAACTCGAGGGTTTATATCACCAGTGTGATGTAACAAAATGGTGCCATTTTTATCTACTAAAAATGTCTCTGGTGCACCGGACACCCCTAAATCTAAAGACAATGAACGTTCTAAATCTAAAATATTAAATTGATAAGGGTCGCCCGCACGTGAAAGCATATTACTCACATCATCACGCAGCGCTTGCATATCAAATGGGCCATCAAAATCGGCGTCGTAACTTTGTACATAATACAAGCCGATAATTTTAACCCCTTGCTCGCGTAGCTTAGTTAAATAGCCAAGCTCAGCTAAACACGTCGGACACCATGTGCCCCAAACGTTTAGCAAATACACGTCACCCTTTAGCTGCTCATCAGTCCAACGTTTATCGTCTTGCATTAAATCAGGTAAATTAAACGCAGGCACCGTTTGACCAATTCGCCCTGTTTGTATTTCCCGCGGGTTGGCAAACAACCCTTGGTATAAAAACACACAAATAAAGATAAAAATTAATAAAGGGGCAATTGCGATAAGTTTACGGTTCATACTGCCCCCTCTATTTCATCTTTTCGCGGTGAGGCGCGATAGCGCTTATCGAATAAAATCACAAAACCAGCGAGTGAGATCAGAATACCGCCAATCCACATCCAACGTACAAACGGCTTATGGTAAATACGTAATGACCATGCCCCTTCACTTAGTTGCTCACCAAGCGCAAGATATAAATCACGAGTGAATCCGGCATCAATAGCGGCTTCGGTCATAAATTGCATACCAATATCGTAACGACGCTTTTCTGCATATAAACGCGTTACAGTGTCATTCCCTTTTAATACCGTCACGACACCAGCATGACCACTGTAGTTTGCACCACGAATAGTCTTCACACCTTCAAAGCGGTATTGATACTGATTTAGCTGTACGCTATCACCAGGCTTCATTGATACATCACGCTCAACTGAATACGCCGAGGTGAGTGTAATGCCCGCTATAACAAAGGCTAAACCAACATGCCCCAGCACCATTGCCCAATAGCTTAAACCTAAGCGCTTTATACCGAGTTTAAGCGAGCCATGAACCGCTGCTTTGGTATATAAATCAATAAAAGTGGCAACAAATATCCATACACCTAGCGTGGTTGCTAAAAGTGTTAATGGAGTCACTACCTCATAGCTACTAAATAACCACGCACAGGTAATGATAATACTGACTAATGCGCCTACAAATATTTTATTTTGTAAAAAGGCCCACTTATTCTGCTTCCAACGCAGGAAAGGTCCAATGCCCATTAAAATAGCAAATGGCACCAGTAAAATAGCAAACATTTTATTAAAGAAAGGTTCGCCAATTGAAATACTGCCTAGCCCCATTTCCTTGTGCACCATAGGTAATAATGTACCTAACAGTACAATTAACGTAGCAACCACTAAGAAAATATTGTTTAACCAAAGTGCCACTTCACGCGATACAAACTTATAACGCCCTTCACTTTTAACTTGTGAGACACGCAAGCCATATAACGCTAAACCGCCGCCAACAACTACGGCCAAAAAGCCAAGAATAAATAAGCCACGATCAGGGTCTGTTGCAAAGGCATGCACCGAAACAATAATTCCTGAGCGAACGATAAAGGTGCCTAGTAAACTTAATGAAAACGCCGCAATAGCCAGTAACACTGTCCATGATTTAAATACGCCACGTTTTTCTGTCACACTTAAAGAGTGCAGTAACGCGGTTGCGACTAACCATGGCATGAGTGATGCATTTTCAACAGGATCCCAGAACCACCAGCCGCCCCAGCCTAGCTCTGAATAGGCCCACCAACTACCTATGGTGATACCTAAGGTTAAAAAGCCCCATGCCGTCATTGTCCATGGGCGTGACCATTTTGCCCAGGTGTTATCAAGCTTGCCGGTTAACAACGCGGCAATAGCAAAGGCAAAAGCAACAGAAAGTCCGACATACCCCATATAAAGTAATGGAGGGTGAATGATCATCCCTGGGTCTTGTAATAATGGATTTAAATCGCGTCCCTCAACAGGGAAATAGGGCAGTAAACGTTCAAACGGACTTGAAAGTAGCAAGGTGTACATCATAAATCCGACACCTAAAAAGCCAAGCACACCTAATACGCGAGCACGAAGTACCCAAGGCAGTGACTTTGAACGCACAGCAACAACGGCGGTCCAACCGGCCTGCATTAATAACCACAGTAAAATAGCGCCTTCATGGCCACCCCATGTTGAGGTTATTTTATAATACCAAGGCAAGGTGCTACTTGAGTGATACGCTACATAAGATACGGTAAAATCATCAGTTAAGCTGGCATAAATAAGCGCAGCAAAAGACAAAGCAACAAATGCAAACTGACCAATAGCAAGTGATGGCGCAGCGCGCATCAAACGAAGGTTTCCTGTGTGTGCACCCCAAAGTGGGAAAATACACAACAGAATACTCAGTACCATGGCCAATGTTAGGGAAAAATAACCAAGTTCTGGGATCATATTAGCTCCCACTATCTAAATTGTATTTTGGTTTCTCGTGCTTAATTCCTTTTACTGCCTCGGCAACCTCGGCTGGCATATATTCTTCATCATGTTTAGCCAGTACTTCAAACGCTTCAATGACGCTTGGTTCAACTAGCACACCTTGTGCAACAATTCCTTGCCCTTCACGAAATAGATCAGGCAAAATTCCTTGATAACGCACCGTGACCAATGGGCCAGTATCAATCAACTTAAAGCTTACCTGTAAGCTTTGCTCATTTCTTTGTACTGTACCAGGGACAACCATACCGCCAATGCGGAGCTTTTGTCCTATATGAGGCTTTTCTTTATTCGGGCCTTTACCATCAATTAATTCACTGGGGGTGTAAAACAAATTAATGTTTTCTTGTAAGGCGTACAACACTAAACCAATTGATCCACCAATACCAAAGAGTACGGCAATAATAACCAAAAGGCGTTTTTTACGTCTAGGGTTCACGAGGTTTGCTCCTGCTTAGAATTTTTAATTCGAGTTTCACGCGCAATTTGCTGCTCTACCGACGCTAAAATTTGTTTTTTGTCGCGTAACGAGCTAAATAAAATGCCTAATAAAATTAATGCGCATGTACCAAAAGAAAGCCATACATAAAAGCCATAGCCTCCCATTGCAATAAAATCTGAAAACGAGTCAAACTGCATAATTACCCCTTAGTTAACAACTGTCGCACCCATGGGCGGTGCTTTTCACGGTGTAAAATTTCATTTTTAAGACGAATTAAAGTCACAGTACCAACAAACGCGGCAAAGGCTAAAATATTAATCATTAACGGCCAAAACATACTTGGATCTACCGCGTCGCGGTTAAACTTAGTGATGCTTGCCCCTTGATGCAGGGTATTCCACCATTCCACCGAAAAGTGAATGATAGGCAAGTTAATAACCCCAACAATAGCTAAAATAGACGCGGCGCGACCGGCTGATTTTTTATCTTCAAAGGCATGGTACAAAGACAACACCCCTAGATATAAAAATAACAAAATGAGTTCAGAGGTCAGTCGTGCATCCCATACCCACCAAGCACCCCACATAGGTTTACCCCACGCAGCACCGGTGATTAAGGCTATTGCGGTCATGCAGGCACCTACGGGTGCTATTGCAATCACCGCAAGCTCTGCATTGCGTAATTGCCATACAAGCGCAACAATGGCTGCAATCGCCATTGATGAATAAGCGCCCATAGATAAAATAGCGGAGGGCACGTGAATAAAAATAATACGGTAACTGTCTTTTTGTTGGTAATCGGCAGGAGCAAAACCTAATCCCCAGACCCAACCAACAACCATACTAATAACCGTTACTACTGCAAAATATGGCAGTAGAGTATTGCATAATTGATATGCTCGCTCTGCTTTCGCATACGGATGTAACCACTTCCACATATTAACTTACACTCACTTTTAATGCTGATGATATGGCAATTGGCGCACTGATAGTCGCAACGACTAACATCGCACCAAGGATTGCAAGCTGACCACTGTAATCCAGCGACATAGTGCTGGTATCAATAGCGGAAGTTGCAAAAATTAAAACCGGAATATACAAAGGCAAAACGAGCAGACTCATTAAAATGCCGCCTTTTTGTAATCCCACAGTCAAACCCGCCCCTATTGCGCCAATGAAGCTCAATAAAGGCGTGCCCAATAATAGCGTTAATAACGTTGCCACTAAGGCAGTCGTTTCTAAATTTAGTAGTAAAGCAAATAAAGGGGTCATTAGCACTAACGGGAGGCCGGTGATCACCCAGTGTGCGGCTACTTTGCCCAGCACCGTTAATGATAAGGGGTATGACGAAGCAATGAGCTGCTCCAAAGAGCCATCGTGGTAATCATCTCTAAACAGTTTATCAAGGCCAAGCATGGTCGATAATAAAGCCGCAACCCAAATAATGCCCGGGGCCATTCTTGATAGCAAGCCTGGCTCAGGCCCTATGGCTAATGGAAACAGTGAGATAACAATTAAAAAAAACAAGATAGGATTAACTATTTCAGCGCGCTGACGAAAAGCGAGCTTAACGTCTTTGCTAAATACCGCGACAAATAACTGCCAATATGAGTGCTGTCGTGTCATTAGTGGCGGTACTCCAAAGTCAACGTTTGTAAGTCACTAAAGTGAGTGGTTAAATCTTGGTGTGTTGTTAACAAAATAGCGCCCCCCTTTGATAAGTGCTCAGTAAAACGTTGCTGTAAAAAGGCAACCCCGCTTTTATCTAGCGCCGTGAAAGGTTCATCTAAAACCCATAATTTGGCCTCAGATAACCATAATCGAACGAGAGCCACTCGCCGCTGTTGACCCGCAGATAACGTTCTTACAGGCACATCTTCCAGCCCTACTAAACCTAATTTACTTAATAAAGGGTATAAGTCAGGAGTATCAACATAACCATTAATAGCCAACCAATGTGCTACATTTTCAAGTGCACTAAGTTGTACGTTAACACCGGTTTTATGGCCTATAAATAATAAGTCTCTGGCATATTCGTCATAATATTTTTTGATAGATTGATTTAGGTATAAAATATCACCTTCATCCGGCAGCGAAAAACCAGCAATAATGCGCAATAATGATGTTTTACCAGCCCCATTAGGACCAGCTAACTGCATGATTTGACCGCTTTTAAGGCTAAAATTAAGTTCATCAAACAAACAACGCTCTTGCTTGATACAAGTAACGGACTTAATGTGTAACAAGATGACGATTCTCTCTGCCAAAAATTAGCGGTAAGTCTACCATAATGATAGGGTAATACGAATATTGCTTTAGAATCGATTTACTTAAAATACAGAAAACTTGATATAAAATAATGAATACACCAACGCACATCACATTGTCTAACCCACAGGTTAGTAATCAAACAACTGATTCTGGTAAGGCTGCGTTAGCAACACTGCCACCTGAAGTGCTGACGGCAAAAAATATTCAGTTTTCTAAAGATTCAGTCACGCTTGATGTGTTTATAAATAAGCATTGGCAAACGATTCGCCTTGGTACAACTGAGACACCCGTAAACGTTGAAAAAATAGCAAGCGCTAACATACAGTTAAGTGCAGATGGTAAAAGCTTAACCATCATCCCTAACAATACAACTTTAACAATTAAACAACCGGCTCAGTTGCAACGATTTTTAAATTTTATAAACACCCAAAGTGATATTCAAAACAGTCCACTATCACTTCAGGTGGTATTACAACCAACACCAAAGTTGGTCATTGAAAAATTTAATGCCAGTATTGCTATTAATAAACACGTTGCACAATTACTCGCAGATGAGCCTTTAATAAAGGGGATGATTGAAACAGATAGCAAAGGTACACGACTTAATATTATTAACCGTTTTACTGATATAGTGCACTCACAGCCAATAAACCAAGCCAAACTAACACAGTTGCTTGCCAGTAATTTAAGCCCAGCTCAGCTTCATGCTATGCCTAAGTTTGCGGTATTAAGCCCAAACTCTTTTAAAGACTCATTAACTATTAACCTAAGTCACCGACAATTAAGGGAACTACCTACCATCCCGACTAAGGTAAACATTACTCACCAAGCAGATAAATTACTGATCAAAACCGCTTATCATAATATGACTGTGAGCCTTAAAAACTCATTTAGTAAACCGTTTAATGAGATGCTCTCTTTGCAACAATCGCAAGGCCTAATTGATCACCCGACAAGTAAACAGCATCCGCTCAGCACGATAAATAGTCCGATACAATCATGGTTGAAAAGCAGTTTTGCTGATTTTAAAACGCGTATTTTAGATGCGGTAAAGTACTTTGAAAGCAAGCCATTTACAACCTCGGTAAGCTCATCTCAAAAACCAGAATTTACAGGCAATGCTCAGCAAAAATGGCTCACCCCAATGCAAAAAATTGACATGACACAATTAAAAAACGTGTCAAATTTAGCGCCGCCCCTAATGCAATTTACCCAGCAAATAAAATCAAGCGTTTCTATGTGGCAACAACAACCGTTATTAGCACACGCTTTATCTCCTTTAGTGACTCCTTTTTCATCCCCATCAACTAACGCGGCTACATTAGGTCAGAGCTTACAGCCTTTAGAAAGACTCTTATTAGCGACGGTTGTAAAACACAGTCCAAGTACCTCAATAGAACAAAAAGATGCGACAAAGCAAATAGTAAGCAGCCAACTTAATACCATTACAAGCAAACTGACTGATCAAGGAACCGATTTAAACCGTTTAGTTAATCAGGCTTTTAATCGCATGTTGTCAGATACTAATTTACACCCAGCAACCATACAGCGCGAAATACTCAGCACCATAAAGCCCACACAACTTCAAAGCGACATTTTACAGAGCTCGTTTAATAGAGGTGTTGAACAGCTTTCATTAAGCATTTTAGCCGCGCCTATCATTAACCAAAATCCAAGTGCAGTGAGTATTAATAATCAAACGGGTTTAGAAGCTTTACTGCAGGTTTTATTACCGACGTTTAAAGTGGGTAATAGCGCCAATAAATTGTTGGAACAATTACAGCAACCACAAGTACAAGCATTAGCAGGTGAATTAAGCCAAATTAAGAACACATTAAGCCAAGTACAAACGCCTGCTATTAGTCAACAACCTGACACAAACGCCTTGGTGCAATTTTTATTACCGATGAAGTTACCTGCTGAAGCGGCGCAAACAGAAATAACTTTAGGGCAGTATAAAAAGCACAGTAGCGGTAAACTAGCGGATAAAAATGTCTGGTTTGTCAGGCTCAACTTTGATTATGCCGAGCTGGGTAAGCTACAAATAATCGCAGAGCTGATGGATAAAGCTTTAGATTGTCAGTTGTTAGCCTCAACCCAAGCGGTGAGCGCTTTAGCTCATCCACATCTTGATAATTTACGCTCAAAACTGGCAAAACAAGGCTTACAAGTGGGTGAACTTAAACTAAAACGAGCGGATGACAACCATCAAGCATTTTACCAATCCCATGCCATTATTAATATTAAGGTTTAGTCATGACTGAGTCATCAAAAAGCAATTCAGCAATTGGACTACTCTACGAGGCGGGACATTCACCCATTGTAAGTGCTAAAGGGTTTGGTGAACTGGCGGATGAAATTATTGCCCTAGCCAAAGAAAAAGGAATTTTAATCCATCAAGATGAAGCACTTGCAAATACACTATCGAAACTAGACCTCGCAGAAGAGATCCCCAAAGAGTTGTACTTTGTTATTGCTGAGCTCATTGCGTTTTCATACGTGGTTAGAGGAAAGTTTCCACCTGGTTGGCAAGACTTTCAGGGAAAGCTAAATATAAAAGCATAACGCAGTGTTATAAAAGCAAAAAAGGCGCTAAGCGCCTTTTTGTTTGTGTAATGAAAACAACAGTTCAGCCTCGGCGCGGGGTAATTCACATTCGCGAATAACCTCATCTAAATCAGCACCTAACTCAACCATTTTTACTGCACGAGAGTATATTTTAGCATCGGGGTCATCGTATTTTTGAGCTGCTTGTTGCTGTATCAGCTCTTGGTTTTGTTGTTCTACCTCAAGCAAACGCTTACCAATACTCAGTAAACCGGTTCGCAACTCTGACACTTCGCTACGTAAAATATTAATCTGCTCTGATGAATCTTTAAACTGTTGTAATTGCGCGCCAAGCTCACTCGCATAGCGCTTTTTAAACATCACAATTAAAAGCAGCGAGAGTAGCCCAAAAACTAAACCCGCAATAGCAATACCAAGTAATAACATAATTTTATGTAGAGAAGCTTATATATCGCTTAACTCATCCCATTCGTCATCACTAAGTAGTTTATTTAAATCAACCAGAATAAGTAACTCATTGTCGCGGTTACATACACCTTGAATAAATTTAGCACTTTCCTCTGTACCTACATTTGGCGCACTGTCAATTTCAGAGCTACGTAGGTAAACAACCTCAGAAACGCTATCGGCTAAAATGCCAATCACTTGCTCTTCAGCTTCAATAATTAAAATACGTGAATTATCCGTCGCTTCAATATCAGGTAAACCAAAACGAGAGCGAGTATCAATAACGGTAACAACATTACCACGTAAGTTAATAATACCAATCACATACGAAGGCGCACCTGGTACAGGAGCAATCTCAGTGTAACGCAGTATTTCTTGCACTTGCATTACATTTACGCCATAAGTTTCATCTTCTAGCTTGAAAGTAACCCACTGTAAAATCTCATCATTATTATCTGCATTTTTCTTAGCTGACAGTAATTTATCTTCACTCATGCTCTTACCTCGTAATGGTCATTACTTGTGACGGCTATCTAAGCCTTTCTCTAATAGTGCGTTTAAATTATTAACATCTATTAAAGCACACATTTTTTCTTTAATTACTCCAGCAAGCCATGGGCGCTTACTGTTATTTGTACGCCATTTTACATCTTCTTTACTCAATGTAATGTTATTTATTAGTTTTTCTGCTAATAAACCCCATTGGCTATCACCTAAAGTGATGAGGTATTGATAATTTAAAGACGCTTCTAACTGTTCATCGTATTTTTCGGGCATAACCCAGCGAGCGGTATCAACAACATTGAGCTTTTCTTCTCGGTTGATCATAACCCCTTTAAACCACTTAGGCTTGCCAAATAAATGATTTACTTCTCCAAGCTCATGAATGCCACCTAAGGCTTTTAGCGGCACCGCTAAAGTAAGCCCTGCCACTTCAAAAAACAGCGCTTGAAACTCACCATCAAAGTAGTCAGCTTCACCACCAACAGCCACCTCTTGCTCAGGCACGACGTGTTGCTCTTGGAGAGTGTCAATTTCTACATTCGATACTTGCTTATTAAGCTTTTCAACTTCAACAACAGGCTCAACTATTACTGGTTGTTCTTTTTGCTCTTCATACGTTACCTGCTCAAGCAGTTTAGCAACAGGCTCAAGGTCTTTTGTTGGTTCGTCATCAGATAATAACGCCCCTAAGTACTGAGTGACTACTTTTTCATTAGCAAATAATTGCTTACTCATTTATTAACCTTGTTTTATTAAATATTTAAGTAATGCTTTATAAGCATAGACTCCACGCGCATTTGGGCAAAAATCTACCGGTACTTTTTGCGCTAAACTTGCATCTCTAAATTTAGTATCAACAGGAATAACGCCTGGCCATACTTTTTCTTTATACGTTTCTTGTAGTGTTTTATAGGCCTCAAGCGATGCTTTGGTTCGTTTATCATACATAGTTGGAATTATAGTATATTCATAGCTTTTCGCTTGAGAGGTTTGCATTAATTCCATAGTACGCATCATTCTATCGAGCCCTTTAAGCGCCAAGAACTCAGTTTGCACCGGCACTAACACTCTTTCACAGGCGGCAAGCGCATTGACCATCAGCACACCTAAAACAGGTGGGCAATCTAAAATTGCGTAATCGTAATACTCGCTAATTTTAGCCAGTGTTTTTTTTAAAATCAGGCCCATTCCCGTTTTATTACCCATGCTACGGTCAAGTGTCGCGATCGCCATAGTTGCAGGTAAAATATCAAGGTTTTCAATTGTTGAGGGGCATAATGCTTGCAATATTTCTTCGCTTTTCATACTCGAGCCGCGAGTAAAAATATCGTAAACACTGACCTCTAAATCTTCTGAATCAATACCAAAGTAATAGGTTAGTGAAGCATGAGGATCTGTATCAATCAATAACACGCGCTTGCCTTGAAGCGCAAGGATCCCTGCAAGGCTAACCGCTGTAGTGGTTTTGCCTACTCCCCCTTTTTGATTGGCTACTGTCCAAACTTTCACATTACATCCTAATTACTGTTCGTTGCGCGTTGTAACACGGATGCCACCATGCGGTAAACGGATTATTTTTATTGTATCATCTTGGGCAGGTAGCTCAATTTCTGGCTGACTTTGCTCTGATACTGAAATTGATGATTTCGTTTGTTCATCAGAGGGCTCTGGTGCTAAACCATATTTAGAAAGTGCAATCACGACTTTACGGTTTTCGGCACGCCCAGCTTCGGTATCATTATCGGCAAAGGGCGAGTATTGACCATACCCCTCAATGGCCATGCGCGCGGATTCAATGCCCAAACGCTCTAGCTCAACTAATATTGAGGTTGCACGCGCCACTGATAACTCCCAATTAGAACGAAATATTTCATTTCGTATGGTTTCGTTATCTGTATACCCGCGTACTCTTATATAGTTATCGACTGATGCAATGATTGCTTCAATTTTTTTTACAATCTCTTTGGCCTTGTTATGTGCTACAGCACTACCACTGGCAAACAACAATCCGGAATTGAGCTCAATAACCAACCAGTCTTGGCTTAGTTCTAAGCTAGCCTCGCCACTGCGTATCTCATCAATCAGCGACGATTGTAATTTAGCCAATAAACTATCCAGCGGCTTACCTAAGTGGCGTTGACTAATATTGCTATTGTCACTTTGACCATCGAGTAACATTGGGCCTTGCTCTTGCTCTTGAATACTTTCGCCATAGAGTATTTCAGCCTCAGGGGTCACCCTTTCAAGCAATAAAGCATCACCATTTACCCCGTTACCCTGCTGAGAATATTGTTTCGTTGACTTATCAAAAACATGCTCCAGAGAATCAGATAGTACTTGTAGATTGTCTTCTTTATTTATTGAAATGGCATACAATACAACAAAAAATGCGAACATAATGGTCATGTAATCTGCATAGGAAACTAGCCAACGCTCAGTGTGTTGATTTTTAGTGTTTTGATGACGTAAGCGACGGCGCAACATAACCGCTAATTTGCCTGTAAAATTGGACGTTCAACGCGGTAAGCTTCAAGCTTTAATTCTATATTAATAGGGCTCTCACCTTGGCTAATGGCAATAACGCCTTCAGCTAGCATTTCATGGTAAAGCATTTTTTGCTCAACACGTTGCTTTAATTTATTGGCCATGGGCAAAAACAGTAAATTAGCTAAACCTACGCCATATATAGTAGCAATAAATGCAGTAGCAATGCCCGTCCCTAATTGCTCAGGATCATTAATAAATGACATGGCTTGAATCAATCCAAGCACAGCACCTAGGATACCGATAGTCGGGCTGTAACCTCCCATCGCTTCATATACACGGCTAGCTTCAAGCAATCGTTCTCGTTCAAGTAATAAATCTATTTCAAGGGTATCGCGTAGTTTTTGCTCTGAACAGCCATCAACTAATAAACTCAGTCCTTTGGCGGCATAGGGGTCAGAGTGAGTAAGCGCTTCGTTTTCTAGCGCTAAGTAGCCTTCTTGGCGAGCTTTGTGCGACCAGCGTTTTACTTGCTCAATAGCATCTTCAATATCATGGTCGTCGGTAACAAAAACCCAATGTGTAATACTGAGCATTTTCTTAAAAGTATTGGCTGATGTTTGCAGCATAACCGCCCCCAATGTACCACCTAATACAATAATTAATGCTGGCACATTAAACAGCGCAGATACCACACCTCCCTCTAAAGAATAACCTATTGCAATAGCACCTAATGCAACCAATAACCCTAAAATAGAAAGCTTATCCAAAGCCAACCTCTCTTTTTAAGCGTGCAGCCACATCATGAAGGCCTATGTTTTCATTTGCTAATCCAGCACTAGCTACTGCTTGCGGCATACCATAGACAACACAACTTTTCTCATCTTGAGCCCAAATTGTAGCGCCAGTTTGTTTAAGCATGCGAGCACCGTCACGACCATCTGCACCCATGCCAGTTAAAATAATGGCAAGTACATCGCCTTGATACGCTTTTGCTACACTAGCAAAGGTAATATCCACACTAGGCTTATAGCTAACTCGTTCATTTTTATCTTCAAATACACGTAATGTTCTGTTTGAACCTCGTCCTTCTACCATCATTTGCTGTCCGCCTGGCGCTAAATAAGCACAGCCTGGTTGCAGTCTATCGCCTTGCTGTGCTTCTTTTACTTTAATTTTACACAAGCTATCTAATCGGGTCGCAAACGCAGGTGTAAATGCAGCTGGCATGTGTTGTATGAGTAGTATTGGGTGTGGGAAATTAGCAGGTAACTGAGTCAATATAGTTTGCAGTGCAACTGGTCCACCTGTTGATGTGCCAATAGCAATTAATTGATATTGCTTACCACTAGCACGCGTTGATGTGCTACTAGAAGGCGTTGATGTGCTACTAGAAGGCGTTGGGCTTGCGCTTTTAAAGCTACGATCAGGTTGCACTATAGGCTTATTAGCAAAGCGCTCAGAGGTGCTTGGCGCTGGTTTAAGACTTGGAGCAGCAGGCGCTCTGATAATTCTACCATTTCGCTGGCGGCCTATTTCTTTAACTTTATTTTGTAATAGCTTTATTGCGTCGTCGTTATTACGAGCAATATCTTCAAACTTTTTCGGTAAAAAATCCATCGCGCCGGCATCAAGTGCATCTAAGGTAGCAGATGCGCCTGCGCGTGTTAACGAGGAGAACATTAAAATAGGAGTGGGGTTACTCGCCATGATCTCTTTAACCGCACTAATACCATCAAGCACCGGCATTTCAACATCCATGGTGATCACGTCAGGTCGTAATTGAGCTGTTTTATCGACAGCTTCTCGACCATTTACAGCGAAACCTATAACTTCAATGCCGCTGTCTTGTTCAAGAATTTCACTCACTCTGCGGCGAAAAAAGCTTGAATCATCAACTACTAAAACTTTAACAGCCATTTCGCTCTCTTATTCAATGAATGGGTAGGCATAAAATATATGCCTACTTTTAATTATCCAGCGTAATGCTTTAACATACTTGGCACATCTAATATCAGTGCAATGCCACCATCAGAGGTGATTGTTGCACCTGCCATACCAGGCGTCCCTTGAAGTAATGCGTCTAAAGGCTTAATTACCACTTCCTCTTGACCAATAAGCGAGTCAACAACAAAACCCACTTTTTGAGTTCCTATTTGCACAATAACCACATGACCTTGTGCTTTTCGCTGACCTCTATCAGCCCCTTTGATGAGCCAATGTTCAAGGTAGAATAACGGAATCGATTTTTTACGAACTATTATAGTAAGCTGACCATCAACCACATTGGTCTTTGTTAAATCCAAGTGGAATATTTCACTAACACCCGCCAGCGGCAAAGCAAATGTTTGTTCGCCAACCACTACCATTAAGGTAGGCAATATTGCCAGTGTCAGTGGTACTTTAATCTCTAAAGTAGTACCTACGCCCATCTCTGATTTAATATTTACTGAGCCATTGAGTTGAGTGATTTTTGTTTTAACCACATCCATACCAACGCCACGGCCAGAAATATCTGAAATCTCTTCTTTAGTTGAAAACCCAGGTGCAAAAATAAGGTTATAAGCTTCGGTATCAGAAAGACGACTCGCTTGGTCGTGATCAAGCACCCCTTTGTTAATGGCAATCTTTTTAAGCTTTTCAGCATCCATACCAGCACCATCATCTTGGATAGTAAGCAAGATATGATCGCCTTGTTGAGACGCTGATAAAGTAACAGTACCGGTTCTAGGTTTACCTGATGCTTCACGAACGTCTGGCATTTCAATGCCATGATCCACTGAATTGCGCACTAAATGCACTAACGGATCAGCAAGCGCTTCCACTAAGTTTTTATCTAAATCAGTGTCCTCGCCTACCATTTGCAAGTTGATATCTTTATTCAATGAACGGGCTAAATCACGTACCACACGTGGGAAACGACCAAACACTTTTTTAATTGGCTGCATTCGTGTTTGCATTACCGCACCTTGGATATCAGCAGTCACTACATCTAAATTAGAAATAGCTTTACCCATAGCCTCGCTGTCAGAGTTTGTTGCCAAGCTTACCAAACGATTTCGCACAAGTACCAATTCACCAACCATATTCATTATTTGGTCTAAACGTTTGGTATCAACACGTACTGTTGTCTCCGCCGGTGGAGGCGCTGCTTTTTTAGGCGGCGCTGCCTTAGCTGCTTGTGCCGCAGGAGCAGGCTTAGCTGGCTCTGGTTTAGGCTGTGGCTTAGCTGCAGCAACTGGTTCTGGCTTTTTAGCTGCCACTGGTTCTGGTTTACTTACAGGAGCCGGTGTTTCTATCGACTTAGGTGCACCTTTACCATGAAGTTCATCAAGTAACGCTTCAAACTCGTCGTCACTTATTTCATCATCGCTCGCGCTTGAGTCGTTATTTTGTGAAGCCACAGGAGCTGATGGTGTTTGTTGTGGTGTACTTGCGGTTGCTTGGCTCACTTCGCCAAAGCTGCCTACACCATGAAGCTCATCTAATAAGCTATCAAATTCATCGTCAGTTATATCGCCACTGACATCATTATCACTTGATGAGGACTGTTCTTCTTGTGGAGCTTGACCTTTACCATGTAACTCATCAAGTAAGCTTTCGAATTCATCTTCAGTTATTTCATCAATCTGAGAGTCTGAGCTACTGCTATCTGGGCCGCTAAATAATTCATCAAAAGCAAACGGATCTTCTTCCGCATCATTGCTTGGCTGCTCAGCTACAGGTTCAGGTTCTACCGAGGGAGTTTCAACAGGGGCTGTGTCTTCAACCACAGAATCGCCAGCAAGCTCTTCTGCCGTCGGTGGTTGTCCAAGTTTATGAAGGACTGCAAGTAACTCTGGATCAGCAGGTTCTGGTTGGTCACGATTTTTAATTGTGGCAAACATTTCATTAATGGTGTCGAGTGCTTGTAAAATTACATCCATTAATTCAGAGTTAACTGTTCTTACACCTTGGCGCAATAAATCAAACACGTTTTCAGCACCATGACATGCATCAACAAGCTCTGTCATTGCCAAAAAGCCGGCGCCACCTTTTACAGTGTGGAAACCACGAAATATTGCGTTTAGTAGTTCAGTATCACCTGGGTTGTTTTCCAGTTCTACTAACTGTTCAGATAAAAGCTCAAGGATTTCTCCGGCCTCTACTAAAAAGTCTTGTAAAATATCTTCATCGACTTCAAAGCTCATGCAGCACTCTCCTATTAGAAGCCCAAACTTGATAATAGATCATCAACTTCATCTTGATCAGATACAACATCATTACGCGATTCTTTATCAATAATAGGCCCTTCTGGGCCTGCTAGTGTTTGTGCAACAATGGGATCTTCTATTTTTTCTGGTTGTTCAGTGGGTTCAACCTCACCACCTTGCGCTGCAAATGCAGTTAACAGGTGAATTAAACTTTCTTCAACTTCACGGACAAGTTCAATAACACGGCGAATAACCTGACCGGTTAAATCTTGATAGTCTTGAGCCATCAGCACATTAGTCATCAGCATTTGTAACTCATCGGTTTTGTGATGAGAACTGCTCATAAACTTATCAATACTATGACAAAGTGATTTAAACTCACCAAGCTCTATTTCGCGGTTCATTAAACGATCCCACGTTGGCTTGATATCAGCTATTTCGTCAGCGATTTCTTGTGCTAATGGTAAGCTTGCTTCAACCGCATCCATTGTCTTATTGGCTGCGTTTTCTGTCATTTCCATGACATAGTTAAGGCGTTTTTTTGCGTCAGGGATGGCATCAGTGGTAATGTCTGTTAAACGCGTGTCTAACTCGAAACTCTTTAAAGCTTCGTGCAGTTGACGCGTTAACTTACCCACCTCAGCAAATAGCTGTGATTGCTCTTGTGAAGCTGTTTCTAAAATTAACTGATTCGCTTTATCTTGCTCACCATTTTCTAAAAAAACCACTAACTGGCGAGCTTGTTCTAAAGTAATCTGAGGCGCAGCAGGTGCTGACATAAGCCTCTCCCTCTCATTAACCTAAGCGTTCGAACACTTTTTCTAATTTAGTTTTCAATGTACCTGCAGTAAATGGTTTAACAATATAGCCATTAACACCTGCTTGGGCCGCAGCAATTATTTGTTCTTTTTTAGCTTCTGCTGTAACCATTAAAACAGGAATATGCTTTAATTTTTCATCCGCTCGAATTGCCCTTAAAAGATCAATACCTTGCATGCCTGGCATATTCCAATCTGTTACAACAAAATCAAACGCTTGATTTTGCAACATAGGCAAAGCAGTTGACCCGTCATCTGCTTCTTGAACATTGGTAAAACCTAAATCGCGCAACAGATTTTTAATAATACGTCTCATTGTTGAGAAATCATCAACAACAAGAATTTTAATGTTTTTATCCAAAACATCCTCCAGTGAGGCCTGAACCTTTATTTACTTACTTCTAGTTTATCCAGTCATTGATTTTTGCTTTAAGCTTAATCATCGCCTGACCATGTATCTGACTTACACGCGATTCACTTACATCGAGTATATGCCCAATTTCTTTTAAATTCATCTCATCGTTATAGTACAAAGAAAGCACCATTGCATCTTTTTCAGGTAACGACTTTATTGCACTGAGTAAAGACTCATTAAGCCGTTCATTTTTAACATTATTGAACGGTTTGTCTAGTGCTAAATCTTGGCCATGGGGTGTAATCACATCGTCATCTATACCAAGGTCTTCAATGCCTAACACTTTGCTTACATTTACATCGTTTAAAATATGATGATACTCATTTAGCGAAATTTCAAGTTTTTCAGCAACTTCACTATCTTTAGGTTCACGGTTTAAACTGTTCTCAAGCGCAACAATAGTCTCTGCAACCAAACGGCTTTTTCTGTGAACTGAACGTGGAACCCAATCGCCTCGGCGCATTTCGTCTATCATCGCACCACGAATACGAATACCGGCGAAGGTTTCAAAGCTTGCACCTTTGCTTGCATCAAAGTTTTTTGAAGCTTCAATTAAACCAATCATACCCGATTGAATTAAATCATCTAGCTGCACACTGGCCGGTAAACGAGCAATTAAATGGCACGCCACTTTTTTGACTAATGAGGCATGCTTTTCAACAATCATATTTAAATTCTGTGTTGACTGATATCCCATAACTCTATTCACCGGTATTGTCATTGTTAGTTACTAACTAGTTTCTCAATGAAGAACTCTAAATGACCCGAGGCTTGGCTAGGTGTTGGCCACTTAGCAATTTTTGTAGCCAGTGTTTTAAAAGCAATTGCAGCAGGCGACCCAGGAAAAACCTCAACAATTACTTTTTGACGGCGCGTTGATTTGCGCATATTTTCATCATATGGAACCGTTGCAACCAACTCCATTGATATATCTAAAAATCGGTCGGTAACCTTTGAAAGTTTTGCAAACAATTCCTGCCCTTCGCGTAAACTGCGCACCATATTGGCAACAATTTTAAATTTATAAACGCCGTGCTCACGGCTAAGTACTTTAATTAAAGCATAGGCATCGGTAATTGATGTAGGCTCATCACATACCACCACAAGCACATCTTGCGCTGCGCGAGAAAAACTCAGCACCATATCGGAAATACCCGCAGCGGTATCAACAATTAAAATATCAAAGTCGGTGTTAAGTTCACTAAATGCACGAATAAGTCCAGCGTGCTCTGAGGGTGATAACTCAACCATACTTTGCGAACCCGATGTTGCAGGCACTATTTTTATGCCTGCGGGACCTTCGACTAAAATATCATCAAGTTCACATTCGCCCGATAAAACATGAGATAAATTACGCTCAACGCGCAGTCCAAGCATCACATCACAATTCGCTAATCCTAAATCAGCATCTAGTACAAGCACACGTTTGCCTTGTTGGCCTAACGCGATTGCTGTATTAAGGGATACGTTCGTTTTACCCACTCCACCTTTGCCGCCGGTGACAGCGATAACTTTTACGCCGTTATTATTATTCTTGCTCATTTTGCGAAGGCCGCTTGCTTGATCTAAAACTGTGTTAATCATACATCTCTACTGTGCTCGACGCCACTGATTGGTGTCGTGATTGTTGTGCTTTTATTCTTTTTAAATACAATTGCTCAGCTTTTTTTACTAGTTTTTCGGCATTTGCCACTCTAATATCTTCTGGTACTCGCTGACCGTTAGTAAGATACCCTATTGGGAGACGATTTTGAATCGCAATACTAATAATCTCACCTAAACTCAATGACTCATCAAGTTTAGTAAAAATACATCCACTTAGCTGTACTTTTTTAAAGTGCCTTACTGTTTCTTGCAATACATTAATTTGCGCCGTCGCACTTAATACTAAATAACTACGTATATCAACACGCTGATTACGCATCAAGGTGTTTAACTGCTCGGTTAAGCGTAAATCACGTTGACTCATTCCCGCTGTATCAATTAAAACTAGACGTTTATTTCGTAAATGATATAAAACTTCTGCTAATTCATTTGCATCTTTAACTTGTTTAACGCCACAACCTATAATACGACCATACGTTGCTAGCTGCTCATAAGCACCAATACGGTAGGTATCGGTAGTAATAAGCGCTACTTTATCGGCACCGTATTTTTGTGCACCCAATGCTGCCAGTTTTGCAACTGTGGTGGTTTTACCCACGCCAGTAGGTCCGACTAACGCAAAAACACCGCCTTGGCGAAGTATTTCGTTGTTCGTGGTTTGCATTTGATCTTCAACCATGTTCAATAAAGCTTTCCAGCCTTGTTGGCGAGACACGTCGTCTGGTACAAAACATGCCATTTGCTCAGCAACATTTTTCTCTATCCCCATACCCACTAAGCGGTCAATCATACATGCACGGGTCGGATCGCGACGTGCCATATCTTGCTGCATTAAACCTGATACTTGGTGCTCTAATAGTTGACGAATTGCGTTCATTTCTTCACGCATTGTGCTGATGTCACTGGATTCTTTATGCATTGTTTGCTGATCCGGTGCGCTAGGTGAATCTAAATCGTCAAAGTCTTGATCTAAATCATCAAAGCCTAGGCTGTCTGCTTGGGTTTGCATGCGTTTTGGCGCTTCATTTTCGCGAGCAAACATATTTGTCGTACGTGGCTGTGCTGGCTCTTGGTAATGCTCAGACGTATCAATACCTGATTGCGAAAACATAGAGGCTAGCTCAGGAGAGCGAGGGCGTGGCGACTGACGCTCTAATAAAGCTTGTAAGCTATCAGCTACTTTTGCTTGTGGCTCAGGTTGCGCACGCTTAGGCTCTGGCTTTACAAAGTTATGAGTAGGCTGTTGCACGGCTCTTTGCGGAGCAGGCGCTGCCTGTGGTTGCGCTGCGGCTTTAGGGGCTGCTTTGTCGTAATCTACTGCGGCAACAATTTCTACACCATTAGCGAGTTTTTTGTTCGACATAATAACGGCATCAACACCTAGCTCATCTTTAACTTCTTTCAGTGCGGTGCGCATATCTTTGGCAAAAAAACGTTTAATCTTCATGGTTCAACCCCTGTTAAAATCTTTATTGTTGGCCTACTGAGCTGACAATCTTGATCTGTCTTTCATCTGGTACCTCTTGATAAGACATCACCCTTAAACCCGGTATGGTGTACTTAACAAAACGAGATAACACAGTGCGTAACATTCCTGACGTTAGCAATATTGAAGGTTCTCCGGCCATTTCTTGATTCTGATGCGCTTCGTTTAATGATGTTTGAAGTCGCTCAGCAAGGCTTGGTTCTATTCCGGCACCTTCGTCGCCTGCATTTTGTAATGACTGATGCAACATCTGTTCCAACTCAGGCGCCAAGGTTATGACAGGGATTTCTGATGACATTCCCACAGCGTCTTGAACTATTAAACGGCGCAGCGAAATACGCACTGCAGCTGTTAAAACATCGGCATCTTGGCTACGTGGGCCGTACTCTACAAGGGTTTGAACAATAGAGCGCATATCACGAATAGCCACACCTTCGTTTAATAAATTTTGCAGTACTTTTACAACGGTTGTCAGTGGTAGTACTTCTGGCACTAACCCTTCGACTAAACGTGGATGGCTTTTAGCTAACATATCAAGCAGGTTTTGAACCTCCTCATGGCCTAGTAATAATGCGGCACTGTTAGTTAATAACTGGCTAATATGGGTGGCTACCACAGTGGCTGAGTCAACCACGGTGTAACCTAGTGATTGTGCTTCGTCTTTTTGATCAGGCTTTATCCACACCGCATCTAAGCCAAATGCTGGGTCTTTGGTTTCAACCCCTTTAATAGGGCCAAATACTTGCCCTGGGTTGATGGCCAGTTCATCGCCATGTTTGAGTTCGCCCTCACCACTTGAAACACCCATCATGGTAATACGGTACGCATTAGGGTCTAACTCTAAGTTATCGCGAATATGTACAGGCGGTACTAAAAAGCCAAGCTCCTGAGATAGCTTTTTACGCACCCCTTTAATTCGGTTGAGCAGCTCACCACCTTGAGATTGGTCAACAAGCGGAATAAGCCTGTAGCCAACTTCTAAGCCAATAACGTCAATTTGTTGTACATCGTCCCATCCAAGCTCTTTTTGCTCTTGCTTGTTTGCAACACCAGTACCGGCAACGGTACCACTTTCAGCCTCTTGGGCTGCTAGAGCAGCGGCTTTTAATTTTTGCTGCTGAGTAAAGTAAGCTAAGTAGCCAAGTAGTGCGCCTAAACTTAAAAAAGCAATATGAGGCATACCCGGAACTAACCCCATAATGATTAAAATACCTGAGGCGATAAATAATGATTTTTCGTTACCTAATTGGGCTTTAAATTGCTCACCCATGTTATGTGATTCGTTTTGGCGAGTAACAACAATAGCAGTACCAATAGAGAGCAGTAATGAAGGAAGCTGCGCCACAAGGCCGTCACCAATGGTAAGTAAAGTATATACTTCCATTGCGCGGCTAAAGCTCAAGTCATGTTGGATCATGCCCACAAATAAGCCGCCAACAATATTAATAATTAATATCACGATACCGGCAATGGCATCGCCTTTTACAAACTTACTCGCCCCATCCATAGAGCCGTAAAAGTCGGCTTCGCGGGTTACTTCGCTGCGGCGCTCACGTGCTTGCTCTGCACTAATAAAGCCAGCGTTTAAGTCGGCATCTATCGCCATTTGCTTACCCGGCATAGCATCTAGCGTGAAACGAGCCGATACTTCAGAAATACGCCCTGCACCTTTGGTTATTACTACAAAGTTTATGATGATCAGAATTAAAAACACCACTAAACCTACCGCGTAGTTTCCGCCAATAACCACTGAGCCAAACGCTTCAATTACTTTACCAGCCGCATCACCCCCGTTGTGACCCTCAAGGAGCACCACGCGCGTACTGGCAACATTTAGTGCTAAACGCATAATTGTAGCGATTAACAATACCGCCGGAAACATGCCAAATTCGAGGGGTTTCATGGTGTAAACAGTCACCAGTAAAACAACTAAGGCAAGGGCAATATTAAATGAAAATAATATATCAAGAAGAAATGGCGGCAGCGGTAAAATAACCATACCCAGCGCTGCAAGTACTAATAGCGGTGTGCCAACACCTTTGGCATACTCTTTTTTATCTTTGTTAAGTTGTTGTAATACCGCTTTAAAATCCATAACTCTACAATTCAATAAATTGACACTAGCCTGAAATTGCAATAACTATTCCAAGTATAGAGCCAGCAATAGATTCATTGAGTATTGATACAAAATTTAAAGCAAGTGAGAGACAAGAGCGAATGGGCTTTATGGTTTGAATTTGCAGCCCCATGTTGGTATTTAGGCAAGGCGCCCCTGTAAAGTGTGGTTAGCTCAGCTTACCCTAATCGTATTTAAAATCATCCGGAATAGGCAGTTTAGACTTAAGAGGGATGGGGCGCTTTCCGCGACCTTTTTTAAAGCGTTTAAGCTGAAATACATAGGCTAAAACTTGCGCTACAGCGGTAAATAGCTGATCTGGGATCTGTTGGCCTATTTCAGCAGTATGATAAAGCGCCCGCGTAAGCATAGGAGATTCTACAATCGGTACTTCGTTACCTTTGGCTATTTTACGAATTTGCATAGCCATTTCATCTATCCCTTTGGCAAGTACAATCGGTGCACCTGCTCGCTCAGTATCGTATTTTAGCGCCACAGAATAGTGAGTAGGATTGGTTACAATTACGTCGGCATCGGGGACATCTTGCATCATCCTTCGCTGCGACATTTGCCTTTGTGTTTGCCTAATGCGCGCTTTAATTTGCGGATCACCCTCTGAGTTTTTGTACTCGTCTTTGATCTCCTGCATGGTCATTTTAAGTTGTTTGTTGTGGTTATAACTTTGATAAGGCGCATCTATTGCGGCAATAATCACCAAAGTGCACGACAACCCTAAAAACATCCACGAGAGCATTTCAAGGGCATGAATTATATTACTAGGTGCGCTTTCAATACTTAAATGCAAAATTTCATCAAAAAAAGTTTGAATCAAAAACACCGCAAAAATAGCCACCAGCGCAAACTTTAATATAGACTTTACAAGCTCTATCGCTGCTTGTGGGCCAAACATGCGTTTAAAACCCTTTATTGGCGACATTTTACTGGGCTTAGGTGCTGCAGCTTCCCAACTAAAATTAAAGCCGCCGAGTAAGGTATTTCCTATAAATGCTGCAATAACAATAATTAAAACAAACATCGCCACTGGAAACAGCAGCGCACTGGCCACCTCACTCCACACCGCAAACATTTTAGTGGTGTCGTAGGTTTCACTGCGATTTAAAGACAGCATCCTACCCATAATATTGTATAAGCCTTTGCCTATTTCGGGCCCATATAACAGCAACGAAATTGCAGAAAAAATAAGTACAAACATAGTCCCTAGCTCTTTTGAGCGTGCTATTTGACCTTTCTTTTTAGCATCTTCGAGCTTTTTGGAGGTGGGTTCTTCTGTTTTTTCTTGTCCTGAATCTTCAGCCATTGCCCCTCCTACACCGTACAGCCAACAAGGCTACACATTAGCTCAATCATTTTTAACCACTGAAATTCAAATTGGGTTACAAAATTACCTAAGGTAGCCCAAATAATAATTAAACCGGCAACTAATGTAAACGGAAAACCTATTGAGAAAATGTTTAATTGCGGTGCTGCGCGGGTCATAATACCAAATGCCATATTAATAACCAGCATGGCGGTTAATGGTGCTAATGACAGCACTAATGCAGTGGTAAACATCCAACCACCCCATGTCACTATGTCCCAGTAATGATCAACCGCCCACCAATTGCCATCAATCGGGAGTACTTCAAAACTGTGCACCACCATTTGAATCATCATTAAATGACCATTAAACACAAAAAATAATAAGGTAGCTAATATTAGATAAAATTGCCCCACTGCAGGCACACTCATCCCATTAGAGGGGTCAACAACAGACGCAAAACCTAAACCGGTTTGCATTGCCAGTATTTGCCCAGCAAGCACAAAGGTATTTAGCATTAGCGTAGAGGCAAACCCTATCGCAACACCTATCAACATTTGCTGAATAACCACCAGCACCATTTCAAAAGAAAATAAATTAGTAAATGTAGCAGCAGGAAGAACAGGAACAACTAAGAAGGTGACCACTACCGCCAATCCCATTTTAATGCGGGTAGGTACGTTTTGTGCGCCTAAGCCCGCCATAATCATGATCATAGAGCTTATGCGAACTAAAGGCAGTAAAAAATCACTTAACCATTGAATAACAAAAGAAAAAGGAAATTCCACAATTAGCCTGCAATTTCAGGAATGAGTAACACTAGGCGGGTAAAAAAGTCCATTAGCTCTTGAGTAAGCCAATGCCCACCTACAATAAGTGCTCCAATAGTAATTAATAAGCGCGGTAAAAAACTTAGGGTTTGTTCATTAATTGAGGTTGCCGCTTGGAACACCGCCACCACTAAACCAACAAGTAAACCAGGTACCACAATAGCTGATACCAGCTTAATAACTAAAAACAGTGCATCGCTAAGAATATCAACAAAAATTTCTGGTTCCATGTTGTACTCCTAATGTTTAAAAGTGCGAATGTAAAACATGGTTTATGTACCTAGTCCAAAGCTTTTAGCTAACGTGCCCATTACTAGGCTCCAGCCATCGACCAGTACAAATAACATTATTTTAAAAGGCAAGGACACTATCATGGGCGAGAGCATCATCATACCCATGGCCATTAATACCGAGGCAACCACTAAATCCACAATTAAAAACGGTATAAAAAACATAAAACCAATAATAAAGGCGGTTTGTAGTTCACTGGTCACAAATGCAGGTATTAACACAATAAGCGGTGTGGCCTCTGGCGAATCAAGCTGCTCATAACCTGCTATTTTGGCAAACGTTTCTAAGTCTTTTAATCGTACCTGCGAGAGCATAAAGGCTTTCATTGGCTCTTTGGCTAAATCAAGTGCTTCAAGTGACGTTACTTGTTCACTTAAATACGGTTCGATAGCGCGCTCATTTATTTGCTCATAAATTGGCGCCATAATAAAAATACTTAAAAACAGCGACATACCTAGTAATACTTGGTTCGAAGGCGTTTGCTGCAAACCAATGGCTTGGCGCAAAATAGCTAAAACAACAATAATTCGAGTGAAAGAGGTCATCATGATAATGGCGGCTGGAATAAAGCTCATAGCCGTCATGATCGCCAACACTTGTAGCGTCACTGAGTAGTCTTGGGTGCCATCGGCATTAGTGGTGATCGTCAGCGCGTCAATCCCCTCGGCATTGACCCCTGGGACGAACACCATGGCAAATAGGAAAAGCAGCCATTTAGTCATAATATTAGTTCTTTTTATTTTGATTAAGTTGCGGATTCAACATTTTGCCAAACCGCTTCGCTAATTCTGGTAACTCTTTTTCTGTTAGGGGGGTTTCTAACTTGTGTAGATAATTAATACTGTGTGGAGTAACCCCTAATAGGTGCTGTGCATTATCTATTTCAACCACCATTAAGCGCTCACGTGATCCCAATGGAAGACTGCGGATCACTTTAAACTCATCGTTATTGGTTAAATTTGGATTGAGCTTTTTTACAAAAAAAGCCAACACTAAAATTAACACCACAACCATACCCAAAGATAACACCATGGATACGATATCTGTGGTCGGTGTTGCAGCATCTGTTGCTGCAAACACCGAATTGCTTAAACTGGCTAGTGCTATCATCGTAACTTTTTGATCCGTTCAACCTGGCTAATTACATCCGTTAAACGAATACCGAACTTATCGTTCACCACAACCACTTCGCCATGCGCAATCAAAGTACCATTAACTAAAACATCAAGCGGTTCGCCGGCAACCCTGTCAAGCTCAATGACCGAACCTTGGTTAAGTTGTAATAAATTACGAATATTAATTTTAGAACGCCCTACTTCCATAGAAATAGTAACGGGAATGTCTAAAATAGTATCGAGTTTACGTTTTTCTTCACCGCTGAGTTCATGCTTTGAATCATCAAGCTCATCAAGCTCGGTTACTTTGACCTCAGGACTATCGTCAGTGCCTTCAGCTTCAGCAAGTGCTGCTGCCCATTCGTCCATTGTATCTTGATCATCGCTCATACTTTTAACCTTTTAATCAATTACCAGTCTAAGTCTACACCGTTTGAAAGGTGTAAATCATCTTCTAGTTCTGCTAATTCTGCATCTGAATCAATTTTTTTGCCGCCTTTGGTAAAGACATGTAGCTCAGATTTAACTGAATCAGGGCGTTTAATTTTTTCACTAATTTGTAGCGCAACGTTATCGCGTGAACGACCCATTTTAGCTCTAAATGTAGGGAGTTCTTCCACAAATACGGTAATATGCTCAGGCATTTCAACTGGAATTATATCCCCGGCTTTGAGCTCCATTATTTGTTTTAAGCTTAAATCAACTTCAAGTAGCTGGGTCGATAAATCGACTTCTACGTCCATTATTTCGTCACGAAGCGCCTTACTCCAACGTAAATCGGTATCTTCAGTATCAGACTGAACACCCGCATCCAATAGCTCTCTGATAGGTTCGAGCATTGAATAAGGTAGCGCAATATGGAAGTCTCCCCCGCCACCATCCAGCTCAATATGAAAAGAGCTAATAACCACCACTTCGGTTGGGCTAACAATATTAGCCATCGCAGGATTTACCTCAGAATCGAGGTACTCGAACGACACATCCATCACTGGTGCCCATGCTTCTTTGTAATCTTCAAAAATTATTTTCAGCAGCATTTGCACGATTCGGCGTTCTGTTGGGGTAAATTCACGTCCTTCAATTTTGGCATGATAACGGCCATCGCCACCAAAGAAGTTGTCTACCAGTATAAATACTAAGCGTGCTTCCATGGTAATAAGGCCGGTGCCTTTTAGTGGACGAAAACGCACCATATTCAAACTCGTTGGTACAAACAAGGTATGTATGTACTCACCAAACTTGATCATTTGCACGCCGTTAATTGACACCTCAGCGGTGCGACGCATCATGTTAAATAAGCTAATTCGCATGTGACGGGCAAATCGCTCGTTAACAATTTCAAGTGTCGGCATGCGACCACGCACGATGCGATCTTGCGAAGAAAAGTCGTACTGTAGTGTACTTCCCTCACCATCTTCACCGTCGTGTGTATCTTCCTCTTCGACTTCATCGACACCATGTAATAGTGCATCAATTTCGTCTTGGGATAATAAATCGCTCACACTGGCCCCTTATTGCATCACAAAGCCGGTAAATAGTACCCGCTCAATTACTTTATTCCCTTCAACATCCATCATAGCGGCCTGTACTTTATCAAGTGCAGTAAAACGCAGTGTTTCTTTGCCTACACTGGTGCTAAGTTCATCAGCCGTTGTCATGGAAAATACACTCAGGAGTGTGCCTTCAATCAGTGGAATGTGTTTTTTAGCCGTTTCTTCATTATCATCGCCGCGCACTAATAATTGCACTTTAATCTGTACAATTCTATCGCGACTAGCCCCTGGCACATTAAAAATAAACGGTCTAGGCATCGCAACATATAAAGCAATGCCAACCGTTGCCGAAGAACTTGTTGGCGCAGCAGCATCTGCAAGGGTTTCTACTGGCTCATCACCACCTGATAATAAAAAGTACCCTGCCACAGCGCCAACAATAAGTAATACAGCGGCAATAATTATTATGAGTTTGCTTTTACTTTTACTTACTTCTTCTATTTCTAAATTAGTATCTTCAGCCATTGTATTTCCTTTATTTGCAAAGGTATTTGCTTGTTTTAACTATTATAATAGCAGGACTTAGGCATAGTAATCTATTGATGATGACGTTTGTTGTCCAGAACCCTGTATTTGCTTATCTGGTTGCTCACTATTTGTCTCATCTGTAGAGCGATTATTGGCCATTTGCCCTTGTGCATCACCTTCTTGTTGCTGTGCTTGCTCACCTGAGGAATCACCGTAAGAAATACTGCTTTCACCTAGTTCTAAACCTTGCTGCATCAGCATTTCTCTAAGCCTAGGTAACGACTGCTCCAGCGCTTCTTTGGCTTGCTGGTTTTGCACTACAAAGTTGATTTGTGCTTGCTCAGCATCACTTCTAATACGAATTTGCATGCTGCCCATTTCTGGCGGATCTAGGCGAATTTCAGCTTCTTTATTATTAATACTTAACATTGAGCTAACCCGCTCTTGTAGCATTTTTGCCGCATCACTTTTAATAATGTTTAAAGCCTGTAACGTGGCAGGATCAATGCTTACTTGTTTCGCTTGTGCTGTACTTTGTAACTGTCCTGCTTGCAAGCTTTGCGCTTCAATAATAGCTTGTTCGTACCCTAAAGTATCGTATTTAGCGAGACTACTAAGCGACTGTTTGTCAAATATATTAATGATCTGAGAGAAAATTTGTGCTGCACGCGGTGGCATTTGCTCAGCATTAGTGCCGCGCATGCTCTCTTTTTGTAATGCGTCTAACTGTTTGGCAAGCTCTTCAGGGTTATCAGCTACCGATTTTGAACTCTCTAATTTTAGCTCAGGTTTTACATTGGCTGATTCAGTACTAGCCTGTGCTTTTGGCGCTATTGCTCCCGCCAAAGCATTATTTGAAAATAGTGGCTTATCTTTGGCGCTAAACAAGCTGTCCGCGTTAATCGCGGTCTCTAAATCACTAATTACCCCTTTTAATGAGGTAAGTTCTTTCGTTGATAAAGATTCATTTTTAACGTAACCCTGCAACTGATTGAGTAAGGCCTGTTTTTCTGAGGTAGTTAACGTACTTATTTGTGCATTAATGGTCTGCTGAGGTGTTTGCGGCTTCTCACTTTCACTCACATACTTACTGAGTAATTGCTTTAAATCCGCTAGGTTATCTTTATTAATTGGCTTGCTCATCGCATTAAGCTCAGTGGCTAATTCACCTTGCTGAGCAGGTGTTAAATTTGTCAATAATTTATCTGCTTTAATGGCATTATCATCTTTTGATAACAGCGCCAAAACGGAAGCATCTAGCGATGCTTTAATGTTCATAGTCTCGGTCGGCTTATCCGATGGTTTAGCAGCCGCGAGTTCATTTGTAACAGCCTCATACTGTCCGGTTGGGGCAGCTGTAGCTAAAGGTTTCGTGTCAAGCTGTGAAGACTCAGCTGCAGTTTTGCTTGCTGATTCAGAACCTACAGTCTTTTGTGACTGCACAATGGCCGTATCATCAACAATTTCATCACTTGGTAAATTAATAATAATAGGTGCCAGCTTATCTTCAGGCTTAGCGTTTATTTTAACAGCGTCTTTGTCTATTAACTGCGCACCACCATGGGGGTTATTTTTTACTGAGGTATCGATGACTTGTGCCGCATTAATTTGCGCCAGCATATCTTCACCGCTCAAAAGCTTTTCTTCGCTACTTTGCTCTTTTAGATCGGATTGTTGATCTGCTGATTGTTTGTTTGGCGCTTTAGCTTGCGTACTGTGTGTTTCAGAAGCTTGGTTAGCAAGGGCTAATTGATCAAAAAAGCCAGCATCATTACTGCTATCTAGCTTTGTTTTATCACTGTCTTTTTTAACTAAGTATGAGTCTTGCTCAGATACCGCTAACATTGAAATATCATTTATCGCCATAAATCACCTAATAAAAGCGGCAACAGCCCACCGCACAATCCTAAAAATCATTGCTCTTATAGAATCTAAGCAATTAGCATGCCTACCTTATAGTGCTTTATGCCTTTGATAAAACTGATTAGAGGAAAATTCATCGAGCATTTTTTGCTCACTTTTAGCGGCCAACATATCCGCTTTTATCTGTTGTTTTTCAATTAACTTAGCAACCGCTTTCGCTTTTACTTGTTGCTTTAACCACAAGGTTTTACGCTGGCTAACCACCTGCTTTGCAGTGTTAACAGTGCTTGCTTGTTGACGTATCGCTTCTTCAATCTTAGCAATGAATGCATGATACTGACTAAATCCGGCACTTGATAAACCCGACTGCCCCTTAATATGAAGTTGCTGCGTGTATTCAAGTCGAAAGTCATTTAAGCCCTGCAGCTTTTGCTGATTTACTTGCAAATTTTGATTAGCTTGCAAGTAGCTCATGCGCAACGTTTCTTCTTTTTCGTTTTCAAGCCTGAGCAACAAATGCAGTTTATTTTTTGCCATTATGCTTGTCCTAATAATTGCGCGAGCCCTTGAAGGCCATCATCATAGCTAATCACATCACGCATCCCTTGTTGTAAAAATGCGTTCACTCTTGGCATCATGTTTATTGCCTGATCGAGCATTTGATCACTGCCTTTTTGATAAGCGCCCAAGGTGATCATGTCTTTGTTCTGTTGATACATTGAATACACTTGCTTAAGCACCCGAGCTTGTTGCATGTGCGATTCAGACACCACTTGAGGCATAACTCGAGAAATCGATTTTTCTATGTCAATGGCAGGATAATGGCCGCTGTCGGCTAAATCACGAGATAAAACAATATGTCCGTCAAGTATGGCACGTGCAGCATCAGCAATCGGGTCTTGCATGTCATCGCCTTCACTCAGTACGGTAAAAAAGGCAGTAATAGAGCCTTGCCCTTCCCCGCCGTTACCCGCTCTTTCCACCAGCGCAGGTAATTTAGCAAATACTGAAGGTGGGTAGCCTTTTGTTGCAGGGGGCTCACCTACAGCCAGCGCGATTTCACGCTGTGCCATAGCATAACGCGTCACCGAGTCGAGTAATAACAATACGTTTAAACCTTGATCTCGAAAATACTCTGCAATGGTTACCGCACTTTCGCAGCCTTTTAATCGCATTAATGGTGAGGCATCAGCGGGGGCTGCAACAACAACTGAACGTTTACGCCCTTCAACACCCAGTATTTCTTCAATAAATTCTTTTACTTCTCGACCACGCTCACCGACTAAACCCACTACAATCACATCGGCTTCACTGCCTCGGGTCATCATGCCTAATAATACTGATTTACCCACACCAGAGCCTGCAAATAAGCCCATGCGCTGGCCTTGGCCGACAGTAATCACCGAGTTAATAGCACGTACCCCCACATCCATAGGCTTACTAATGGGGCGTCTTGCAAGAGGGTTTATTGCATTTTGAGCAAATTTGAGTGTATGTTCTGCATTAATTTTACCTAAGCCATCTAAAGGTCGACCTAAGCCGTCTACCACTCGACCAAGTAAGCTCATGCCAACAGGCAAACCTGTGTCATTAACTTGGGGGATAACTCGCGCACCAGGCAGTACGCCTGAAATGTGGTCGTTAGGCATTAAATACAAAGTTTGATCGTTAAATCCAACAATTTCAGCGTCAACAAAGCCGTTCATTGTTTCAATTTTACATTGGCTGCCTACCGGAGCGCGCAAACCTTTGGCTTCCAGTGTTAAACCAACCACACGCGTTAAAACTCCCGCGACTGCAGGCGCTGGAATTTTAATATGCCGTTGGTATTGAGATAAGCGTTCGCTTAATGAAGTATCGCTCACAGACATGACACGCCAATAAAAAAGTTAGATACCACTGTTATGCAAAAAGCTTTCCAACGTTTCTTTGACACGGGTTTTCAAGGTCATATCTAAAGATGATAACGTTGTTTTAACTTCACAACCGCCCCGCTCTAGAGTGGGTTCTGCAATTAGTTGCCAATGATTATCTTCAATAGCTTGTTCACCATAACTGGCTTTTATCAGCGTTAAGTCATCTGGATGAAGATGAATTCGAACTTTTTCTTGTTCTGCATTAAGTGCATCAATGCTTTTTTTCAAAGTATGTAAAATAATATCAGGTGATGTTTTTACTTCTTGATAAATAATCGCTTCACTGAGCATAGTGGCTAGCTGTACCAGCTGTTTTTCTGCTTGCTCGTCCACTTTTTTAAGCGGGTCGCTTAAACTATCTAGTAAGCCACGCAGGCTGGTCAACTGCTCATCAATTAATGGTTTAACGTCTTCTTGACCTTGTGTTTTACCCAGCTCTACACCTTCTTTGTAACCCGCCTCTTTACCCTCGGTTACGCCTTTGTCAAAGCCATCTATATAGCCTTGTTCGTGCCCTTGTTTAAGGCCTTCTTCGTAGGCATCTTGGCGAATACGCTCCAGCTCTACCATAGTTAATGAAGGCAGCTCTGGTTCTTCCGGTTCTTCTACTTGTTCTTTTGCTATTTTTTTACGGTATAGCTCGGCTAAGGGTGTGCCATAAGCCGTAGAGCGATTGCCAAAACTTCGCTCATCGGGAGCAACATCAGGAATTGGCCAATTTTTTAATAACTCATCAGCTTCATCTGCATGTAATGGGCGACCTTTAGAGTGACTCATAGATTATAAGAACTCCTCACCACCGCCACCACCAAGCATAATTTCACCTGAATCAGAAAGGCGACGTGCTGTTGATAAAATTTCTTTTTGCGCCGCTTCTACTTCACTAATGCGCACAGGAGCCATAGCTTCTAAATCATCAGCGAGCATTTCAGCGGCACGTTTTGACATGTTACCCAAAATTTTCTCTTTAAGAGCATCGTCGGTCCCTTTAATGGCTTTCATCAGTACATCTTGAGGCACTTCACGCAGGATTGCTTGAATGCCTCTGTCGTCTACATCCATTAAGTTTTCGAAGACAAACATTAAGTCTTGAATTTGTTGCGACATTTCTTCGTCATGCTCACGGATAGAATCCATTAACTGCCCTTCAACATTTGTATCGAGGTAGTTCATGATATCTGCAGCCGCTTTTAAGCCACCCATTTTCGCAGCTTGTACACCCGCTTGACCAGCAAATTGTTTTTCCATAATTTCGTTTAATTCTTGTAAAGCCGCTGGTTGAACTTCTTCTAAATTAGCAATACGCATGGTTAAATCGAGGCGCACTTTTTCAGGAAATTGCGCTAAAATTTCAGCCGACTGTTCAGGCTCTAAATAAGAAAGCACAATTGTTTGAATTTGTGGATGCTCATTACGAATAATGTTAGCCACTTGTTTAGAGTCCATCCATTTTAATGAATCAAGCCCTTTAGCGCCTGAGCCCATCACTATTTGGTCTATCAAGCTGGCGGCTTTATCTTCACCTAATGCAGCCGTAAGTGCTTTTTTGATGAAGTCTTCAGACTGAAAACCTATCGTACTAAAGCTCTGAATTTGTTCGATAAACAAGTTGTGCACTGCGCTGATTTTAGCTTGCGACAAATCATCGATTGCCGCCATGGCCATACCTACCTTTTGCACTTGCTTTGGCTCTAAGTGCTTTAGGATTTGCGCTGCATCTTCTTCAGATAAGCTCAGCAATAATATCGCCGCTTTATCTACACCATCAAGTTTATCAACATCAAACGCCGGTGGTAGTTGTTTTTGTTCTTGATCAGTCATCTTCTGTTAACCACGCTTTCACTACTTGTGATGATAGTTCTGGTTCATTGGCTACAAGCGCACGAACCGCTTTGAGTAAGTCTTCGTCGCCATGTAGGTCTGGTAACTGTAGTGTACCATCGCTTGAGAAGCCAACAGAAGCAGAATCAAAGTCATTATTTAGCATATCTAATGTGCTGTCACCAAGATCAACACCTGAACTAAGAGAGTCTTCATCATATTCTTCAAGTGTATTATCTGGGTAAATTAATCGCTTAAGCATAGGTTTAACGACAGCTAAAATCAGTACAATAATAACCAGCGCACCTAATACTAAGCGCATCATTTTCATAAACCAGTCTTGTTCCCATAAAGGCAACTCAAAATCAAGCGCTGAGTCTTCACGAACAAATGGTACGGTCACTACTTCAAGTGCATCGCCACGTTGCATATCAAAGCCTACGCCACCTTGTAACAAGCGACGAATATTTGACAGGGCTTCAACCGAGCGTGGCGTCATAGTTGTTTCACCATTTTCACCCACCGTAGGCAGGTAATCAACCGCAACAGAGACACTTATTCTGCGGATCACTCCAGTTTGCTGACGCTTATGTGAAATAGTGGTATCGAGTTCATAGTTACGAGTGGCTTCTTTGTGAGTTCTACTCGGTGAGGTTGCAGTGCCTGCACCGCCCGCCATCGCATCTTCAGAAATAGTTGAGTTAACTGGTGGCTGATTAGTAAGCGCGCCTGGAATACCAACCGCTAGGCCACCAATATTATTTTCTTCAAAGGTCGTTTCACTTCTTACCGCAGGTAAATCTGGGTTGTAACGTTTTTGTGTTTCTTCTACCGCACTAAAGTCCATACTTAAATCTACTTGTGCGGTGTAATTACCTAATCCAACCACGGGGATCAAAATACTGTCGATTTTTTCTAGGTATTCTTGCTCACGTTTACGTTCTATATCGTATTCTTTACGCGAGCGTGCAGCTAAAGAGGTTTGCGAGCCTGAATTTAATAAGCGACCATTTTGATCGGTCACAGTAACGCGCGAAGGCTCAAGCCCTTGTACCGCTGAAGCTATCATATCAACAACCGAGTCAACTTCCTCGCCATCTAGAGAGCGACCGCGTTTAAGAGTAAGTACAACAGTCGCAGAGGGTTTTTTCTCTCTACGGGCAAATACATTTTCTTTGGGAATAGCTAACAATACTTTGGCGCGAGTAACATTATTTAGCTCTTCTATAGTACGGGCAAGTTGTTGCTCACGGCCATGTTTAAGGCGCTCACGTTCTAAACGCTGGCTTACCCCAAACCCCATGTCTTGCATAATAATGTCGCTACCTGATGTAGGCCCTTGATCTAAACCTTCACGGGTCATCAATAACTTGATATTTTGATACTCAGTTTCATCCACCGAGACCACATTGCCATCAAGTTGGTAGTCAATTTTTTGTGCATCTAAAAAGTCGAGTGTTTCTATTAACTCTTCAGTTTGCATTTTACCTAAAGGGCGCATATCTGGCTGACGAGCCCAAATAATAACGAAAATAGCAATGGCTAAACAAATAGCTAATGCAACAATCAGGGTAATTTGACGTAAAACATCAACACCGCCAAGGGCACTGAAATAGCCTGATTTTTGCTCTTGTTGATCTTCGTTTTCACTTTGCTCCATCATGCCATCAGCAAGTGCCAGATCTGTAGATTGATTAGATTGCGCCACAATAATTCTCCACTACCTAATTAAACAGGCATGTTCATAATTTCTTTATAAGACTCAACAAGCTTATTACGAACCTGTACCGTAGCTTCAAATGCCACAGAAGACTTTTGCGAAGCAATCATAGCCTCGGCAAGTGACACGCTTCTGTCGCCATTCTCTACCGCTTTTACTTTTTGCCCTGCGTCTTGCTGAAGTTCATGCACTGTATTAAGGGCATTACTCAACATGTCACCAAACTGTGCTGTAGAGGTTGATTGCACTTGCGTTGGCAAGTTATTAACTTGATTACTACGTGTGGCCTCTGCAGCCATTGATTGCATTTCTTGAAATAAAGCACTGTTTTGAATTTTCATAATTGTCTCTGATAATGCAGTAAACTCTTAAAGAGAATAAAGCACAAAACATGCCAAAAATTAAAATCAATTAAAACAACGCTTTAAGTAAAATAATTAAGCAGTCAGAGTTTTGACAGCCCTAAATTCAAGTGATTGAACTTAGGGCTTATGGGGGTTATGCTGGGAGGGAAATACCTAAATCACGCATTTGTGCTAATTTGTAGCGTAAAGTACGCGGGCTAATACCTAAGGTTTCGGCGACCTCTTTACGTTTTCCTTGGCAGCGTGCCAAGGTTTCTAAAATAATACGATGTTCTTTATCTTTAAGCTCATCTTTGTAACTACCAGTATCGACGGCTAACAAATCATTTTTTTGCTCATCTGCAGGCGCTGCTTTTTCATCATAATAAGCGTTACTGAGACTACTTTTTACAGGCTCAATGTCAGCTTTAGTTTCTGCCACAAAATGCGTTGGAGCTAGATTTTCGATAAAAATAGCATGCTCATCAATACTATTCCCACTGCGTAAAATTAATGCTCGCTGAATAACGTTATCTAGTTCGCGTACGTTACCGGGCCAGCTATGGCTAAGCAGTTTTTGCTCTGCACTGCTATCTAAATACGCCATTGGCTCTTTGCTTTTACTTAAGTGACGTTCAATCAAATGTTTAGCCAACACTATAATGTCCCCTGGGCGCTCACACAGTGGTCGCCACAGCAGTGGGAAAACATTGAGTCGATAGTATAAATCTTCGCGGAACTGGTTTTCAGCAACCGCTTCTTTTAACTCTCGGTTACTTGTGGCAAGCACACGTACATCCAGTGCAATGGTTTTACGACCACCTAAACGCTCAACTTCACGCTCTTGCAATACCCGTAATAGCTTAGCTTGCAGCCCTAAGTCCATTTCGGTTATTTCATCAAGTAATATGGTGCCGCCTTGGGCTTGTTCAAATTTACCCGGGCATGCTTGTATTGCACCAGTAAACGCGCCTTTTTCGTAGCCAAATAAAGTGGCTTCAAGCATGTTTTCGGGAATAGCCGCACAGTTTATTGCCACAAAAGGCGCATCGCATCGGTTTGATTTATCGTGAATGTAGCGCGCTAACACTTCTTTACCAGAGCCACTAGGGCCTAGCACCATAACACTTGCATCTGAGCGCGCCACTTTGCTCGCCAGTTCTAAAAGCGCAATACTGCTAGGGTCGGCAACAATTGGGCCGTCAGTGTCTTTTGGCTTTTCGGGTAAATACCGACTAACCATATTTAAAAGCACCTCAGGGGCAAATGGTTTAGCCATATAATCAATTGCGCCTAAGCGCATTGCCTCTACTGCATCATCAATCGTTGCATAGGCAGTCATCATTAATACGGGGAGATCTGGGTAGTTAAGCTTAATGCTTCGAAGTAAATCTAGGCCGCTCATCGCGCCCATTTGCACGTCGCTGACCACTAATGAAAACTCAGATTTTTTTAATTGGATCATGGCTTGCTCAGCACTATCGGCTGCAACACAGGCAATACCCGACATTTCTAACGTGTCTATGAGTGCTTCTCTTAAACCTGCATCATCTTCAACCACTAGTATTGTATTACTCATGCTGTTTTCTCCTGCGTTGAGGCCGTGCATATGGGCAGCAATAAACTAAAACATGCACCACCATTGGCATTATTAACCACTTCAACACGTCCTTGATGCGCATTAGCCACAGAGCTTACAACAGCAAGCCCAAGCCCTGTACCTTGGCTTTTTGTGGTATAAAACGGTTCAAAAATTTTCTCTATTTGGCTCAACTCTACACCAGGGCCGTTATCGCATACGCTAATACGCACGGTATCGGGTTCGCTGCTATCGCGCTGCGCTTTCAATGTCACCTGGGCTTGGCTGCCAATAATTTGAATACTATTGTGAATAAGGTTTTGAATAGCACTGGCCAGCGCGGTTTTATTACCGGTAATTTCTATGTCTGGCTCTGGTAGCTCAACAACAAGTGAGCTGTTATTTAAGGCCACCATTGCATCGGCACCTAGTTTTACCTCGTTTAAAAGCTGCTGCATAGAAACCTGTTCAACCACTTGTTGCTCGCCGCTTTTGGCAAAAAGTAGCATATCGTTAACTTGGGTTTCTAAATCTTTTAAACGCGACATTAACTTAGTTTGAAAGTTATCCCGTGATGACTCTGGTAGCTTTTTAGAGCCCAAATTGGCCGCGTACAACATAGCCGCCGAAAGCGGTGTACGCACTTGGTGCGCAAGCGATGCCACCATTTTACCTAACGCGCTTAGGCGCTGCATATGGGCTACGCGCTTTTGCAAGCGGCGCGTTTCTGTTAAATCTGTCATTAATATTAATTGCCCAGGCTCTGGCGCTAGCGCGGTAATATCAAGCTTTATAAGGCGCCCATCTTTGAGCGACACTTCATGACCATCATCTTGGTGGGGACGAAAAGAGCGTTGAATAATGTTAAACCACTTCTCTCCTTCAAGCGGCTCGCCTAACATATCAATCGCGATTTGATTGGCTTTTGCAATAAGCCCTTTGCCATCAAGCACAACAACACCCGCAGGCATGGTATCAACTAAGTGCGACAGCCAACTTGCCTGCTGTCTTAAATCACTTAATTCACCAATGTACTCTTCTTGAAGTAAACATGGGTTATACTGTTTTGCAGTAATAAACTGTGGTTTAAGTACACTCGCAAGGGCCATAATCAAATCTCTTAATGATGTAGATATAGGGCTAAATGCACAATTTATACCAATATTATTTTATATATTTTTCATTTAGTTACCTTACAATAACGCGTAACAAAAAAATGACGCATACTAAAAGGAATAATAATGAGTGAGCAAAATAAATGCCGTTGTGCATGGCTTGATGCCACAAAGCCTGATTATGTGAAATACCATGATGAAGAATGGGGAGTTCCCCTTTATGACGACACGGAATTATTTGAATTTATTACCCTCGAGTCGGCGCAAGCGGGCTTAAGTTGGTACACCATTTTAAAAAAGCGCGCAGGCTATAAAAAAGCATTTGCTAATTTTAATGTGCAAAAAGTGGCTAACTTTACAGCTGATGATATAGAACGGCTAATGCAAGATGAGAGCATAGTGCGTAACCGCTTAAAAATTGCCGCCACCGTTAATAATGCTCAACGGTTTATTGAGATTCAAAAAGAATTTGGCAGCTTTAGTAATTACCAATGGCGATTTGTGGGCAATAAACCAATTATTAGTGATTTAAATAGTGTTGAAGACACCCCTGCAATTACCGAGGAGTCAAAAGCGTTTGCAAAGGATTTAAAAAAACGAGGTTTTAAATTTTTGGGCCCTACAACGGTATACGCACATATGCAGGCCTGTGGCATGGTTAACGATCATAGTAATGATTGTTTTAGAAAAGAAGAAATTATAAAGGCGTTAAGTGAATAAATGATTTATCAGCATAAAAGTGATCAGTTCATAAAAAGGTGAAGAGACGCTTCGCTTTAGAGAAGTAACGTGTAAGTTAATTGTGGTTTCTCATTTGATCTCGTTTTTTGGGTGGGCTAAGTAATTAAAAGCTGCGCTTTTTACGCGATCAAGCTTCGCGTCTACCGCCAAAGTTTAAGTTTGCGTTTATCTTGTAAACGCGAAGCTTGCTTGCATTACGGGCAAAGCCCGTAATTAATTCCTCAAAAATGAATAATAAATAACGAAAAGTCTTTCACCATTTGCATACTGCTAATCTCGCGATAGATTGTACTTTTTCATTTTTTCAACAAGCGTTGTACGCCTTACACCTAATATTTCTGCGGCGCGCGCAACAACGTAATCAAAACGCTCTAAAGCTTGGGTAATTAAGCTTATTTCAAGCTCGGCTAAATAATCTTTAAGCTCTATACCCTCTTCGGGTAATACGCCAGATCCCGGTTGGCTAAATTCAGGCTCTGGTTCATTATCATAATCGCTAAAACCTGAGCTAAAAATATCGTTAAAGGCATCTTTTTCAAGTAGCTCTTCAGGGTACTCTGGCTCGTATGCGTCTACCTCGATGTAGCGATATTTATTGGGTAAATCGGGTACATCCACTACTTTTTCAGGGAACATAATCACCATGCGCTCCACTAAATTAGCAAGCTCTCGAATATTACCAGGCCAAGCATGCTCTTTTAGGCTCTCAACCGCGCGTTCTGTAAATTTAGCCGACGTACCACTTTGCTCATTAACACGGCGCATTAACTCTTTGAGTAATAAAGGTATGTCGTCAGCACGTTCATTAAGTGACGGGTTTTCAATAGGAAACACGTTTAAACGGTAATATAAATCTTCCCTAAAGCTGCCCTTTTCAATCATTTCCTCAAGGTTGCGATGAGTAGCGGCAATCACCCGTACATCTGCTTGAATAGCTTTTGTGCCACCTACACGCTCGTAGCTGCGCTCTTGTAATACACGCAATAACTTTACTTGCATTTGCAGCGGCATATCGCCAATTTCATCTAAAAATAGTGTACCGCCTTGAGCCAATTCAAAGCGCCCTTTACGTGCAGAAATAGCGCCGGTAAACGCCCCTTTTTCGTGACCGAATAGCTCGCTTTCGAGCAACTCTCCAGGAATGGCGCCACAGTTTACTGGTACAAACGGCCCCGTATTGCGTTTAGATAATAAATGGACGTTACGCGCAACCACCTCTTTACCAGTACCCGACTCGCCTAAAATAAGCACGTTTGCATCGGTTTTAGCTACTTGCTCAATTAAAAAGCGTACGTTTTTAACTGCGTCTGTTTCCCCTACTAAACCATCAAATGTTTTGTGTGGTTTATGCTGCTTGTGGCTACCAGGCAACATACGTTGGTACTGTTGGCAGTCGTGTAATAACTGTGTGGTTACTTCGTGATTAAACGGCTCACAAATTAAGCCCACCACATTGGCAATACTTAATAAGGGCTTGAGTGTTTCACCAATCAGTAAAAAAGGCAGGGTTGGAAAACGCTTAATTAAGCTTTCATGATCTAAGCTTTGCAATGCACCTAAAATAACAATGCATTCTTGTTGTTGATACTTACTAGATACTTGCTCAAAATCACTTTCGTCAAGTAACTGCACAGCTTCCCCAATAAAGGTAAGCGATGCATTTAATCCTATTGCACGGTTATTATTATTATCTAAAATCAAGATCATAGTTAGCGAGCCATAATTTCACTAATTCATTTTATTAGCTAAATTGTAAGCGAGATCTGAATGGATGCAAGTAATAGCGGCGGTTTTTTGACATAAACGCCAAAAAATAGACGGATTAGTAAAATCCACAGCACTTAAGAATTAGTTATTAAGTACTGGAAACTAAAATAATCTTCGTAAGTAGACTATTATTAATAGACTACAATTAACCTGTGCTCCCACTTAATAACAAATCGGCCTAACAAAAGGTAACTAATTTCAAGTTAACTATCTTTTATTCGTATAATTTTAGTCGCTAGTCTAGGTCAATTAAACTCTCCCATTATTACTATTTAAGAGTAGTGGCTGATTAAGTATTAATCTTACCTTACTAAACTCTATATTTGTTTTACTAATTTGAGAATTTTACTTGGCACTTTACTTGCTTAGTCGGTAAAGTATTCAGGTCTGTATTAAAAATCTAGTTTGCGTGTAATAAAACACCAATATTAAATAATTTGGGTAGTACTATGTTCGATAACAAAATAATCTTAATTACCGGTGGTACTGGTTCCTTCGGAAAAAAGTATGTAAAAACGCTACTTGAGCGCTACAACCCAAAGAAGATCATTATCTTTTCTCGTGACGAGCTAAAGCAGTTTGAAATGCAGCAAGATTTTGATCAGCCTTGCATGCGCTACTTTATTGGCGATGTTCGAGATAAAGAACGACTAAATCGTGCAATGCGTGGCGTTGATTACGTTATCCATGCTGCAGCCCTTAAGCAGGTACCTGCCGCTGAATACAACCCTATGGAATGTATTAAAACCAACATAAATGGCGCAGAAAACGTCATTAATGCAGCACTTGATAATAACGTTGAAAAAGTCATTGCTCTCTCTACGGATAAAGCAGCCAACCCTATTAATTTATACGGTGCCACTAAATTGGCCTCAGATAAATTATTTGTAGCGGCAAATAATATTGCTGGCGGCCATAAAACCACGTTTTCAGTGGTCCGCTACGGCAATGTAGTATGTTCGCGAGGTTCAGTTGTGCCTATTTTCCAAAAACTTATTAATGAAGGCCGTGATCATATTCCTATCACTCATGATGAGATGACCCGTTTTTGGATAAGCCTTCAACAAGGTGTTGATTTTGTTTTAACAAATTTCGCGCGCATGTTGGGCGGTGAAATCTTCGTGCCTAAAATTCCATCAATTCGTATTACTGATCTAGCAAAAGCAATGGCTCCTGATTTACCTATTAAAATTATCGGTATTCGCCCAGGCGAGAAACTTCATGAGGTTATGTGTCCTGCCGATCTATGTTTTGAAACCTATGAATATAACGATCACTTTGTTATTGCGCCAGGCATCAAATTTAGCAGTCGTAGTAATGACTTTACAATAAATGCACTTGATGAAAAGGGAGTGAAAGTGAAGCAAGGCTTTGAATATAACTCTTTAAACAACCCCCATTACATGACGATTGAAGAAATTGAAGCCTTCAATATTGAAGCGTTAGTTTAAAAGTAATTACCCCATGATCCCTTACGGCAAACAAGCTATCTCTCAACAAGACATCGACGCAGTAGTCGATGTCTTAAAATCTGACTGGTTAACGCAAGGCCCAAAAGTCCCCGCTTTTGAGCAAGCCATTGCGAATTATTGTGGCAGCAACCATGCATGTGCAACTAACAGTGCCACATCAGCACTGCACGTTGCATGTTTAGCGTTAAATGTAGAAGAAGATGATATCGTATGGACCTCCCCTATTTCGTTCGTTGCTTCTGCAAATTGTGCACTGTACTGTGGTGCTCAAATAGATTTTGTGGATATTGATGTAGCAACAGGGAATATGTGCACTGATGAGTTAGAAAAAAAACTTATTATTGCTAAAGAAAATAATCGTTTACCAAAGGTAGTCATCCCAGTTCACCTAGCAGGTCAATCATGCGATATGAAGACTATATATCAACTTGCAGTTGAATATGACTTTAAGGTTATTGAAGATGCTTCACATGCTATTGGTGCAAAATATTTAGGTAAGCCCGTGGGCAGCTGTGAGTTTTCAGATATTTGCGTATTTAGCTTTCATCCAGTCAAGATAATCACCTCAGCTGAAGGAGGTATGGCGGTAACAAACAATAAGCAACTTGCTAAAAGAATGGAGCGTTTACGTAGCCATGGAATTACAGCCAACCCGAGTGAAATGACCGAACCAAGTCATGGCCCTTGGTACTACCAGCAAGTTGAACTCGGCTTTAATTATAGAATGACTGAGTTACAAGCGGCATTAGGACTTAGTCAGCTTTCAAAGCTTGATGAATTTGTTACAAGGCGCAACCAGCTAGCTAAAGTCTATTCTAGCAAATTAAAAGACTTGCCTATTAATCATTTAACTCAATCACAACAAAGCTACTCTAGTTACCATTTATATATTTTAACCTTATCTGGTGATGCAGTTGCAAAACATGAGTCTCTTATCTGTAGTTTAAGAGAGCAAGGCATAACGAGCCATTTACATTATATTCCAATTCATATACAACCTTATTATAAAGACCTTGACTTTAAGGCAAATGACTTTCCAAATGCAATGAAATATTACAGTTGTGCTCTCACTATACCTTTGCATCCTGAATTAACCAATTCAGAACAAAACTTCATAATAAAAACACTAGCCGAACAACTATGAAAATCGCTTTAGGAACCGCCCAATTTGGTTTAGATTATGGCATTAGCAATCAACAAGGAAAGGTTAATATACCTGAGGTTGCAAATATACTAGAGCAAGCACTGTCACTGGGTATCGATACTTTAGATTGTGCAGGAGCTTACGGAGATAGTGAAGCAATGTTAGGAAAATTAGGCGCTAGTAAGCGTTTTAATTTAATTAGTAAAATTCCCGCATTATCAATAGAACAAAACACTATCACTCAGTTTTTTGAACAAAGCTTAAACAACCTAAAATCAGATAGCCTAGATACTATGCTATTTCATCAAGCCGAAAATTTAATTGAGCATCCAAATAAATTACAGCTATTTACTCAATTAGCTCTGCTAAAAAAGCAGAAACTGATTAAAAATATTGGAGTTTCTGTATACAGCCCCGAACAATTAAAAATAATTGCTGAGAGCTTCCCTATTGATACTGCTCAAGTTCCGGTTAATATTTTTGACCAACGCTTTCTCTCTCCTCATGTAATGCAATTATGTAGCGATAAAAAAATAAAGTTACATGCCAGATCTATTTTTTTACAAGGGTTGCTTTTTATTGAAGAAGAAAAGCTAAGCCCATACTTTGAGCCATATAAAAACAAACTCAAAGCATTTCACGCATTAGCTAAACACTTATCTTGTTCCAAATTAACATTAGCGTTAGCAATAGCGCTTTTGGCAAAAAAATTGACCTATAACATTTGTAAGGAAGAAGAGTCTAGCTACTGCATTGAAAAGTTAATTATTGGAGTGTGCAGTACTAAACAATTAATTGAAGTAGTGAACGCTTATGAGCAGGTAAACCAATTAAAAATTACAAACGAAGAGCTATCCTCATTAGCTGATACACGACTAGGTTTTATAAACCCTAGCCAATGGGTAGTTTAGACGTTTCTATCTATTACAACCTTTTAAAACAGTGGCAAAAACTTAATGACTGACACTTTAATTATCTTACAAGCACGTATGTCATCCTCTAGATTACCAAATAAAGTATTGTTACCAATTCTTGATAAACCTATGCTTGCTCACCAAGTAGCAAGACTACAAAAAGTAAAAACAGCGCATAAACTTATTATTGCAACAAGTAATGAAGACAGTGATGACGATATTGAACTGCTTTGTCGACAATTAGACATTGATTGCTTCCGAGGTGATTTATCAGACGTTTTAGCGCGTTATTATCATGCTGCAATTAAATTTAAGTCAAATGATAACACTGACAATAAAAGCACTAATATAGTTCGCGTCACTGGTGACTGCCCGCTAATAGATGCCAACGTTATTGATGATGTTATTGAGTTATTCACAAAAAACAACTGTGATTATTGTTCAAACTGCGCACCTGCCACCTTACCTGACGGGTTAGATGTTGAAATATTTAGTTTTACCGCACTAGAAAAAGCTTATCAACTAGCTAAAAAACCCTCTGAACGTGAGCATGTAACTCCTTTCATTCGCAATAACCCGCAATTATTTACTTTAAGTAATTATGCTCATAACCCAGACTTATCTCATTATCGCTGGACGGTTGATGAACCAAAGGACTTTGAGCTTGTTACAAAAATATACGAATATTTATACGCTCAAAAACCTAATTTCACCCTAGCTGATATATTAATATTAATGCAAGAAAAACCAGAGTTAACAAAAATAAATCATCATATTATTCGCAATGAAGGATTATTGAAGTCTGAAAAAGAAGATCAACAGCATTTAAAAAGTATACGACAAAATATAGGGCAAACTTCGCAATGAACAAACGTTATCAAGAATCATCAAAATGGCTCGCACGTGCTGAAAAAACCATTCCTTTAGGCTCACAAACCTTTAGTAAAAGCCGTGTTGCTTACCCTAAAAATGTTGCACCATTGTTTATTAAACGTGGTGATGGTTGCCAAGTGTGGGACGCCGATGAAAACCAATACACTGATTTTGTTAGTGGCCTGCTTTCAGTTTCATTAGGGTATTGCAATAAAGCCGTTGATGATGCAGTTGTCGAACAAATAAAATCAGGAGTAACTTTTTCTTTACCCCATGAGCTTGAAATGGACGTTGCCGAAAAGTTAGTAGAATTAATCCCTTGCGCAGAGATGGTGCGTTTTGGAAAAAACGGCAGTGACGCAACTTCAGCAGCAATTCGTTTAGCTCGTGCATTTACTAAGAGGGAGCATGTTGCTGTGTGCGGTTATCATGGTTGGCAAGACTGGTACATTGGCTCCACCACTCGAGACCTAGGTGTACCTGAAGCAACAAAATCATTGACCCATACGTTTAACTACAATGATACTTCATCGTTAGAGCAACTATTTTGTCAACAGAAGAATAAAATCGCTGCCGTTATTCTAGAACCAATGAACACTCATTACCCAAAGGATAATTTTTTACAAAAAGTAAAAGAATTGTGTCAACTACACGGTGCTGTATTAATTTTTGATGAAACTATAACCGGCTTTCGCTTTTCAATGGGTGGGGCTCAACAGTTATTTAGTGTCACGCCAGATTTAGCTACATTTGGAAAAGGCATGGGCAATGGCTATCCCATCTCTGCGGTTGTTGGACGCAAAGATATCATGATGCTGATGGAAGATATTTTTTTCTCCGGTACCTTCGCTGGCGAAACCTTGTCATTAGCAGCAACAAAAGCCACATTAAACTTTATGACAGAGCATAAAGTCGTTGCACACTTAGCCACGATAGGAGAAAAACTACAAATAGGTTTAGCGCAAATAATTAATGATCTACAAGCTCAGCAGTGGTTAACCCTGTGCGGTCACCCTAGCTGGTCTTTCTTAATCATAAATGCCCAAGGAGGCTACAGCGCCCTTGAATTGAAATCTTTATTTTTGCAAGAAATGGCATTACGTGGCTTTTTACTCGGTGGCGGTCATAACTTAAATTACTCACATAAAAGCGAAGATATTGATGCTCTATTGATTAGTTATAGAGAAGTACTTAATATTTTAACGCAAACCATTGAAAATAAAGATTTTCAATGTAAGTTCTACGGTGAGCTGTTATCACCCGTTTTTAAAGTTAGATAAAAGCTCACAATATGAATGAAAATAAAGTTAAATACTTCAATAATTTATTAAAATCATGATGCATGTAGTTTTTAGAGTAGATAGCTCATCTATTATTGGTTATGGCCATGCTATGCGTTGCCTTACATTAGCAAACGCATTAATGACCAAAGGCGCTCAGATAAGCTTTATCTGTCGGAAGCACCAAGGACATATTAATCACTTTATTATTGAACAAAACTACTCGTTAACTTCCTTACCAGAAGGGAGTAGAGATATTGTTCAACATGATAGTGATACTTGGCTTGGATGCACCTCAGAAGAAGACGCACAACAAACTATACGCGTGTTAGAAACGATTTCACCGATTGATTATGTTATAGCTGATCATTACGCTATAGATGCGACATGGCACTCATTAGTGGCTAGATACTGTAGAAAGCTCGTTGTTATTGATGACTTAGCTAATCGCCCCCTATTATGTGATGTGTTACTGGATCAGACTTTAAATCGCTGCGCTAAATCATACCAACACTTAGTCTCTGAGCATTGCACTATGCTATTAGGCAAAGATTATATGCTATTGAGGAATGAGTTTAATGATTATCGAACACAAGCAATAACTCAACGTGAAATGCGAAGCAGACAGCTAGGCAAAAATAATAGTAATGCCCATATTATGATTTCTATGGGAGGAAGTGACCCTGATAATTTATCCAAATTAGCATTGCTAGCATTAGAAAAGTTACGCGCTACTATGCCAAACATTCAAGCTAGTTTGGTTATTTCAAGTCAATCAATACATTTTAATTCTATACAGTCTATTTGTAATAGACTCATGTGGTGTACATTAGTAGTAGATAGCAAAGATATGGCTAGTCAAATGATAGAAGCCGATATCGCCATTGGCGCGAGTGGCTCAACTGCATGGGAAAGATGCTGCTTAGGCTTGCCGTGCCTAACAACGGTCAATGCTAAAAACCAGCTATTAATTGCAAAAAACTTAAACAGCTCAGGTGCAACAATCAACTTAGGTTGGCATAAAGATATTAGTTCTGCCATGATTTGTGATCAAATAGAGCAGCTAATCTTACGGCCTGCTCAGTATAAAATGATGGTCAAAAACTGTTTCAATATTTGCGATGGACTCGGCGCTCATAGAGTTGCCAATATTTTAATAGATAGAATTAGCGAAGACTGTATAAATGAAACATGTAACCTTTAAAGCTATTACTATATTAGTTGATAATAATTCATGGATACTTCCATACGCTAAAGCATTGGTAACGTATTTTTCAGCTAATTATCAATGTAAGCTTGTCAGAAATGCCGATGACATTATGCAAGGCGATGTATGTTTCCTTCTGGGATGTACCCAAATAATCTCAGAAAAAATACTCCACCGAAATAAGCACAACCTTGTAGTTCATGAAAGTTCATTACCCAAAGGTAAAGGGTTTGCCCCTATGAGCTGGCAAATTATTGAAGGGCAAAGTTCTATCCCTGTGTGCTTGATAGAAGCTACTAAAAATGTCGATAGTGGCAAAATTTGGCTTCGAGACACTTTAGAGCTTAACGGCAGCGAACTTCATGACGAGTGGCGGTGTAAGCAAGGTGAAATAACAATAGCACTGGCAAAAAAATTTATTGAATGTTTTCCAAAATTAACCCCTACAGTACAACGTGGGCAAGAAAGTTATTACGCAAAAAGAAACAAAAGTGATAGCGAATTAGATATTAATAAAAGCTTGGCTGAACAATTCAACTTACTTAGAGTCGTTAATAATAATGATTATCCTGCTTTTTTTATTAAAGATGGTATCAAATATAAAATAGAAATATCTCGTTATGACTAATAATTATATAGTAGCAACAATAAAAAACTGGAATATCGAAGAATTTGAACAAACCTCTCCTAGTCTTTCTGGTACTTGGACACTAATTAATGACCATAACCAACTGACTCTAAAGAATCTGAGGAAGCTAAACCCCAAGTATATTTTTTTCCCTCATTGGAGCTGGTTAGTTCCAGAGAGTATCCTTAATGAGTTCACCTGTATATGCTTTCATATGACAGATGTTCCTTATGGGCGGGGGGGCAGCCCTTTACAGAATTTAATTTGCCGCGGACATCAGACAACTAAATTAACCGCTTTAAAAATGACTAATCAACTAGATGCAGGTGACGTTTACTTAAAGGCACCTTTATCATTAGAAGGTAGCGCACAAGAGATATTTCAACGTTGCGCCAAACTTACCTTTGAGATGATAAAAAGCATTATAACCATAGAGCCTACACCCATAGCACAAGCAGGAGAAGTAACTACTTTTGCTAGGAGAACTCCAGAGCAAAGCAAGGTTCAAGGTACTGAAACACTATCGGAACTTTATGATTTAATTCGTATGATGGATGCAGATAGCTACCCTAAAGCTTTTTTACATTATGGTAATTTCACACTAACTTTTGAGCAAGCAAATTTAACGTCTTTCAAGAGCAAAGAGCCAATCCTTAATACAAACGTCACCATCAAGAAACGTATAACAAATTTAAGCGAAAAAAATAATGACTAATAGATTTATCACTATCAATGGCACAAACATTGGACCTGACTTCCCCCCATATATAATTGCAGAATTATCTGCAAATCATAATGGAAGAATAGAGCAAGCATTAAAAGGCATTGAAGAAGCAGCAAAATGCGGTGTAGATGCTATTAAAATTCAAAGTTATACACCTGACACCATGACGATAGATAGTGATAAGGATGATTTTAGAATCAAAGGTGGTTTATGGAATGGTTATAAACTTTACGACTTATATCAATGGGCACAAACACCATTCGAATGGCATCAACAGTTATTTGATAAAGCAAAAGAAGTCGGTATAACACTATTCTCCACCCCATTTGATGAATCAGCGGTAGAATTGCTAGAAAGCTTCGATGTACCTGCATATAAATTAGCCTCTTTTGAAATAACGGATTTACCACTAATAAAACGTATTGCACAAACCGGTAAACCACTAATCATTTCTACTGGTATGGCTAATATGGAAGAAATAGAGGAGGCAATTTCAACAGCTAGAGATAATGGTTGTAAAGAATTAGTCGTTTTACACTGCATCAGTGCATACCCTGCACCAGTAGAACAAGCAAACTTAGCAACTATAGCTGATATTAGTCAACGTTTTGACGTTATATCTGGACTTTCAGATCATAGCCTAGGTACCGTTGTTTCGGTCACAAGTATTGCTCTTGGTGCAAGTTTAATTGAAAAACATTTCACACTGGATAGAAATGATAAAGGGCCCGATGCTGAATTTTCTTTAGAGCCAGATGAATTTAAGCGGCTAGTTAAAGAAACTAAGGAGGCTTACCAAGCTATTGGTGTAGCAGGTTATGAGCGAAAACCAGTTGAACAAGCTAGTATGACTTTCCGTCGCTCACTTTATTTTATTGCCGACATTAAGCAGGGTGAAGTGATCACTACAAAACATATAAGAAAAATACGCCCAGGCTATGGCTTAGCCCCTAAGTACTTCCAAAAAGTACTAGGTCAAACCGCTAGTCAAAACATAACTCGTGGTACAGCTGTTTCTTGGGAGCTAATTACTAATGATAAAAAATAACCACGTTCTCATTTTAGCTGCTCACCCTGATGATGAAGCTTTAGGTTGCGCAGGGACAATTGCTAAGCACATTGCCAAGGGTGATAATGTTAATGTTCTATTTATGACAAATGGAATATCAGCTAGGAATGATACAACTCCTTCAGATAAGCTAGAACGAAGTGAAGGAATGGCTAATGCCATGAAAACACTTGGGGTAGATAATTATCAATGCTTTGATTTTCCTGATAATAAAATGGATACAGTGCCATTATTAACAATAGTTCAAGCCATAGAGAAAATCTTGAACAATATTAACCCAAATATTATTTATACTCATTTTGCTCATGATTTGAACATAGATCATAGAATAACCCACCAAGCCGTAATGACAGCATGCAGGCCGATACTTGGCAGTTGCGTAAAAAAAATCTTCTCATTTGAGGTTCTATCAAGTACGGAGTGGCAATCTAACTCCATGCCAAAATTTTCAGGGAACTATATCGTTGATATTAGCCAGTACTGGCAGAAGAAAGAACAAGCACTTACTTGTTATCAAAAAGAACTGCGAGATTTTCCACATAGTCGAAGTTTAGAATGTATAGAAGCGCTAGCAACACTACGCGGAGCTACTCATGGTTTTGCTAAAGCTGAAGTTTTTCAAATAGAACGAATTATAGAGTGTTAATACAGTAAAACTAAATTAAACATATTGCAATTCATGGCATGATATTTGATTAATTTAACTAAGCAATGATAAACCATCATGGAGTCACTTTTGACAAAAGAGCAATTAAATGCTGATTGGTACTTAGAGTTGGCTACACAAGCCATCGATAATAAGTGTATAGAGCAAGCAGAATCTCATCTAACTTTAGCTTTGAAATTCCAAAATGATAATGTTAATGCCATAGTTACTTATGGAAATTTACTTATCAGTGAACGCCGTTTTATTGAAGCGCAAAGACTATTAGCGCGCGCCTATCATTTATTACCTAAAAACTTAGATATAATTTTAACCTATTACATGTCTTTACGTCGTCAGGGGTTAATTACCGAGTGCATTAAACTTTGTCTAACCGCACTTAAAGAGCACCCTAATAATCACTATTTAAAAAGTGAATTAGGTGTTGCACTTATAATGTCTGGTAATATTGATGAGGCAATAGAGTTATCAGTTCAAGAGTTCGAACCTACCTTACGCTGGCAACAATGGGCTATTGTAGCAAACTTAGTGAAAAACAATAAAAAGGCGCTAGAGTTAATAGAATCGAGTATGCCATTTCTAGCCGATGTTGAAATATTTGCTCAGCAAGCAATTGAAGTAGTTGTTAATGAAAATGAAAGTAAGAAGGTAAGTCAACACTATCAAGATTTTACTTCAAGTACAGGCTACTGCAACCGACCTGTTTGGGCTTACTTTGAGCTAATCAGATATTGTAGATTACAAGATGAAGTTAACCTTTTTGAACACGATTCTGAAGTATCTCTAGCCTTAGATCCAGTACCTTATCGCCCAAGAGCAACAGGCAAAAGTAATATATTATTCGACGATAAAAAAATCGCAGCAGCAAAATCAACCTTTATAAAACCAGTTATTGATCGCTGTTCATTACAAAAAAACATAAAAACATTTAAACGTTTGTGTAAAACACTAATCAATGAAGGCGCTTTTGACCATTTCCGCGAAAATATTAGTACTATCAAAAAACGATATGCTCCAAATGTACCTGAGTTTGTTCAAGTAATGTCTACAGGCCGTTGCGGTACTTTAGCTTTATATGAGTTTCTTAAGAAATCAGATAAAGTCGTTCCATACCATACAATGCAATCTCAACTTATCCCACCAGATAGAAACCACTTAATGTATCGAATTTTATCTGGTAACTTTGATAAAGATATTATTTCAACTCTTCTCTGTGCTTATTTAACAAATAGGGTGTCTGAAATTTGTTATGCCTATACCAAGCAACGCACACCAGTGATTATTAATCATTGGGATACTATTTTTGCGCCATTTCTCTGTGAGTTATTTCCATCAAGTAAATTTTTACACATTTGGAGAGCTGATGAAGATGTTTTTAAATCTATTCATGGAAAAAATCAATTTCAAAACGAGCAACTACGTCATTGTTTTTTTGATAATGATTTTACTCAAGGGCAATTCACTTGCTTTTTTGATTCAGATTTAACTATGCAGCAACAAATTGCTTGGTATTTATTTTTCACCAGGGAATACTCTTTAGCATTCAAAGAAACACTAATAGAAAACCGAATGTCATCTATGAAAAGTGAAGACTTATTCACAGGTGATATCACTAAGTTTAAAATATTACAATCACTAATGCCTATTGATGATATTAGTGAAAGTAAATTTATAACCTCCTTTGCAAAACCGATAAATCAAAAAAAGAATAAGTTGCAAATAAGCAGTGACTTACTCAGCCAGCAAGCGTCAGAAATCCAACCCATAATAGAAAAACTAGAACGTACTGGAATTTTATAACTGCTAACCATACCGGAGTTAACATGCAAAAATGTGTAGCCTGCAATCTACCTGAAACATATGAAACGATAGAGTTTGATGACGAAGGTGTTTGTAATATTTGTCGACAAAAAGTATTCAAAGATGAAAAAATTGATTGGAAAAGACGAGCTGAAATGCTGTCGCGAGTGATAGAAAAGCATCGTGGGAAATATGAATACGACTGTATTTTACCATTTTCAGGTGGGAAAGACTCAACTTACACTTTATGGTATTTGGTAAAACACTTTAATATTCGCCCTCTCGTTGTGCAGTTTAACCATGGCTTCATGCGAGATACTTTATTAGAGAATAATCGCCGAACATTTAAAAAGCTCGGTGTTGACGTTATTTCATTTACACCAAATTGGAAGCTGGTGAAACGGTTAATGCTTGAAGCTTTAGTACGAAAAGGTGACTTTTGTTGGCATTGTCATACCGGTATTTTTGCTTACCCTATGCACATGGCGCTTAAATACAATGTTCCACTTATTTTTTGGGGAGAACCATCCTCAGAATATACTGCTTATTATGACTATGAAGATGATGAGATAGAGCAAGTTGATGAAACACGCTTTAATCGGTTTATTAATTTAGGGATTACAGCTGAAGATATGTACTCTATGATAAAAGATGATTATCAATGCGATCCCAGAGAGTTGACACCATATACTTACCCCAATCTAAGAGATTTAAAAAAACTAAAATACCAATCAGTCTGTTTAGGTTCCTACATACCATGGGATGTGAAAGCTAATACTAAAATAATAGAAAAAGAGTTAGGTTGGCGTGGTGATCAAGTTGAGGGCATGCCATGGGAAGAGTACCCATATGAAAAAATTGAATGCTCAATGCAAGGTATGCGTGATTATATAAAATATCTGAAGCGAGGTTATAGCCGTGTAAGTCAAATGACTGCGCTTGATTTACGCAATGGCCGTATAGCCAAAGAACATGCAGATAAACTCATCGCAGATTATGAAGGGCGTAAGCCCCCTTCACTAGATTTGTTCTTGGAGTATCTAGGGATCACAGAGGATCAATTTAACCACATAGTTGCAAAAACAGTTGTTCCCCCTTTTCAGCCAGACTTTAAAGGAATGGAATACGCACCAAAGACTAGCGATTTTGAGCGCTGGTATCGAGAAGCCCCTGAAGATAGAGGTATCATCGTTAAGAAATTATTATGATCGGAATTTTAAATATAGGTCTAGGTAACGTTCAGTCGGTATACAATGCAATTTATGAAAATGGGTATGATCCCATTTTCGTAGATAAGCCAGAAATGCTAACCGACTTAAGTCACTTTATATTACCAGGAGTTGGTAATTTTAAAGCAGTAACTCAACGCTTAGATCAGATGGGCTTTTTAACAGCTATCGATGATTTAATAGAGCGTGGCACTCCTACTTTAGGTATTTGTCTGGGTATGCAATTACTTGCTACTACTGGCTCAGAGGGAGGGAATATTAATGGCTTAAATGCTATTAATGCCAACGTATCAGCAATGATTCCCACAGAGAATTATCGAGTTCCGCATGTTGGTTGGAATGAAGTGCACTTTACTCAAGCTCATCCTATATTTGACCAAATCAAAGATAAGAGAGATTTTTATTTTGTCCATAGTTACCATATGGAATGTGAAGATGCGGCCAATGTTATAGCAACTATTAATTACGGTCGTGATTTTGTTTGTGCCGTTGCGAATAAAAATACTATAGGTGTTCAATTTCATCCTGAAAAGAGTCAAAAAAATGGGATGAAACTCTTAGAAAACTTTTGCGAGTGGGATGGTTCGCTCTAACAAAAACATAGTTACATATGTAAAATTAAAAATCTTTATGGATGTAGAGTATGCTCAAAAAACGCATTATTCCTATTATGCAACTAATTGACGATAAACTTGTAAAGACTAAGCAATTTGACACATGGCGTACGGTAGGCGATCCAATAAAAAGTGCAAGTGTCTATAACTCGCAATACACAGATGAGTTGGTTTTATTAAACATAAACAGAAAAAATAGAAGTATAGAACAACTCGCTCGGCTAATACCTGAAATTTCTAAAGTGAGCTTCATGCCATTATCTGTCGGAGGTGGTATACGTAGTTTTAGCGATGCAGCTTACCTGATAAATCAAGGCGCTGATAAGGTCATTATAAACTCTAGCGCTTATAAAAACCCAGACCTGATTAATCAGATAGCAAGTGAATTTGGCCAACAAGCGATAATTATTAGCATTGATATAAAAATTGACGAGAATGGTGGCTATCGACTCTATTCACAATGTGGGAAGAAGCAAGAGGAGAGTTCATTAGCAAGCCATATTGCACAATGCCAAGCATCAGGAGCTGGGGAGTTTATGATCCAGTCTATTGAACATGATGGCATGATGGATGGCTTTAACATTCCGTTATTACAACAAGTTATGGAATTTGCTCATATCCCTATTATTGGCTGTAGTGGTTCAGGGACCTACCAGCATCTTCATGAAGCATTTACTCAAACCAATATAAGTGCTTTAGGATGTGGTAGTCTATTTAACTTTTCTGACAGTAACCCTATCCGAGCTAAAAGCTATTTAACAAACTACGGTATTGCATTTAAAAAGGTTTAGTAATGTCATCATCGATAGGAAAAAAAGTTAACTTTTTATCATTAAAAAATATCGTCTTAATTGGGGGCGGAGATTTGATGGCAGTTAGCGCAAAAATTTTTAAAGAATTAAATTTTAACGTTACTATGATTGTTGCTACTCGCCACATAGACGAAAAGCTTGCACTTTCTAATAATACACTTGCTGACTATTGCAAAGAGCTGAGCATTAATCCACATGTAATTACTGATATTAACCTACTCACAAAAAAACAACTTAGTGCTATTATCCCTAAACACTCTCTTGCCCTATGTTTTGGATCTGCTTGGGTTTTTAATAATCAAGTTTTGTCAGAATTTTTCTACGGTATGTTTAATATAAATGCTATTCCTATTCCGCATTACCTTGGAGGCGCACACTATACATGGCAACTACTAAATAAAAACATTGATGGCGGATGTTTTTTCCAACAAATAACCGACAAAGTGGATCAAGGTGATATTTTTGATCAGCTACGCTTTAAAATTAGCTCAGATGCAAATACACCAAACCAATATTTTTCAGAAAATGTTAAACATGGGACATATTTCATCCATAGACTAGCAACAAAATTTATCGAAGGAAATGAGTTTATTCCTGTGCCTTATTCAGAATTAAATAAACACAGACTTTATTTTCCACGCCTGAGAACAGATAGACAAGCTTATATAAATTGGCACTGGACAGCACAAGAAATCGTCAGCTTTTGTCAAGGCTTTGACGAGCCATATTCAGGCGCTGCCAGCTTTATTAAAGGGATAAAGTTACGATTTAAAAAAGTGAGATTAATCACTCTGACAGATGAATACAATAATGAAATTCCTTCTATGCATCCTTTTTGTTCGGGATTAATTATTAGGATCTCTAATTCTGAAGTAAATAGCAGTATTATCGTCGCAGCTCGTGACGGCTTTATTGCGCTTGAAGAAGTCTCTTGTGAAGAGAAGTGCTATAAGTCTTATCTTAAGGAGGGTATGCGTATTCATACTCCACAAAGTACTATTGACGACGCTATGTCATATGAAGTAACAATCGATGGACTAGGATTTAAGGATTAACTCAAATGAATGTGCTGCCCTTGGTCAAAAAACTTTTTCCTTTTAACTATTCAATTACAGGACAAGGTAACGACAATGCTATTCCACAATACCTAAGCGAATTGGATTTTGATGTACATGAGTACGCCTCAGGCCAATCGCTTAATGGTTGGTTTATTCCTCATAGTTGGCACATAAAAAAAGCAAAAATATATCACGAAAATAAAGTAGTCTATGATGCGGGCTCATCTCCGCTTGGCTTAGCGTGCCTATCACCGAGCTATACAGGAAAGTTATCACTCAATGAACTACAAGCGCACTTAACCAGTAGTAAAGAATTACCTGATGCGGTGCTATACCAATGGAAAAATTTATACCGTCCAAGAGAGGTTACCTGGGGAATATCTATGCCTCACAAAGAAAGAATAAAACTGGAGGACGTTGAGTATCGCATTGAGATTGAAACTAAATCCACTCCTAGCACAATGAAAGTACTCGACTATTTATTGCCTGGCGAAAGTAAAGATACATTGGTTATTAATGGCCATAATTGTCACCCATTCCAAGCTAATGATGATATCTCTGGCTGCGCGGTTGCTATCAGAGTTATGCAAGCATTACAAAAAAGATCGACTTTAAAACCATTTAAATATAGCTATAGATTATTGATAGCTCCAGAGCTACATGGCCCAATGTTTTGGTTAAACGATATGAATCAAGAAGAGCAATCAAAGATAAAGGGATGTATCTTACTCAAATCTGTAGGTAATAAGGCAGCCATGCGCCTGCAAAATAGCTACTTAGGTAACCAGCCATTAGATGCTGCTGCAGAATCTACATTTAAAAATAAATATATTAATTTCGATCAAGGTGGATTTCGAAGCATCTATGGCAATGACGAAACGGTATTTGAGGCTCCACCCTATAATATTCCATGTATTTCATTAACTCGCTGGCCTTTCAGCGAATATCATAGCGATTTAGACACCCCTGAACTATTATCTGAGCAACACTTACAAGACTGTGTTGATACGGTAATAAATATAATTGAGAACTACGAAGTAATTGGCAATAAAACTTTACCTAATAAAAATAAAAAGTGTAGTAATTCACTTTTTTATAGTAAAGAAATTTCAAACGATAAGTTCAACCAGTGCTACAAGATAAACTTTAATGGTTTAGTCTGTTTATCGGCTTATGGCCTTTATAAATCGATCCCTGAGGTCAGTAATACCGGTGTTGATTACAATAGTATCAATGGCCGTTGGAATAAGTTAATGAACTGCTTACCTAGAGAGATAGATGACGACATGACAGTCAATGATTTATCAATAAAGTATGACCTACCTCGCCAAGAAATATACGAATATCTCAGAGAGTGGGTAGAAAACAAGCTACTAATTCCAGCTAACTATTGGAAAAGACCTGTATGAAAAGTAACAAAAAAACAACGGTAATATCAGAAGAGCAGCCTTTAATCTACCTTCAATCAATTGAAGAAGATGACGTGAGCGATGAATACGTAAAATGGCTCAATGATCCTATCATCAACCAATATTTAGAAACTCGCCACTCTACTCAAGACTTGCAATCAATATTAGCTTATGTTCTCCATATTCAAGCTGATCCCAACGAACATTTATTCACTATACGCTTGAAAGAAAACAATAAACACGTAGGTAACATCAAAGTTGGTAATATTAATACTCACTACAATATCGCTGAGATTAGCCTGTTTATTGGAGATAAAACTGTTTGGGGTAAAGGTATTGCAACTCAAGCTATACAACTGATTTCTAGTTTTAGCATAAAAAAATTAAAGCTCAGAAAGCTAAGTGCCGGTGCATATGAACAAAACGTTGCAAGTACAAAAGCTTTTTTAAACGCAGGATACACCCGAGATGGTGTACTGAGAGATCATTATATTTTTAAAAATCGACCATGTGATTTAGTTCAAGTTTGTTTTTTTCAAGAGCAAGTAAAACACCTACCGATAATTACCGTTTATACTTCCACTTCAGACTAAAAAGCATTATTGCAATAATAATTAAAGTGACCTTTTAACCTCAGTTATTCAACTTAAGAAGCTGTAACTAAAATAGACAGGTCACTATTATTAATTATAATAAGTTGTTATCACTCCCTACCCCAAGTTTCTAAGTTCTCATTGCTTTAGTGTCATAGAATATGAACTCCTAACAAACTGATTTGTCGGCTTTAAAGTACATAAAATAATTAAGAAATACTGGTGCACTAAATCCAAAAAATTGAGTAATTTTAAACTTTAGCAGGCTTATTATAATATTTAATAAACTCTATATAAGTATCATTTACATGCTCATTAAACGCGTTAATACAAGAGTTTATAAACTCAGCTCGCTTATCTAAGTCACTATAGTAGTAAGAGCTCGCCATGATATATGTTTGAAAGTATTTGAATGTCCCTTGGACCAAAATAAAAACGGTCTCATCTTTATGTTGCATCTCTAATAACATTTTATTTTGTTCAGAAAAAGCTTGAGCCAACTGCTCTCTGGTATGAAAGTTAGGGGGAGTTAGCCCTAATAACTGTTCTAAAAAAACCTTTAATTTTGTTTTAACTTCGTCAATATGGCTATTGATATTACTATCAAATAACTGCTCTCTAGAAGATGCAGTTTTAAGTAGTGCCGTTATTTTTTTCCCTTTATTAATAAGTTTATTTTTTATTTTTATATCAGATATGTGTTTTGGAGTAGTGTTTTTGATAAAAGCACCATCTGAAGTATTAAAAGCATTGATATATGGTTTACTTTGCAGTAATAATTCAACGCCTGATTTTGATGAGTCAAATATGTTTGTCGTGAATACTTCTTCTTTAAAGTTACCTTTCACAATCATATTAGTTTGCATGTTATCTTTTACTACTTCTTTGTGTTCAAAGTTGCTATCAAAGTAAATACTATCCTTGGAATGATGGTATTCTTGAGAAACAAAGCCAAAGTCGGTGCCCACTAAATATATTTTTTCGAACCCTAATTCAGTTGCAACAGCCAAACCTGTGTTAGTAACAGTTGGGTTAGTATACATAGGGTAGGAATATTTATTTCTTTTATCTAGGCGGCGGATTAGGAGTCCACCTGCATCATTCATTTTAGTTAGTAAATAAGCTGTTTTAAAACGCTTGAGTATCCCATCATATACCGTATTTAAAGCAACGATATTTAAATCGCTGAGTTTTATAGTTATATCTCTAGTCCGATCTACTACTTCTACAAAATTAGATAAGCCTGCAGTTCGTTCCATTTCAACATGAATATCAGGTTTAATATTATTTATTAGTAATGCTTTTAATGCTGTGCCACATGAGATAATAATCACGTTGTGTTGATTTTCCTTTAAAAACTCAATAGCAGAATCTAAAGAAGGGCCATTTGCAACAACAAAAACATCAGCCTTTTTCAATGGATTTTTAAAAGAATAAGCTGTTTTTAATATTGGAAATTTAGCATGTAGGTTTGATAATGTATGCGATACACCTATGGTCTCATCTTCAAAAAAGCCCCAACCGGCATGCCAACGATGCCCAAACTCTTTTATACTTTTCATTGTTTTCGTAATAAGTCCACTATCATAATGCTTAAAAAAATGAATAATACTAAGATTAAAATGGCCTTGCTTTGTTAATAATGCCGAAATTTGATTTACTGCAGAAAACTCATCTCCACCAACTGTTATGGTAAAGCCCCCGCCTTGATTCATACACTTATCAAACAAGGGTTTCAACTCTATACAGTGTAATAATGCATAAAAGCTACTAGGATTAGGTTCAAACAAAAAAACATTTAACACATTTTTAGTATTAAGTAATTCTTCTATTTGGTAGCCAAGGCCTCCCCCTAAAAAACATATAAAATCTAATCTACTTTCATTAGTCGGTTTGGGGATTTTACCACCAGTATCGGCATTTCTGACATTGCGAATTGATTTAAGCAAAGCAGCATGCTTAAAAGTAATATGCTCATCTGAGGAGTGCTTAATATCATAGCTAGAATAGATAGGATTATCTAAAAATACGGCAACCTGATTTTTTGCTAAATCACGTGGGTTTTCTGAGTAAGCAAATTGTCCGTTATTAAATAAGTTTTCGTTGCCATTATCATCAATTGCTACACCAGTGTCTATAGGTTGGAAGCTTTTAAAAGCATCATAAATGGTGGGCATAGCATTTTTTAGGAACTCTAAATTTGATAACAAGGTAGCTTGTAATATCATCTTTTTTAGCGTTAGCTCTTGTTCGCTCAAAATCTTCTCCAATATTATTGATAGTATATATAAATATTAATGCATAACTGAAAAGTATAAATAAGACGCTCCGTAAACTATACTTACACAGTCTAGGAAGCAAATTTTGTACCATTAATAATTTTCATTGGTAAACTAGACAATGAAACTGTTTATATCGCACGTTTAGATTCAAATTATGTCTTATGTAGGTAACTTAGAACATATTTAGTCTAGATTACATTTAATATTTATAAATCTCACGTTACAGCCACACAGATTGAGACAAATTTTATCCATAGATGCCAACCCTACCTAGAACAAAAAACTAACATGGCCTATTATTAACTAAAGTTTAAAATTAAAACGCCGATAACCAGATAAATTGAAATACTGGCATTAATACTGCTTAGTTTAAGTGTAACTTTCATATGATTTATTTAATTTAGGAATTCCCATGGCTCATGTTTCATTAAAAAAATATTCTCAAGTGCGCGCCAGCAACATCGCAGAAATGGCGCCCTATGAGCAAATTAACCTTATTTTTAGTAACATAATTGGCCGCTTGGCCGCTACTAAAGGGTTTATTGAGCGCAAAGAAATAGAAAAAAAAGGCGAAAACATCTCTGCCTGTATTTTACTCTTAGGTGCATTACAAGACGCGCTTAATTTAGAAGTGGAACAAGATCCGAGTATTTCAAATAATTTATTAGCACTTTATGACTACTGCCAAAGGCGCCTTGTGCAAGCAAATGTTGACAATGACATTGAGATTATTTCTGAAGTAGCTGGCATTATTAAAGAAATTAAAGAAGGGTGGGATAGCATTCCTGTCGATCAGCGTACTCCTGCGGTATAAGCTAATGGCTTTAGAGGAAACAAGCAAAGCTGAGCATATTAATCAATTGCTCAGCACGATCGAATTATTAGTGCAAAGCAATAACGCTGATGAAGCTCCCCCTATTATGGATACTTTAAATAGTGAGCTTAAGCGCTGGTGCGAAAGCGATAACCCGCCTACCGCTGAGCAACTTATGGTTGTGCAAGCCAACATCAACAACATTAGCAAACAAGCAAATGCAGTTAAAAACGAATCATCTAAAGCCATAATTAAGCAAAAAAAAACAGGTAAAGCAATCTCGGCTTATAAATCGGTTTAGCTACCTCTAGCAGCTTTAAACTTACTAAGCTTCTTAAAGGCAATATTTAGACATAAAAAAACCGTTTTTAAACGGTTTTTTTTATGTTCATAATTAATATGGAAAATTAAGAATTATTACTCACCACACCAGGCATATTTTCAAGCTGCGCTTGCACGTAACTACTTGTCGAGTTTAAGCTCGCTACCAATAAATCCATGGCGTTGTATTGAGCGTATAACCTGTCAGATAACGATTCCATTTTACTTGTCAGGCTTTCGCGCTGTTCATCAATATCTTCTAATTGATTTGTTTTACTGTCGATACGGTTTTGGATAATGCCGTCAGAGTCAGTATAAAAACTCATTAACTCATCAAACGATTGGGCAAAGCCGCCTTCGTCTTCATCAGTGCCTACAAAAAACTGCTGCACTAAGTCGACATCTTCATCAATTTTTTCATTTAAAGTCTCGGTATTAAGCGTCAATACTCCATAACGATCGGCTTCAACACCTAATTGCGAAAGTGATAATGAGTTGCCATTGCCTAAATCTACAGAGTCGGTAATCTGCTCTCGCAATTTAGACATTACACCGCGTAGTAACGAATCACCGGCCATTACACCAGCACCATCTTCGCTTGATGCCCCTAAGTTATTACTAAGTTCAAGTAATTCATTGTAACTAGAAATAAAATTGTTTAAGCCCGATTGGATATTGTTATTATTTTCGGTTACCGATATATCACTTAAATCATCATCAGTACCCTGAGCTTTTTTAGCGGTGATTGTTATACCGTCTATAACATCAGTAAACGTATTTGAAGAACTACTAACTGTGAGGGAGCCATCGATAGTAATTGATGCATCGGTTGCAGCAATAATTTCTGAGGCATTTTGAACACCAGCAGAATCAAAGGCTAAACGAGATAATCCATTAGTGTCGGTGTTATTACCATCAGTATCGGTTACCTCGACTTTAATCTCGTTCTCAAGCCCACTATTTTTAGCTGCCAGCACTAAATGCTGACCGGTATCATCTGTTATTATTGTTGCGTTTATGCTGTCGTTATCGCTGCTGTCGTTAATTGCATCTCTTATTTCACTTAAGGTAGCGGTATCTGATACTTCAATATCAAAACTATTCTCGCCTGAACTGAATGTCATAGTACCTTCACCTACTGCAGCGTCAGCGTCAAATGCTTCTGATAGTATTTTATGCTCTGTAGCAAGGTTATTAACCTTTACAGAATAACCACCTGGTTGGGCGTCTTCATCAGCACTGATAGAGACAAAATCATCATTGCCTGACGTACTGCGCTTTTGATAGTTATCTGCATCCCCTAACGCTTCCATTGCTGTTTGCACTTGTTCCAAAGCTGACTTTAGAGCGCCTACAGCAGAAATGTCGGTAGTTAAATTGCTTTCTTGAGTGTTTAAACGAGCTTCAGCAGGAGCCTGCTCAGCATTAACTTGCGCATCAACTATATCTGACACGGGTAAGCCAGAGCCCAAACCATTAAACGAAATAGACATACTTCACCTCTTTAAACCCCAAAAAACGTAACTAATAATATATCAACAATACGAAGACTAAACTGTTTGATCGATTAAAATACCCGCAGATTCAGAAAGCTTTGACACTAAGCTTAACACTTCTTCCGAAGGGTATTGCTTAATGACATCACCACTGGTTTTATCAAGTATTTTAATAACGTCACGGCCTGAGTCTTCATCAACTTGAAATTGCAGACTACGGCTCATCTCTCCCATAAACTCCTGCAATTGTTGCGCCACTTTTTCAAGCTGTTCACGCTCGAGTTGTTGGTTTTGTGAACTATTGCCCTCAGAGCTTTGCTGCGTATATTGATTGTTTAACTGGTTTTGCGAGCCTTGTTCATCCGTTTTATTTACGTCATCAACAGCGCACTGAGTCAATGTCGCTCTAGACTGCCCTACTTGTTTATCTTCACCAGATAAAGATGTTGATGCTATCGTAACTTCTGCGTTTGAAGTAATCGTGTTCATAACGCCTCCTAAATTTTGCCGAAATTGTATAGTTATCAAACTAACAATAGCTTAATTTATACCCTTAAACCACAAAAGGAGGTAGCTAAAGCCACCTCCTTGTTTTAAAACTAATACTGACTTTATGTACTAGCTAGCTATTCATTAAGCTATAACGTTTAACTCATTAACCTAATAAGCTAAGTGCTGTTTGTGGTAACTGGTTCGCTTGAGATAAGATTGACGTACCTGCTTGTTGCAAGATTTGGTTTTTAGTCATCTCCGCTGTTTCAGTTGCAAAATCTGTATCTTGAATACGGCTACGTGACGCTGATACGTTTTCAGAAATATTAGCAAGGTTACTGATCGTGTGGTCAAAACGGTTTTGGACCGCACCTAAACTTGCACGCTGTGAGTCGATATTGGCAATTGCGTTATCGATGATTGCTAGTGCATCTTGAGACCCTCTTTGATCTGTAATATCAATCGAGGCTACATCCTCAAGCGTACTCACAGTTTCTGTTGCTGCGCCAAGCGTTGCTGTACCTGTAACACTAAATACTTCAGATGAGTTTACTTGAACAGAGCCAGTTGCTACAACCTCTTGACTAGCTGCTGATAATGCAGCTGTAGTTGTTGATACAGCACCATCGTATGATACGCCGGCTACTGTCATTGCAGTGGTAGTTGTGCCTGAAGTGCCATTACTTTCTGCAAAACTAGAAATTTCAAGGTCTTCACCTGTGTTATTTGATATTGTTAATTTACCATTTTCAACTGTGGCAGTAACACCATGGTCATCCGTTTTTGCGTTAATAGCTTCAGCCATCGCTTGTTGGTCGCCTTCAACTGTACCAGTACCAACATACGACACTGCCACTTCATCACCACTATCCAAACCAGCACCGTCTATATCAAAACTAATTGTTTCACCAACTTCACCAGCAACAGTAATATCAATTTCAGCTTCAGCTCGAGCTTGTGCATCAACTCCAGTTGAATCACTATAGCTATTTATTGAATCTGCAATTTCCGCAGCAGTAGCACCAGTAGCAACTGTTACAGTTGCCTCTTCGCGCCCTGAAATTGTATAGCTAGCGCTTGAAACACCGTTAGCTGTGCTTGCTGCTGCCTGGCCTAAACCAAGAGTGTCGCCGCTTAAGTTGACCTGATTGCTACCTATTTTATTAGCGGCTACACTGGTCAATGAAACATTAATAGTTTCATTTGAGTTAGCACCAATTTGGAATGATTTAGAACCAAAGCTACCATCTAAAAGCTGCTGTCCACCAAATGATGTTGTATCGGCAATTCGCGTAAGCTCTGTTTGCAACGCTGCTACTTCTTTTTGTAGAGACTCACGATCTTCAGTTGAATTAGAGCCGTTCGCTGATTGTAACGCTAATTCACGCATACGTTGTAAAATGCTTGTAGACTCGCTCATTGCACCTTCAGCGGTTTGTGCCATTGAGATACCGTCGTTAGCGTTACGCTGTGCTACTGCTAAACCATTTACTTGTGAAGTTAAACGGTTTGAAATTTGTAGGCCTGCCGCATCATCTTTTGCGCTGTTAATACGCATACCCGACGATAAACGCTCCATTGACGTTGCAAGGTCAGAGCCTGATGTAGATAGGTTACGCTGAGCGTTTAATGAAGATACATTTGTATTTACTGAAATCATAATAAAACTCCTGATTACTTTCGTAATGTGACTGTTTAGATTTAACCAAGAGCTGTCACAATTGTATGTTCAAGCTCTGTACTGGTTAAGTTAACGGCAGGAGAAAATTTATCTTTAGCGTTATTTTGATTTATTTTTAAAGTTATTTATCAAACTCACTTAAGCAACTAATTTAAAACATAATATTATATAATTTTTTATATAATATTATGTTTTTTATCCAAGCAAAGCATATTACTATATATCACAAACAAAAAAGCACACCTATAAAGATGTGCTTCTTATTAGCAGTTAACTAAAACTGTTCTTTACTAACCACCTAATAAACTAATAGCGGCCTGTGGAACTTGGTTTGCCTGTGAAAGTATTGAGGTCCCCGCCTGCTGTAGTATCTGGTTTTTGGTCATTTCTGCTGTTTCCGTAGCAAAATCGGTATCTTGAATTCGACTACGTGATGCCGACACATTTTCTTCAATGTTTGCGAGGTTGTTAATTGTAAAGCTAAAGCGGTTTTGTACAGCACCTAAACTTGCTCGCTGTGCATCAATGTTTGCAATAGCGTTATCTATAATAGAAAGTGCGCCCTGAGAGCTTTTTTGGTCAGTTATGTTTATATCGGCTACATTTTCAAGTTGGCTAGTTACCTTCGTCGTCACATTATCAATCTCGTTATTTTGCGCTATTGTTGTAAATGTTTCTGATGAATTTAATTGAATGGCACCTGCGACTCTAGCTGAGTCTGTTCCGCCAGTTGTTAATGTAACAGCCTCCCCTACAGTATCATCGTAGCCACGCGGAGTTATGAGTAATGAAGAGCCAGCTCCGCCAGCAAATTCTTCAATTTCTATATCATCGCCGTTATTATTCGATACTGAAAGTACACCATTATCTAACGTTGCTGTTACACCATGCTCGTCTGTTGCTTTATTGATAGCCTCAGCCATTGCTTGTTCATCGCCTGTTGTTGTTCCCGTAGCTACAAACGAAACTTTCTCACCATTCAGTTCAAAGCTAACTGATTCACCCGGTGTTGTCTGTGTACCTGTAATATCCAAGCGCGCTTCAGTTCTGGCTTGTGCAGTAACACCTGTAGCATCTTTAACGCTATTTATGGCGTCAGCCGCTTCTGCTGCTGTAGAGCCACTTTGTATAGTTACTTGAGAATCTTCTCGACCTGATATATCTAGCGTACCAAAAACAGTAGTGCTAGTAGATAGCGCCCCCGTAGCTGTGGCTGTAACTTGGCCAAAGCCGTCTGAGCCAGTGGTCAAAGTAGCCCCTTGAAGGTTAACCTGGTTTGAACCGATTTTTTCGGCTGCTACACTTGAAAGTGATACATTAATGGTTTCGTTAGCGTTAGCACCTACTTGGAAAGCTTTGCTACCGTAGCTGCCATCTAATAATTGCTGACCACCAAATGAGGTTGTATCTGCAATACGGGTTAATTCAACCTGAAGTGCTGATACTTCTTTTTGAAGTGCTTCACGGTCTTCTGCTGAGTTTGAACCGTTTGCTGATTGCAGGGCAAGCTCACGCATTCGCTGTAGGATATTAGTTGACTCCTGCATCGCGCCTTCAGCGGTTTGCGCCATTGAAATACCATCATTGGCATTACGTTGAGCAACTGACAAACCATTTATTTGTGAGGTTAAGCGGTTTGATATTTGTAAGCCTGCGGCATCATCTTTAGCGCTATTGATACGCATACCTGATGACAAACGCTCCATTGACGTTGCTAGGCCTTCGCCAGATTTTGATAAGTTACGTTGTGCGTTTAGTGACGACACATTAGTATTTACTGTTAATGCCATTTTACCATCTCCTAGGTTTAAACAGAGTGTGGTTCAGCACGTTTTAACAGGAACCACTATTCGATAATTTCTAATTATTAGAAAAGCATTTACTGTGCCAACTTTTAAATAAATATAACTATATGTTTTTAAAGTTTTTTATATCGAAATATTAAACGTTAATAATAAGTTATCTGGTTAGCTGGAGTGACGACAATTTATTGCCGCTATTTTGAGGGAGGTTTTTGCCGCTTTGTATTAACTAAAGCGGCAAGGTATTTCTGCTTATAATCTGTTTATAAGTAATCAAATAAAGAAAGGTTTGTTAAACGGCCAAACGTGGCTTGTGACGCTTGCAGTGCGGTTTCTTGTTTAGTGAGCTCACTAATGGCTTCTGCCATGTCTACCTCTACTAAATCAGAAAGGTTACTTTTGTTTTGAATGTCTTGCGCAAGATTTGAGTCACTCACGCTTTCAACCGCATTCATCCGCCCGCCTAAGCTCGCTTGCGTATACACAACTTGCTCACTTGCATTTTGAAGCTGTACTACACCATCGGCTAATACTTGCTGAAAATCATCGTTTTCAAGTGTGCCATCATTTAACCCCGTAATGAGCGATTGTAATGTATTAAGCACGTTTTCTTTGTGCGGCTTTTCGAGGGTAAAATCAAGCTGGCCTGGTGCTGCGCCTTCAAATTCGATTTTCATGCCTGCAAAATCGATTGGCTCATCCGTTACCTCGCCTACTTGTGCTGGGCTCAGCGACACGCCGTCACGCAAAATTTCATAAGTATCAGGGTCGTTGGCGGTAGCGCCTGGTGTTATTACCACATTATACGTGTTCGCTGTTGCCGCTGCGGTTGGATCAGCGTTGTAATTATCTTGGTGGAAACGGTCGAACTCTGTTTGGCCATCTACATAAACCGTGCCTGCTGTAATATTATTTGCAGGCGTAGTTACCGGGATCGCAGCTTGATTATCAGTAACATCAAGTCGTGCGTCGCTTTTCTCAAACGTATCAAAACCGTTATCGCTAGATTTAATACTTACCCCTTCAGCAATGGTTATAACATGCTGGCCTTGATCTCCATTATAAGTATATTCACCCGTAGTAGAGTCAAACTGGTATGGTTGAGTGCTATCTTGGTAGCCTGAAAAAATAAACTTACCGTCTTCTGAGCGGGTATTCATTAAATTGACGAGTGTTTTCTGTATTTCACTCAATTCGGCGGCAATAGATTCTAAATCATCTTGTGTATATGCACCATTGCCCGCTTGAATAGCCAGCTCTTGGGCTTGCTGAATATTAGTATTTATACTTTGTAAGATGGTTTCTTCAGTTTCAAGGCGGCCATTTAATTGGTCAATATTTTTAGCATGCTGCTCATTTGTTTGTATTTTATTTGAGTAAAGCATCCCTTGCGAAATAGCAGCAGGTGCTTCTGAGGTAGTTAAATACTTCTGCCCTGTTGTTACTTGCTCTTGCGCATTAGCAACACTTTGTTGGCTATCGAGTATTTTATTAATGTTGTTTTGGTACATTAAGTTATTTGATAAACGCATAATTACCTCGCTGCACTTAATAAGGTGTCAAAAATTTCTTGAGCTACAGCCAACACTTGAGCTGATGCTGAATATGATTGCTGAAAACGCAGTAAATTGGCAGCCTCTTCATCTAGGTTTACACCTGAGAGCGACTCATACCACGCTTCTGATTGCTCTGCTAACGCATCAAATGCGCTGGCACTGGTAATGGCTTGGCCAGTGACTACGCCAATATCGCTCACTAACCCTGAATAGGCTTGATTAAACGTTTCGTGATTGTCGGCAGTGGCTGTTGTCACTACATTTTTACGTACTAACTCACCATTTTGTAAATCAGCGAGTTTTAAACCATTACGGTTATCGTCAAAGCCCCCTTCGTTAAATTCAAGGGTAAAGGTGTCCCCGGTAGCTGGCGTGCCTTCAATGTCAAAATCAAAGCCATAATTACTATAAGGTGCGCCAGCCTGAGCCAGTACGCCCTCTGCTGGAGGCGTTACTGTAAACGTCGTGGTGCCATTTGCATCTGTAATTTGATATTCGTTTGCAGTGCCTGTTTTAACTAACGTTATATCGCCATTTGCTAAACCGGGGGTAGTGTTAAAGCCACCCGAGGTAACGCTTGTTACTTCTCCGGCTGAAATAGACGCTGTACCTACATTATCTATGCTGTTAGCTGTACGAATAGGCGATGCAAGTGCTAAGTCTTCACCGCGGCTTGTCGCAAGGGAAATACTGGTTGCCGCCTCAGAGTTAAGTTTAATTTGAAACTGATCACCTGTATTACCAGTACCTGCTACATCAATTTGTAAACCAAACGACTCACCACTCGTAATATCATCTGAGTCGATAACACCTGATGGCGGTATCGTCGCTAAAGAGGCGCTGCCTATCGGCTCCCCTTTATTATCTATAGGCTGAATGCTAACTTCATTTGCATTAGCGGTATAAGTAACAATAAAGTCGCTGGCAGGCAGTTCACTGCCTTTACCAGCCTCAAGCGTGGCAGTTAAACTGGCGCCGCCGGTATTAGCTTGGTATGCATAAGCACCCACGGTAGGTATATTAAATATATCACCGCCTAGCTCGCCGTTAGCATCCATACCCAATTTATTTTGCTCGTTGAACGCATCTGCAATGGCCAATCCCATTTGGCCAATTTGGTTTTGTGCTGGTACTAAGATGTCATCTCTAAATGCGAGTAAGCCGCCAATTTTGCCTTTTAATTTACTTGAATCTATTTCTAGCGGCACAGCTTTGCCGCCATTTACGTCAAGTGTGAGTTCTTTAAAATTAGGATCGGGGTCGCCCGACAGTGAAAACAAGTTAAATGTACCGTTTTCCATAACTAAAGATTCACCGCTGCCCATAAAGACGAGTTTTTCGCCATTAGGGCCATCAAGTGTTTCTATATCAACAAGCTCTGATAATTCACGAATCGCTAAGTCGCGCTGGTTATAAATAGAGCTTGCGCTTGATGCGTTATTTGTGCCATTTACGACTGCAATTTCTTGGTTTAACGTATTTATATTTTGGATAAGTGAGTTGGCTTCTTCAGAAAAAATCTCGAGTTGTTCGTTCACTATGCTTTGTTGCTCAAGCACGATACCCGAAAGCCTATCCATTTGATCAACTAAACTTTGCGCATCGGTCATTACTAATGAGCGAGCAACTGTTGAAGACGGCTGGTTTAGCGCCTCTTGCACGTTATTAAATAATGAATTTATACCCGTTGATAAGTTATTAGACTCTTCTGAAAAAATAGTATCAACACGGTTGGCTTCTGTTACAAATTGATCAAAAAACGATTTATTTGACGTGTCGCGGTTTAACTGCGACTGGGCAAACTCGTTCAATAACCTGTATGTTTCGCCGCGTCCTACTTGGTTATCTACCATCGTGGTAAATTCAGTGCGCTCACGTACGTAGCCTTCTGTATTTACATTGGTGATGTTTTTACTGGTCGTTTGCAACAGCTCAGAGCTTGAACGCACCCCAGCACTGGCAATATTTAATAAACTAAACGACATATTACTTCACTCCTTGGGTAAACGCGCTTGTTGCAATATTTTTAAGCTCACTGCTATTTAGCACTTTTTTTATTTTACTCGCGTAATTAGGATCGGTTGCATAGCCTGCTTTTTGTAGCGAATCTAAAAATTCGTTTGGCTGTGCTGTTTTTTGTAATGCTTCTTCGTAGCGTGGGTTTTGCGTTAAAAAATCGACAAAGTCGTTCACGCTTTCTTTTATAGATTCGTAAGCTCTAAAACTTGCTTGCTTTTTAACAGGGGTACCTTGCTCAAATTCAAGCGTTACTTTACTTGCTTTATCGCCTTCCCAGCTTTTATCTGATTTAATATTGAACAGGTTATTTGAGCTATTCCCGTCGCTTTTATTAATAATATGCTTACCCCAACCCGTTTCAAGGGCGGCCTGAGCCACCATTACAGCTGGGTTTAAGCCAATTTTTTGTGCTGCAGTTTTAGCGTGTTCCCACACTGAACTTACAAACTGCTCTGCTGTTTCAAAATTAGTGCTACTCGCTTTAGGCTCATTAATATTGGTTTGAGTACTATCAATAGCAGCTGCTTGCTGCTCGTTTTTCTCATGCGCAAGTGATGACCCAGCACGCTTGTCACTAAAAAAGTCATTTGTTGTTCTAAGTACGGAACCGGGCATAAAGTTATCTGCTTCAGGCGAAAGTTGCTGCACTATTAAATCTGCTAACCCTAGCGAGCCATTTGATGACAGTTCAGAAGAGAGCTGCTGATCGTGCATTTCTTCAAAAAACTTTACACCACTTGAATTAAAAGGACTGTCTTCGTCTTCGAAAGCTTCATTTGCTTTGCGCATTCCTTTTAGCAGCATTTGCGTAAAAATAGCTTCAAATTGTGCAGCCGCTTTTTTAAGCGCAGCTTTTGAGGCATCAGTTGATGCATCACCGCTGTTTAAAGCGTCTTGACGTAATGTATTTAAATTACTTAAATCAAAAAAGTTTTGCTTATCGAGGTGATTTGTTTCCATCAGCTTTTTGACACAAAAATGAATAATGCTTTAACAAATGCAAAAATTGAGCCAAGTGAAGTGAAAGGTTCTAGGTTCTAGGTTCTAGGCAGAAATTAAACTAAGTGAGAGACGCGAGGTAAACTCGCTGCTATTGTGTAGGTTTATATTGCTGAGGTAACAGCGGCTTTATGCCGCGTCTTTTTTTAGGTTAACTGTTAAAGACCCTAAATAGGGTCTTATAAAACTAAATTACAACAAGCTGACCATTTATGGCGCCGGCTTCTTTAAGTGCTTCAAGAATCGCCATTAAATCACCAGGAGCAGCGCCAACTTCATTAATTGCGCGAACTAAATCATCAAGACTCACACCAGGATCAAATACAAAAGCACGTGAATCATCTTGATTAACATCAATAATACTTTGTTGGGTAACCACTGTTTCCCCCTCTGCTAAAGGATTTGGCTGCGCTACATTTTGTTGTTCCGCAATCGTTACTGTTAAACCACCGTGGGTAATTGCCGCAGGTTGTAATTTTACATTTTTACCTATAACAATGGTGCCGGTACGTGAGTTAACAATTATTTTTGCCGAAGTATCCGCTGGTTTAAACTCTAAATTTTCAAGCGTTGATAAATAAGCAACACGCTGTGATGCATCACGCGGAGCAATCACACGAATTGATGCGGCATCAAGTGCATGGGCACTATCAGGGCCAACCAACTCATTAATGGTTTGCTCTAAACGTTTTGCAGTAGTAAAGTCAGGACGGTTCAAATTAAAGGTAATGTAATCACCTTGCATAAAAGGACTGTTAATCGCACGTTCGACTGTTGCGCCGTTAGGAATACGCCCAACTGTTGGGGTATTCATTACAACGCGACTACCATCAAGGCCTTCAGCGCCTAAACCACCTACAATTAAACTACCTTGACCAATAGCGTATACGTTGCCGTCGACCCCTTTTAAAAAGGTTTGTAGTAAAGTACCACCACGTAAACTACCTGCACTACCAATAGATGATACGGTAATATCTATAGTTTGCCCGGGCTTTCTAAAAGGCGGTAGCTCAGCATGCACTGCAACCGCAGCCACGTTTTTAATTTTTAGTTTTAAGCTTGCCGGTAGCGTAATGCCAAAGCTGTTTAACATGCCTTTAAAGCTTTGCTCGGTAAATCGGTTTTGCTCGCCCGTACCAGGCTCGCCCGTACCAGGTAAGCCAACAACTAGGCCATAGCCTACTAATTGGTTTGAGCGTACGCCCTCAACCGTAGACACATCTTTAATGCGCTCGGCCATGGCAGGAAGTTGCCAGCCAAGTAACACCATTAAACAAAGAACTTTAAATACATTCATAATGAATGTCCTCTAAAAAGGAAAAAGTGAGCTACTAAAAAAGCGTGTTAGCCAACCAGCACTTTGCGCTTCTTGAGTTTGCCCTTTGCCCGAATATTGAATTCGTGCATTAGCAATTCTATTTGACTGTACGGTATTATCTGCAGTTACATCTTGCGGGCGAACAAGCCCTTCAAGACGAATAAATTCTTCACCGGTGTTTAAGGTAAGCCACTTTTCACCACGGATCACTAAGTTACCATTGGGCAATACTCGCATCACATTGACCGATATATCACCAAACAAGCTATTTGACTGATTCGATCTAGAGTCACCTTTAAACGATGAATCACTGCCAATACCAAATTGGATACTATCGCCGCCAATATTAACTGGTAGTCCGCCTAAACCAATGACAGGGTCGAGGCTAGCATCGGTTTCTTTATCCGTTTCAGTTTTAGCTGCTTTTGATGATTGCGTTGATTCTTGCAGTTTAACTGTAATGATATCCCCGGTGCGTAAGGCTTTTTTGTCTGAATATAAATCGTTTGATAATTGTGTACTGAATAAAGAGCCAGTTGCTACCACTGGCTCCATATTAGGCTCAGGATACATAGGTGCATAGTAGGGATCGTCCTGCACTACTTCATTATTTTGTGTAGATACACAACCGCTTAACAGTAAAGTCCCTACTGCAAATAACATAATATTACGCATACAATCCCCCAAGACTATAATTGTTGATTGATGTAGCTCATCATTTCATCAACCGCTGAGATCACTTTTGAGTTCATCTCATAAACGCGCTGCGTTTCAATCAAATTCACCAATTCTTCCGTTACATTAACGTTTGATGTTTCAAGTGAGCCTTGAATAATAGTTCCTAAGCCTTCTACGCCTGGATTACCTTGAACAGGCGCACCACTAACAGCGGTTTCGGTGTAAAGGTTTTGACCAATTGGCTCAAGACCCGATGGATTAATAAAGTCACTAATTGTTAGCTGGCCAATCACCACGTTATCGGCTTGCCCTGCAACGCGTACAGATACTTCACCATCTTGAGAGACTGTAATTGATTGCGCATCATCGGGTACATTCATTTCGGGCTGAACAACAAAACCTGCACCTGAGGTAACAATGCGGCCGTCTTCATCGGTAGTAAATTGTCCATTTCGCGAATACGCAATATTGCCATCGGGTTGCAGCACTTCAAAAAAGCCTTCGCCTGAAATCATCCAATCGAGTGAATTTTCGGTGGTGAGCATATTACCTTGCGTAAACTCTTTTTGGTTAGCAACCACTTTTGCACCAGCACCTAGCATTAAGCCTGACGGCATTTCGGTGTCTTGCGATGAGCGACCGCCTGGTTGATTAATATTTTGGTAGAGTAAGTCCTCAAAAATAGCGCGGCTTTTTTTGTAACCCACTGTACTGGCATTCGCTAAGTTATTTGATATAACCGATATATCAGTTTGTTGAGCGTCAAGCCCTGTTTTACTTATCCATAATGCTGGATTCATAATAATATCCTCACGTTATAGTTAAACGATGCGCATCAGCTGTTCTTGACGTTCGTCAATCTCTTCAGCTGTTTTCATTAGTTTTACTTGTAGCTCAAATTGACGTTGGTGGTTGATCATATCGACCATTTCGTGAACTGGATTAACGTTAGACATTTCCAGTGCACCACTTAACACTTTTACATTTGCAGAGGTATCGACGGTTTGCCCTGGTACAGGTCTAAATAAACCATCGTTGCCTTTTTCAAGCTCTCTGCTGTTTCCTTCAACAACGCGCAGCGTGTCTACTTCTTCTAAAAAATTGGCTGGTGCCCCTTGCGGGCGAACCTGTATGGCGCCATCTTCACTAAAACTTATTTTTTCTATAGGAACCGGTAAAATTACGGGGCCACCTTCGCCAATAACTTGACGACCATGACTTGTTACCAACATACCTTGCGCAGTAATGTTTAGCGTGCCTACTTTTGTATAGGCTTCGTTTCCTGAGTCATCTTGAACCGCAAGCCAGGCGTTATCGCTCATGGCAATATCTAAATCACGACCTGTTTCGATTATGCCGCCAGAGGTCATGTTAGAACCTGGTCGCTCTTGCATTGAAAACACGCGCGTTGGCAAGCCCTCGCCAAATGCTTGCATAGAGCGCGCTTGCGCAAAGTCAGCTTTAAAGCCTGTGGTGTTTGCGTTTGCCAAATTATTGGCTTTAAGTGCAAGCCCTTGTAGGCTTTGCTTAGCGCCAGAGGCTGCAATGTAGACCATTTTGTCCATAACATCGACTCACATAAAAAATCTCTGAGTTGATAAATGCAAAATAGATGCCAGGTTAAATTTGACGCAATATAAGGAAGGTATTGAACGGTTCAGCTACGCTAGTTTTAGCTACATAGCTACAAAAAAGGCTGCAAAAATGCAGCCTTAAAATCTTAACCAAAAATAAGGTTAACTTATCGAATCTGCAAAATACTTTGCTGAATTGTTGAGTTAACTTCAAGCGCTCTTGAGTTTGCTTGGTAGTTACGTTGAGCGGTAATCAAATCAACTAATTCGTTTGTTAAGTTGGTATTTGATTGCTCAAGCGCGGATGAATTAATACTACCAAAAGTACCCGAGCCTGCTTCACCGGCCACTGGCTCACCAGAGTCTATACTTTGCTTCCAGCTGGTATCGCCTACTTGCGAAAGGCCTTGAGAGTTTGGAAAGCGAACCATAGCAACTTGGCCTAAGTAGGTTGAATCGCCATTGCTGTATGAGGCAACAATTTTACCGTCTGTGCCAATATCAATGCCCGCTAAACGACCCACTGTAGAACCATCTTGGTCAAGTGCTTTTACTTCAAAGCCACTTGAGTACTGAGTTGGAATACGGCCAGCTGTGTTGTTTTCATCACGCCAGTTTAGCTCAATACCTGTACTTGGGAATGTTGCGCCGTTATCAAGCATTGACGATAAACCAGTACCTGCACCTGCCGGTAAATTAATTTCATCAAACGTGGTGGCGTTAGTATTTGCTACACCATCTGTTGTGGCGGGTAAACCGCTAGAATCAAAACCAAGTGTGGTAATAGGTGTATATGGTGTAGTTGTTTGCTCTGCACCAGATGTACCGTCTACCACTTTACCATCAAGCGTAGCGTATACTTCCCAGCTATTGTCTGTACCACCTGCAGCTGCATCTTCTTCTTTTACAAAAAAGTATTGCAGAATATGTGGTTCACCTAATGAGTCGTAAACAGTAGTAGACGTCGACGAATTATAGGTACCGTTCGATGTCGGATCAAAATCGAGGCCTGTTGCATCCGCTGTTGCATCTAAGTTGAACGATAAAAATACGTTTTCGGTTGCGCGAGGCGAACCAGATGAATCAGGAATTTGAATTGGGTTAGTTGTACTTAGACTTACCGATGTGGTATCACCTGATGACTCGTCTACTGGAAAAGCTTGTAAATAATTACCTTTGGCATCAACCATAAAGTTATCTTGGTTAAGCTTAAATGCACCTGCACGAGTGTAGGTTAAATCTTGCGACGAAATATCGTCGGTCATTGCAAAATACCCTTCACCGGTAATCGCTAAGTCTAATGAGTTGTTAGTAAATTGCAGTGACCCTTGGTGGAATTGCTGTGCAACCATGGTTGTTTGCACACCATCACCGTTTTTAGTTTTACCTGCACTAAAAACAGATGCAGCGTATACATCGGCAAATTCAGCACGCGATTCTTTAAAACCGGTGGTGTTTACATTAGCAATATTGTTTGCTGTTACGTCTAAGTCTTTTTGAGCGGCAGCTAGGCCTGTAAGTGCGATATTAAAGCTCATAATTCACCTCTAACTTTTAATCTAATAGCCTGCTAGCAGGCGAAATACTTTTTAATTGGTTATGCGATCTCTGCGACATCAGTCAACCTAACCGCACCCTCTTTAGTGTTAATAATAATGCCACTAGAGCCATTGATATTAACGCTTTCAATGTTTTTGAATGTTGCCACCGGTAAGCTTGAAAACTCGCCGTTGGTACTGCCCTCTGCAGTAATAGTGTATTCGCCCTCTGGTAGGCGCTCACCGGATTCATTATTACCATCCCAGCTAAAGCGCACTGCACCCGCTGCTTGCGAACCCATATCGATAGTTCTAACCAGTTGCCCAGAAGCATCTGTGACTTTAATTGTTAAATTATCAACGGCTTCTTCAGCAACCGCAGACCCTTTTGCCTCTCCGCTTTCGCCAAGCTCAAGCGTATTAGATTCTAAAAGCGCTTGCTTACCAACCAGCGTTGATGCTTGTAAGGCAGAGTTTGAGGTCATTGACGAGGCAAGTGACTCAAAATTTGTGTTTAAATCGGTGATGCCTTGCGCCATGGTAAAATTAGTCATTTGCGCAATCATCTGATCGTTATCAGCCGGATTACTCGGATCTTGATACGATAGCTGCTGAGTTAGCAACGAGAAAAAATCTTCCTGCGTTAATGCATCGCTCTCTTCTTTTTTTGGCACTTGCTTATCTTGCCAACGTAAAGAGTCCATGTAGGATGAACTAGTACTAATATCGTTACTCATAACCTACCCTCGGTTATCGCTGCCCAAGTAACAGCGTTTTGCTTAACATTTGCTTAGCTGCATCGGCAACTTGCACGTTTGTTTGATAAGAGCGAGAAGCAGAGATCATATTTGCCATCTCCTCAACAACATTAACGTTGGGTTTATAGATATAGCCATTTTCATCCGCACTGGGGTGATTAGGGTTATATTCAATTTGTAGTGGTTTGTTACTCTCAACAATTCCCAGCACTTTAACACCAACAGCGGAGCCCTGTGGGTTGCTTGCTGACGCTGACGCTTTTGTAAGCTCCGCAGCAAATACAGGTTGTCGCGCTCGGTACGTCTCATTTTGCGAAGAGCTAATTGTATTGGCGTTAGAGATATTACTTGCCGTGGTATTTAATCGCACGTTTTGCGCGCTCATACCTGAACCAGCAATATCAAACACATTATATAAACTCATAATTAGGCTCCTTGACTACCGAGGGCTTTTTTCAGGCCTTTAAATTTACCATTAAGAAACTGGACACTGGCCTGATACTCCATAGCATTCTGTGTATACAAGTTCCGTTCCACTTGTATATCAACAGAGTTACCATCACCTGTATCTGTTTGATTTGGCGTACGAAATAGTTCATTACCACCTACACTACGGGTACCACCGGCAATGTGTTTTTCATTGGTTCTTACCATGGTATTGCCGCTTAGTTGGTTGGACTTTGCCGTTTTTAATGCTGAGGCAAAGTCGATATCTTTTGCTTTATAGCCGGGCGTATCAGCATTTGCGATATTAGTAGCGAGCATTTCTGCTCTTTGCGAACGGATCAACATCGCATGCGGATGCACGCCTAATGCTTTATCAAAACTGATAGCCATAACTACCTCCAAAAAATTGACTCAGTACCGATAAAGCAATAAATGAGCCAGCAGTGAAAATAGTGATAATAAAAACAAAAAACGACGCAATGGGCGTCGTTTAGAGGAGGGATAATATATTAATGAAGGTCATTTCTTTTGATAAATGATACCAGGGTTACAACGCACCATATCAAAGTCAGTACTTAAACCAGACATAGACTCCGACGCACCTAAAAATAAATACCCCTTAGGGTTAAGTGCTTGAGAGAATTGTGCAATTATTTTGGCTTTCACCTCAGGTGAAAAGTAAATTAAAACATTACGGCAAAATATAATATCGAACTTACCCATTAAAGCGTACGAATCGAGCAAATTTAAATGCCTAAAGCTCACTTGCTTTTTCAATGAATCAACCACTTTTGCCATACCATTGCCGCTGTCTTTAAAAAACTTTTTACGACGTTCAGCAGAGAGTCCGCGAGCCAATGCCAATGCATCATATTCAGCATGTTTACACATATCAAGCATGGTATTTGATATATCTGTACCAATTATTTGTGCACCCATTTTTAAAACACCAGGGCTGCTGGATTGAAACTCAGCAACCGACATCGCTATTGAGTAGGGTTCTTGTCCTGATGAGCTCGCCGCAGACCATATTTTTAATGGCCTATTTAACGTTTTAAACTCAGGGAATAATCTGGTTTTAAGTAACTCAAACGGATACTGATCTCTAAACCACAATGTCTCATTGGTTGTCATGGCATCAACTACAGCGGCTCTAAGTTGCCGCTCATGCACACCGAGAGTTTTACTTACCAATTCAGACAACGATTCAACATTAAATCGAGACATTAATGGTGCCAAACGGCTCTTTACCAAATACTGCTTATTTTCACCTAAAACAATACCGCACTGTTGTTCTAAAAATAAGCGAAATTGATCGTATTCGTTTTGCTGCAAATCTTTATTAGTCAAATCAATAACACCTATGTTTATTAATCACGATGAACCCATTTATTAACGGCTGTTGCAAGCTCGTCTGGGTTAAATTTTGCAATAAAATCATCTGCTCCTACTTTTTCAATCATCGCTTGATTGAAAACACCACTCAATGATGTGTGTAAAATCACATGTAGTGGCGCAAGTTTAGGATTAGCTTTGATTTCTGCAGTCAGCGTGTAACCATCCATTTCTGGCATTTCTACATCAGAAATGAGTAGCCCTACTCGCTCTGTAATATCATTTACGCAATCGAGCTCTGCAATTTCTTTTAATCTTATTAAAGCTTCTTTACCATTTTTAGCCAACTCAATTGTTACACCTAATGGTTCCAATGCTCGTTTTACTTGATTTCGCGCAACAGCCGAATCATCAGCAATAAATACTATTCTCTCGCCTAAATCTTTTTGTATATTACCTTGCGAGGCAACATCATCGCTCACGGTAGTATTAACTGGGCAGATTTCGTTTAAGATTTTTTCTACGTCGAGAATTTCGACCAATTCGTTTTCAATCTCGGTAACGGCAGTTAAATAAGAGTAACGCCCTGCTCCTGACGGAGGTGGCATTATTTTTTCCCAGTTCATGTTAACAATTCGCTCAACGCCGCCAACTAAAAAGCCCTGCACAGAACGATTGTATTCTGCAATTATAATGAAGCTGTCTTTAACATTTTCAATAGGTCGGCCGCCTACGGCCATTGATAAGTCGATAACTGAAATAGTTTGACCACGAATATGCGCCACACCCCGAATGTATGCATTTGATTTAGGCATACTCGTTAAAGGAGGACATTGCAGTACTTCTCTTACTTTAAATACATTGATCCCAAAACGCTGACGCCCTCTGAGCTTAAATAATAGTAATTCTAGGCGGTTCTGCCCAACCAACTGGGTGCGTTGGTTTACTGAGTCTAAAATGCCTGCCATTCAAATCTCCTAAAGAAAACAAATAATGCGGAACGATAATTGCTTTCTGTTTATAAAGCTACATAACATCGCGGGAGCGTCTACTTTTTGACGCAAAATATTTATACCCTGTTTGAAACCATAAGCATAGTCGAAACATTATGAGTTTGTTAAAAAAAGTCAGAAGATACAGTGTTTTTTATTTTCTTGCTAGCCTCTGCTTAGCAACACCTTTGCATGCAAAAGTGTTTAGTAAAGATTTATTACAAGAAATAGCAATTTCTCATATTGCAGAGCAAGTTACCGTGCCACTTGAAAAAAATGTGGAGATTACCGCGCTTGCCCTCGATAGCCGCATTCCTGATAGAGTATGCGAAAACGAGCCAGAATTAGTCGTGCCAAATGAGCCGCCATTTACCCGCCAGGTGACTGTACAAATAAAATGTAACGATGCGCAAAGCTGGACTCAATATGTCCATGTAAGAATAGTTAAAATGGCGCCCGTTGTGGTTGCCACGGCAAATCTAGCCCGTGGTGAAGTTATTACTAAGTCTCATTTAAGCGTACAAATGAAGCCTTCGCAGTTTGTTAGGGTACAATATTTAGATGACCCTTTAATGCTTATTGGCAGCCGCAGTAAGCGAAATATAAGAAGCGGTATGCCGGTTTTGCTTAACCAAATTTGTATGGTTTGCAAAGGCGACGCTGTTAATATTTATGCGAGTATTAAAGGACTTAGAATAAAAACCACGGGGATAGCACTTGAAGATGGCACCCTTGGTGAGCAAGTACAGATCAAGAATAAAAAATCCGGTAAAATTTTGAATGCACGCGTAGATGGTGTAGAGTCTGTGCAAGTAAATATTTAATTTCGATTTATACTAAAGTATCCTATGTATATGCCGATAACTTGGCATAAGTTGGGTAATATACAGGTTTATTATTATGGTTAATCAAGTTAATGGCAGTAATCAACAAGCTAATGCGCTTACAAACGCAAAACAGCAACAAGTTGATATTAAAAAAGATAACGCTGCAAGTACACAAACAACACAGACTCCTTCGCCTAAAGCGGCGAGCGATTCAGTGAGCCTGACGCCGCAAGCACAGCAGTTAAAAACACTGCAAGATAAAGCACAGCAATCATCTGGCTTTGATAGTGAAAAGGTCGCTGAGCTTAAAAAAGCGATTACCGAAGGTAAATACCAAATTGATGCTGAAAAGCTGACTAAAAACTTAGCTGATTTTGAGTTTAACGTATATGGCTGATCACAATAGTTTAATTAGCGTTAAATTAAATGAACAAGTTAAATGCTTGGATTCATTATATGCGTTATTAAACGAAGAGCTTAGTATTATTGCCTCTCGCAGAGGTGAAGGTTTAAAAGAACTTGCCCAACAAAAAATGTCTTTTTTAACTAAGCTTACGCAGCTCGATAAAGAGTTGAATAAACTTTTTGCTGCAAATGATGAAAATGCCCCTGACGTGACTGAACGAGTAGCGCAAGTTAAAGCGCAGTTAGCGCAGTGCCAAAAACAAAATAAAGTAAACTCACATGCTGCCCGCCAAGCACACTTAAGTGTAAAACAATTAAAAGATATTTTAATTGGCGCCCCAACTAGTATGACTTACGACCAAGGCGGTAGCGTAGTAAATACAGATAACAAGTTAGTTCGTAACCTAAAAGCTTAACTGCTTTTATCTATCCTAATTTATTAAAAAAGCCCTTATTGAAGTCTCAATAAGGGCTTTTTTAGGTTTACTACTTAGCACAAAATAATAACCACACTTTTGATTAAGTGAGTTTTAGAAACCCACTTCAGTTATTTAACTGAAGTGGGTTACTGATTTAAATATCTGTTTGGTTATTACCATTTTCAATTAAGTGTTTAATCATTTCCTCTGATTGATTTTGAACATCAACTGCTGGCGCAGCTTCATCGGTACTTCCGCCACTTTGTGCAGGGCTATAAGCAATTGCAGAGCCTTCATCGTCAATCAAAGTATTAAGAGCAACGAGTTGCTCGGTTTCAGAGTCAATAATTACATCGTTTATATTAAGTGGCTCTGTTTCACTCACTTGTACAACTTGCTCTGATGAACTTGCCATGGCCCCTGCGTTTGCTAAGTTGGTGGTTTCGGTGCTCAACAGACCTTCATTTTGCGTATCACCCAATGCTGACTCTTCGCTAAATGACGCCGGCATAGTGTCGCCAGCACCTGAGCTAGATTGTGAGGTATACATATTTCCGGACTCCTCTATCACATTATCCGTATTTTTGATTAAGTAGTTTCCTGCCTCATCAACAGTAACAAAATAGTATTGCTCCCCTCCACCAATGTTTAGGTTGGCTAAGTTTAATACCCCTCCCCAATCTCCATTATTATCTGAAGTAAAGCTACTTGATAGTTCTAATACATCTAAATCTAGACCGAGTAAGTCAACGCCCAATAACGAAGAGCCAATAATGTATACTTCAGTATCTGGCTCTGTTGTCCCTTCAACTGATGGAAATAAAATTCCTAATACTCCTGAACTAAAATCAGTAACCACAAAACCTATTGGCGTGGTATCTATAATCAATCCAGAGAGGCTACCGCTTGAGATTGTATTGCCTGATGCATCAGTTGCTACCGCTGATACAGTATAAGCCCAATCAGCTAACCCCGTATCCGGTGAGGCACTCCATACACCTGATCCGTTAGCAGTTACCTGTTTAGTGACTTCTGTTGCACCGCTAAAGGTGACTAATATAGTTTCACCAGCGCCCGCAGTCCCCGTAACAAGTGGGTTTTGATCTGCTGTTAGTTCTAACCCCGAGTCAATTGTAATACCTGAGTCAATTGCGCTACTTGTTGATTGTGTACCTGTATTACCTGCGCTATCAGCAATGCTTACATCTACGCTGTAATTACCCTCAGGAAGTACTTCTGCAGAGGTCACACTCCAACTTCCATCAGGTCCAACTGTTGTTTGAACATTGTGAGTGGCACCCGCTGAATCAGTAAACATAACGATTACTAACGCGCCTTCAAAGCTTCCAGTTACTGACCCTGTAACAGTAGACGTAGTATCTTGACCTACAACAATTGGATCTATGACTACAGTTGGTGCAGTGTAGTCTGTGCTTGACACCATTGTATCGCTAGAGGAGTTACCCGCAGTATCACTTATTGATGCTGTTGCACTAAAGCTACCTTCACTTAATGGAGTAGTCGCTGTTACTGACCATGTGCCATTGCCTGCAACTTGGGCAGTAAGTGTTTGTGAACCGTTATTAGCATCAGTAATAACCACGCTCAGTGTTGTACCTGCTGGTGCATCACTTATACCTGTAATGGTTGGTAGCGGATTATTAGTAACGGATAACTGGTCAACCTCAATTGTTGGCGGTGTTAAATCAACAATACCACCTAGGCTTGTAGAACTAGTAAGCCCTAAGTTTTCGACTGTCGCATCACCCGTAAACGCGCCTTCAGCTAATGGTGTGGTGGGTATTAATGTCCATACACCAGAAATAGCTTGAGTATTGTAGGTTGTTGCATTACCACTGCTATCTGTAATAACAACTTCTACATTACCGTTTATTACATCGGTAGTACCACTAATCGTAGGAGTTGTATCGCTTGTATCTATTATTGGGTTAATTAATAGGCCCGGTAAAGTGGTGCTAACGGTGCCCGTTTGTGTCACTGTTGCTATATTTCCTGCATCATCAATACTAATAGCCTCGACGGTTAAATCGCCCTCAGCAAGTAAAGGTGCAACAACAAGCCACGTGCCATCTCCTAATACTGTTGTAGTAACTTCATAAAGTGTGTTAGCAGAGTCGGTAATATTAACCGTGATTAAGCTACCGGTTTCTTCGTCACTGGTGCCAGTAATAGTAGGCGTTAATGTATTAAGTACACCAAAGGCGTCTATTTCTAACGATGGCGGTATGGTATCAATCGTCACTTGCTCAGTAGCAGACTGGCCTAGATTACCCGCAGCATCAGTAATACTTGCGAATACACTATATATACCATCAGGTAGGCTAGTGGTTACTAATGACCACGTGCCGTCGCTACCAACAAGGGCATCAAATACTGTTGCGTTGCCGTTACTATCTATCACAGTTACATCAATGTCTGTGCCTTGAGCTTCTTCAGAAGTACCAGAAATAGTTAAAATGTCAGTATTGCTGATGCTCAACGGTAAAATATCTACCACAGGCACTAACGTATCAACAACAAACTCGAGCGTTTGTGTTACTACATTTCCGGCATCATCAGTGATACTCACGTTGGCAACATGCTGCCCTTCAGTCAGCGCATCAACCTCCAGTGAAAATAGCCCTGCTGCATTCACTGTTGTTGTTAGTACTGAGCCTCCGTCCAGCTGAATCTCTACCACTCCATTAATTAAATCACTGGTTCCTTGAATAATTGGAGTAGAATCTGACGTTGTACCAATCACTTGCAAATTAAGCGTTGGCGAGATGGTATCTACTACACTGCTTAGCAGCTGTGTAGCTGTGATCCCGACTTCACTTAATACATTTACAGTTACAGTAAACACGCCCTCAGCAAGTGATTGAGGAACCTGTACAGTCCATGAATTATCTGCCTGCACTATGGCAAGCAAATCTTGTGCTATGTTATCGCTATCTACCACTCTAACTAGCACTTCGGTGCCTGGGGCTTGGTCGGTCGTACCGCTAATTACTGGTAAACCCTCGCCAGCTACAAAGTCAACCACCGCATTAAGTAACGGCGTTGAAGCATCTACATCTGCCGTCGTAATAGTGGTGGTGTTACCCGCTTCATCAGTTGCAGAGGCTTCAACAATTGATAGGCCAATAATATTAACCGCTAGGCCTAATAACTCCCAATCACCATTGGCATCGGTGGTTACATCGTAAGTTAAGTTAGCCAAATCACCTGCTAATTCTAAATTAACGGTAACTGTTTTACCTTCACCTAAATCGGAAGTACCAGATAAAGATACTAGCTGTCCTAATACGAACGAAGGCACAATTGGACTTCCCATAGTTTGCTAGACACCCAATGAGTTACATTGTAACTTCTAATTAGAGGTGTTTTATGAGCAAAGGCAAACGGTATACCCAAGAATTTAAAATAGAAGCAGTTAAACAAATAACTGAACGTGGTTATTCAGTTGCTGAAGTATCAGAACGATTAGATATTTGTACCAAAACGTTATATCACTGGCGAAGCCAGTTATCAGAGAAACCCAAACAAACCAAATCATCAGATGAACAACTAAGGATCGCCAAACTTGAGGCCGAGCTAAAACGTGTCACGGAGGAACGCGACATTCTAAAAAAGGCCGCAAGGTACTTTGCCAGCAACCCCGAGTAAAGTACGCTTTTATTCGTGAGCATCAAAATGAGTTTTCTATTGCTGCGATGTGTAAACTCTTTAAGCTACACCGCAGTGGCTTTTATGCGTGGTTAAAGAAGCCATTGAGTGACAGAGCAATCGAAGATAATCGTTTGCTTAAGCTTATTAGAGAGTTTTACGTTGCCAGTGGTGGCACTTACGGTAGTCCTTGGATACACGCAGATTTACGTGAAGCTGGTGAAAAATGTAGTGTTAATCGCGTAGCTAAGATCATGCGCCAACATAAACTCAAAGCGCAAATAGGGTATAAACGTCGCCATATTAAAGGCGGTAAAACATCGCGCATTGCAGATAACTTGCTAGCTCGTCAGTTTAATCCTCCTGCGCCGAATCAAACTTGGGTAAGTGATATTACTTATGTGAGAACCTATGAAGGATTCTTGTATGTAGCAACTGTCATGGATTTATTCTCTAGGCGCATCGTAGGCTGGTCGATGGATAAAAACATGGACAAGCACTTAGTAATTAAAGCATTGCTCATGGCAGTTTATCAGCGCCAACCCAAAGCTGACGTAATGGTACATAGTGATCAAGGAAGCCAGTATGGTAGCGCTGATTACTTAGCCTTTATGAAAGAACATAACCTTGTACCCTCAATGAGTCGAGCTGGGAATTGTCACGATAATGCAGTTGCTGAAAGCTTTTTTGCGACGATTAAAAAGCGAATAGTTAAGCGTAAGATATATTCGACAAGGGAAGATGCGAAAGCAGAGATATTTAATTTTATAGAAATGTTTTACAATCCGAAAAAACGTCACTCGCATACAGGCGGTGTTTCACCTGCTAAGTTTGAGGAAGCGTATTTTTCTGAGTTAGAAACTGTCTAGTAAAAGCTGGGAAGTCCAATACGCGCAATATAGTTTTCTGAAAAGTGCGCCTGGTTCGACTCTAAAAACTGTGTTAACACCTGAGAAAAACGGCGTAAAAAGTTAACCATTTCTACACGGCTAATCGATTCACTTATTTTATCTAAATTAACCACCCTAAATAAAAACAAAGCACCATGGGCATGATCTTTCACTTTTTGTAAATGAGCCTCTAATGTGGCACTAAAATACTCTCGATTGGCAAGCCCTGTTAGCTCATCGTGCTGGGCTTTAAAACGCAACTCCTCTAAGCGTTTATTATCTTCTTTTATAATGCGACTAAACCGTGTCGATAATAAATTCATCGACTGCACAAGGCGAGCAAACTCAAAGGTTTTTGGCACTTTTGATTTAATAAAACGCTTATCGCCAAAGGCGTTTGCTTGGTACACCACATCATCAAGTGGCGTTAAAATTCTACGTAATAAATACGCACTTATGGCACAGGCAAAAAAGGCCACCACTAAAAAGCTAAAAAACAGTTTAAGGGCGCTTTCCCACAATGCTTGCTCAGCATATTGGCTGTGGCTTTCAACAAATAAAGTGCCAAATTGCTGCCAACCGTTGTTAACCTGCCCTACACCTGGCTGTACATTAAGCCCATATACCGCTCTAAACCAAGCTGGTGCGGTATTTTCTAACGTGTCGGTAAATACGCGCTTTACAATAACCTCACCATTTGGGTCTTGCAGTTCTATGCGTTTGTAGTGACCGGTATCAAAAGTGGCCGACACTAACAGCTCAAGCTCTACAGGGTCTTTTTCAAGCTGACTAATCATCAGCGCTAAAGAGCTGGCATTATCAACATTTTTTAAATACAGCTGCGTAGAAAAATAGTTTCTAGCAGAGTTAGTACTTATTAACACGCTACTTATAAAGCCAACAAAAATCACCACCAGCAAGGTGATCCACAGCTCTTGCCTAAGAGTGATTTTTCTTTTTTTGAAAAACTTAAATAAGGAAAATGACGCCATTACCACATAATCCCTTCTTGTGATGTCTGCTCCAAAATTTTACGCCAACGCGATAGCCTTGCTGTCGGGCTGGCTACACTTTTAGTCGAGTTATTTGCCCATAAACCTTGGCTGTTAAAACTAAATACCGGGCTTAAATCAACGCGTTTTGCTGCAGGTAACACTTTTGTTATTAAACTATCTAAAATAAGCGGCTGAGCATTAGGCGTAGCAAAGTAGCCTAATACCATGTGTGCTTGTGTTTTGTTTGTACCAGCAAGCTTAGCTTTTACATATATAAGCCTAAGCTTGTCGTCGCTTACGCCTAAGGCGCGTAAACTAATGTATTTAGCAATGGCATAATCTTCACAATCACCTAAACCACGGCCAAGGGTTTCTAATGGCGTAGCCCAATAGTCGTTTTGCTTCCAAAGCTGTATATCGGTTTGGTATCGAAGATTGCGTGCAAAAAAGTCGTTGACAATTAAAATTTGTTGTTATTCTGGTTTATTTTGGGTGCGCACCAGCATAGTTTGCCAATTACGCGCTACAGTGACTCGCGCAGGGCCATATTTTTGCCCCATTAATTCTATAAAGGTATTAAATTGAATAGTTAAACGGCTCGCAAACACGCCGCTTGAAAGTAAAAAAAATAGCAGTAAATAGCGCAAATTGCTTTTGCACCAAAAAAATAGCTTATTTGAGGAAAGAGTGGGTCTAAGTGTCATTCACAGCCCAAAAAAAGAAAAATTAAAAACATATACCAAACGCTACACTACTTGTTCAAATATTATTCGTAACAACAGCATAGCACTCAATATAAAAGGATGAGATATTTTGTATGTGTTTTTTTACTAGATTTAAATTTTAACTCGGCCATTTCAACATTGCTTAATACATTAACTAACATATTGAATCATCGTTGTATTTAAAGCTGATTTATCAAACCCTAGATTTACAGAAAAACGCTCCCGTAAATAGCAAAGTTATGTATTGCTGTACGAATATATTCGACGCGTTTAACACTAAAACCAGCTGCCAAAATAGCAGCTTAATATAGCTTTACTATTTAAAGTACTGGCCAGTTACTTAGTAGTAGGTCACTTTTTTAACTTCACGCGGCTTAATTTCACCTATGTATAAGTCGTGCACGCGCTTCATGTTTAGCTCAAGCTCGGTAACGTATACATCGTCAACTGAGTAAGTTTTAATAATTTGCGCACCTTTAATTATGCCCTGCACTTTACTTTCCATGTAATCGTTTTGAGCGATAGCACCTGCTACAGACGTGCCCGCTGTAATTTTTTGCCCATAAACTTGCTCAGTCAGTTCACGGTACGCCTCAAGCTTAGAGGCCTTAATTGCCATTAATTGCTTTTGTGATTTATTAGCCCCTTGCTGCAAGCTAATAGGTGCATAACCAACCGCTTTAAGTATGGGATAATTATTTGGCTCTACATATTTGTACTCAACATGTTTATCAAACACGTTGCTGCAACCGGCAAGGCCAAGGCCTGCTAAAGTAAGTAATATAATTGCACGCATTTATTTGCACCCTTTAAAGTAATTGCGCAAATAAATGCAGGTTTAATGCCATTTGTTATAAAGTCCTCATATTGGTGCAGTCCTTGCTTAGCTAAAGCGTAATTAACTAATTTTATGTGGAGTACCAGTATGAACACGTTTTTATCATCACTATTTGCAGGTGTTACTAGCGCTGCATTATTAACGTTTTCTGCCAGTACTTACGCACAATGGTTTGAATCTACCGGCCATGCACAAATACAAAATGGCGACATAAGCAGTGCTAAATCGGCCGCGATTAAAGATGCAATTACACAAGCATTAGTGTTTTCTGGCGCCCGGGTTAGCTCGGTACAAACCTTGGTAGATGGCGTGCTAACGCAAGATCAGCTAAAAATTAGTAGCCACGGCGAAATACAAAAAATAGAGCTGGTGAGCGAGCAACGCCAAAATCAACAATTTGCCATTACGCTTAGGCTTGATGTATTTGCCCAAACAGAGCAATGCCCACAAAGTAGCTTTAATAAATTTGTTGCTGTAACCCAAAGCCAGCTTGTTCATCGTGAACATGCCTTAATGGGTCAAATATTTGACGTAAATAAAACCATTAGTAAAAAGTTATTTAGCGCTTTGCAAAGCACAAAAATGAGCGCCCTGCCCGTTGCTTACTACAATAAAGCAATTAATGTAGACAATTACTTTAATCAGCAGCACGACTACTCAAATGCACAACTAGAAGAGCTTTCAGCCAGAAGCAACGCGCAATATGTTTTATTAAGCCAAATAACCAATTTAGCGCCAAGCGATAAACTCAACAACGACTACGCCTTTTGGCAAGACGAAACCTACCAGCGCAGCTACGCTATTGAGTTTATGTTGTTAGATGGCACCACGTACGAACAATTATGGCAAAACAGCTATCATACCCAAGCTGTATGGCCATTTGAAAAAACAGCCATAGTTGATGTAAATAGTGATAGGTTTTGGCAATCACCTTTTGGGCAAAGTATTAGCGATATAAATCAAACGGTCAGTTACGATATACAAGCGGCTATGGCGTGTTTTCCTACTAAAGGAAAAATAATGCACATGGAAAACAATAAATTGGTGATAAACCTAGGCAAAGATCATGGCCTTAAAAAAGGCCAACTATTAAGCATTGCGCACCATAACTACTTAACCGATGCACAAGGCAATACTATGCCGCATACCATCACCACGCTTAACACCATTGTGGTTGAGCAACTTTATAAACAAAGCGCCATTGCTGTAAGCCTTAACGACAAGCCTTTGCCTGGGGTACAAATAAACGATGTGGTAGAAGTTGCAAGCCAAGAACGCTAAATAAGCGCCCGCTTTAAATTTGGGTGCTCTGCCAACCACTGAGCCAATTGCTCAACCCCAGATAAGTGCGGATAATGCTTTCTACATGCAAATACAATATTACGTTGTTGATTAGGAAAAATAGGCAAATAATGAATACCCACTCGTGGTATTGCTGCAAGTTTTGGCACAAACGTAATACCATCATCCATCGCCACCAGCGCCAATAAAGTCTCAAGGCTATTTCCTTGATACTGGCTGGAAACATCGACTCCTGCCGAAAAACAAAACTGCTGGGCTTGATCTTTAAAGCAATGGCCATCACTTAACATTAATAGGTTACTACCTTGAAGATCTTGCAGTGCTACCTTTTTATTTACAGCTAAAGCGTTATCAGCAGATACCGCAACTAAAAAGTCTTCTTTATATAAATCAATGGTATGGTAATTTTTTAGCTCAGGCACATCCGCTAAAATTGCAAAATCCACCTCGCCACTGTCTAGCGCAGCTAAAATGGTAGAAGTTTGCATTTCAATAAACGAAAACTGACTTTGAGTAAATGCCGCTTTCATTGATGTAAGCAGTGTAGGTAGTAAATACGGGGCAATAGTAGGAATAATACCAATACTCAGCTTGCCCTGTAACGGTTGGTTAGAAGTAGCAGCCAGTTCTTTTAATATTTGAGTTTGTTCTAATATAAGAGTGATTTGTGTCAACAAACGTTCACCTTGGGTTGTTAAGGTAACGTGCTTAGTTGAACGGTCAAATAAGATAACCCCTAATTCTTGTTCTAGCTTTTTAATTTGCCCACTTAAGGTAGGCTGGCTTACAAAGCAAGCGTCGGCTGCTTTACGAAAATGTTTAAAATGCGCAACGGCTTTTACATATTCTAAATCTTTTAAGTTCATATTCACACTCAACCTGATAGCTTATGCCTATCAGTTTAATACAAACAAACGATTGGAACTATATTTAATTGTTCGCCATAATGGCTATCAACAAATCAAGAGGAACTAAAAACATGTTAAACAATATTGAAGGTCAAACAATCCCAAACGTAACATTCGCAACGCGTCAAAACGACGAATGGAAATCAGTAACCACAGACGAAATTTTTACAGGCAGAACCGTTGTTGTGTTTTCACTACCGGGCGCATTTACACCAACCTGTTCATCAACTCACTTACCACGCTACAACGAGTTAGCCGGTGTACTTAAGCAAAATGGCGTTGATGAAATTGTATGTGTATCAGTAAACGATACATTTGTAATGAACGCATGGGCAGAGCATCAAGAAGCGCAAAACATTACATTATTACCTGATGGCAACGGCGAATTCACTGACGGCATGGGCATGTTAGTAGATAAAAACGATTTAGGCTTTGGTAAGCGCAGCTGGAGATACTCTATGCTAGTTAAAGATGGCGTTATCGACAAAATGTTCATTGAACCAGATTTACCAGGCGACCCGTTTGAAGTTTCTGATGCAGACACAATGCTTGACTACATCAACCCTAAACAAACTAAGCCAGAGCCAGTAACCGTATTTTCTAAGCCTGGTTGCCCTTTCTGTAAAAAAGCAAAAGAGCTACTAACAGAAAAAGGCTACGCATTTGAAGAAGTTGTTATGGGTGCAGGCGCTACATTAACAAGCCTTAAAGCAATTTCTGGCCGTGACACTGTTCCACAAATATTTATTGGTGGACAACACATTGGCGGCTCAGACGATTTAGAAAAATACTTTGCTTAATTAAGTAAAAAAATAGCAGGGGCGTACGCGCCCCTCTATATCAATCTCATCGCTCAGATTGAAAATAATAAAGGATACCACTATGAAAGAATTGCAAACCGACGTTGTTGTTATAGGTGCAGGTACTGCTGGTTTAAGTGCCTACCGTAATGCTAAACAATTTACTCAAAACGTACTTATGATTGAATCTGGCCCTTACGGTACAACCTGCGCACGTGTTGGTTGCATGCCAAGTAAATTATTGATTGCAGCAGCAGAAGCCGCGCACTCAATAGAAATGGCCCCTGCCTTTGGAGTTCACAGCTCAAAACCGGTAATTGACGGTAAAGCTGTTATGGCACGAGTAAAAAGTGAGCGCGATCGCTTTGCAGGATTCGTAGTAGAAGCCGTAGATGAAATACCTAGCGAAGATAAAATTCGTGGCTATGCACAATTTTTAGACGCCAACCGCGTACAAATAGACGACCACACCATTATTACTGCCAAACGCTTTGTAATTGCAACGGGTTCACGCCCATCTTACCCTGGCGTATTTAATAACTTTGGCGACCGATTGATTATAAATGACGATGTATTCGACTGGGATGATTTACCAGAATCAGTAGCCGTATTTGGCCCTGGCGTTATAGGCCTTGAAATTGGCCAAGCGTTGCACAGATTAGGCGTAAAGGTAAAACTATTTGGCGTAGGTGGTGCCATAGGCCCATTAACCGATCCCGTGGTTAAAGATTACGCTAACACCGTATTTGCAGAAGAATTTTATGTTGATACCGACTCAAACGTATCAGACATGAAAAAAGTAGGTGATAAAGCCCAGCTTACCTACACCGACAAGCAAGGTGTTAAACATACTGAGCAGTTTGACTATGTACTGGCTGCAACCGGGCGAGTACCAAACACCGATAAGCTAGGGTTAGAAAACACCGGCATAGAGCTTGATGAACGTTGCGTACCACTCGCTGATGCCCACACTATGCAATGTGGCGACTCTCACATATTTATTGCCGGCGATGCCAGTAACATGATCCCACTGCTTCACGAAGCATCCGATCAAGGCACTATCGCAGGGCAAAACGCAGGCCGCTACCCTCAAGTGCGTGCTGGTTTACGTAGAGCTAAAATTGCCGCTGTGTTTAGCGACCCACAAATAGCCATGGTTGGTGAAAGCTTTAAAGAAATTAGCCAACGATTAGGAAGCTGTGATTGCTTTGAAATAGGCGAAGTTAGCTTTGAAAACCAAGGTCGCAGCCGCGTTATGCTAAAAAACAAAGGGCACATGCGCGTATATGCCGAGCACGGTACCGGTTTATTTTTAGGTGCTGAATTTATAGGCCCACAAGCAGAGCACATTGCTCACTTACTTGCATGGGCTGTACAAAACAAAATGACTGTACCACAAATGCTAGATATGCCTTTTTATCACCCTGTTATTGAAGAAGGCCTGCGCACGGCACTGCGTGATTTAAACGCTAAATTAAAATTTGGCCCAGACATTCTTAACCATTGTATGGAATGTGGCCCAGGCGCATAACACATCACTAATACACACTTGCTACTCAAAGCCAAAACCATTGTTTTGGCTTTTTTTTATGTTAAAAACTGGTATATAAAATGGCGTTTAAACTGCTACACTCAGATTAATAAACAAACAAAAATGGACCGAAAATGAGCAATAATAAATATAGACTTGTCACTCGAAGCGATTTTGACGGCCTAGTGTGTGCCGTATTACTTAAAGATTTAGATTTAATCGACGATATTTTATTTGTGCATCCAAAAGACATGCAAGACGGTAAAATAGCCATTACCAGCAACGATATTACCACTAACCTCCCCTATGTTGCCGGTTGTCACATTGCATTTGACCATCACTTAAGCGAAACCGTACGTAACGCAAGCGATATTAAAAACCACGTAATTGACCCTAAAGCCCCTTCTGCTGCACGCGTTGTTTATGATTATTATGGCGGTGCAGAGAAATTCCCTAATATTTCAACTGACATGATGGAAGCGGTCGATAAAGGGGATTCTGCACAATTTTCAAAAGACGAAATTTTAAACCCAACAGACTGGGTACTGATGAACTTTATTATGGATGCGCGCACAGGACTTGGCCGTTTTCGTGAATTCAAAATTTCTAATTACCAGTTAATGATGAAGTTAATTGACGCCTGTAAAGATCACAGCATAGAACAAATACTAGCAATGGAAGATGTTGCCGAGCGTGTTGCGTTATACCACGAGCACAACGCACAAGCTAAAGAGCAAATAGACCGCTGCTCATCAGTACACGACAACTTAGTGGTACTCAATTTAACCGAAGAAGAAACCATTTACGCTACTAACCGCTTCGTTATTTACGCCATGTTCCCCGAGTGTAATATCTCAATTCATAAAATGTGGGGGCTTAAAAAGCAAAACGTGGTGTACGCCATTGGTAAATCAATCACCAACCGTAGCTCAAACACCAATGTGGGCGAGTTATGCCTTAAATATGGCGGCGGCGGCCATTTAAATGCTGGCACTTGCCAAGTAGAAACCAGCAAAGCTGAAGAAGTATTGAGTGAGCTGATTGCTACAATTACCAGTGATGGCTGAGTTATAGCTTCGGGGTTCGGGGTTCGGGGTTCGGGGTTCGGCAAAGTATTTTATAAAGCGGGCTAATTGATAGCTCGCTTTTTTATTATGAAAAATTTAATGGAGGGCTTCGTTGAGCGATAACCGGACATTGAGGTGAGTTGTCATTTATTTAGTAAGAAAGAAGAAAACTTTCCTCTTTTTTATACGCTCAGATAAGCTACAATAATAATAGAAGCTCATGAGATATGGACGCTTTCGCGCTAGAATAGGGAAAATGTCCTCTGATAAAGTTGTTATATGAATAGGAGCTTTCAATGGACGAGGTAGTCAAAAATCGCTTCGAAGAATATCCCGGAAAAGTTCGGCTACGACTTGAGGAGTTACGAACTCTAATCCTCAAGCTTGCATCCGATTTGGAGCTAGGTGAAGTCGAAGAGTCACTGAAATGGGGTGAGCATAGTTATAGTGTAAAAACAGGCAGCCCAATTAGAACTGATTGGAAGTTGAAATCGCCAAACCAATACTACTTGTTCTTCAACTGCCAAACTAAGTTAATCGATACATTTAGAGAGCTGCACAATGACACACTCGAATTTCAAGGTAATAGAGCAATCGTATTAAGTTTATCGAGTTCGTTGCCTGAGGCGGAAATCAAGAACTGCTTAGAGCTAGCTTTAACCTATCAGCAGCGAAAGCATTTGCCACTTTTAGGCGCGTAATAGGTAATCACATATAAGGTACTAAACCCGCACCTTTCGGTCACTACCCGTTAGCTTAGCGTTACTAATGTCCGCAATTAGCACTCAGCCGATAGTCGGTATAGAGTGGTTTAACTTACAGTGTAAGGCAGTTGTCTCTGGTAAATTTATCATTTTTGTCGGATGGCGTGGCTCCGCCACTTATCCGACCTACGCCAAAATGTAGGTTGGTTAAGCCGAAGGCGCCACCCAACAAGCTTTCAAATTCACTTTTTATCCGAACGGCACAAAGCTGACATTGCTACAAATATACTACATATTGTTGATATAGAAACAAAGAAAGAACATAACTCATTGATTTAATTGGCAGCCCCTGCAGGAATCGAACCTGCAACTGCCCCTTAGGAGGGGGCCGTTATATCCATTTAACTAAGAGGCCACATCAAGCTTACAGCTTACAGCTTACAGCTTACAGCTTACAGCTTACAGCTTACAGCTTACAAAAATTATAACGGCATCTGGTTTTTTATATCAAGTATCAAATTAAGTTAATTGCTTGATAAATATATATCTTCTTTATTTAGTACGTAAAGCGGTATAAATGTTCGGCTGCTGGCGGCAAGGCGCTTATTTTCAATATTTATTACGCGAGCGTTAATAACAACCCCATCTGCACGGTAAATTAATGTACCCGATAAAACATGGTTGGCTATATTCGTACCTGCAAGCTTGCGAGTGTTTCGGGTGAATGCAAAGTCGCCTTGTTCATTAACGGTAATTAAATTGGCTGTTTTAAAATCAACGGCGCTATAACCAAATTTTTGCAGCTGGTGTATAAAGGTTTCTGATAACTGATTACCTAACTGGCTTGCTGTAGTTAAACTTGCATCTAAATCAACGAACGAAGTCACCGCAATCGCTGCATCTTGCGGGGCAACTTGCATGGTGTCGGTTAAATCCAGTGCCATTTGCTCTACGTAGTTAACTAAACTTTTATGATGCTTGTTTGGGTTAAACTGCGTTGTATCGGCGTATTGTTCTTGCTCGTCATTTTGCTGCATTTGCGCCATGATCTGGTTAAAATCAAGATTGCTTACCACTTTTTGCTCAGGCTCAGCGGGTTCAGTCATGTTAGATTTACCAAGTAAATTACAGCCTGAAAGTAATAATGATAATGCACTTATGCTAATTAAAGCTGAGCGCTTAGCTAAGTTAGCCATGATAAACCTCACTTACTCGCTTGTTTTAGCATGATGCCATCAGCACTGTTACTGCTATTTAACGCGTCGATCACTGATTGCGGAATAAAACCCTGTGCAGAGCCTACAACCGCTTTACTCGCTAAACCAACAATACGTGCGTTTACTAGTATGCCACCTTGGTGGTTTACTAGCGTGCCGGCTAATACGTAACTAAAATTTTGTTCTTGGTTAAGCTCTAAGTAGTCGCGACTAAAAACAAAATCGCCGCCAGGTGTTACACGCATATAATCGGTGGTTTTAAAATCGATTACCGGCACACCAAAATTATGCAGCTCATGCATAAAGCTCTCGGCAATTTGATTGCCCACTAAGTCAGCATTGTTATAGTCACGGTCTAAAAATACAAAGCTCGATACCGCCAATGGCGTTTTAGTATTTACGTACTGTAAATTTTCAGCCATGTCTTGCATGATGCCACGCACATAGTGATTAATATTTTTGCGTGTTGGCGTGTTAACTTGTTTGTTTTTATTCATCACTGCTGTTTTATTTTGATACAGCGAGTCGCTTTGTGTAGGTGCGGCTACAGGGCGTTGCTCAAAAAACATAGGTGCATCGTCGGTAATTTGTGTGTCACTATGGTTTTTCATTTGTGAACAACCAAAGCCTAGTGGCAAACATAAAGTTAATAGTAGGCGTTTCATGTGCGCTCCTAATTAATATTCACTGCGGTAAATATAGTCACCGCGCTGCTGTATTTTTTCATTGCTCCACATCACATTGATGGGAATTTCAGTACTGCCGGCAGATACAACTTGATTAGTTTGCATATTTACCATGCGCGCGTTAACAATATAAGCATGCTCTTGACGGGTTAAAGTACCGGTGATGACAAAGTCAATAATCTGACGCTGCTTTAAATTGCCAGTATTGCGGCTAAGTACTGAGTCTGCACTCGCTGATAAGTTAAGTTGGTTTTCAAGCCGGTATTCAACCGTGTTATAACCTAATTGGGTGAATTGGGTTATTAAGCTTTCCTGAATTTGCTGGCTAAGCCCTGCCCCTTGCCCTTGAGCAACATGAGAATCTAGGGCATCTGCTAAATAAAAGCTACTGACCGCAATTGAAGCGGTGCTTTTAAAAGGCTCTTTAATATGGCTAAGCTGGGCACTCAAGCTATTTACGTACTGGTTAAGCGTATAAGGTGCCATAACCGCTTTAGGCGCATCAGTGCTTATACTTGGCTTTGGCTGAGGTGTTAAACTACAGCCCGCTAAATTTAATAATAGTAAGGGTAACAAAAGGCGCATAGTTGCCATCCTCTAAAAACATAATAGTTACAAAGCAATTATTATGCCTAACACCCTAGATACATATTTATTTTAATGGCTGTTGGGTGTAATGGCTCACAATGCAGTTGATTTGGCGCTGTTTTAGTTTATCGCAATCAGCAGCCGCATTCGCTTGTTCCTGATAAGCTCCAAGCTTTAAACGGTAGTAAGTAACCCCACTCACGTTAATAGTTTCTACATTCGCCACAAATTCGCCCTGAAATAATGAAGATGCACTGGCCTTTATTTGATTTAAACTTTGGCTAAGCCGGTCTTTGTCGGTAACGGCTGCAACTTGGAGGGCAAACAGCGCTTTAACGGCTTGTTTTTCATCAGCTGCTGCATTCGTTGCCATTTGAGCTTTTTGTGCTACTTTTGGTGATACCGTTTTAGCTGAAGCTTTAACTGTTGGTACTACAGGCGTATTTGTTGATGCGGTGTCTTGATTTGCCACCGCATTTAATTGGCTTATTAATAGCTTTAAGTCTTGTTCAATCACTAATAGACGCTCAACACCTGCTTTGGCTGCTTGCCACTGCTGTGACGATGCTTTTAGCTGCGCTAACTCCTCGTCAGAAAGGCTTGCACTGGCTTGTTTAGGCTGAGGCGACTCTACTGTTGTTTTGGGACTGCTGCATCCAGATATAAAAAGAACACCAATACAGGCGATGAGTATTGAATAGCGTTTATATAAATTAGCATGTTGCATGGTTAAACCTTATTGTTATTAGTGGCTAATAAGTTGCGCTTGGACTTGGCAGTTCAAGCCTTTCACTTTTAATTCTGCGCATACTTGTTCAAGCTCTCCTTGGGCAGACTCGGCATAAGCGACGGCTAAAATATACCGCTTTTGTTTATCGTCTTTAATATAAAAAGCATCACGCTTTGATTGCTCATTTAGATGGTGCTTAATTAGTTGATAATACGCTTTCATAATCGGCAATGATGAAAACCCACCCGCATTAGCAATATACGCTGGCGTTTGTGTTTTTTCTTTAAGCTCAAAGTCAACGCCCATTACTACTTCACCTTGCGCTGGTAAATTTACCATTACTTGTTGCGTATCTTTTAAGGACTTACGCTGCTTAAACTCATCATCTATAACCGCTTTATATTCGCCAGGGCGTAAATCGGTAAACAAATAATAGCCATCATAGGCAGCTTGCGTTTGTGCCACTTGCTTACCTTGTTTGTCGAGTAATTTTACGGTAGCAAAAGGCTGTACTTCACTGCTGCCTTGCTCATCTTGTTTATAAACAGTTCCCTCTAATTCACTACTGTTGTTAAGCGGTATTTCCATATATTCAACAAAACCGGCACGCGGTGTAATTGAAAAGCCATCGTTGGCGGCAACTAAAAAAGGCTCGCTAATACTACCAGGCTCAATCACTATGTCGGTTGTTCTATTCGCCGGCATACCTTTAAGTATCGCTAAGCCATTTTCGTTAGTTACAGCTCGGCGATAATTTTGAACTCCTTTTACCTTAACGCCTTCAATTCCCTTTTCCCCATCATCTTGAATATTGTTATTATTTGAATCAAGAAAAACTCGAACCATTAAAGTCCCTGAATTTACGAGGCTTCTTTTACTTAAAAAGTACTCGTCAGTGTTGGTATCAAAACCGATGCTAAAGCGACTAAATAAACCTAGTCGCCAATTATCATCGTCATCGTAGCTCATTGTGCTATTTAAGCTAAAACTATCGCTTTGCCAATTTAGACCCAACTCCATAGAAACTAAATCGTTTATACGGGAGTTTCTTAGTGTGAATTCAGATTGCAAATTCTGAGATAAATTACGGCTTAATTCTGCTTGGTAACCCAGTATAGTCGAACCAGAGTCTGCGCTGTAGTCAACACTAAAACGAGTGTATGTTTTACCAAATCGATGTTGAAGACGCATACTGCCAAGTGTTGTTGCATCATCTAAAGAATCAAATTTTCGCCAAATTAAATTGTTACTAACAACGGTACCACCTAAATTATACGATAAGGTATTATCAACACTTAAATATGAGTCACTAAATTCTCTGTTGTTATAGGCGAGCGTATTTTGATAGCTCAAGCTTCCAAATGATTCATCAAATAACTTTCCTGCCGTGTATAGTTGATAACTTTCAGTTTTCGCTGTATCTGTATCACCAACTATTTTTTCATTGTTTTGAGACAGGCTTAAACGTACCGATTGACCAACTAATTCACCTCTAGCCGCGACCTCTAGCTTATCTTCATCGTTATTATTTTTTTCATAATCTAGATTAAGTAATACCTTATCAAATATACTCAGGTTTGAACCAAAGGCATAATTGTTAACATTATCACCCGAATTGCTATTTAATATTGATGTACCAGCATAAACCGATAAATAATCAGTTAATCCCGTTTCATAACGACCCGCTAGCTGCCAACCTTTGCCTTGTGTCGAATAAAGTGACTGATTGAATAACTGCTCACCTTGCTCAGTAATTGACAACTCATAAAACGATTCATCTGCTGACAAACTATTACCATCTATAAAATATTGCTCTGTTTTTCGCTCTACTTGTCCTTGTGGACCATAAAAAATCAGCTCAAAATTATTAGCGCCAAATAATAAATCAATGTCTTCAAATAAATAGCGCCCATCAGCTAAGCTAAACTGCTGCGCTAGCAGTACATCATTTCTATATAACTCAACATCCCACCCTGGTTGAATGGCACCCGTTAAGTTAACTTGATTACTATTAACCTGTTTAAAAAGTGGTTTGTTATCAACTTTTACTCCTCTGGAGTAACTACCATTAAATCGTTTACCGACTTGAGTTGCTAATACATCTCCAAATTGAACCGTTGTCGCATTTAAAGGACCTAATAGGCGTGCATCTTTACTTTGACGGCTAAATGATAATCTTGAATCAGATAGTAAATCTTGTTTTCGTCCTGCAAAAAAATACTGAGTATTAAAATAGGCCAAGTCATTTGATCCTAATACAGAGTACCCTATCGCTGAATCCGTATTACTCTTAGTTGCACTAAGCTGCACATCAGCAAGAGGAGATGAAATTGCGCTGTATGGACTGGCCTTCCAAGGTAATATTGCTTGACGTGACTCTCTATTCGTTACAGTTTCTCGCTGCTCTCTTTCGCGTTTTAATTCTATAGGCAATTTGGTGGGGGAGCTTACATTTAGCTCAAGTGCTGAATATTCAATATCAATATCTAACGAAAACCACTGCGCTAACAAGTTACTATCAACAAACATATCGCCGTTCTCCGCATAAGCTTGTTGGCTGTTAAATGAATATCTAGCGCCGTTAATTTGTACTGTATTTGTATTTAAGTCTAGATAAAACTGATTATCTTCACTAATAAACCAGCCTTGAGCAATAAGGTCATCGCTGTTTATATCGATAGCAAAATCCAGACTTTCTGAAAAACTTAATAAATCTATTAATACACCGGTTTTACTTTTCACCCCGAGCATTTCACCCAGGTAATTTTTTTTCACGAACGATGAAAAAAATAATAACTCCCCTTCGGGGATACCCTCACCTTGCTGCACATTAAGCTCAGGCTCTGTTCTTTCATTTAAAGCTTGTTCAGTGTTGTATTGCTGCCATTTTTTATCTATTTTTTTTATGCTAGCAAGAATGGCCTGAGTGTCAGGCTCTGCTGCTAATAATGGATCAATTGATAAAAAAATGATCAACAACCACTTTAAGCGCTTAAAGTAATACATCGCCTATTTCAAATTACCGATAATTGCATTATTGATTGGCGCAAACTTTTCACTAAAAATAGTATCGCGATATTCTTTAAGCCCTGTATAAATGACGCGAATTTGGCCATTTTTCGGAATATTTTGTTCTGCAAAAATTGGTATCGTCGCCGTTGTTCTTTTGAGCTCAGGGTAAATACTAAAATCGTTTAACATAGCGATCTTTTTCTCTGTATCCGTTCCTTTTTGCTTAAAGAAAACTTCTAACTTGCCAAAAGAGCTAAAGCCACCCTCTCGTAAAATTTCGATCTCAAGCGCCTTTTTTTCTGGGCTGTGTATAAGCTGTAAATTGCTAATATTAACATCAGGTTTTTCACCGCCTTTTCGCAAAATAACAGGAATAGTGTAGCTTAAAAGTAAGTTTACCTTAATACCTAGCCTCTGTTGCTGACTTTGAGTTTCATTAGGAAGTGCTTTAAAGGCTAGATGAGAACGGTATTCCTGCTCTGTTAAACCTTTTGGCTTTCGAATAGCAAGTTTAACAATTTGCCTTTCTCCTGGTGCTAATCGAACTTGCGATGGGCTGATCCTAACCATATTTTTAAGTGAAGATGAACTTTCCTGATCAGCCGCTAAATTAGCATACCCTCCGCCAGCTAGTGCGACTTTATCTTGCCACTCCAACCTGTAGGTTTTAGGTTCATTGGAGTTATTAACAACAATAACTTTAGCAACACGCTGACGCTCATCAAAATTGATTCTTGTTGGAGAAATGAGTAAGTTTGCATAAGAATGAAAGCTAATTAAAATAAAGCTTACTAAGATAAAAAAAGTTTTTATTATTGTCATTTAATCAACATCTCTAGTTGTCTAATAATTTAGTGTCACTTCAATTGTAGTATCAAAGATACCATCTTTATAAGTATTTCCGTCACCTGAGGTACTTAATTGCCCCCCAACTCTCAATAACGCAGTCCCTGTGGTATCGGTTGTAATAGTCGCATTGTATATGAGTTGATTTAAAATAAGTGATGCACCACCGAAAATGTTATTTAAAGGTTGGTCGTTTATAAAGTCACTTACATTTACTTGAATACGAGCTGGATACCCTTCAAGTAATAATTCGGCTGCATGGCCTTTTTCAAGTAAATATATCTTATTGGTTAAGGTATTTGTATTACTAGGCAACAAAGTTATAGAGCTAACACTTTGATTATCACTAATAACAATTTTACCAAAGTTCAATTGCTCAAGAGGTGTTACCTGCGCGTACGAACTGAAGGTTAAGGAAGCTGCTAGTATGAATAAAATTAATTTCATAAAATAGCCTGCTTTATAATAAAGCAGGCTTTGCTCATTAATAGTTTAATTCTAATGTGAATGAACCACTGTAAGTGCCATCAATGTAGTCACTAGTAGGTGTAGTGGCATCTGTCGTTAATGTTGCACCAACATTAAATGTCGCTTCACCATTTGCGTCTACCTGAATGGCATTTGTCGCTCCACTGTTAGGCGTCGCGCCAGTTAGCACATAATACGTTGGAGTGCTCAAAGTAAATGCTGCAGTACCCGCAGGTGCTGCATCAGGTGAAATTGCACCATCTGACGGATCCGTAATGGTTAGTGAACCGAAAGGAGACACGCCAGAAACAGAAAAAGAGGCTGGTGCACCTGGTACTAAAATTGCAATTTCAGCATCTGCAATCGATGTAGAAGCCGTTGTAGGTGAGGTCGCTGGGTTTGCAGCTAAAACAAGGGTAGCTGTTTCAGTTGTTGTTAAATCCGCTGAGGCACGAATTGTTCCAAAATCTAGTGCCGAGTCGTTAGTCAAGGTAAAAGCATTTTGAACTGTAACACCCGCTTGAAACGAAACCGATTCAGCTACAGCTCCAAAAGAAAGAGCAGCCATTGATGCAGCCAATGCTGCTTTAGTAAATATTTTTTTCATAGTTTTCCCTTAGATATAAGTTATTAACCTTTTGTTCAGGTTAATTTAAGTATCGGCCAAAATCACTAAAAAGTTAGAAAATATTTACTTTATTTTGATTTATAATAACAGGATGCAAAAAATAAGCGAAAAAAACCTTAAACATCCTCTGAAAATGCCGCTAAGGTACATTTATTACCCATCTTATAAAAAAACAAACACAACTGCGCCGCCTGTTGTTGATTTTTCAAAGGGCCTGCTACAACACTATAAAAGGTAGTGGATTCTTTTTGTTGCTCATTAATGCGGTATTTTAAAATACTGTTTAACTGAGGGTATTGCTCTTTTAGTCGCTGCACTTGCCTTTTGGCTCCGTTAGAAATTAAATAGCGACCGATTTGCACACCGTAAATAGCTTTATTTGTACTGGTAGTATTATCAGCTAAAACGGTTTCTGATGAGGGTTGTAACGATTGCTTAGAGCCATACTCAACACGTTTAATTTTCTCTTTCATCGGCTCTGGTACGGTATCAATATCTGTTTGTGCAGAAAGTGCTTGAATCAATAACGATAAATCTTCTTCCATGGTGCTTAAGCGCGCTATTTGCTCTTTGTTGTTATCCCATTGCTCTAGGTAAGGTTTAATATCTTTTTTACTAACAAGATCGTCGCTTTGGGGGGTTGAGAGCATTAGTTGGTTGCTGCAACCAGCTAATGCAAATGGTATTAATAATGTTATTAAATGAAGTTTCACTTTAGGCACCCATTACAAAAGACTAACTATCTAAAGCTATTATGCAATAAAAGCGCCAAGTAATATTGTTTTATAACCTGATTGGTCCGTCAGTGTAGTTACTCACAAAGCAATCAACTTTATAGAATTTAAATACCTCACAATCATCCTCTGCACTTTTAAAGTTAAAATACTCACCTAATTTTAGTCGATAATAGGTTTTGTTATTAACCTTGGCTTTTTCAATGTTTGTCGTGATTTTATCCTTAAACAAAGGCGCTGCTTTTTTGTTAATGTGCTTCCACTCTTTAGCAACACTTTCTTCTGAATCAAGCGACGCAACCTGCAATGCAAATATTTTTTTGTTGGTATCTACCATTGCCACTTTTGTTGCCATCGATATTTTAGAGGCAACCTTTTTGTTCACCCTAGAACTAATCGCTTTAACTCGTGAGCGAACAGTTCGTTTACTGTAGCTTTTTGAAGGGGCTGTAATCATTTTTTTAGGCACACTTGCATGGCGACTGTTGTATCGCTGATTTTGTAGAGCGTCCCTATTAGTTGGTTTTGCGTAGCGATTACTATATCTTTGCTCTGGGCGCTCAACGTTATCTGAGGTGCTTGCGTAGTTATTACCATACCTGAGGTTTGGCGAGGCATTAGTCTTAATTGATGAGCGAGCATAGCGATTGCTAACAGCCTGATTAGATTGCGCTATTGCTTTACTGTTAATAATATCTAAATTATCAACTAAATATGTAAGCTCACGTTCTAACTTTAATAGTCGCTCTATACCAGAACGTGCTTGTTGCCATTGCAAGGCGGCATCTTTTAGCTGTGCTAGCTCAAGTGCGGTGATAGTTACATATTCAGGGGAATCTTTAACTTCTTCATTTAACGTAGTTTTATCTGGCGATACAGTACAGCCACTCCCAATTAACATGAGTAACGCTATAACCAGATATCGGTGATACTTTATGCTGTATTCACACATTGATTGTTTCTCTTTCAATAGTTTAGACCGCTCAATTAAGTCAATTTTCAATTGAATCAATAAAGCACGTTAACAACAAAACAACTTGGGTTAACATAAAGATTACAACACAATGTTAAATATGTCTGTATAACTGCAAAAATAGTGATAATTTAAAATACTAAAAAAACTATTTTACAATCAAAAAAAGCGCCATATAGGCGCTTCTAATAATGATAAGTTTATTTAAATTAACGTTTTAATAAACGTTTTAAGCTCACCGGCGAATTCATCACGACGAAGAGCAAATTCAATGGTTGCTTTTAAATAACCAATTTTACTGCCACAATCATGGCTTCGGCCTTTCATTGCGTAGGCATCTACTTTTTCATCTTGCATAAGCATGGCTATTGCATCTGTTAGCTGAATTTCATCACCAGCACCTTGAGGGGTTTTAGCCAGTAATGGCCAAATATTTTTACTCAACACGTAACGACCAACCACAGCAAGGTTTGAAGGTGCCTCGTCAACGGGTGGCTTTTCTACCATACTCTTAATGGGTGAGCTTTCACCTTGGTTTAACTCAACATCACCTAAATCAACAACACCAAATTTATCTACGTCATCTTTAGGAACTGGTTCAACCATAATTTGACTATGTTTACTTTGCTCAAAACGAGTGATCATTTCAGCTAAGTTGTCTTTTGTTAGGTCACTTTCTACATCATCAATAATAACGTCGGGTAAAATAACCACAAAAGGTTCATTGCCAATAATAGGGGCGGCACAGTTAATAGCATGGCCTAGGCCTTTTGCTTCACCTTGACGTACATGAATAATGGTCACATCTTTAGGGCAAATAGACTGTATTTCGGCAAGTAATTGCCGCTTTACACGTTTCTCTAACGTTGCCTCTAATTCAAAGCTGGTATCAAAATGGTTTTCAATTGAGTTTTTACTCGAATGGGTTACTAACACTATCTCTTTGATGCCAGCGGCAACCGCTTCGCTAACAACGTATTGAATGAGTGGACGGTCTACAACGGGCAGCATTTCTTTTGGAATTGCTTTAGTGGCCGGTAACATACGTGTTCCAAGGCCGGCTACGGGGATCACTGCTTTCATTATGCTCTCCTTATTTTTTAAACTGAAAATGGGTACTGAATCGCTTCATGGCATTGATAGCCAACCACCTCAAAGTCATCACGTGTTACCCATGTTTCTATATCTTCAAGTGACTTAATCTCTGGATTAATTTTTAATTGAGGAGAAGCAAATGGCTCGCGCTTTAATTGCACATCTCGCATTAAATCTAGCTGATTTTCGTAAATGTGGGCATTGGTGATTTTATGATATGCCTTACCTGCTTTGTGGCCAGTAATTTGTGCAACCAGTGCCAATAAAACAAAACATTGAATTTGATTAAAGTTTAGACCTAATGGTACATCACAACTTCGTTGGTACGAGGTTAAATACAGGGTATCGCCTAGTAATGAAAAGGTATGTGTATGCATGCATGGGCGCAAGCAGCCAAGTTCAAATTCACCAGGGTTGTAAAATGTAATAATTTCGCCGCGATCATCTATGCCATTTTTTAAATTATTAATGACCTTTGCTAGTTGATCCAGTGTTGAACCATCAGGGCGTTGCCAGCCTCGTCCTTGCACGCCATAAACGCGCCCCATATCATCCTCACCTTTACGATTAGGATTATTGAGCCAGGCACTATTTTCATTGGCGTTAGCATCCCAGGTTTTACAACCTATATTGCGAAACTGCTCAGCACTGTCATAGCCTCTTAAATAACCTAACAATTCAGCAATAGCCGCTTTGTAATAGCTTTTTCGCGTAGTGATCATTGGGAACTGATTATTAGCCACATCGTATTCTAAATCAGCGTTTATAACCGTTAAACAACGTGTACCGGTACGCTTGTTTTCAACCCATTTTCCTTGGTCAACAATGCGCTGACATAATTCTAAATATTGTTTCATCTAACTTCTTCTTTTAAGCTTTTGCCACTGTTTTTGATTGTGGTTGTTTATAGGCCCAAATAAGTAAGCCTAACCCGCCAATGATCATTGGTAACGATAGAATTTGCCCCATAGAGATAAAGTCGGCAAATAAACCCAATTGCGCATCTGGTTGGCGAAAATATTCAATACAAAATCTAAATACGCCGTAACCCAGTAAAAACAAACCCGACACACTTCCCGCAGGACGTGGACGCTTAATAAACCACAGTAATATGACAAACAATACAAGCCCTTCAAAAAAAGCTTCGTAAAGTTGTGAAGGGTGGCGTGCAAGCGGGCCTCCAGTTGGAAACACCATTGCCCACGGAACATCAGTGGTACGCCCCCATAATTCGCCATTAATAAAGTTACCTATACGCCCAGCCAGTAAACCAACAGGCACTAAAGGTGCTACAAAATCACCGACTTGTAATAACGATTTTTTACGCTTGTAAGCAAAAATAGCAATTGCGGTGATCACCCCCAGTGTTCCACCATGAAACGACATGCCTCCTTGGTCTATTCTAAACAAATATAAGGGGTTTTCGATAAAATAGCTAAATTGATAAAACAGAACATAACCAATACGCCCACCTAATATAACGCCCAGCATGCCGTAAAAGAGTAAATCGCTGACTTCGTCTTTAGTCCAACCTGAACCGGACTTATTAGCTTGACGATTAGCAAACCACATCGCAAACGCAAAACCAATTAAGTACATTAATCCATACCAACGAACGCTAAGTGGTCCAATAGAAAAAATTATTGGATCAATTTGAGGAAACTCCAGTGCCATAAAAATAAACCTTTAGCTAAAAACCATTTTAATAGCGATGATAACAAGTAACATCGCGAAAACTTTCTTAATTGTATTTACAGGTAAGTAATGTGTTGCTTTGGCGCCTATTGGCGCTATAAACCATGAGGTAACAACAATCCCTAACAATGCAGGTAAATAAACAAATCCCATAAAACCATGCGCTAAGTCAGTTACTCGCCAACCGGCGCTGATATAACCAATAGAGCCAAAAAAGGCGATTACAATACCACATGCAGCAGCGCAACCAATTGCCTTTTTAATATCAACCGAAAAATAGTGCAGCATAGGCACAAGTAATGCGCCACCGCCAATCCCAATCAACCCAGATAGTGCCCCCATTATCGCACTAATACTTCCTAGCACGGGGCCTGCGGGCATAGGGTGACCTACGCTCACTTTATTACGGGCAGAAAGCACCATTCTCATAGCAATAAAAACCACACTCACCGCAAACACGGTTCGTAACATTTTCTCAGGTATAAAGCTGGCAGCAAAGCCGCTAATCAAGGCACCAATGGCCACACCCGACATTACCCAAGGGGCAATTTTCCAAGGCACATTATCATTTTTATGATGAGCTAACGCTGAAGAGGTCGAGGTAAATAAAATAGAGGCTAAAGATGTCGCAATAGCGATAACTAATACATGATCGGCAGCGGCCACATTAAAACCCAGTAACAAGCTCGTTAGCACCGGCACAATGATCAAACCACCGCCTATGCCTAGAAGTCCTGCTAAAAAACCAACAATGCAACCTAATAACGCACAACTTGCAACTAGAAGTCCTAGTTCATACATAGTTATCTCTAATACATTTAAGAATATGTATATTTTAATTGATTATATAAACAATAACAGCTCTATCATTTAGGTGTATAAAATAAATTACCTAGCTGATGCTCTATCATAAAATTACGGGTTAAACGCAACACTTGTTTAGCATTGGGCTGTGCTAAACACTCGCTCAGTAATTGTTCCATATCACTAACATTTAAGCGCCTAAGCACCCATTTCACTTTATTTAACGACGATAAGTTCATACTTAAGCGTCTATAGCCCATGGCAATGAGTAATATTGCTCCCTCGGGATCGCCGCCAAGCTCACCACATAAACTAAAGGGCAATTCATAGTGCTCACATTCGCTGGCAATATTATTTAATACACGTAACACAGCTGGATGATAAGGATTGAATAAATCGGCCACACGGGCATTTGCTCTATCTACCGCTAATAAATACTGAGTTAAATCGTTACTACCCACTGAGCAAAAATCGACTTTTCTAGACCACTCTGGCAGCATAAATACACTTGAAGGTACCTCAAGCATAATGCCAATATCTGGCTTTTCTATTAGTTGCTCAGGAAATGTTTCGCTTAACTCATAATAGGCTTGGTTATACAGTGCCAGCGACTCTTCAACTTCATCAGTGCCACTGATCATAGGCAGCATTATTTTTAAATTACCTAAGCCAACATTCGCTTTGAGCATGGCTTTGAGCTGATCTAAAAAAAGCTCAGGATGATCTAGGCTAATTCTAATACCACGCCATCCTAAAAACGGGTTTTCTTCGGTAATATTAAAATAATCTAAAACTTTGTCGCCACCAATATCTAACGTTCGCATAACTACGGGGTTAGGATAATAGCTACTGAGTACTTCTCGATACCATTTTTCTTGTTCTTGCTGCGATGGAAACTGCCCTTTTTGCATAAACCACGCTTCGGTTCTGTAAAGACCAACACCATCACAAATATGGGCACTATTTTGTTGCGTATTAAGTTCAAGCCCAGCGTTGAGCAATAAACTAATATGCTCCCCGTCCATGGTAATTGCAGGCAGTGATTGCTCTTCTAAAAAACGATTATTGAGTAAGTTATCTTGATGTTGTAACTCGGTATACTCATCAATAAGCATTTGCGAAGGCGAAATATATAAACGCCCAGCAAAAGCATCTAAAATCATTTCTTTGTTATCAAACTGCAATAACGGTAAATCTTCAATACCCCAAATCGCAGGCACCCCCATTGCTCGCGTTAAAATAGAGGCATGGCTATTAGCTGAACCATTAATGCTTACCACACCTGCTAAACGCTCATTTGGCACTTCGGCTAACATCGCAGGAGTTAATGTGTGAGCGATGAGGATTGTGTTTTCAGGGTAGTCTTTTATTGCATGCTCGGTATTCACTAAGTGATGAAGCACCCGTAAACCAATGTCTTTAACATCAACCGCACGCTCTTTAATGTAAGGGTCTTGCATTTCATTAAACTGCGCAACTAAACGTTCAATCACAATTTTTAATGCACTTTTTGCACACCAACCTTCTTGTAATTGTGCCTCAACATTATGACCTAAGCTTTTAGCATCCAATAATTGCTGATACACATCAAACACCGCCAACGCTTCTTGCGGTATGGTATCGCTTAATGTCATCGATAAGGTGCTAAATTCCTTGCGCGTTGCAGCAACCGCTTGCGTGAATAAACGGCGTTGTTCATTCACATCACTATTTTTAGTAAGTTCTATGGACTTAAAATTAAGTTTAGGAATAACAACAAAGGCTTTACCAATACTAATGCCTGGCGCACTAGACACCCCTTTTAAAACCGATGTTTGATGAGACGACTCATCTTGGCGCAATACTTCTTTTATTTCGGCATGCGCAAGCTGTGAAGCTAACTGCGCTGAGAGCGTAATTAAAAACGACTCTTCATCTTGAGAAAATACTCGAGCCATTTTCTGTTGCACAACAATAACGCCTAATACCTTTTTTTGATGAACAACAGGCACAGACAAAAAAGCGTTGTAGCCTTCTTCGTTCACTTCTGGGGAGAGTTTAAAGCGAGGATGCGATTTAGCAAACGCAATGTTAATCGCCTCTTCGCGCTGAGCAACTAGCCCAACAAGTCCTTCAGTAAAGCCAATTCTAAATTTACCCACCGCATCGGGGTTTAACCCTTCGCTGGCCATTAGTACAAAGTTATCTTGACTGTAATCGGCAAAATAAATGGAGCAGCACTGGGTATTCATGGCATCTTTTACCATTTTCACAAAGCACACTAACGCATCGTCTAAATTCGCTTGTTGCGAAACAGACTCAGCTATCGATCTGAGTGTTGCCAGCATACACTGCTCCTTTTTATGTAAAACTACCTTTTGCTTCGCCAATTGTCTTTTTGTTGCTCTCGCTTATTGAAGGGCATAGCAAAAGGAGCAAACTCTTTCATAACACGTCGATAAACATCCCGTTTAAACGATACTACCTGCCTTACTGGATACCAATAACTCACCCACCGCCAATCATCAAATTCAGGATGGTGCGTTTTTAGTAAATTTACATCTTCATCTTTACAGCGTAACTTCAGTAAAAACCATTTTTGTTTTTGCCCAATACACACCGGACTTGAGTCGCGACGGATTAATCGTTTGGGTAATTTATAGCGTAACCAATGTTTTGAGCTTGCAACTATTTCTACATCTTCTGGTCGCAAACCTACTTCTTCGTGTAATTCACGGTACATAGTTTGTTCTGGTGTTTCACCATCATCAACACCGCCTTGGGGAAATTGCCAAGAATGTTGACCATAGCGTCTGGCCCAAAACACTTGCCCCTGATTATTGCAAATTACAATTCCGACATTGGCACGAAAACCTTCGGCATCAATCACCTTAGTGCCTCATTTGTAAGTCGATTTTTTATGATTGTTCCACATTAGCTGCAATACGGCAAATACTATTACGTACAAGCCCCGTTAACGTCCTCGGTTAAGGCAAATTAATAGCGAAATCCATTGCATGTGAATAACAAACTACACTGCCATACGTAAATACATAAAAACCACACTGTTTGTGCTGGTTACTCACAGCTTGTGCATAACCTTTGTAAAACACGCTCATTTAGCAAACAAATCCACAATACAAGATATAAAAGGTGATGTTCTCCACAGAATCTGTGGATAAACATGTTTATACATCTGTATTTATCCTTATAACAATTATAGACCTTAATTAAAACTGAACACCAAAAACAAAAAAAACAATGTAGTTCAGTTACTTAGTTAATTTTAGCGTTTTAAAGCAGTGCATAAAATTGCACCAACCACGGCACGTATAAAAATCAACCAACCGCTAAAGATATCCACTAACAAGCTAATTTGCTATCATGGCGTTGGTATTTATTCAACTAAATTAACAATATGCAACCTTTAAAACCTCATTCAATTAATCAACTAATGCAACGTGTCGATGCTATTGCAGGGCTCACACTTGGACAACTCGCACAGCAGTACCACTTTAAAACACCAGATGATTTATTGCGTGAAAAAGGCTGGACAGGTCAACTGATTGAGTATGTATTAGGCGCAACCGCTGGTTCAAAACCGCTCCCCGACTTTGAAGATTTAGGCATAGAGCTTAAAACATTGCCTATTTCATATAAAGGTAAACCGCTAGAAACCACCTTTGTGTCGGTTACCCCGCTAATGAATGTAACTGGCATGACGTGGCACACAAGTAGCGTACGTAAAAAGTTGAATCATGTTTTATGGTTACCTATTTTAAGTGAGCGCAATATCGCCCCGTTTGATAGAACCATAGGCAGTGGCTTTTTGTGGCAACCCTCCCCCGAGCAAGATGCGCAATTACAGCGAGACTGGGAAGAGCAAATGGAGCTTATAGCGCTTGGTCGGGTAGATGAAATATCAGGGCATTTAGGCGACGCCATGCAAATACGGCCAAAAGCAGCTAATAGCAAAGTAGTTACCGATGCCATAGGCCCCAACGGACAAATTATACAAACACTGCCGCGTGGCTTTTATTTAAAAACCAGTTTTACAAAAGAGATATTAAAACAGCAGTTTCAGTTGTAATAAGTCTTAGGTTCTCTCTTTAAACAAACTGCAGCTTCACTATGGACAGCCCTTCCCATTACTTTATAACACGCATAAAAAATCCCCGCATAAGCGAGGATTTTTATAATATTAAACAAATTAAAAAATTACTGACCTTTAACTTCTTTTAAACCATTGTACGGTGCTTTAGCGCCTAATTGCTCTTCAATACGTAGCAATTGGTTGTACTTAGCAACACGATCTGAACGGCTTAATGAACCCGTTTTAATTTGACCTGCAGCAGTACCTACTGCTAAATCAGCAATAGTTGCATCTTCAGTTTCACCAGAGCGATGAGAAATAACCACTGTAAAACCAGCATCTTTCGCCATTTTGATTGCCGCTAACGTTTCTGTTAGTGAACCAATTTGGTTAAATTTAATTAAGATTGAGTTAGCAATACCATTGTCGATACCACGTTTTAAAATCTTAGTATTGGTTACGAATAAGTCATCACCCACTAATTGAACTTTATCGCCCATTAGCTTAGTTTGGTGTGCAAAGCCATCCCAATCAGACTCATCTAAGCCATCTTCAATTGATACAATTGGGTATTGCTCAGTTAAATCTTTTAAGAAGTAGTTAAACTCTTCAGAGGTAAACTTTTTACCTTCACCTTTAAGGTCATAGATATTTGCTTCTTTGTTATAAAACTCAGAGGCCGCACAATCAAGTGCAAGGGTAATATCTTTACCAAGCTCATAACCGGCATTTGCAACAGCCACTTTAATAGCTGCAAGTGCAGCTTCGTTTGATGCAAGGTTTGGTGCAAAACCACCTTCGTCACCTACAGCTGTTGAATGTCCATCTGCTTTAAGTACTTTTGCAAGGCTATGAAATACTTCAGCACCCATACGCAATGCTTCACGGAAGTTAGTAGCACCTACTGGCTGAACCATAAATTCTTGAATATCTACTGAGTTATCAGCGTGCTCACCGCCGTTGATGATGTTCATCATTGGTAGTGGCATAGAGTAAACACCTGGCGTGCCATTTAAGTCAGCAATGTGCTCGTAAAGCTCTACTTTTTTAGATTGTGCAGCCGCTTTTGCGTTAGCAAGTGAAACCGCTAAAATAGCATTAGCACCTAGTTTTTCTTTGTTTTCAGTACCATCTAAATCAAGCATTACTTGGTCTACATCACTTTGAGCAAGTGCGTTTTGACCTTTTAGCGCTTCTGCAATTTCATTATTAATGAAGCCAACCGCTTTTAATACGCCTTTACCTAAGTAACGCGCTTTATCACCATCACGTAATTCTAATGCTTCGCGAGTTCCTGTAGATGCACCTGAAGGTGCAGCAGCACGGCCCCATGAACCATCAGCTAAATATACCTCAGCTTCTACAGTTGGGTTACCACGCGAGTCCATAATTTCACGACCGATTACTTTTACGATTTCTGACATCTTGATTCCTCTATATTCCCAAAATGGTGAGTACGGCTAACCTAGGCCAGCCTTAGAAACAAAAAAGGCCGCGCAATATGCACAGCCTTTTTTAAATTACGAAGACGCTTTTTGGTAGGTATGAGCCGCAGCTACAAACCCTTCAAATAGCGGATGACCATCGCGTGGCGTTGAAGTGAATTCCGGGTGGAATTGCGCTGCAATAAACCAAGGGTGATCTTTATTTTCAATAATCTCTACTAGCTTTTTATCTTCAGATAAACCAGTAAAGCTTAAACCTGCTTGTTCAAGCTGTGCAACGAAGTTGTTATTAACTTCGTAACGGTGACGGTGACGTTCAACAATTTCGTCGCTGCCATACACTTCGTGTACTTTAGAGCCAGGCGTTAAATGGCATTTTTGTGCGCCTAAACGCATTGTGCCACCTAAATCAGACTTTTCATCACGTACTTCTACGTTACCCTCAGCGTCTAGCCACTCAGTGATTAAACCAACCACTGGAGCCTCTGAGTTTGCATTAAATTCCGTTGAGTTTGCATCAACTAAACCGGCAACATTTCGTGCGTATTCAATTAGCGCAACCTGCATACCTAAACAAATACCTAAGTAAGGCACTTTGTTTTCACGAGCATATTTAGCCGCTAGAATCTTACCTTCAACACCACGACCACCAAAACCACCTGGCACTAAAATAGCATCTAAGCGAGAAAGAATATCCGTTCCTTTAGTTTCTAAGTCTTGTGAATCAACGTATTGAATATTGATAGTTAAACGATTTTTTAGTCCCGCATGTTTTAATGCTTCGTTTACTGATTTGTATGCATCCGGTAATTCAATGTATTTACCAACCATACCAATTGTCACTTCACCCGTTGGGTTAGACTCTTGATACAATACTTGTTCCCACTCAGCTAAATCAGCCTCAGGCGCGTCTAAATGGAAACGACGACATACAAAGTTGTCTAACTCTTGCGACTTTAATAACGCAGGGATTTTATAAATACTGTCTACATCAGGCAGTGAAATAACGGCTTTTTCTTCAACGTTTGTGAACAATGCAATTTTTGCACGCTCGTTATTTGGCAGCTTACGGTCTGAGCGACAAATAAGAATATCTGGTTGAATACCGACTGAGCGTAACTCTTTAACTGAGTGCTGAGTTGGTTTTGTTTTCACTTCACCGGCAGGGCCTAAGAATGGCACTAGCGTTAAGTGAATAAATAGCGCACGTTCACGACCAATCTCTGTGCCCATTTGACGAATAGCTTCGATAAATGGTTGTGATTCAATATCGCCTACCGTACCACCAATTTCAACGATTGCTATATCATGGCCTTCTGCGCCATCATAAACACGTTGCTTAATGTCATTGGTAATATGAGGAATAACCTGAATAGTTGCGCCAAGATATTCACCACGTCTTTCACGACGTAGTACATCTTCATATACGCGCCCCTGCGTAAAGTTATTACGGCTGGTCATTTTGGTGCGAATAAAACGTTCGTAGTGACCTAAATCAAGGTCGGTCTCTGCGCCGTCTTCGGTAACGTATACTTCACCGTGTTGAATTGGGCTCATTGTGCCTGGGTCAACGTTGATGTAAGGATCCAGCTTTAAAATGGTAACATCTAAGCCACGGGCCTCTAAAATAGCGGCCAACGATGCTGCTGCAATACCTTTACCCAACGAAGAAACAACTCCGCCAGTAACGAAGATAAATTTTGTACTCATGCGAACCCTAGAATATCAGGAATTAAAAGGAATATAATACCCAAACAAGTGATTTTGGAATATAAACAAGACGGGGCGAAATTGTACCAAAATATAGCTAAGCAATCCAGCTAAAATTGGTAAATCTGTGCACAAAAAACAAACATTTTTTATGTCCCTATTTATTTAGTTTTTTTATCGCATCCCATGCTGCATCCATTTCCTCTAAAGACGCAGAATCAATACATTTACCCTGTGCAATTAAGTAGTTTTGTACCTTTTCAAACCGTGCAGAAAACTTATCGTTGGCACTGCGAAGCAGTTGTTCGGGGTCGCGTTTAACATGGCGCGCTACATTAACAGTAGCAAACAGCAAATCACCTAGCTCTTCTGCTGTATGATCTGAGTATGGGTCATGAGCTAAGGCTTCTTTCACTTCTTCAACCTCTTCACTCACTTTATCAATAGCACCGTGATAAGTCGGCCAATCAAACCCTAACGCAGCGACCCGTTGCTGAATTTTTTTGGCTTTTGTTAAGCTAGGTAAACTGTTTGGTATATCTTGCCAAAGTACTGAGCTTTGACCTTGGGATTTAGTAGCACGCTCTTGTGCTTTTATTGCTTGCCACTGCGCAGCTAATTCGGCATCGGTTTTAGGGGTGTCTTGCGCTGAAAATACATGCGGATGACGACGCACCAGCTTTTCATTTAACTGTGCCACTACATCGTTAAAATTAAATAATTGCTGCTCTTGTGCTAGTTGCGCATAAAACACAATTTGAAATAGTAAGTCGCCTAACTCATTTTTTAAATCGCTTAAATTATTCGTTTCAATACAATCAGCCACTTCATAGGCCTCTTCAAGAGTATGAGGCACGATTGACGCAAACGTTTGCTTAAGATCCCAAGGGCATCCGCTCTCAGGGTTTCTCAGTGTTTGCATTATTTCCAGCAGTTGGCTTAAAGCCTCATTATTAGCCTGATTACTGCCCTCGTTTTGCACTGTGCACCCCTTCTATCTGGTGTAACTTAGAAAGCACTTTATTGGTGCCCTGTAAGTCATGCACTTCTATTTGCATCACAAAAATAGCCGTTTGAGTGCTATCAACCGTGTTGACATTCATATTGAGCACATTGACTTTTTCATTCGCCAAAGCAGAACTAATATCACGAATTAACCCAGACCGATCGCTGGCTTCAATACGAATAGTTAACGCGTAGGAGCTGCTAATATCATCTGACCAACTTACTGAAATAACGCGCTCTGGGTGCTTGTTTTTTAAATTACTAAACGAGTCACAATCCTCACGATGCACGGCAATGCCACGGCCTTGGGTAATATACCCAATAATTTCATCCCCAGGTACAGGGCGGCAACAGCGAGCAACATGACTCATTAAACTGCCTACTCCATCAACCACAATACCGTTTTTATCGCCAGTCACTTTACTGGGCGATTTAAAGCGAATAACCGGCTCGTGCTCCGTTCTATCGGTAATAAAGTTAAGCATTTGGTTAAGGCGAATATCGCCTGCACCAATGGCGACCATTAAGTCATCAAGCTCTCTAAAGTTAAAGCGCTTTATCGCTGGGTCTAAATCTTTGTAAGTTAACTCTAACTTTTGTAATTCGTTATCAAGGATTTCTTTACCCGCACTTAAATTTTTATCGCGGTCGAGCTGTTTAAACCAATGGTGGATTTTGGCTCTAGCGCGAGACGATTTTATATAACCCAGCGACGGATTTAGCCAATCACGGCTTGGATTTGGCTGCTTTTGGGTCAGTATTTCAACCTGATCGCCGGTACTTAATTGATGAGTAAACGGCACTATTTTGCCAAATATTTTTGCACCAATACACCGATGCCCTACATTGGAGTGAATGTAGTAAGCAAAATCAAGAGGCGTTGCCCCTAGCGGTAAGTCAAAAATATCTCCACGTGGAGTAAACACATAGACGCGGTCTTCAACCACTTGGTTTTTAAGCTCTTGCGCTAAATCGCTGCCATCAACCACTTCTTCTTGCCATTGCAGTAACTTACGCAACCAGCTAATTTTTTGCTCATAGCCTGAACCACGCCCTGGTAACGCACCTTCTTTGTACATCCAATGTGCGGCAACACCCAGCTCTGCATCTTGATGCATGTCGTGCGTTCGTATCTGAATCTCAACAGTTTTACCTTCGGGGCCAAATACTACGGTATGAATAGACTGGTAGCCGTTTTGTTTTGGGGTTGCAACGTAATCGTCAAATTCTTTATTTAAATGGCGCCAATTAGTGTGCACTATGCCTAGGGCACCGTAGCAATCTTGCAGGCGCTCAACCACAATTCGCATCGCGCGTATGTCAAACAGCTGATCAAACTCGTAGTTCTTTTTCACCATTTTTTTATAAATGCTGTAGATATGTTTTGGCCTGCCGTATACCTCGGCTTTAATACCCGCTTCATGTAGGCGCTGTTTTACTTGCTCAACCATATCAGCCATATACGCTTCACGGGCAAGGCGCTTATCATCAAGTTGTTTAGCTATATTTTTATAAATATCGGGATGCAAATACCGAAAAGCTAAATCCTCTAGCTCCCACTTTAATTGGCCAATACCAAGGCGATTAGCAAGCGGTGCAAATATATCCGCAGTCTCTTTGGCTGCAATCACTCGCTCTTCTTCAGCGGCATCTTTTACGTTACGTAAATGGCACACCTGTTCGGCTAATTTAATCACCACGGCACGCACATCTTCCACCATAGCAAGCAACATACGGCGAATATTATCGACCTGCACGGTACCATTGCCTTGATGAGCTAACGTACTTATGGTGGCCATTTGCGACACACCCGTTAATAACACCGCAACATGATTGCCTAAATGCTCTTCGACAGCGTCAATGCTCACTACATCATTTAAATAATAAGGGGTTAAATAGGCGGTGGCTAACGAGTCAGCATCTAAATTTAGCTCAACCAAAATCTCCACCATCTCTATGGCGGTATTTTGGCGCTCGCTATTATCGCAAGTTTGGCAAAGTTGCTGTGCTTTATTGAGTAAGCTAATTTTTTCCTGAGACAAATCAAGAGATTCTACGCGTGAAAAAAAATCACCCGCTTTGTCATGTTGATGAGATTGACGTGTCGCTACCATAATGCGCTTTACCTCCGTTGAAATAACGCCATAGTTTCGATATGCCCTGTATGAGGGAACATATTCATTAGCCCTATTTTATTAAGTTCAAAGCCGGCTTGCGAAATAATAGCGCTGTCACGGGCTAAAGTAACAGGGTCGCAAGAGACATATAAAATCGCTCTAAACTGCGTTAATGGAAGCTGCTCTAAAACTGCCATAGCACCAGTGCGAGAGGGGTCGAGTACTAAAATATCTAACTCTTTATTAAACCACGGCGCTTTTTTAATACTCGTGGTTAAATCAAAACAATGAAATTGGGTATTTGTAATAGAGTTAGTGTGCGCATTTTGCGTCGCTAATGCAACCGCCGAAGTAACGCCTTCAATTCCTGTTACTGTTTTAGCCTGCTTTGCTAACACTAAAGAGAAGTTACCAATACCACAAAATAAATCCAGTACATTTTCATCACCTTGTAATGCTAACCAACTCGCCGCTTGAATTAACATTGCCTGATTTACACTCGCATTGACCTGAATAAAGTTATTTAGTCCAAATTCAAATTTTATATCTAACTGATCAAGCTTATAAAATGGCATCGCTAAGTGGGCATGATCAATGGTATCGCTATCACTTTGCCACACTAATTGCCAATGATGCGCCGAGACACTTTGCTCAACAAACGCTTTATCTGTGGGCGAAATAGCTTTTGTATGACGAATAACAATAAAGTGTTGCTCATCTGCAGCGCATAACTGCAAATGACTTATACTGTGCAGCGCCTTATTATGATTAATTATGTTATCAAATACGCTAAATACCTCTGCAAATACGTCACTTAATACTGGGCAATGATTAATGCTAACAATACTTTTAGAGCCACGTGCTCTATAGCCTACCCGCATTTTTTTTGCTGCTTTGTCGAACATTACGGCAATGCGGGCACTACGTCGGTAATGCGTTGCTTGGCTTAGCAGCGGAGCCTGCCAGTTCAAATCAGTTAATTTTGCAAACTTGGCAAATAATTGATTTACCGCCGCTTGCTTTTCAACGACTTGTTGTGTGGCATCTAAATGCTGTAACTGACAACCACCGCATTGGCTATAATGTTCACAAATGGGTGTGGTGCGATATTCACTGGCTTTGAGTATTTTAAGCGTGTCAGCTTGGCTGTAACGTGCTTTATCATCAACTAACTTGGCTTTTACTCGCTCATCAGGTAATGCCCCACTGACAAAACACACTTTATTGTTGTACTTAGCAATACCACGTCCGTGGTGATCCATTGCCGTTATATCAAGTTCAAGTGATTGCTGTTGAAGTGGTTTTTTCTTTGCTTTAAATATTTGTGCCATTAGGCATTACCTTAAAAGGTTGATGAATCACGTCTCTACCTAGATACTTTGAGAATAACTATGAGTATGTATATACTCACATTCAATAAAAAATGATAATAATGCTCAGATTATGACCAAACTAGGCTTGCGCGATTCTGTTTTAACACTCACCCTGATCCCCACAGTGATCATCGGGCTATTACTAGGTGGTTATTTTACAATAAATCGTTACATTGAGCTTGATGAAATTTTATATCAACAAGGCACAACGATTGCTGAACCTCTGGCTATTGCACTTGAACAGCCTTTACTGGAAAAAAATAAAAAACTGCTTAATCGCATCATTCGCTATACACACAACAAACACTCCCCTTCGATTAAATCGATTGCCATCTTTAATGATAACAACCAACTTATTATAACCAGTAATTATCATCGCTCATTCGACACTTTAATTGAGCAGACGCAATTAAATGGCTTTAAAGCCACCTATGTTCAGCAAAGTGAAGACTTAGTAACCTTTTTCACCCCTATCATTAACCATACAACCCCCAATAGCGACTGGAATACTTCTGAGTTCCAAACCTCGTTGGGCACCGTTGTTATTCAGCTTAACCGCGATAAAGCTGTTATTGGCCAACAACGTGCATTATTGGTCAGCGGTATTATTATTATTCTCGCCTTAGTATTAGCCGCTATTTTAGCGCTAAGACTTAGTCGGATGTTTATGACCCCACTTAATAAGTTAGTACTTGCTACCGACAGGTTGATTGAAGGTAAAAGACAAACCGGATTAACTGAACCCATGAATGGCGAGTTTGAGTTATTACGTGAGGGGCTCAATACCATCTCGCATTCTATGGTGATGCAAAAAGATGAAATGCAAAAAAATATTGATCAGGCAACCAGCGATTACCGCGAAACGCTTGAACAATACGAAACACAAAATATCCAGCTCACCATGGCTAAAAAAGAAGCGCAGGATGCTAACCGTGTTAAATCTGACTTCTTAGCTAAAATGAGTCATGAGTTACGCACCCCACTTAACGGGGTTATTGGATTTACCCGTCAGCTTTATAAAACGCCTCTGAATAAAAACCAAAAAGATTACCTTGATACCATAGAGCTTTCGGCTAACAGCTTAATGACTATTATTAGTGACATATTAGATTTCTCCAAGTTAGAAGCAGGAGCCATGGAGCTTGAGTCTATTCAGTTTCAACTGCGCGATAGCGTAAACGAAGTAATGACCTTACTGGCACCTAGCGCACACGACAAACAACTTGAGCTTTCTATTTATATTAATCCTCAGGTGCCTGATCACTTAACTGGCGACCCCACACGGTTTAAGCAAGTGCTGATTAACTTGTTAAGTAACGCAATTAAATTTACTGAAAAAGGCGCGATAAAAGTTGATATTAGCCATCGTTTGCTTGATGAAGAGCGCACCTCTGTCTTAGTGTCAGTCGCAGATACTGGGGTAGGTATTCCAGCAGATAAACAAGACGCGCTATTCACCGCCTTTGGTCAAGCCGACTCCAGTATTACCCGCAAATTTGGCGGTACCGGCTTAGGGCTTATTATTACTAAACATATCGTTGAAGCAATGAGCGGCCGTATTACCTTAAATTCAGCCCCTGGTAGCGGTACTTGTTTTACCTTTAATGGCGTATTTAGATTACCAAATCATGTACTTATCAACGATTTGCCTACCCAGTCATTAATTGGTAAACGTGTTCTTTATTTAGAGCCGCATAAGCATACCCATCATGCTGTTGCCTCATTATTACAAGAGTGGAAAGTCAGTGTCACTCCTTGCTATAACGAAACCGAATTTTTAGAGTGCATAAAAAATTCAGAGATCAATTTTGATATTTGTCTTATTGGTCACATGGCATCAGTTGACGATATGCAGCGTTTAAAAAGCTATGTAAAAGCGGTTAGAGAATCAACCGATTATTTATATTTAATGCTCAATACCGTATCGCACAACATGCGCGAAGCCTTCATCGGCAGCGGCGCTGACGCCTGTTTGAGTAAACCTCTTAACCACCGAAAGCTATGTGAACTATTAGCTGCGCCTTATCGACTTGACCACCCGGCACATAATATAGAACAGCATGAACAAACCCTGCTGCCACTAAAAGTGTTAGTGGTGGATGATAATGACGCTAATTTAAAATTAATTTACACCCTACTCAACGAGCAAGTTGAATTAATTGATACCGCACATAATGGGTCACAAGCGTATAGTTTAAGCAAAAGCCATAAATATGATGTGATTTTTATGGATATTCAAATGCCTATAATGGATGGTATTACAGCCTGTAAACTCATTAAAGAGTCATCTTTGAATGAAGATACGCCTATTATTGCCGTGACGGCGCATGCACTTAATAGTGAAAAAGAACAGTTATTAAAAGATGGTTTTGAAGGTTATTTAACTAAGCCTATCGATGAAGATATGCTAAACCAGGTTATTTGCGATCATAGCCCGCAATTACCAGTGAGTCGTGATAAGTCAAAAAGCACATTTGAACATAGCCCTGCTCCTTTTGATAGCACTCGCCTTGACTGGACGCTGGCATTGCAACGTGCAGGCGGTAAAGCAGAATTAGCCAATGAAATGCTTAATATGTTACTGCTAAGCGTGCCCGAAACCCTGAACTTACTAAATCAAGCAATAAGTAACGAAGATTGCCAACAAGTATTGAGCGTTATTCATAAGTTCCATGGCGCATGCTGCTATACAGGTGTGCCCAAATTAAAAGCGTTGGCTGAGGTTATTGAAACCTCACTTAAAAATAAGTGCGCACTTGAGAACATAGAGCCTGAGTTATTTGAGCTGCAAGACGAGCTTGAAAACTTACTCGTTGATGCCAACATTGATATCACTAATAAATAAGCTCGTCTTTAATATCGTTAATTATAACTCTACGCGCGAGCTTCAAGCATTAAGCGTTTCATATCACGAACCGCTTTATCTAAACCGTCAATGGCTGCGCGGGCAATAATAGCGTGGCCAATGTTTAGCTCATAAATCTCTGGCATCGCCGCAATTGGTTTTACATTGTGATAATGCAGACCATGGCCAGCATTAACAATTAAACCAATACTGGCTGCATATTTCACCCCTTGGCGAATGTGCTCAAGCTCTTTGGCAGTGTCTTCATCGTTGGTGGCATCAGCATAGGCTCCAGTATGAATTTCAACATAAGGTGCACCACACGCTTTTGCTGCGTCCAACTGCGCTTTATCGGCATCTATAAACAGTGACACTTTAATACCGGCTTGCGTTAAAGTTTTAGTTGCTGCGGCTATTTTATCAATATTACCCGCTACATCTAAGCCGCCTTCGGTAGTAAGCTCTTCACGTTTTTCAGGTACTAAACATACATATTCAGGCTTAACCTCAAGTGCAATAGCAATCATTTCATCGGTTACTGCGGTTTCAAGGTTCATACGTGTTTGAATGGTTTTAGCCATTACATACACATCGCGGTCTTGAATGTGTCTGCGGTCTTCGCGTAAATGAATAGTAATGCCATCAGCACCGGCATGCTCTGCAACACTGGCTGCATGAGCAGGATCAGGATAAGAAGTGCCTCGTGCTTGGCGAAGCGTTGCAATATGATCTACGTTCACGCCTAGAAGAATATCTTTCATTTTTGTACCTGTGAAATTTGTTTATTGAGAGGCCGTAAATAATTCACGACTTTTTAATGGCTTGTTGCCCAACAATGGTTTTAATAAATAACGACTTAATTGCTTTGCCATATATAACACATCCGCTTGGCTAAAGTCATGATTTGCTATGGCATTGAGTTGTGAACCAGTAAACCCAGAACGCGAGTCGTGTTGCACCGCAAAGCCCACTTCTGCGAAGTAGCTATACGTTTGCGTGTCATCAATTGGCTCACCATCCGCATCAAAACTAAAATCAACCCCATAACCTAGTAGCTCTAGCAATTGAAACTCATAAGAGCGAAGCACTGCTTGCATGTCAGTCCCGCTATTAAGGTTTTCTAAGTGAGTTTTATAAAGTTGAAAAACCTGATCAATGGGTTCATTAATCGGCACAATTCGGTTGGTTAATTCATTTAAATAAAAGCCACAATAAAGCTTATCACCGGTTAAAAATAACGGATTACCATGAAGCTCAAATTTATTGATGTACTTTAAATCGTATTTGCCATTGTAATGGACGAGTAAGGCTTGAAATGGTTGGAGTTGGGCTTTGTATTTAGTGGCCTGGCGGCCACTAACTCGTGCGAGCATTCTAAGCTGGCCAACGCCTTCTACTAGCATATCGAGCATTACTTGCGAGTCGCTATATGGACGCCGATGTAATAAATAAGCTTTATAGAAATCGCTGTCCATAAACTATGCTGCGTATAAAATGTTAATCTTCACCGTAACCTAAGCTTCTTAAGGCACGCTCATCGTCAGCCCAGCCCGATTTAACTTTAACCCACAGTTCTAAAAACACTTTATTTTCAAGCATTTCCTCTAAGTCTTTACGCGCTTCACGGCCGATTACTTTTAGCTTTTCGCCTTTGTTACCAATTACCATGCGCTTTTGCGTTTCACGCTCAACTAGTATCAGGCCATTAATATGCCAAATACCGTTTTCTTGCCATTTAAACTGCTCTATTTCCACAGTCACTGAATACGGTAACTCTTCACCCATAAAGCGCATTAGCTTTTCACGGATAACTTCAGCCGCCATAAAGCGCATTGAGCGGTCAGTTACGTAGTCATCAGGAAAGTAAAATTCGCACGGTGGTAAGCGCTTAGTCACTTCTTCTTTGATCAGGTTAATGTTTTTACCCTGAGTCGCAGATACGGGCATAATACCGACAAAATCAAACTTATCGCCTAAAAACTTCATATGTGGAAGTACAAGGTCGCGATCTTTCACTTGGTCAATTTTGTTAATAACTAACAATACCGGCTTGCCACTTTGGCTTACTTTGTTAAGTACCATGTCGTCATCGGCATTCCAATGAGTGCCTTCAACCACAAAAATGATCAGCTCAACATCACCAATTGAGCTAGACGCTGCACGGTTCATTAAACGGTTAATAGCACGCTTTTCTTCAACGTGCAGGCCTGGGGTATCGACGTACACCGCTTGGTGCTTACCCTCAGTATGAATACCCATAATACGATGGCGCGTGGTTTGTGGCTTACGTGAGGTAATACTGACTTTTTGCTCAATAATTTCATTAAGCAGTGTTGATTTACCCACGTTAGGACGGCCAACAATCGCAACCATGCCACAAAATGTGTCTATCTCGCCTTCATGAGGCTGTATTAAGGTATCAAGATTCATTTTTAAGTATCTTCAATGCTTTTTCGGCCGCTTTTTGTTCGGCTTTACGCCGTGAGCTGCCAACAGAAATAATGCTATCCATTCCATCAACAATACATTCAACCGTGAATGTTTGATTGTGTGCCTGACCTTTAGTATCAACTACGGTGTAGCCTGGTAATGATAGCTTACGAGCTTGCAAATACTCTTGCAGCTGGGTCTTAGGATCTTTTTGGTTAAGCCCTGGTGAAATAGCATCTAAACGTGATTCATACCACGCTAAAATAAGCTCGCCGCAGCGATCTATGTCTGAATCTAAAAATACAGCGCCAATAATAGCTTCAACTGCATCCGCTAGGGTTGACTCGCGTCTAAAACCACCACTTTTTAGCTCGCCAGGACCTAAGCGTAGGTAATCACCAAGCTCAAATTCAAGGCCAAATTCAGCTAAAGTCTGGCCGCGAACTAAAGTCGAACGCATGCGGCTTAAATCGCCTTCGCGTGCTTTAGGAAATTTAGCGTACAGTGCATTGGCAATGACAAAGCTCAAAATTGAGTCGCCCAAAAATTCGAGTCGCTCGTTATGTTGACCTTTGTGGCTGCGATGCGTCATTGCTTGCTCAAGTAACCCTTGATCAGCAAATGTGTAGCCAATTCTTTTGTATAACTCTGTTACATTTTTTTTCATTGTTACTGAATATTACCTAGGCGTTCAAAACGAACACCAGTTGGAACCCATCCTGGTAAAATGTCATCTGGGCCATTATCAAATTCAAAACTCATCCATATAAAGACAGCTTTACCCACCAAGTTTTCTTTTGGTACAAAGCCCCAAAAGCGACTATCTTGGCTGTTATCGCGATTATCACCCATCATAAAGTAATGATCAGCTGGAACCACCCACTCATCCGCAGGTGTGCCCAATTGCTGGTAGTAACGCCCCTTACGTTCAGGCGATTTTGGGTTGATTAAAATGTCATGGTTAGTCGTGGTTAAATCTTCATTTAAACGCGCTAAATCCATTGGGCCTTGCTTAAATTCATTATCATTAATTAATTTAAAATCAATTTTATTGAATTCATTACAAAGAAGTGCGCCCTTTTGAACTTCACCTTCTTCGCATTTTGGTTGAATATATAAACGCTTATCACGATAAACAATTTTATCGCCAGGTAAACCTATAGCACGTTTAATATAGTCCACTCTCTCATCTAACGGGTATTTAAAAACAACAATATCGCCACGCTCTGGTTCGCTTACATCCACTAATTGGCTGCGCCATACTGGGTCTTTAATCCCATAAGAATACTTTTGCACTAAAATAAAATCACCCACTAATAAGGTGGGCATCATTGAACCCGATGGGATCTGAAACGGCTCAAAAATAAATGATCTAAAAATAGTGATAGCAGCAATCATCGGAAAAATCGACTTTGCTGTTTCAGTAATCATTGGCTCAGGCGCAATCAATGCTGCGGTTTCTTCATCAAGTTGACCACCGGCAGAAGTTTGAGCAATTGCTAAACGTTCCTGCCTTTTAGGGGCAAACATTAAGTGATCTATTAACCATATTAGACCTGAGCCTAAAGTTAACAACACCAATAAAACTGAAAAGTAGCCAGCCATTTATTATCCTTTATTTTTATTTACCAACTTTCAAAATGGCTAAGAACGCTTCTTGAGGCACTTCAACGTTACCAAGTTGCTTCATTCGCTTTTTACCATCTTTTTGTTTTTGAAGTAGTTTTTTCTTACGGCTCACGTCACCACCGTAACATTTAGCGATTACGTTTTTACGTAGTTGCTTAACAGTCGTTCGAGCGATTACGTGTTGTCCAATCGCTGCCTGAATCGCAATATCAAACATTTGACGTGGTATAAGGTCTTTTAACGCATCAGCAAGCTGACGACCGCGTGATTGCGCGCTGTCGCGGTGAACAATAATAGCCAGGGCATCAACACGCTCGCCATTGATAAGTATATCTACACGCACCATGTCTGAGGTTTGGAAATGCTTAAAGTTATAATCAAGCGAAGCAAAACCACGGCTTGTTGATTTTAGCTTATCAAAGAAGTCCATTACCACTTCAGCCATTGGCAGTTCATACGTTACTGCAACTTGCTTACCGTGATAACTCATTTTAGTTTGCATACCGCGCTTATCAACACATAAAGTGATTACGCTGCCTAAGTACTCTTGTGGAACTAAAATATTAGCTTCTACAACCGGCTCACGTATCTCTAAAATATCGTTTACTGGCGGAAGATCAGACGGGTTATCTATTTGTGTCGTGCCTTCTTTAGTCACTACCTCGTAAATAACCGTCGGCGCGGTGGTGATTAAATCAATGTCGTATTCACGCTCTAAACGCTCTTGGATAATTTCCATGTGCAGCATACCTAAGAAGCCACAACGGAAACCAAACCCTAATGCGGTTGAATTTTCTGGTTCAAAGAATAACGACGCATCGTTTAAGCTTAGTTTGTTAAGTGCATCGCGGAACGACTCGTAATCATCTGACGCAATTGGGAACATACCCGCATAAACTTGTGGTTTAATTTTTTGAAAACCAGGTAAGCGCTCAGGTGCCGCATTTTTTTGATGAGTAATAGTATCGCCCACCGGTGCACCGTGTATTTCTTTAATACCGGCAATAACAAACCCTACTTCACCTGTACGTAAAATACCGGTATTAGTTTGTTTAGGTGTGAAAATACCTACATGATCTGCAGTATGAATATGCTCATTCGACATAATTTTAATTTTGTCGCCCGCGCGAAGTTCACCATGCTTAATACGCACTAGCGATACAACGCCTTGGTACGGGTCAAACCAAGAATCGATAATTAGCGCTTGTAATGGCTCGTCTTTATCACCAACTGGTGGCGGTACATCTTTAACGATCATTTCAAGTACTTCGGCAATACCCACACCTGTTTTAGCACTACATTGCACGGCATCAAGGGCATCAATACCAATGATGTCTTCAATTTCTTCGGCTACACGTAATGGGTCAGCTTGTGGTAAATCAATTTTATTAAGTACCGGTATAACTTCTAAGTCCATTTCGATGGCGGTATAACAGTTAGCCAATGTTTGTGCTTCAACACCTTGGCCAGCATCAACAACCAATAATGCACCTTCACACGCGGCTAATGAACGTGATACTTCATAAGTAAAGTCAACGTGACCTGGAGTGTCGATAAAGTTGAGCTGGTAGGTTTCACCATCGTTTGCTTTGTAGTTTAACGTTACACTTTGCGCCTTGATGGTAATGCCACGCTCACGTTCAATATCCATTGAATCCAGAACCTGCTTCTGCATTTCACGGTCGGTTAAACCACCACAAACTTGGATCAAACGGTCAGAAAGGGTCGATTTACCATGGTCAATGTGGGCGATGATCGAAAAATTACGGATATGCTTCATAAACTGGATTCTAAACTTCTATTTTAAAGGACTAAGGTCGCATGCCTAAATAACTTGAAAATACTTGCTGTGCATTTTCAAGTTACTGTGGCATAAAAACGCAATTTTACATTTAATTGGCGTCAATCACCATCTATTTGAGTTAAAGGGAGGCTAATTGGATGAATTTTTATCACTTTAATCTCATGCCTAAGTGATTTCACCCATGTTTTAGCAATTAAGAAGCCGGTGATGCCACCCAATATCGCGGCTAAAATTTGCCAACCTTCAGCCAATAGTATCAATTCACTGGTTATTAAGGCAAAGATTAAACTCAAAAATAAGGGCAGCATGTAAACGGCAAAGGCATGTTTTACAACATGGCTGTCATCCAGTGACATAGTCACTTTTTGTCCAACTTCTAATTGCGTTTCGAATTTATAGGGTAAGGTTTTCTTTGCTGTACCAAATAACTTACTAAACACTTGAGAGCCACAACGACCATTACAGCCTTCGCAGGCCTGCTTTTGTTGGGCTTCTAAATGCGCAACGTGGCCACTAAGGGCCACGACGGTTAACGTTTGTTCTATCATCTATAATGCCCGTGAAACAGACTCAGCAATCGCTTTAGCGCTCATGGTTGGAATGTTCCCCACCACAGACACATCAAAATTTCCGCCGTTGTGCACATAAATAGTGGTTGCTCCTGAGGTGAGAGCTCCGCTTAAGCGCTTACCTGGTAGTGGCCGTTGCACAAATACTGATACCTCAACAAATCCATCAGAAAATAAATAGTAATCTGTTAATTCATTGTTTAAGTCGAGCTTATGTCTATCGGACTTGAGTAATTCAAACCCTTCAGGTAGCCATCCAATAGTCCAATTCATAGCATTCGCTTTGCTTTGTTCATCAATTGAATTAGCGGGTAATGGTGTTGGAAAATTACGATTAAGCACTTCTAATAATAAGCTTGCCGGTTGCTCAGTTACGCTAATGTGGGTAAGTTGTAATTGCTCAAGCGCTTCGCCTTGGTGATTCACATAGGCGGCTTTCAACAATAAAGACGACTCAGTATCAATCCAAATCCAATAGTTATATTTGTCATCGTTTTTAGATTCAATTCGAACCAGCTGAGCAGGACGCCCCGCAATACGGCCTTTACCACCAAGCACAAAGTCATAATATGCACTTAAGCGGTTAATATCTTTAAATAAGACTTCTGGGATGGGGCCTGCAATCGAGTCAGTTGTTAACGAGTAAGGTTCTGATTGTGGCTCAAAGTAGGTAACTTGGTTGTCAATGCGGATCATTTCAAGGCCTGCACCATTAAGCAAACTTAAATGTTCAAGCTCTATATCACCTTGTTTAGCATGCACCCAACGGTAGGGCTCCATACTTTTACCCTTAACAACAACAAAAGAGGCGTCGAAATTACGAGTGTGAACTGCACTGGCCATTTCAAGCAGTAAATCTTTAGCAGGGTTTGTGTCATTGGCAAAAGTATTAAAACTTAACACCAACGACATAACAAAAGTTATTACTTTCATCTAATTAGTTTTTTTCCTCTGGGGATGTTTCATCTGTTTTAGCTGTTTTTAACGAATGAGCTACACGCGCTTGACGCTGATGTTCAAGTACTAATGCGCCAATGCGTTGCTGCTGAAGCTCTCGCAAACCTTGCTCTGCGTTATCAAGTGCAGGTGCTGATGAATAACTCACTGGCGACGCCATGCCGGTTAACGGCGTGGTTTGCAATAATGGAATTTCGTTTTGCACAGCATCTTCACCTTGCGGTAAGGTGTTCACACCAACAATAGTAAACATTGCTACGCTCGCTGCGATCGCTAATTGAGCAACTGGTTTACGCCAATTAAACGCCACTACTTTATTTTCTGTTTCGGTATTTGAAGGGGTTGCCAACTTATCAGACTGGCTAAAGTCTGCATAAACGGGCTCACTCTCAAGTGCTAACGAAATGCGATCACTAATATCAAAATCCATATTATTGTTATTTTCTTTAGCTCGCATTGCATCACCGATTAACGCGTAACGGCCAAACGTAGCTACATCAGCAGACGCAATCTCGGCATCATTTAATGTTTGTTCACCGTCAAGTAATGCTGATAACGATTCGTTATCTAAGCGGTTAACGTGTGCTTTTGTCATACTAAGACTCGCCTATTAATGGGTTTAATTTATTATCAATTGCTTCACGGGCACGAAAAATACGCGAACGTACCGTCCCGACTGGGCAATCCATAACCACGGCTATTTCTTCATAGCTCATACCCTCAATTTCTCTAAGAGTAATCGCGGTTTTAAGGTCTTCAGGCAAACTATCAATCGTATTAAAAATAACAGCGCGTACTTCTTCGCTTAATAGTAAATTTTCAGGTGACGCGTTAGAACGCATTGAATCTGCACCTTCATAAAACTCGGCATCGTCAGCATCTATATCATTTGCTGGCGGTTTACGCCCTTGAGCCACTAAATAATTTTTAGCACAATTAACGGCGATACGGTAAAGCCAAGTATAAAAAGCACTATCACCACGAAAGTTTGGAAGGGCACGATACGCTTTAATAAACGCTTCTTGTGCTACATCAGCAATGTCACCCTGATTTGATACATAACGTGAGATCAAACCGGCTATTTTGTTCTGATACTTCTTAACTAATAGGTTAAAGGCGTTTTTATCTCCCTGCTGGACCCTTTTCACTAACGCTAAATCTAATTCCTGCTCGCTCATTCGAGCCGGTACTCCTCTGATTGATTCTTGCTTATTATTCATAGTGTCGCCATTGTTCACACCTACTCTGACCCTTAGATGAATAAAAAGTTCTGACTCATATTGTTTTTTTATAAAATAGCTACAAATTACGCGTTTATACGCTAAAACCACTTAGTAGTAGTTCAACAAATATGGTACAACTGTAAGTATTAAAAATAAATATTGCTCTATCTGAGCATTGTAACCGCAAAGTACCTCACAGATGAACCAAAATAAACATCACATTACCGATGTCGCTATTATTGGTAGCGGCGCAGCAGGCTTATCACTTGCTTTATCTTTGGCTAATTACTGTAACGTTACCGTGATCAGTAAAGGTGAATTAACCGAAGGTTCTACTCTTTATGCCCAAGGCGGAATTGCCGCTGTTTTTGATAAAAAAAATGACAGTATAGAGTCTCACGTTGAAGATACCTTAGACGCCGGCGGCGGTTTGTGTGACAGAGAAGCTGTACATTACACTGCCAGTAATGCGCATGACTGCCTACAATGGTTGATTGACCAAGGCGTGCCTTTTGATATGGAATTTGATAGTAAAGGTAAAGAGCGCTTTCATTTAACTCGTGAAGGCGGGCATAGCCATCGACGCATTTTGCATGCTGCCGATGCCACCGGCAAAGCAGTGCAAACAACGCTGATTAGCCAAGTTCAAGCGCACAGTAATATCACCTTGTTAGAGCATTATAATGCGATTGATCTAATTACAGATAAAAATATCGGTAAAACGGGGTCACATGTTCACGGTATGCATGTGTGGAATAAAAAAGCCAAAAAAGTAGAAACCATTGGTGCAAAATTTGTTGCCTTAGCAACCGGTGGCGCAAGTAAAGTATACCTTTACACCTCTAACCCTGATGTTTCTAGCGGTGATGGCATAGCAATGGCGTGGCGTGCAGGGTGTCGCGTTGCTAACATGGAATTTAATCAATTTCATCCAACCAGTCTTTACCACCCAGAATTACAAAACTTTTTAATTACTGAAGCAATGCGTGGTGAAGGGGCCTATTTAAAACGCCCTGATGGCACTCGCTTTATGAAAGAGTTTGATGAACGAGAAGAGCTCGCACCTCGCGATATTGTAGCGCGCGCTATCGACTTTGAAATGAAACGCCTTGGCGCAAATTGCGTATATTTAGATATTAGCCATAAAGACAAAGATTTTATTATTGAACACTTCCCTACTATTTACGCTAAATGCTTGAGCGTAGGGCTTGATATAACCAAAGAAGCAATCCCTGTCGTTCCTGCGGCACATTACACCTGTGGTGGCGTAATGACCGACTTTAACGGCAAAACGGATTTAGCAAATTTATACGCTGTGGGTGAAGTGGCTTATACCGGCTTACATGGTGCTAACCGCATGGCAAGTAACTCATTATTAGAGTGCATTGTATTTGCCCATGCAGCAGCAAAAGACATTTTAAGTAAAATAGAGACCGCTCCCGCGCTGGTAGATTTACCTAGTTGGGATGAAAGCCGTGTATCTAATTCAGATGAAGAAATCGTGATCACCCATAACTGGCATGAGCTACGATTATTTATGTGGGATTATGTGGGGATTGTACGCTCAACAAAACGCCTTGAACGTGCGCTGCATCGTGTTGAACTGCTACAACAGGAAATACACGATTATTACGCAAACTTTAGAGTGAGTAATAACTTACTTGAGTTACGTAATTTGGTGCAAGTTGCCGAGCTTATAATTAGAAGCGCTATGGAACGTAAAGAAAGTCGTGGACTACACTTTACTATTGATTATCCAGAGCAAAATGAGAACCCAACGCCCACTATTTTGACTCCGCTACGTAATTAATTGCTTCAAGCGTTGCCCGTTTTAAGCGCGCATAGCTTTGCTCATCAACACTATTGGCTGAGATAATCAGCCAATAGTTTTTACTAAAGCCATTAATATACAGCCACACACTCTGACCAAGTAACCGGCTTTGCTTACTAATTACCCCTTGAATTTGCCTGCCTGATCCTTCAAAACGAAATTGATTCGGCTCTAAGAGTATAATGCCTTGCTGTGGTTGAGCAGCCACGATTTTTCGCCAAACAATAATGCCAGCAAGTGTATTAAGTGCAATACAAAAAAGAGTTGCCACCACCGAGTTCATAAATAGGCACAACACTAGAGTAAGCACACAAAAAAAGACCACAATCGGTTTGTGGTCTGTTTTATTATCTGTAACGGTAAATCTATACACGAACTCGGTCTAAAATTAGCTGAACCATGCTGTTTAGCTCTGCGTCTTTACATTCTTCATGGCCCATAAACCAAGCGAATAAATCTGGGTCTTCTTGCGTTAATAGACGCTGAAAAATCGCTTGCTGTTTAGCATCTAACGAATCATAAGCTTCTTCAACAAACGGCATAAACAAAACATCTAGCTCTAACATGCCACGGCGACAAGCCCAACGGATACGTGCTTTACTATGTATTTCAACCATTTTAAACCTCATATTTAATTAACTCGAGTTTACCAAATACGCGTTAATTTAACAGCACTAAGTTATAAAAACATCGTCTGTTAGTCGCTGTACCATACGCTTTAACTACGTTATTATGTGACCTCATTTGTTATTGCAAAGAAGGTGTTTATGTCTCAGGTTTATGCATGTCCTTTATCACATCAGATTATTAGCCTCTCAGGCACAGATAAATTATCTTACCTACACGGACAAATCACTCAAGATCTCAATAAAATCAACAACAACAACTTTTTGTGGACAGGTCACTGTAGCGCAAAAGGTAAGCTGTGGGGTGTATTTAAGCTATTTTCTTATCAACAAAGTTACTTTTTAGCTGGTTCAAGTGCTGAAGTAGAACGCTCACTGGCTGAGTTAAAAAAATACGCTGTATTTGCAAAAGTTGAAATTAATAAAGCATCAGAGCGATTAATTGGTCTACTTGGCGATAACTTAACAGACATACTCGTACAACTCGATATTCACTTTAGCGATGACGCAACGGCTTGTGACTTCGCTCACGGTAAAGCCCTTAAACTTGCATCAAACCGCGTTTTATTGATGGTTGATAGCCAATTTTGCCTACCTGACGACGTGTCGACCCTCGACAACGATGCCCTATGGCAACAAGCGTCTATACTCGCTGGTGAACCGCAATTAAGTGTCGATGCGATTGATGAATACGTACCGCAAATGGTTAATCTGCAAGCCATTAACGGCATTAGCTTTAAAAAGGGTTGCTACACAGGCCAAGAAACCGTTGCACGTATGAAGTACCTAGGCAAAAACAAACGTGCTATGTATATCGTTACAGGGCAAAGTGAAGGGTTACTCGAAGCACCCGACATTGAAACTCAATTAGGTGAAAACTGGCGCCGCGCAGGTAAACTTATTGCGCAAAGCTATAATGAACAAACACAGACTTTAACTGGTTTGGTCGTGTTGCCAAACGATACTGATATCGATCAGACTCTTCGTGCAAAACACACCCCTTCGGTAGAGCTAAACATTCTGCCTCTACCTTACTCTCTTGAAGATGAATAATAGGAATGACTATGATCGTTGCAGCAAATAAAGTGGTAAAAATGCATTACTCTGTTTTAGATAATGACGGCAATACCATTGATAACTCATTTGGCGGTGAGCCATTAATTTTTATCGTTGGTACGGGTTACCTTATTTCAGGACTTGAAAACGCGCTGCAAGGCAAACAAGCTGGCGATACACTAAGTGTAAAAGTTGAACCTGAAGAAGGTTACGGTGAACGTCATGATCACTTAATGCAAGCCGTGCCAAAATCAATGTTTGAAGGCATGGACATTGAAGTGGGCATGCAATTTCGTGCAACCACCGATGACGGCGACCAGTCAGTCATGATCATCGATATTCAAGACGAAGAAGTGATTGTTGATGGTAACAACCCACTCGCTGGTATTACGCTCAATTTTGATGTAGAGATTTTAGAAGTACGCGATGCAACGGCTGAAGAGCTTGAACATGGCCATGTACATGGTGAAGGCGGTTGTGGTCACGACCACTAAACCCTAATCCAGTAATAAAAAAGCGCCTAAGGCGCTTTTTTTATAGCATATTATTCTGCGTACTTAATTTAACTTGAGGCTCTGCTGCAGGTGCTTCGCCAGGGGTTATTTTATCTTCAAGCGCAGCAACTAATCCTGCTTGGTCATTAGTGCCTAAGCGGTATTGGCTGCCATCTTTAAGCGTTAATTGCACGGCACTAAAGCCTGATACTGAATAAATCCAACCATCATGCGTAATGCGGATACCAATACCGTGACGGTAAGAGTTTTGTACTGCTTTTACGTCAACTATCTCCTCTAGTGCTAATTTTTGACCCACAACGCCTGGACCAAATGCCCAGCTAATATGGGCTTCATCAACTTTAATGGTTAAACCATGAAATAAAAAACCCACCAGCAATAAAATACCTGCAAATACCATTAACGGCACATCGGCACCCATTAAATTCCATGCAAGTGCAACAAACCCACCTATCCATGCCAATACTACAAATATAAATACCGCATACTGCTTATGCTGATACATAACACTCTCAATTAAAAAGTTAAAAAATTAAAAACTGTATACTAACGTTGCGCTGAGCTCTGAATCATATTTAAGCTTATCTTCTTCAGGCTTAGAGTTATAACGGTACATATAAGCAAACTTGAGCGATACAGCCCCAACCACTTGGCTAATTAAGGCCGTTTCTGACTTTAACCGTGAGTTAAGCCCAGATAAAGACTGCTCTATACTAATGTCTTGATTAAATCGAGTACGCTTAGATACCAACCTCTCCCATTGCATGGCAATACGTAACAAGTAACCCATTTTGTCTTTATCGTCTTCGCTTATTGTCGACTCATCATCAGCAACGGAGCGATATAAACCAGGGCCAATATCTATATCTACTTTGTTTTTAACCCCTTGATAAATACGTGCACCATAGCCGGTCGCCACCGTACTTTTAAAATCCAGACCGCTAAATTCATCCTCTTCATAATCGCCATAAATAAAGAAAGACGAATTTTTAACGCCTACCTTGTAGTTACCCTGCGCAGAAACAAACACGCGATTAGCCGTAACATCCGACTGGCCCGTTTCTTCATTTTCGTCACGTTTGTATAAGGAATCTATTTTGAATTGATTACGCCAGTTTTCAAAATCTTGGTAAAGATTACCTTTGAGTTTAAAACTGGTTGAGTTGGTATTACCTTTACTTAAAATAAAACCAAACTCGGTATCACCATAAAGTACTTCGCCTTTGTGTAGCTCATGAATTTCTTCATCAGAGAGCTCCCCATATTGATGAAAATCTTCAAAGGGATCCACTGCCCAGCTGTAGGAGCTAAATAATAAAAGCAGTAATACAACGTACTTTCGCAAAATACATTCTCTTGCAAATGGTAATAATGAAAAGGGGACGAAAAAGTTATTCACTTTCTTTCCATAAAATATGGCAAAAAGGCGCGTCTTTATCACGGCTAATTAAAATTTTCGCAAATAAGACGTCTTCGTTATCAAACTCAAGGCCCACTAATACTTGAATAAAATGCTCAGGCTCTATTTCTAGTGCAACAAAATCTTGCCACTGTTCATCGGGCTCATCTTCTTCAATAAAGCCAAGTTCTTCACGATGCAGGTTAAATTCTTCAACATCTTTATCACTCAGGTTGTTGGGAGCCAGCTCTAAAAAAATATCATAAGCTTGATGGGTTGCTTCTTCTACCGTAAATAAACGTGGACCTGACATAAGTGGTTAACCTCTGAGCTTTTAAGTTGGCGCCATAATATCAAAAGTTGTTAGTGTTTTGATAAAAAAAGACGTTAAATACTGACTTTTTTACTTTTACCTAATACTTATAGATATTAATGGATTGGTTAGCATTAGGGTCTGCTAGCCTTTCAAGATTAAATCTGTCTTGAAAGATAAAAGACCGCAATTGCATTAAAAAATTCACTTTGTTTTTTATTCATCTTCACCCACTTTACTTAGCACGAATAAAAACATAAGCTCAAGTAACAGGTCAGAGGAGTGCGATATGATAAAACTAGAAAAAAAACAGGGCATTGCCACCGTCACATTAAATCGAGTAGAAAAACAAAATGCCTTAAGCTTTACTATGTTTATTGAGCTTAACAAGGTGATTAAAAATATTAAAAAAGATGCAAGTATTCGTGCGGTTGTATTAACCGGTAAAGGCGAACACTTTTGTGCAGGGCTTGATATTAACGCGGTTATGGCCTCGCCAATGAATATTATAAAACTCCTATTTAAATGGCTTCCTGGTAATCAAAATTTAGCGCAAAAAGTAGTACTTGGTTGGCAATCATTGAGTGTGCCTGTTATTGCCAAAATAAACGGAAATTGCCTTGGGGGTGGATTGCAAATAGCACTGGGTGCCGATTACCGGATTGTTCACCACGATGCCAAACTCGCCATTATGGAAGCGCGCTGGGGGTTATGCCCAGATATGGGCGCTAATGTTATGCTTTCAGGCTTAGTAAAACGCGACCAAGCGCTTTGGTTAGCAAGTCACGCAAATCCAATAAACGCACAACATGCTTTTGAACTAGGTTTAGTAACCAAAACAACCGACGATACAGATAAAGCAACTAAAGAGATGCTTGATACACTGCTAGCGCGTTCACCTGACACATTAGCTGCAATAAAGCGTGTAACTCAACAAAGCTATAAAGCCCCTGTTCGAAAAATACTCGCTAAAGAAACATGGAGCCAAATTCGCTTACTGATCAACCCTAATACTAAAAAAGCCATTGCTAAAGCTAAAGGGAAAGCTGATATTGAGTTTACAAACGCCAAGCGCTGGTAACATTGATGATAATACTAAGGCACAATGCATATAACAGCATTATTTGTTAAAGTTAGGCTCTTCTATTCTAGTGAGCCAAATTAATGAAATACCTACTAAGTAGCGCAATTATTTTATTGTGCTTAGCAACAAGCAAATTCATTATGCATCTTCTTGATGCGAGTTTCCCTGCTCCTCTACTCGCCATGGTTTTGCTGCTAACGTTACTGTTATTAGGCATAGTTAAAGAACATCAGCTCGCCCCCTGTGCATCACCTATTTTGAATGTAATGCCTATTTTCTTTATTCCTGCAGGCGTCGGTTTTATAGAACATTTAGGGCTAATTAAATCACATTGGCCTTTCTTAACTGCGGTCATCTTATTAGTCCCACTCAGTAGTTTAATTTTAGTGGCAAGCCTTGTGGGCTATTTTAAAGGTAGAGCTAATAATGACTAACTTAACCACCAGCATAAACCCCAGCCTATGGTGGTTAACCGTGCCATTTATTATTATTCTCTTTATTGCGCTAAGAGCGGTTAATCTTAGAATAAATCAGAGTATTTTAAAGTCATTAACCAACCCTGTTTTTTTAAGCATTGGCATTATTGCCCTACTGTTAGTTAACCTTAAATTACCTTATTCACAATTTGCCTCACATAGTCAGTTATTAAGTTGGCTATTAGAGCCGGCCATTGTTGCTTTAGCCTTGCCGCTTTATCAGCAATTTATGCACGTACGTAAAAACTTACTATTAATTGTCGCTACTTGCAGTATAGGTATTGTTAACGCCACACTAGTGGCTTTTGTATTAAGTATTTTATTTGCTGTGCCCTCACAATTGAGCGCCTCTGTTGCGGCACTCAGTGTAACAACCCCTATCACACTGCTGGTTACTGACTCATTAGGAGGAATTAGCTCACTTGCCGCTGCCATGGTTATTTTTATTGGTTTATTGGGGGCTTTGTTTGGCTTTATATTGCTCAAATTAGTTAAGATTTATAACTTTGAGGCACAAGGAATTGCAATCGGTACCGCGTGCCATGCAATTGGTACGGCGGCAGCTATTGCCGAACACCCAAAAATAGGCGCATTTTCATCAGTGGCTATGGCACTCAGTGCATTATTAACCGCAGTGATAGTACCACTATTATATCCAATTTTAGTTAACACTTTGTTATAGTAAGCGGATAACAGTATCGCTAAAAATAGAGCCCAACATGATCAGTTCCGAAATTCAGCAATTTGAAAAGTACTACGCCCTACTTACCGAGTATTTAGTTACCTACAGTATGCAGATAGTGGGCGCTATTTTTATTCTACTCGTTGGCCTGTGGGTCGCTAAAAAGCTCGCCGAAGTTGTCGCAAACTTAATGACCCGCCACAACATTGATATCACCCTGACTAATTTTGTCAGTAATGTTGTAAAAGTACTACTGATCATTATGGTGATCATTATTGCGCTTGGTAAAATTGGCATTAGTGTAACCCCATTTGTAGCTGCAATAGGTGCCGCCTCATTAGGCGCAGGCTTAGCGTTACAAGGCATGCTTTCTAACTATGGCGCGGGGCTTGCTATTATTGCTACACGGCCATTTGTGGTTGGCGATACCATAGAAGTAAAAGGCGTTAGTGGCCAAGTAAAAGTAATTGAGCTGGGGCACACCGTATTAATTAATGAAGAAAAAGTAGAAATAACCATTCCTAATAAGCATATTGTTGGCGAAATTCTGCATAACTCATTTAATTATTCACTGGTAAAAGGTGAAATAGACATAGCCTACAGTGCCTGTAGTGATACAGCAATCAACCTAATTGAAAACGTGCTCATACAGCATGAACTCGTTGCTAAACAACCCAACGCACAAATTGGCATAGAACGTTTTGCTGATAGCGGCGTCACCATTAGTTATCGTTATTGGGTGCCCACCACTAAAATTATTGAAACTAAGCTCGCTATAAATGGCGGTGTGTATAAAGCGATTAACGATGCCAATATTGAAATTCCGTTTCCACAACGCATTGTTACGCTTAATAAAAGCGACCTAAAATAAATAAAAACCTTAATATGATTTTAAATCATATTAAATTAATTAAGCGTGCTTACAAATAAAATAATAACGAGTCCTTATGCATCGATCACCTTTTTATTTAGGCGACTGGCAAGAAAGTATTCAAAGCAAACAACCTCTAACCAGCATATTGATTGATGTAGATCACTTTAAAAAATTCAACGACACCTATGGGCATATTAAAGGTGATAAATGCTTACAAAAAATTGCAAAAATGCTTTTGCATTGTATTCCGTCAAGAGAGTGTTTGGCTGCGAGATATGGCGGTGAGGAGTTTGCTATTATTTTACCGCGTTGCGATATAAAAAGTGCAACGATTGTTGCCAAGCATGTACAACAACAAATTAATGCGATGACATTTACAGATATAGGCCTACCACCAGAGGTTAAAGTTAGTGTGAGCCAAGGGATTGCCTGTGAGCATAATAGTCAATATCGCACCTACGAGGCGCTGTTGTGCGCCGCAGACACAGCCTTGTACCGCGCAAAAACCGAAGGTAGAAATAAAACAAGTACTGTTGTTTAAAACATTCTAACGGGCTTGTAATGCTATTATTTTATATATTACTAAACGCCACTCCATGGAACTGGCGTTTAGCTTAAAAATTAGAGTAATAACAAACTACCTAACCCTAAAAAGGTTACAAAGCCGATAATATCAGTGACTGTGGTTAAAATCACTGAACCCGACAACGCAGGGTCAATTTTCATTTTATCTAAAATAGAGGGGATCACTACGCCCGCCAACGATGCTGCCACTAAGTTAAGTAATATTGCCACGGTAATGGTTATACTGAGCATAATATCGTTAAACCATACAAAGGTTAGCAAACCAATCACTAATGCCCACACCAAGCCATTTACCGCCCCTACTCGCAGCTCTTTTTTAAGTAATGCGTTTCGGTTTGAGTCAGTAACCTGACCCAGAGCCAGTCCTCGTACAATAACCGTTAAGGTTTGGCTACCGGCAATACCGCCCATTGACGCCACTACAGGCATTAATACCGCAAGTGCCACCACTTGCTCTATAGTTGCGCCAAACAAACCGATAAACCACGAGGCTAAAAATGCTGTTGCTAAGTTTATACCTAACCAAATACCACGGTTTTTAGCACTTTTACGAACACTGGCAAATAAGTCTTCGTCTTCTCGTAAACCACCGGCCTTTGCTGCCGCTTCGTCGGCTATTTCTTGACGTAACTCATAAGCTGATGCAATGGTTAAACGCCCTATTAATTTGTTATCGGCATTAACCACGGGCATGGCCATTTTCTCGCTATGAATAACCACTTCAGCGGCTTCATATAAATCATGGTCTGCGTGCAATGAGGTAAAGTCATGATTAGCTAGCGTCATTAAACTCTCGTTATCATGCGCTTTTATCAGATCATTAACCGCAACTTCACCGATTAAACTACCTTTACGGCTCACCAAATAAATAACTTCGCTGTATTGCGGTAAGCCTTTGTGTAGCAGCTTTTTAGCGCCACCCGCAGTGAGTTTGTCTGACACCTTTAAAAAATCAAACCCAATCCAGTGACCTAATTGCTCTGGCGTATATTGCTGAGCCAGTTCGTATTGCTTAGTTTGTGCTTCATCGAGTTGTTTTTTAGCGTAATCAATAAAACGTTGTGGAATAACTTCTTCTAACTCAAGTAGCTCTTCAACATTTACTTCGTCTAATAATTTAAATCCGGCACTGTCATCTAGTGTTTGTAGTAACCATAAACAGCTATCTTCACTTAAATTAACAAAAATTTCGTGCTGCGTGTCTTCATCTAATAAATGCCAAATTTCGAGACGCTGCTCTTTAGGGATCGCCTCAAACAATAAAGATAAGTGCTCAGTTGATAAAGTTTGCTGAGCATCTATTAGTAATTTATTTTTGCGCTCAGTGGTATCACACTGCAATAAGTCATTTATGAGTTGTGGTAACTGATCAACCGGATACTCTATCATTTAAAAACCCTAAAATAGTCGTTTCACTATAAATTTACTGTAACAAGTAAGTACTTATTAATGAGATTAGCTAGGATCTGTTTGTCTTTCGAGGTTGAACACATTTCAATCCAAAAGGTCAACAGACCCTTATAGTGTACATTAGTCGCTAATAAAAATATTAAAAAAATCGCTGTGCTGTTAAATATTTATAGATGTAGCAGGCTATAAACTATTGCGCTTTAGCTAAAAATAAAGCAAAAAAAGCCGTAACTAAATAAGTCACGGCTTCTAAAAGCAATTAATAGCTAAATGTTATTTATATTTTAAACTGACCGACTAAATCACCTAAGTTTTGACCTCGTCCCGCTAAGTGCTGACTTACCGAAGAGGTCGTTTTACTCGATTGCGTTAATTCATTCACAATTTCTTGAATTGCATAAACGTTACGGTTTATCTCTTCTGTAACGCTACTTTGCTCAGTAGCTGCGGTGGCAATTTGTGTACTCATATCGTTAATTGTTGTTACCGATGTAGTAACCGCACCTAAACTTTCAGATATAGCGCGTGAAGACTCTACAGAGCGGTTACAGCTTTGTTGACTCGCTTGCATGGCTCCTACAGCCGCAGTAACTAAGTTATGTAATTCGCTAAGCATTTCATTAATTTCTAATGTGCTATCTTGGGTTCTGCTCGCTAAACTTCTAACTTCATCAGCCACCACCGCAAACCCACGACCTTGCTCACCTGCGCGTGCCGCTTCAATTGCCGCATTTAATGCCAGTAAGTTAGTTTGCTCAGCAATACCCCCAATGACACTCAATACGCTATTAATCTTTTTAGATTGTTCACTTAACGAGTTAACCTGCTCTGCGGCTTGGTTAATTTCGCCCATTAAGTTTGAAACTTCACTCAATGAAACATCCACACAATCTTGCGCATTAGCCACTTCTTTTGTTGCCGCCTGCGTTGATACCGCAACTTGTGTGGTATTTTGCGCAACTTCATGTGAGGTTGCTGACATTTCGGTAATCGCCGTTGCCACTAAATCGGTTTCATGGTTATGCTTTAATAACTTGTCTTCTATCAATAATGTTTGCGTATTAATATCTGAGGAGGCTGTTTTAACGTCATTTGTTACATCAACCACACCGGCAATAATACTGTGTAGCTTGCTCACAAATACATTGAAAGATTCACCTAACTGACCAATTTCATCATGGGTATCTATTTCTAAGCGTCGGGTTAAATCCCCCTCCCCTTTAGCAATATCATCTAAGCTTTGCACCATACGTTTGATCGGTTTTAGCATATTGTTAGAAGCATACAACGCACCGGCTGCTGCTAAACCAAGAAGCAGAAGTGATATTAAAACCAAAGTGGTCATTTTTTCGCTTAAATGGCGCTCCATAGTTGCTTGATACTTTACCAGCTCAGCTTCAATATCATCCATATAAGTGCCAGTTCCAATCATCCAATTAGTACCTGGGATCATGGCAGCATAGCCAATTTTTTCGACTAAGCCTGTGGTATTGGGCTTTTGAAAATGATAAGTAAACGAGCCACCGCCCTTACGCGCTTGTTCAAGTAGGCCAACCACTATTTTTTTACCGTTTGGGTCGGTCATCCCTATTTTATTTTGACCTTCTATTGCATCACCCAGTAATGCATGAAAAACACTAATACCATCGGTATCATAAATAAAGTAGTAACCATCTTCGCCAAAAGTTAAATCTCGCAACGCATTTTTTGCGTCTTGTTCATTACCTTGTGCTAATTGGTATTGCACTATTTGAGAACCAATTTCTATTTCTGTTTTTAATAGAGTCTGTTTATCAGCAATTAATTTAGTTTTGAACTCATTAAAGTTTTGCTGTTGATTCTGCTTCTCTAAAAAATAAGAGCCCGCCATAAAACTGATTAGTAATCCTATCAATGGTAAAACAGCCAACAATAGCAATTTGTTTTTTAAGCTTAAATTACCCATTATTTCTCCAATTAACATTATAAGCCATTAAGCTTTTTATTTTGCAGCCGCTTAGCAACTAAGTTTCCATTGTTTATATTACTGACAACAGCGCCACACTTGTATACAAATTAAGCACAAACAGAGTTAATTCGCAATTTAATATACTCGTATGCTAGTAAAGCACCACGGCAAGATCATTATAAATTGAACTTATAGAATATGTAGTGATCAGATCAAGGCATAATAATCACCTTGGTCACGTAAAATATGAGCGCTACTTTTCTGAAACACTTTAATTCAATTACCG